>QFCS01004852.1_pt1 | contig 454072 bp, 422 predicted proteins | sample 3576561 | NCBI WGS metagenome assembly QFCS01 | reverse complement strand
GAACACGGCGTTCTTCCTCGTGGGCAGCCGACCCAGTTCCGCTTCCATCGCATAGTGCTGCTTCAGGAGGTCATCAAGCAGACGGTCGAAGGCGTCGATCGTCGGCTGGACGGCAAGCAGCCGCTCCGTGATCTGATTGGCAACGAGACGTCGACCAGGCCCTTGCAGGCGTCCATCATCGTCGTCTGGTAACTGGATTGTTAATTCCACAAAGAGCCGCCCCGGCATTGGAGTGAACCCCGCGGGCCGGGCCACGGGAAACATATCGGATGGCATTACATCGCACCGGAAAAGTCGATGCAAAAAGGCTTCGTGGAAAGCTTCAACGGCAGTTTCCGCGACGGGTGCCTCAACGGAACGCTGTTCTCGTCACGACCTCATGCCAGAGCCGAGATCGCCGAATAAAAGGAGGATTGCAACAAGCAACGACCGCATTCATCGCTGGGCAATATCACGCCCAACGAATTCGCCAGGAAGGCGGCTGTGGAAAAACAGGCCGCATAGAGCCGGATTGAAAACCAAAGACTCTCCGAAATTCCGGATTGCGACCGGGCCGATAGCCTGGATCCTGGGCAGGCTTCTCCTTCGGATTTCCGATGAAGCGATTTTTGCATTTCCATATCGGCGCGTTGGCTTTTAGATGGGCGCAGGAGGATGGCATGAACAACAAGAATTCTTCCGTCACCTTGCGTGACGTCGCGGCTGCGACGGGCGTGGATGTCTCGACCATTTCCCGCGTGCTGCAGAACAAGGGGCGTGTCTCGGAGGAAACGCGCACCCGCATCCTCGAAACGGCCGAACGTCTTGGTTATCACGGCAATCCCGTTGCACGGGCGCTGAAAACGGCAAAGTCCTCGACCCTGCTGATGGTGGTGCCGCAGATCGAGAACCCGATCTTTGCCTCCGCAATCATCGGGGCGGAGATCGAGGCGCGCAGCAGGGGCTTTGCGCTGCTCGTTTCTTACGACAAGGGGGACGGGCGCGAGATCATTTCCGACATTTCGCGCTCCAGCATCATCGAGGGTGTCATCATCGCCAGTTTCGATGACGACAACCGGCTGCGCCAGGTGCTGAAAAGCACCGATCTGCCACATGTCGTCCTCAACCGGCATCTCGCCGGGGATGACAACTGTGTCGCCATCGACACCCGGCGCGCGGCGCGCATCGGGGTGGAGCATCTGATCGCGATGGGACACCGCCGCATCGGGCACCTTGCCGGCCGGCTCGGGCGTTTCAACGGTGACATGCGCCGGCGCGGATGGGAAGACGCGATGACCGCGGCGGGGCTCGATCACGGCGACCACCTCGTCGTGCAGGCGGGCTATAGTCCGGACGAGGTGCCGGCGGCCGTGGACAGGCTCCTCGAGGTCCAGGTGACGGCGATCCATGCGGCGACGCTGCTGACGGCGGCCGCTGCCATCGCACGGCTGCATGAACGGGATGTCCGCGTGCCGGAGGACGTGTCGGTCGTTACCATGCATGACGACCTGCTTGCGCGCGTCGTCTATCCGCAGGTGACGACCGTTGCGCTGCCCTCGCAGGAAATGGGGCGCGTGGCCGCACGCCGGCTGATCGACCTCATCCAGGGGGTGCCGCCCGACGGCACGCAACCCACCGGCAACCTCCTTCTTCCTCCCGACGACCTCATCGTCCGGGCTTCCGTCACCGCGCTCTGAAAAATCTCGATTGAGGGTTGACATCCCGCAGGAAATAGCTTGTTTATTGGATGAACAAACGTTTGTCCAAGGTGGGATCGAAGGTTTCGCAGGACATAGAGGAGGAAAAGTCGTTGAAAGAACGTGATCTCGTCTCCGAGCTTTCGGAGCTGATCGGCGCGGAAAACGTCCTGGTGGACGAGGCCGCGCGTGCCGGTTACGCCCATGACCGTCTGCCCTATGCGAACTTCCGTGCGCGGGAAGGCGCACTGGTCGGCACGCTGCCCGGTCTGGTGCTGCGTCCGGCCGGTACCGAGGAGGTCTCGGCGATCGTCCGCAAGGCCGGCGAGGTCGACAAGCCGCTCATCCCCTATGGCAGCGGTTCCGGGGTCCTCGGCGGGATCATCCCGCTCGGCGAGGAGCTGATGCTCGACATGCAGCGCATGAACCGCATCCTCAATATCGATCGCGAGAACAATCTCGTGACAGTCGAGGCCGGAATGAACGGCGAGGTCTTCGAGGATGCGCTGAACGCGGAGGGCTATACGTCCGGCCACCTGCCGCAGTCCCTCACCATCTCGACGGTCGGCGGCTGGGCCGCCTGCCGCGGCGGCGGCCAGGAATCGAGCCGCTTCGGCAAGATCGAGAACATCGTCGTCGGCCTGAAGGCCGTCATGCCGGACGGGCGCGTTCTGGAAGTCCGCCCGCTGCCCAAGCGCGCCTCCGGCCCCTCCGTGCTTGATGTCATTGTGGGAAGCGAGGGCACGCTCGCCGTCATCACGGAACTGACCATGCGCATCTGGTCGCTGCCGGCGGCCGAAGAGGTGATCGTGCTGGCGCTGCCGGGCCGCGCCGCCGCGCTGGGGCTTGCCAAGCGCATCATGCAGGCCGGCCTGCATCCGCGGATCGTCCGTCTTTATGACGAGAAGGAAACCGCGCTGCGCACCGAGGGCATCGATGCCTACCGGACGCGTCCGGTCATGGCCAATATCGTCGTCTGCGGCGAGCCGGCCATCGTCGCCGCGGAAGCCGCACTCGTGCGCGGCTTCGCGCAGGAGATCGATGCGGTCGAGACCGAAACGCGCCCCTTCGATGAATGGCGGGCGAAGCGCTACCACTCGATCACCAAGCAATGGCTCGACCGCGGCTACTACAACGACACGATCGAGGTGACGGTCAACTGGAGCAATGCGACCGCGCTCTATGACACGATCGCCGCGCGCATCGCGGCGGAAGTGTCGCCGGACGCCCATTTCAGCGCCCATTGGTCGCATGTCTATCCGGAAGGCGTCTGCCAGTACATGACCCTGCGCCTGCCGCCCATGGACCAGGCCGTGGCCCTGACGCTGCATCAGAAAATGTGGGAGATCGCGACCGGCGAGACGCTCGCCCACGGCGGCTCCATCGCGCATCACCATGGCAGCGGCCTCTTCCGCGGACCGTGGATGGATGGCGAGCATGGCGTCGGAATGGACCTCCTGCGCCGCATCAAGGCGTCCGTCGATCCGCAGAACCTGTTCAACCCCGGCAAGCTTGGCTTCCCGCCCCGCGCTGGCGCCGTCGATCCCTATCGCGACAGGGGTGCCAATGTCTGACATCCTCTTGCTCGGGATCGATCTCGGTGCAGGATCGCTCAAGTCGACGGTCATTGCCGGTGACGGGAAGGTGCTTGCCACCGCCTCCGTTCCCGTAGAAACGCTGGTGCCGAAACCCGGCTTCAGCGAGCAGGACCCGGAAGGCTGGTGGTCCGCCCTGGTGCAGTCGCTCCGGACGATCTGGCAGGCCGGCATCGATCCCGGCCGCGTCGCCGCCGTCTCCGTGACGGCGGGCGCCCACACCCATGTCCTTGAGGACGAGGCGGGCCAGACCCTGCGCCCGGCCATCATGTGGAACGACCAGCGTTCCGGTCCGCAGGTCGCGCGGGAAAGGGCCGCGCGCGGCCCGTGCATCCTCGAACTTTCCGGCAACCGGATTAGCCCGACCTGGACCCTGCCGCAGCTCGTCTGGTTGCGGGAGGAGGAGCCGGAGGTTCATGCCCGCATCCGCCGCCTGCGCCCCGCCAAGGACTGGCTGCGCCGCCGTCTCGACGGCAGCGATGCGACGGACCTCACGGATGCCTGGGGCCTGATGCTGGCCGATGCGCAGCACGACGGCTGGTCGGCCGAACTGTGCGCGATGGCGGGGCTGGAACCCGGCGTGCTGCCGCAGATCGTCGGCTCGACCGCGACGACCGGGACCGTGACGGCGGCGGCTGCCGCCGAGACGGGTCTTAAGGAAGGCACGTCCGTCGTCTGCGGCACGTCCGATACCAATGCGGAAACCTATGCGGCCGGCATGACCCGGCCGGGCATCGGCGCGCTGAAGCTGGCGACGGCGGGCACGGTCTCCACGCTCACCGCCGCGCCGGTCTTCTCCGACGACGTCATTCACTATCCGCACCTCGTTCCCGGCCATCACTACGCCATCCTCGGCACCAATTCCTGCGCTTCCGCCCATCGCTGGCTGCGCGACGCGCTGTTTGCGGAGATCGGCTTCGACGGCATGGACCGGAAGGCGCAGGAGGCCCCGGCGGGGTCGGAAGGCCTGCTCTTCCACCCCTATCTCAACGGCGAGCGGAGCCCCTATTGGGATCCGGATCTGCGGGCCTCCTTCGTGGGGCTTGGCTTCCAGCACGGGGCGCCGCACATCTGCCGCGCGCTCTACGAAGGCATCGCCTACACGCTGCGCGATTGCCTGACGGTACTGAAATCGCGGGGCATGGGCTTCGACACCGCGCGCCTCGTCGGTGGCGGCACGCGCAGCGCCCTGTGGCGCCAGATCATCGCCGACGTCACGGGCCTTACGATCGAGGTTCCGGCGGAGGGCGACGCATCCTACGGCGCGGCCCTCATCGCCGGCATCGGCATCGGCGTCTTCGCGGATACGGCGGATGCGGCCCGCGTCATCAAGGTGGCCGAGACCCTGGTCCCGGCTTCGGGCATCGCCGGGGTCTATGATGCGGGCTTTGCCCGCTTCCGGGCGGCCAAGGAGGCGCTGACCCCGGTCAACCATGAGACGGTCCGGGCAATCAGGGAGGCGAAGTGATGGCGGAAGTCAGTCTGCGCAAGCTGCGCAAGACCTACGGCCCGGTGGTCGCGGTGGAGGGTGTCGATCTCGAAATCGCCAAGGGCGAGCTGATCGTGCTGCTCGGCCCGTCGGGCTGCGGCAAGTCGACCACGCTGCGCATGGTCGCGGGGCTCGAAACGATCAGCGACGGCAAGCTGCATATCGGCGGGCGCGATGTCACGGCGCTGGAGCCGAAGGACCGCGACATCGCGATGGTGTTCCAGAACTACGCGCTCTACCCGCACAAGACGATCCGGGGGAACATGTCCTTCGGCCTGAAGATGCGGGGCACCGACGCGGGCGAGATCACCAAGCGGGTCGATGCGGCGGCCGAGATGCTGGACATCACGCATCTGCTCGAGCGCAAGCCCGGCCAGCTCTCGGGCGGCCAGATGCAGCGTGTGGCGCTAGGCCGCGCGCTGGTGCGCGATCCGGCGGTCTTCCTGCTCGACGAGCCGCTGTCCAATCTCGACGCCAAGCTGCGCTCGCGCATGCGCGAGGAGATCGCCCTGCTGCAAAGGCGCATGGGCAAGGCGATGCTCTATGTCACGCACGACCAGACCGAGGCGATGACGCTCGCCGACCGCATCGTCATCATGCGGGACGGGCGGGTGCAGCAGATCGGTTCGCCGCTGGAGGTCTACGACCGCCCGGCCAACGCCTTCGTCGCCGGCTTCATCGGCTCGCCCGAGATGAACCTCATCGAGGCGGATCTTGCCGACGGGCGGCTGGTGCTCGGCGAGGGCGTTTCGCTTCCTGCCCCATCGGACCTAGCGCGCCGGGAGGGGCGCGTGACGGTCGGCATGCGGCCGGAGGCGATCGTGCCGGCCGGGGAGGGCCTGCCCTTCACCGTCCGCGGCATCGAGCAGCTCGGTTCGCAAACCCTGTTCATCGGCGAGCTTGCGGGTCGCCGCCTGCGCGTCATGACCGGCCGCCGCGACGACGTGGCGCCCGGCAGCGACATGAGGATCGCCGTACCGGAGGCGGCGATCCATCTCTTCGACCGCGAAAGCGGCGAAAGGCTTTCCACCGGCCGATAACGGCCAACGCATTGGGAGCGTCCGCACAAAGGGCGGATCATGGGAGGAGAAGACATGGCATACGAGAAAACGAAGGGTGGCGTCTGGACGAGGCGGCAGGCTCTCAAGGGCGCGGGCGCGCTCGGCATGGGCCTTGCGCTGTCGGGGCTGGCCGCGCCCGCCCTGCGCGCGCAGGAAAAACGTCCCATCCGTTTCCTGAACTGCGAGACGGGCAAGGATACGCTCGCCTTCTTCGCCAAGATGGCCAAGGAGTATCAAGAGAAGGCCGGCGTCGAGGTCATCGTCGATTCCGTGCCGCTCGACGAGGCCTTCACCAAGATCACCAACGGCATCCGTTCCGGCACGCCCTATGACGTCGCCAATGTCGGCTTCATCGGCCAGGTCCTTCTCCTCGCCGAAGAGGAGCAGATCGTGCCGCTGAACGAGCTCACCGACGAGTTCAAATGGGGCAACAACATTCTCTTCCCCATCGACGGCAAGGTCTACTGGTATCCCTTCGACTACAACCTCGCGCTCATCTACTACCGCAAGGACCTCTACGAAGCGAAGGGCCTCTCGGTGCCGAAGACCTGGGATGCCTTCGCCGGCAATTGCGAAGCGCTGGTGGAGGGCCGCCAGAAGGGATGCCTCTTCCCCATCGGCTCCAACGGCGCCGCCAACTGGATGTCCTTCGCCTTCCTGTGGGCCGAGGGCGTCAAGCTCTTCGACGACGATTGGAACGTCATCATCGACAATGACGAGATGAAGCCGAAGGCCGCCGCCTATCTCGACTTCATGGCGCGGCTCTACGCCACCATGCCGCCCGGCGCGCTCCAGGCCGGTTATTCGGACGTCCTGTCGAACCTCGTTGCCGGCACGGTGGCGCATGGCGCCTATGCGGGCCGCGTCTACGAGGCCGCGGCGCGTGACAATCCCGACATGGGCGGGCGCCTCGGCATCATGCCCTACATGGACAGCGCCGGAAAGCAGACGGCGGTTAGCCACGGCTATGACGGCTGGGTCGTGTTGAAGACGGACAATACCGGCAATGCCATGGAGTTCATGCGCTGGCTGACGACCGACCGCATGGTCGACTTCCTGCACAGCGCGCCCGTGCACTTCCAGCCGGCCCGGCTCGACATCTACGACGACCAGCGCTGGCGCGACAATGCGCTGATCAAGCAGTTCGGCGCGGAGATCGACCAGATGCGCAACCTTGTCACCGACGGATCGGTCGTCCTGACCTCGATCGACACGCAGGGGCCGCGGCCGGACGTCCGGCCGGGCAAGGTGTTCGAATCCTTCGTCATGCCGGAAATGCTGCAGAACAAGATCCTGCGCGAGATGGACTCGGCCGAGGCCGTGGCGCAAGCTGCCGCCAAGATGCGCGACGTCATCAAGTGACGAGATGCCGGGGGAGGGCGCGTTCCTCCCCCGGCTTGTTCCCACAGGAGTTTTCGAATGACCCGCTGGCTGCTGCCCGGCTTTCTCGGCGTCGGGATCCTTGCGACCCTGTTGCTGATCGTCGGCCCCGCGTTCTACGCGGTATCCCTCAGCTTCTACGACATGCCGTCGCTGACGGCCGATCCGGTCTGGGTCGGTCTGGCGAAATACGCCGAGGTCCTTGCGAGCGCCGCGTTCTGGAACGCGCTGTGGAACGGCATCGTCTATGCCGGGCTCGCGATCGTCTTGCAGGTGGTACTCGGCATCGGCTTCGCGCTGCTGCTGAATCAGAACTTCATTGGCCGGTCGCTGCTGCGGGGTCTCGCCTTCCTGCCCTATCTGCTGCCGACGGTCGTCGCCGTCCTGGTGTTCAAGTGGATGGTGGACGGTTCGCTCGGCATCGTGACGATCCTGATGGACGACTGGGGCCTGCCGCCGATCTACTGGTTCGAAACGGAAACGGCCTCGATGGTCTCCGTCATTCTGATCTCGGTCTGGCTGTGGACACCCTTCGTCACCACGACCTTCCTCGCCGGCCTGCAGACGGTGCCGACCCAGCTCTACGAGGCGGCGCGCGTTGACGGTGCCGGGCCGATCCGGCAGTTCTTCCACGTCACGCTGCCGTCGCTGCGGCCGATCCTGACGGTCATCATCCTGCTACGTGGCGTGTGGATGTTCAACAAGTTCGACGTCGTCTGGCTGGCGACGGGCGGCGGGCCGCTGGGGGCGACGGAGCACCTGCCGGTCCTGTCCTACCGGGAAGCCTTTGCGCTCTACGACATCGGCAGCGGCGCGGCCATCGCGACGCTCTCCTTCTTCGTCCTCATGGTCGCCGTGGCGATCTACTTCCGCGTATTCCCGATGGAGCAAGGCAAATGAGCGGGCAAATCCAACCCCGGCGGATCGCCGGCCGCGCGGGGCTCTACTTCGCGGCGATCGTTCTCGCCGTCTACAGCGCTTTCCCGATCTACTGGATGATCGTCTCCTCCCTGCGCCCCACGCAGGAAATGCTGATGAACCCCTCGCTGGTGCCGCAGCGCTGGACGCTGGAATACTATACCAGCCTGCTGGCACAGACCGACTATCCGCGGCAGTTCCTCAACAGCCTGATCGTCGCGGTGACCACGGTGGCGCTGACGATGGTCCTGTCGGTGATGATCGCCTACGGCGTCACGCGCCAGCGCATCCGCGGCAAGCAGATGATCATCGCCGGCATGCTCTATGCCTACATGTTCCCGCCGCTGCTGCTCGCTATCCCGCTCTATGCGATGTTCTCGGTCGTGGGGCTCAACGACACGCTGCTCTCGCTCGTCATCTCGCACCTGACGATCACCATGCCGCTCGGCGTCTGGTTCCTCTGGGGCTTCTTCAAGACCATGCCCTTCGAACTGGAGGAGGCGGCGATGGTCGATGGCTGCACGCGGCTCGGCGCGTTCCTGCGGGTGGTGCTGCCGCTCTCGGTTCCCGGCCTCGTGACGGTCGCGATCTTCGCCTTCCTGCTCTCGTGGACGGATTATACCTTTGCGCTGGTCATGATCGGCTCGGATGCCAACAAGACCGTGCCGCTCGGCCTTGCTTCGATGATCGGCGCCTTCGACCTGCGCTGGGGCGACGTGATGGCGGGTTCGACGCTGATCGCCCTGCCGCTGTTCGCCGCCTTCCTGGCGCTGTCGCGCTACTTCGTCCAGGGCCTGACGGCCGGCGCCGTGAAAGGGTGATGCCATGACCATGCGTATCCTGGGGGCGCCGCTGCGCTACGTGCAGGGGCCGGGCGCCGTCGACCGGCTGGCGGAAGAGGTTGCGATCGTCGGGGGCGGGCCGGTGGCCGTCGTCATCGATCCGGTCGCCCGCAGCCTTCTCGGCGACCGTATCGTCCGCCAGTTGCCCGATGCCCGCCTCATGGAATTCGGCGGCGAGTGCACTGCGGCAGAAATCGCCGCGCGCGCCGCGGAGGCTGGCAATGCCCGGCTTCTCGTCGGCATCGGCGGCGGCAAGGCGATCGACACGGCGAAGGGCGCCGCGATCGAGCGCGGCCTGCCGGTCGCCATCGTGCCGACGATCGCCTCCAATGACAGCCCCACCAGCCATATCGCCGTCGTCTACACGCCGGACCACGCCGTCGAGGGCGTGCGCCGCATGAAGACCAATCCCGTTCTGGTGCTGGTCGATACCGCCGTTATCGCCGGGGCGCCGCGCCGGTTTCTGGCCGCCGGCATCGGCGATGCGATGTCAAAGCCCTACGAGCTTGCCGGCGCGCTCGCCGGCGGCGGGCTCAATTTCTTCTCCGGCCGACCGACGGAACTGACGCAGGCGATCGTCTCGCGCGCCCAGGAAATCCTTCTCGCCGACAGCGAGGCCGCCATGGCGGCAGCCGGGCCCGACGCGGCCTTCGAGCGCGTCGTCGAGGCGGCGGTGCTCCTGAGCGGCCTTGCCTTTGAAAGCGGCGGCCTTTCCATCGCTCACGCTATGGTGCGCGGCTTCTCGATCATGCCGGCATTGTCCGGCTTGCTGCACGGCGAAATGGTCGCGCTCGGCACGCTGACGCAGCTTGCCGCCGGGCAGGGCAGCGCGGAGGAGATCCGCGTGCTTGCCGGTTTCTTCCACCGTATCGGCCTGCCCACCGGCTTTGCGGCATTCGGCATCACGGCCGAGGCCGACTTCCGGCGCATGGCCGAGATCGGGCTCGCCGCGCCCTATGCGCCGAACTATTATCGAAAACTCGATGCCGGCGATCTCGTGCGCGCGATGCGCAGCCTCGACGAAAGGAACTGACGATGGGAGAGACACGAAACGTGGTGGTCACCGGGGGAGGGACCGGCATCGGCCTGGCGACGACCCGGGTGCTCGTTGAGCGCGGCTGGCAGGTGACGGCTGCGGGCCTGGAGCGGGAGGACGGCTTTCCCGATGCCGCCGGCTTCGTCGAATGCGACGTCACCGATGCCGCCTCGCTTGCGCACGTCTTTGAAGGGATCGAAACGCTCGGCGGGCTGGTGACCTGCGCGGGAACCATCCAGTACGGCAAGGAGTGGGACGCGGCAGTTTTCGAGAAGGTCATGGCGGTGAACGTCACCGGCGTCCTTTCCTCCTGCACGGCGGCCCGCGATGCGCTCCAGCGCGGCGGCGGCTCGGTGGTCAATATCGCTTCGATGTGGAGTTGGTTCGGCAACCCCGTCGCGCCCGCCTATGGCACCAGCAAGGGCGCCGTCGCGGCGCTGACGCGTTCGCTGGCCGTGGCCTGGGGGCCGAGCGGCGTCCGCGTCAACGCGGTGGCGCCGGGCTGGGTGGAGACGCGTATTTCGGAAGGGGCGCGGGCGGATGCGGCGCGGCGCGCCCGGATCGATGCGCGCATCCCCATGGGGCGGTGGGCCGCCACGGTGGAGATCGCGCGGGTGGTGGCGTTCCTCCTGTCGGAAGACGCTTCCTATGTCCACGGCGCCATCGTGCCCGTCGACGGCGGCTATCTGGCGGCCTGATCCCATGCAGCCGTTCCAGTTCAACACCGTTCCGAGCCTTACCCTCGAATGGGGCGGAGCGGCCCATATCGGCGAGAGGCTGGGCGCCTGGTTTACCGCGCGGAGCCTCCTGCTCGTCACGGATGGCGGCCTCAGGACCTCCGGCGTGCTGGACCCTGCGCTTGCCTCGCTTCAGGCGAACGGCTTTGCGGTCACCGTGTTCGACGCCGTCGTCGCCGACCCGCCCGAAAGCGTGCTTCTCGATTGTGTCGCGCGCGCCAGGGCTGCTAAGGTCGATATCGTGCTCGGCTTCGGCGGCGGCTCGTCCATGGACGTGGCCAAGCTTGCCGCCGTTCTCATCCGCTCGGGGCAGGACCTTGCCAGCCTCTACGGCATCGGCAAGGTCGAGGGCGGGCGTCTGCCGCTGGTGCAGGTCCCGACCACGGCCGGCACGGGATCGGAAGTGACCAACATCACGATCCTGACGACGGGCGAGACGACGAAGATGGGTGTGGTCGCCGACCAGCTCTATGCCGACCGTGTGCTGCTCGACGGGGAACTTACCTGCGGCCTGCCGCCGCTCCACACGGCCGCGACCGGCATCGATGCCATGGTGCATGCGATCGAAGCCTATACGTCGCGACACAAGAAGAACCCCATATCCGATCTTCTCGCCTGTGAGGCGTTGCGGCTTCTGTCCAGCCATCTGGTTGCCGCATGCCGCGACGGCAACGACCGCGCGGCGCGCGAAGCGATGCTTCTCGGCGCGACGCTGGCCGGACAAGCCTTCGCCAATGCGCCGGTGGCTGCGGTCCATGCGCTGGCCTATCCGCTCGGCGGCCGCTGCCACATTCCCCACGGTCTTGCCAATGCCCTCATGCTCGGACCGGTGCTTGAGTTCAACCTGAAGGCAGCGGCGCCGCTTTATGCCCGGCTGGCCGGGTCGGTCGGCGCGGATCTTGCCGGCGCCGGGAGCGATGCGGACGGCGCCCGACGCTTTCTCGATCGCATGCTGGCGCTCATGGATGCGTCCGGGGCGCCGCGCCGGCTGCGGGATGCCGGGGTGGCGGAACACATGCTCCCGACGCTTGCCGCGGACGCCATGCTGCAAACCCGTCTTCTCGCCAACAATCCGGTGCCCTTGAGCGAAGCGGATGCCTTGGACCTCTATCGCGCCGCTTATTGAAAGGGCGATCCTGGCGAGTGGATGATCAGCGGCGACCGCCCGCAAGCCGGACGGCGGCCGGCGAGCGGCGAAGCGCCATCATCGCGAAGGCGCCGATGAAGGGGCCCGGCGCGAGGATGACGAAGGACCATTGCCAGCTTCCGAGCCACGCGGCGATGTGCGGCATCAGCCAGATGACGAAGACTGTCAGCGCGAAGCCGAGCCCCATTTGCAGCGAAAGCGCCGTTCCGACGAAATCCCGGTCCGCCAGTTCCGTCACGGCGGCGGAAAAGAGCGGCGAATCCCCGACGATCGCGACGCCCCAGACGATGGCGATGAGAACGATCAGCCAGGTCGGCCCGGAAAAGGCAAAGCCGATGAGGAGGGCGCAGAGGCCGGACACGATCATCAGGCCGGCCGTCGTGGCGGTGCGCCCGAACCGGTCCGACAGGAGGCCGCCGGCCACGCAGCCGACGAGACCGGCGGCAATGGCGACAAAGGTGATGAGCGAAGCCATGTTCGCAGGGAACGTTCCATCGGCCGCGGTCCGCATGAAGATGAGAAGCCACGCCCACATCGCGTAGAGTTCCCACATATGGCCGAAATAGCCGACATTCACCAGGAAGAGATCGCGGTCGCGCAGGACGCGGCCGATCTGCCGTGGATCGAAGACGGCCTTGCCGAACGGGTAGGGGCCTTCGCGCGCAAACAGGAGGAAGGAGAGGCCGGCGATCAGGGAGGCGGCGCTCGACAGGCCGATGACGAGCCGCCAGTCGATATGCTCCGCGACGGTGCGGAAGAGATGCGGCATGGACGAGCCGAGCGTCAGCGCGCCGACCACGGCGCCGAGCGCAAGGCCCCTGTTGCGCACGAACCAAGTGGAGACGAGTTTCATCGCCGGAGGATAGACGGCGGCAAGCGCCACGCCGGTCGCAAAGCGGCAGGCGACGGCGCCGAGCGGGCCGGGCTCGAGCAGCAGCAGGGCATTCACGCCGGCCGCCAGGATGGAGGCGGCCGCCATGAGCCGGTTGAGGCGAACGATGTCGGGCAGGTTGACGAAGCTTGCCAGCAGCGCGCCCGTCACGAAACCGATCTGCACGCCGTTCGTCAGCCAGGCGACGGTGCTGTCGGAAAGCTGCCAGGTGGCCTTGAGCTCGGGTGTGATGGCGGTGGCGGAAAACCATGTCGTCATGGAAAGGACGACGGAAATGCACAGGATGACGAGGACCGGCCAGGGACTGGTATCCGCTGGCCGACCGACGGCAGATCGCGCGCCGTTCTCGCTATCGGACACGGGTCAGGCCTTTGCCAGGGGAACCGTGTAGACGGTCGCCGTTCCGCTGAGGCAGGTTTCACCCGCTTCATTGCGCACGCTGGTGAGGATCTTGCAGATCGGCTTGTCGTCGCGAACCTCGGTAATCTCGACGCGCGCGGTGATCAGCTCGTCCACGCCGACGGCCTTGACGAATTTCCACTCGACGCCGAGGAAGACGGTGCCGGGGCCCGGCAGGTCTTCGGCAACCACGGCGTTGAGCATGCCGGATGTGACGCCGCCCTGGACGATGAGCTTTCCGAAGACCGATGCCTCGGCGAGCGCACGGTCGTAGTGCAGGGGATTGCGGTCCCCGGTCATTTCGGAGAAGGCCTCGATGTCCTTCATCGTCGTGCGCCGCGACCGTTCGGCCGCGTCGCCGACCTTCGGCTTGCCCTTGATGATGCCGGCCCAGCCGTCCTGTTTGATGTCGCTCATGTCATGCCCTTTCCTGGGAGTGTTTCTGGCGGAAGGCGGGCAGGGTGCGCCCGCCGATCCGCGTCGGGATCATTTCGACGGCCTTGCCGATCGTAAGGTCTTCTCCGGCGCCGCGCAGGATGAAGCTCAGCAGCGTCGGCCCCTCCTCGAGTTCGACGAGCCCGACCGCATAGGGCGCGATCGGCGTCCAGCCGGGATGGCCCGGCTTGTGGACGACAGAGAAGGATTTGAGCCGGCCGCGGCCCGAGGCGTCCTTCCAGACGAGGCGCTCGCTCCAGCAGTGCGGGCAGAGGGCGCGCGGATAGAAGACGGCGTTGTCGCAGTCCTCGCAGTGCTGGATGGAAAGCCGCCCCTCCTGTGCGGCCGCCCAGAAGGGCGCCGTCAGGGCGGTGATGGTCGGGCCGGGGATTTTCAGGAGATCGAGGTCCATCAGTCGGCTCCCAGAACAAGCGCCGTCGCTTCGCTGACAGTGGCGCCGTTGCCCGTGACGAGGGCGAGTTGCGGATTGGCGATCTGCCGGCCGGACGCCGAGCCGCGCAACTGGCGGACGGCCTCCACGATATGCGTCATGCCGCCGGCAAGGTCCGGCTGGCCGAAACCGATCTGGCCGCCATGGGTGTTGAGCGGCGTGTCGCCGGCAAAGGAAAGGTCACGGCCCTTCAGCCATCTGCCGAATTCGCCCGGCCCGCAGAGGCCGGCATCCTCGATCGTCAGCGCGACCATGATGGTGTAGCAATCGTAGAGCGACAGCAGGTGCATGTCCTGCGCGGACGTGCCGGATTGCGAAAATGCACTGGCCATCGCCTGTTTCAGCGGGCCGGTCGTCAGGTCCGGCGCCTGTGAGGCGGCGCGGTGCGTGATCTTTTCGCCCGCACCCAAAAGGTGGACCATCGGCTGGCCACGCTCGCGCGCCCGCTTCACCGAGGTGACGATGACGGCTTCGGCCCCCGCGACCGGCATGACGATCTCGAACAGGTGCAGCGGAGAAGCGACGATCGGGGAAGCCAGGACATCCGCCACGCTTGCCGGCTTGCCGTGGAAGATGGCATCCGGGTTGGACTGCGCATTGTGGCGGGCCCAGTGCGCGATGGTCGCGAAATCCTCGGCCGTGGTGCCGAAGCGCGCCATGTGGGCCTGCATGAACAGTGCATAGGAAATATTGGCGCCGGATGCCCCGAAGGGGACATCGAATTCGCGGATCGGGTTGCGGTTCGGCGAACGCGGGGGATTGTCGTCGCGCGCATTGCCGAGAACGCAGAGCACCGTCTCGCACATGCCGGCCTGAATGGCGGCCGCCGCGCGCCAGACCATGCCGGCGCCGGATGCGCCGCCGAGATCGACGACATTGCCCATGGTCGGCTTCAGGCCGAGATATTCGGCGATCGTCGCCGGCACATGCTGCGGCGTCTCGCCGACCTGCGGGCCGACGAGGAGACCGTCGATCTCGTAGGGCTCGATGCCCGCGTCCGCGACGGCGGCCGCCGAAACCCTCGCCAGCATCTCCAGTGTCGTGACGCCTTCCGTCCTGCGCTGCGGCTTGAGTTCGCCGATCCCGATGATCGCGCCCTTGGAGCGTGTGGCCGTCATGCCGCGGCACTCCTGTCGAGGCTGCGGTACTCGTCGAGGCATTCTGGATTGGCGAGCGAGCCCATGTTCTTGACCACGCCGCCTTCCAGGATGGTGCGGGCGGCACCCTCGACGCGCTTTCCGTTGAGCGTATAGGGGATGGCGCTGACGGCGTGGATGCGATGGGGCACATGGCGCGGTGACGCCATGTCGCGGATCCTCCGGCGAATCTCCCGGGCAAAGTCCGCGGAAAGGCCGGCATCGTCCTTCAGCTTCACGCAGAGCACGATTTCCTCGTCGCCGGGAACGGGCGCCCCGAAGACGAGGCAGTCGTCGATTTCCGGGAAGAGTTCGCAGGTGGCGTAGATTTCTGCCGTCCCGATGCGCACGCCGCCGGGCTTCAGCGTCGTGTCGGAACGGCCGTAGATCACCGCCGAGCCATGGGGCGTCATCTCGGCGACGTCGCCGTGCGTCCAGATCTCGCGGCGCTGCGAGAAATAGGTGTCGTGATACCGCTTCATGCCGCCTTCGCCCCAGAAGGTGAGGGGCATGGAGGGGAAGGCTTCCGTGCAGACGAGGTCCCCCTGCCGGCCGAAGACCGGCGCGTTGCGGTCGTCCATGACGGCGACGGCAAGGCCGAGGCCCTTGACTGTGAGGTGGCCGCGGCGCACCGGATGGATCGGCGAGCCGAGCATGAAGCAGCCGATGATCTCCGTACCGCCCGAGATCGAGGCGAAGACCATGTCCTGCTTGATATGCGCATAGACCCAGTCGAATTGGTGCGGCGAAACCGGCGCGCCGGCTGAAAGCACGGACTTCAGCGCGGAAAGGTCGTGATGCCGCGCGGGCGAATAGCCCTCGTCGGCAAGGGTCGCCAGGTATTTCGGGCTCGTGCCGAAATGGGTGACGCCTGCCCGCTCCGCCGCTTTCCAGAGCGGGGTGACGTCGAGGCCGCCGGGTGTCTTGAGGATCGGCGCGCCGTCGTAGAGCAAGATGGCGGCATCGCAGGCGAGCGCCGAGATGAGCCAGTGATACATCATCCAGGCGGTGTTGGTGTACCAGCTGACGACGTCGCCGGGGCATACGTCGCCGTGCAGCGCATGCTCCTTCAGGTGCTGCAGCAAGACGCCGCCCGTGGAATGCACGATCGCCTTGGGCGCGCCGGTGGTGCCGGACGTGTAGAGGACGTAGAGGGGGTGGCGGAACGGTACGCGCTCGAAGGCCAGCGGTGCGTCGCCGCCGAATGTCGCATAGTCATGGCGGGCGAAGCGCTCCCCGGCGATGGCCGGCAGGCTGCCGTTGGTGACGACCACATGTTCCACGCTTTCCATGCCGTTGGCGATGTCGACGATCCGCTGGGCGATATCGTGATCCTTGCCGCCATAGCGATAGGAGGCCGCGGCGAAGAGGACTTTCGGCTTGATCTGGCCGAGGCGATCGAGGATCGCCGTGACGCCGAAGTCGGGGGAACAGGATGACCACGTCGCGCCGATGGCGGCTGTCGCCAGCAGGGCGACGAGCGCTTCCGTCCGGTTCGGCAGGATGCCGGCCACGCAATCGTCGCGGGTGACGCCGGCGCGGCGCAGGCCATCGGCCGTGCGAGCCACCATGGCGCGCAACTGGCCGCGTGTGACGGTTCCGTGCGCACCGGTTTCGTCCGCCTCATGGATCGCGATGGCGTCATCGCTTCCGCGCAGCAGGTTTTCCGCCAGATTGACCCGGGCGTCGGGGAAGAAGGCGGCGCCGGTCATCGGATTGTCGGCGTTTTCGACGAAGGCGCGGTCGCCCGCATCGCCGATCATGCCGGTGAAGTCCCAGATTGCCCGCCAGAACGCGCCCTTGTCCGCGATCGACCAGCGATGAAGGGTGTCGTAGTCGCGGGGATCGAAGCCGTTGGCGCGCGCAAATCCCGCGAGGTTGCTTGTTTCGAAGCGCGCCTCTTCAGGCTGCCAGACGATATCGGATTGCATTCTTTCTCCTCCAGATCGGCCGCTTTTGCCGTTGCGTAAGTACCGACCGATCGGTACAATGCGAGCTGAGAGTTGCGCTGTCAATGCGAAATCGTGTCATGTATCGACGCCGAGACGCGTCGCCGCATCCGGCGCCTGCATTTACCCGGGAGGACCAATGGACGAGATTTTGAGCACGCCGCGGCCGGATGAGCTTTCCGAAAGCAAGCGGATGATCATGGAAGTGGCCGCGAAGCTTTTCGCGGACAAGGGCTATGGCAGCGTGGGCATCAGCGAGGTCGGCGATGTCGCGGGCTTCGGCAAGGGGGCCCTCTACTACCACATCAAGTCCAAGGAAGACCTGCTCTTCGACATCATGACCGTCTACATGGTGGAGTTGATCAACGCGGCGCGCACCATCGAGATCAGCGGTGCGAGCGTCCCCGAGCGTATCCGCGCGCTCAGCCACAGCTTCATGGAGATCATGTTCGCAAGCCGGCCGGAAATGACCGTCTGCTTCCGTGAAGTGCACGCCCTCAACGACGCCAAGCGCAAGGGCGTGCTGGGCCTGCATGCCGACTACCAGGACATCTGGATGCGCGTCTTCCAGGACGGCGCGCGGCAGGGCGTGTTGCGCGCGATGTCGAAGATCGAGGTCAAGGCGATCCTCGGCATGTATTTCTACAGCTTCCTGTGGATCAAGGGCGACGGCGCCATGGCAATCGATGCCATCGCCGAGGATTTCGCCGGCATTACCCTGCGGGCGGCGGGGAAGGGATAGGACATGGAACGGGAAATCGTCATCACCGCAGCGCGGCGCACCCCCATCGGCAGGCTGAACGGCGGCCTTTCCTCGCAGTCCGGGGCCGCGCTCGGCGCGTCGGTCATGGCGGCGCTGCTGGAGGATGCCCGTATAGAGGGCGCAGATGTCGACGAGATCATTATGGGGCAGGTCCTGACCGGCGGCGCCGGTCAGAATCCCGCTCGCCAGGCCGCGCTTGCCGCCGGAATTCCCGTGAACGTGCCGGCGATGACCGTCAACAAGGTCTGCGGCGCGGGCCAGAAATCCATTCATCTCGCGGCCCAGGCCATCCGGTGTGGCGATGCGCAGATCGTCGTTGCGGGCGGGCAGGACAGCATGAGCCGGGCGCCGCATCTCCTCTACGGCCTGCGCGACGGCGTGCGCATGGGGGATACGACCGTCAAGGATTCCATGGTGGTCGACGGCCTCTGGGACGCCTTTCACGACGTGCATATGGGCGTGACGGCCGAGCACCTGGCCAATCGCTATCAGGTGCGCCGCGACGAGCAGGATCGCTTCGCGCTCGCCTCGCAACAGAAGGCATCCTCCGCCGTCGAGGCCGGCCGGTTTGCTGCGGAGATAGTGCCTGTCACCTTTTCCACGCGCCGCGGCGATGTGACGATATCCGCCGACGAGCATCCCAATCCCGGGACGGACCTGGAAAAGCTCGCGCGCCTGCGGCCGGTTTTCGATCCGGCGGGCACGGTGACGGCTGGCAATTCCTCCGGCCTCAACGACGGGGCCTCCGCGGTTCTCGTCATGTCGGGCGAACGGGCCGCGGCGCTCGGGCTGGAGCCGCTGGCGCGTATCGCATCCTACGCGTCCGCCGGCGTCGAGCCGATGGACATGGGCCTTGGTCCTGTCGCCGCCTCGCGCGCGGCGCTGGCGAAGGCCGGCTGGCATGCCGACGACCTCGACCTGATGGAGATCAACGAGGCTTTTGCCGCGCAGGCTATCGCGGTCAATCGTGAAATGGGCTGGGATCCGGACCGGATCAACGTCAATGGCGGCGCCATCGCGCTGGGTCATCCCCTCGCGGGCTCCGGTTGCCGCATCGTCGTGACGCTGCTGCACGAGATGAAGAAGCGGAACGCCCGGCGCGGCCTCGCATCCCTGTGCATCGGCGGCGGCCTCGGCGTCGCGATCTGCCTGGAGCGGTGATCCCTCGCCCTTTGGTTCGTTCCCCGTGGCCGCTTTGGCCGGCGGCGGGACTGCCATGTCCGGTTCGAGGCTGCGGCGACCGAGGGGATAGAGGGAAGAGGCCCCGGTTTTGCAGATTAAGCCTTGACACCTCTCAGGGTCGGCAGCAGATTGTACCGAACGGTCGGTACTTGAGTCGATCGTTACCGTCATCGTCCTGACATGCAGCATCCACGGAAATCCGGGGAGGAGGCGCCTGCGTCTGCAGGTGCCGCCGGATCGTGGCGTCATGCGGGGTAAACTCTGTGGGAGGAGCTATGACTTACAGTGCAGCAGCGGCCGCGTCGGCCAAGGGACTGACCAGGGAGCATCGCAAGGTTGCGGCCGCGAGCTTCATCGGGACAGCCATCGAATGGTACGACTACTATCTCTACGGGACATGCGCGGCGCTCGTGTTTCCCTATGTCTTCTTTCCCTCCTATGACCCCTATGTCGGTACGCTGGTGGCTTTCGCCACCTATGCGGTCGGCTTCGTGGCCCGCCCGATCGGCGGCGTCATCGCCGGGCATTACGGCGACAGGATCGGCCGCAAGGCCATGCTGATGCTGAGCCTCCTGGTCATGGGGGTGAGCACGGTCCTGATCGGGCTCATACCCAGCTATGAGCAGATCGGCATCTGGGCCGCGGTCATCTTGTGCTTCCTTCGCATCGCACAAGGGTTTGCCGTCGGCGGGGAATGGGGCGCGGCGGTGGTAATGGCCGTCGAACACGCGCCGGCCGGAAGGCGGGGCCTTTACGGCAGCTTCCCGCAGCTCGGCGTTCCGGCGGGCCTGCTCCTGTCGACGGTCGCCGTCGCGATCGCCTCGGGCTCGATGGACAACGAGGCCTTCCTGTCCTGGGGATGGCGCGTGCCGTTCCTGTTCAGCGCGGCCCTCATCGTGGTCGGCGTCTACATCCGCTCGAGCGTCAGCGAATCGCCGGCCTTCGAGGCGGTGAGGCAGAGCAACCAGCAGGCCGAGCGTCCGGTGGTCGATGTCGTCCGTGACGAGTGGAAGATCCTGCTTCTGACGATCGGCATGAAGTTCCTGCAGAATGCCGTCTTCTATCTCTACAGCGTGTTCATGCTGTCCTACATCGTGAACTCGCTCGGTTTCGATCGCCAGGTGGGGCTGAACGCCGTCGTCATCTCGTCCGTCGTCGGCTTCGTCACCCTGCCGCTCTGGTCGTGGCTGACGGACAAGATCGGTCGCAAGCCCGTCTATCTGTTCGGGTGCATCGCCTCGACGCTGTTCATCGTGCCGTTCTTCTCGATGGCGCAGAGCGGATCGATCTTCCTGCTGACCCTGGCGATCGTCATCGGCCTCAACGTGCTGCACGATTCGCTCTACGGCCCGCAGGCGGTCTACTTCTCGGAACTGTACGGCACGAAGGTCCGCCTCAGCGGCGCATCGATCGGCTACCAGGTCGGCGCCGTGCTGTCCGGCGGGATTGCCCCGCTCATCGCAACGGCGCTTCTGGCCGCCTATGACGGCGAGCCCACCGGCGTGATCATCTACGTCTTCATTCTGGGTGTCATCAGTACGGGGTGCACGTTCCTCGCCCGGGAAACCTACAAGGACAAATGGGAGGAGGCCCCCCACTGACGGGCAACGACTTCGATGCGAAGGGCCGCGGCGACGCGGCCCTTCGTCTTTCTGCCTATTCCGCAAGATGGGTCCTGCAACTTGACGAACGCAGCAAAGCGCAAGAATGTAAATTTCTAGATGTAATCAGAAATGTGCGTACATGGAAACCTTGAAGCCCCGGATGCGTGGCCGCCCGCGCTATGACGACCTCGACGACAGCGCGAACGATGCCTTTCAGTCCATCGCCCTCAATACGCTGGATCGCAGCGAGACCGCACCGCTCTGGGTGCAGCTCAAGAACCGGATCCAGGATGCGATCGCCTCGGAGAAGCTGCGGCCCAATTCCCGCATGCCGTCCGAGAGCGCGCTTTGCGAGATCTTCGACGTGTCGAAGCCCGTCGTGCGGGCGGCGCTCGGGGCCCTGGCTGCCGAGGGCCACGTCATCAAGATGCCGCGAAAAGGCATGTTCGTCGCCCAGCCGCGCCAGGATGTCGACTTCATGACGTCCAACCTCAGCGTCTTCGGAGACCTCACGGCCAAGGGGCATGTGGTCACCACCAAGACGTTCGAGTTCTACCGCGACAAGGCGAGCGAGGGCGAGCAGAAGGTTTTCGGCATCCCGCCGGAAGGCGACGTGGTCCGTATTGCGCGCGTCTACTATTGTGACGGGCGCCCCATCACCCACACGCACATTTCTCTGCCGGCCCACAAGGTGCCGGGCATGGAAAAACTCGACATCGACAACCGTTCGATCTTCCAGACGATCCGGGAAAGATATGGACTGACTGTTCAGCGCGCGGAGCGCTGGTTCACCGCCGAACTGCCGGACGCCATCTCCTGTCTGCGCATGGGGGTGCCTCCTGATGCGCCTCTCATTGCAATAGAATCAATTGCTTATGATCACGATGGCGGGGCGCTGGAATATTATCGCGCCTTCTACAATTCTGCCGTCGCGCGCATCCACCTGAAGATCGAATCCTGAGTCGTAGACCGTTCGGTACAAAAATTTCCTATTTCTGGTGATAACCAGATTGACAGGCACCTTGGTGCGACCTATCCTGCTTTCAACGGCGTGAGGAGCGCCTGGAAGAAAATTCACATGGCGGATCAGCGTGATGGCGCGGGAACGGACGGTTTCCGCGAACCCCTGATCTATGCCCTGTGGGCGTGCGGGAGGACATCATGGATTACCGGAACCAGCTCGATTTCTCAGGCCATGTGGTCGCCGTCACGGGCGGGGCCAGCGGCATCGGCCTGGAAACCGCAACGGCGTTTGCCTCCTGCGGTGCGGCGATCGCGCTTCTCGATCTCGGCGAGGCGGCGCTGGCGACGGCCGCCGAGGCGCTGGCGGTCTTCGGCGTCAAGGTTTCGACCCATGTGGTGAACGTCACGGACCCGGCAGGGGTCGATGCCGCTGCCGATGCCGTCGTTGCCGCGCATGGTAAGGTCACGGTTCTCGTCAACAGCGCCGGCATCGCCCGGCTGCACTCCGCCCTCGACGTGTCGGACGAGGAATGGCGCCTCGTCATGGACGTCAATGTCAACGGCACGTTCTGGGCCGCGCGCGCCTTCGGCCGCCATATGGTGGCGCAGCGCCAGGGCAGCATCGTCAATCTCGGCTCGATGTCGGGCCTCATCATCAACCGCCCGCAGTTTGCCGCCTCCTACATGGCGAGCAAGGGCGCGGTGCACATGCTGACGAAGGCGCTGGCGGTCGAATGGGTCGACAGCGGCGTGCGCGTCAACGCGGTCGCCCCCGGCTATGTCGGCACGGAAATGACCCTGAAGATGCGCGAACGGCCGGAACTGTTCGACGTCTGGATGGACATGACGCCGATGAAGCGCTGCGGCGGGCCGTCCGAGATCGCTTCGACAATCCTCTTTCTTGCATCCCCCGCCGCCAGCTACGTGACCGGATCCATTCTGTCGGTCGACGGCGGCTACACCGCATTGTGAGCCCTTCCATGGACCAGACCACTTTCAGCCCGACCGAACTGGAAAAGCGCCAAGCCATCATCGAGGCGTGCCTCGAGATGAACCGCCTCGGCATCAACCAGGGGACCTCCGGCAATATCAGCGTGCGCCACGAGGACTACATCCTCATCACGCCGACGAGCACGCCCTATGAGAAGCTGACGACGGACAGCATCGTCCGGCTGGAAATGGACGGGACGGCGAAGGGCCCGCTGGCGGCCTCCAGCGAATGGCGCTTCCATCGCGACATCATGCTGGCGCGGCCGGACGTCAACGCCATCGTGCACGCCCACCCGACCTATTCGACGATCCTTGCCATCATGGGCCTGCCCATTCCGCCGATCCACTACATGATCGCCGTCGCCGGCGGGGACGATATCCGCTGTGCGCCCTATGCGACCTTCGGAAGCCAGGCGCTCTCGGAGAATGCGGTCGAGGCGCTCGAGGGGCGCAAGGCTTGCCTGCTGGAACATCACGGCATCATCGCCGTCGGCGCCACGCTGTCCAAAGCCCTCTGGCTGTCGGTGGAGGTGGAGACGCTCGCCAAGCAATACCACGGTGCCCTTCAACTCGGCGAACCGCGCCTTCTGTCGAAGGAGGAAATCGCCCGCGTCCTGGAGAAGATGGGCAGCTACGGACACAAGGACTGACCGCGGCAGGATGCCGCTCAGGAAGAAATTGCCCCCTCGGGGCGAACCTCGGACAACACTCGGGAGGAGAACGTCCATGTCACTGAAAAAGAACACAAGCCGTCGCAGCTTCTTCAAGTCGACCGCCGCCATGCTGACGGTCGCCGTCGGTGTCGCCGCCTGGGGCAACGCCTCCCTGGCGCAGGATGCCGGCACCGGGGCGCTCTCGCTCGCCGGCAAGCGCATCGGTATCTCCGCGGTCGGCACCGATCACCACTGGGACCTGATGGCCTATCAGGGCATCATCGACGAGGTGAAGGCGCTCGGCGGCGAGCCGATCGCGCTCGATGCCAAGCGCAACGACCAGACCCATGTCTCGCAGCTTCAGACGCTGATCGCGCAGAAGCCCGACGCCATCATCGAGATGCTGGGCAACCTCGATGTTCTGAACCCCTGGCTGAAGCGCATCCGCGACGCGGAAATCCCGCTCTTCACCGTCGATACGGCAACGCCGCATTCGCTCAACAACAGCACGTCCAACAACTATTCGCTGGCGTCCGAGGTGGCCCTGCAGATGGTCGCCGACATGGGCGGCAAGGGCAACGTGCTGGTGTTCAACGGCTTCTACGGCGTGCCGGTCTGCAAGATCCGCTACGACCAGCTGAAATACGTGCTGCAGAGCTATCCGGAGGTGAAGATCATCGAGCCGGAACTGCGCGACGTCATTCCCAACACCGTGCAGAGTGCCTATTCCAACGTGACGGACATGCTGACCAAGTATCCGAACGACGGCGATATCTCGGCCGTCTGGGCGTGCTGGGATATCCCGCAGATCGGCGCCACGCAGGCGATCGAGGCGGCTGGCCGCAAGGGCATCAAGACCTATGCGATCGACGGCAGCCCGGAAGTCGTCGAAATGGTCGCCAACCCGGAATCGGCGGCCGGTGCCGTCGGCGCGCAGCAGCCCTACGAGATCGGCCGTTCGGCCGCCCGCAACGCGGCACGCTACCTCGCCGGCGAACATGTGCCGCCCTTCACCTTCGTGCCGGCGGTCCTGATCACCAAGGAAAACGCCAAGGACACGGCTGGTCCTTTCCTCCCCAAGAAGGAAGGTGCGGCGAACTAAGCCGCGCTCTCGCCATGCCGCCCACCGCGGCGGCACGGCAATCGTTTCGCAATTCGCGGGAGGACACCATGGCGCCCGAACAAACCCTCGCCATAGACATGCGCGGCATATCCAAGAGCTTCGGCGTCGTCAAAGCGCTCGTCGAGGCCGACCTCATGGTTGCGCGCGGTTCCATCCACGGGCTGGTCGGCCAGAACGGTGCGGGCAAGTCGACCATCATCAAGGTGCTGGCGGGCATCTTGAAGCCGGATGCGGGAACCATCCGCGTCAACGGCGAGACCGTGTCGAAGCTGACGCCGGCAAGCGTCGAGCGCCTTGGTGTCCATTTCATCCATCAGGACCGTCTTCTGGTGCCCACGGCGACGATCGCCGAGGCGATCTTCCTGCATCACGAACCGAAATTCGGTCCCTTCATCAATCACCGGGAAATGGCGCGGCGGGCCTCCGCGCTGCTGAAGCAGTACTTCGATCTCGACCTGCCGCCGGGCACGCTCGTGCAGGACCTGACCACCGCCCAGCAGAAGATCGTCCAGATCACGCGCGCCCTTGCCCAGAAGGCCTCCGTGCTGGTGCTCGACGAGCCGACCGCCGCGCTGGTGAAGAAGGAAGTCGACAGCCTCTTCCGCGTGCTTCGTCGCCTCAAGGACGACGGCATCGCCGTGATCTTCATCTCGCACTACATGAAGGAGATCGAGGATCTCTGCGATACTGTGACGGTGATGCGCAACGGCACGGATGTCGGCGTCGTCGATCCGCGCACCACGGCCATCGACGATATCGTCGCGATGATGATCAACCGCGATGTCGGCGAGATGTTTCCCCGACGCAGCAACACGGTCGGCGCGCCGGTTCTTCAGGTGTCCGGCCTCGGCATGGCGCCGCATTTCCGCGATGTCTCCTTCGACGTGAAGGCGGGCGAGGTCGTCGGCCTGACCGGGCTGCTCGGCTCCGGCGTGAAGGAACTCATCCAGTGCCTGTTCGGCCTCGACCGCCCCGATCGCGGGGCCGTCACCATCGACGGCAAGGTGGCGCGCTTCCCCTCGCCGGTGGCGGCGGTGTCGGGCGAAGTGGCGCTCGTGCCGGAGGACAGGCGCGCCCATGGCGTCGCGGTCGGGCTTTCGGTGCGCGAGAACATCTCGCTCGCCAGCCTCTCGCGCTACAGCAAGGGCGGCTTCGTCTCGCGCGCCTCGGAGAACGCCTCGGTCGACGGGCTCATCAAGGAACTCTCGATCAAGACGCCGCACCGCGACGCGCTGGTCAAGACGCTGTCGGGCGGCAACCAGCAGAAGGTGGCGCTCGCCAAGTGGCTGAGCTGCCAGTCCAGGGTCTATATCCTCGACGAGCCCACCGTGGCCGTCGATGTCGGCGCCAAGGTCGAGATCTACACGCTCCTGAACCGGCTTGCCGCCGAAGGCGCCGCGATCCTCTTCATGTCGTCGGACCTTCTGGAGCTTGCCGGCTTCTGCGACCGGGTGCTCGTCATCTATCGCGGCGAACTCGTCAATGAATACGGGGCCGGCGAACTCGACAGCGACGTGCTGCTCTCGGCAGCGTCCGGCGCAAGGACCCCGGCACGGAGGGCATCGGCATGACCATGACCCAAGCCAACGGAGAAACGTTGATGAGCGGAATGGAAAGCCCGGTCGCGGCTGGAACGGCGCGGCGAAAGGCGCTCGGTACGATGCTCGTGCGGCTGGGCGCGGTCGGCACCTTCGCCGTCATCCTCGTCTATTTCGCGCTGATGGCGCCCGGATTCCTGAATTTCTACAACATCCTCAACGTCGTGGAGCAGTCCGCGGTGCTCGGCGTGCTGGCCTTCGGCATGTCCGTCGTCGTCATCGGCGGCGGAAGCGATGTCCAGACCGGCGGCATCGACCTGTCGCTCGCAGCCAATACCGGCCTCTGCGCCGCGGTGTTCGCCGTCTCGACGGCGGCGGGCTTCCCGCTGCCGGTGACGCTCGCCATGACCGTCGGGACGGGCATCCTGGTCGGGCTCCTGAACGCCGTCGCCGTGGTCTGGCTGAACATCCTGCCGCTGCTTGCGACGCTCGCCGTCATGAACGTCGTCGCGGGTGCCGAACTCATCCTGACGCAGAACACCGTCGTCTCCATGGCGTCCGATTTCACCATGAACATCGCTGTCGGTTCCTTCCTCGGCGTTTCCACGCTGGCCTGGTGCCTGATCGTGTTCACGCTTGTCATGGTGGCGCTGCTGCACTTCACGGGCACCGGCCTCCGGCTCTATGCCGTCGGCGGGCATCCCGAGGCGGCGCGCGCGGCGGGTATCAATGTCGGCGCCTATGTCGGCGGCACCTATCTCTTCGCCGGACTGTGCGCCGGGCTGGGGAGCATCCTGCTCGTCTCGCGCCTCAGCGCCAGCACGCCCGGCACGGGGGAACTGCTGCTCTCGATCATCGCGGCGGCCCTGCTCGGAACGGTGTTCTCCCGCCGCTTCGTGCCCACGGCCGGCGGCACCATCCTCAGCACGCTGTTCATCGGTTTCCTTGCCAACGGCTTCCAGCTCCTCAACGTGTCGAGCTACTGGGTGACCGGTGTCCAGGGCACGCTGATCCTGCTGGTCGTCGCCGCCACGTCCTTTGCAAAGCCCTCGGAGCGTTGATCATGAGCACGCAAGCACCGTCGCGAGCCGGCAATCTCTTCTCCGCCGAGAAGGTCTCCCGCTACGCCGTCGTCCTCGCCTTCCTTGGCCTGCTGGTGGCGTTCTCGCTGGCAAGCCCTACCTTCTTCACGGGCGCCAATCTCTATAACGTCCTGTTGAACAACGTCGTGATGCTGGCGATCGTCGCGCTTGGCATGACGATCGTCATCACGGCCGGCGGGATCGACCTGTCCGTCGGCGTTTCGGTGGACATGGCGAGCATGGTCTTCATCATGCTGCTGGCTGCCGGCTATGGCGCGTTCTTCGGCGTTGCCGTCGGGTTGTGCGCGGCCGCGGCGGTCGGCCTTCTCAACGCCATCCTCATCACGCGGCTGAAGATCAGCCCGTTCCTGGCGACGCTCGGCGTGCTCTTCATCGGCCAGAGCGTCCAGCAGATCGCCACGGGCGGCGGCCAGCCGATCTACCTCGTGACGGGCGATTTCGCCTCGGTGTTCAACGCCATCGTCCGCACGCAGGTGCTCGGCCTTCCCATGCCGCTCATCGTGCTCGCCGCCTGCCTCGGCGCCGTCTACGCCGCGCTGCATCATTCCGTCTTCGGCCGCTATGTCCGGGCATTCGGCGCCCAGCCCGGCGTCGCCTGGTATTCGGGCATCCGCGTGCCGTTCAACATGTCGCTGGTCTATGTGGGCTGCGCCGTCCTGTGCGGTGTCGCCGGCATCCTTTTGTCCTCCACGGTGCGCTCCTACGTGCCGCTCTCGGGCAATGCCTTCCTGCTCGATGCGATCGGCGCCACCTTCATCGGCACGACGATCAGCGCGGAACGCCGCCCCTCGGTGGTCGGCACGCTGCTCGGCGTGGCGCTGCTCGCCATCGTCAAGAACGGCCTCCTGCTCGTCGGCTGGAACTTCTACTGGCAGCAGGTCGGCGTCGGCGTGCTCGTCTTCCTCATCCTCGCTCTCAGCTTCGGCCTGCGCGGCCGCAGCCACTGATTTTTCGGAGACTTTGTCCATGGCACGTTTTGATGTGAGTTCGATCGGTTTCTATGTCCTGGATATCCTGGGGCGGCCGGTGACGCGGATCCCGGAGGGCGGGCGCGCCGATTATATCGAGGAGATCCGCATGACCGTGGCGGGCACCGCGGGGGCAACGGCCGTCGACTGCGCCATTCTCGGCCTCTCGACCCAGGCCGTCACCACGGTCGGCGACGACGAGATGGGCGACTTCCTCCATGCCAAGATGATGAAGTTCGGCGTCGATTGCGGTCTCGTCAAGCGCAGCGGCGCCACGCAGACCTCGGCGACCATCCTGCCGGTGCGGCCGAACGGCGAGCGCCCGGCATTGCATGTGCCGGGCACCGCGGCCATCTTCACCGTCGCCGACGAGGACCTCGATGCGGCGCTCGACGCCCGTGTCGTGCATGTCGGCGGCACTGGCCTCCTGAAGGCCTTCGACGGGGAGCCGACGGTGCGTCTTCTCAAGAAGGCCAAGGCGCTCGGCCGCATCACGACCTTCGATCTCATCCAGGCCAATCCCGAGACTTTCGCGCTCGTCGAGTCGTGCCTTCCCTATATCGACTATTTCGTGCCGAGCATCGAGGAGGCCGGCGAGATGGCCGGCACGCACGATCCGCGCGAGGTGGCGCGGTTCTACAAGGCGCGCGGCGTGAAGAACGCCATCCTGACGATGGGCGCGGACGGTGTCCATGTCTCGCCGGAAAAGGGCGAGGATTTCATCCTCCCCGCCTTCGACATCCCGGTTTCCGACACGACCGGCTGCGGCGACAGCTTCACCGCCGGCATCATCGTCGGCATCGTCAAGGGCTGGGAGCTTCGCGAGGCGGCGCGGTTCGCCTCCGCCGTCGCGGCGAAGGTCGCCATGGGCCTCGGCTCGGACGGCAAGCTCGTCTCGTTCGAGGATACGCTCGAAGCCATGAACAGCCTGCCCCTCCGCCGCAAGAACGCGGCGTGAGCCTTATCATCCAGGAGTGAACACCATGCAGATCATGCCAACAGGCAGCGTTGCCGTCGTCACCGGGGCGAGCAGGGGCATCGGCCGGGCCATCGCCGTCGGCCTTGCGCAATTCGGCTATGACGTCGCCGTCCTCGATCTCGGCGCGCAGCGCGCGGCCCTTGACGAAACGGCAGCGGAAATCCGTGCCGCCGGCCGCAAGGCCTTCGTGCACGAACTCGACGTGACCTTAAAGCCGGAGATCGAGGCGACGGTGGGGGCGATCCTCGCGGAGGCCGGCAGCATCGACGTTCTCGTCAACAATGCCGGCATTCTCAAGCCCTCGACGCTGGAGGACCTCAGCGAGAAGGACTGGGACGCGCATTTCGACGTCAATGCCAAGGGCGTGCTCCTGATGTGCCAGGCGGTGCTGCCGCACATGCGCGCCAAGAAGAGCGGCCGCATCATCAACATCGCCTCCATCGCCGGCCGCCAGGGCGTGGCGACGCAGGGCCACTACGCCGCGACGAAATCGACCGTCATCACGCTGACGCGCGTGCTTGCGCAGGAGGTCGGCATGGACGGCATCACCGTCAATGCCATCTGCCCGGGCATCATTCTTACCGAGATGGGCAAGAACAATCTCGGCAGCGACGAGGCCATCCGCCATTGGGAGACCGTCGCGTCGCTGAAGCGGCTCGGCTATCCCGAGGACATCATCGGCCCGGTCCGCTTCTTCGCCTCCAACCAGTCGGACTTCGTGACCGGTCAGTCGCTCAACGTCTGCGGCGGCATCTATTTCCACTGACGGAGCGCCACGCGCTCCCATTCATCCTGTCGAGGATCGCCATGCACGCGAACGCGTTGAAATTCCTGATCGATGGAGCCTGGGTCGCGCCGATCGGCACCGCCCGCCATACGCTGATCAACCCTGCCACCGAGGAAGCGATCTGCGAGATCGCGATGGGCGATGCGAAGGATGTCGATCGCGCCGTCGCGGCGGCCAAGGCGGCGTTCCCGTCCTATTCGATGACGACGCCGGCGGAGCGCCGGCACCTGCTGCAGCGTCTCCTCGAACTCTACAACGAGAACTACGACGAGATCGCGGCCATGATGACCGAGGAGATGGGCACGACCGCCCGCTTCTCGCAGGCCGCACAGGCCTGGGTCGGCCGCGCGCATCTCGAGACCATCATCGCCGTGCTCAAGACCTATCCGTTCGAGGAACTGCGGGGCAACGTCCTGATCTCCCGCGAGGCCGTCGGCGTCTGCGGGCTGATCACGCCGTGGAACTGGCCGATGAACCAGCTCGTGGTGAAGGTCGTGCCGGCTCTGGCCGCCGGCTGCACGCTGGTCGTCAAGCCGAGCGAATATTCGCCGCTCAGTTCCATCCGTTTCAGCGAACTGGTGAACGAGGCCGGCTTCCCGCCGGGCGTCTACAACTACATCAACGGCGAGGGCCATATCGTGGGCGAGGCGATGTCGCGCCATCCGGATATCGACATGATGTCGATCACCGGCTCGACCCGCGCGGGCGTTGCCGTCGCGAAGGCCTCGGCCGACACGATCAAGCGCGTGCATCAGGAACTCGGCGGCAAGTCCGCCAACATCATCCTGCCGGACGCCGATTTCGAGGAGGCCGTCGTTCGTGGCGTGCACGGCTGCTATACGAATTGCGGCCAGGCCTGCAAGGCGCCGACCCGGATGCTGGTGCCGCACGACAGGATGGACGAAGCCGCCCGCATTGCCGCCCGCACGGCCGACGCCATCCGCGTGGGCGCCCCCGGCGATGCCGCCTCCGAACAGGGGCCGGTGGTCAACCGCCAGCAATACGAGCGCATCCAGGCGCTCATCGAAAGCGGGATTTCGCAAGGCGCCCGTCTCGTTGCGGGCGGTCCTGGCCGTCCGCAGGGTCTCAACCGCGGCTATTATGTGCGCCCGACCGTCTTCTCCCATGTGACGCAGGACATGACGATCGCCCGCGAGGAGATTTTCGGGCCCGTCCTGTCGATCCTCGGCTATGCGGACGAAGAGGATGCCGTGCGTATCGCCAACGATACGGTATATGGCCTGGCCGGTTACATCCAGACGCGGGACAATGCCGCGGCGCGGCGGATCGCGCGACAGCTGCGTGTCGGCATGGTCTATATCAACGAGGCCGACTGGGACGCCGCTTCGCCCTTCGGCGGCTTCAAGCAGTCCGGCAACGGTCGCGAACACGGTGAGTTCGGTCTTGCCGATTTTCTGGAGATCAAGGCGACAGGAGGATATCGGGTCGCCTAGGGCATTTTCCGGCCGAAGCGAAGTCGCTTCGGCGTCGGATAATTCGGCAAAAACAAGAATCTAGAGCAATGCGGGCGGCGGATCCGCCATCCGCCCGCCGGTCTTCCATGAGCCCGCCTTACATCTCGGCCGGTGCCGCGCTCATATCCGCCCAAACCGCCTCGAATATGTGGCCGTCGAGATCCTGGAACGCCCGGTTGTAGAGCCAGCCCATGTCGACGGTCTCGCGAATGTCGGCCTTGCCGCCGGCGTCGGCTGCCGCCGTGGCGATGGCGTCGACGTCCTCCCGGCTGTCGCAGGAGAGGGCGAGCAGCACCTCGCTCGTCGCATGGGCGTCGGCCACCGCCTTCGGGGTGAAGGTGGCGAAATAGTCCTCGACCAGCAAATGGAACGTAATGGTGTCGGACCAGACCATGCTCGAGGCCTGGTGGTCGCTGAACTGCTCGTTCCTCTTGCACCCGATCGCCTCGTAGAAGCGGGTTGCGGCGGCAAGGTCCTTTACCGGCAGGTTTATGTAGATCGTCTTCGTCATCATGGTTCTCCATTGGATGTCTGGTGCATCGGCTTGCGGTCCGGGCTCCCTCGCGGAAGGCCCGGCGGATGAGATATCTTGACGAGAAGATATATATGTCCAATTTATCTTCCCGTCAAGATAAATATCTTCTTGTCGAGATATCGTGTTTGCGGCACAGGATGTGCGGACGAACGGTAGCAGGGCGAAGGAGGCCGGTATGGAGGCAGGGGCGATGGAACACGAAAATCCGGCTGAGGGTGACCATGTCGATCGCCTGCGCGGGCAATGGGCGCGCGAATTGCCCGATCTCGATACGGAGCCGATGGGCATCCTGGGCAGGGCGTCCCGCCTGACGAACCTGCACCGCATCAGCATGGAGGCGATATTTGCGCGGTTCGGCCTCGACCGCGGCGAGTTCGACGTGATCGCCACGCTGCGCCGTTCGGGGCCGCCCTATCGCCTGACGCCGACGCAGCTATATACGTCGCTGATGATCTCCTCCGGCGGGCTCACCCACCGGCTGGACAGGCTCGAAAAGGCCGGCCTCGTGCGCCGGGAGAAGTCGGAGCAGGACGGGCGCAGCCTGCTGGTGGCCCTGACCGACGCCGGCTTCTCGCGCGTCGAGGAGGCCTGCCGGGCGCATGTGGCGAACGGCTTCGCATTCCTCGAGGCCCTGGATGCGACGGAACGCAGCGTGCTTGCCGGGCTCCTGAGGAAGCTGCTTGTCGACATCGAGCGCAGGTCCTAGCGACCGGACCTGCGTGCTGCCCGGCAATGCCGAGATCGGATGCTCGACTTGAAACGTCGCCTGAACTATGGTCGGGCAGTGTCTCCACGAGGGCTAGATACCATCCTTTCCTACATGCTTCGCCGCACCGCCATTCTCGCGCTGTCGGTCATCATTGCCGCCGTCATCCTGTTCGTTCTGCTGCGCCTCCTGCCGGGCGACCCCGCCAATGCGCTCGTTTCGGTCGGCGCCGATGCCGCGCAGATCGAGGCCGCGCGCAAGCAGGTCGGCTCCGACCTGCCGCTTCTTGAGCAGTTCCTGCGCTTTGCCGGCAGCCTTGCCCGCTTCGATCTCGGCAATTCCTTCGTCAGCGGCGCGCCGGTGCTGGCCGAGATCGGCAAGCGCCTCATCGTCACCGTGCCGCTGACGCTGCTGGCCTTCGCCGTCGCCATCATCCTTGCCGTGCCGCTCGGCATCCTTTCCGTCGTGCGGCAGAGCCGCTGGTACGGCGGGCTGATCGCCATCGTCTCCCAGCTCGGCATCGCCGTGCCGGTGTTCTGGATCGGCATCCTGCTGGTCACGGTCTTCGCGGTGAACCTCAGGCTGTTTCCCTCCGGCGGCTTCCCCTCGCGCGGCTGGCAGACGCCGGGTGCGGCCTTGCAGGCCCTCGTCCTGCCGGTCGCCACCATCGCCATCGTCATGTCCGCCGCCCTGATCCGCTATGTGCGCTCGGCGACGCAGGACGTGCTGGGCAGCGACTACCTGCGCACCGCCCGCGCCCTTGGCGCCACCTTCCCCGAGGCGCTCATGCGCCACGGCATCCGCAACGGCGCGGTGCCGGTCATCTCCATCCTCGGCATCGAGCTCGCCTCGACGTTGCTGGGCGCGGTGGTGGTGGAGCGGGTGTTCGCCCTGCCGGGCCTCGGCTCCATGTTGCTGCTCGGCATCGAGCAGCGCGACTATCCCAACGTGCAGGGCGTGCTCTTCGTTTCGACACTGCTGGTCCTCCTGGTCGGCTTTGCCGCCGATCTCCTGCAAAGGTTCGTCGATCCGCGCCTGCGCGGCCGGGTCGCGGGAGGCGGCGCATGAGCGGGCAGGGAACGATGGCGACCGATAGCGCCGGCGCGCAGAAAGTGTCGATCCCCTGGCCGCTGGCGGTAGGCGGCTTGCTCGTCGGCCTGCATGTGGCCGTCGCGCTGCTTTCCCTTTTCTGGACGCCCTACGGGGTGGGGGACATGGCGGGCGGACGTCTCGAAGGGCCGTCGCTTGCTCATTGGGCCGGCACTGACCGGCTCGGCCGCGATCTCATGACCCAGATCATGATCGGCTCGCGCATCGCTCTCCTCGTCGGCTGCGGCGCGGTGGCGCTGGGGGCGCTGATCGGCGTTTCCATCGGGGTTCTTGCCGCTTTCGCCACGCGCACGCTCGACGACGTCCTGGCCGCCGGGCTCGACATCCTCATCGCCTTCCCGACATTGCTGCTCGCCATGCTGATCGTCGCCTCCAGCGACGGGGCGAGCCTCATGACGGCGATCCTTGCTATCGGCGTTGCCGGCTCGGCCATCGTCGCGCGCCTGACGCGCATCCTGTCCAAGCGGGTGCTGGCGATGGACTACATCACGGCCGCGCGGGTTGCCGGAACCGGCTGGCCGGGCATCGTGCGCATCCATGTCCTGCCGAACATCTGGCCGACGCTGATCGTCAATTTCGCCCTGCAGTTCGGGCTTGCGGTCATTGCCGAGGCATCGCTCTCCTATCTCGGGCTCGGCGCGCCGCCGCCGAATGCCTCCTGGGGCCGGCTGTTGCAGGAGGCGCAGGCCTCCGTCTATACCGCGCCCTTCGGCGCGATAGCCCCCGGCCTTGCGCTGGTCTCGCTGGTTATCGGCCTCAACCTCTTTGCAGACGGCCTGCGCGACGTCGCCGACCCAACCCGCAGGAGAAGCCGGTGACCACGCTGCTGTCCGTCGAAAACCTCGAAATCCGCACCGCCGCGCGGGTGCTGGTCTCCGGCGTCTCCTTCGCGCTCGCAGCGGGCGAAAGGGTAGGGCTCATCGGCGAATCCGGCTCCGGCAAGTCGCTGACGGCGCTCGCCGTGCTCGGCCTGCTGCCGGAGACGATGCGCGTGTCCGGCTCCATCCGGCTCGACGGCCATCAGGTCGTGGGCGCGCGGGACCGCGATCTGGTTCCGCTGCGCGGCCGCAGCGTCGCCGCCGTGTTCCAGGAGCCGATGACCGCGCTCGATCCGCTGATGCGCATCGGCGACCAGGTGGGCGAGGCGGTGCGGCGGCGTTCGGCGCGGGACGGCGCCGGGCTCGCCCGGCCGGCGGTCAAGGCCGCGGTGCTGGGCCTCCTGGAGCGCGTCGCCCTGCCGGAGCCGGCTCGCATCGCCCGCGCCTTTCCGCACGAGATTTCCGGCGGCCAGCGCCAGCGCGCCGCCATTGCCATGGCGCTCGCCTGCCGGCCGAAACTCCTGATCGCCGACGAGCCGACGACGGCGCTCGACGTGACGACGCAGGCCGAGATCCTCGCCCTGCTGGAAACGCTGGTGCGCGACGAGGGCATGGGCCTTCTCTTCATCAGCCACGACCTGCCCGTGGTGGCGGCCATTGCCGGGCGGGCGCTGGTGATGCGCCAGGGGGAACTGATCGAAGAGGGGCCGGTCGGCACGCTCTTCGACCGTCCCGCCCATCCCTATACGCAGGGGCTGGTCGCCGCCGCCCGCGCCTTCGACGAGGCCCTGGAGGCCGCCCTATGACACTTCTCGATCTTGCTGGCGTCTCCTTCGGCTACGCGAAGGGGAACCCGGTGCTGCACGGCATCGACCTTACCGTTTCGGCCGGCAGCAATCTCGGCATCGTCGGCGAATCCGGTTCCGGCAAGACGACCCTGCTGAAGCTGCTGCTGGGCCTGGAGCGCGTCTCCTCCGGCGCGATCGCCTTCCGCGGCGACCCGCTGGAGACGGGCGACCGCGCCTTCATGCGCGGGTTTCGCCGCAGCGTGCAGGCGGTCTTCCAGGATCCCTATTCCTCGCTCGATCCTCGCCAGCGGGTCTTCGACATCATCGCCGAGCCGCTGCGCTCGCTGAAGATCGACACCGATGTGGGGGAGGCGGTGGCCCGGGCGCTGCGCGATGTCGACCTGCCGGCGGATGCGGCGCGGCGCTACCCGCATGAGTTTTCCGGCGGCCAGCGCCAGCGCATCGCGATAGCCCGGGCGATCGTTGCCGATCCCGACCTCATCATTGCCGACGAGGTGGTGAGTGCGCTGGACCTGACGACGCGGACCCGCATCATCGACCTGCTGCGCACCCTGTCGTCCCGCACGACCTTCGTCGTCGTCTCGCACGATATCGCCCTCGTGGCGCTGTTGTGCGAACGGCTGGTGGTGCTGGAAAAGGGCCGGATCGTCGAGCAGGGCGCAACGCGCGACATCCTCGCCCGTCCCGCCCATCCCTATACGCAGAAGCTGCTCGCCGGCACGCCGCGCATGCCGAAGCGGGCGTGAGACCAGCCGGCCTTTCCATCGATGCGGCGCTCAGGCCTAGCCCAGCGCGACCAAATTCCGCGGAAGCCTGTTCATCGCCTCGGCGCCCGCGGGGGTGATGAGGAACTGTTCCTCGATCATCAGCGCGCCGAGCCCGTCGGCATAGAAGGGCGCTTCCAGCGCCAGCACCATGCCGGGTTCGATGAGGATGCCGTTGCCGTGCGAGAGGAAGGGCCATTCCTCGATGCCGGCGGCAGCGCCGACGGAATGGCCGAAATGCCCGCGGTAATATTCACGGAAGCCGTGCCGGCGCATGGCGGACAGCATCGTCTCGTGCACATGGCCGAAGGTGTTGCCCGGCCGCAGGGCCGCTACGCCCGAAAGGAACGCGTCGAGCAGCGCCGCGTAGATGTCCAGGGCGAGCGGCGAGGCCTTGCCCCAGACGAAGGTGCGCGCGCCGTCCGACGAATAGCCGCCGATGAGGGTGCCGACATCGGCCTTGATCAGGTCGCCCTCGCCAAGCGCCGCCACGGGGTTCCGCAGGTCGGGGCCGATGGAGATGTAGTCCCAGTGGCCGGTAAGTCCGTAACCGCCTGCAACGGCGGCTTCACGCGCGCCGGCAAGCCAGGCGTCGGACAGCGCGGCGACCTGCACGCCGGGGCGGGCGGCGCGCATGAGGCTTTCCAGTCCCGCCTCGGCGCAATGGGCCGCCTGCCGCAACCGCTCGATCTCGCGGGCATTCTTGATGAGCCGCAGTCGCCGGAGAAGATCGGAGGCGTCGTGCCATTCCACGCCGGGGATTGCCGCCTTCAGCGCCGCGAAATCGGTGGCGGGCAGGAAATCGAGATCGGCTCCGAGCACGGCGTTCGACAGGCCGCGCTCGGCGAGGATGTCGGCGAGAAGCCGGAAGCAGGCCGCCTGGTCGAAGGTTTCCGGACGGGGGCCGACATTGCCGCTTGCGCGATAGGCCGCGTCGATATCCGCGATCGTGCCGGCCTCCCCGACCGTCACGCCGTCGATCCAGATGCGATGGGTGCGGATGTCGATCGCCTCGGCAGGCCTGCCGGCGGCGTGGTCGCTCATGACGGCGGCGAGCCGAGCGGACGCCTCTGCCGGGACGAGGGCGATGGCTGATCCGGCGCGGCCCCACATGGTCGCGACGCCGGCCGCAAGGCCGGTCGCGTAGCGAAACGCTTCCGGGCGGAACAGCACCATGCCGTCCAGCCCATCCGCTGCAAGCAGGGCTTCGGCCCTCTTCCGGTCGATATCGCCCATCTGTTCCTCGCTTCATTCCGGTACGGCCTGTTTCGCAGGCGCGAAAACTATCCACGGATTTGGTTGCCGTTGGAAGGCAATTCCTTTTAATTTCCGTAAATTGGAGTGGAAGCGCATACCTTTGCCCCGTCAGGATCAATACTATCGTTCTGACGAAGGCACGCGAGCGCGGCCGCATCGAAACAGGAGAACGAGATGAGTGCTACCACCCCCCGCAGCAGCCGGGCCCTGACGGCGGCCTTCGCCGTCGCGCTCGCCATGGGCGTTTCCGGTTCTGCGCTGGCCGCGGACAGCGATCCGGACGCCACGATCAATATCGGCTCGCTCTACGAGCCGCAAAACCTCGACAACACCGCCGGGGCCGGCCAGGGCATCAACGAGGCCTTCAACGGCAATGTTTACGAGGCGCTGTTCCGCCTGACCGATGCGGGCACCGTCGAGCCGGTGCTGGCGAAGGACACCAAGGTCAGCGAGGATGGTCTCACCTATACGTTCACGCTGCAGCCGGGCGTCACCTTCCATTCCGGCGCGCCGCTGACCGCTGCGGACGTGAAATTCTCCATCGAGCGCGTGACCGCCGAGACTTCCAAGAGTTCGCGCAAGAACAGCCTGAAATCCATCGCCGGCATCGAGACGCCCGACGATGCGACCGTCGTCGTGAAGCTCGCCTCCCGCTCGATCTCGCTGCCCTATAACCTGAGCTATGTCTGGATCGCCAATGACGAGGCGACGGATTTCCAGGCGAAGGAAGACGGCACCGGCCCCTATGCGCTGCAGGAATGGCGCCGCGGCTCGTCGCTTTCGATCGCCCGTTTCGACAAATACTGGGGGGAGAAGCCGAAGAACGGCGAGGTCGTCTTCCAGTATTTCACCGAGGCGACGGCGCTCAACAATGCGCTGCTCACCGGCTCGGTCGATATCATCACCTCCGTGCAGAGCCCGGATTCGCTGGCGCAATTCAAGGACAACCCGGAATTCACCGTCAGCGAGGGCAAGTCGACGACGAAGCTGCTGCTCGCCTATAACGACCGCGTTGCGCCCTTCGACAATGTCAAGGTTCGCAAGGCGCTCGCCCGTGCGGTCGACGACGGGAAGCTGCTGAAGGCCGTCTGGGGCGATTACGGCACGCTGATCGGCTCCTTCGTGCCGCCGACCGATCCCTGGTATGTCGATCTTACCGCGACCGATGCCTACGATCCGGAGGGCGCCAAGGCGCTGCTCAAGGAGGCCGGCTATCCGGACGGCTTCACTTTTACCATCGACACGCCGAATTACGATCCCCATCCGATCGCCGCGCAGTTCATCCAGAGCGAACTGGCCAAGATCGGCGTGAAGGTGGAGATCAACGTCATCACCGCCAACGAATGGTACACGAAGATCTACAAGGCGCACGATTTCCAGGCGACGCTTCAGGAGCACGTCAACCACCGCGACATCGTCTTCTACGGCAACCCGGACTTCTACTGGGGCTACAACAACCCGAAGGTCGTGGACCTGATCAAGCAGGCCGAGGCCAGTGCGACGGAGGACGAGCAGACCGGGAAGCTGAAGGAGGCCAACACGCTCATCGCAGAAGACGCGGCCAGCAACTGGTTCTATCTCTATCCGCAGATCGTGGTGTCGAAGAACACCGTCGCCGGCTACCCGCTCAACGGCCTGAATTCGCAGTTCTTCGCCTACGGCATCACCAAGTCCGAGTAACGGCCGGGAGCGCGTCACGGCGCGCTCCGCAATTGGCCACCGCTCAGGCGGTGCCGCCGACGATGGCGTAGGCGGCGGCACCTTGCGCGCGGGCGATGACGATATGGCCGTAGGGCGCGCGCCATTCGCTGTGGACGTGATTGTTCTCGTCGATATCGAGGCTCGCGCTCGCCCGTCCGTCCCCCTGCCGGAACGCGATGGGCCGGCCGTTCACCGTCAGCCAGAGCAGCGGGGCCGGGCTGTACGCCTCTATCGACAGGCGCTGGGGTCCGTTGCCGCCGGACGTGATCGTGACGGCCAGCCTGACGTCGGCGGCGTCCGGCGGATGGGCTCCGGCGGCGTCGGGCAGGTCCGCAAGCTCGGGCGTTCGCGGCGGCGCGGTGCGGTAGGCGCCGGTCCTCTCGAAGGCCGCGGCACAGGAGAGCAGCGCCGTGTCGTCGAAGGCCCGGCCGGCGAAGGTCAGGCCCGCGGGCATGCCGATATCGGCCAGCATGCCCATCGGCACGGTCACCGTCGGAATGCCGAGATGGCGGATCGCCAGGTTGCCGTTGGCGACCCAGGTGCCGTTGTGCCAGGCAAGATCCGCCGAGGCGGGGTTCACGTCGGCATCGGCCGGGCCGATATCGGCAACGGCCGGGAAGATCACCGCATCGAGCTCCAGCCGGTCCATCCAGCCTTCCAGATCGATGCGCCGGGTCTCCTCCAGCCCGCAAAACCCCTCGGCAAGGCCCGGTATATCCTCGAACGCGGCGACGGGATAATCGCGCCGGTGGGCCGGATAGGCGGTGAGGGGATCGTCGAAGCCGTGGTAGCGGTCGGGCAGGCTGCCTTCCGGCGCGGGAAAGATGCGAGTGCCGTCGACATCGGCCAGCCGCCGCAAGGTGGGATCGGTGTTGGCGGCGAGGAAATCGTCCCAGGCCCAGGCGGACAGATCGAGGATCTCGCGGCGAAGATAATCCGGGCTGACGAGGCCGCGCGTCGCGATGGTCGGAGCACCCGGCCGGTCCGCCTCGTAATTGCTGACGACCGGGAAATCGGTGACGACGACCTCGGCGCCCGCCGCCTCGAGGGCTGCGCGCGCCGCCACGCAGAGCGCGATCATCGACGCGCGGGTTTCGATCCGCCGGCCGGTCGGGCCGCCGATCCCCGGCGTGTCGCCGGTGCCCGCCCCGGCATCGGCATTGATATACATCGCCGGCAGGCCGAACCGCTTGCCCGCAAGGCTGGCCGTCTCGGCGATCGCGGCATATGAGGGCGGGCGGACATTGGAGGCTTTCGGGATTGGCACCCAGGTCTGGCTGCGCCAGAGATCGCCGCGGCTTTCCGGGTCGTCGGCGACGATGATGTCGAGCAGTTCCAGCATGTCCGCCATCGAGCGGCTGTGCGGCACCACGACGTCCATGGTCGGCACGAGCGGCCAGTTGCCGCGCACGGAGATGACGCCGCGGCTCGGCGTATAGGCGCACAGGCCGTTGTTGGCGGCGGGCGCGCGTCCGCTCGACCAGGTCTCCTCGCCGAGCCCGAAGGCGGCGAAGCTTGCGGCGGTCGCCGTGCCGGAGCCGTTCGAAGAGCCGGAGCCGAAGGCGGCCGTCAGCCAGTTCTCGCTGTAGGGCGATTCCGCGCGTCCGTAGACGCCGCGCTGCATGCCGCCATTGGCCATCGGCGGCATGTTGGTGAGCCCGATCAGCACGGCCCCCGCCGCGCGCAGGCGGGCGATCGCGAAGGCGTCGTCGGTCGCGACCAGGTCGGCGAAGGCGGGCGAACCGGCCGCGACGCTCAGCCCTTTGACCTTGTAGCTGTCCTTGGCGGTATAGGGGATGCCGTCGAGCGGACCGAGGCTTTCGCCGCGTGCGCGGCGCAGATCCGAGGCGTGCGCCTCGCTGAACATGTCGGGATTGAACACGGGCACGGCGTTGAGTGCGATGCCGTGCCGGTCGTAACAGGCGATCCTGTTGAGATAGGCCGCGACCAGGCCGACGCTCGTCGCCTCGCCCGCCCGGAGCGCTTCGCGCAATGTGCCGATCGACGCTTCGACGACCTTCATCGATACCCTCCGCAGGCGCCCGTTCCGATGCTTCCAGTCTTCACCCCGGGCCGGGCCGGCGCAAGCCCCCGGCGAGGTCAGACTTCGAAGACGTCGTCGAAGGATTCCGGGAAGGTCTGGCGGGCGGCTTTCTCGTTGATGACGAGCAGGGCCTCGTAGGAGAGCGGGTCGAAATCCTTCCCGGCGGGCAGGACCTCGCGGCCGAAGAGAAGGTTGAGCCGTGCGGCGTCGAGATTGCCGCGCTCGAAGGGTTCTGCGCCGAAATGATGCCAGAGTGCATGGAGGAAGGCTGCGTCGATGCGGTGCTCGGCCGTGCCCGGCCGTGCCCGCCGGGGCAGGGCCTTGATCGGCGTCACGCCCCGCGGGTTGGCGCGCCTGATGGTGAACTGGACGCCCGTGCCCGGCATGCCGGACGGGAAGCCGCGATGTTTCGTCATGTCGGGTGGGTTCGCCATCCGTCTCTCCTTCTTGCAGCCCCTTCTAGCCGATCCGGCTCCATCGCGAAACCTTAGAAAGGCGAGCCGGGCCGAGAGGGTCGGCAGGTCGCGCCTTGCGGCCGTGACCTTGCAAAAGAACGACCCGGGAGCGCCTCGTGTCGCTCGACCGGGTCCCTGCGCGACCGGTGCGGCTTGGGGATCGCATCCGCTCGCGCAGTGTCTCCCGTCAGCGAACCGGCGGGAGGACGCCGCTGCGCTCGCGGCAACGGGCGAGCGCCTCGTGCAGGATGCGCCGGGCGCGATAGGCGTTCAGCGGAACGGGCTGGTTGTGTCGGCGGATGAAGTCCAGCCGGCTGTCTATGTCCTTGATGGCGCGGGCGAGACGCTGGGCGGGTGTCGGGTTGTTGGCCAGACGATGAAGGGTCTGCATGGGCATGAAATGGCACCTCGAATCGGCTCCCTCATGGAGCGGAGCCACGTTTACCCAGCCATTCGTAGGGGCCCACCTACCGTCGATTGTATGGCCCATCCGACTCCGCGAAGAGTAAACGATCAGTTACCGACTGTGCCGGAATGGGCTATCCCGCCGCAGGCATGCGCGGAATGATTTCCCCTGTATGGTCTCGAATGGGGATTGTCTTTGCGGTCGATATCGTGATTGAATTTTAAAAATGGCATCGGGTGCACGCGCGTGCATGAGACGCCGAGGAAACATCGTGGAAAACGGGGAACTGGAATGAACAGGGAAAACATCACCGTACGCGTTCGTCCGCTGCTTGCCGGCGCGGCCTTTTCGTTGTTGCTTGTCTCCGGCGGCATGGCGCCGGCCTTTGCCGAGACGCCGGCCGACACGCTGGTGCAGGCCTGGGCGATCGACGACACGATCACGCTCGACCCGGCCGAATCCTTCGAGCTCAGCCCGGCCGAATTCCTCGGTAACGGCTATGACATGCTGGTGCGCCTCGACGTCGCCGACACGACGAAGGTCAAGGGCGGCATCGCCGAGAGCTGGGAAGTCTCCGAGGACGGCCTGACCTATACGTTCAAGCTGAAGCCGGGCATCAAGTTCGCCTCCGGCAATCCGGTCACCGCCGAGGACGTCGCCTGGTCGTTCGAGCGCGTCGTCAAGCTCGACAAGAGCCCGGCCTTCATCCTCACCCAGTTCGGCCTCAACGGCGACAATGTCACCGAAAAGGCGAAGGCCGCGGACGAGGGCACGTTCGTCTTCACCGTCGACAAGGCCTATGCGCCGAGCTTCGTGCTCAACTGCCTCACCGCGACCGTGGGTGCCGTGCTCGACAAGAAGCTCGTCATGGAGCATGCCGAAGCCAGGACGCCGAGCGACGAATACAAGTACGACACCGACTTCGGCTATGCGTGGATGAAGACCAACTATGCCGGCTCCGGCCCGTTCAAGATCCGCGACTGGCGCGCCAACGAAATCCTCGTGATGGAGCGCAACGACAACTATTATGGTGACAAGCCGGCGCTCACCCGCGTCATCTACCGCCATGTCAAGGAAAGCGCGACCCAGCGCCTGATGCTCGAGGCCGGCGATATCGACGTCGCACGCAATCTGGAGCCGGGTGATTTCGAGGCCGTGTCGAAGAACGGCGACCTGACCACCACCAGCGCGCCGAAGGGTACGGTCTATTACATCAGCCTCAACCAGAAGAACGAGAACCTTGCCAAGCCGGAAGTGCGCGAGGCGCTCAAGTACCTCGTCGACTACGATGCGATCGGTGCCACGCTGATCAAGGGCATCGGCGAGATCCGCCAGACCTACCAGGCCAAGGGCGTGCTCGGCGCGCTTGATACGAGTCCCTACACGTTCGACGTCGCCAAGGCGAAGGAACTCCTGGAAAAGGCCGGCCTGAAGGATGGCTTCTCCGTCACCTTCGACGTGCGCAACACGCAGCCCGTGACGGGGATTGCCGAATCCTTCCAGCAGACTGCCGGCCAGGCCGGCGTGAAGGTCGAGATCATCCCCGGCGATGGTAAGCAGACGCTGACCAAGTACCGTGCCCGCAACCACGATATGTATATCGGCCAGTGGGGCATGGACTACTGGGATCCGAACTCGAACGCGGAAGCCTTCACCTCGAACCCGGACAATGGCGACGAGGCCTCGCTCAAGACGCTGGCCTGGCGCAACGCCTGGGACATTCCGGAACTGACCGGAGAGGTCAAGGCGGCGCTTCTGGAGCGTGACAACGACAAGCGCGCCGAGATGTACAAGAAACTGCAGCAGCAGGCGCTGGATACGAGCCCCTTCGTCATGATCTTCCAGCAGACGGAAGTGGCGGGCGTGCGCGGCGCGGTGAAGAACTACAAGCTCGGTCCGACCATGGACACGAACTTCCTCGCCACCGTGTCCAAGGAATGACCCTGAAGGATCGGTTCCTTGAGCACTGCTGAAAGACAAATGCCGGCAAGGCGCGCCAACCGGCGCGCCTTCGCGATCCTCAAGTCGGTCGCCGGCTTCGCCGTGGTCGTCGCCACTACCTATCTAGGCCTTCTCGCCGTTACCTTCTTCATCGGCCGCGTCGTGCCGATCGACCCGGTGCTGGCGATCGTGGGCGACCGGGCGCCGTCCCATGTCGTCGAGCGCGTGCGGCAGGAAATGGGTTTCAATCTGCCCTATTACCAGCAGTTCTTCCTTTATGTGAAAGGCGTGCTGCAGGGCGATTTCGGAACGTCGGTGCTCACCACCAACCCGGTGATGACCGATATCCGCCGTGTCTTCCCCGCGACCATGGAGCTTGCCACCGTCGGCACGGTCATCGGCGCTGCCTTCGGCATTCCGCTCGGCGTTCTGGCGGCCGTGCGGCGCGGCAGCCTTGCCGACCAGATCGTGCGCATCGTCGGCCTCGTCGGCTATTCGGTGCCGATCTTCTGGCTCGGCCTCCTCGCCCTCCTGGTGTTCTATGCCCGCCTCGGCTGGACCTCCGGTCCCGGCCGCATCGACGTGGTGTTCGAATATACCTTCACGCCGATCACCGGTTTCTTCCTGCTCGACGCGATCCTCAACCGCGACTGGGCGGCCTTCCGCGACATCGTATCGCATATCGTGCTGCCCGGCTCGCTGCTCGGCTATTTCTCGCTCGCCTATATCAGCCGCATGACGCGCTCCTTCATGCTGAACGAACTCGGCCAGGAGTACATCGTCGCGGCGCGTGCCAAGGGCCTGTCGGAAACCCGCATCATCTGGGGCCATGCGCTGCGCAATGCGGCCGTGCCGCTCGTCACGGTGATCGCGCTCTCCTATGCCGGCCTGCTGGAGGGCTCGGTGCTGACGGAGACCGTCTTCGCGTGGCCGGGCCTCGGCCTCTACATCACCAATTCATTGCAGAATGCCGACATGAACGCGGTTCTCGGCGGCACCATCGTCATCGGTTCCGTCTTCATCGCTATCAACCTGTTATCCGACGTGCTCTACCGCATGCTCGACCCGCGGACGAGGACACGATGAACGAGACCGCCATGACCCGCCGCGAATGGCTTCTGACCGACCGGCCGCAATCGCGCCTGCAGGCCCGGCTCGGCCGCGCCTATGTCACCTGGGGACGGTTTGCCGCCAACCGGCTCGCCGTCGTCGGCATGCTGATCATCCTCGGGCTGATCGTGCTCGCGGTCTTCGCGCCGTGGCTTGCGCCCCATTCGCCCTATGTCGGCGATCTCGCCAAGGCCCGCCTGCTGCCGCCGGATGCCGTTCATTGGCTCGGCACGGACGACCAGGGCCGCGATATCCTCTCGCGCCTCATCTATGGTTCGCGCCTGACGCTCCAGGTCGTGGTGCTGGTCGCCATCATCGCCGCGCCGCTCGGCCTCCTGGTCGGCACGGTTGCCGGTTATGCCGGCGGCTGGGTGGATGCGGTGCTGATGCGCATCACCGATATCTTCCTTGCCTTCCCCAAGCTCGTTCTGGCGCTCGCCTTCGTCGCGGCGCTCGGGCCCGGCATCGGCAATGCCATCATCGCCATCGCCATCACCTCCTGGCCACCCTATGCACGCATCGCCCGCGCCGAGACGCTGACGGTGCGCAACTCCGATTATATCTCGGCCGTGCGGCTGATGGGGGCCTCGCCCTGGCGCATCGTGCTGCGCCACATCATGCCGCTCTGCATCTCCTCGCTCATCGTGCGCGTGACGCTCGACATGGCGGGCATCATCCTCACAGCGGCCGGCCTCGGTTTCCTCGGCCTCGGCGCGCAGCCGCCGCTGCCGGAATGGGGCGCGATGATCGCCTCCGGCCGCCGCTTCATCCTCGACCAGTGGTGGGTCGCGGCCATGCCGGGTTTCGCCATCCTCGTCGTCAGCCTCGGCTTCAACCTTCTGGGCGACGGCCTGCGCGATGCGCTGGATCCGCGGGGGAGCGGCCAGTGAGCGCGCTTCTCGACGTCAAGGACCTGCGCGTCTCGTTCCCCACCCGCACCGGCATGGTGGAGGCGGTACGGGGCGTTTCCTTCACGCTCGGCCGCGAGCGGCTCGGCATTGTCGGCGAAAGCGGCTCGGGCAAGTCGCAGACCGGTCGTGCCATCATGGGCCTGACGCCGGAGCACGGCCGGATCTCGGCGGAAAAGCTGGATTTCAACGGCATCGACCTCACCAGGGCCTCGAAGGCCGAGCGGCGCGCCCTGCGCGGCAAGCGCATCGCGATGATCCTGCAGGATCCGAAATATTCGCTCAATCCGGTCATGAGCATCGGCCGCCAGATCATCGAGACGCTGCGCACGCATGAGCCGGTCGGTAGGGCGGAGGCGCGCAGGCGGGCGCTCGACATGCTCGCCGCCGTGCAGATCCGCGATCCCGAACGCGTCTTCGATCTCTATCCGCACGAGGTCTCGGGCGGCATGGGCCAGCGCGCGATGATCGCCATGATGCTGGTGGCCGGCCCGGAGCTCTTGATCGCCGACGAGCCGACCTCGGCGCTCGACGTGACCGTGCAACTCGACGTGCTCGGCATCCTGCACCGGCTGGTCGCCGACCGCGGCATGGGGCTCATCTTCATCTCGCACGACCTCCGGCTCGTGTCGTCCTTCTGCGACCGGGTCATCGTCATGTATGCCGGGCGCATCGTCGAGGAATTGCCGGCCTCCCGGCTTTCGGAGGCCGAGCACCCCTATACGCGGGGCCTGCTCAACTGCATGCCGAAGATCGGCGCCGACCGGCATCCCCTGCCGGTCCTCGACCGCAAGCCGGAGTGGGCGCTATGACCCCGGCTCTCGCCGTCGATCGCCTCAACGTCGTCTTCGACGATTTCGCCGCTCTCCGGGATGTCAGCCTCGCGGTGGCGCCCGGAGAATCCTTCGGGCTGGTCGGGGAATCCGGTTCCGGCAAGTCGACGCTGCTGCGAGCGGTCGCCGGGCTCGCGCCGGTTTCCGCCGGCACGATCACAGTCGACGGCAAGCCGCTCGGCGACAAGCGCGACAAGGCGTTCTATCGGAAGGTGCAGATGGTGTTCCAGGATCCCTATGGATCGCTGCACCCGCGCCAGACGGTCGACCGGCTGCTGCTTGAACCGCTCGCCATCCACGGCTTCGACAATTCGGAAAGCCGTATCGTGCGGGCGCTGGACGAGGTGGGGCTCGGCGCGAGCTTCCGCTTCCGCTATTCGCACCAGCTTTCCGGCGGCCAGCGCCAGCGCGTGGCGATTGCCCGCGCGCTGATCCTCGAACCGTCTATCCTGCTGCTCGACGAGCCGACCTCGGCGCTCGATGCTTCTGTGCAGGCCGAGGTGCTGAACCTGCTGGAGCAGGTGCGTGCGGCGCGCAAGCTCACCTTCGTCATGGTCAGCCACGACCTTGCCGTCGTCACCCATATGTGCGACCGGCTGATGGTCATGCAGCACGGGCAGGCGGTGGAGCAACTCGCCTCCGCCGACCTTGCAGCGCACCGGGTGACGCAGGACTATACGCGCAGCCTTCTCACGGCCAGCGAAGGTTTCCGCCGCGACGGCTGACCGGGTTCAGCGCCCGCCTTCCTTGATGGATTCCATGGCGACGGAGGTCGAGGTGCTGGCGACGTTCGGCAGGCTGGAGATCTTCTCGCCCAGCACCTCCCGGTAGCGGCGGATATCAGCGGTACGGATCTTGATCAGGTAGTCGAAGCGGCCGGCGATCATGTGGCACTCCTCGACCTCCTTGATCTTGCGCACCGCGCTGTTGAAGGCGTTGAGCGCTGCCTCCTTGGTGTCGGAAAGCTTCACCTCGGCGAAGGCGACATGGTCGAGCCCGAGCTTCTTCGGATTGAGCACGGCCCGGAAGCCGTCGATATAGCCGTCATTGATCAGGCGCTGCAGGCGCAGCGTGCAGGGCGTCTTCGAAAGCCCGACGATCTCGGACATTTCGGTGATGGAAATCCGAGCATTTTCAACGAGAAGATCGAGGATCTTGCGGTCGATCGCATCGATTTCACTAATGGTTGGCTTTTGCTTGGACATTTATCTCGTCTATCACGTTAATATATGGAGATATCTCCTGTCGCCGTACATATAATGGTGAGAAAGTCGCGTGGCAATCAACTATCTTCCCCGCCAGCGCCATGAGGCTGGAATGCATCGGCAAGCGGTGTATCCTCTCTTCGCATCAGTGGCCGAACCCGAGATGGTGATGGAAATGGTCCAGACTGCAACCGAACGACAAATCCCCGCTTTCGCTGACTTCGCGCCGCCGATCCGGCCGCAGGGCGAATTGCGCCAGCGCATCACCGCCGCCTATCGCACGCCGGAAGAGGAGGCGGTCCGCCCGCTGCTCGAAAAGGCCACCCTGCCGGCCGATGCCGTCGCCCGCATCCGGGAGACCGCGCGCGCGCTGATCGTCGCGCTGCGCGCCAAGCACAAGGGCTCCGGCGTCGAGGGGCTGGTGCATGAATATTCGCTCTCCAGCCAGGAGGGCGTCGCGCTGATGTGCCTTGCCGAGGCGCTGCTGCGCATTCCCGACAACGCCACCCGCGACGCGCTGATCCGCGACAAGATTTCGGAAGGCGACTGGAAGTCGCATATGGGGGGCGGCCGTTCGCTCTTCGTCAATGCCGCCACCTGGGGCCTCGTGGTCACGGGCAAGCTGACCTCCACCGTCAACGACCGCGGCCTTTCCGCCGCCCTCACGCGCCTCATCGCCCGCTGCGGCGAGCCGGTCATCCGCCGCGGCGTCGACATGGCCATGCGCATGATGGGCGAGCAGTTCGTCACCGGCGAGACGATCGACGAGGCGTTGCGCAATTCGCGCGCCCTGGAGCGCAAGGGCTTCCGCTATTCCTACGACATGCTCGGCGAGGCGGCGACGACGGCCGCGGACGCGGAGCGCTACTATCGCGACTACGAGAACGCCATCCATGCCATCGGCAAGGCCTCGGCCGGCCGCGGCATCTATGAAGGCCCCGGCATCTCGATCAAGCTGTCCGCACTGCATCCGCGCTACGTGCGCGCCCAGGCCGAACGGGTGATGGGCGAGCTGTTGCCGAAGGTGAAGGCGCTCGCCGCCCTCGCGAAATCCTACAATATCGGCCTCAATATCGATGCCGAGGAGGCCGACCGGCTGGAACTGTCGCTCGACCTGCTGGAAGAGCTTTGCCACGATCCGGCCCTTGCCGGCTGGGATGGCGTCGGCTTCGTGGTGCAGGCCTATGGCAAGCGCTGCCCCTTCGTGCTCGATTTCATCGTCGACCTTGCCCGCCGCTCCCGGCGGCGTATCATGGTGCGCCTCGTCAAGGGCGCCTATTGGGACGCCGAGATCAAGCGCGCGCAGCTCGACGGGCTGGAAGAATTCCCGGTCTTCACGCGAAAGATCCACACGGATATCTCCTACATCGCCTGCGCGCAGAAACTGCTGGCGGCGAAGGATGCGGTCTTCCCGCAGTTCGCCACGCACAACGCCCAGTCGCTCGCCACGATCTACCAGCTTGCCGGTCCGGATTTCCGCGTCGGCGACTACGAGTTCCAGTGCCTGCACGGCATGGGCGAGCCGCTCTACGACGAGGTCGTCGGCCCGGAGAAGCTGGATCGCCCGTGCCGTATCTATGCGCCGGTCGGTACGCATGAGACGTTGCTCGCCTATCTCGTCCGTCGCCTGCTGGAGAACGGCGCCAACTCCTCTTTCGTCAACCGCATCGCCGATCCCGCCGTCTCGGTCGACGAGCTGATTGCCGATCCGGCGGCCGTGGTGCGTGCCATGCCGGTGCCGGGCGGCAAGCACGACAAGATCGCACTTCCGGCGGAACTCTACGGCAAGGGCCGGCTGAACTCCGCCGGCCTCGACCTTTCCAACGAGACGGTGCTGGCGAAGCTTGCGCAGGACCTTGCCAAGACGGCCGCCGTCGAATGGCAGGCCATGCCGAAGATCGCCGACGGCTCCAGCGAGGGCGAGCGGCGGTCGGTGCTCAACCCGGCCGACCATCGGGACATGGTCGGCACCGTGATCGAGGCGACGGATGCGGGCGTGGCGAAGGCCGCCAGGCTTGCGCTCGAAGCGGCCCCGGCCTGGGCGGCGGTGTCGCCGCGCGAGCGCGGCGACCGGCTCGACCGTGCCGCCGACCTGATGCAGGCGGAGATCGCGACGCTGATCGGCCTTGCCATCCGCGAGGCGGGCAAATCCGCCGCCAATGCCATTGCCGAGGTGCGCGAGGCGATCGACTTCCTGCGCTACTACGCCGAACAGGCGCGACGCACGCTCGGTGCCGGCCATCCGCCGCTCGGTCCCATCGTCTGCATCAGCCCGTGGAACTTCCCGCTGGCGATCTTCTCCGGCCAGATCGCGGCCGCGCTCGTCGCCGGCAATCCGGTGCTGGCGAAACCGGCGGAGGAAACGCCGCTGATCGCCGCAGAAGCCGTGCGCATCCTGCACGAGGCCGGCATTCCGGCCGGCGCGCTGCAACTGCTGCCGGGCGACGGCCGCGTCGGTGCTGCCCTCGTCGGCGCGCCGGAAACGGCGGGCGTTATGTTCACCGGCTCGACGGAAGTCGCCCGGCTTATTCAGAAGGAGCTTGCCGGCCGCCTGTCGCGGTCCGGAAAGCCGATCCCGCTGATCGCCGAGACCGGCGGGCAGAATGCGATGATCGTCGATTCCTCGGCGCTCGCCGAACAGGTGGTGTTCGACGTCATCGCTTCCGCCTTCGACAGCGCCGGTCAGCGCTGCTCGGCGTTGCGCGTGCTGTGCCTGCAGGAGGACGTCGCCGACCGCACGCTCACCATGCTGAAGGGGGCGCTTGCCGAACTCACGATCGGCCGCACCGACAGGCTCAATGTCGATACAGGCCCGGTCATCACTGCGGAGGCCAAGCAGACGATCGAGGCGCATATCGAGAAGATGCGCGCGCGTGGTCGCAAGATCGAGCAGGTGGCGCTGCCGGCGGAGGCCGCCCGCGGCACCTTCGTTTCGCCCACCATCATCGAGTTGCAGTCGCTTGCCGACCTGGAGCGCGAAGTGTTCGGTCCGGTCCTGCACGTCATCCGCTACAAGCGCGAGGATGTCGACCGCCTGATCGACGATATCAACGCGACGGGTTACGGCCTGACCTTCGGCCTGCACACGCGCCTCGACGAGACGATCGCCCATGTCACCAGCCGCGTGAAGGCGGGCAATATCTACGTCAACCGCAACATCATCGGCGCCATCGTCGGCGTGCAGCCGTTCGGCGGCCGGGGGCTCTCGGGCACCGGGCCCAAGGCGGGCGGCCCGCTCTATATCGGCCGTCTCGTGCAGGTGCCGCCGGTGCCCCCGCAGCACAGCTCTGTCCACCTCCAGCCCGCTGTGCTCGATTTTGCCCAGTGGCTGCGCGGAAATGGTAAGCCAAACCTTTCGGATCAGGTCCGCGACCTTGGCAGCAATTCGGCGCTGGGGCTCGATCTCGAGCTTCCCGGCCCGGTCGGCGAGAAGAACCTCTACGCGCTCCACCCGCGTGGCCGGATCCTCCTCGCGCCGGCAACGGAAGAGGGGCTGCTCGCCCAGCTCGGCGCGGTCTTCGCCACGGGCAACAGGGCGGTGATCGACGCCGCCTCCGGGCTCCAGCCCGCACTCGACGGCCTTCCGGCGAGCCTTGCGGGCCTGATCTCCTGGTCGTCCGACTGGGCGGCGGACGGTCCCTATGCGGGTGCGCTCATCGAAGGGGATGGGGACAGGGTGGTCGATGCCGCCCGCCGCATCGCCGCGCTACCTGGTCCGCTCGTCCTGACACAGGCCGCCACCACGGCGGAAATCCGCGCCGGGGCGGAAGCCTATTGCCTCAACTGGCTGCTGGAGGAGGTCTCGACCTCCGTCAACACGGCCGCCGCCGGCGGCAATGCCAGTCTGATGAGCATCGGCTAGGCATCATAAAACCGGGCCGCTCTTCCGAGCGGCCCGGCTTCGTTTTTCGACTATCCGGCCCCCTCCCAGGGCTTGGCAAGGGACGGGTGCGGCATCGCCAGCAGGTCTATCGCGCGGGCGGTGAGGTGGTCGACGATGTCGGCCACGGATTGCGGGCGATGGTAGAAGGCCGGCACCGGCGGCATCACGATGGCGCCCATCTCCGTCACGGCGCACATGTTGCGCAGGTGGCCGAGATGCAACGGCGTCTCGCGCGCCAGAAGGACGAGCCGGCGGCGCTCCTTTAGTTGCACATCGGCGGCGCGGCCGATCAGCGTGTCGGTGCGGCCGGTGGCGATGGCCGAGAGCGTCTGCATCGAGCAGGGCGCGACGATCATGCCGCGTACGGGAAACGAGCCGCTGGCGATCGAGGCACCGATATCGTTGATCGGATGATGGCGATGGACGAGCGGCAACAGGCGTTCCAGCGCGTCCGGTCCGCATTCGAGGTCCAGCGTGCGGCGCGCCGCATCGGAGACCACCAGATGGATTTCGACGTCGTCGAGCGCGGCAAGCTGCTCGACGATGCGCACGGCAAGCGCCGCGCCGGAGGCGCCGGTGATGCCGACGATCACCCGCTCCGTGTTCATGCAGGCGGCTCCGAAAGGCCGAGCGAAGCCCAGAGGCCGTCCACCCTGGCGGTGACCTCGGGCGCCATGGCGAGGACCCGGCCCCATTCCCGCTCGCTCTCCGTGCCGATCTTGCGGGTCGCATCCAGCCCGAGCTTGCCGCCGAGGCCGGATTTGGGGGAGGCGAAGTCGAGATAGTCGATCGGCGTGTTTTCCACGAGCATCAGGTCGCGGCCGGCATCGAAGCGGGTGGAGAGCGCCCAGATCACGTCCGGCCAGCTTTTCACGTCGATATCGCCGTCGACGGCGATGATCAGCTTGGTGTAGCTGAACTGCGGCAGCATGGACCACAGGCCCATCATCACCCGCCGCGCCTGGCCGGGATAGCGCTTGTCGATGGAAACCACCATGGCACGGTAGGAGCAGGCTTCGGGCGGCAGCCACAGGTCGAGGATCTCCGGGAACTGCCGTTTGACCAGCGGCACGAAGAGCTCGTTCATCGCTTCGCCGAGCCTCGACGGCTCGTCCGGCGGCCGGCCGGTATAAGTGGAGAGATAGAGCGGGTCCTTCCGCAGGGTGATCGCCGAGAGCGTCATGACCGGGAAGGGCTCGACGGCGTTGTAATAGCCGGTGTGGTCGCCATAGGGACCTTCCTCCGCCGTCTCGCCGGCAGAGACCGTGCCTTCCAGCACGATCTCGGCGCTGGCGGGGATGGGCAGCGGCACGGTGAGGCCGCAGGCTGTCTCCTGCCGCCGGCCGCTCAGCACGCCGGCGAAGCTTAGTTCGCTCATGCCGTCGGGCAGCGGCATGACGGCGGCGAGGATCGTCGCAGGATCGGCACCGATGACGACCGCCACCGGCATGTCGCGTCCGGCCGCCTGCCAGAGGCGATGGTGGCGCGCGCCGCCGCGATGGGCGAGCCAGCGCATGATGAGGCGGTCCTTGCCGAGCTTCTGCATGCGGTAGATGCCGACATTGATATCCGCCGGGTCGTCCGGCGCTTGCGTGATGACGAGCGGCCAGGTGACGAGGGGAGCGGGCTCGCCCGGCCAGCAGGTCTGGATCGGCAGGCGGTCGAGATCTGCCGCCTCGCCCTGCCAGACGATCGCCTGGCAGGGGGCGCGGCGGACCGCGCGCGGGTTCATCGACAGGGCGGCCTTCAGATGCGGCAGCTTCTGCCAGGCACCGCGCAGGGAGCGCGGCGGCTGCGGGTCGCGCAGGTCTGCGAGGAAGCCGGCAAGCCGCGGCAGGCCGCCGGTCTCGAGGCCGAAACCCCATTCGATGCGTTCGCGCGTGCCGAAGAGATTGGTCAGAAGCGGGATGGGCTGGATGCGGCCCGCGGCATCCACCGGCCGTTCGAAAAGTAGCGCCGGCCCGCCCTCGGCCAAAACGCGGCGGTGGATTTCCGTCACCTCGTGGACGAGCGAGACCGGCTCGCGGATGCGCGTCAGCCGCGCCCGCCGCTCCAGGAGGGAGACGAAATCCTGAAGGCCGTCGAAACGGCGCGGAATAGGGGCATCGGCTTTCATGACGCTCCCTTGCCGGGGAAAAACGTCACGGTCTTTGTGCTGGCGCAAACTCTTGGCGCCCGAGGCTGCCTAGGGTCCGGCCGTTCGTTTCTGGAAAGTCCCGCATGCCGTCGCTCCCGCCCCTTCTCGTCAAACCGGTCGATCTCGCGCCCCTCTGGCTAGTGGAACGGGTGGCGCGCCACCTGTTCTCCGGCGTCTTGAAGGCGCATCCCGATCTCTTCGAACGGCTCGGCGACTATCGCCAGACCCGCTACGGCTTCTCGCCCGTCGACCTGCCGCTGCATTTCACCGTCGTGCCGGCCATGGAGATGCTCACCGTCTCGCGCGGCGCGGCGCCGCTCGTCGATGCGCGCATCGAGGGGCCGCTGGTGCTGCTTCTCGGCCTGCTCGAAGGGCGCTGTGATGCCGATGCGCTGTTCTTCTCGCGCGACCTTTCGGTCACCGGTGACATGGAGGCGATGCTGGCGCTGCGCAACGCGCTCGACGACAGCGCCATCGACCTGCCGCGCGAACTCGGCGCGCTGGCCGGGCCGTTCTCGCCGCTCGTCGCCGGCACGGCGCGCTACATCCGCGGCAAGGCGCTCGAAGGAAGGGATGCGACATGGAACTGATCTGCCCCGCCGGCACGCCCGCCGCCTTTCGCGAGGCGGTGGAGGCCGGTGCCGATGCCGTCTATTGCGGCTTTCGCGATGAGACCAATGCCCGCAATTTCCCGGGCCTCAATTTCAGCCGCGAGGAACTGCGCCAGTCGATCGCGCTCGCCCATCGCAAGAAGGTCGAGACCTTCGTCGCGCTCAACACCTTCATGCGGGCGGGCGACGAGGCGTTGTGGTATGCGGCCGCCGACGACGCGGTGGCGATGGGCGCCGACGCGCTGATCCTCGCCGATTTCGGCCTGATGGCCTATGTGGCGGAAAAATATCCGCAGCAGCGGCTGCATGTCTCGGTCCAGGCCTCCGCCTCGAACCCGGAGGCCGTCCGCTTCCTCGTCGAGGCCTTCGGGGCGAAACGCGTCGTGCTGCCGCGCGTTCTGACCGTGCAGGATATCGCCCGGCTGACGCGGCAGATCGACTGCGAGGTCGAGGTCTTCGCCTTCGGGGGGCTTTGCGTCATGGCGGAGGGGCGCTGCTCGCTCTCCTCCTATGCGACGGGCAAGTCACCCAACATGAACGGCGTCTGCTCGCCGGCAAGCCATGTGCGCTACCGGCAGGACGGCGCGGACCTCGTCTCCGAGCTCGGCGCCTATACGATCAATCGCTTCGGCCCTGAAGAGGCGTCGGGCTACCCGACGCTCTGCAAGGGGCGCTTCGAGATCGGCGATGTGGAGGGATATGCGTTCGAGGACCCCGTCTCGCTCGATGTGATCGACGAGATCGACGCACTGCGCGAGGCCGGCGTCTCGGCGCTGAAGATCGAGGGGCGCCAGCGCGGCAAGGCCTATGTCGCCGAGGTGGTGTCGTCCCTCAAGAAGGCGCTCATCGCCTCGCCCGGCGAGCGTGCCGCGCTCGTCGCCCGGCTGCGCGCGATGAGCGAGGGCCAGCGCACGACGACCGGCGCCTATGACAAACGCTGGCGATAGGAGAAGGCCATGGCGACGATACGCAAACCGGCGCTGAGCCTCGGGCCGGTCTATTTCCTCTGGGACGGGCCGAAATGGCGGGATTTCTACTTCCGCATCGCCGACGAGGCGGCCGTGGAGCATGTCACGCTCGGCGAGACGGTCTGTTCCAAGCGCCAGCACTTCAGCGAGCCGCATGTCGCCGAGGTCGTCGAGCGGCTGGAGGCGGCCGGAAAGCGCGTGATGCTCTCCACGCTTGCCATGGTCACGCTGCCGCGCGAAAGCCGGCATGTGCGCGACCTCATCGCCGACAGCCTGCATCCGGTGGAGGCGAACGATCTCTCCGCGCTCGGCCTTCTCAAGGGGCGGCCGCATTCGATCGGTCCGCTGGTCAATGTCTACAATGCGGCGACGGCCCGCACGCTCGCCGCCCGCGGGGCGCAGAACATCTGCCTGCCGCCGGAGCTGCCCGCAAGCTCCATCCGCCAGATGCTGGAGGCCATGCCGGATCTCTCCTTCGAGGTTTTCGCCTTCGGCCGCATGCCGCTTGCCATTTCCGCACGCTGCGCCCATGCGCGCTCCAAGGGGCTGACGAAGGACAATTGCCAGTTCATCTGCGGCGAGGAGCCGGACGGCCTGCCGCTGCGCACGCTCGACCGCCAGTCCTTCCTCGTGCTGAACGGCGTGCAGACGATGTCGAACAGTTGCGTCGTGCTCGTTGACGACCTTGCGCCGCTCGTCGAAGCGGGCCTGTCGCGCGTGCGGCTCTCGCCGCAGGATTGCGACATGGTGAAGGTGGCAAGCCTCTACCGCGCGGTGCTCGACGGCAGGATCGACGGCGAGGAGGCGATCGCGGATCTGGCGAAGATCTATCCGGGCGTGCGCTTCTCCAATGGCTTCCTGCACCGGCAGGAGGGCGCGGCCTGGGTGGCGCGCGGGCGCAATGCGGCGATGGGGCGCGACTGACGAGACTCAGGCGAAGACGTCGCGCGCTTCCGCCTTGGCGGCGATCAGCGTTTCGAGGATCATCTGCTCGGAAAAGACATGGCGGCGCAGGCTTTCCTGGAAGCCGCTGATCATGCGCGACACCGTCTCGGGGGAAAGCGCGCAACGGTCGTCGGCGACGGCCTTCAGCGTCAGCGAGAGTTCTTCTGCGGCGAGCCGGTCGCAGCGGTGCTCCGCCTTCAGGCGCTCGATCGCCAGGGCGGCGAAGCAGGAGCCGGCATGCCGGTCGAAATCCGGAAAGAGCAGGCACTCCTCCAGTTCGTGCACGGCCTTGAGGGCGGGCGGGATGGCGCCGGCGAGCGCCTGCAGTTCGCCGGCGGTGCCCGGCTCGCCCGCAATCTCCTCGAGACGCAGGCAGAGGTCGAGCAAGGTCTGGTGAAGCGTTTCCAGCCGGCCGATATCGGCGGCGTCTAGGGTCGTCTCCTCCATCGCCGCCTCCTACTGGCCGAAGAAGAGCACGGCGGCGATGACCACCGAGGCGCCGACGGCGGAGATCGTTCCCGCCCCCTGCAGCACGCCCATGCGGTAGAGCATCAGGGCGAAGCCGGTGATGACCGGGGCCGCGACCAGGAGGCCGAATTGTGCATCCGTCATGGGAAGGTCCTTTCCGTTGCCGCCATCATGCCGCTTCCGGCATCGCCGCTCTTTGCGCCGGCGCAAAGAAGCCCGCAGCTTCCCGGGCTAGGACTAGGCCATGGCGACGATGGACGATATGCGCACGGCGGTTGCGAAGGCGGAGAGCGGAGAGGGCGATTGCCTTCTTCTCTGGATCCTGGTGTGGAGCGAACTTGCGGCCTTCGGCGCGCTGCTCGTCGCCTTCATGGTGATGACGCTGGTGGACGTCGGAAATGCATCCTTCCTGCGCGCGCATCTCCACTCCGGCCTTGCCGCGCTCAACACCGTCCTCCTCGTCCTCAGTGGCTGGCAGGCGGCGCTGGCGGTCCGCCGCGGGGCGGATCTTCCGGGCGTCCGCCGGTCCCTTGTCCTTGCGGGCCTTCTCGGCCTTGCCTTCGCGGCGGTGAAGCTCACCGAATACGGGATCGAGGTTCGCTCCGGCATCGGCGCGGCGGGCACGCTCGCCGAACTCTATTTCCTCGTCACCGGCTTTCACCTGCTGCATGTCGTCTTCGGCGCGGCCATCCTCTTCCTCGTCGCCTGGCGACCGTCGCGGAGCAATGTCGTGATGATCGCGACGCTCTGGCATGCGATCGACCTCGTCTGGCTCGTGATGTTCCCGATCGTCTACCTCACCTGAGACAACCATGACCCGACAGGCCCGCGAACAGTTCATCGCCACCCTCGCCATGCTGCTGACGCTCGCCGTCGGCGGCGCCCTCGTCGGCGGGCTCAGCGGCGGATTGCTGGTGCCGGTCACGGCGGTGCTGGTCATGGCCTATGCCAAGGGCCGCTTCGTCATTCTCGATTTCATGGAGCTGCGCGCCAGCCGCAGCGCGCTGCGACCGGCTCTGCTCGCCTGGCCGGCGCTGCTCCTGTCGCTGGCGCTTGCCCGTTCGGTCCTTGTCGCGCTCATCGGCTGACGAACCGCCCCGCTCTTTGCCAATGCGCAAAGAAGGCTTTTCCCCTGCCGCTAGAACAAGAACGTCCCGCAGTGCCGGCGAGGGGATCGCCGGCAGAAAGTCGGCGGGGGTTTTCGCCGGGGCCATGGGGTTTCCGGCAAGGAAAGGACCATGGGATGGCAGAGCGCCTTACCAAGACCGGGGCCCGCAACGTCTTCTATGGCGGGTCCATCTTCTTCTTCACGATCTTCGTCGGGCTGACGGCCCATTCCCACTACTACATGCGCACGACCGCCACCGACGAGACGACGCTGACCGACAGCGTCGCGCGCGGCAAGCATGTCTGGGAGAAGAATGCCTGTATCAACTGCCACACGCTGCTCGGCGAAGGCGCCTATTTCGCGCCCGAGCTCGGCAATGTGTGGAAGCGCTACGGCGGCGCCGACGACCCGGAGGGCGCCCGCGAGGCGCTGAAGGCCTGGATGGCCGCGCAGCCGAGCGGCGCGGAGGGCCGGCGGCAGATGCCGCAGTTCAACCTCACCGAACAGGAACTCGATGATCTCGCCGATTTCCTCGAATGGACGAGCAAGATCAACACCCAGAACTGGCCGCCGAACGACGCCGGCTGAAGCCTTCCGTTCTTACGCAATTCCGGACGCAAAACCGCGTCGCACTTTTACTGGAATTGCTCCCGGCGTTCAGGAGATAAAAGATGAAATATCAAACGCAAAAGGTCGCCATGCTGTATTTCTACGGCGCGCTCGGCCTGTTCCTCGCCCAGGTGGCCTTCGGCGTCCTTGCCGGCACGATCTACGTGCTGCCGAACACGCTCTCCGAGCTGCTGCCCTTCAACATCGTGCGCATGATCCATACCAACGCGCTCGTCGTCTGGCTGCTCATGGGCTTCATGGGCGCAACCTACTACATGATCCCGGAGGAGACCGAGACGGAGCTTTACAGCCCGAAGCTCGCCGTCGTGCAGTTCTGGATGTTCTTCGTGGCGGCGGGCCTGACGGTGGTCGGCTACATGTTCCGCATCCATGAGGGCCGCGAATTCCTCGAGCAGACCTTCATCGCCAAGGTCGGCATCGTCGTTGTCGTGCTGATGTTCCTCTTCAACATCACCATGACGGCGCTGAAGGGCCGCAAGACCACGGTCATCAACATCCTGCTGTTCGGCCTGTGGGGTCTTGCCCTCTTCTTCCTCTTTGCCTTCTACAACCCGGTCAACCTGGCGCTCGACAAGATGTACTGGTGGTACGTCATCCACCTTTGGGTCGAAGGCGTCTGGGAACTGATCATGGCGTCCGTGCTCGCCTTCCTGATGATCAAGCTCAACGGCATCGACCGCGAAGTCGTGGAAAAGTGGCTCTATGTCATCGTCGGCCTCGCGCTCTTCTCGGGCATCCTCGGCACGGGCCACCACTATTACTGGATCGGCGCGCCAGGCTACTGGCAGTGGATCGGCTCGCTGTTCTCGACGCTGGAAGTGGCGCCCTTCTTCACCATGGTCATCTTCACCTTCGTGATGACCTGGAAGGCCGGGCGCAACCACCCGAACAAGGCGGCGCTCCTGTGGTCGATCGGCTGCTCGGTCATGGCCTTCTTCGGTGCGGGCGTCTGGGGCTTCCTGCACACGCTGTCGTCGGTGAACTACTACACCCACGGCACGCAGGTCACCGCCGCGCACGGGCACCTCGCCTTCTTCGGCGCCTATGTGATGCTGAACCTTGCCATGATGGCCTATGCGATCCCGGAGATCCGCGGCCGCGCGCCGTTCAACCAGTGGCTCTCGATCGCCAGCTTCTGGATCATGTGCACGGCCATGTCGGTCATGACCTTCGCGCTCACCTTCGCCGGCGTCGTGCAGGTCCACCTGCAGCGCGTGCTCGGCGAGGGCTTCATGGACGTCCAGGACCAGCTTGCGCTGTTCTACTGGGTCCGCCTCGGCTCGGGTGTCGTCGTGCTGGTCTCGGCGCTGATGTTCATCTGGGCGGTGCTCGTGCCCGGTAGGGAGCGTAGCGACAGCCTCACCCGCATGGTCCAACCGGCCGAGTGAGCGCTGGCCGGCCCCGTCATCCCGCGGGGCCGGCACATCCTTCCTGAAGAATTGGAGATCGAAATGAACGTCATGCTCAAGGCCTCGCGTGCGGATATCCCGGCCTACAGCCCCTCCGGTAACGAATGCGCCCTCTTCGAGACGGCCTGGACGCGCCAGCTTCCGCTGCTCCTGAAGGGGCCGACCGGCTGCGGCAAGACGCGTTTCGTCAGTCACATGGCCGCCAAACTCGGCCTGCCGCTTTCGACCGTCTCCTGCCATGACGATCTTTCGGCCGCCGACCTCACCGGCCGCTACCTCCTGAAGGGCGGCGATACGGTCTGGGTGGACGGGCCCCTGACCCGGGCGGTGCGTGAGGGCGGGGTTTGCTATCTCGACGAGATTGTCGAGGCGCGCAAGGACGTCGCCGTCGTGCTGCATCCGCTCACCGACGACCGGCGCATCCTGCCGCTGGAGCGCACCGGCGAGGTGCTGGAAGCGCCGCCCGGCTTCATGCTCGTCGTCTCCTACAATCCCGGCTATCAGAACCTCCTGAAGGCGCTGAAGCCTTCGACCCGCCAGCGCTTCGTCGCGATCGAGTTCGATTTCCTGCCGAAACCCCAGGAAATCGCCGTCGTCGCCACGGAAAGCGGTCTGGACGAGGCGCAGGTCGCGCCGCTCGTCGAACTGGCGCACCGGCTGCGGGCGCTCAAGGGGCACGACCTGGAAGAGGGCGTCTCCACCCGCCTTCTCGTCTACTGCGCCTGCCTCATCGACAGCGGCATGACCACGCGCGAGGCGGTGCGGGCGGCGATGATCGAGCCGCTGACCGACGAGCCGGATGTCCGGGCCGCCCTTCTCGAAATCGCCGATGCGATGATCCGCTGAGGAACCGCCATGCTGGATTTCCTGGAGCTTGAGGAAACGGTCGGCCGGGCCTGGCACCGGCTCGTCGGCAATACCGGCACCTGGCCGCGTCATCCGGAGCATGCCGTGCGGCTGGAGGATGTCCGGCCGGTGCTCGCCGTCTGCTTTCGCGGCTTCGGCGGCGAGGGCGCGGTGCAGATCGCGCCCGCCCGCGGGCGCACCTCGGCGCATCGCCTCCGGCTGCGCCAGCGGATGGGGCTCGGCGAGGAGAAGCTGGTGCAGCCCGGCCGCGACCACGCGACCCTGATGCTGCCCGGCGCGATCGACCTCTTCGCCGATCGCGGCCTCAACCGGGATCTCTATGTCTGGCTCGCGGCGACGATGGCGGTGATGCCGCTCGACCCGGTCACGCAGAGCGATCCGCTCCAGCGCGACCTTGCCATCCTCCAGCGGGCGGAGGCGACGGTCAAGGCTGTGCTCTCGGCCTTTCCGGGCCTTGCACGGCGCTATCGGCGGCTTTCGGTCGCGGTGCTCGATGCGCGCCGCAGCCGGCCGCTGCCCTCCGTCGAGCGGCATGTGGAGAACCGCATCCTCAGCCTCCTGAGGAAGGGCGCCGGCCTTGCGGACGATACGCTGCCGGTCATCTTCCCGCACCGGGCGCCGGCCGGCTACCTGCCGATGCTGCCGGTGCCGTTGTGGCCGGATGCGCTCCTGCGCGAGGAGAGCGAGGGGCGCGGCGAGGAGGACGAGCCGGCGACGGGCGGCGCGCCGCAGACGCCGGAGACCGGCCGCCATGTCGCGTTGCGCGAAAAGGCCGAGAACCGCAAGAACGAGCGCAGCCCCTTCATTCTCAACCGCTTCGAGAAGATCCTCGCCATGGCGGAGATGGTCAATGTCGACCGCCCCGGCGATGACAGCGACGACCACGATTCAAGCGCCGCCGACGAACTGGACGACATGACGCTCGGCGAGCGCAAGGGCCGCCCGTCCGCCCGCTTCCATTTCGATCTCGATCTGCCCCCGGAAGCGCTCGACCGGACGCGGCTCACCGGCGAGCACACCTATCCCGAATGGGATTTTCGCACGGGCACCTACCTGCCGGATCATTGCCGCGTGTTCGCTTCCCCGGCGCCGGATAAGGCTGATGTGCCCGAAACCGATGCCGACATGAAGAGCCTGATCCGCCGCGTGCGCCGGCAGTTCGAAGTGCTGCGGCCGCGCCATGAAATGCTGCGTGCGCAACTCGATGGCGCCGAACTCGACCTCGACGCCGTGGTGCGTGCCCGCAGCGACCTTGCCGCCGGCGGGCAGGGCAGCGACCGCATCCACCTGATGAGCCGGCCGCAGGCGCATGACCTTGCCGTCACCATCCTCGTCGATGTCTCGCTTTCGACGGACGCCTGGTTCGACAACCGCCGGGTGCTCGACGTGGAGAAGGAGGCGCTGCTGGTGCTGGCGCACGGACTTGCCGCCTGCGGCGACAGCCATTCGATCCTCACCTTCACGTCGCGCCGCCGCTCCTGGGTACGCGTTGAGACGGTCAAGGATTTCGGCGAGACGATGAACCACGCCGTGGAGGCGCGCATCGCGGCGCTGAAGCCGGGCTTCTACACCCGCATCGGCCCGGCGATCCGTCATGCGGCGGCAAGGCTGCGCGAGCAGCCGAACCGGCGAAAGCTCCTGCTGCTGCTCACCGACGGCAAGCCGAACGATGTCGACCACTATGAGGGCCGCTTCGCGCTGGAGGACAGCCGCCGGGCGGTGAACGAGGCGCGGCGCACCGGAGTCAGCGTGTTCGGGGTGACGGTCGACCGGGAGGCGCAGGCCTATGTGCCGGCCATCTTCGGCCGCAACGGCTATGCCATCGTCAGCAATATCGCCCGGCTGCCTGCGGCGCTGCCGGCGATCTATCGCGGTCTTGTCGGATAGAGGCGCGAGACCTGCGAGGAAGGGCCCGGCATGCCGCACCATGCCGGGCCCTTTTTTCATTTCGGTTTCAGGCTGCCTTGCTGTGTGTGCGGGCCGACTGGTCGATATAGGCGTCGAAGGCGGCGGCAACGGCGCGGATGATGAAGCGGTGATCCTGCTTCACCGTGACGGTGCCGCCGCGGATATCGATCGCGCCGTCTTCTGCAAGCGCTGCAAGCCGGGCATTGCCGTCAAGAAGCGCGGTGGCATCGAAACCGTGCCGTGCGGCGATGCCCGTCACGTCGACGCGGAAATCGCACATCAGCCGTTCGATGATCTCGGCGCGCAGCCGGTCCTCCGCCGTCAGCCGGTAACCCTTGGCGGTGGCGAGGCGGCCGGAAGCGACACGCTGGGCATAAAGCCCGGGCGGCACCTCGTTCTGCACGTAGCCTTCCGCCGTGCGGCCGATCGACGAGGCGCCGAAGCCGATCAGCGTGGTGCAGGCATCCGTCGTATAGCCCTGGAAGTTGCGGCGCAGCCGGCCGCGCTTGGCGGCAAGGGCGAGGCCGTCTTCCGGCAGGGCATAGTGGTCGAGGCCGATGCGGACATAGCCGGCGGCGGCCAGCGTCTCGGCGATCGCCTCGGCCTGCTCGCTGCGCATGGCGGCATCGGGCAGCGCCCGTTCGTCGATCAGCCGCTGGTGCTTCTTGAAGGAGGGGATATGCGCGTAGCCGAAGACGGCGAAACGCTCCGGCCGCATGCGGATCGCCGCCTGCGCCGTCGCAATACAGGAGGCGACCGTCTGGTGCGGCAGGCCGTAGATGAGGTCGAAGTTGATGCCGCTGATACCGGCCTTGCGCAGCCGTTCCGCGGCCTCGGCCGTCTGCGCCTCGCTCTGGATGCGGTTGATCGCCTTCTGCACGACGGGGTCGAAGCTCTGCACGCCGAGGCTCGCGCGGGTGACGCCCGCCTCGCCGAGCGCTGTCGCCATCTCGGCGGTGAGGGTGCGCGGATCGATCTCGACGGCGATCTCCGCACCGGCCGCGAAGGAGAAGCGGGCGCGCAGCAGGCCGATCAGGTCGCGGAACTCCTCCGGCTGCATGATGGTGGGCGTGCCGCCGCCGAAATGGACGTGGCGGATGGTCGGCCGGCCGCCGACCGTTTTCGAGACGAGGTCGATCTCCTTGCGGAGCATGTCGATATAGTCGAGGATCGGCTCGTCGCGCTGGGTAATCGTCGTGTGGCAGCCGCAATACCAGCACATGGAGCGACAGAACGGGATGTGCAGGTAGAGCGAGGCATCGGCGCCGGGCTTGATGGCGGCAAGCCAGTCGCCATAGGTGCCGGGGCCGACGGTCGGCGAGAAGGCCGGCGCCGTCGGATAGCTCGTATAGCGCGGCAGCCGCGCCTCGCCGTATTTTTCGATCAGGGCCTGTTGCATGGCGCCTTCCTTTCCGCAGTGGATGATGGGGAAAGCCTAGGGGCCGGGCCGGCGGTCTTCTTTGCGAAAAATCAAGCAGGGGGGCATCGCGGCCGCGTATTTCCGGAATTGTTTGCGCAACGTCAAAGTGGCCGGTGGGTCGTGGGGGTAGCGTCGGGTGGTTCCGGTCGGTCGGGCCGCGCCCTCCGGAACGGGATCGGAGTGGCCGGGACGGAACAGAAAACCATGTCAGACGACCAGGCCAAGCCCTCCATCGATGTTCGCACCATTCCGCCGCGCGAGCGCCATCCGCGCATCTTCGGCATGCTCGGCGCGCTGCTTCCGGGAAATTCGATGCTGATCACCAGCGACCACGATCCGCGCCCGCTGCACTACCAGCTCGAGACGAACTTCCCGGGCCAGTTCGGCTGGGACTATCTCGAACAGGGCCCGGAGGTCTGGCGCGTCGAGATCGACCGGCTGGAAGAGAGCGGCTGCGATTGCTGCTGCGGCTCTGACCACTAGCAAGAGACGGCAAACGGCACGCGCCAAAGGGGAAACCACATGCAGGGCGCAACGCTTTCCCGCTGGACCATGTCCTATTTCGCCCTGGCCTGCCTGATGCTCGTCGTGGGGCAGGGCCTGATGCTGGCAGGCTACGGCTATCCGGCCGTCGCCGTCAGCGCGCCGGAAACGCTGGTGCTCGTCCATATCCTGGCGATCGGCTGGCTGAGCCTGCTGATGGCAGGGGCGCTCCTGCAATTCGTGCCCGTGCTGATCGCCCGCCCGCTGGTCGGCGGGCGGTTCGCGGCGCCGGCCCTGCTGCTGCTCGTCGCGGGGCTCTGCGCTCTGGTCGGCGGCTTCGTCGCGCTGTCCGGCGCCGTCGACCTGCCGCTCGCGCTCCTGCCGCTGGGCGGCGTATTGCTGCTTGTCGGCTTCGGCCTTCTCGCGGCCATCCTCGCCGCCACGCTCGTTGCTGCGCGGCCCCTGCCGCTGCCGGCGCGTTTCGTCGCCGTCGGGCTCGCCACGCTGGTCGCTGCCGTCCTTGTCGGCCTCGCCTTCACCTTCGCGCTTTCCGGTCTCAGCGACAGCCCGCTGCTCGCCCGGCTCGTCGCCGGCGGCGTGGACCTGCATGCGGCGCTCGGTCTCGGCGGCTGGCTGAGCATCACGGCGGTCGGCGTCAGCTATCGCCTGCTCGCCATGTTCCTGCTGGCGCCGGAGACCGAGCGGCGGACGAGCCGGATCGTCTGGTGGGCAGGGGGCCTTGCCATGGGCCTTGTCGCCGCCTGTCTTCCTGTCGTCCTTTTTGCCCTCCCCGGCGCGGCGGTGCTGCCAGCCGCGGCCCTTCTTTTCGCGCTGGCCGCCGCGCTCCTCTATGCCGGCGATGTCGTCCACCTCTACCGCGCACGCAAGCGCAGGCAGGCGGAATTGAATATCCGCGCCACGTTTGCGGCCTTCGGCGCGCTTGTCCTGTCGGTCGTCCTGCTGAACGTGCCGGCCGTGCGCGCGGGGGACGGCCTTGCCGCGACCGTCTATCTCTTCGTCTTCGGCTGGCTGACGGGATTGGGCCTTGCCCAGCTTTACAAGATTGTCGCCTTCCTGACATGGTTGGAGGTCTACGGGCCGGTGCTCGGCCGCGCCCCGGTGCCGCGCGTGCAGGACCTTGTCGACGAGCGGCGCGGGCGTATCCTGTTCTGGCTCTATTACGGCGCGGTGGCGGCGGCCACGCTCGCGCTTTTCCTGGACGCTGCCGGGGCCTTCCGCGGCGCGGTCCTCCTGCAACTGGCCGCGACGCTGGGGCTGCTGGGAGAGTTCGTCCGCGCGCGGCGGCTTTGCATCGTGCCGCAAGCGCTGCGCGCGCCGGCCGGCATGGTGCGCCCCCGTCTTTTCCTGCCTTCATCTGCTTCAAGGAGATAACCGATGCCCGACGTTTCAAGCACGATCGCCCCCAGAACCCTCGATGTGCGACCGATCCTCGAAAGCGGCGGCGAGCCGTTCCAGGCGATCATGGAGGCGGTGCAGGCGCTGGAGCCCGGGCAGGGGCTCCGGCTGTTCGCCACGTTCCGCCCCCAGCCGCTCTTCCGCGTCATGGCGAATCGCGGCTTCGACCACGAGGCCAACGAGATAGAGGGCGGCGACTGGGAGGTCCTCTTCACGCCGCAGCAGGCCGCCGCGCCGGTCGAGACCTCCGTCGACGCCGAACGTCCGGAGACCTGGCCGGATCCGTCCCTCCATCTCGACCTCAGCGATCTCGATCCACCCGAGCCGATGGTCCGCATCCTTTCGGCGGCCGAGACGCTGGAGCCGGGCGAGGTGCTTTTCGCGGTCCTGTCCCGCGAGCCGCTGTTCCTGTTTCCGGAACTGACCAAGCGTGGCCACCAGTGGGCCGGCAATTTCGACGAGACGGGCTCGGCCTACCGCATCCTCGTGCGGGCGGGTCGGGCAAAGGGGTGATCTCATGGACAAGGACGAGAAGGCTGCGCTGGCCGAGGCGATCCGCACGGCCCTGCGCACCATCATCGACCCGGAGATCGGCCGCAACATCGTCGATCTCGGCCTGATCTACGAGATCAGGGTGGAGGAGGGCGGCATTGCGCGCGTCACCATGACGACGACGACGCGGGGCTGCCCGGCGGGCGATTATCTCAAGGATGCGGTGGGCACTTGCGTCTGGTATGTGCCGGGCGTCGAATATGCCGAGGTGCGGATGACCTATGAACCGCCCTGGACGCCGGAAATGATGACGGCGGAAGTCTAGGAAAGGAAGACGGCCCGGAAGCAGTTCCGGGCCGTTTCGCGTTCACAGCGGCGCGCGGCGCTTGCGCGCCAGGATCGGCGCATATTCCAGGCAGAAGAGCCCGAAGGCCGCGATCCACAGGAGGCCGGAGGCGGCGTAGACCAGATGGCTCGCCTCGGGGAGGATTTCGCCGAGCGGGCGGATGAGCGCACACAGGATCAGCGCAACATAGGCGGCGACGGTGGGGCCCGTGGCCTTCAGCGGGCGGCCGGTATGGCCGAGGCTTGCCCGGGTCATGACGGCCAGCATCATGCAGGCGATGGCGCCGACCGAGAGGAGATGCAGCACGGAACGCTCCTCAAGATAGCCGAGCGTGCTGAGCGCAATGGAAAGAAGGCCGAGCGGCACGAAGGCATAGGCGACATGCAGGACCACGAGCAGCCGTTCCGGCCATGTCGTCCAGCCCCGCCAGCGGTGAAGGCGGATGCAGTGCAAGACGGCGGCGGCAAGCCCGAGCCCTGCAGTCGCGGGCTGCTCCGGCGCCAGCGTCCAGGCGGCGAGCGCGCCGACGCCGGCAAGGATGGCGACCATGTCGAAACGGTTGTAGGGCACGGGGAAATCCGTGCGGCCGGACTTGTTGAGCCAGTTGCGCGTGAAGCTCGGCAGGATGCGCCCTCCGACGATCATCACCAGCACCACATAGGCGGCGACGGCCATGCGGATCGCCAGATGGTCATGCTCGCCGTCGATCGCCGCGACATGGAAGACGGCGTTGGCGACGGACAGGGCGAGGAGGCCGCCGAGCACCTTCAGGTCCTTCCACTTGCGTCCCGCCACGACCTCGCGCGTGCAGATGGCAAGGAGCGCCGGCAGGAAGAGGCCGTCGATGATGGCGGCGGCCGTCACGCCGACAATGTCCGTGACGAGGAGGGCGATGCGCCCGGCGCACCACAGGGAGAAGAGTGCGAAGAGCGGCCAGCCGGAGACGGGCAGGCGGCCCGTCCAGTTCGGCACGGCGGTCAGCAGGAAGCCGGCCAGAACGGCGGAGGCGAAGCCGAACAGCATCTCGTGGGCATGCCAGTTGGGCGCGCCGTAGTCGCCGCCGATCTCGATATGCCCGGTGATCGCTGCGATCCACAGGGACATGGCCGCAACGGCCCACAGGCCGGCGCCGAGGAAGAACGGCCGGAAGCCGTAGGAAAACAGCACCGGGCCGGTGCGGGAAAGGCCGCGGGGGACGGCGCGGCTGACGCGCGCCGTGGTTTGGCTTGCGCTCATGATCGTGCTCCTTTGCATTTGTCAGCTCTTTCTAGGCCAGTCGCGGGGGCGCTTCTTTGCGAGATGGCAAAGAGCAAATCAGCATCTGCCAAAATGCCGCAGCGGCCGGAACGGGCTGTTTGTGCCATCTCAAAGAGGTCGGCGCGAATGCTCCTAGAACAGAGAGGACCGGGCGATACACCGCTCCGTCCTTTCAAAAGGAGAGAAACAATGACCGAGCAGTTTCAGATGACGCGCCGCACCATCCTGGGCGGAGCCGCCTTTGCCGGCGTCCTGACGCCGATCATTGCGGCGTCGATGGCGCGAGCGGAAGGCGGCGCCATAGAGACAAACGCAGCCGCGACCGCAGCCGATATCGCCAAGCTGGAGCGCGTGAAGGTCGAGCTGGTCAAGCCGCCCTTCGTTCACGCCCATACCCAGAAGGCCGAAGGCGGCCCGAAGGTCTACGAATTCACCATGACGATCGAGGAGAAGAAGATGATCCTCGACGACAAGGGCACCGAGGTCCATGCCATGACCTTCGACGGTTCGGTTCCCGGACCCCTGATGGTCGTGCACCAGAACGACTATGTCGAGCTGACGCTGATCAATCCCGAGACCAACGAGCTGCAGCACAATATCGACTTCCATTCGGCGACGGGTGCGCTCGGCGGCGGCGCGCTGACCGTGGTCAACCCCGGTGAGCGCACGGTGCTGCGCTTCAAGGCCACCAAGGCCGGCGTCTTCGTCTACCATTGCGCACCTCCCGGAATGGTGCCCTGGCACGTCACCTCGGGCATGAACGGCGCCATCATGGTGCTTCCGCGCGAGGGCCTGACGGACGGGCACGGCAAGGACCTGACCTATGACCGGGTCTACTATGTCGGCGAGCAGGACTTCTACGTGCCGCGCGATGCCGACGGGAACTACAAGAAATATGCGAGCGTCGGGGAATCGTATGCCGATACGCTCGAAGTCATGCGCACGCTGACCCCGAGCCACATCGTCTTCAACGGTGCCGTCGGGGCGCTGACCGGCGACGCCGCCCTGCAGGCCAAGGTGGGCGAGAAGGTGCTGATCGTCCATTCGCAGGCCAACCGCGATACCCGGCCGCACCTCATCGGTGGGCATGGCGACTATGTCTGGGCGACCGGCAAGTTCCGCAATCCGCCCGACGTCGACCAGGAAACCTGGTTCATCCCGGGCGGAACGGCGGGTGCGGCTTTCTACACCTTCGAGCAGCCCGGCATCTACGCCTATGTCAACCACAACCTGATCGAGGCCTTCGAACTGGGCGCCGCCGCCCACTTCACGGTCACGGGCCCGTGGAACGACGACCTGATGACCTCGGTCACGCCGCCGAGCGGCGTCTGACCCGCCATCGACGCGCCCGCCTTCAAGGGCGGGCGTGTCCTGCGGGCCGCCGGGGGCGGTCCGTCCTGAAATCGGCGCCCGTCCCGGACGTCGAACGATTGTCCGGGCGATGCGCAAGGAGGCCGTCATGGCTGCGCTGACTTCGAAACCCGGTATTGCCTGGACATCGCTTGCCCTTCCCGCACTTCTCCTCGCCGCGCTTGCCGGCGGGATCGCGCTGAAGGCCGACCTCATCGGCGCGGCGCCCGCCGGCCCCGTGCTGGACGAGCCGATGACGGTGGAGATCGCGCCGCGCCGCTTCGACTATCGCGAGAGCGGCGAATTCTTCCGCAACGGGTTTGCCGTCGACGGGCCGGTCAAGTCCGTTACCGTGCGACGCCCGCTCACCATCATGAAATACCAGGTCACCGCCGCCGATTATCGGCGCTGCGTCGCCGACGGCGCCTGCCCGCCCGCCGAGCCCGGCTATGTGCCGGCGGAAGCGGCGACGGTGCCGGCGACGGGCGTCAGCTACGACGATGCGATGGCCTATGCCGGTTGGCTGAGTGCCCGCACCGGCGAGATCTGGACCCTGCCGAGTGACGAGGACCTGGCCTTCACGGCCGGCTCGCGCTTTCCCGACGATGCGCTCGGCGTCGATATCGACAGCACCAATCCGGCCGAGCGCTGGCTTGCGGACTATCGCCGCGAGGCGGCGCGCAAGGCCTCGCGCGATCCCGTTCCCCAGCCGACCGGCCGCTTCGGCGAGAACGAGTACGGCCTTGCCGATTTCGCCGGCAACGTCTGGGAATGGACCGCGACCTGCCACCGACGCGTCAATGTCGACAGGGCGGGCAAGGTACTGAACGACGTGTCGTCGTGCGGCATCTACATTGCCAGCGGTAAGCACAGGGCGGCGATGAGCTCGTTCGTGCGCAACCCCAAGGGCGGCGGCTGCGCCGTGGGCGTGCCGCCGGACAATGTCGGCTTCCGGCTGGTCAAGGATACGCGCTGGTACGCCCCACTGCTCGTCGCCTTGAGGGAAAAAGGGTTTTCGCTCTGAGGAGGATGTTCAAACTTTCAGGGGACGGGATGGCGTGATAGAAGCCGGTAGCTTTCACGCGAAGGGGAATTGGCTGTGAAGATCGACCGGACCGTCGTCCGTTCGCTCGCCCTGTTCGACAGGATGAGCGACGAGGACCTCGACAGGCTGCTGACCCATGCGGCGGCGCGCCGCGTGGCGCAGGGCGATGCCGTCTTCGAGCAGGGCGAGCAGGCGGCGAGCTTCTTCCTGCTGCTGCACGGTCGGCTGAAGGTGACGCAGGTGACGGAGGACGGCCAGCAGATCATCGTGCGCGTCGTGCATCCCGGAGACCTCTTCGGCTTCGCCAAGGCGCTGCAGCGCACGGACTATCCGGGCACGGCCCGCGCGGCGACGGAAAGCGTCATCCTCGCCTGGCCGACCGATCTCTGGCCGCATTTCGTCGAGCAGAACCCCCGCCTTGCCGTCACGGCCATGCAGACGATCGGCCAGCGGCTGGAGGAGGCCCATACCCGCATCCGGGAAATGTCGACGCAGGAGGTGGAGCGCCGGGTGGCGCATGCCGTGCTCCGCCTGTCCCAGCAGGCGGGCCGCAAGGAGGCGGCCGGTATCCGCATCGACTTCCCGATCTCGCGGCAGGACATTGCCGAGATGACCGGCACGACGCTGCACACGGTCTCGCGCATCCTCAGCGCCTGGGAGGGGCGGGGCCTCGTCGAGGGCGGGCGGCAGAAGCTGCTGATCCGCGACATGGCGGGGCTATCGGCGCTCGCCGAAGGCGCGCGCGAATAGGCGCGCCCTCGGGTGTCTTTCTCCTAGCCGAGCGTCCTTGCAACGTCGGCGAAGGTGTCTTCAAGAACCGCGATCAGGTGATCGGCGTCCCGCTTCGAGAAGATCATCGGCGGGCGCATCTTCAAGACGTTGTCATGCGGCCCTTCCGTTCCCATCAGAACGCCGCGGCGGCGAGCGCCGTTGCAGACGGCGCGGGCGAAATCCGTGGCGGGCGCCTTCGTCCTGCGGTCGGTGACGAGTTCGATGCCGAGGAAGAGGCCGAGGCCGCGCACGTCACCGATCACCTCGTGGCGCGTCTGCATGGCGCGGAAGGCGTCCATCAGATAGTTGCCGATGGTCAGTGCATTGCCGCGCAAGTTCTGGCTTTCGATGACGTCGAGCACGGCAAGGCCGACGGCGCAGGAAACCGGGTTTCCGCCGAAGGTGTTGAAATATTCCATGCCGTTGTTGAAGCTGTCGGTCACCGCGCGGGTCGTCACCACGGCGGCCATGGGGTGGCCGTCGCCGATCGGCTTGCCCATGGTGACGATGTCGGGCACGACGCCCTGCGTCTCGAAGGCCCACCAATGGCTGCCGACGCGGCCGAAGCCGACCTGCACCTCGTCGGCGATGCACACGCCGCCCGCCTCGCGCACCAGCCGGTAGACCTCCTTGAGGTAGCCTTCCGGCAGGAAGACCTGGCCGGCGACGCTCGGAATGGATTCGGCGATGAAGGCGCCGGGGCCTTCGCCTCTCGCCTGCATTTCGGCGATCCGTTCCGCGACGCTTTCGGCAAAGCGCCTGCCGTGCTCCTCTACTGGCCAGTCGTCGGGCGCGCGATAGCTGTCCGGGACGGCCGCGACATGGACATGGGGCTTCTGCCCCTTGCCGCCCTTGCGGCGGAACTTGTAGGGGCTGATGTCGATCAGCTCCTGCGTCGTGCCGTGATAGGACCAGTCGAGCGTGACGACGTTCTCGCGGCCCGTATGCGCCCGCATCAGCCGTAGCGCCAGGCTGTTGGCCTCGGACCCGCTGTTGACGAAGCCGGCGACCGTCAGTTCCTTCGGCAGGGTCGCCGTCAGGCGCTCGGCATAGGCGACGATGTTGTCGTGCAGGTAGCGGGTGTTGGTGTTGAGCGTTCCCGCTTGCCGCGCCATCGCCTCCACCACGGCCGGATGGGCATGGCCGATGTGGCAGACATTGTTGAAGCAGTCGAGATAGGCCCGGCCGCCGTCGTCGATCAGGAAGACGCCGTCGCCGCGCACGAACTTGATCGGCTTGTCGTAGGAGATGGAGAGGTTCGGCAACAGCAGATCGCGCCTGAGCCTGACGATCTCCTCGTGCGAGCGGCCGTGGCGTTCGTAGAATTCCCCGGCGATGCCGGCGAAGGTGCTGGCGTCGGGGAACAGCTCTGCCCAGACGTCGAGATAGCGCGCCTCGCCGACGCCGAGGATCTCCGTAGCGGAGAGGTTGGTGTCGGTGGAGAGCTGGAGATGGAGATGCGGCGCCCAGCCGCCGTTCTCCGCCGGGGCGCCCATTTCGCCGACGAGCGCGCCGGCCTCCAGCCGCTCGCCGGGCGTGAGGCACCCCGTCGCCTCATGGGCGAGATGGCCCCAGAGGCTGACGAAGGGCGGGCAGCCTTCCGGCTCGTGGCTGAGCGCGATCAGGCAACCGTAGCCGAGCGGGTCCGTCTCGATCTCGACGCTGACGACGGTCGCCGGCAGCGGCGTGAAGAGCTTGGTGCCTGCGGCCATGAAGAGGTCGAGGCCGAGATGGCGGGTGCGGCGCGTCTTCTCGATGAAGCGCGAGACGAACATGTCGCCGGCATAGACGGTACGCTCCTCGCCGAAGGGGCCGATGCCGAGTTCGATGCCGTTCTCGCGGCAATAGGCCTCCCAGATCGCCTGCGCCGCGTCCGGCTGCTCGGCGGCGGATTTTTGCGTCATCGGATGGTCCGGGTCGCCATAGGGGACGAGCGCGGCCGGATAGGTCGCGGCCGGGCGCGCGAGCAGGGGGGCGAGGGATTTGCGGTTTGCCGCAATCCAGCCGGCGACGGCGCGGGCGCCCGGCGCGGCCTCGAAGCCGCAGGCCTGGCGCAGGATGGCGGTGGCGAAACGCGGGTTCATCCGGTCGAGCTTGCGCAGCAACGCCCAGGCCGGGCGCTCGCTGATGGCGAGATAGGGGTTGTCTGCGGCATGGCTGCGGCGGGAGGCGGAGATCGTCACCGAGGTGACGAGGCGGATGGCGATGAGATCGTAGAGGAGGTCAACCTCCTCCTCCAGCAGTGGATATTCGGCATGGAAACCCCCGGCGATGGCGGCGGCCGCGCCGATCGGATCGGCATGGTCGAGGCCGGCATAGGCGGCGGCGATGGCGACCTCGGCGACGACGGGCGCGTGCAGCGCGTCGCCGAAGTCGATGAGGCCGGAGATCCGGTCGGCATCGCCATCGTCGACGAGCACGTTCCAGTCGTTGGCGTCATTGTGGATCACGGCGGCGCGCAATGTTGCAAGGCGCGGGGCGATGGCGGCGAAGCGCGCGAGGAAGCGTTCGAGCAGCGCCCGGTCCTCGGCATCGGCAACGTGCGACAGGCGCCCGGCGGAGCGGCCGGCATGGCGGATGTCCCAGTCGAGATCGCGTAGCGCGCCCGGATGCAGGAAGCCCTTCAGCGCCCCGTCGAAACGGCCGAGCATGCGGCCGAGCGAGCGGAGCGCTGCATCGCTGCGGTCCGTTTCGGCGAGCGGCCTGCCCTCAACCCAGCTCACCAGCCGGATGCGATGGCGCAAGCCGTTGGGACCGGTGGTGGAGGCGAGGCTCGCGCCGGACAGCGCCGGGCGGATATGTGGCACCGGCAGGTCGCCGGCATGGGTGCCGAGATGGGCGAGCAGCGCCGTCTGGAAGTCGCTCTCGACCTCCGGCTCGGCGGCGTTGACGATCTTGAGGATGAAGGTCCCCTCCGCCGTCTCCACCTTGAAATTCTGGTCGCGCTCGCTGGCGAGCGGCGAAAGCGTGCCGGAAAGGCCGTAGTGCTCGGCAAGCAATGCGGCGGCGGCGTTAATGGAGAAATCCGGGGTCGTCTTCAGCATGTCGTTCATGGTCATCCTCGTTCCTGCCGGAAGAGTTGCATGGACGGCGCGGCAGCGCATCCGGCATTATGTCGGTTGTGCCGGCACTCTGTTTGTAATAACCGTCATCTTGTCGGCGCGATTTGAGGAGGGGGCATGCAGGATACGGACGCCATCGACCGCACGATCCTCGCCATCCTCTCCCGCGAGGCGCGCATTCCGATGAAGTCGCTGGCCGGAAGGATCGGCCTTTCGCGCAGCGCCACGACCGAACGCGTCGGCCGGCTGGAAAAGGCCGGCATCATCCGCGGCTATAGGGCGGATATCGGCCAGCTCGACGACGGGCAGATCCAGGCCTTCCTGCTCGTCACCCTCAAGCGCACGCCCTCGATCGGCGTGCTGGATCGCCTCGCCGGCTTTTCCGCCGTGCGCAAGGTCTCCTCGGTCAGCGGCCAGCTGGATCTCGTGGTGGAGGTGGAGGTCGGCTCGATCAATGCGCTCAACGAATTGCGCAACGAGGTCTCGACCATGGACAATGTGGAGGACCTGACGACCTCCATCGTGCTGCGGCGGGATATCGAGCGAAGCTGATCGCGCCGGATCAGGCCTTGCCGAACAGGGCCATGAGATCGACGCTGTCGGAGGTCTTGGCGCCGGCTTCCAGATGCTCCTGGATGTGGCGAAGATGCAGCGTCATCATCCAGGCCGCCTTTTCCGCATCGCGCGTATGGAAGGCGCCGACGATGGCGGCGTGGTCGTCGTCGCGACAATTGCTGACACCCGGCGCGCCGAAGAGGCCGATGATCAGCGAGGTGCGGGTTACCAGTTCCTTCATGGTGCGGATGAGGATGGCATTGCCGGCAACCTGGGCCAGCAGGGTGTGGAACTGGCCGGACAGGCGGATCGCGTCGTGGCGGTGGCGCTCCTTGTGCGCCATATATTCCATCTCCAGATGGCGGGTCAGCGCGGCGATGTCCGTCTCGTTGGCGCGCTGGACAGCAAGGCGGGCGATGTTCGGTTCCAGCGCGAGGCGCGCTTCGAAGACCTCGCGGGCCTGCTCGGGCGTCGGCGAGGCGACGAAGGCACCGCGATTGGCGTGCAGTTCCACCACGTCGCGGCTGGCCAGCAGCAACAGGCTGCGGCGAATGCGCATGCGCCCGACGCCGAAGGCATCGCACAGCGCGGATTCGGAAAGCTTCGTACCCGGCGGCAATCTCTGTTCGATGACCGCTTCGAATATGCGATCGACGATATCGCTCTCGTCGATCTCTTCCGCTTCAACCAGGTTTCCCCTGCTTATATCAACCACCGAACTCACCCTGACATGCGCAGTCTGTTGCACCGCCCTTAAATAGGGCCGATTTGGTTGACCAACAAGCGGCGATTTCGTCGACACCGCCTGACGCGACTTGTTTACACGCCCTTGACAAGATCGTTAACAATGCGCTCAATATCCGAGCCAAGGCCGTCATGGCCGCATCTTGCGGCCTGCTTGCCTATCAAAAACAGATCAATGGCCCAGAGGAAGAACATCATGCACAAGCGCACATTCCTGAAAGTTTCCGCCCTCGCCGCAGCAACCATGCTGTCCCTGCCGCTGATGGCTCATGCGCAGAACGCCACGCTGAAGGTCGGTTTCGTCGGCGTCACCTCCGGCCCGGCGGCGGCTTGGGGCATTTCCAACCAGCGCGCGATGGAGACGCGCGCGGCCTGGCTGAACGAGCTTGGCGGCGTGAAGATTGGCGACAAGACCTACAATATCGAGATCGTGCCCTTCGACGACCAGAAGGATCCCAAGCGTGCCATCGCCGGCATGGAGAAGATGGCGCAGGACGGCGTGCACTATGTCGTCGGCCCGAATGTCGATGACGGCGCGGCCGCGGTTCGCCCGGTCGCCGAGCAGAACGGCATCATGTATTTCCCCTACGCCTTCCCGAAGGAGCTCTATACGAAGCCGGCATCCAACGCGATCCTCGGCATGGTGGCGAACTACCAGTCGGGGCCGGCCATCTATAAATTCCTGATGGAGAACAAGGGCGTGAAGAAGGTGGCCTTCGTCGCTGCCAACGAATCCGACCCGCTGAGCCAGCGCGAATCGGGGATTGCCGCCGCCGAGGCGCTCGGTCTTGAAGTGGTCTCCGGCAACGTGACCTACCAGGTGGACACGACCGACTTCACGCCGGTCCTGCTGCCGGTCATCCAGGCCGAGCCGGACCTGCTCGTCCTCTCCGGCGTCTCGCCCGCCAACGCGCCGCAGCTCATCCGTTCGGCGCGCGAACTCGGCTATGCCGGCCTCATCTCCACGGAAACCGGTCAGGACGCGAGCGTGCTCCAGGAAGGCGCCGGCGAACTTGCCGAAGGCTTCATCTCGGTCGGCGGCGCATCGACGCCGGAACTGGCCAGCGATACGATGAAGGAATTCGTCGAGCGCTACACGAAGATGTTCGGCGAATACAACGACGAGTCCAACACCAAGGTCTATGCGCTCGAATACATCATCGAGACGATCAAGGCGAACCCCGCCGCGATCGACAATGTCGATGAGTACAAGAAGACCATGGACACGTTTGAAGCCGCCAACCCCTTCATGAAGGGCGACGCCAAGCTGAAATATGTCGGCATGACCTCCTTCGGTCAGAAGCGTCAGGTCTCCGTCCCGCTCGTCGTCAACGAGTACAAGGACGGCAAGTTCGAGACGCTGTTCGTCGGCCAGGTCGACTGATCCGAGCCCGGGCATCTACCCATGGGGGATCCGGGCGGCGCCTGCCGTCCGGCCGGATCCCTCTTTGCCTGAACCTTCTTTCCATTGGAGGCTCACGATGGAACAGATAATCGCCAACGGTCTCTACCTTGGTGCGCAATATGCGTTGATCGCCCTCGGGCTGACGCTGATCTTCTCGCTGATGAACGTGCTGAACTTTGCCCACGGGCAGATGTATGTCTTCGGCGGCTTTGTCACCTATACCGTCGTCGTCCAGCTCGGCCTGCCCTTCATCGTCGGACTCCTGGCCTCCGCCGTGATCCTGGCGATCATGGGCGCGGTCATCGAGAAGTTCCTGTTCGCGCCGGTCGTGCGCCGCTCGAAGCGCGATGAATCGACCATGCTGCTCGCCGCGGGCGTCGCCTTCTTCCTCGATGCCGTCATCCTCCTGCTCTTCGGCGAAAAGCAGCGGGGCGTGCCGAAGATCGTCGGTGGCGTCCTGAACTGGGACATGCGCATCATCATGCCCTACGATCGCATCCTGATCGGCGTTCTCGCCATCCTGCTCATCGTGGTCTTCATCGCCTTCATGAACTATTCCAGGACCGGGCGCGCCATGCGGGCGCTCGCGCAGGACAAGATGGCCGCCCAGCTTATGGGCGTGAACGTCGCGCGCTACTCGATGATCGGTTTTGCGCTCGGCGCGATGCTGGCCGGCCTCGTCGGGGGCCTTCTCGTCACCATCACCGGCGTCAATCTCGGCATGGGCGGCCCGACCTCGATCAAGGCCTTCCTGATGATCATGATCGGCGGCGCGGGCGTGATCTCCGGCGCGATCGCCGGCGGCTTCATCCTCGGCATGATGGAGAGCGTGGGCCTCACCGTGCTGTCGGCCTATGGCGACATCACCTATCTCGTCATCTTCGCCTCGCTGATGGTGTTCCTGGCCGTCCGCCCGCAGGGGCTGATGGGCAAGCCGTGGGGTTGAGACCATGAACACGAAGAAACTGCTCGGCTTCGCCGTCTTCCTCCTCGCCGTCTTCGTGCTCGTGCCGCTGTTCATCGGCGCCACCGGACGCGTGGACTTCTTCTACACGCTGACCTCGGTCGCATTGCTCTCCGTCGGCGCGGCCGGCGTCTGGCTCACCTTCTATATCGGCCGCATCAATATCGGCCAGGGCGCCTATGCGCTGGTCGGCGGCTATGTCTCGGCCATCCTGGTCACCCAGGCCGGCGTCTCCTTCTGGCTGACGCTGCCGCTGGCGGGTCTGTTCTGCGCCTTCATCTCCGTGCTGATCGGCTTTCCGATCCTCAGGCTGCGGGGCGTCTACTTCGCCATGGTGACGCTGGTGCTGACGGAGGTCGCGCGCCTTTCCGCCCTAGCCTTGCCGATCACCAATGGGGCGAAAGGCATCACCTCGATCCCGCTGCCCGGCGAACTCTCGCTCTTCGGCCTGACGATCATCCCGGCTTTCGGCTCGCTCGCCAATCCGCGTGTCGGCTTCTACATGATGGCCGTCGCCCTGATGGTCGTCACCTATCTGGTGCTGTGGCGCATCGTGAACTCGCGGCTGGGGCACCTGTGCCGCAGCCTCCAGCAGAACGAAGAGCTTTCGGCCTCGATCGGCGTCAACACCGCCTATCTCCGGCTGCTCGCCTATGCGATCTCCTCGTTCTTCGGCGGCATTGCGGGGGCCATGTTCGCCTCCATCGCACAGTCGATCTATCCGTCCTCCTTCGTCGTCGCCGACAGTGTGAACTTCATGCTCTACTGCTTCCTCGGCGGCCTTGGATACGTCTTCGGCCCGATGCTCGGCACACTGTTGCTCTATTTCGGCTGGGACCTCCTGTCGATTGCCAGGGAATACCAGCTTCTCATCTATTCCGGCGTCATGATCCTGCTCATGTTGGTCCTGCCGAACGGGGTATTGAGCCTTCTCGACAAGAAGGAGGGACGCGCATGAGCACCATCCTGCAAATCAAGAACATCACCAAGCGCTACGGCGGCCTGACGGCGGTCAACGATGTCTCCTTCGACGTCAACAAGGGTGAAATCCTCTCGGTGATCGGCCCGAACGGCGCGGGAAAATCGACGCTGTTCAAGCTGATCTCCTCCTTCGTGCCGGCGACCAGCGGCGAGGTGCTGTTCAACGGGGAGCGCATTTCCAGCCTCGCCCCGCACAAGGTCGCCCGCATGGGCGTCGTGCGCACCTTCCAGGAAACGACGATCTTCCGCTCCATGACGGTGCGCGAGAACATCATCGTCTCCCATCACCTGCGCTCGAAGGCCAGCCTCTTCGGCTTCTTCCTCGGCACGAAACAGGCGAAGGAGGACGAGGCGGCCTTCGCGGCCTCGGCGGACGACATCGTCGACTTCCTCGGCCTCCAGGCCATCCGCAACGAACTCGCCTCGAACCTGCCGCAGGGGCATCTGCGCGCTCTCGGCATGGCGATCGGCCTTGCGACCGATCCGAAGGTCATCCTGCTCGACGAGCCCTTCGCCGGCATGAACCATGATGAGACGATGAAGATGGTCGGCCTGGTGCGGCGTCTGCGCGACGAGCGCGGCGTCACCGTGCTCCTAGTCGAGCACGACATGCCCGCCGTCATGAAGATCAGTGACCGCATCGTGTGCATCAACTTCGGCCAGAAGCTGGCCGAGGGCACCCCCCAGGAAATCCGCGAGAACGAGAAGGTGATCGAAGCCTATCTCGGCTCCGAAGATGCGGCGATCGGGATGTAAGCCATGACGAAGATATTGAGCGTTGAGAATATCGAACTCTATTACGACCACATCTATGCGCTGAAGGGCGTCTCGATCGACGTGGATGAGGGCGAGACCGTGGCGCTGATCGGCGCGAACGGGGCGGGAAAATCCTCCATCCTCAGGGCGATCACCGGTCTTCGGCCGGTAAAATCCGGCCAGATCTTCTATCAGGGCCAGCGCCTCGACGGCACGTCGGCATCGGACGTGGTGCGCAAGGGCATCTCCATGGTGCCCGAAGGGCGGCGCGCCTTCCCGCTGATGTCGGTGAAGGACAATCTCCTGATGGGCGCCTTCACGCGCACGGACAAGGCGGAGGTCGAGCAGACGCTGGAGAACGTGCTGACGCGTTTCCCGCGCCTGCGCGAGCGCTATCACCAGCAGGCGAGCACCATGTCGGGCGGCGAACAGCAGATGATGGTGATCGGCCGCGCCCTCATGGCCCGCCCGAAACTCCTGCTTCTGGACGAGCCCTCGCTCGGCATCGCGCCGAAGCTGGTGCAGGACATCGCCCGCGCCATCGTCGCCATCAGCCGTGACGAGAAGGTCTCCATCCTCCTCGTCGAGCAGAACAGTCGCATGGCGCTTTCCATCTCCAACCGCGCTTATGCGCTTTCCACCGGGTCGATCGCATTGTCAGGGAACTCCAAGGAGCTGATGAACGACGACCGCATCAAGGCTGCCTACCTCGGAGGCGAACTCTGACATGAAAATCCTCGTCATCAACCCCAACACCACAGCATCGATGACGGACCATATCGGCAAGGCGGCGCGCGGCGCCGCCTCTGCCGGAACCGAGATCGTCGCTCTCAATCCCGTCAACGGGCCGGTCTCCATCGAAGGCTATTTCGACGAGGCGATGAGCCTTGCCGGCCTGCTCGGCGTCATCAGGAACAATCCGGATTGCGACGCCGTGGTCATCGCCTGTTTCGACGATACCGGGCTCGACGCGGCGCGCTGCCTCACCGACAAGCCCGTCATCGGCATCGGCGAGGCGGCCTATCACTTCGCCTCGATGATCTCGAACAAGTTCTCCGTGGTCACGACGCTCGCCCGCTCGGTACCGGCGCTGGAGCACAATCTCTCGCGCTACGGCCTTTCGGTGCGTTGCGCCCGCGTGCGTTCCTCGGAAGTGGCGGTGCTGGAACTGGAGCAGCCGGGCTCCAATGCTCGCCAGAAGATCAGTGCCGAGATCGGCCTTGCCGTCAGCGAGGACCGGGCGGAGGCGATCGTGCTCGGCTGCGCCGGCATGGCAAGCCTTGCGAACGACCTTGCCGAGGAGCATGGCCTGCCCGTGCTCGACGGCGTGACCTGTGCCGTAAAGCTGGCCGAGGCGATGGGCGGTCTCAACATGCGCACGTCTCGTCTCGGCGGATACGCGCCGCCGCCGCCCAGCAAGCTTGCAGCGGCTCTCGGTTAGTATCTGCTTGCAAAAAGAGCGGAACGCGGCCGAGCCGCATTCCGCTTTCCTGAACGAGTCTACTTGCCCGCGTTGTACTTGGCGTCGACCTCGTTGATCGCCTGGACGTTGCCGGCCGAGCGGCCGTTCTCGTCAAACGTCTGGGCGAGGAAGGCGTCGGCGATGGCCTTGGCCAGTTCCGAGCCGATGACGCGTGCGCCCATGGTGATGATCTGGGCGTTGTTGGAAAGCGCGGCACGCTCGGCCGAATAGGTGTCGTGCGTCAGCGCGGCGCGGATGCCCGGCACCTTGTTGGCCGAGATGCAGACGCCGATGCCCGTGCCGCAGACGAGGATGGCGCGGTCGTATTCACCGGCGGCGACGGCGGAGGCGACGCGGTCGGAGAGGTTGGCGTAGAAGGCGTCCGGGCCGGCGTCGGTGCGCGAGACTTCGTGCACCTCGTGGCGTTCCTTCAGGTGATCGGCGAGAACCTTGGCGAGGCCTTCGCCCGCGCTGTCACCGGCAATAGCGAGTTTCATGGGGTGTCTCCTTTCAGATGGTGGCGGCGCAACGCGCCAGGATGTCGAGATAGCCTTCAACCTTCCAGGCTGAGCGGCCGATGAAGAGCCCGTCGATGTCCGGGCAGGCGATCAGTTCCTCGCAGTTCTGCGGGTTGACCGAACCGCCGTAGAGGCAGGGAATGCGGCGGCCGAGGATCTTTTCCGCCACCTCGGCAATCTCTGCATGGCGCGCATTGGCGTAGTCCGCGGTCGCCGGAATGCCCTTTTCGCCGATCGCCCAGACGGGCTCGTAGGCGAGTAGGATCTCCGCCTGCTTCTGCGTGGCGTCGAGCCGCGACAGCGCGCCGCGCACCTGCTGCGCCAGCACTTCGGCGGCACGGCCGCCCTCGCGGTCGGCCAGCGTTTCGCCGATGCAGATCAGCGGCACGAGGCCGTGGCGCACGGCAGCTTCCGTCTTGAGGCCGACCGTCTCGTCCGTCTCGCCGAAATGCTCGCGGCGCTCGGAATGGCCGAGTTCGACGAGGTCGAGGTTGCAGTCCTTCAGCATGACCGGCGAGACCTCGCCGGTCCAGGCGCCTTCGTTCGCCCAGTGCATGTTCTGTGCGCCGACCTTGACGGAGGTGTCGGCAAGCAGTGCCTTCACCTCGCGCACGGCCGTAAACGGCGGGATGACGAAGCGCTGGATGCGGGCGTCACGGCCGCCGTCGGCGGCCTTCAGGCCCTCGGCGAAGACCTTCGCCTCGGCCAGCGTCTTGTTCATCTTCCAGCTCGTTCCGACCCAGAAATTGCGGCTCATGAAAGCGTCTCCTTTGCGATCCTGACCGTCGTTCGTCCGCCGAGGTCCGCGGCGGTGTCGTGCGGCAGGGGTTTGTCTGAAATCACGGTGTCGAATTCGGCGAGGTCGGCGAGCACATGCAGCGCCGTGTGGCCGAAACGGCGGCTGTTGATCATCAGGCATTTCTGGCGGCTTGCCGCCATCATCGCCCGCTTGGTGCGCACCACGGCCTCGTCCATGTGATAGGAAAGGCGGCCCGAGGCGGCCGGTGCGGAAACGAAGGCGACGTCCGCGCGAAGGCGCGACAGGGCCTCTTCCGTCACGATGCCGAAATAGGCGTTGAATTTCGCGGAGAAGACGCCGCCGAGGCCGATCAGCGTCACGCCGGAAAGACCCTTCGCGCGCTCCATGATCGCAGCGTTGTTGGTGATGATGGTGATCGGCTTCTTCTCGCAGAGCACGTCGCCAAGCACGGCGGCCATCGAGCCGTCGTTGATCATCACCGTCATGCCCGGCTCGACCAGCTCGGCGGCCGTTTCGGCGAGCGCCCGCTTGACATCGGCCTCCTGCAATTCGCGGAACCGGAAATCGCTTTCGAACCGGGTGCCGGCGTCGATCGTCGCGCCGCCGCGCACCTTGCGCAGCACACCCGCCCGTTCCAGGTCGTCGAGGTCGCGGTGGATGGTCATCTTGGAGACGCCGAAGCGCGCCGCGATGTCGTCGAGTTCGACGGCCCGGCTTTCGACCAGAAGATTGATGATCTCCTGCCTGCGCTCTTCCCGTTTCACCGCATCCTCCGCCGCGTTGCCGAACGGCTTATAACATCATCCTCGGTAAATTATAACACAGAAAATGTGATTTTGTGATTTTCCTATGTCGAGCTTTGCAGGAGCCGCCGCGCGGTCCGCTCGTCGGTGATGAGGCCGTGGAGCCTGTGGCTGTGCAGCACGGCGCGGATTGCCTCGGTCTTGGAGGGCCCGCCGGCGATGGCGACGATGCGGTCCGTACCGTCCGCCGAGAAGGAGGCGGCAAGGGTGCGCGCCGTCACCGACGTTTCCAGGATGCGGCCCTTGCTGTCGAAGAAATGGCCCAGCAATTCGCCGATGCCGCCGAGCGCCGCGATCTCCGCCAGTTCGTCGGGTTGCAGCATGCCCGAGGTGACGAGATGGGCCTGGTTGTCGACGGTGCCGATGCCGACGATCTTGAGGTCGGCGCTGCGGGCAAGGTTGAACACCTCGCTGACGCCGCGCTGCGAGAGCAGCACCTCGCGGTCCTCCTCCGTATTGGCGAAGAAGGGCACGGGCATCACATAGGCCTGCGTCCCGGTCTTGGCCGCAAGGCGATGCATGACATCATAGGGGTTGGCGGCATAGTTGCGGGTGAGGCCGCCGAGCAGCGAAACGAAGCGCGTTCCGCTGGCGACGATACGCGGCAGGTGATGGACGGCGGCGGACAGCGTGCGACCGTGGCCGAAGCCGATGACGGCGGCCTCCCCGCGCTCGATTTCGCGCCGCAGGAAATCCGCGCCGATATGGCCGAGCGTCGTCAGCGCCAGCGGGTCGTCGTCCACATCGGGCGCGACCTCGCAATAGTCGAGCCCGTAGCGGGTGGAAAGATCGACCTCGAGCTGAACGCATTCGGCGATCTCGCCGTCGATGCTAACCTTCACCACGCCCTCGGCGACCGCCCGCGCGATGAGCCGGTGCGCCTTCACCGAGGGCACGCCGAGCCGCTTGGCGACCGCGGCCTGGGTGAACCCGCCGACATAATGCAGCCAGGCGGCGCGAACGGCGAGGGATTCTTCGTTGTCGGTCATCGGCGATGTCCTGTCCTGCTCTGCAACCGGAAGCGGTCTTCAGGGCCAGTCTTAGCAAGCGCCCACGGAATGGTCAGCCCAGCTTCAGGTCCGACGCGCCGGTATCGATATGGGGCGCCCAGAAGGCGATACTTTCGGCGATCTGCGGAATGACCTCGCGGTCGTTCGGCTCGCGCTCCTTGAAGGAGAGTTCGAGGCAGATTTCGTTGTCGGCGGCGCCGCCCTGTGCAAAGGCCTGCAGCAGCGGTTCCGGCTGGATGCGGCCTCTGGCGTTGAACGCGGCGGTGAAGGGCCGGTGCCCGCCCTTGTCCATCAGGCTCTGCTTGATGTGGATGATCGGCGACACCTTCGGCACGGCGCGCGCCCAGGCATAAGGGTCGAAGTCGTCCGGATTGTCGGAGGTAACGTCGCCGTGGTCGATATCGGCCATCATCCACATCGGGATGGCCATGTCGGCGGCGGTCAGCCGATCCTGCAGCGACAGGCACGCCTCGATCGTCTCGCCGAATTCACGGCCGACGCTCATCGGCTCCCAGAAGACATAGGAAAGGCCGACGTCCCTGGCGTGCTCCGCCACCTCGGCCCAACAGTCGATGGCGATCCGGATCAGCTCTTCGCGGCGGGCGGGGTCGTCGTAATCCCTGTAGGTGAAGATGGCGAACTGGGTGCCGACGGAGGTGCCGCCGAGGTCGCCGATGATATCGGCGAAGGTCTTGAACCAGTCGACATAATAGCGCCGGACATCGGCATCCGGATGGCCGAAATGGTTGAGGCGGCCGTAGGGGCCGGTCATGCCCGAAGTGACGCGCACGCCGGTGCGCTGGAGCGCCCTGTCCATCTGCCGCGTCAGCCGGCGGATCGTCGCCGCGTTCCAGCTCGGATTGATGAACTCGTGGGTGAGCTGGAGGTCGCGCAGGCGAAGATCGCGCGCGACGGTGTCGATCAGGTCGTCGGGGTCGGCGAAGCGGTTGACCAGCGGATTGGTGTTGAGCGAGAGCGTCAGCGGCATGGCGATCCTCAGGCGGCGGCGAGGCGGGCCGCGTTGAACCAGTCGACGAAGGCCGCGCGTTCGGCTTCCGTCAGGTGCAGGTAATGTTTGGTGCGGCGGTAGAGGATGTCTTCTGCCGTCTGCGCCCATTCGCTGGCGATGAGGTAACGCGCCTCCGCCTCGTAGAGCTGCCCGCCGAAATGCCGGCCGAGGCCTTGCAGGTCGCTCGCGTTGGCGACGACGGTCTTCGTGCGGGTGCCGTAGAGGCGGCCATAGTGATGCACCAGCTTGCGCGGCATCCAGGGATAGGCATCGCGCAGGCTGTCGGCGAAGGTCTCGTAGTCGGCGTTCGGCATGTCGCCGCCGGGCAGCGGGGCCTTTTCCGTCCAGTCGCCGCCCATGGTCGGGAAGATGTGCCGGAGGCGCTGCATGCCGCGTTCGGCAAGCTCGCGGAAGGTGGTGATCTTGCCGCCGAAGACGTTGAGCAGCGGCGCGCCGCCGGTCTCGTCGAGGTCGAAGACATAGTCGCGCGTGACGGCGGAGGGGTTGCCCTTGCCGTCGTCGAACAGCGGGCGCACGCCGGAGAAGGAGTGCAGCACATCCTGCCGGCGCAGCTTTTCCTTGAAATAGCGGTTCACCGCCTTCAGCAGGTAGTCGATTTCCACCTCGTCGGCCGAAACGTCCTCGGCGCGGCCTTCATAGGCGATGTCGGTGGTGCCGATCAGCGCCTTGTCGCCCTCGTAGGGGTTGATGAAGATGACGCGCTTGTCGTGGTTCTGCACGAGATAGGCATTCGCGCCCGCCCAGAATTTCGGCACGATGATGTGGCTGCCCTTGACGAGGCGGACATTGCGCGTCGAGTTGGAGCCGGCGACGCGGTTGATGACGTCGGAAACCCAGGGGCCGGCGCAGTTGACGAGGCACCTGGCGTGAAAGCTGCGGCTTTCGCCGGTGAGGCTGTTCTTCGTGGTGACGATCCAGGCACCGTTCTCGCGACGGGCGGAAACGGCCGGCGAGCGGGTCAGCACCAGCGCGCCCTTTTCCGCAGCGCCGATGGCGTTGAGCGTGACAAGGCGGGCGTCGTCCACCCAGCAGTCGGAATATTCGAAGCCGCGGGTATACTGGTCGAGGATCGGCGTGCCCTCGGGGTCGCGCGAAAGGTCCAGCGTGCGCGTGCCGGGCAGTTTCTTGCGGCCGCCGAGATGGTCGTAGAGGAAGAGGCCGAGGCGGACGAGCCAGGCGGGCCGATCCTCGGGACTGTGCGGCAGCACGAAGCGCATGGGCCAGATGATGTGTGGGGCGGCGTTGAGCAGCACTTCGCGCTCGATCAGCGCCTCGCGCACCAGGCGGAATTCGTAATATTCGAGATAGCGCAGGCCCCCGTGCACCAGTTTGCCGGAGCGCGAGGAGGTGCCTTCGGCAAGGTCGTCCTTCTCGCAGAGCACGACCTTCAGTCCGCGGCCGGCCGCATCGCGGGCCATGCCCGCGCCGTTGATGCCGCCGCCGATCACGAAGAGGTCAATACGCTCGGGCTCGTTCATCTCAATCTCCTTGCTTCAGCGCGCGGCCAGGATGTCCCAGGCGGGCGCGATGCCTCGGCGCACGTCCGAATAGGCGGCGAAGAGGCGTGTCATGCGTTGGATTTCCTCGGGTTTCGGCGGCTCGGCGTCGCCAAGCTCAGGCGTCACCCAGTCGGCGATGCAGTCGTCCATCGTGCGGTAGGCGCCTATCGCGACCGCCGCCATCATCGAGGCGCCCGCAGCGCCCGCTTCCTCGCGCGTCGAGACCCGCACGGGAGCGCCCAGCGCCGCGCCGAGCGTCGCGCGCAGCGAGGCGGAGCGGGCCGCACCGCCGGAAACGCGCAGCTCGGAGGGAAGCGTGCCCATGGCGGCGTAGCAATCGCGCGTCGCCATGCCGAGGCCTTCGACGACGGCGCGCACGAGGTCCGGATAGCGGTGGCGGCTGGAAAGACCGGTGAAGTTGGCGCGGGCGCGCGCATTGACGAAGGGACCGCGTTCGCCGGCCTCGGAAATATAAGGGTGGTAGAGGATATTGCCGGGCTTGCTCGTGGCGAACCACTGGTCGACGCGGCCGATCATGTCGTTGAGGCTGGCGGTGACGCCGAATTCCCCCAGAAGATCCGCGCCGAGCTGGAGCAGCCAGTCGAGGTTGATCGTCGCGCCCATATTGGTCTGGACCTGCGTGACGACGCCGGGGATCGGCAGGGCGATGACATAGCCGGTGCGCTCGGCGTTCAGCATGACCTCGGAAACGGGTTTTGCGAGCAGGTGTACGCCGGTGGAGCCGATGGCGGAGCAGGCGGCGTTGCGGCCCTCGCTGCGCACGCCCGCGCCGAGCGCGGTCATGCACATGTCGACATAGCCGAGGCAGACCGGCGTGCCGGGCTTGAGGCCTGCGGCGGCGGCCGCCTCCGCCGTCAGCGGATGGACGGTCTCGGTGCCCTCGATCACCTCTGGCAGCAGGCGGCGGCGATGGTTGAGGCCGAGGGCGGCGAGCACGTCGCCGTCATAGGCGCGGGTGCGGAAGTTGCCGAAGGTGAAGCTCACTTCGGAAGGATCGGTGGCGCGAATACCCGTCAGGTTCAGGTAGAGCCAGTCCTTGCAGTGCATCGCCGTTTCGGCGCCTGCGAGGAGTTCCGGAAAATACCGGTCCATATGGGCGAGCTGCGCGCCCTGCTGGCAGGTGTTGAGGCCGGTGCCGGTCGCCGCGAACCGCGCGCGGTCGGCATCCGAGGCGGCGAGGCGCTCGACGGTCGGTGCGGCGCGGGCATCGAGCCACAGCCAGGCATCGCCGGCCGGGCGGTTTCCCGCGCCGACCAGCCAGGTGCCGTCGCCCTGGCCGGTGACGGCGATGGCGGCGGCGCGATCCGCAAGGTTTTCGACCCTTTCGGCAAGGCCGCGCAGCGCGCGGGTGCAGTCGAGCCAGGTCTGGTCGAGCGACTGGGTGACCGCGCCGTTCTCGGCCGTCGTATAGGTGTTGCGCACGGAGGCGCTGGCGATCTGGCGGCCGGAAAGTGTGAAGGCGACGGCCTTCATGACGGAGGTGCCGGCATCGACGCCGATGATCAGATCCGCCTTAGTCATGGTCGATGCCCCCGGCGCCTGCGGCAGCCAGCATCGCCTTGCCCGACATGATACAGAGCATTCGATCCTCCCGACGGTCTCTCTAGGAATATGCGTGGGTTCCAGATCGATCACGCCGACCTGCCCCAGGACCCTGGCACGACGCTCCCGAACTTCACATGGAAACATAACACAAAGTTACCATGTGTCTCGTAAAATTTTTCGACTGACGAATTTTTTTTCAGCTATGATGGATGGTAGGAGGATCGGCGAGTGGCAGGCGCCATTTGCGAGGCGGTAGCGCCTTTTCTTGCGCCGTCGGCGGGGCGAGGCCGGTGCGCGCAGTGTCGGGTGGATTCGAGGCTGGTTATTTTATGATGAAATATCATGGCTTTACAAATAGGATTGATCGATTTGTAGGGTGTTGATGATGAGCGTGGCTAAGGGCGGATGGGGCGTTTGATTCTGCTGTCCCTGGTTGTCGATCGGTTGGTCGATGTGGTTGCCGTACACGATCTTGTTAAAAAAGGCCGGTTGACAGTCTATGTTAAGTTAACATATATATTGGGACATATAACACGTATATATCGCAAGTGCGAAGATATGTGCAACGCAGCGCAGGGCAGGTGGGGAGACCGGGCCGGCGCCGTTCATGGGGAGGATGTCATGACATGTTCCGTTCGCAAGAGATCGACGCGCGGCCGCAAGGTCGCCCCGGGCGTGGGCCCGGCGTCGGTACCCGGCCGGTTCCTCCGCTCGCAGCTTTCCTCGTTCAACCGCAAGGCCAACCGACATGACTGACGCCACGCTCGCAAACTCGCCCCGGCCCGCGAGGAATTACCGCTGGATCGGCATCGCCGCCGCCGTCGTCCTCGTCGGCGCCATGGCCTTCGACACGACGATCGTGCGCATCGGCTCGGAGGCCGATGTCCGGGTCCAGAAATTCTCGCCGGAGGCCTTTGGCGCGGAACAGTTCCCGCTCATCAAGCAGAATGTCGAGACGCGTGCCGTCGACGCGGTCGAGCTGTCGCAGGCGGTCGCTGCCGACAAGAAGGCCGCGGGCGAGAAGTACGGCGTCGCCACGTCGGTCGGCCCGGTCATCCCCGTCAAGTTCACCGGCGTCGTCGGCGAGCGCAAGGCGAACTACAATGTCGTCGCGGTCGAGGGCCTTCCGGCCGAGCTGACCGTGCGCGTGCAGACCGGCCCGGCGCTCAACGGCACGGACCTGCGCGATGCGACCGGGCAGATCGAGTTCGGCCAGTTCAAGAACCAGATCGAATACCAGGATGCCGGCTCGGCCATCAACAACGAGGTCAAGAAGGTCGTGCTCGCCGGCATCGATCCGGCGGCGCTCTCCGGCAAGACCGTTTCGGTGATCGGCGTCATCAAGCTGGTCAACCCGAAGAGCTGGATCGTTACCCCGGTGAGGCTCGACGTCCAATGAGCGCGTCCGCTGAAACCGGCCGGACGGGGGAAGTGGTGCTCGCCGCGCGCAACGTGGCGAAGTCCTACGGCAGTGTCCATGCCCTCAAGGGCGTCAATTTCGACATTCATCGCGGCCAGGTGACGACGCTGTTCGGCGAGAACGGCGCCGGCAAGTCGACGCTGATGAAGATCCTGTCCGGCGTGGTGCAGCCTACGTCCGGTGAAATCATTCTCGATGGGGAGCCGGTCGTTTTCGCGTCATCCTCCCAAGCCCGTGACCGCGGCATCTCCATCATCCATCAGGAGCTGAGCCTCGCGCCTAACATGAACGTTCGCGACAACATCTTCATGGGGCGCGAAATCATGACGGCGACGGGCGTGGACTTCGCGGAAGAAGAGCGCCAGGCGCGGCTCCTGATGGAGGAACTCGAGGAGGACATCGATCCTCTCACCCCGGTCGAGGACCTGCGCCTCGGCCAGCAGCAGATCGTCGAGATCGCGCGCGCCCTCTCGGTCAATTCGCGCATCCTGATAATGGACGAGCCGACCTCGGCGCTGTCGGCCTCCGAGGTCGAGGTGCTGTTCAAGGTCATCCGCGACCTGATGAACCGCGGCGTCTCGATCGTCTACATTTCGCACCATCTCGAAGAGGCCCTGCAGATCACCAATCACGCGGTGGTCCTGCGCGACGGGGCGATGACTGCCTATGCCGAGCGCAAGGACATCGACCTCGAATGGATCGTGCGCCACATGGTCGGCGACAATTTCGACCTCGGCGCGCCGCCATCGGGTTACGACAAGGGCGACGTCGCACTGTCCATCGAGGGGCTGACAGTGCCGGATCCGGGCGGCGCGGGCTATTCCGTCGTCGACGACATGTCGCTTTCGGTGCGCGCGGGCGAGATCGTCTGCATCTACGGCCTGATGGGCGCGGGGCGGACGGAACTGCTCGAAACCGTTGCGGGGCGTCTGACGGCGTCGGCCGGCAGGGTCGTGCTGAAGGGGCGGGACGTCACCGGCCAGTCCATCGCGGCCTGCATTCGCGACGGCCTCGTTCTCGTGCCGGAAGACCGGCAGCGCGACGGCCTGGTGCAGACCATGACGGTCGGCCGCAACCTGTCGCTCGCCAGCCTCGGCGCCTTTACGCGCGGCCTCTTTACCTCGACCGCGCGCGAGACGAGCCTTGTCGGCGAGGCGATCCGCAAGGTGCATATCAAGACCGACGGCGGCGGCGCGGCGATCGGCTCGCTGTCCGGCGGCAACCAGCAGAAGGTCGTCATCGGCAAGATGCTGGCGACGAACCCCGAGGTGATCCTGCTCGACGAGCCGAGTCGCGGCATCGACATCGGCGCCAAGGCCGAGGTGTTCAAGCTGCTCGCCGAGCGCGCGAGGCAAGGCCTCGCCGTCGTCTACACCACGTCGGAAGTCGGCGAATGCCTCAGCATCGCCCATCGCATTATCGTCATGCGGCGCGGCCGCATTTCCGCGGAATTCGGTCCCGACGCGACCAAGGAACAGATCATGGCCGCCTCCGGCGAAGCCGTGCATGCCCACTAGAACGAATCCAGCCGGGTTCGTTCTAGATACTTGTTTTTACCGCATTATCCGACGCCGAAGCGATGCTCTGGCTGGAAATGCTCTAGGAGCGCTGAAGCAATGTCAGTCACACCTGCAATCCAGACGAAGGCGGCGGCGAGCGGCGGCAAGCGCAAGAAGAGCTTCGTCGAGCTCCTGTTCGAGGGCCGCGCCTTCTTCGCGCTGATCGCCATCGTCGTCGTCTTCTCGCTGATGTCGCCGAACTATTTCACGGTCAACAACTTCCTGATCATGGCCTCGCATGTGGCGATCTTCGGCCTGCTCGCCATCGGCATGCTGCTCGTCATCCTCAACGGCGGCATCGATCTGTCGGTCGGCTCGACACTAGGGCTTGCCGGCGTCGTTGCGGGTTTCCTCATGCAGGGCGTGACGCTGCCGCAGCTCGGCGTCATCCTCTATCCCTCGGTCTGGGTCGTGGTGGTGCTGACCTGCCTGCTCGGTGCCGTCGTCGGCGCGGTCAACGGCGTGCTGATCGCCTACCTGCGCGTTCCCGCCTTCGTCGCGACGCTCGGCGTGCTCTATGTCGCCCGCGGCGTCGCGCTCCTGATGACCAACGGCCTCACCTACAACAATCTCGGCGGCCGCCCGGAACTCGGCAATACCGGTTTCGACTGGCTCGGCTTCAACCGGCTCGCCGGCGTGCCGATCGGCGTCCTCGTCCTCTTCGCCTTCGCCATCGCCTGCCATGTCCTGCTCGCCCGCACGGCCTTCGGCCGCTGGCTCTATTCGTCCGGCGGCAACGAGCGCGCGGCGGAACTCTCCGGCGTGCCGGTCAAGCGGGTGAAGATCACCGTCTATGTGCTGTCGGGCATCTGCGCGGCGGTCGCCGGCCTCGTGCTCTCCTCGCAGCTCACCTCCGCAGGCCCCACGGCCGGCACGACCTACGAGCTGACGGCGATCGCCGCCGTCGTCATCGGCGGGGCGGCGCTGACGGGCGGGCGCGGCACGGTCATCGGCACCATGCTCGGCGCCTTCGTGATCGGCTTCCTGTCGGACGGGCTCGTGATCATCGGCGTCTCGGCCTACTGGCAGACGGTTTTCACCGGCGCCGTGATCGTCACCGCCGTTCTGTTGAACAGCATCAAATACGGTCGCCGCTGAGGCAAGCGGCGACTGACAGGAACTGACTGCGGCTGGGGGAGGCGGATCATCGAAGCCCCGGCAGTGGAAAGTATTGCCGAAAATCGGCGCAACCGGACTCAACAAGGGAGTGAGACCATGTTCAAAAAAGGAATGCGTGTACTTTTCGCTGCGACCGCCGCGCTGCCGCTGCTGTTCAGCACGGCCTGGGCCGAAGGCCTGATCACGGTCATCGTCAACGATCCGTCGAACCCCTACTGGTTCACGGAAGGCGAGGTGGCCAAGAAGACGGCCGAAGACCTCGGCTACACGGCCAATGTCGGCGCGCACAAAGGTGACACCAACACCGAAAGCAACCTGATCGACACGGCCATCACCAATAAGTCGGTCGCCATCATCCTCGATCCGGCCAATGCCGACGGTTCCGTCGGTGCCGTCAAGAAGGCCGTCGCGGCCGGCATCCCGGTCATTCTCGTCAATGCCGAGATCAACCAGGAAGGCCTCGCCAAGGCGCAGCTCGTCTCGAACAACGCCCAGGGCGCCGCCCTCGGCGCGCAGCAGTGGGTGGAAGCGGTCGGCGACAAGGGCAAGTATGTCGAACTCTTCGGCGCACCTTCCGACAACAATGCCGCGACGCGCTCGAACGGCTACGAGACCGTCCTGACGCAGTATCCGGACCTTGAAAAGTCCGGCAAGGAAGTCGCTGACTGGGATCGCACTAAGGGCCACGCCAAGATGCAGTCGCTGCTTCAGGCCAACCCCGACATCATCGGCGTCATCAGCGGCAACGATGAAATGGCGCTCGGCGCGATCGCGGCCCTGAAGGAGGCCGGCAAGCTGGAACAGGTCAAGGTCGGCGGCTTCGACGGCTCGCCGGATGCCGTCGCTGCCATCAAGGCTGGCGAACTGCAGTACACCGTGCTCCAGCCGGTCGCCGTCTTCTCGGAAGCGGCCGTCAAGCAGGCGGACAGCGTGATCAAGACCGGCTCCACCGGCGTCGACACCGAAAAGCAGCTCTTCGATTGCCTGCTGATCACCAAGGACAATGTCGACAAGTACACCGCTCCGTTCGTCCTGAGCGAGTAATCGGGAACCGGGGGGCGCCCTTTCGGGGGCGCCCCCTTTCGCATTGCGGGCAACCCCGTCCGCTTGGCATTTCCCTTGCCGCCCGGTACGAGATACGAAACGCTATCCTCGAAGCATGGCAGGGTCCGCCCCGTGAACAAGAAAGTCGACGTCAGGGATTTGCTTTCGGAAGAGCTGCCGAGCGACAGCCGGCATGCGCGCCAGCTCGTGCGCCGCCAGATGATCGCCGAGACGGTCATCGCCGAGGGCTCCATCCGCATCGAGGACCTGACCGAACGCTTCGGCATCAGCCTGATGACGGCGCATCGCGACGTCGACGAGCTGGTCAGCCGCGGCCTCTTCCGCAAGACGCGCGGCATCGTTTCCGCCGCGCCCACCAGCCTGATCGAATCCTCCGACGTCTACCGCGCCACGAAGCAGGCGAGGGAAAAGAAGGCGATCGCCAAAGCGGCGATGCGCTTCGTCGAGCCGGGCCAGGCGATCTTCCTCGACGACGCCACCACCGTGCACGAGATGACCGCCTTCCTGCCGGCCAAGGTGCCCTTGACGGTCATCACCAATTCGCTCGTGCTCATCAACGAGTTGAAGGACGTCAACGACCTCAACCTCATCTGTCTCGGCGGCCAGTTCTACAATTGGTGCAATGCCTTCATGGGGCATATCACCACCAACGAGATCCGTCGCCTTCGGGCCGACACCGTGTTCATGTCGCTCTCGGCCATCGTCGGCGACGGCGTCTATCACCAGTCGCCCGAAACGGTGGAAACCAAGCGGGCGATGTTCGAGAGCGCCTCCAGGCGCGTGCTTCTCGCCGACCACACCAAGTTCGAACGGCGCGCGCTGCATCACTTCGCGACCCTTCAGGAGTTCGACGCCATCGTCGTCGACGAGGATATCCCGATCTCGCATTTGTCGCGCATGCGCTCGGCCGGCATCAATGTCGTCGTGGCGGATGCCGAACGTTCCGCCTGAGCCCTTTACCTTTCTTCCCCTCTGCCGATTTTGCATCCTTTCGGATCTACGGGCTATGTCCGGCTTGTGAAGGGTCGGTCCGCCCGCCGCGAGCCGCATCGGCCGTCCCGATACCGGTGCCCTCTGGCTGGCCCCCGTCGCCAGGGCCGTAGCCGGCCGCCCCTGCCGCGAGGCCACGCCTTTTTCAAACATTTGCGTCCGCCCTTCCCCGTTCCACTTCCGGGCGGGGCCTCGGCGCGCCCATTCGATATCACATATTCTGAGACATAGTTATTGACATGTTATACCAGTTGAGAGATACAAGCTCACGCCGGGTGCCCGGTGGAGGAAATTTCGGCCGGATGAACCTGTGACCCGGCTGCCGCATTCAGGGAGGTCTTCGATGACATCGATCGCGTTGTTCGGTGCCGGTGGCAAAATGGGCTATCGGCTTGCCAAGAATCTCAAGGGGTCGCGCTTCGAGGTCCGCCATGTCGAGCTGAGCGATGCCGGCAAGGCGCGGCTCGCCGACGATCTCGGCCTTTCCTGTGTTTCTGCCGACGAGGGCCTCGACGGCGCCGATGTCGTCGTCCTGGCGGTTCCGGATACGGCGATCGGCAAGGTCGCGACCGGCATCGTCGACAAACTGAAGCCGGGCACGATGATCGTGGTGCTCGACGCCGCCGCGCCCTTCGCCGGCCATCTGCCGGAGCGCGCGGATATCACCTATTTCGTCACGCATCCCTGCCATCCGCCGATCTTCAACGACGAGACGGATCCGGCCGCCAAGCGTGACTTCTTCGGCGGCATTGCCGCCAAGCAGCACATCGTTTCCGCGCTGATGCAGGGACCGGAAGAAGCCTATGCGCTCGGCGAGGAGATCGCCAAGGTCATCTGGGCGCCGGTCATGCGTTCGCACCGCGTCACCGTCGAGCAGATGGCGCTGCTGGAGCCCGGCCTTTCCGAAACCGTCTGCGCCTCGCTGCTCGTCGTCATGCGCGAAGCCATGGACGAGTGCGTCAAGCGCGGCGTTGCCAAGGAAGCCGCCCGCGACTTCCTGCTCGGCCACATGAACGTGCTCGGCGCGGTCATCTTCGAGGAGACGCCCGGCGTCTTCTCCGATGCCTGCAACAAGGCCATCGAATTCGGCAAGCCTGTCCTCATGAAGGACGACTGGAAGCGCGTGTTCGAGCCGGAGGAAATCGCCGCCAGCATCCGGCGCATCACCTGATATCCGGCGGGTTCGCCCGCCGATGAACCACTTGCACCGGGGCGGCCATTTTCAATGGAGGAGTGGCCGCTGGAGACGCCGGTGCCTAACCGGGAGGAAAAGATGAACATTACCCGTAGACTGATCACCGTCGGTTTCGCTGCCGTCATGGCGGCTGGCGTCGCCATGCCGTCCTTCGCCGCCGATCTCATCGCCATCATCACGCCGAGCCACGACAACCCGTTCTTCAAGGCGGAAGCTGTCGGCGCCGAGGCGAAGGCCAAGGAGCTCGGCTACGAGACGCTGGTCCTCGTGCACGATGACGACGCCAACAAGCAGTCGCAACTCATCGACACGGCGATCGGCCGTGGCGCGAAGGCGATCATCCTCGACAATGCCGGCTCGGAAGCCTCGATTGCCGCCGTGCAGAAGGCCAAGGACGCGGGCGTTCCCTCCTTCCTGATCGACCGCGAAATCAACGCCACGGGCGTCGCCGTCTCGCAGATCGTCTCGAACAACTACCAGGGCGCGCAGCTCGGCGCCGAGGAGTTCGTCAAGCTGATGGGCGAGAAGGGCAACTATGTCGAGCTGCTCGGCCGTGAAGCCGATCTGAACGCCGGCATCCGCTCCAAGGGCTACCACGACGTCATCGACGAATATCCGGACATGAAGATGGTCGCGCAGCAGTCGGCCAACTGGAGCCAGACCGAAGGCTACTCCAAGATGGAGACGATCCTCCAGGCGAACCCGGACATTCAGGGTGTGATCGCCGGCAACGATACCATGGCCATGGGTGCGATCGCCGCGCTGCAGGCCGCCGGCCGCAAGGATGTCATCGTCGTCGGCTTCGACGGTTCGAACGACGTGCGCGATTCGATCAAGGCGGGCGGCATCAAGGCCACCGTCATGCAGCCGGCCTATGCCCAGGCCCAGCTCGCCGTCACCCAGGCGCACGAATACATCACCACCGGCAAGGCGCCCGCCGAGGAAAAGCAGCTGATGGACTGCGTGCTCATCACCGCTGACAACGCCGGCAAGCTCGAAACCTTCGCGCTCGCGGAATAATCCTCCCCCCGCGAGGGTGCGAGGCGGGGTGCGGTCCCGCCTCGCATTTCTGTTCATGACGGAGAATGCGAATGCTGAGGTTTCAGGCTGCCTTTCCGGTTCTGCTTGCCGGCGCACTGGCGCTCGGCGGCTGCAAGTTCGTCAAGACCGAGGACGAAGAGAAGCAGGCCGCGGCCAATGCCTTCGATCCGGACAAACTGGTCGCCGACATATGGGACGCCAAGGTCGTGCCCTATATCGCGGAGCGCGCCGGCGCGCTCCAGGAGGTTTCCGCCCTTGCGGCGAGCGATCTCGATGCCGCCGCGGAAAAATACGGCCACAAGGAAAAGCAGGGCAATGCGCCCTGGACCTTCGTGGCCAAGGTCGATGGCGTGATCGTCGCGGAAGAGACGAAGTCTCGGGCGGCCTATGTCGATGTGGATGTCGACGGTGACAAAAAGGCGGATGTGCGCGTTTCGATCGGGCCGGCCATTCGCGGCACGGCGATCCGCGACAGCCTGAAATTTGTGAATTTCAACGAGTTCAAGAACCAGATCGAATGGGCGCAGTACGGCAAGTCGTTCAACACCCATGTGAACGGCACGCTGCTGGAAAAGCTTTCGCGCGACGGCCTGACCGGCAAGACGATCACGGCGACGGGGGCCTATCCGCTGCCGGCCAAGGGCCAGTTGCCGCAATTCGTGCCCGTCACCATCACCGTCGGAGGCTGACATGAGCGCCATCGACGACGGCGACGTCATCCTCGAACTGAAAGACATCACCAAGGCCTATTCCGGCATCGTGGCGCTGAAGAAGGCGGATCTGAAGCTTCGGCGCGGCGCGGTCAACGTGCTCGTCGGTGAGAACGGCGCCGGCAAGTCGACGATGATGCGCATCATTGCCGGCGTGGAGCGGCCGACGCTCGGCGAGATCTGGATGGAGGGCAAGCGCATCCATCTCGACAGCCCCGCCGATGCGGTGCGCCACGGCATCGGCATCGTCTTCCAGGAGCTGAACCTCTTCGGCAATCTCTCGGTCGCCGAGAACATTTTCGCGACGCGCGAGATCACCCGCGGCCTGCGCGGCATCGACCACAAGGCGCAGGTGGAGAAGGCCAACGAATTCCTGAACCGCCTCGAAGCCGGCATTTCCGCCGATACGCTGGCGGAAGACCTGCCGATCGGCCAGCAGCAGTTGGTCGAGATCGCCAGGGCCGTCTCGCTCGACACGCGCATCCTCATCATGGACGAACCGACCTCGGCGCTGAGCGCTGCGGAAGTCGACGTGCTCTTCCGCGTCATCGCCGACCTCAAGGCGCGCGGCGTCGCCATCGTCTACATCTCGCACCGGCTTGAAGAGTTGATGCGCATCGGCGACTACATCACCGTCCTGAAGGACGGCCAGATCACCGGCCATGCCATGGTCAAGGATATCGATACGCGCTGGATCGTCCGCTCGATGATCGGTTCCGATGCCAAGGACTTCGCCAAGCAGGTCGATCACGAGCCGGGCGCGGAAGTCTTCCGCACGGAAAACATCTGCCTGCCGCGCGCCCAGGGCGGCTATGCCGTCGATCATGTCTCGATCGGCGTGCGCAAGGGCGAAATCCTCGGCATCTACGGGCTGATGGGCGCGGGGCGCTCCGAGCTCTTCGAATGCATCATGGGCCGGCACGAGCACTATACGGGGAAAATCTTCGTCGAGGGCGAGGAACTGAAGGGGCGCGACACGACCCGGCGTATCCGCGAGGGCCTGGCGCTGATCCCGGAGGACCGGCAGCGCGAGGGCCTCGTGCAATCCATGTCGATTGCCGACAACCTCTCGATGGCCAGCCTCGGCCAGTTTTTGAAGGGCGGTTTCCATATCGACCTGAAGCTTGAGAAGAAGGCGATCCTCGAGGCGATCCGCAGCCTCTCGATCAAGGCGAAGAACCCGGAATTCGACGTCACCTCGATGTCCGGCGGCAACCAGCAGAAGGTAGTCATCGGCAAGGCGCTGATGACGGGGCCAAGAGTGCTTTTGATGGACGAGCCGAGCCGCGGCATCGACGTCGGAGCCAAGGCGGACGTTTTCCGCACCATGCGGCGGCTGGCGGGCGAGGGGCTCGCCATCCTCTTCTCCACGTCCGACCTCGAAGAGGTCATGGCGCTTTCCGACCGCATCGCGGTCATGAGCAACGGCCGGCTGGTGATGGTGGTGGACCGCAAGGACGCCACCGAGGACATGGTGATTTCGGCCTCCGCGGAGGGACATAAAACCAAAAGGATGCATGCGTGATGACGACAGCAACGCACACTGCCGCCGCCGGCAACCATCTCTCCACGGGCGCCGCCCTGCTCACGATCATGAAGCTGAGAACCTTCATCGCGCTCTTCGCGGTGATCATCTTCTTCTCGATCTTCGCGCCGAACTTCCTGTCGACCGCGAACATGATCCTGATGTCGAAGCACGCGACGCAGAACGCCTTCCTCGCCATCGGCATGACCTTCGTCATCATCACCGGCGGCATCGACCTTTCGGTCGGCTCGATCGTCGGCCTTTGCGGCATGATCGCCGGCGGCCTCATCATGTACGGCGTGGCGCTGCCGCTCGGCTACACCGTCTATTTCAACATCGTCGAGGTCGCGATCATCGTCATGGCCGTCGGCATCCTGATCGGCGCGGTCAACGGCCTGCTCATCACCCGGCTCAACGTCGCGCCCTTCATCGCCACGCTCGGCACGCTCTATGTGGCGCGCGGCATGGCGCTGCTCTATTCCGACGGCCAGACCCTGCCCAATCTGACGGGGCGCGAGGACCTCGGCAACCAGGGCTTTTCCTATCTCGGCTCCGGTTCGATCCTCGGCCTGCCGGTTTCCGTGTGGATCCTGATCGTCGTCGCATTGGGCGCTGCCTATTTCGCCCGCTTCGTTCCCCTTGGCCGGCACATCTTCGCAGTTGGCGGCAATGAGCGCGCCTCGCGCATGTCCGGCATCCGCGTCAACCGTGTCAAAATGTTCGTCTACATGTTCTCCGGCTTCTGCGCGGCAATCGTCGGCCTCATCATCTCCTCCGAGCTGATGGCCTCGCACCCCGCGACCGGCACCAATCTCGAACTCAACGCCATTGCGGCGGCCGTTCTTGGTGGTACATCCATGTCGGGCGGGCGCGGCACGATCGGCGGCACGATCATCGGCGCCTTCGTGATCGGCATTCTCTCGGACGGGTTGGTGATGATGGGGGTCAGTTCCTTCTGGCAGATGGTGATCAAGGGCCTCGTGATCATCGTGGCCGTGGTGGTGGACCAGGCGCAGCGCCGGCTCCAGCAGCGCGTCACCCTGATGCAGATGGCGAAGGCGGGCTGAGCATGGCGAAGACGAAGGGTGCGTTGATCGGCTGCGGCTTCTTCGCCGTCAACCAGATGCATGGCTGGCAGGACCTCGCCGACGTCGAGATCGTGGCGATCTGCGATCGCGATCCGGAACGGCTCGGTATCGTCGGCGACCAGTTCGGCGTGGCGCGGCGCTACCAGTCGGCGGATGACATGTTCGCCGACGGCGGCTTCGATTTCGTCGATATCGCCACGACGGTCGGCAGCCACCGCGCGCTGGTCGAGCTTGCCGCGCGCCACAAGGTGCCGGCGATCTGCCAGAAGCCGTTCGCGCCGACGCTGGAGGATGCCAAGGCCATGGCCGCGGCCATGGACGCGGCCGGCGTTCCGCTGATGATCCATGAGAACTTCCGCTGGCAGACGCCGATCCTTGCCGTCAAGGCCGTGCTCGACAGCGGGGCGATCGGCACGCCTTTCTGGGGCCGGGTCTCCTTCCGCTCCGGCTTCGACGTCTTCTCCGGCCAGCCCTATCTTGCCCGCGGCAAGCGCTTCATCATCGAGGACCTCGGCATCCATTCCCTCGATATCGCCCGCTTCCTCTTCGGCGATGCCGACCGCATGACCGCCCGCACGCGCCGCATCAACCCCGACATCGCCGGCGAGGATGTGGCGACCATGCTGCTCGACCACGAGGGCGGCATCACCTCGATCGTCGACGTCAGCTATGCGACGAAGCTGCCGGAAGAACCCTTTCCGGAAACCTTCGTCGAGATCGACGGCAGCAACGGCACATTGCGGCTCGGCAAGGGCTACAGGCTGACGGTCCATGGACCGGGCGGCACGACGGAAAGCCTCGTTGCGCCGAACCTTCTGCCCTGGGCGTCGCGGCCCTGGCACAATATCCAGGAGAGCGTGGCGCTCATCCAGAAACACTGGGCCGAGCGGCTGGCCGCGGGCCGGGAGCCGGACACGTCCGGCCGCGACAATCTCAAGACCTTCGCGCTGGTCGAGGCGGCCTATCTCAGCGCCGAGCGCGGCGAGACGGTCGCCCTCAAGGACCTCTTCGGATGAGCGCGGACCTGCTCCGTCTTTACGGCACGAGCGAGCGCGAGCCGGAAAGTCGGACGCTTGCGGCCGGCGACGTGAGCGTGGAGCTTCAGGACGGCAATCTGCGCACCCTGCGGTTTCGCGGCCATGAGGTTCTGCGCGCCGTCGCCTTCCTCGTGCGGGACAAGGATTGGGGCACCTGCGCCGCCGTCATCGCCAATCTTGCGGTCGAGGAGACGGCGGCAGGCTTCTCCGTTCGCTACGATGCCCGCTTCAGCGCGCCCTCCGGCGCCCATCTCGACTGCGCCATCTCGATTGCCGGCAGTGCTCGAGGCGTGACCTTCTCCGCCGACTGCGTCAGCGACGCCGATTTCGAGACCGCCCGCGCCGGCTTCGTCGTGCTGCATCCGGTGGTCGGCGTCGCGGGCGCGCCGGTCGAGGTGCGCCATGGCGACGGCAGCGTTGAAGAGGCCCGCTGGCCCGAGCGGATCGAGCCTTGGCAACCCTTCAAGGAGATCGCCGCCATCACCCATCGCGTCGCGCCCGGCATCACGGCGACGACGGATTTCTCCGGCGACGTGTTCGAGATGGAGGACCAGCGCAACTGGACCGACGGGTCCTACAAGACCTATGTGCGGCCGCTGGCGTTGCCCTGGCCCTATCGCGTGCCGAAGAACGAACCGTTCAGCCAAGCGATCTCCGTCAGGATCGAGGCGGAGGCGGGCGCTGCGTTCGCCGCCGGCGCGGACGATGCCGTGTCGCTGCGGCTGGTGCCGACGACGCATCGCTTTCCCGAGATCGGCGTCGGGCTCCGGCCGGAATGCCTTGCCGGGGAGCGCGCCGCGCTCGCCGTGCTGGAAACGATCGGCGCGCAGCATCTGATCGCCCATTTCGATCCTCTTGCCGGCCACGGCATCGACGCGTTGCGGGGATATGCGGAGATCGCCGCGCGCTCCGGCCTCAAGGTGACGCTGGAACTTGCCGTGCCGTGCCGTCGCCCGCTCGGTGAGGAGATGGCCGGCATTGCCGCGCTTGTCGGCGAGGCGGGACTCACCCTCGACACGTTGTTCGTCTCTCCCGCGGTGGACCGGCAATCGACGCCGCCCGGCAGCGCCTGGCCCGAGTGCCCGCCGCTGGAGGCGGTCTATGCTGCGGCGCGGGCGGCCTTTCCGGGCGTTCGCCTCAGCGGCGGCATGATGAGCTATTTCACGGAACTCAACCGCAAGCGCGTGCCCGGCGAGATGTTGGACTATATCAGCCATTGCACCAACCCGATCGTGCATGCGGCCGACGACCTTTCGGTCATGCAGACCTTCGAGGCGCTGCGCTTCGTGGTCGGCTCGGTGCGCGCGCTCTATGGCGATCAGCCCTACCGCATCGGCCCCTCGACGATCGCCATGCGGCAGAACCCCTATGGCAGCGCGACCAAGGACAATCCGGCCGGCGGCCGTATCCCCATGGCGAATGTCGACCCGCGTCATAACGGCGCCTTCGGGGCCGCCTGGACGCTCGCTTATGCCGCCACGGTCGCCCCGGCCGGCCTGGAGGTCCTGACGCTGTCGACGCTGGCGGGGTCCTTCGGGCTCGTGGCGGGCGCGGGGGAAGTGGTGCCGAAGGGTGGGTTGCGGCCGCTCGCGCATGTGCTGGCGCGGCTCGGCAGCCTTGCGGGCGCAGCGGCGGTTGCCGTCGAGACGTCCCGACCGGATGCGGTGCTGGGCCTTGCGACGGCCGACCGGCTGCTCCTGGCGAACATCACGCCGCAGGTGCAGGCGGCGGTCCTTCCCGCGCTGCCGCGCAAGGTATCGCTCATCGACGGCGAGGATGCGGACCTGCCGGCGGCCGGGCGGATCGGCCTGCCGCCCTACGGCGTGGTCGAGATCCTGCTGTGAGCCTTATTTCCGCCCCTTGAGGGCGTAGAGCGCACGGGAGCGTTCGAGGTGCTTGATCATCGCCTTTTCGGCGCGATCGGCATCACCCTTCTCGATGGCGCGGATGATTTCCTCGTGCTCGGCCAGCGTGAAATTCTCGCGGCCCGTCCAGATGAGCATTTCCGTATGATAGGACTTCAACCAGCCCAGCATGGCGCCGCTGACCGCCGCGAAGATCGGGTTGCCGGAAATCTGGGCGATCAACTGATGGAACGCCATGTCCGCGTCGATGAAGGCATCGGCATCGCCGAGGCTCTCCTTCTGCTTGTCGAGCAGGGCACGCAGGTCGGCGATATGGGCGGGGGTCGCCTTGGTGGCCGCCTCGCGGATCATGCCGCGCTCGAAGAAGATGCGGGCGCTCTTCAGGTGCTCCAGCGTGTCCGAGGAGCCGGAGAGCATGAGCTTGGCCGGCAGGTCGACCTGGCGGATGATGGATTCGGCGGTGATGCGCAGCACCTTGGCGCGCTCGCCCTGCGAAATCTCGACCAGGCCCTTGCCGGCGAGCGCTTGCATCGCCTCGCGGATGGCCGGGCGGCCGACGCCGTAGCGCTCCATAAGCTCGCGCTCGGAGGGCATGTCGTCGCCGGCCTTCAATTCGCCGGTCTCGATCATGTGCTTCAGCCGGGCGAAGACTTCGTCGGAGAGTTTCTTGCGGACGATCGGTTCGGAAGCGACGTTCATGGGGCACCTGGTTTCGACAGGTTTGAATATGCATCAAGTTTGACGGCCGCAACAGCTTTCGCGAATGTCGGCTTGCAATAACATAAATACTCATTATACCAGTTATTGCGCTTTCACAAGCATATTGCGGCAGGAACGGGAGGAGAAAACGTGATCCGTCTGACGTACCGGATAGAGACACCGGGCTCGCCCGAGGCGATGGCGACGAAGATCGCCAGCGACCAGTCGACCGGCACCTTCGTGGCCCTGCCGGGCGAGACGGAGGAGCTGAAGGCGCGCGTCGCGGCGCGTGTCGCCGCCGTCCGCCCGTTGCCGCCCGCCGATCGCGCCTCCTTTCCGGACGAGGCGGGAAGCGCGACGCAGTTCAACCGTGCGGATGTGGATATCGATTTCCCGATGGATGCGGTCGGCACCGATCTTTCGGCGCTGATGACCATCGCGATCGGCGGCGTGTTCTCCATCAAAGGCCTGACGGGCATCCGCATCGTCGACATGCAGCTTCCGCCGGAGTTCGCCGCGGCCCATCCCGGCCCGCAATTCGGCGTTCCCGGCAGTTTCGCGCTGACCGGCGTGAAGGGCCGGCCGATCATCGGCACCATCGTCAAGCCGGCGCTCGGCCTGCGTCCGCACGAGACGGCCGAGATGGTCGGCGAACTGATCGAGGCCGGCGTCGATTTCATCAAGGACGATGAGAAGCTGATGAGCCCGGCCTACTCGCCGCTGAAGGACCGCGTGGCGACGATCATGCCGAAGATCCTCGACCATGAGCAGAAGACCGGCAAGAAGGTGATGTATGCCTTCGGCATCAGCCATGCCGATCCCGACGAGATGATGCGCAACCATGACCTGGTGCTCGCGGCCGGCGGCAATTGCGCCGTCGTCAACATCAACTCCATCGGCTTCGGCGGCCTTTCCTTCCTGCGCAAGCGTTCCGGCCTGGTGCTGCACGCCCACCGCAACGGCTGGGATATCCTGACGCGCCATGCCGGCCTCGGCTTCGAATTCTCCGTCTGGCAGCAGTTCTGGCGCCTGCTCGGCGTCGACCAGTTCCAGATCAACGGCATCCGCGTGAAATACTGGGAGCCGGACGAGAGCTTCGTGCGCGCCTACAAGGCCGTCAGCACGCCGTTGTTCTCGCAAAAGGACGTGGCGCTGCCGGTCGTCTGCTCGGGCCAGTGGGGCGGGCAGGCGCCGGACACGATCGCGGCGACGGGCGGCTCGACGGAGCTGCTCTACTTGTGCGGCGGCGGCATCGTCAGCCATCCGGGCGGGCCGGGGGCGGGCGTGACGGCGGTGAAGCAGGCCTGGGAGGCGGCCGTGGCGGGCGTGCCGCTGGAGACCTATGCCAAGGACCATCCCGAACTGGCGCAATCCATCGCGAAATTTGCCGACGGCAAGGCGGCGTAGACCATGATACGACCCCTCATCAGCTATTACGGCGACGATTTCACCGGCTCGACCGACGTCATGGAGGCGCTCGCTTCGAACGGCGTGGAGACCGTGCTCTTCCTCGACGTGCCGGATGCGGACCTCCTGGCGCGGTTCGCCGGGGCGCGGGCCTTCGGCCTTGCCGGCACCAGCCGCAGCGAGACGCCGGACTGGATGGACGTGCATCTTCGCGCCGCCTTCGAATGGCTGAAGACGCTCGATGCCGCGCTTTGCCACTACAAGGTCTGCTCGACCTTCGATTCCGCCCCGCATGTCGGCAATATCGGCCGGGCCATCGAGATCGGCCGCGCGGTCTTCGGCAAGGCGTGCGTGCCGCTCATCGTCGGCGCGCCGCAGATCCGGCGCTACACGGCCTTCGGCGAGCTCTTCGCGGCCTATCAGGGCCGCAACTATCGCATCGATCGCCACCCGGTCATGGCGCGCCACCCGGTGACGCCGATGGACGAGGCCAACCTGCTGCTGCATCTTTCGCGGCAGACGGCGCTTTCTTCCGCCCTCCTCGACATGGTCTCGCTGTCGGCCGGCCTGCCACCGGAGGAGGCCGATATCCTGCTCATCGATGTGCTCGACGCGGCGACGCAGGCCGCCGCCGGGGCGTTGCTCTGGAACCGGCTGCGCCAGAAGAGCCGCTTCGTCTGCGGCTCCTCCGGCCTCGAATATGCCCTGATCCCGGCCTGGCGGGACGAAGGCCTGATCGGGGAACGGCCTGCCTTCCCCGCGGCCGGGCCGGTGGACCGCATCGCGGTCGTCTCGGGCAGCGTCTCGCCCACCACCGAGCGGCAGATCCGCCATGCCCTGGAAAACGGCTTTGCCGGCGTCACGCTCGATCCGCTTGCCCTGTCGGACGAGGCGAACGGGGCGGCGGTGGTGGCGGCGGTCGAGAGCGGCCTTGCCGCCCTGCAAGAGGGGCGCAGCGTCGTGCTCTACACCGCGCTCGGGCCTGCGGCGGACCGCGGCGGGGAACTCGATACCGCGACGGGCGCCCGTCATCGACTCGGCCGTGCGCTCGGGCGCATCCAGTTGGAACTCGTCGCGCGCGCCGGGCTTGCCCGTGCGGTCGTGGCGGGGGGCGATACGTCCAGCCATGCGCTCGGCGAGATGGGCATTGCGGCGCTGACGCTGAAGATGCCGCTGCCGCAGACGCCGGGCTCACCGCTATGCATCGCCCATGGCGGGGCGGCGGATGGCCTGGAGATCGCCCTGAAGGGCGGCCAGGTCGGCGGCGACGACTATTTCTCGATGATCCGCGCCGGCCGGGCCTGACTGCGTTCGCCTCAGGTCGGGAACTGCCGGTAGCATTCCTCCGCGATCTGCTGGAGCCGTTCGCGGGAAATGTCGCCGGTCACCGCATAGCCGAGGTCGCCGTCGATCCAGTAGAAAGTCTCCACGCCATTGGCGGCGGCGAAGCGGAAGCTCGTCGTGCGGTTCTCGCCGTTGCGGGCGACGAGGACCGTGACGCGCCGGCCGGTCTCGTCCTCGTACATGAACAGGGCGCCCGGCTTGTCGGTGACGGGCAGCAGGCGCCCGCCCACCAGCCTGAAGCCGATCGCCGTAAGGTCCGGGACCTTCAGGTCGTCGATGGCAAGGCGCTTTCCCAGCCAGCGCGCCAGATGTGCCTCCTGGTCGGCGAAGACCTCGACGGGATGGCGCACCTCGCTCGCATAGACGAGATAGGCGTTGCGCGCCTCGCGGGGCAGGGCATCCATCGCCGTCACCGCCGGGGTCTTTTCGAGGAGCATCGGGCCGAAATGGCCGGCAAGGCCGCCAAGCACGAAGAGGAGCATGGCCGCGGCCACGAGGGCAAGGCGCGGCGTGGTGGGCTTTGCAACGGCCGGGCGGCCGGCGACGAGCGCGATATCGGACGGGCGGGCGGCGGCATAAGCGGCGAAGGCGTCCCTCAGGCCGTCGTTCTGCGTCTGCCAGTCGGCCACCAGCCGTGCGGCCTCCGGGTCGTGGGCGAGATGGGTTTCCACGCGCGCGCGCTCGGCTTCGTCCAGGAAGCCGTCGGCATAGGCGTGCAGGTCCGTTTCGGTCACGGGGCGGCTCTCGCTCATCGGGGGCTCCGCAGGTGAATGACGTTTTCGGCCAGCAGCTTCTCGCGCAGCATTTGCCGGGCGCGCGACAGGCGCGACATGACGGTGCCGACCGGGACCTCCAGAATATCGGCGACCTCCTGATAGCTGTGGCCTTCGACGGCGACCAGCATCAGCACGGCCCGTGCCTCCTTCGGCAGGGTGTCGAGCGCCTGCACCAGCCGGTTCCGCGCCAGCGGATCGGAGGGCGGCGCGCTTTCGGCGAGGCCTTCGGCCGCCTCGATGCCGACGGAGGGGCGGCGGGCGACGGCACGGCGGGCATTGAGGTGCAGGTTGGTCATGATCCGGTAGGCCCAGGCGCGGATGTTCGCGCCGCGCCATTGCGCCCGACGGCTCAGGGCCTTTTCGACGCAGTCCTGCAGCAGGTCCTCGCTCTCCGCATCCGATCGCGTCAGGCTGCGGGAATAGCGCCGGAGCTGCGGCAGCAGGGCAAGGATCTCGGCCTCGAAGGAAAGAGGCGGGGAGGGCGCCCCCTCCCGCCCGCTGCCCGCCCCGGCGCCGTGCGGGTCAGGGCTTGGCGACATCCCAGACGCCGTTCACGCCGTCGCCGGTCGTATCGCCTTCCTTCATGTCCTTGATCCAGTAGTAGAGCGGCATGCCGTCCTTGGCCCATTGCTTCGCCCCGTCCTTGCGGGTGACGAGGGAGTATGCACCCTCCGCCGCCGCATCGGAAGCGGCGATGGCCGGCGGCCAGTTCGTTGCGCATTTGTCGTAGCAGTTGGAGGTGCCGGGCTGGTCGTTCTTGAAGGTGTAGAGGGTCATGCCCTTCTCGCCGGCCAGCACCTCGCCCTTGTCGGTCTTGACGGTGGTGAACGGTTCGGCGGCGAAGGCCGTGCCGGCAAGGGCCGCGACGGCGAATGGCACGAGGACTAGGAACTTCATGGTCGTCTCCCATCGTTACGGCGACTTTCTTCAGCCGCCCCTGCCAAGACACCGGCTCCGGCCGGATTATTCCCTGCCGCTCTGAAAAAAATCCGTGAGGCGCTTCTTTATCTTTTCCTTATCTCCCGGCCCGGCTTTCCCAATCGAAACCTGATCTTCCTTCTCCTAGTGTCCCGCCGGCATGAACAGGACATGGACATACCCCGCCCTTCCCTTGCCTTTTCGCGGGGATCGAGACTGTCGATCCTGCCGTCAGCGCCCTAAATCCGGTATGACCATGCTGAAACACCTTCGCCCGGCCGATGGCGTGCCCGGATCATGAGAGACGGAATGGTACACGACGACGGCCGCGGGGCCGATGCCGACACATTGCCTGCCCCGGCGGAGAAGGACCGCCGCGGCAAGTTGACCGTCTTCCTGGGCGCCGCTCCCGGTGTCGGCAAGACCTATGCCATGCTGTCGCGTGCCGGCCGCCTCAAGGCCGAGGGCGTCGATGTCGTCGTCGGCCTCGTCGAACCCCATGGGCGCGCGGAGACCGCCGCGCTGCTCGACGGGCTGGAGGTTCTGCCGCGCCGGCAGGCCACCCATCGCGGCCGCTCGCTGGAGGAATTCGATCTCGATGGCGCGCTGGCCCGCCGCCCGCGCATCGTGCTCGTCGACGAACTGGCCCATTCCAACCCGGAAGAAAGCCGGCACCCCAAGCGCTACCAGGATATCGAGGAACTGCTCGCGGCCGGCATCGACGTCTGGACGGCGCTGAACATCCAGCATCTCGAGAGCCTTGCCGATCTCGTCGCCGAAATCACCGGCGTCACCGTGCGCGAGCGCGTGCCGGACACCGTGCTGAAGAAGGCCGACGAGGTGCTGCTCGTCGACCTGCCGCCGACGGAACTGATCGAGCGGCTGAAGGAGGGCAAGGTCTACCTGCCGGACAGCGCCAGCCGCATCATCGATCGCTTCTTCCGGCTCGGCAACCTGACGGCGCTGCGCGAGCTTGCGCTGCGGCGCACGGCCGACCGGGTCGACGACCAGATGGTCGACTATCTGAGGCAGCACGCGATCGAGGGGCCCTGGGCGGCGGGCGAGCGCCTGCTTGTCTGCGTCGGGCCGGACGACCTGTCGGAAAAGGTGGTGCGCGTGGCCAGCCGGCTCGCCTCCGGCCTCAATGCGCCGTGGATCGTCGTGTCGATAGAGCGGGCGGATCGCGACGTGGGCACGGCCGAGCACCTGCACCGCATGGAGGCGCTGTTCCGGCTGGCCGAGCAACTGGGCGCGCAAACGCACCGCGTGGTCGGCAACGATTTCGTCGAGGAAATCCTGAAACTGGCGCGCCGCGAGAACGCCACGCAGATCGTCATCGGTGCCCGGCGCACGCACGGCTGGAGGCGGTTCGTCTCGCCCTCCCTGCCGGATGCGCTTTCGCGTAACGCGGCCGGCCTCGGCGTCCATTTCGTGACGCCCGACAGGAAGGAGGCGGCGCGGCCGCCGACGCGCCTCGCGCTGCCGGCCATCGCCTCGTTCCGGCAATCGGCGCTTATCGCGGCGGCCCTGGTCGTCGCCACGGCGGCCCTCGGCAAGCTGGTCTATGTCTTTGCCGAACTGCCGAACATCTCGCTGCTCTTCCTGCTCGCCGTCCTCGGCGCGGCGGTGCTGGGCGGCCATGTCTCGGCCTTCGTCGCCGCGCTCCTTTCGGCGCTCGCCTACAATTTCCTGTTCATCGATCCGCTGCACACCTTCACGATCACCGCACCGCACGAGGTGTTCGCGCTCATCGTCTTCCTCTCGGTCGCCATCATCGCCGGCGGTTTTGCCTCGCGCATCAAGGAGCAGGCGGAGGTGGCCCGCGTGCGCGCCGCGGCCCTCCAGTCGCTCTACGACTTTTCGCGGAAGCTTTCGACGACGGGCAAGGCCGACGATGCGAACTGGCTGGCGGTGTCGCATCTGCAAGCGAGCCTCAAGCGCGATATCGTGCTGCTCCTGCCGGAGAAGAGCGACCTCAAGGTCGCCGCCGTCTGGCCGCCGGACACCGAGCTCGACGCCACCGATTTCACGGCGGCGCGCTGGACCTGTGACAAGCAGGAGAAGGCCGGCTTCGGCACCGGTACGCTGCCGAACAGCCGCTTCGAGTTCCGCCCGCTGATGGGACCGCACGGCCTGGTTGGCGTCTGCGGTATCCAGCAGAGTGAGGATCGCCTCGATCTCAATGCGGAGCGGGCGCTGTCTGCCATCCTCGACCAGACGGCGATCGCGCTCGACCGGGCGCGGCTTTCGGAAGAAAGCGTGATGCAGGCGGCAAAGCTGGAGGGGGAGCGTTACCGCGAGGCGCTGCTCTCCTCGATCTCGCATGATTTGAGGACCCCGCTCGCCACCATCATGGGCGCCGTCACCAGCCTGCGCCAGCTCGGCGAGCGCATGAGCGCGGAGAGCCGCGACGATCTTCTTCAGTCGATCGAGGAGGAGGGCAGCCGCATGAGCCGCTTCGTCTCCAACCTGCTCGACATGACGCGCATCGAATCCGGCACGCTGAAGCCCAGGGGCGACTGGGTCGACGTCTCCGACGTCGTGCAGTCCGCCGTCGAGCGCGCGCGCAAATATTTCCCGGACAAGACGATCGAGACCGGTATCGCGGCCGACCTGCCGCTCATCGAGGGCGACAGCGTGCTGCTCGGCCAGGTCCTGTTCAACCTGCTCGACAATGCGGTGAAATACGGCGGCGAGGAACCGATCAATGTCTATGCCCGGCGCGACGGGCAGGATGTGCTGATCTCCGTCACGGATCTCGGCAAGGGCATTCCGCCGGCGGAGATCGACCGCGTCTTCGAAAAATTCTACCGTCGCGGCAAGCCGGACGGCCGCGCGCCGGGAACGGGCCTGGGCTTGTCCATCGCCCGCGGCTTCGTCGAGGCGATGGGCGGGCGGATCCATGCGGAAAGCCCGGCGGTGAAGAAGAAGGGCACCCGCCTCGTCATCCGCTTCCCTTCGGGTGAAAAGGCAAGCACGGGCAAGACGACATGACGAACGAGCGCATTCTGGTGGTGGACGACGAGCCGCAGATCCAGCGGTTCCTCAAGCCGGCCCTCAAGGCGGCGGGCTATGAGGTGATGGAGGCGGCGACCGGCGGCGAAGCCTTGAAGGCTGTGGCGACGGCCGCGCCCGATCTCGTCATCCTCGACCTCGGCCTGCCAGACATGGACGGCAAGGAGGTCGTCACGCGCCTGCGCGGCTGGACGCAGATCCCGATCATCATCCTTTCGGCCCGCGAGCGGGAAAGCGAAAAGATCGCCGCGCTCGATCTGGGTGCCGACGACTATATCGAAAAGCCCTTCGGCATCGGCGAGCTCACCGCCCGCATCCGCACTGCGCTGCGCCATCGCGAGCGGTCGGAGGCGTCCCCGGCGGCGCTCGTCACCGATGGCCTCGTCATCGACACGGTGCACCGCCTGGTGTCGCGCAACGAGGAGGCGATCCGCCTGACGCCGAAGGAATACGACCTCCTGACACTGCTGGCGCGCCATGCCGGGCGGGTGGTCACGCACAAGACGCTGCTGACCTCCGTCTGGGGGCCGGCGCATGGCGAGGACCTCCATTATCTGCGCGTCTTCATCGGCCAGCTTCGCCAGAAGATCGAGCGCGACCCGACCCGCCCGGCCGTCGTGCGCACGGAACCGGGCGTCGGCTACCGGCTTGTCGTCGAGGCCGACTGAGCGTCAGCCGATCTTCTCGACGATGGGGGGGATCTGCACGACGGTGCGGTCCGTCGCGCCGGAATCGATGATGCCGAACACCGCCTCCAGCATCTTCGGCACGTCCTGCCGCACCATCTCGATATGGTCGCCGAGCATGGCGACGAAAGGGTCCCAGTCGAAGCAGCCGAGCTGCGGCACCCGGTCGGCATAGTGGCCGGAACGGCGGATCCAGCGCATGACGCCTTCCAGCGAGATGGTGGAGTTGACGAACATGCCGCGCGGCAGCGGGTTCTTGCGCTCGGCGAGCAGTTTCATGGCATTTTCCGCCTTCTCGGGCGCATAGCCGCAGGTCATCACCAGCGTCTCGTCCACAGGCACGCCCGCTTCGCCATGCGCATCGCGGAAGCCGCGCACGCGCTCCATCGTGTTGTGGTCGCTGCCGCGGCCGCCGACGAAGAGCAGGGGGCTCTTCTCGCCGAATTCCCGCTCGCAATTGGCGAGCACCCGGCGCGTCAGCTCCAGCGCGCCGCCGTAATTGTCCGAGATGATGGAGGGCGCGCGCGAGCCCGGAAGGTCGAGATTGATGGTGCGCACGCCGGCGGCGGCACAGAGATCGACGATGCGGTCCGGGTCGGTGGCGCCCGTCGCGACCAGGCAGTCGACCTGGTAGGACAGCATGGCGCGTGCCGCCTCCACCTCCAGCGCCGGGTCGCGCTGCGTGCAGGTGATGATGGGAAAGAGGCCGCGCGCGCGGGCGAGCATCTCGAACTGTTCGACGATCGAAGCGAAATAGCGGTTGTCGTATTTCGGCACGATCATGCCGATGATCTTCGAGCGCTCGCGGCGCAGCACGCTCGCCTGCATGTTGAGCGCGTAGCCCTGTTCCTCGGCGAGCTTCGTGATCTTCTCTGCCAGCTTGACGCTGATGCGCCGCTTCTTCCAGTTGCCGTTGAGAACCGCGCTGACGGCGCTCGCCGAGGTGCCCGCCAGCTCTGCCAGATCGTAGATGGTCGTCCTTTTCGTCTGCGTCGTCCGCTTCACATGTCATCTCCGTTTCGTGAGCCACCTTGACACCAATGGCGTTTGGTGGCAATTCTTGCTTCATCGATTGAGCAAGCGTGCTCCATCGATGAATTTGCCTGAACAGCAAGACTGACCCAAGGGAGGAGTCAGACGGAGCATCGACGAACCGGACGTTGCGGCGCGGCCGCGGCGAACGATGATCTGCGCTTGTTTCGATGCGCGGAGCCGTCGATCCTGTCGCCCTTGGAGGCTTGAGGGAACCGGCGAAAAACCAACCGTGGAGGAACCCAATGAAGACGCTTACCCATCTGCTCGCCTCGACCGGCCTCGTCCTGTCGCTCGCCAGTGCCGCCTTCGCCCAGGAAGGGGCGACCGTCGCCTTCCTGATGCCCGACCAGGCTTCGACCCGCTATGAGCAGCACGACTATCCCGGCTTCAAGGCCGAGATGGAGAAACTGTGCCCGAGCTGCACGGTGATCTACCAGAACGCCAATGCCGACGTCGCGCTCCAGCAGCAGCAGTTCAACTCGGTCATCGCGCAGGGCGCCAAGGTTGTCGTGCTCGATCCGGTCGATTCCGCGGCCGCCGCGGCGCTCGTCGAGATTGCCCAGTCGCAGGACGTCAAGGTCATCGCCTATGACCGCCCGATCCCCGACAAGCCGGCCGACTACTACGTTTCCTTCGACAACCAGGGCATCGGCCAGGCCATCGCGCAGTCGCTGGTCGATCACCTGAAGGCGAAGGGCGTTCCGGACGGCGCGGGCGTGCTGCAGATCAACGGCTCGCCGACCGATGCGGCCGCCGGCCTCATCCGCGACGGCATCGATTCCGCCCTCGACGCCTCGCCCTACAAGACGCTCGCCGAGTTCGACACGCCGGACTGGGCGCCGCCGAAGGCACAGGAATGGGCGGCCGGCCAGATCACCCGCTTCGGCGACGAGATCAAGGGCATCGTCGCGGCGAACGACGGCACGGGCGGCGGCGCGATCGCGGCGCTGAAGGCGGCCGGCGTCAAGGAAATGCCGCCGGTGACCGGCAACGACGCGACCATCGCGGCGCTGCAGCTCATCATCTCGGGCGACCAGTACAACACGATCTCCAAGCCCTCGGAAATCGTCGCTGCCGCGGCGGCGAATGTCGCCGTCCAGCTCCTGAAGGGCGAGACGCCGGAAGCCACCCACAAGCTCTACGAGACGCCCTCGCAGCTTTTCGTCCCGGCGGTCGTGACGGCCGAGAACATCAAGGCCGAGATCTTCGACAAGGGCATCAACAAGCCGGAAGAGGTCTGCACCGGCGAATATGTTGAAGGTTGCCGCAAACTGGGCATCATCCAGTAAGCGACGCCAGCCGTGTCCGGCCGCAAGCGCGGCCGGACATTTCCTATCCGCCGAAAGGACAGTCCGAAGGTTCGGGGCCATGACAGCCATACTTCAAAATGCTCCCGCCAAGGGAGAACCGGTGCTGCGTCTTCGCGGCGTTTCGAAGAATTTCGGGGCCGTCTCCGCATTGACGGATATCGAGCTCGAGGTGAAGGCGGGCGAAGTCGTCGCGCTGGTCGGCGACAACGGCGCGGGCAAGTCGACGCTGGTCAAGGTACTTGCCGGCGTGCACCAGCCGTCCTCGGGCACGGTCGAGTTTTGCGGCCAGCAGGTGACGCTCGACAGCCCGGCCAGGGCGTTGGACCTCGGCATCGCCACCGTGTTCCAGGACCTCGCGCTGTGCGAAAACCTCGACGTCGTCGCCAATCTCTTCCTCGGCCATGAGATGTCGCCCTGGGCGCTTGACGAAGTCGCCATGGAGGTGCGGGCCTGGACGCTGCTGCGCGAGCTTGCCGCGCGCATTCCCTCGGTTCGCGAGCCGATCGCCTCGCTTTCCGGCGGCCAGCGCCAGACGGTCGCCATCGCCCGCTCGCTGCTGCTCAACCCGAAGCTCATCATGCTGGACGAGCCGACCGCCGCGCTCGGCGTCGCGCAGACGGCGGAGGTGCTGAACCTCATCGAGCGCGTGCGTGATCGCGGCCTCGGCGTCATCATCATCAGCCACAACATGGAGGACGTGCGCGCCGTCGCCGATCGCATCGTCGTGCTCCGCCTCGGGCGCAACAACGGCGTCTTCACGCCCGATTCGTCCAATCAGGAGCTCGTTTCCGCCATCACCGGCGCGACGGACAATTCCGTCTCGCGCCGCGCCGAGCGCAAGTCTCACGTCCAGGAAAGCCACGGGGGCGCCGCATGAGCCAGAATCCTTCCCAGCCGATGCTGGACCGCAGCGACGAGCGCGTGCGCCACGACGACAGCCTTTCCGCCATGGCGCGCGGCTTCATCGACCGGGTGCGCTCCGGCGATCTCGGCATGCTGCCGGTCGCCGTCGGCCTCGTCGTCATCTCCGTCGTCTTCTCCGCACTGAACCCGATCTTCCTCGCGCCGAACAATCTCGTGAACCTCCTGTTCGACTGCGCCACGGTCGGAGTCATCTCGCTCGGCATCGTCTGCGTGCTGGTGCTCGGCGAGATCGACCTTTCGGTCGGCTCGATGAGCGGCCTCGCCTCCGCCATGGTCGGCGTGCTCTGGGTCAACCAGGGCTGGCCGATCGTCGGGGCCATCCTTGCCGCCCTCGTGGTGGGGGCAGGCGTCGGCCTCCTCTATGCGATGCTCTACAATCGCCTGGGCATGCCGAGCTTCGTCGCCACGCTCGCCGGCCTTCTCGCGCTGCTCGGCCTGCAGCTCTACATTCTCGGCCCGACCGGCTCGATCAACCTGCCCTACGCCTCCTCGCTGGTGCGCTTCGGCCAGATCCTCATCATGCCCGACTGGCTGTCCTACACGCTGGCGCTCGTGCCGGGGCTCGTGATGATCGGCCGGGGGCTTCGCACCCGCACCCAGCGCATTGCCGCCAATCTCTCGGCCCAGCCGATGCGGGCGCTGATCCTGAAGGCCGTGGTGCTGACGGCCGCGCTGGAAGTCGCCGTCTTCTACCTCAATCTCGGCCGCGGCCTTCCCTGGATGTTCGCCCTCTTCGTCGCGCTCGCCGTCGTCCTCAACTACGCGCTGACGCGCACGCAATGGGGCCGCTCCATGTTTGCCGTCGGCGGCAACAAGGAGGCGGCCCGCCGCTCGGGCATCAATGTGCGCCGCATCTATATGAGCGCCTTCATGCTGTGCTCGACGCTGGCGGCGCTCGGCGGCATCCTTTCGGCCTCGCGCCTCGCCTCGTCGAGCCAGCAGGCCGGCACCGGCGACGTCAACCTCAACGCCATCGCCGCGGCGGTCATCGGCGGCACGAGCCTGTTCGGCGGACGCGGCAGCGCCTATTCGGCCCTCCTCGGCATCATCGTCATCCAGGCGATCTCGAACGGCCTGACGCTGCTCAACCTCTCGTCGTCGCTGCGCTACATGATCACCGGGGCGGTCCTTGCCATCGCCGTCATCGTCGATTCGCTTGCCCGGCGCTCGCGTGTCAGCCACGGCCGCGCCTAACGAATACTGGAATGGAGTTTTAGACCATGGCCGACCTCATGAAGGGCAAGATCGCCGCCATTACCGGTGCCGCCTCCGGCATCGGCCTCGAATGCGCCAGGACCCTCCTTGCCGAAGGGGCGAAGGTGGTGCTCGTCGACCGGGCGAAAGACAAACTGGAACAGCTCTGCCAAGAGCTTGGTCCCAGTGCCCTGCCGCTCGTCGTCGATCTCCTCAACCCGCAGGACGTCTCCGGCATGCTGCCGCGCATCGTCGATATCGCCGGCGGGCTCGATATTTTCCACGCCAATGCCGGCGCCTATATCGGCGGGCCGGTGGCGGAGGGCGATCCCGATGCCTGGGACCGCATGCTGAACCTCAACATCAACGCCGCCTTCCGCTCGGTCCATGCGGTGCTGCCTTACATGATCGGGAAGAAGACGGGTGATATCCTCTTCACCTCGTCGATCGCCGGTGTAGTGCCCGTCGTCTGGGAGCCGATCTACACGGCCTCGAAATTCGCCGTGCAGGCCTTCGTGCATTCGACACGCCGGCAGGTGGCGCAGCACGGCGTGCGCGTCGGTGCCGTTCTGCCCGGCCCGGTCGTCACGGCGCTGCTCGACGACTGGCCGAAGGAGAAGATGGACGAGGCGCTTGCCAACGGCAGCCTGATGCAGCCGAAGGAAGTGGCCGACGCCGTGCTCTTCATGCTGACCCGGCCGCGCAACGTCACGATCCGCGACCTGGTGATCCTGCCAAACAGCGTCGATCTCTGAAGAAAGCCGGCTGGCGGCATGAGGCCGCCTGCCCGAAGAACGTTCCGAATGCAGGCGGTAGACCCATGAGCAATCCTTCCTCCGCACGCCCCGCGGGCGGCGAACGCTACCTCGTCGGCGTCGATGTCGGCACGGGAAGCGCCCGAGCCGGCCTCTTCGACATGACCGGCCGCATGCTGGCTTCGGGCAAGCGCGACATTTCGCTGTTCCGCGGCCCGGGCGCGATGGTCGAGCAGTCGAGTACGGAGATCTGGGCCGCGGTCTGCGCCTCGGTGCGCGAAGCCGTCGCCGGCGCGGGTGTCGCGCCCGAGCAGGTCGCAAGCCTCGGCTTCGACGCGACCTGCTCCCTCGTCGTGCTCGGAGAGGGGGGCAAGCCGCTTCCCGTCGGTCCCTCGGAGGATCCCGAGCGCGACATCATCGTGTGGATGGATCACCGCTCGGTCGACCAGGTCGAGCGCATCAACGCCATGGGCCACGACGTGCTGCGCTATGTCGGCGGCATCATCTCGCCGGAGATGGAGACGCCCAAATTGCTCTGGCTCCGGGAGAACTGCCCGCAGGTCTTCGACGCTGCCTGGCAGTTCTTCGACCTCGCGGATTTCCTGACCTGGCGGGCGACGGACGACCTTGCCCGCTCCACCTGCACCGTCACCTGCAAATGGACCTATCTCGCGCATGAGAAGCGCTGGGATCCGGGCTATTTCCGCGGTATCGGTCTCGGTGTGCTCGCGGACGAGGATTTCGCCCGTATCGGCCGGCGCGTCGTCGAGCCGGGTACGCCGCTCGGCAGCGGCCTGACGGCGCGGGCGGCGGCGGAACTCGGCCTTCCTGCCGGCACGCCGGTCGGCGCCGGCATGATCGATGCCCATGCGGGCGGTATCGGCACGGTGGGGGTCGAGGGCCCGCCGGAGAGCAATCTTGGCTATGTTTTCGGCACGTCCTCCTGCACCATGACCTCGACCCGCGAGCCGGTCTTCGTGCCGGGCGTCTGGGGGCCGTATTATTCCGCCATGGTGCCTGGCATGTGGTTGAACGAAGGGGGACAGTCGGCGGCAGGCGCGGCGATCGAGCAGCTCCTGTCCTTCCATCCGGCGGCCGGGGAGGCCGCGGCGCTGGCGAAGGCGAGGAGCCTTTCCCTGCCCGTGTTCCTGGCGGAGCTCGCCGCAGAGAAGGCGCCGACGCTTTCGGCTGTCGCGAGGCTGGCGGAGGGCCTGCATGTCGTGCCCGAATTTCTCGGCAACCGCGCGCCCTTTGCCGATCCGCATGCACGCGCGGCGATCGTCGGCCTCGGCATGGAGCGCGACCTCGCCGATCTCGTGTCGCTCTATGTCGCCGGGCTCTGCGGCATCGGCTACGGCCTGCGTCAGATCATCGATGCGCAGGCTGTCGCCGGTGCGCCGATCGACAGGATCGTCATCAGCGGCGGCGCGGGCCAGCTCGACCTCGTCCGCCAGCTCCTTTGCGATGCGACCGGCAAGACCCTCATCGCGACGCGGGCGGAAGAGCCGGTGCTGCTCGGCGCGGCCATCCTCGGCAGCGTGGCCGCCGGCGTCTTCCCGGATATGCGCGCGGCGATGGCGGCCCTTTCGGCGACGGACCGCGCCTATCAGCCGGCCGGCGCCGATGTCGCCGCCCTGCATGCCCGGCGCTACGATGCCTTCACGCGGTTGCAGTCCCTGGCCCGGGAGATCCGATAGTCTGCGTGTGCCGCAATCGGTCTATGCGCTGGTGAAGAGCGCGACCGGTTCGCCCGCAAGAGCTTCGGTCAGTGGCATGTCGCCGCCGAGCACCAGACGGCGGTCGTCGAGTACAGACCGCACCGCACGTCCGTGGAAGCGGTCGGGAATCGTGATGGACACGCCGCGCATGGCGTCCTCCGTCAGGTGCAGGGCGCCGGGCTGCGTCTTGCCGAAGGTGTGGCGCGGCGCCACGGTGATCGCGAAGGCCTGCGGTGCGCCGCGCAGGAAGGCGAGGGCCTGTGCGCCGCCGTCCGAAACACCGAGCGGAAGATAGGGGCCGGCGAAGGGACCGTCCGGATCCTTCGCCCGCGTGGCAAGGACGGTCGCCACCATCCATTGCTTGTAGGAGGCGAAACCGGCGCGTGTCGCGGGCGGCTTTCCCGGCTGGACGCGGGAGGGCGGCATGACCGCCCGGCGACCGGCCCGCCTGAAGGAGAAGTCGCCGTGTTCGCTGCCCTGCCGGATGTTCGGGACGCCCGGCATGGTCAGCTTGATCAGGGTTTGCGCGAGGGCGTTCATCAGGCCGGCATCGATGAAGGGCGGCAGCGTCGCGTCGAGGTCGCGCAGGAAGGCGTCGTTGCCGAACAGAGCCTCGATGATGCCGGCAAGGGCCGGCGCCGGGCCGGTATCCGGCGCGTCGCAGCAGGCGCCGGTCCAGCCTTCGCGCCCGATGAGCGCCTTGAGGTCGGCGGCAAGCGACCGCATCGCCGCGCTGTCCTGAAGGCCTGCGATCGGCCAGATGGCGGCGATGGCGTTGTATAGAAGCCGCTCCATATCGGGCTGCGGCGTGAGCCGGCCGGCAGGATCGCCGATCATGCCGGTGCGGAGAGCGGACCAGCGTCCCGTCGCGCTGTGCCAGAGGTCCGGTGCCTCGGCGAGGGCATGGAGCCGGGCCCTGGTATCGCCGCCGCAGGCCGCGCCGAACGGGGCTATCGCCGACAGGCCGTGCGGCATGGCTTCCGCCCGCGCCCGCATCGACGCGTGGAACGTCTCGGAGCCGTCCGGCAGGCTGGGCTCGGCGTGGTGGGGCAGAAGCGCATCGTCCGGCACCCTGGCCGCGACGCAGCCGCTCAATTGCTGGAAGCGGGCGCGGAATTCGGCGCAGCCGGCAAGAGTGCGCGGGATCCTGTCGTCGGCCAGCAATTCCCAGACGAAATCGATCGCCTCGCGGACCTCCGGCCGGTTGCCCTCCTGCGCGTGCTGCCGGGCCGTTGCGATGATCGCACGGTCGTGCTCGCTGATATGGGTGGCCGTCGCATAGGTCCGTGCGACGGGCAGGGCGACGATCATGGCGCGGATCGCCTCGGTGAGCGAACTGCGGGAGAGATCGGCATCGGACCGGTCGGCGAGGGCCTTGGCCAGCAGCGTCAATTGCGCGGCCTCGCTTTCGAGCTCCGTCATGAGGATGTGCCGCTTGCAGGCTTCCCGCATTGTTTCCGCCCGCGGGCCGCCGCCGGCCAGCATGCCGGCGAGGGCATCGATGATCTCGCCGCCCGTCGTGCCGTGGACCGGCCATTCCGCCGCCAGCCGCTCGCTGCCCGAAAGGCGCTTGTCGACGATCAGATAGGCGGGACCGACGGCAGCACGCAGCCGTTCCAGATAGGCGCGCGGATCGGCGAACCCGTCGATGTTGAGGATGGCCAGCCCGTCCGCCGTGCCTTCGCGCACGAGGTCCACGATCAGCCGGTGGCTGTCGTCGAACACCCTGGCATCGTCGAGGCGCAGCGCGACAAGGTCGGCGGAGCCGGCAAGACGTCGGTAACCGGCGGGCGGACGGGCCGCCTTTCGTTCCACCAGCCGCCATGGCTGCGCCTCGTGGATGGCCGCGATCCGTCGCGGGTCACGCGAGATCTCGGCCAGCATCCTTGCGACGATCTCCTGCTCGTCCACGCGGGCGAGCGGGCCGCCAGGGGCGGGTGCGCCCTCGAAAGCCGCCGTGGGGGCGGCGATCAGCAGAAGATCCTCATGCGTTTCGAGGGCCTGCCGGCACGTCTCGGGATGCAGGGGATAGAAGGCGCCGCGATGGCACAGCGCCAGGACGTCCCGCTCCGGGTCCAGCGCGAGGCGGATCCCGCCTTCGACAGCTTCCGCCGCGAATTCCCTGTCGAGAACGGGCAAGGCCAGCTTTTCCGACCAGTCGATATCGAAATGCCCGGAAAACGGACTTTCCGCGCCCCAGGTGAGGACGCTGTGCCACCAGGGATTTTCCAGGCTCGCGGCGACATGGTTCGGCACGATATCGAGGATGAGGCCGAGGCCGTTCGCCTTGAGATCGCCTGCAAGCCGGCGCAAGCCGTCGAGGCCGCCCAGGACGGGATCGACGACGGTCGGATCGATGACGTCGCGGCCATGCGACGAGCCCTTCACGGCCGCCATCACCGGCGAGGCGTGGAGATGGCTGATGCCGAGATGCTGGAGATAGGGCACCAGTTGCCGCGCTCTCCCGAAGTCCATGCCGTTGCGGAACGAAAGACGATAGGTTGAGGAAGGGCGGGTCATGGGGGCATGGGGTCCTGGGGCGTGTGCGTTTTCTCCGCCAGAAAACGCAAATCCCCCCGACTTGTTCCAATGCGATTTTCGAAGGCGTTTCGAGGCGTCGGAAGGGCCGCGGATGCTACCGCAGCGAGTGCCTTTCGCGTGCAAAATGCCGCTTGAGGATGTCGCGCACCTCGCTCGCGAGTTCGCCGACGATGCCGCTCTGCTCCCAGGAATAGAGCGAGGCGACGACCGGCGGCTCGGGCGGGAAGTCGGCAAAGCGTTTCACCCGCCACGCCTTCGCCGCATCGACGGGCAGCATGGAGAGGCCGAGGCCGGCCTCTATCGCCATCAGCACATTGCGCAGGCTGGCGGAGGTGAAGGCGACGTACCAGCGCCGCCGTTCCCGCTCCAGCCGTTCGAACATGGCGTCGCGATAGAGGCCGCCCGGCGGAAAGGTGACGAGCGGCACGGGATCGGGCAGATCTGCCGGCGCATCGAGCGCGGTGAACCAGGCGATCGGCTCCTCGAAGCTCGCCCAGCTGTCGCCGCTCGGCGTGTCCTCCTTGAGCACGACGATATCGAGTTCGCCGGAGCGGTAGCGCCGCGTCAGGTCGGCGCGCAGGCCCGTGGTGACGTCGAGGCGCGCCTCCTTGTGGTGCCTGGCGAAGGCGGCGAAGGCATGGGCCATTTCGGGTGTCGCGATGTCGTCGGGCATGCCGATGCGCACCGAGGTGGTGCCGGAGGTCTCCGCGACCAGCGTCAGCGCCTCGCCCTGCAGCGCCAGGATCCGCCGGGCGTGGCCGAGCAGGCGCTCGCCCGTCACCGTCAGGCGCACGGGCCGCGCGGCACGGTCGACCAGCTCCCGGCCGATCGCCTCCTCGAGGCGGGCGATCTGCTGGCTCATCGTCGACTGGGTCATGTGCAGCCGGTCGGCCGCGGCGGTGAAGCTGCCGGCATCGGCGATCGCCACGAAGGCCCGGAGCAGGCGCGGATCGAGCACGGGGCCTCCATCGGAAATCGGAATGACAGCTATCTAAACATCTAATTTGCGCATGATTCAAGCGGGTGATAGCGATAGGCGAGGGTCGGCGCCGCGCCTTGGCCCGACCATGTCTTTTCAGCACGAAAGTCGAACCATGACGGATACGCGTTCCGGCCGCGATTGGGCAATGCTTGCACTGGTGGTGCTGATCGGCCTCAATCTCCGGCCCTTCCTGGCGGCCCCGGCGCCGATCCTTGCGGAGATCGGCGCGGATACCGGCCTTGGATATGGCGGCATCGCGATGCTGACGCTGCTGCCGATGCTGCTGATGGGCCTTGGCGCCTTCGCGGCGCCGGGCCTTCTGGTTCGGCTCGGGGCGCGCCGCGGCCTGCTGATCGCGCTGGCCGTGCTCCTTGCCGGTTCGGCGCTGCGCCTCGTTGCCTGGGACGGGCCGTCGCTGATCGCGACGGCGGCGCTTTGCGGCATCGGCGTCGCTTTCATCCAGGCGGCCTTTCCCGGCATCATCAAGGCGCGCTTTCCGACGAGCGTGCCGGTCGTGACGGGGCTCTATTCGGCGATGATCATGATGGGCGGCGCCTTCGGCGCGCGACTGATGCCGGTGCTCGTCCATGCCGGTTACGGCTGGCGGGCGGCGCTCGCCTGGCTGGCGCTGCCCGTCGCCGTCGCGCTTGCCGCGTCCTGGCGCATCCTGTCCGACGTGAAATCGACCCGGCCTGACGGCGCACTGACGCGCCGACTCCTGCGCCGGCCGCGCACCTGGGTGCTGATGGGCGCCTTCGGGCTGATCAATGCCGGCTATTCCTCGATGATCGCCTGGCTTTCGCCCTACTACCAGGCGCAGGGCTGGACGAGCGTCGACACCAGCGGCCTCGTCGCCGTGATGGCCGTCTGCCAGGCCATCGCCGCGCTCGGTCTTCCGGTCCTGGCGCGGGGCAATGTCGACCGCCGCCGCTGGCTCTGGCTGACGATCCTCTTCCAGGCTGTCGGCTTCTTCGGCCTTGCGACCCTTCCCGGCCTGGCGCCGGCCGTTTGGGCCGGGCTGTGCGGCGCGGGCCTCGGCGGCAGCTTCGCGCTCGCTATCGTCACGGCGCTCGACCACCTGCCGCGGCCCGAGCAGGCCGGCGCGCTGGCCGCGCTGATGCAGGGCGGCGGCTTCCTCATCGCCGCGCTTGGCCCCTATGCGATGGCGCTGCTGCACGACTGGACCGGCGGCTTTGCGGCGGGCTGGGCGCTGCATCTCGGCTGCGTGCTCGTGACGGCGCTGCTCTACCTGCGCTTAGACCCGCGGCTTTATCCGGCGGCGATGGCCCCTGCCCGATGAACGCAAAAAACCCGCGCACGATGGGCGCGGGCTTCCGGTCGGGAGATTCTCGGCTTAGCGGCGGGCGCCGAAGGGGCGCAGGTTCACGTGGCGGTTCACGTCCTTGTAGAGCAGGTAGCGGAACGGGCCGGGACCGCCGGCATAGCAGGCCTGCGGGCAGAAGGCGCGCAGCCACATGAAGTCGCCGGCTTCCACCTCCACCCAGTCCTGGTTCAGGCGATAGACGGCCTTGCCCTGCAGCACGTAGAGGCCATGCTCCATGACATGGGTCTCCGCGAAGGGAATGACGGCGCCCGGCATCAGCGTGACGATCGTCACATGCATGTCGTGGCGCAGGTCGTTCGGATCGACGAAGCGCGTCGTCGCCCAGCCGCCGTTCGTGCCGGGCATCGCGTTCGGGGTGATGTCCTTCTCGTTGAGGATCAGCGGCTCGGGATGAGGGAGGCCGTCGACGGCCTCGTAAGCCTTTCGGATCCAGTGGAAGCGGGCATGCGCGCCCGAGCGGTTGCGCAACGACCATTTCAGGGCCGGCGGCAGGAAGGCATAGCCGCCCGGCTGCAATGTGTGCGTGCCGGTCGGCAGCGTCAGTTCCACCTCGCCGTCGACGACGAAGAGCACGCCTTCCGCCTCCGGATCCTGCTCCGGCCGGTCACTGCCGCCGCCCGGTGCCACTTCCATGACATATTGCGAGAAGGTCTCGGCGAAACCGGAAAGCGGGCGGGCGATGACCCAGCAGCGCGTGTCGTCCCAGAAGGGCAGGAAACTGGTGACGATGTCCTGCATCACCCCCTTGGGGATCACCGCATAGGCCTCGGTGAAGACGGCGCGGCCGGTCAGGAGGTCGCTCTGCGGCGGATGGCCGCCGAGGGAGGAATAGTAGCTTTGTTGCATCGTCTCGGGCCCTTCGGTTTGGTGTTTGCGATGTTCGTCTGCGGGGCGCGCGGCGCCCGCCTATCTTTTCGCGCCGGCCTTTTCCAGAAGCGCGGCGATTGCGCCGTAACCGCGGTCGCGGGCGTGCCGGAGCGGGCTGACGCCGTCATTGTCGGCAAGCCCGACATCGGCGCCGCCGGCAATCAGCAGCGCGACGATCTCGACATGGCGCGGCCCGCCGTCGCCGAGGATGATCGCCTCCAGCAGCGCCGTCCAGCCGAGGCGGTTGACGTGGTCGACATCGGCCCCGGCCTCGATCAGCGTGGCGACGGTCTCGACATGGCCGCGCTCGGCGGCGGGAATGAGGGCCGTGCCGCCGTAGCGGTTGACGCTTTTGAGGTCGGCGCCGTGGGCCAGCGTCAGCTTCAGGATTTCGAGATGGCCGCGCGCGCCGGCATAGAGATAGGGGCTGTCGCTGATCGCGTCCTTGGCATTGACGTCGGCGCCGGCCTCGATCAGCGCGCGGGCGGCGTTCACCCGGTTGCCGTGCGTTGCCACGAGCAGCGGCGTCGCGCCGCTACCGTCCCGCGTATCGATGCCGGCGCCGCCGGCGAGCAATGTCTTGATGGCAGCGGCGTCATCGGCGGCGGCGGCCTTGTGCAGTTGGATGTCCATGGCGTTTTCGGCAGCGAGAAGGGAAGGACAGAGAGCCGCGAGGAAGAGCCAGGCCGACAGCAGGGCGAGTTTCAGCATGCGCGTTCCCGTTGGTTCGTGCCGGCACGTTAACAGGGGGCGATGGCATTAGAAAATTAAATGTGTAAATCCGGATCATGCAGAAGATGGAACATGACCGGTGCCGACCGGACATGGAAAACCCGGAGTGGATCGCTCCGCCCCGGGTTCCGCCCCGTCCCGAAGGAAGGACCGTTACAGGCCTGCCGCCGCGATGGCGGCGTCCATGCGCTCGCGTGCCTTCTTCGGCAGCTTGGCGGTCTTGACCGCATCGAGATTGGCCGGCGCATCGCCGACGACCACGACGCCCACCATGCCCATGCCGACATGCGGCGTGCACTTGACGCCATAGGCGCCGGCCGTATCGAAGGTGACCTTGAAGTTCTCGTTGATCTTGCTCTTGAAGGCTTCCGCGCCCTCGGGGATCATGCCCTTGATCGTCTCGACATTGTGCCCCTTGTCGGTCGGGATGAAGGTGATGCTGTCGCCGGGTGCGATCTTCACGAAGGCGGGCTCGAACACCATGGCGCCCTCGGCGCCCTTGTTCAGCATATGCACTTCGAAATCTGCCGCCGCTGCCGGAAGCGCAAGCGCCAGGATGACTGCTGCCGCGCCGACGATGCTCTTTGCCATGGTACGCACTGGAATTCTCCTTGCTGACGAACGTCTCTCGTTCATGACCAAGGAAGTAGACCCGCCGGAGACGCCGTTCTTTGACTTTAATCAAACAACGCGGTGATGGCGCGTGGCGTCCTGTCGCAGGTTCCGCGGGCATGTCCATGAAGATCGGGTCCCCGGGTTTCCGGCGTCATCGGCGGTTGCGCTTTCGCCGGGTTGGCTTCGTGGACGACACCGGCATGCGGAACGGTCGCAATCGATCTTCGATCTTGCCCCATACCGACTCCCGCGCATTGCGCGGGCCGGAAAAATCGCGGATAGAGGCAGGATGACGAATGATGTCCCTGCCGGCGCGAGCACGCCTGCCGAAACGAAGGATGCGCCGCCACGCAAGCGGCGCCGGTCGCTGGCCATCGGCCTACTGAAGGCGCGCGAGGCGGTGATGAGCCATTTCCGGCCGATCCTTGCCGATCACGACGTGACCGAGCAGCAATGGCGGGTGATCCGCGTCCTGTCCGAAGCCGGCACGCTCGATGCGACGGAGGTGGCGGAGAAGGCCTTCATCCTGGCGCCGAGCCTGACGCGCATGCTGCGGTCGCTGGAGGAGCGCGGCCTGATTACCCGGCACAAGGACAAGGAGGACGGCCGCCGCGTGCTGCTGCGCCTCGCGCCGGCCGGTCAGGCGGTCATCGACGAGGTCATGCCCGATTCCCGCCGCGTCTATGCGGATATCGACGCCCGCTTCGGCGCAGGCCGGGTCGAGGAGTTGCTCGACATGCTGGAAGAACTCGCCGCCCTCAAGCTCGACGGCAAGGAATAGGGCTTTCCCGGATCAGTAGGCCCCTGCGTCGGCCGGGGCCTTGGCGGGCTCGGCGGCGTTGAAATCGGCGAGGAGCTTCGTCGTGGCATTGGCCAGCAGCGTCACGTCATTGCCGATGGCGACGAAGGTGGCGCCGAGTTCCAGGTAACGTCTTGCGAGCCCGAGGTCCCCGGTCAGGATGCCCGCCGCCTTGCCGTGTCCCTGGATATTCCTCAGCGCCTTCTCCACCTCGGCCTGCACTTCGGGGGCGCCTGGCTTGCCGAGGAAGCCCATGTCGGCGGCAAGGTCCGCCGGGCCGATGAACACGCCGTCGACGCCCTCTGTGCCGGCGATATCGTCGAGCGTTGCAAGGCCCGCGCGGCTTTCCACCTGCAGCAGCAGGCAAATCTCGTCATTGGCGGTCTGAAGGTAATCCGCCGTGCGGTTGAAAGCGGAGGCTCTGGCGAGCGCCGCGCCGACGCCGCGCACGCCATGGGGCGGATAGCGCACGGCCTTGACCATCGTCTCGGCCATCGCCTTGCTGTCGACCATCGGGATCAGCAGCGTCTGCGCGCCGATATCGAGCAATTGCTTGACGATCCAGGTCTCGCCGACCGGCGGGCGGATGACGGCATGGCTTGCCGCGCCCCTCATCGCCTGGAGCTGCGAGACGAGCAGCGGCACGTCGTTCGGCGCGTGCTCGGCATCGAGCAGCAGCCAGTCGTAGCCCGCCTCGGCGCAGATCTCGACCGTGTAGGGACTGGCGAGCGCCTGCCAGAGGCCGATCTGCGCGCGGCCTTCTCGCAGCGCCTGCTTGAAGCGGTTTTCCGGAGCGGGCATGGGCGGTTTCCTATGCGAAGAACAGGCTGACGGTGCCGTAGGGGCCAAAATCGCCGACGATCGTATCGCCGTGTCGGGCCTCCACCGGCCGGATGAACGAACCGGCGAGCACGATCTGGCCGGCCTCGATGCCCTCGCCGTACTGCGCAAGGCGATTGGCGAGCCAGGCGACGCCGCGCGCCGGCTGGTTGAGCACGCCGGCGCCAAGGCCGGTTTCCTCCACTTCGGCGTTGCGGCTGACGATGGCGCCCATCCAGCGCATGTCGATCTGGTCGGGGCGCACGGCGCGGCCGCCCGTGACGATACCGGCATTGGCGGCATTGTCGGAGATCGTGTCGAAGATGGTACGGGCTTTCTTCGTCTCCGGATCGACGCGCAGGATGCGTGTGTCGAGGATTTCCAGCGCCGGCGTCACGTAGTCCGTGGCGTTCAGCACGTCGAAGACGGTGACGCCCGGCCCCTTCAGCGGCGCCTTCATGACGAAGGCGATCTCCGCCTCGACGCGCGGCTGGATGAAGCGGCCGGCCGGAACGGTGGCGCCGTCCTCGAAGACCATGTCGTCGAAGAGCACGCCGGAATCGGGAATGTCGATGTTCAGCGCATATTGCATGGCCTTGGAGGTGAGGCCGATCTTCCAGCCGATGACCCGGCGGCCGTCGGCGATCTTCTTCTTCACCCAGGCGCCCTGGATCGCATAGGCGTCGTCCATGGTGATCGCGGGGTGCTTCAGCGAGAGAAGGCCCGTCTGGATGCGGGTGCGCTCGGCCTCGTCGAGGCTGGTTGCGGCGGAGCGGATCTCCTCTGGCGTCATCATGGTCAGACCTCGTCGGCGATGGTGTTGCGGAGCGTGCCGATGCCCTCGGCCTCGACCTCGACCACGTCGCCCGGCTTCAGCCAGACCGGCGGATCGAAGCGCGCGCCGGCGCCGGTCGGTGTGCCGGTGACGATGACGTCGCCGGGCACGAGCGTCGTGAAGGTAGAGATATAGGCGATGATCTTGCGGAAGGAAAAGATCATGCGGCCGGTGCGGTCGCTCTGGCGCACCTCGCCGTTGACGCGGGTCTCAAGCCGGATATCGGCAAGCTGGCTCTCGTCCGTATAGGGCACCAGCCAGGGGCCGATCGAACCGGTCCGGTCGAAGTTCTTGCCCTGGGTGACGTTGAACTTGGCATGGCGCACCCAGTCGCGGATCGTGCCCTCGTTGCAGAGCGAGAGCGCCGAAATATGGTCGAGCGCATCGGCTTCGGCAATCCGCCGTCCGCCCTTGCCCATGACGATGACGATCTCGCCCTCATAGTCGAGTTGCGGGCTTTCCGGCGGGCGGATCAACGGCCGGTCGTGGCCGGTGAAGGAGCGCGGGAAGCGGACGAACAGCGAAGGGTTGGCGGGCGCGGCCTGGCCGTCCTTGTATTCCTCGTTGCGATCGGGAAAGTTCACGCCGACGCAGATGATCTTCTCCGGCGCGGGGATCGGGATCTCGTAGGTGATCTGCGAAAGCGCATGGTCCGGCTTCTGCCCGGTGGCGGCCACCAGCAGTTCGCCGAAGGCATTGGCTTCCGCGACCTCCTTCAGCGTCGCAAAACGGTCGGCGAAGCGGGCGGAAAGATCAATCACGCCGTCCGCGACGATCAGGCCGTAGCCCTTGCGCGTACCGATGCTGAAACTGACAAATCTGGGATGGGTCATTGGGTATTCCCTGGCACTGTCACCCTTTCAGGGTGCGATGATGGGCTGGGCCGTAAGCTGCGATTCCGTCACCGCGGTACCGGAAAAGAGGCTGCCGTGCTCGAACCAGGATTTTGGCGCCGGCGCCCCCCAGAGCGTCTGGCGCTGCGGGTCCTTCAGGTCCCATTTGATGGGTTCCAGGTCGGGGTCGACCGTCTGGTAGTCCGAGCAGTAGATCTCGATGCGGTGCCCGTCGGGATCGAGGATGTAGAGGAAGAAGGCGTTGGAGATGCCGTGACGGCCGGGGCCGCGCTCGATATGGTCAACCCAGCCGGTCGTCGCCATCAGGTCGAGCAGGTCGATGATGTTGAGCGGCGTCGGCACCCAGAAGGCGGTGTGGTGGAGGCGCGGCCCGCGGCCATTGGTGAAGGCGATATCGTGCACGCCGCCCTTGCGATGGGTCCAGGCCGCCCAGAGCTTCCCGGTCTCCTCGTCCTCGGTATACTCGGTCACGCGGAAGCCGAGTTCGTTGTAGAAGGCGACGGAGGCGTCGACATCGGGCGAGAAGCAGTTGAAGTGGTCGATGCGCAGCGGCTTGACGCCGCGATAGAGCGCGTACTTCTGGTGGATCGGCGGCAGCCGGTCCATCTTCGTGTAGAATTCCAGCGGAATCCCGTGCGGATCGCGCGTGCGAAACGTGCGGCCCTGATAGGGGCGCTCGACCCATTCCACCGGCAGGTCCTTGCCCTTGAAGAAATGCACGGCCTTTTCGAGATCCTCCTCGTCGAAGACCTTGAAGCCGAGGTCGCGGGCCTCCGGCCTGTCGGATTTCCGCAGCACGATGCAATGGTGGCCGCGCTCTTCCATGGCGCGCAGGTAGATCGTGTCGGCGGTCTCGTCCGTCACCTGCAGGCCGAGCGTGTCGACATAGAAGGCGCGGGACTTTGCAAGATCGGTGACGCCGAATTCGACATGGCTGAGGCGCACGATGTTGAAGGGCGGGTAGAGGTTCGGCTGGGGTACGGGCATGGTTTCCTCCTCAAGCGCAGTCTTTTTCCGGCGGGATCAGCCGCCGAGTTTCGGGATGGCGTGGGTGCTGGTGGCAAAGGCGATGTTCTTCGTCTCCATGTAGAACTCGAAGGACCAGTCGCCGCCATCGCGGCCGATGCCGGAATTCTTGACCCCGCCGAAAGGCGTCGGCAGATGGCGCACATTTTCCGAATTCACCCAGATCATGCCGGCGTCGAGACGGTCGGTAAAGCGGAAGGCGCGGGTGACGTCCGCCGTCCAGAGATAGCCGGTGAGGCCGTACTGGACGTCGTTGGCAAGGGTGAGCGCCTCGGCCTCGTCCTTGAAGGGGATGGCGGTCAGCACCGGCCCGAAAATCTCCTCCTGAGCGATGCGCATGTCATTGTTCGCACCGGTGAAGAGCGTCGGCGCGACGTAGCAGCCGCCGCCCGGACCGTCGAATTTTTCCCCGCCGGCCGCGACCGTCGCGCCTTCGGCCCGGCCGATGGCGATGTAGTCGAGGACCTTCTTCTCGTGCACCGGGTGGATCAGCGGGCCGACGACGGTTTCCGGATCGAGCGGATGGCCGACCTTGATGTGTTTCGCCTTCTCGGCGACGAGGGCGGTGAAGCGGTCGTAGATACCCTTCTCTACCAGCAGGCGGGAGGAGGAGGTGCAGCGCTCGCCGTTCAGCGAATAGATCATGAAGACCGCGGCGTCCGCCGCGCGTTCGAGATCCGCGTCGGCGAAAACGATGACCGGGTTCTTGCCGCCGAGCTCGAAATGCACGCGCTTCAGCGTGTCAGCGCCCTGCTTCATGATCATCGAGCCGGTGCGGCTTTCGCCGACGAAGCCGATGGCCTTGATCAGGGGATGTTCGGTCAGCGCCTTGCCGGCATCCTCGCCAAAGCCGTTGACGAGGTTCCACACGCCCTTGGGCAGGCCCGCATCCTCGGCGATCTCCACCAGCAGGCGCGCCGTCAGCGGCGAGAATTCTGCCGGCTTGTGTACTATGGTGCAGCCGGCGGCGAGCGCCGGTGCGATCTTCCAGGTGGACAGCATGAAGGGCGTGTTCCACGGCGTGATGATACCGACCGGGCCGATCGGCACGCGGGTCGTCATGTTGACCTGGCCCTCGGCGCGCAGGGTCCGGCCGTCGCGGGCCTCCGGCGCGCGGTCGGCAAAGAAGCGGAAGTTTTCCGCGCCGCGCAGCGCGGCCTTGGCCATGAAGCGCAGCGACTGCCCGGTGTCCATGCACTCGACGAAGGCGATTTCCTCCGCCCGTGCCACGATGGCGTCGGCAATCTTGTGCAGCAGTTTTTTGCGCGCGTCGCCCGGCAGGGACGCCCAGTCGGCGAAGGCGGCCTTCGCGGCCTTCGCCGCGCGGTCGATGTCGGTGGCCGTGCCCTTCGCCACCACCGCGAGCGGCGAAAGATCGACGGGGGAGATGGTCTCGAAGGTCGCGCCGCCCTCGGCCGGCAGGTCCTCGCCGGCGATGCGGTTCAGGACGCCCTTCTCCTTGAAGCGGGCGAGATAGACCGCCGCCTTCGCCATGTTTTCCTGGTGTTTCGACATGAGATTATCCTGGGAATGTCCGTTATTTGGCGCGCAGGCGCGGATGGATGGCGTTCTTCTTCCAGCTCAGCTCCGCGTCGATCTCGCGGATTTCCAGCGAAAGCGCGAAGTGCGGTGTCTCGAAGAGCGGGGCGAGGTGCCGGCTTGCAGTGGAAAACAGCACCTCGCCGGTGCGTTTCTTCTCCTCCGCGCTGCGCCCCTTGCCGATGCGCAGGTTGAGGTCGACGAAGGCGTTTTCCGGCAGAAGGTCGGCAATCGCATAGTGGTCGGCCCTGAGCGCCCGCACGCGCACCGCGCCGATCTCGAAAAGGCCGGTCTCCAGCATGGTTTCAAGCAGCGCCGCGCAGAGGGCGTCGAGGTCCGCGCGGCCTTCCAGATTGGCCGAATATTCCACTGTCAGATGCGGCATGGTTCCTCCCGCGCAGCGCATTTTTATTTAACATGTTAAATAGAGGGCGGGTTGTCAAGGGGCTATCGCGGCCTTCAGCCGCCGAAGCTGCCGGCCTGGGTCGGCACATGCACGTAGTTGCGGTCGAAATAGAGGAGCGCATGCCCGTCGCGCCGGCAGCGGATGTCCACGACCGCGCCGATCAGGATGTTGTGCGTGCCCACCAGCCGGGCCTCCGTCAGCCGGCAATCGAAAGAGACGATGGCGTCGGTGAGCGCCTGGTTGCCGGAAGGAAGGTCCGTCCAGGCCGCATCGGCATAGCGCGCCTCCATATCGGCCTCGCGCCCGGCGAAGGAGGCGGCAAGCGCCTTGTGCTCCTGCGTCAGCACGTTGACGCAGAAGCGGCGGTTCTCAATGAAGAGCCCGCTTTGCGCCGAGCGGCTGTTCATGCAGACGAGCAGCGTCGGCGGCTCGTCGGTCACCGAGCACATGGCGGTGGCGGTGAAGCCGCCGCGCCCGGCGGCGCCCTTGGTGGTGATCACGTTGACCGGGGCGCAGACCCGGGCCATCGCATTGCGGAACTCGGTCCTGGAAATGCCGGTGTCCATGGCGCGCTCCTCATTCGGCCGCGTTGCGGACGGCATCGCCGCCGAGCGGCGGCAGCCAGGTGTCGCCCGTCCAGCCGCTCTCGTCGTAGTCGGCCATGCACTGGTCGACCAGCGCTTCCATCTCCTTCAGCCGCCCGCCGCGTTCGGCGCCCTTCAGCACCTGAAGGCGCACCTCCTCCGGCGCGCCGGCATAGTTCAGTTCGTAGAGCGCATGGCGGCCGCCGAATTCCGTGCCGGTCGCATCCCACAGGAGCTTCATGATCTTGATGCGCTCGACATGGCCCATGTCGTTCGAGCCGCGCACATATTGCGCGAGATAGCGGTCGATCTCCGGGTTGGAAAAATCCTTTGCCGAGGAGGGCAGGTAGATGAGGCCGGAGGCCACCGTGCGGCGCACGATGTCGATGACCTTCGGATAGGCCTCCGACATGAAAGTGCGGTAGCAGAGCGCTGCCTCCAGGTTCGGCAGCACCGCGCCGCCCGCCCAGGGGATCGGATTGTAGGCCATGGCGTTGGAGAAGGACCAGAACTGGTGGCGGATGGCGATCACCTCGCCGAGCATCGCCTGGTTGCCGCGGAAGGCATCGCCCCCGGTGGCGCGCAGGGCCTTTGCGAGCAGGCCGGCGAGAAAGTCCATCTTCACCGCAAGCCGCGTGCAGCCCTGGAAGCAATAGCCGTGCATGAAGCCCGAGGCCGGGTGGAAGGACAGGATCTTGGCCGCATCGCGCAGCACCAGCACGTCCTCCCAGGGCACGAAGACATTGTCGAGCACCAGGATCGCGTCGTTCTCGTCGAAGCGCGAGGAGAGCGGATAGTCGAAGGGATGGGCAGCAAGCGCTGCCGTATGCTCGTAGGAGGTGCGGCAGAACATTTTTACGCCGGGCGCATTCATCGGCAGGATGAACATGACCGACAGTGACGGATCCTCGGTGACGGTCGCCGAACTCTGGGCGAGGAAATTGTAGTGCGTCAGCGCCGAGGAGGTGGCGACGACCTTGGCGCCCGAGACATAAATCCCGGCATCGGTCTCCTTCGTGATGTGCACGAAGACGTCCTTCACCGCATCGGCCGGTTTGTGGCGGTCGATCGGCGGGTTGACGATGGCGTGGTTCATGAAGAGCACGCTTTCCTGTGCGCGCCTGTGCCAGGAAAGCGCGTTGTCCCTGAAGGGGCCGTACCAGTCGGCATTTGCCCCGAGCGTGTTCATGAGGGCGGCCTTGTAGTCCGCCGTGCGGCCCATCCAGCCGTAGGACATGCGCGCCCAGTCGGCGATTGCACTCTGCTGGGCGACGAGGTCGGCGGCGGAATGGGCGACGCGGAAATATTTGTGCGTGTAACCGCCGGAACCGGTGTCGGTCGGCGATGTCAGGCGGTCCTTGCGCTTCGGGTCGTGCAGCGCATCGTACATGCGGGCGATGGAGCGGGCCGAATTGCGCATGGCCGGATGGCTGGTGACGTCGGCGATGCGTTCGCCGTTGATGTAGACCTCGCGCCCGTCGCGCAGGCTTGCGAGATATTCGGCGCCGGTGAACGGCCGGGTCTTGTCGCTGCGATGGTCTTCCGCGCGCATGGTGATCCTCCTCCTTGAAAATCCTGACAAACGCTAAGTCGGGGGTGCCGGAAGCACCATGGACAAACACGGCAATTCGCTGGTACTTTTTCCGGCATGACCCCGCGCAAGGATGTCCCCGCCTTCTTCGTCTATGGCGAGCCGAGCCGCACGCTCGACGTCGGCTTCCTGCATGTCGAGACGGTGATGGAGCGCAAAAGCCTGCATTTCGGGCAGGTCGCGCCGCACAAGCATCCGCTGATGGGGCAGATCACCTACTGGTTCAAGGGCGAGGGGCGCTACCGGATCGAAGATCGGACTTGGAATTTTCCCGCTCCGGCGATCAGTTTCGTGCCGAGCAACGTCGTGCACGGCTTCGACGTCGATGAACGGTCGGATGCCATCGTCGTCTCCATCTCGGACGACCAGTTGCGGGCGATGGCGCCGCAGGCGGATCTGGCGCTCGATGCGCCGGTGCTGCTTTGCGGCGCGGCGGATGCTCCCGGCTGGATGCGGATCGATGCGCTGCTCGCCATGGTGATGGAGGAGTATCGCGGCGGCGCGGGGGCGAGCGAGCGGGTGCTTGCCGGGCTGATCGGCGTCGTCCTCTCGCTGATGGCGCGGCTTGGCGGCGCAGGCGGCTTTGCGGCGGCCTCGCCGGCGGTCGCGCTGGGGCTGGAGTTGCGCCGCGCCATTGACCGGCACTACCGGGAGGACTGGCCGGTCGGGCGCTATGTCGAGCGGCTGGCGACGACACCGCACCTGCTCGACAAGGCGGCGCGCACGGTCTTCGGCCAGACGGTGAAGGACATGGTGCTGGAGCGGCGCCTGCTGGAGGCAAAGCGCCTGCTGCGCTTCACCATCCGCCCGGTGGAGGATATCGGCCGGGAGATCGGCTTCGAGGACCCCGCCTATTTCTCGCGCTTCTTCCGCAAGCGGGCCGGCCTCTCGCCCACGGAATGGCGCGCGCAGAACGCCGAGGCCTCCGGTGCCGGCTGAGGCGACTTGTGCCAGATGTCGATCTGCCGCCTGCAAACCTCTTTCCCTCGCCGTGTCCGCCAGTTATCGTCATATTCAGAGAAATACAGCGATGGAGCGTTGCATGGTCCGGTTGAATGAGATTCGCGAGAACGAGGTGGCCATTACCCCGCCGGAGGCCGCTGATGCACACCTCGTCTTCATCGGCCGGATTTCCACCCCCTGGACCTCGCGCATGGAAACGCCGCGCCAGGGTCGTCCCGACGGGCCGGTCTGCACCATCGAGGTCTTCGAGCCCTGGGGGCAGGCGCTGAAGGGGGCGGAGCGGTTCGAGCGGCTTGAGGTCCTCTACTGGCTGCACCAGTCGCGCCGCGACCTCGTGCTGCAGAGCCCCGCCTCGAACGGCGAGGTGCACGGCACCTTCTCGCTGCGCTCGCCCGTCCGGCCAAACCCGATCGGCACGTCGATCGTCGTGCTGGAAAAGATCGAGGGCACCCGGCTCTTCGTGCGCGGGCTCGACTGCCTCGACGGCACGCCGCTGATCGACCTGAAGCCGGACCGCAGCCTGTTCAAGCCGATCGCACCGCCCCAGAAGGGCGATTTCGCGACCGAGCCGGTGCGTATGTGCGAGAAGATCGACGACTAATCGTCGACGCCCACCATGACATCCGACGCCTTGATCAGCGCATAGGCTTCATGACCGGCGGCAAGGCCGAGTTCGTTCACGGCATCGTTGGTGATGGCGGCGGTGATGATCGACCCGCCGATATCGATGCGGACATGGGCCGTCGTCGCGCCGAGGACGACTTCGACGATCTTGCCCTTGAGGCGGTTGCGTGCGCTGATCTTCATGCGGTTCCTCCTGTTGCTGGAAGGGAAGGTAGGAGGGTGGAGTGGGATTGGAAGCCTAACGGCGTTTCAATTCGTATTTGAATGAGCCATTCTTCTGTGGCAGTGTCCGCGTGCTTGGAGGAGGCCCGCATGATCGTCGATACGCACCTGCATCTCATCTATCGGGATCGGCTGTCCTATCCCTGGCTTGCCGGCGTGCCGTCGCTCGATGCCGATTTCACGCAGGAGACCTATGCGAGGGAAGCACGCCGCCTCGGCATCGTCGCGGCCCTGCATATGGAAGTAGACGTGGCGGAGGGCGATGTCGCGCGCGAAACGGTCATGGTCGAGGGGCTTGCGGGGGAAGCGGGCAGCCTGCTCGTCGGCGCCATCGCCGCCTGCCGGCCGGAATCGCCGGATTTTCCGGCCTATCTCGAGACGGTCCTTGCCAATCCCTTCGTGCGTGGCTTCCGCCGCGTGCTGCATGTCGTGCCGGACGATGTTTCCGAAGGCGCGCTCTTCCGCGAGAACATAAGGCGGCTGGCGGGCACCGGCCTCAATTTCGATCTCTGCGTCCTGCCGCACCAGATCGGCAAGGCGATCGCGCTGGCGGACCTTGCGCCCGACGTTTCCTTCGTGCTCGACCATTGCGGCGTACCCGATATCAAGGGCGGCGGCTTCGATGCCTGGAAAGGGCCCGTCGCGGAGATCGCGCGCCGGCCGAACGTTACGGTGAAGCTCTCCGGCATTCCCGCCTATGGCGCGGAAGACTGGACGCTGGAGGACCTGAAGCCCTATTTCGCCCATGTGGCGGAAAACTTCGGCTTTGCGCGCATGGTCTGGGGCAGCGACTGGCCGGTCTGCACGCTCGGCGGCGGGCTTTCCACCTGGATCGGCGCGACGCAGGCGCTGCTGTCGGGCGTCAGCCTTGAGGACAAGCGCCGCGTTCTTGCCGAAAATGCCGCGCGGCTCTGGAAGATCGCGCCGAAGGCGTGATCACCGCCAGCGCGCCGTGCGCTCGATCCATTCGCGCGTGCGTGCCTCCGGATCGGCGTTCAGCGTGATGTCCGTCACCACGGCGGCGCTGTCGGCGCCGTTCTCGAAGACGGCCTGCAGGCGGTCCGGGTTGAGGCCGCCGATGGCAACGAGGGGAAGCGGCGCAATGCGCGTCTTCCAGTCCCTGAGCCGCTCGACGCCCTGCGGCGCCCATTTCATCTTCTTCAGGATCGTCGGCCAGACCGGGCCGAGCGCGACATAGTCGGGCTTCGCCGCAAGGGCGACGTCGAGCTCCGCACCGTCATGGGTGGAAAGGCCGAGCTTCATGCCGGCCGCACGGATGGCGCCGACATCGGCGGCCGCCAGATCCTCCTGGCCGAGATGCACGTAGTCGCAACCCTCCTCGATGGCGATCCGCCAGTAGTCGTTGACGATGAGCTGGCAGCCGTGTTCGGCGCAGGTGGTTTTCGCCCGGCGGATCTCGGCGCGCAGCCGCTCCTCCGGCAGGTCCTTCATACGCAGTTGCACGAGTTTCACGCCGACAGGCACGAGCCGGTCGATCCAGTCGGCACTGTCGACGATGAGGTAGAAGGGATCGAGCGTCATGCGAAGACCGCCTTTCCGATGACGGGGGTGGAGGGGACGGCCATGTCGCGCGGCTCCAGCGGCACGGCGGCATGGGCGAGGCGGCCGGCCTCGATGGCGAGCGCGAAGGCCTCGGCCATGGCCGCCGGATCGCCGGCGCCGGCGACGGCGGTGTTGAGCAGCACGGCGTCATAGCCGAGCTCCATGACACCGGCGGCGTGCGAGGGGCGGCCGATGCCGGCATCGACGATCAGCGGCACGTCGGGGAAATGCGCCCGGAAGGCGCGCAGCGCCATCGGGTTCACCGGTCCCATGGCCGAGCCGATCGGCGCGCACCAGGGCATCAGCACGCGGCAGCCGGCCTCGACCAGCTTCTCCGCGACGACGAGGTCATCCGTCGTATAGGGGAAGACCTGGAAGCCTTCCCCCGTCAGGATGCGTGCCGCCTCGACGAGGCCGAAGACGTCGGGCTGCAGCGTGTCGTGATGGCCGATCACCTCCAGCTTGATCCAGTCCGTGCGGAAGACTTCGCGCGCCATCTTCGCCGTCAGCACGGCCTCCTGCACGCTGTGGCAGCCGGCGGTGTTGGGCAGGACATGCACGCCGAGCGCATGGATCAGCTCGAAGAACGCGCCGCCCGCCTTGCCGCCGGCGGTTTCGCGCCGCAGCGACACGGTGACGATCTCCGCCTTGGCGCGGCGCACGGCCTCGGCGAGGACCGCCGGGGAGGGATAGCGGGCGGTGCCGAGCAGCAGGCGGGAGCGGACCTCTCTATCGTAGAGCTTCAGCATGTCAGCCTCCCTGCATCGGCGAGAGGATTTCGATGCGGTCGCGCGCGCCGAGCGTGAAACCGGCGCGGTCCTCGCGGTGCACGAGTTCGCCGTTGACGGCCGTCGCCAGCCACTCGCCCTCATAGTCGAGGGCAAAGAGCAGGTCGGCGAGCGTCGCCGCCGCGATTTCCTGTTCCTCACCGTTGATGATGAAGGTCATGATGCCCTCCTTTCCGGTTGTGCCAGCTCCGCAAGGAGCCGCCGTGCGACCTCGCCCGCCATGGCGGGGGCGAGCAGGAAGCCGTGGCGATAGAGGCCGTTCACATGCAGCGTGCCTTCGTGCTCGCTGACGCGCGGCAGGTTGTCGGGATAGGCGGGGCGGATGCCGGTGCCTGTTCCCGTAAGCCTTGCCTCACCGAAGGCGGGGTGCAGCGTATAGGCGGCGTTCAGCAGCTCCATGAGCGAGCGGGCTGTGATGCCGCCGTCATCGGCGCTCTCGATCATGGTCGCACCCACCATGAAGCGACCTCGTCCGCGCGGCACGATGTAGATCTGGTGGCGCGGATGCAGCAGGCGGACGGGGCGGGAGAGGTTGACCTCCGGGGTTTCCACATAGAGCATCTCGCCGCGCACGCCCCTGAGATCCGGCAGGTTGCCGATCTGTGCGGCGCCGGTGCAGTCGACCACGCGGTCAAAGCGAGCGGCATCCGGCGCGCCGTCCACGCCGAAGTGGAAGCGCATGCGCGCCTCCTCCAGCCCGGCGGTGAGGGCCGAGAGTGCGCGTTGCGGATCGAGATGGGCCTCCTGCCGGAAGAACAGCGCCCTGGGGAAGCGGCCGGCAAGATCCGGCTCCAGCGCGGCGATGGCCGCGGCATCCAGCCATTCCCAGCCGCTCGTGCGGCGGGCGAAGCGGTCGAGCTCCGCGGCATCGCGGCCGGCGGCGACGACCAGCGTTCCCCGGCGGCTGACATGTCCGGGCACGGCCGCCTCCCACCAGTCGGCGGCCGAGCGGCCGAGCGTTACGACGGGCTCCTCCGCACTTTCGCGCTCACACCAGGGGGCCAGCATGCCGCCGGCAAAGCCGGAAGCGCCGAGGCCGACCTTTTCGGCCTGCTCGGTAACGGTGACGTCGAAACCGTGGCGATAGAGCTGCCAGGCGACCGTGAGGCCGGCGACGCCGGCTCCCTTGACGAGGACGCGCATGGTCATTCTCCCGCCGCGACGTCGGAGAGCGGCATGTAGAGGTCGCCGCCGTCGCGATACTTTGCGGCCATGGCCTCCAGCCCCTCCTTCTGCGCCTCGGCGCGGATGTCGTGCGAGATGCGCATGGAGCAGAATTTCGGGCCGCACATGGAGCAGAAATGCGCCACCTTGTGCGCCTCCTTCGGCAACGTCTCGTCGTGGAAGGCGCGGGCGGTTTCCGGGTCGAGCGAGAGGTTGAACTGGTCCTCCCAGCGGAATTCGAAGCGGGCGCGCGACAGCGCGTCGTCGCGGGTCTTCGCCGCCGGATGGCCCTTGGCGAGGTCGGCGGCGTGCGCGGCGATCTTGTAGGTGATGACGCCGACCTTCACGTCGTCGCGGTCCGGCAGGCCGAGATGCTCCTTCGGCGTGACGTAGCAGAGCATGGCCGTGCCGAACCAGCCGATCATCGCCGCGCCGATGCCCGAGGTGATGTGGTCGTAGCCGGGGGCGATGTCGGTCGTCAGCGGGCCGAGCGTATAGAAGGGCGCCTCGCCGCAGGTCTTCAGCTGCTTGTCCATGTTCTCCTTGATCTTGTGCATCGGCACATGGCCGGGACCTTCGATCATGACCTGGCAGTCTTTTGCCCAGGCGATCTGCGTCAGTTCGCCGAGGGTTTCGAGTTCGGCGAACTGCGCGGCGTCGTTGGCGTCGGCGATCGAGCCGGGGCGCAGGCCGTCGCCGAGCGAGAAGGAGACGTCATAGGCTCGGCAGATGTCACAGATCTCCTCGAAATGCTCGTAGAGGAAGCTTTCCCGGTGATGATGGAGACACCACTTGGCCATGATCGAGCCGCCGCGCGAGACGATGCCGGTGACGCGGTTCACGGCGAGCGGGATATAGGCGAGCCGCACGCCGGCATGGATGGTGAAATAGTCGACGCCCTGTTCGGCCTGCTCGATCAGCGTGTCGCGGAAGACCTCCCAGGTGAGGTCCTCGGCAATGCCGTTCACCTTCTCCAGCGCCTGGTAGAGCGGCACTGTGCCGATCGGCACCGGTGCATTGCGGATGATCCATTCGCGGATATTGTGGATGTTACGGCCGGTGGAGAGGTCCATGACCGTATCGCCGCCCCAGCGGATCGCCCAGACCATCTTCTCCACCTCTTCCGCCATGGAGGAGGTGACGGCGGAATTGCCGATATTGGCGTTGATCTTCACCAGGAAGTTCCGGCCGATGATCATCGGCTCGGCCTCCGGGTGGTTGATGTTGGCCGGGATGATGGCCCGGCCGCTCGCGACCTCATGGCGGACGAATTCCGGCGTCACGAAGTCGGGGATGTGGGCACCGAAGCTCTCGCCGTCACGGACGAGCGCTTGCTTTGCGGCCTTGCGGCCGAGGTTCTCGCGAATGGCGATGAATTCCATTTCCGGCGTGATGATGCCGGCGCGGGCATAGGCGAGCTGCGTCACCGCCTTGCCGTCCTTCGCCCGGCGCGGCCGGTTGCGCACGGGAAATTCCGGCGTCAGCCGCTCGCCGGTGGCAAAGCCGTTGTCCTCCGGGCGGATGTGGCGGCCGTCGTATTCCTCGGTGTCGCCGCGCGCCGCGACCCAGGCCGCGCGCAGCCGCGGCAGGCCGCTCTCGATCGAGACGACATGGGTCGGGTCGGTATAGGGGCCGGAGGCGTCATAGACGATGACCGGCGGCTCGCCGGAGGTCGGGTGCAGTGCGATCTCGCGCATCGGCACGCGGATCTGCGGGTGCTGCTCGCCGGCTATGTGGATCTTGCGCGAGGCGGGCAGGGCACCCGTCGTGACGGTGGGAGTGAGCTTCTGGGCGGCAATATTCATCGTGAGGCTCCAAGTTTGCGATTGGAGACCCAGTCCTAGAGCCGGAATGATGGAAGGACGCGTAGGCGGAATCCGGGTTGCGGATTTCGGGTTCTACAGCGCTTGCACCGTCCCTACGCCAGTATGAACTGGATCAGGTTCAACGGGTCACTGCGCTGCGAATGCCAGCAGTATCTCAGCCCCTTGTCGGGACCCCCCTGGTGAATGCCCCAAGCAAAGACGCTGTGTCGTGATTTGTCAACCGGGTAAAATGTGTAAGTAATGGATTACTGATTTGTGCGCCACTTTCGCCCCTCGTCAGGGGAGGCCTTGCCTGGAGGAACGCTGCTTGTTTCCTGGCGGCACCCTCTCCTCCGTCGTGCTCGGGCTTGACCCTAGCATCCACAGGCCGCGGGTGAAACGTGGATCCTCGGGTCAAGCCCGAGCATGACGGCAGTGGGTGGAGGCAAACGGAAACGGCGGGGCTCTGCCCCGCCGTACCCTTTGAAATCCCTTGCGAAAACTACTCGCGTTCGCCCGTGAAATTCAGCAGGAGCTGGAAGATGTTGACGAAGTTCAGGTACAGCGAAAGCGCGCCGAACACGGCCATCTTCTGCTGCGATTCCTGGTCGATGTTCTCGGCATACTGTTCCTTGATGTTCTGCGTGTCCCAGGCGGTGAGGCCGACGAAGACGACGATGCCGATCACGGAAATCGCGAACTGCAGTGCGCTCGAACCGAGGAAGATGTTGACGATCGAGGCGATGATGACGCCGATGAGGCCCATCATCAGGAACGAGCCGAACTTCGACAGGTCACGCTTCGTCACATAGCCGTAGAGGCTCGTCGCGCCGAACATCGAGGCGGCGATGAAGAAGGTGCGGGCGATGCTCGTGCCGGTGAAGACGAGGAACACCGAGGCGAGCGACAGGCCCATGACGGCGCAGAAGGCCCAGAAGGTCATTTGTGCGGTGCTGGCCGACATCGTCTGGATCTTGAACGAGAAGAAGAAGACGAAGGCGAGCGGAGCCAGCATCACCACCCATTTCAGCGGCGAAGAGAAGATCGGCACGTAGAGGGCCGGCGTCGAGCCGACGATGAAGGCGACGAGGCCGGTGATGACGAGGCCGGCGCCCATGTAATTGTAGACGCGCAGCATGTGCTGGCGCAGGCCCTCGTCGAAGAGGGCGGCCGACTGCGCCTGCGCGCCGTAGCCAAATCGCTGTTGTACGGGGTCCATCGAATACTCCTTGGGTTCGGATGGGTTGATCAGTAGAGCGTGCGCGAGAGGTCGCGCGCGGTTTCAGCCAGGTCGTCGGCCTTGCGGCTTTCCGACACAAGCGCATAGGCGACATCGCCAATCTGCCAGTAGGCGGCCCGGGCATTGTCGGCGTGGAAGAGCAGGACATGCTGCACGGCGAACGAGCCCGGGCGTACCGCGAAGAGCGACAGGCGCTCGTCCTTACGCGGTTCCAGCACCAGTTCGACGCTCGGGCCATAGGCGGAGGGGAAGACCTGCGTATCGATCACGCCCCAGCCCTTCGGCAGGTCCGGCAGCACGATCGCGGTTGCCGAGCGGATCTCGGCCGGATCGAAGGTCTCGATCTCCGGCTGCGAGGCCATCGTGTCGCGCAGCAGCGTCGTCCTGTGCGCGCGCACCGCCTCCTCCACGAAGGCGGGCGGCGGCGTGGAGGCCACGACCTCGGTGGCGCCGAAGGGGCCGAGTACCGCATGGGCCGTCCAGCCGGCGCCGACGAAGAGGGCAATGGCCGCGGCACGGCGGAAGACGGAGAAGATGCGGCGGCGCGACAGGGCGCGCTCCAGGAGCCGTGCGGCCTCGCGCGTTTCCTGCCGGGTCACCGTGCGGTGGTCGGCGAGCGCCAGACGCAGTTCGTCGCGCACGCGCAGGTCCTTCATGACCTGCGCGGCGACCTCAGGCCGTTCCGAAAGATAGGCCTCCACTTCGATGCGCCGGCCGACGGCGAGCTGCTCGTCGACATAGGCGTTGAGGTCTGTTTCGAGAATGGGGTCATTGCTGGTCATCGCCAGTGCCTCCGACGAGCCTGAGATGTGTGACGGGAGCGGCGCTGCCGCTCTGTTCGAAGGCGCGCAGCCGCTGGCGGGCGCGGGCGACGCGCGACATCAGCGTGCCGACCGGAATGCCCAGCGTCTCGGCCGCCTCCTGGTAGGAAAGTTCCTCGATCGCGACGAGGTGCAGGGCCTCGCGCTGGTCTTCCGGCAGGGCGAAGAAGGCGTTGCGCAGCTGCGTCAGGCGCACCGAATGGTCCTGGTTCGCCGGGACGGACGCCTCTGCCAGTTCCGCCGCGGCATCGTGCCGGCGTTCCTGCGAGCGGCGCTGGCGCAGGCGGTCGACATGCGCATTGTGCAGGATCGACATCAGCCAGTTGCGCACGCTGGCGCCGGTGCGGAAGGTCGACTGCCGCTCATAGGCCTTGACCAGAGCATCGTGCACCAGGTCCTCGGCCTCGTCCGGATTGCGCACGAGCGAGAGCGCGTAGCGCCTGAGCGCTGCGAGCTGTCCGATCACGTTGAAGCCGGGTGTCTTTCCGTTCATGCCCCAGTATACGAAAGCCGGGCGGCGCCCATTCCATTCCTTCCGGAAAAATTTTCAGAGCCAGTGCAGCACGAGGGCGGCGAGCACGATGTAGCGGCCGAACTTGGCGAGGGAAACGACGGCGAGGAAGCGCAGGAACGGTTCGCGCATGATGCCGGCGGCCACCGTGAGCGGGTCGCCGATGACCGGCATCCAGCTCAAGAGCAGGCTCCACCAGCCGTATCTGCGATACCACCGGCCGGCCCGTTCGAGGTTGCCGTCGCTGACGGGAAACCACCGCGCGCCGCGGAACCGCTCGACGCCGCGGCCGAGCAGCCAGTTGACGACCGACCCCAGCACATTGCCGGTGCCGGCGACGAGGATCAGCAGGGCCGGGGAATGGGCTCCCGTGGCCAGCAGGCCGCCGAGCACGGCTTCCGACTGCGCCGGCAGGATGGTGGCGGCGACGAGCGCGGCGAGGAAGAGCCCGCCATAGGCGGCAAGCGTGCCCATCGGGTCAGGGCGAAAGCAGGGTTCGGGTGAGCGGATGCCCGGGATCGGCGAGGCCGTCGACGATGTCGAAATGATGCCGGTTCGGCTCGACGACGGTCGCCGTCGTGGCGCCGAGGCCGATCCAGATGTTGGCGAGCAGGGCGTTCTGGCGCAGGAATTCCGCCCGCTCCATGGCACCCACCCAGCAGGTGAGCCGCGTGCCCTCGACGGGGCGCAGCAGGGCCGGGCTCTCGGCGGTGGCCTCCGCCTCGTCGATGTGCAGCCGTTCGTTCATGGCGGTGGGCATGAGCGGGCGCAGGTCGTGCAGGCCTGAGAGGGAGAGGACATGGCGGATGCGCGCGAGCGTCACCGCGGAAAGCGGCGAGGCTTGCGACACCATTCGGCTGACGAGCTGGCCGCCGGCAGAATGGCCGATCAGGCGGAGGTCGCCGGCGACCAGGCCCGCGGCCGTCTCGATCGCCGCCGCGACCTCCCGCACGATGCCGCCGATGCGGATGGCCGGGCAGAGCGTGTAGGATGGCATGGCGACGGCGTAGCCGTGGGCGAGGGGACCGGCGGCAAGATGCGACCAGAAGCTTTTGTCGAGCCGCAGCCAGAAGCCGCCGTGCACGTAGACGACGAGGCCGCGCGGCGTGCCCTCGGGCAAGAAGAGGTCGAGGCGGTTGCGCTCGCCTTCGCCATAGGCAAGGTCGAGCCTTGCCCGGCCTTCGGCGGCCAGCGTCGCGCGCATCCGCTCTGCCGGTTCCACCCAGGCGGCGGGCCAGCGGGTGCCGCCCGGAATGTTGCCGCCGTTCTCATAGGCGTCGTCCCAGTCGGTGATCCTGTAGCCGAACATGCGGTCCTTCCTTCCTAAACGCCGAGATAGCGGTCCTGCAGGTCGCGGGTGAAGGCCGGCGGCGGACCGGAAAACACCGTGCGGCCCTTTTCCAGCACGCAGCAGCGGTCGGTGAGCGGCAGGAGTTCGGAAAGCGTCTTGTCGACGACGAGGATTGCTTGGCCTTCCGCCTTCAGCCGCCGGATCGCCGCCCAGATATCCTGCCGGATCACCGGCGCCAGCCCCTCGGTCGCCTCGTCGAGGATGAGGAGCTTGGGATTGGTCATCAGGGCACGGCCGATCGCCAGCATCTGCTGCTCGCCGCCGGACAGCGTGTCGGCATACTGGCCCAGCCGCTCGCCGAGCCGGGGAAAGAGATCGACCACCTTCGCCCGCGTCCAGGTGCCGCGCCGGGCGGAGGCGAGGAGGTTCTCCTCGACCGTCAGGTTGGCGAAGCAGCGGCGCCCCTCGGGCACGAGGCCGATGCCGAGGCGGGCGATGCGGTGCGGCAGGAGCGCTGTCACGATCTTGCCGTCGAAGGCGATGCGGCCGGCACGCGCCGGCGTCAGGCCGAGGATCGAGCGGATCGTCGTCGTCTTGCCCATGCCGTTGCGGCCCATCAGCGCCACCACTTCGCCCTCGCCCACGGCAAGCGACACGCCGAACAGCGCCTGCGAGGCGCCGTAGAAGGTCTCGACCTCCTCGAGGGTGAGCAGGCTCATGCGGACTCTCCCAGATAGGCCCGGCGCACCTCGGGGTCGTTGCGGATCTCGCTGACGCTGCCCGTCGCGATGATGCGGCCGTAGACCAGCACGGACACGCGGTCGGCGAGCGCGAAGACGGCGTCCATGTCGTGCTCCACCAGCAGGATCGGCGCTTCCCGGCGCAAACCGTCGAGGAAGCCGGTCAGTGCCTTGGAGCCTTCCGGCCCCATGCCGGCCATCGGCTCGTCGAGCAGGAAGGCTTTCGGCTCCATTGCGAGCGCGACGGCGATCTCCAGTTGCCGGCGTTCGCCGTGGGAGAGCGCCGCGGCGGGAATGTTGGCCCGATCGGCAAGGCCGACGCGTGACAGCATCTGCATCGCCGGTTCGGTGAGCGCGGTGTCGCGCGTCACCGGGCGGAAGAAGCGCAGGCTCGTTCCCTGCCGCGCCTGCACGGCGAGCATGACGTTGCGCAGCGCGGAAAATTCCTGGGCGAGCGAGGAGATCTGGAAGGTGCGGGCAAGGCCCATGCGGGCGCGCCGCGCCGTGTCGAGCGCAGTGACGTCCGTGCCAAGGAAGCGGATGCTGCCGGCATCGGGGGCGAGCGCGCCGGAGATTTGGTTGATCAGCGTGCTCTTGCCCGCCCCGTTGGGGCCGATCAGGGCGTGGATCTCGCCGACCCTGAGATCGAGGCTGGCGCCGTTCGTCGCCTTCAGCGCGCCGAAGGATTTTTCGAGATCTTTGACTTCGAGGACGGGTTCAGCCATGGCGCGGCCTCCCGGCCAGAAAGCCGAGCAGCCCGCCGCGCGCGAAGAAGACGACGGCGAGGAGGACTAGGCCGAGGAAGAACTGCCAGCGCTCCGTCAGGCCGCCCAGCGCATATTCGAAGAGGACATAGAGCGTGGCCCCGGCAAGCGGGCCGAACAGGCGGCTCTTGCCGCCGAGGATGATCAGCACGATCAATTCGCCGGACATGTGCCAGGACAGCATGGAAGGGCTGACGAAGCGGTTGAGATCGGCAAAGAGGGCACCCGCAAGGCCGGTGATCGCAGCCGAGAGCACGAAGGCGACCAGGCGGATCGTGAAGGGCGAGATGCCGATGGCGGCGAGCCTTGCCGGGTTCTGCCGCGCAGCCTCCAGCGCCGCGCCGAAGCGGGAGGCCCGCAGGCGATGGAAGAGGAGAAGGCCCAAGAGCAGCAGCACGAAGACGACGGCGAAATAGGGGAATGGCCTTGCCGTGTTGAGGCCGGGAAAGCCGTTGCGCATGGAAAGCGACAGGCCGTCCTCACCGCCATAGGCCGGCCAGGAGATGGCGAAATAATAGATCATCTGCGCGAAGGCGAGCGTGATCATGATGAAGTAGACGCCGGACGTGCGCAGGCTGACGAGGCCGATCGGCAGCGCCACGAGGCCGCACAGCAGGATCGCGGCGAGCCAGATGACCGGCATGGAGGTCGTGCCCGGCAGGCCGAAGGCGACGGGCTCCATGTTGAAGGCGTGCGTCGCCAGAACGCCGGCCGCATAGCCGCCGAGGCCGAAGAAGGCGGCATGGCCGAAGGAGACGAGGCCGCCGAGCCCGAGCGCGATGTTGAGCCCGACGGCCGCCAGCGCCAGGATCGCGACGCGGGTGGCAAGCGTGATGTAGAAGACCTCGCCGGTAAGGAGGGCCACGAGCGCGACGGCCGGCAGCAGGAGGACGAGGAGGAGGTTGACCGTGGTTTCGCGCGCCGTCATGCCTCAGGCCCTCGCCGAGAAGAGGCCGCTCGGCCGGAAGGCGAGGATCAGCGCCATGACGATATAGATGAGCATGGAGGCGAGCGCGGCGCTGACGGGACCGGCCTCCGTCGCCGGCATCACCAGCGCGAGCGCCTTGGGCAGCAGGAAACGGCCCATCGTATCGACGAGGCCGACGAGGACCGCGCCGATTAGCGCCCCCTTGATGGAGCCGATGCCGCCGATGACGATGACCACGAAGGCGAGGATCAGCGCCGGTTCGCCCATGCCGACCTGCACCGATTGCAGCGCGCCGACGAGCGCGCCGGCAAGGCCGGCGAGCGCCGCGCCGAAGGCGAAGACGATCGTGTAGAGCGAGCGGATGTCGACGCCGAGCGCGGCGATCATCTCGCGGTCGGATTCGCCGGCGCGGATGCGCATGCCGAGCCGCGTGCGGCCGATCAAGAGGTAGAGGCCGATGGCAACGGCGATGCCGACGCCGATGATGGCGAGGCGGTAGAGCGGATATTGCCCGCCGCCGGGCAGCGTCACCGCGCCCTGCAGCAGCGGCGGTATGTCGAGATAGAGCGGAAAGGAGCCGAAGAGCCAGCGCGTGCCCTCGGAGAAGATGAGGATCAGCGCGAAGGTGGCGAGCACCTGGTCGAGATGGTCGCGGGCATAGAGCCTGCGGATGATGGCGACCTCCATCAGTGCCCCCGCGGCGGCGGCGGCCGCAAGGCTCGCGACGAGCCCGAGCCAGAAGGAGCTGGTCGCGGCGGCAACCGCGGCGCAGGCGAAGGCGCCGACCATGTAGAGCGCGCCGTGGGCGAGGTTGATCAGCCCCATCACGCCGAAGATCAGCGTCAGGCCGGCGGCGATGAGGAACAGCATCACGCCGAGCTGGAGCCCGTTCAGGAACTGTTCGATCAGGAGGGCGAGGGACAAGATGGCCGGTCCGGAAGGTCATGCGGGGACATCCGCCCGAAGGCGGATGTCCGGTCGCGGATTACATCGAGCACTTGTCGGCGTAGGCGTCGCCGTGATCGGTGAAGGCGGTGGCGATGATCTTGTTGGTCAGCACGTCGCCTTCCTTCACGACCTCGGTGACATAGATGTCTTGGATCGGATGGTTGTTCGTGTTGAACTTGAATTTTCCGCGCACGGAGGCGAAATCCGCCGCCTTCAGCGCGGCGCGGAAGGCATCCTTGTCCTTCACGCTGGCCTTGCCGATGGCCGAGAGGATGAGGTTGGCCGTGTCCCAGCTCTGTGCGGCATAGATCGAGGGCAGGCGATTATATTCCTTCTGGAACGCTTCGACGAAGGCCTTGTTGGCCGGGTTGTCGAGGTCTTTTGCCCAGGTGCCGGAATTCTTGACGCCGAGCGCGGCATCGCCGATCGCCGGCAGCACGTCCTGGCTGAAGGAGAAGCCGGGCCCGGTGACGGGAATGGAAACACCCGACTGGGCATATTGCTTCATGAAGGCGATGCCCATGCCGCCGGGCAGGAAGAAGTAGACGGAATCGGCGCCGGACGCACGAATCTCCGCGATCTCGGCGGCATAGTCCGTCTGGCCGACCTGGGTATAGACTTCGCCTGCGAGCTCGCCCTTGTAGTAGCGCTTGAAGCCGGTCAACGCGTCCTTGCCGGCCGGGTAGTTCGGCGCCAGGATGAAGGTCTTCTTGTAGTCCTTGTTGTCGTATTCGCCCATCGCCTCGTGGAAGTTGTCGTTCTGGTAGGCGACGTTGAAATAGTTCGCATGGCAGTTCGCGCCGGCGAGCGCCGACGGGCCGGCATTGGGCGAAAGGTAGATGACGTCCTGAGCCACCGCGTTCGGCACCACGGCCATGGCGAGGTTCGACCAGATGATGCCCGTCATCAGGTCCACCTTGTCGCTCTGGATCATCTTCTCGGCGATCTGAACGGCGAGTTCCGGCTTCTGCGCGTCGTCTTCCACGACGAGTTCGATCTCGCTGTTGCCGGATTGCTTGATGGCGAGCTGGAAGGCGTCGCGCATGTCGATGCCGAGACCCGCGCCGCCGCCCGACAGCGTGGTGATGACGCCGATCTTCACCGGTTCCGCCTGGGCGATGCCCGCCGTCACGATCGCGAGAGCGGCCACGCCGCCCGCCAGAAACTTCCGCATGCTGTTCTCCCTCTTTCCGTCGGCCCCGTTTTCGGGGCGTTTTTCGAGAAGAGAACCTTTCAGAGTTCCGCGATCAGCGCAACCGTGTGTTTTCGTTTCGCAATCGGAGAATTGCGGGAAGATCGGCGGCGGCCCGCAGGTTCGGGCCGCCGGCACGATCAGCGCCGCGGAGGACGACGGCGGCTAGAGCATTTCCAGCCGGAGCGAGATCGCTTCGGCGTCGGATAATGCGGTAAAAACAAGAATCTAAAGCGTTTCCGGTGAACCGGAGTTTGCCGGAAATGCTCCAGACTTGCAGCCGGTAGGCCTGCTCATCCGCCCGGTCAGCAGAGCGGCGACCGGTTCATCAGCACGATATCGCTCGATGTCAGCGCCATGCGCGAAGGCTCGTCGATCTGCTCCAGCACCGCATGCAGTGCCTTGTCCAGGCAGAATTCGGCTACCTCGGCATTCAGCGACTTGGCCGATTCCAGCGCGAATGCGACAAGCCGCGCCAGCGCCATCAGTTCCGTGCCCTTGTCTTCGGTTTCGATGGTCTCAATTTTCATGTCCTGTGCCCCCTCGAGCCATGCTCGCTTTCAACCCCTGAGGCGAAGTATAGGCGTGACTCCGAAGCTGCGCGCGTGACTCAAGCGTGACACACGCGGAATGGGAAACCGCGCGCCCTTTCAGGTTTCGGGTTGATCGGCGAGGGTGCGCCAGAGCGATGTCGCCCGGAATGTCCAGTTTCCCTGTTTTTCAGGGGTTTTTGCGTCGAAATCTTTGAGGGCGTGCACGAGGGCGAGGGCGTCCGCACGCTTCTGGTCGACGGCTGTTGCGAGGAAAAGTTGCAGAAGCGATTTCCTCTCCTGTGCCGTTTCGATCCGTTCGATGATCGCAGGCCAGGTCCGTTCCTTGTAGAAAAGCCCCGCCGCCGCGGCGCGGAGCATCGATATCCGATGCTTGTCAACGGTTCCCTCCGCCTCCAGCCGATCGAGGGTCGCCTCGACGTTGACGAGGGGAAGGGAGAGGGCAGGATAGCCAAGTTCGGCGGGTCCGTGCAACAGGGCGACGTCCGCGTCGTCCATGCGCCGGCCGCAGGCATAGTCCTCGTAGATGCGGCCGATGCCGACCATGCCGAATGCGTCGCATTCGGCAGCGCGCAGCGCCCCCATGCTGGCCGCGCCGAGAACGGCGACGCCCTGGTCCAGCGCGTAGAGGATTTCCTTGTGCCAGACGGGGGCCACATGCTCGAAATTGCCGTCGACGATGCCGATCGCCGTCGCCCCCTCCCGTATGGCGGCCAATACATCGCCGTGTACCGCGGGTGGGCGGACCGTTATGGCATCGCCCGCAAGGGCGGCGGCGTCAGGTAGGCTAGGGCCGGCGAAGAGAATCTTCATAGGGTCGGGAACAGCATACGAGAGAGTGCACGGGTGCCGACGGCGTGACGGCGCGCCCCCTCCGGGCTTTCGAGCGTCGGCACGATCATCTTGACCACTGCGATGGGCAGCGTGGCGCCACCAAGCGGCACGGCAACGATGGGATTGATGCCTGATACAGCGAGTTTTTCGAGACAGTACGCGAGCAGTGCGGCAGCATCGCCGCCTGGTGCCGGATGGCTTTTCGCCCGTCCCGGTGCGGCGTCGAAGAGGGCGACGGTCTCCGGGGCGAGCGGGCGGATGAAGGTCTCGGCGAAGAGGTCGTCGCGCGCGCCGCTGATATAGGTGAGGCGCGATTGGGCGACCTCCGTCAGCGCGCGGATAACGGCGCGGACGGCGACGGGATGTGTGCCGTAGCCGATCGTCGCATCATGGTAGCGCGGCGCTTTCTTATCACGCAGGCCAGTGTCGCCGAGCACGGCGGCATAGGTGGGGATGGCGAGATCGCTGGTGATGTCGAAGAGGCGGAATTCAAGCCGTGCAGCCTCGAAGCGGCCGGTGAGGTCATCTATGACGGGGTCGGCGAAATCGGCGGGATCGATCGCGCTCGCAAGGCGGCGCTGGCGCGGCAGCAGCCGCCATAGGCGGTCGGCGTCCCGCTCAATGCGCTCCAGCAGACCGTGCAGGGCCGCTTCGGTCTCGGAATTGCCGGAGGCGAGACCGTCGGAGGATTGCCAGAACCGAGGGGTGTGAACGGTCCTGTCTAGGCAGACGGCGGCGCGCGGCACCCAGACAGTCTCATCAGTCACGATGTCGCGCCCCGCGAGCCAGTCGATGTTTTCGTCCTCTGAAAGGAAGGCTTGTCCACTTGCAATGAAAATATCGAGCGGCAGGCAGAGTTCTCCCGCCGCCGCAAAGTCACGCCGCGCGGCGGAGCGTGCCGGAACAAGCGGCTCACCGGCGACCGCGCGTTCAAGGGCTTCCATGGCGGCGGAGACCTTGGCGTCGATATCGGTGATGCCCTTGCCCTGGTTGATGACGATCGAACGGGCATTGGGGCTGACAGCGTTCCACACGGGGATACCGATCGAATCGAGCCCGGTCAGGCGAGAAAGCCGTGTAATGCCGAATCGGGGCAGCAAGGCCTCGATTCGGCGCCAGGTCTCGTCGGGACCGCAGATGCGGTCCGAATAGGCCGTCATGGTGCGAGCGGGGTCAGGGGTGCGTGTCCATGAAGCCGCCGGTCACGTATCGTAGAAGCCGCCCGACAGCTGCGTCAGATTGTCGGCCGTGGCGTTGGCCGGCGCGCGCACGGCGAAATCGACGCCCGCCGTTATCGTCGCGCCGGCCTTGCGCAGGTCGTCCCCCGCCTTCAGGGGGCCACTTGCCGGCACGGCGATCTGTGTGACGGTGCCCGCGTCGAGATCGGCGACCCACAGGCCGTCATCTCCCTCGATACCCAAAACAACGAGTCTTGCCATATTCGTTCTCCCTTATCGTCAATGAATCAAAAACCTGCTCGTTTCAGTCCTTCGTAATAGTGCTGTCTCTGCCATTCCTCCTTGAAAGGTATGATCGCAATCCAAGATTCGAGGTCGAAATTCGGATTGCTTTTGTAGGCGCGGCGCACGAACAGCCGGGCCTTCTTGAGGTCCCCGAGCATGGCCCAGGAGGCGGCCGATATGCGGTGTACGGGTTCCTTGTCCTTCATCCGGCTTATGTAGGATAGAGCTTCCTCATATTTTCCGAGCCCGTAGGCGGCACCCGCCGCAGTCCAGAAATATTCGTCCGGCGGCAGCGGATTGAGTTCGATCGCGTGCTCGATCTTCTTCAGGCCGATATCCGGCCGTGAGGCCTGCACCAGCGTGTCGGCATAGCTCGCGATGACATTGGCATAATGCGGGCTCAGCGCCTCGGCGCGGTCGAGATAGGCGGTGCTTTCGTCGAACTGGCGGGCATAGAGCTTGACCACGCCGAGTTCGCGGTATCCCGAGGGCAGGCGCTCGTCGATGCGGATGGTTTCCTCCGCGAAATGCTCGGCCCGGCGCAGGAGGTCGGCATCGCCGCGCGCCGTCAGCAGCCATTCGAGGAAATAGGTGCGTGCCAGGCCGCCGATCGCCGGGGCGAAGCCGCTGTTGACCTGCAGAGCCTCGCGAAAGCTCTTGCGGGCGCGGCGAATGTCGCGCAGGTCGAGGTTCTTCAACTGGCCCTGGCCGATAAGGAAGCTGCGGTAGGCGTCGGCATCCTGTTCATAGTCGCCGCGTACCAGTTCGTTGCGCTCGATCTCGGTGGCGATCGCCCCGGCGATCTGGTGGGCGATCATCTGTCGCGAGCGGGCAAGGCCCTCGGCGGAAAGCGGGAAGCGGTCGGCCCAGATCACCTCGTCGCTGCCGAAGAAGATGAGCTGGGCGAAGAGCGTGTGGTGATGGCCCTCGTCGCGCAGTCGCGTTTCCAGGATATAGCTGATCTTGTGGCGCTCGTAGGTGGCGGCCCTGTCGGCCTGGAGCGAGATTTGCGCGGCGGTGTGCGGGGCGATGATCGAAATGGACCGCAGGGCGCAGAGCCCGATCGTCACGTCCTCGATCAGCGCTTCGCCGAAGCGGGCGGCGGCCCGGGCGGCGAGCGCCGTGACCGGCGGCAGCAGCACGACGCGCGGCAGGTTCGGCCGGCCAAGCGTGACCTCCGATCCCTGTGGTGCCGGCATGTGTGCGTGCGGCTGCAAGATCATGAGGCCTGCGGGCGCTGCCGGCCGGCCGGTGAGCACGGTGCGCACCTCGTCGTCGTCCGGGTTGTTTTCCAGAAGGCGCAGGGCGGCGGTGGTGTGGGCCTGCCGTGCGTCGGTGCCCCCGGATGCGCCGGGCTTGAGCAGCGCGCCCCGCAGGAGGGCCATATGCGCGGCCCGCTGCAGCATGATCCAGCTCGAGAGTGCCCGGTTGCCGGCTTTCACATATTTGAGGAAGTCGTCGGTCAGGGCGGCGGCGAGCACGGCAAGGTCCGCATCCTCGCGCATCGCCTCCATATCGCTTTCGACGGCGTCCTGCCCGAGTGCGATCATGGTGTCGGTGAAGGTGAGATAGGTCCGGCCCAACTCCCGCTGGCGCTTCTGGGTCCGCGAAACGGTCTGCCGCAGGTTGGCGAAGGCGGCGGCGCTGTTGGCATCGTCCCAGAAGAGGTTCGCCGCATCCGCCCGCGGCATGTCGTTCATGCCGCGCGCCAGGAGGTAGCAGAGGATCAGAAGCGCCTTTTCGGGAAAGACGATGTCATTGCCGCCCTCGTCGAGCAGGCGCAGATGGCCGAGCGTCTGCAGCCGTGCCGGCATAAGGGGTCAGATCCGCAGTTCCGGCGCGCTGTCCGCGCGTTCGCCGGCTTCGGCGGCGGCGCTCGCCTTGGAAAGCGCGGTCGCCAGCGCGATGATCGACTTGCGCACGCCCGCATCGTCGATCTTCAGGAAGGCGCGGTTGAGATCGAGGCCTTCCTTGGAGGAGACGAAGGTGGAGACGTCACCGGTCTCGTGCCCGGCGCCGGCGGCCGGCATGGCGCTGTCCTCGTCCTGGAAGAAGAAGCTCGGCGGGACGCGGAACACTTCGGCGATCGCCTGCAGGCGGCTGGCGCTGATGCGGTTGGTGCCCTTCTCGTATTTCTGTACCTGCTGGAAGGTGACGCCGAGGCGGTCGGCGAGGGCTTCCTGGCTCATGCCCACCATCAGCCGGCGCAGGCGGACGCGAGAACCGACGAAAACGTCGATCGGGTTCGGTGTTTTCTTGTTCATGAGGCTTTCTCCCCTGTTGGACATGCCGGGGCATGGCAAGATACGCATATCCCGTCACTGTGCTTGAATCGCCTGTCCGATGCAACTGCCGGGCACCGGAATTCCTTGCTACCGTAACGTGAGCCGACGTGTGTTTCAGATGTCGTAGCTCTGCGGTGCGCTGAGCGAGGCGATGAATTTCTTCGTGCGTTCGCGCTTCGGCGCGGAGAAGATCGCGCGGGGCGGCCCCTCTTCGACGATGACGCCGCCATCGAGGAAGACGACCGTATCGGCAACGCGCGAGGCGAGGCGCAGGTCATGCGTTGCCATGACCATGGTCGTGCCCTCGCGGGCAAGCCGGCCCAGCACCTCGACCACCTCTTCGGCAAGCTCGGGGTCGAGCGCGGAGGTCGGCTCGTCGCAGAGCAGGACGCGCGGCGAGGGGGCAAGCGCGCGGGCGATGGCGACGCGCTGCTGCTGGCCGCCCGACAGCGTCGCCGGCCAGGCATCGGCCTTGTGCGCCATGCCGACCTTCTCGAGCAGTTCCGTCGCGCGGACGCGCGCCTTGTCGGCCGGCCATTTCAGGACGGTGACGAGGCCTTCCATCACGTTGGCGATGGCCGTCTGGTGCGGGAAGAGCTGGAAATTCTGGAAGACCATGCCGGTCTGGCGGCGCAGTTTCTGCACCGCATCCCAGCCGACCTTGCGGCCGGGGGCGAAATCGATCTTCTCGCTGCCGAGCTTGATCGAGCCGGAGGTCGGCGTCTCGAGCAGGTTGATGCAGCGCAGCAGCGTGCTCTTGCCGCCGCCGGACGGGCCGACCAGCGCCGTGACCGTGCCCTCGGGCAGGGCAAGGCTGATGTCGCGCAGCACATGGTTGTCGCCGAAGCGCTTTTCGATGTGGGTCAGTTCGATCATGTGCGGGCCTCCAGGAAGCCGCCATAGCGGGCGAAACGCCTTTCGAGCCGCACCTGCAGGGCCGAGAGCACGGAGCTCAGCGCCAGATAGATCAGTGCCGCCTCGATATAGAGGATCAGCGGCTCGTAGGTCGTGGCGACGATGCGCTGGGCTGTCTGGAACAGTTCCGGCACGGTGACGGCGGCGGCGAGCGAGGTGTCTTTCACCAGCGAGATGAAGGTGTTGGAGAGCGGCGGCACGGCGACGCGCGTCGCCTGCGGCAGGATGGTGCGGCGCATGGCCTGCGACCAGCTCATGCCGATCGAATAGGCCGCTTCCCACTGGCCGCGCGGCACGGAGGCGATGACGGCGCGGATGATCTCCGACGTATAGGCCCCGACATTCAGCGTGAAGCCGATGAGGGCGGCCGGGAAGGCATCGAGCAGGATGCCGATGCTTGGCAGGCCGTAGAAGATGACGAAGAGCTGCACCAGGAGCGGCGTGCCGCGGATCACCCAGACATAGAAGCGGGCGACGGCGACGAGCGGGCGCGGGCCGAATAGTCGGGCGATGGCCGTCAGAAGGCCGAGCGCCAGCCCGAGCACGAAGGAGGCGAGGGTGAGCGGAATGGTGAAGACGAGCGCCGCCCACAAAAGAGGCGCAAGCGAATCCAGCATCAGTTGAAGCCACGGCGGCACGGGAAACCCTCCGAAATGCGGCTGGCCGGAGGGATCCCCGGCCAGTCGGTCGTCTCATCTATAGGGCAGGAACGGGCCGCCGCGAAAGCGGCGGCTTTCGATTACTTCGACACGTCCTGGCCGAAATACTTGTCGGCGATCGCCTGGTAGGTGCCGTCCGCCTTGATGTCGACCAGCGCCTTGTTGATCGCTTCCAGAAGCTCCGGCTCGCCCTTGCGGATGATGACGCCGGAATAGTCGGCGTTTTCCTGCTCGGCGGCGATCTTCACATTGGCGTCGGGCTTGTGCTTCTTGAAGTCGAGGAAGGACAGGCTGTCGTTGATCGTCGCGTCGGCGCGGCCGGTCAGGACGAGCTGGATCGACTGGTCGAAGCCGTCCGTGCCGACGAGTTCGGCGCCGGCGCCCTCAGCGATCTTGCCGAAATTGGAGGTCAGCGACTGGGCGGACTTCTTGCCCTTCAGGTCGGCGAAGCCCTTGATGCTGTCGTCGTCTCCGCGCACGATCAGCACGGCCTTGGAGGCGATATAGGGCTCGGAGAAGTCGTATTTCTGCTTGCGCGCCTCGGTGATGCCGACCTGGTTGATCACGGCGTCGTAGCGGTTGGCGTCGAGGCCGGCGATCAGGCCGTCCCACTTGCCTTCCAGGAATTCGGCCTTGACGCCGAGCTTCTTGGCGATGGCCTCGCCGATCTCGACGTCGAAGCCGACCAGCTTGCCGTCCGTGTCATGGTAGGTGAAGGGCGCATAGGTGCCTTCGGTGCCGATCTTCAGCGCGCCGGCGGCCTGCACCGCGGCGAGGTTTTCGCCGGCGTGGGCGGGGGCGAGAATGGCGGCCTGGAGGGCCGCGGCGGCGGCGAGGGTCTTCAACCAGTTCATCTTGGGACTCCGTTTCAAGCTCATATGTTCGATGGGCGATAGATCGCAGAAATCGGTGCAAAACGATGGGCAGAAAACTGCGAATAAGATCTGCGAACGCAAATATTTTTCTCCCTTTTCGTCGTCTTCCGGCCGGCAAGGGCGCATTTCGCCGGAAAAATCGCGGTTTCCGAGAGGGCTGCGGCCTTTGTGCATTTCGTGTTTTTAGGGACTTGCCAAGCGGGAAAACAGGGACAATTGATGTGGCACCCAAAATAACAATCGGGGAAGGAAAACAAAATGGCAAACGGACTGATTGGCTTTCGTGCGGCCCTCCTTGCAGGCGCAATCCTGCTCGGCGCGAGCCCCGTCCTGGCGGAAACGGTGCTTCACCGCGGCAATGCGGGCGAACCGCAGACCCTCGACCAGGCACACACCTCCATCAACATTGAGGAGTTCATCCTCAAGGACCTCTACGAGGGCCTGACCATCTATGACGCCGCGGGCAAGATCGTTCCCGGCGCGGCGGAAAGCTGGACCGTCTCCGACGACGGCACGGTCTATACGTTCAAGCTGCGCGCCGACGCGAAATGGTCGGACGGTTCTCCGGTGACGGCGGAAGACTTCGTCTTCTCCTTCACCCGCGTGGAAGACCCGAAGACGGCAGCCGGCTACGCCAACATCCTCTATCCGATCAAGAACGCGGAAAAGGTCAACAAGGGCGAGGCCGGCCTCGACCAGCTCGGCGTCAAGGCCGTCGATGCGACGACGCTGGAAGTGACGCTGGAGCGCCCGACGCCCTTCTTCCTCGAACTGCTCGCGCACCAGACGGCGCTGCCGGTCTCCAAGGCCAGCGTCGAGAAGAACGGCGCGGATTTCGTCAAGCCCGGCACGATGGTCTCCAACGGCGCCTTCAAGCTCGCAAGCCACGTCCCGAACGACAACCTCGTGGCCGAGAAGAACCCGAACTACTGGGATGCCGCCAACGTCAAGCTCGACAAGGTGATCTTCTACCCGATCGACGACCAGGCTGCCTCCGTCCGCCGCTTCGAGGCGAAGGAGATGGACCTCGTCTACAACTTCTCCGCCGACCAGATCGACCGCCTGAAGAAGAGCTACGGCGAGCAGGTTCACGTCTCGCCGACGCTCGCCACCTACTACTACGCCTTCGACACCCGCACCGAGCCCTATAGCGACGTTCGCGTGCGCCGGGCGCTCTCCATGGCGGTCGACCGCGACTTCCTGGCCAAGGAGATCTATTCGGGCTCGCAGCTTCCGGCCTATTCCATGGTGCCCCCGGGCATGGAAGGCTATGAGCCGGCGCTTGCCGATTTCGGCGCGCTCTCTCAGCTCGACCGCGAGGACGAGGCGCTCAAGCTGATGAAGGAAGCCGGCTACGGCGAGGGCGGCAAGCCGCTCAAGATCGAGATCCGCTACAACACCAACCCGAACCACGAGCGCGTGGCGACGGCCGTTGCCGACATGTGGAAGAACACCTTCGGTGCAGACGTCTCGATGGTGAACCTCGACGTGTCCTCGCACTACGCCTACCTGCAGGAAGGCGGCGCGTTCAACGTGGCGCGTGCCGGCTGGGTCGCCGACTATGCGGATGCGGAAAACTTCCTTGCCCTCAGCATCAGCACCAACAAGACCTTCAACTACGGCAAGTTCACGAATGCCGAGTATGACGCTCTCATGAAGAAGTCGTATGACGAGCGTGACCCGGCGGCGCGCGCCAAGGTCCTGCACGAGGCGGAAGCCCTGCTCATGAAGGAGCAGCCGATCGCGCCGTTCCTCACGCAGGCCGACCTGTGGCTGGTCTCCAGCAAGGTCCAGGGCTGGCACGACAATGCCGCCAACCAGCACCTGAGCCGCTTCCTCTCCGTTTCGGAATGATCCGACGCCGGTGCGCGGCCTCCTGAGGCCGCGCACCCGTGTCACTGGGGAGTCCTGGTCATGCTTGCCTTCGTTCTGCGGCGCCTCGCAAGCGCCGTGCCGACGCTATTCATCGTCGTCACGATTTCGTTCTTTCTCATGCGCTTTGCGCCCGGCGGCCCGTTCAACCTCGAACGCCCCCTGCCGCCCGCCACGATGGAAAACCTGATGCGGGCCTACCAGCTCGATCAGCCGCTCTGGCGACAATATCTCACCTATATGGGCAACGCCGTCACCGGCGATTTCGGACCGAGCTACATCTACAAGGACAATTCCGTCGCCGAGCTGATCGGCAAGGGCCTGCCCTATTCGGTGGAACTCGGCTTCTACGCCCTGTTGCTCGCGCTTGTCGGCGGCGTCATCGTCGGCACGATCGCGGCCTTGCGCCAGAACAGCGCGCTCGATTTCGCCGTCATGTCGGTGGCGACGATCGGCGTCACGGTGCCGAATTTCGTCGTCGGCCCGGTGCTGACGCTGATCTTCGCCATCGTGCTCGCCTGGCTGCCGGCCGGCGGCTGGGGCGACGGGTCGCTGCGCTTCCTCATCCTGCCGATGATCGCGCTCGCCTTGCCGCAGCTTGCGGTCTTTGCGCGCCTTACCCGCGGCTCGATGATCGAGGCCCTGCGCACCGACCATATCCGCACCGCGCGGGCCTATGGCCTGCCGGCGAAATCGGTGGTCGTGGTGCATGCCATGCGCGGCGCCATGCTGCCGATCGTCTCCTATCTCGCGCCCTGCGCGGCCGCGCTCCTCACCGGTTCCGCCGTGGTCGAGACCATCTTCACCATTCCCGGCGTCGGGCGCTATTTCGTGCTCGGGGCGATCAACCGCGACTATACGCTCGTCATGGGCACGGTCGTGCTGATCGCCATCTTCGTCATCGTCTTCAATCTGCTGGTCGACATTCTCTATGGCCTGCTCGATCCGAGGGTTCGCCATGACTGACGCCGTCGTTTCCCCTGCCCCCGGGGGCGAGGTGAAGGGGCGCAGCCTCTTCCAGCTCGCCGTCATGCGCTTCCGCCGCAACCGCCCGGCCATGGCGGGCTCCGTCATGCTGGTGCTGATCGCGTGCTTCGCCTTCTTCGGCCCGTTCTTCATCAGCCACAGCTACGATCAGGTCTTCTCTTCCTATGTGACGATCCCGCCGAGCCTGGAGCCGCGGCCGGGTGAAGAATCGCTGGAGGAGGCGATGAAGGGCGTCGCCGCGCGCGCCCGCGTCGAATTGCAATCCTTCTCCGTCGAAGGCGAGACCTTCACGGCGGTCGTCACCGCGAAGGACGCGATCGATCCGCGCACGACGCGCTATTTCGACCGCGCCAACGAATTCGACAAGACGGAAGTCCTTTCGACCGAGGACGAGGGCCGCAAGCTGACGCTGTCCGGCGTCGTCGACCGGGAATATTTCCTGTTCGGCACGGATACGAACGGGCGCGACCTGATGGCGCGCGTCATGCTCGGCGGGCAGATCTCCATTGCCGTCGGCCTCCTCGCCAGCCTCGTCTCGCTCGGCATCGGCGTCGTCTACGGCGCGATCTCCGGCTATATGGGCGGGCGCGTCGACAATGTGATGATGCGCTTCGTCGAGATTCTCTACTCGCTGCCCTTCGTCTTCCTCGTCGTGGTGCTTGTCGTGTTCTTCGGGCGCAGTTTCGTGCTCATCTTCATCGTCATCGGCGCGGTGGAATGGCTCGACATGGCCCGCATCGTGCGCGGCCAGACGCTGTCCCTGAAGCGCCGTGAGTTCATCGGCGCGGCGGAGGCCCTGGGCCTGACCGACTGGCAGATCATCCGCCGGCACGTCATCCCCAACACGATCGGCCCGGTCGTCATCTTCGTCACGGTCATCGTGCCCAAGGTGATCCTGCTCGAAAGCTTCCTGTCCTTCCTCGGCCTCGGCGTGCAGGCGCCCTTGACGAGCTGGGGTTCGCTGATCGCGGAAGGCGCCAACAACATCCAGTCCGCGCCCTGGCTGCTCGTCTTCCCCGCCATCTTCTTCGTCGTCACGCTGTTCTCGCTGAATTTTGTCGGCGACGGCCTGCGTGACGCGTTCGACCCGAAGGATCGCTGACATGGCAGAGACACGCAAAACCATGGAACCGATCCTTGCCGTGCGCGACCTGAAGGTCGCCTTCACGACGCCGGACGGCGATGTCAACGCGGTAAAGGGCATCGACCTCGATGTCCGTCCCGGCGAGACGCTTGCCGTGGTCGGGGAGAGCGGTTCCGGCAAGAGCCAGACCATGATGGGCATCATGGGCCTGCTTGCCGCGAACGGCCGGGTCTCGGGTTCGGCGAAATATCGCGGGCAGGAGATGGTAGGGCTTCCCCCCAAGGCCCTCAACGCGATCCGCGGCGCGAAGATCACCATGATCTTCCAGGAGCCGATGACCTCGCTCGATCCGCTCTATCCCGTCGGCAAGCAGATCGCCGAGGTGATCGTGCATCACCGCGGCGGCACGCGCAAGGACGCCCGGCCGCGCGTGCTGGAGCTCTTGAAGCTCGTCGGCATTCCGGAGCCGGAGCGCCGTATCGGCAGCTATCCGCACGAAATGTCCGGCGGCCAGCGCCAGCGCGTGATGATCGCCATGGCGCTCGCCAACGAGCCGGACATCCTGATCGCCGACGAACCGACGACGGCGCTCGACGTGACCATCCAGGCGCAAATCCTGAAACTCCTGCGCGACCTGCAGAAGCGCTTCGACATGGCCATCGTGCTCATCACGCACGACCTCGGCATCGTCCGGCACTTCGCCGAGCGGGTCGTCGTCATGCGGCGCGGCGAGATCGTCGAGCAGGGCGGGACGGCGGATATATTCGAGAACCCCCAGGCCGACTATACGCGCATGCTGATCGAGGCCGAGCCGCATGGCCGCAAGGCGCCGCCGGCGGCGGATGCGCCGATCATCCTGGAAGGCCGCAATGTCGTCGTCGACTACAAGATCGACGGCGGCTTCCTGAAGAAACGCGCCAGCACCTTCCGCGCCGTCGACAATGTCGGCATCAGCCTGCGCGAGGGGCAGACGATCGGCGTGGTGGGCGAATCCGGCTCGGGGAAATCGACGCTCGGGCGGGCGCTGCTCAGGCTCATCTCCAGCAAGGGGGCGTACCGCTTCGGCAAGACGGATATTTCCGGCCTCGACCGGACGGGCATGCGGCCGCTTCGGCGCAGCATGCAGGTCGTCTTCCAGGATCCCTACGGTTCGCTCTCGCCGCGCCAGACGGTCGGCGAGATCATCACCGAGGGGCTTTACGTGCACGAGCCGCAGCTTTCGCGGGCCGACCGCGACAAGCGGGCGATCGCGGCGCTGAAGGAAGTCGGGCTCGATCCGGCGGCCCGCAACCGCTATCCGCACGAATTCTCGGGTGGCCAGCGACAGCGCATCGCGATCGCACGGGCGATGATCCTGAAGCCGCAGGCGGTGATCCTCGACGAGCCGACCTCGGCGCTCGACCGCTCGGTGCAGGGCCAGGTGATCGAGCTCCTGCGCGATCTGCAGTCCCGCTACGGCCTATCCTATGTCTTCATCAGCCACGATCTCTCGGTGGTGCGCGCCATGAGCGACTATGTGGTCGTGATGAAGGACGGCAAGATCGTCGAGGAGGGGCCGACGGACGCCATTTTCAGCGCGCCGCGGGAGGATTATACAAAGACCCTCATCGGTGCGGCCTATAATATCGGGCCTTGAGCAACAGGAGACCGGATGGCCGAAGGCCGCTTGCCCCATATCGTGCTCTTTTCGGGCGGCACTGCGTGCCGCACGACCAATCTGGCGCTGCTTTCCAAGCCGGTGCGTCTGACGCGCATCGTGCCGGCCTGGGACAGTGGCGGCAGTTCGAAGATCATCCGCGAAAGCCTCGGCGTGCTGGCGGTCGGCGATATCCGCCAGGCGCTGATGACCATGGCCCATGGCGAGGGCAGGGCGGGCGACGTCGTCAAGGTCTGCAATGCGCGCATGACCAGCGGGGCCGAGGAGGACGCCCGCACCGAATTCGCGCTCTACGCCGAAGGCCGCCATCCGCTGCTGGAGCGTATGGAGCCGGGCCTGCGCGGCGCGATCCTCAATTATCTGCGCACCTTCCGCGCGGCGATCGGCGCGGATTTCGATTTCCGCAACGGCAGCATCGGCAATTTCATCCTGACGGGCGCGCATCTCGCCCATAACAGCGACATCAACACCGCCATCTTCGTTTTCCGCAAGCTCTGTGACATCGCCGGCCATGTCTGGCCGTCCACGACGGCGGACGGCGTCGATCTCTCGGCCGTGCTGAACGACGGTAGCCGTATCGAAGGACAGCACAGGGTGACGGCGCTCGATGATGCGGCGAGCGAGACCGGCATCCGCGACATCGCGCTGTCCGGCCGGAACGGCGCCGGCGTGCCGGCCAACGAGGCGGTGCTGGAAAGCCTCGAAAGCGCCGATGCCATCGTCTTCGGCCCGGGCAGCTTCTTCACCAGCGTGCTTCCGCATTTCCTCGTCGAGGGCATCGTGCCGGCGATTGCGCGCAACGTCCATGCGCGCCGCATCTTCATCGGCAACATGCTGCAATGCCGGGAGACCCGCGGGCTGGACCTGGCACGCATGCTGGAGATTGCCGCGGCGCTCTGGCGGCGGCAGGAAGGTGCGGATGCGCGCCCCTTCACCCATGTCCTGGCGAACCACCAGCTCCTGCCCTTCGAAAAGACCGTCGGCCCCTTCGCCTATCTCGGCAACGGCGCGCTGGAGGAAGTGGGCGCGCGGCTGGGCATCGAGCGGGTGATCGGCGAGTTCGAGGATCCCTGGCAGCGCGGCCAGCATGACGGCCGGGCCGTCGCGGATGCGCTCAGCTCGCTCTTGCCGCCCTGACCCCGCCCTTTCCCCCCGGCATCCAGCCCCGCGCCTTGGCGAAGGCGAGGAAGTCGTCCGCGCCCATCGGCCGGGCGAAGGCATAGCCCTGCAGGACATGGCAGCCGAGGCTGCGCAGCAGCTCGGCATGCGCCAGCGTCTCGACGCCTTCGGCGACCGTCTCGATGCCGCGCACCTTGCCGATGTCGACGATCGAGCGGACGAGGCTTTGCTGGGCGGTGGATTCGAGCAGGGGCAGCACCAGGCGGCGGTCGATCTTTAGCCGCTGCGGCGACAGTTCCAGGAGGCTGATGATGGAGGCGTGCCCGGTGCCGAAGTCGTCGATCTCGATATCGATGCCGAGGGTCTTGATGTCGTCGATGGCCTGCTTCAGCCCGTCGTCGAATGTATCGAAGGAGATCGATTCCAGGAGTTCGAAGGTCAGCGAGCCGGGGCGGATGTTCATGGCGCGCAGTTTTTCGAGAAGGCGATCGTCGCGCAGGCGCTGGCAGGAGACATTGACCGAGACGCGCGCGATGCCGAGCCCCTGTCCCTCCCAGCGCATGGACTGGAACAGGGCCTGGTCGAGGATCGTCTCGTCGATCCGGGCGACGACATTGAGGCTTTCGGCCACCGGCAGGAAGATATCGGGTGCGATGATGCCGCGCGTCGGGTGCTGCCAGCGGGCCAGCGCCTCGACGCCGACGATCTCCAGCGTCTCGGCATCGAATTGCGGCTGGAAGAAGGGGCGGAACTCGCCGCGCTCGAGGCCGCGCAGGATGTCGTCGCCGAGCCGCTTGACCTCGACGGTGCGCAGGCGCAGTTCTTCGTTGAAGGTTTCGACGCGGTTGCGGCCGCGGCGCTTGGCCTCGTAGAGCGCGATGTCGGCGTTGACGAGCAGCTGTTCGGCGGATTCTTCCGCGTCGTTGCGCGTGGCGATGCCGATGCTGGCGCCGATGCGACAGTCGTGGCCCTCGATCGCCATCGGCTCGCTGATCGCCGCGATGAGGCGGGCCGAGAGCGCGCTGAAATCGGCCTTCGCCGGGTCGCGGCGCGACAGCAGCACGAATTCGTCGCCGCCGATGCGGGCGATGAAGTCCTCCGCCGGGATATGGGTGCGCAGTACGCTCGCCGCCTGTTTCAGCACCTCGTCGCCGGCGGCGTGGCCGAGCGTGTCGTTGATGTCCTTGAAGCGGTCCAGGTCGATGTGCAGGAGGGTCAGGGGGCGGGTGTCCCCGCCGGCACCGGCAAGGGCTATCTGCTGGTCGAGGAAGCGCCGGTTGGGAAGCCGGGTGAGAGCATCGTGCAGCGAGTTGTGCTCCAGCACGAGGCGGGCGTCTTCCAGCGCGCGGTTCTGCGCCTCGGCCGTCAGCTTGGCCTCGAGCAGTTCGGCCTGCAGGCGGTTGTCTTCCGTCACGTCCCAATTGGCGCCGACGATGCGTTTGGCACCGGACGAGGTGCGGTAGGTCATGCCGTGCGCGCGGATGTGACGGATGTCGCCCCCGGCGGTCAGCACGCGGAAGCCCGTAAGATAAGGCCGTTCGGCGTCGATGGCATTGATGAAGACACACTCGGCGTCCTCCAGGTCGTCGGGATGGAGCGCGGCGCGCCAGTCCTCGTAGCGGCAGATCGGCTGATCGGGCGGCACGTTGTAGAGTGCGCGCATGCGGGCGTCCCAGGTGAGGGTCGCGGTTTCGGTGTCGTATTCCCAAACGCCGACCTGGGAAGCGTCGAGCGCCAGTTGCAGGCGCTGCGAGACGGTTTCGAGCCGGTCTTCACGGTCCTGGAGCGCCAGGATATGCCGGTGGCGATCCTTCATCAGGTAACCGACCCAGAACATGGGCGCGACGATGATGACGGCCAGCAGCGCCAGGCCGGCGCGGAAGATGGCGAGGTCGGTGGAGGGCTGGTGCCAGCCGTCCAGCGGTGTCGCCGACATGGTCCAGGCTTCGTGGCCGATGTCGATGGTCATCACCACGGGATCGGTATCGACAGGGGCGGCCGTGCTGAAGAAGGTCCGCGCCTCGCCGCCGACATGCGGCCGGCTGGAAAGCGAGACGGCGACCGTCAGGTCCTTGTCGAAGCCGCTGTTTTCCAGGAGCTTGTCGAGGTCGATCACGGCGGAGGCGATGCCGATGAAGGCATTGTTCGGTCCCGCATGGATCGGGTAGCGCGCGATCACGCCGCGGCCGCCCTGCACCAAGTCGACCGGGCCGGTAACGATGAGCCGGTCGAGCGCCTCGACCTGCATGGCGGCGGCGCGCTGGCGCTCGTTCTTGCGGTAGTCGAGGCCGATGCTGCGCTCGTTGCCCTTGACCGGATAGACGAGCGAGACGACGAAGTCCGGCGCGATGGCGAGATTGCGAAGCTGTGTGTCCTTGCGGAAGATGCGGCCGGCAAGATCGGCAAAGCGGCTCGGCGACATGTCGGGTTCGCTCGAGAGCGCCGCGACGAGACCCTGCACGAGATTGATGTCGCCCTGGATGTTGCCTTCGAGGCGTGAGCGCAGCACGCCGAGCTGTTCCGTGGTGAAGGAGCGCAGATATTCCTCTTCCAGCCGCTGCTTCTGGGAATCGGCAAGCAGGATGGCGACGAGCACCGCAAACGCGACGACGACGGCGGGGATGTAGTATCCCAGCCCCTTGAGGGAAAGCTGCGCATGCCGGTCGTTCATCGCGTTCCGTCTGTCTTCGCGCGTCCTGGTTGCGCCGGGCGAGGGCTTGCCTGGCGCCGGTGACCGATGGACGATGGCAGATGCAGCTTAATATTTGCTGACGGGAATATGCCTTTATCGGCGGCAAGAGGGGTATGCGGCCCGTCCGGGGCTTTCCGACACGGCCAATTCTGGGATAGTGCCTTCGCACGGTCGATGCGGAACGAGGACAGGGGGCAGGTTTGCCGGCGGACAAGGACAGGACGCAAGGCGTGTTCGACGCGCTGCTCAGGGCCATCATCGAGGAGAGCCCGTTGAAGGCCGCCGGCTTCATCGTCACCATCTACGGCGATGTCGTGGAGCCGCGTGGCGGCGTCGTGTGGACCGGTAACCTCATCGAGACCTGCGCGGCCGTCGGCATCAGCGAGACGCTCGTGCGCACCGCCGTCTCGCGCCTCGTTGCCGCAGGGCAGCTTTCCGGCGAGCGGGAAGGGCGGCGCAGCTTCTATCGCCTGGCCGCCCCCGCCCGGGCCGAATTCGCCGCCGCCGCCCGCCTGCTGTTCGGCCCGCCCGAGCCGGCGGACTGGCATTTCGTACAATTGACGGGGACGGCGCCGGACGAGGCGATGCAGGTTCTCGAGCGGGCGGGCCATGCCCGGTTGGGCCCGCGGCTTGCCGTCGGTGCGCGCCCGCTGCCGCTTCTCGGGCAGCCGGCCGTCGTCTTCCGGGGCGAGGTGGTGAGCGGCGCGCAGGACCTCGGCGCCTTTGCGGCCGACCATTGGAGCCTCGCGCTGCACGCCGAGGCCTATCGGGGGTTCCTCCGGCGCTTCGGGCGCCTTGCGGATCTGCTTGCCGGCGGGATGCGGCTCGGCGCGGCGGAAAGCCTCGTCGCGCGGCTGGTGCTCGTGCACCAGTTCCGCCTCGTCGTGCTGCGCGATCCGCGCCTGCCGCAAGCGGCCTTGCCGGCGGACTGGCCGGGGGATGCGGCGCGTAAGCTCTTCGCCGGCCTCTATCTCGGCCTTTCGCCGGAGGCGGACCGGCATGTCGCCCGTCATTTCGTCACCGCGGCCGGCGCCCTGCCGGACGAGAGCGAAGCGACGCTGCGCCGGCTTTCGCTGCTGCGCGAGGCGATCCAGGCCGACTTTTCATAGGGAAAGGCGTGGTTTGTGCTATGATGACGGCTGCCGGAATGAGATGTCACATAATTTGGGGGAATCGTCATTGATTTGTGACGTATCAAGTGTTAAATAGATAACCGATCGGTCGGTCAATGTTTCGGGAGGAGCGGATCGACCCTTGGATGTCAGGGAGGAAGCCGCGTGTCCGAAGCCTTTATCTGCGATGCCGTCCGCACGCCCATCGGCCGTTATGGCGGGCTGCTGTCGTCGGTGCGCGCCGATGATCTCGCGGCCCTGCCGCTCTCCGGGCTGATGGCGCGCAACCCGCTGGTCGACTGGTCGAAGGTCGACGACCTCATCTACGGCTGTGCCAACCAGGCGGGCGAGGACAACCGCAATGTCGGCCGCATGGCCGTGCTGCTCTCCGGCCTTCCCGTCTCCATTCCCGCCACCACCGTCAACCGTCTCTGCGGCTCCGGCATGGATGCCGTCGGCATGGCGGCCCGCGCCATCCGCGCCGGCGACTGCGATTTCGTCATCGCGGGCGGCGTCGAGAGCATGAGCCGCGCGCCCTTCGTCATGCCGAAGGCCGAAAGCGCCTTCTCCCGCTCGAACGCCGTCTACGACACGACGATCGGCTGGCGCTTCGTCAATCCGAAGATGAAGAAGGTCTTCGGCGTCGATTCCATGCCGCAGACGGCCGACAATGTCGCCGCCGACTTTTCCGTCAGCCGCGAGGATCAGGACGCTTTTGCCGCGCGCAGCCAGGCCCGCTGGGCCGCCGCGCACGAAGCCGGCCTCTTCGCCGAGGAAATCGTGCCGGTGCATGTGCCGCAGAAGAAGGGTGATCCGCTCGTCGTCGATACCGACGAGCATCCCCGTCCCGGCACGACGGCCGAGCAGCTTGCCAAGCTGAAGGGCGTCAACGGCCCGGAGCTTTCCGTCACCGCCGGCAACGCCTCGGGCGTCAATGACGGTGCGGCCGCGCTGCTCATCGCCAGCGAGGCGACCGCCCGGGTGCAGGGCCTGACGCCGAAGGCGCGCATCGTCGCCATGGCGGCGGCGGGTCTCGAGCCGCGCATCATGGGCTTCGGCCCCGCCCCGGCGGTGCGCCGGGTGCTGGAGCGTTCGGGCCTCACGCTCGGACAGATGGACGTTATCGAACTCAACGAAGCCTTCGCCGCGCAGGCGCTCGCCGTGCTGCGCGACCTCGGCCTGCCGGATGATGCGCCGCATGTGAACCCGAACGGCGGCGCCATTGCGCTTGGCCATCCGCTCGGCATGAGCGGCGCGCGGCTCGTTACGACAGCCGCCTATCAGCTCCACCGCCAGGGCGGGCGCTATGCACTGTGCACCATGTGCATCGGCGTCGGCCAGGGCATTGCCATCATTCTCGAGCGCGTCTGACGCGTATAGCCGGAGGAAAGACCATGTATGCCCAGATGGTGAAGACCGATGCCGCCCGCGTCCGGTCCCTCGACGAGATGGATCCCGTGGAGCGCGCCTTCCAGGAGCGTATTGACGCCGGCCAGAAGATCGAGCCGAAGGAGTGGATGCCGGAAGGCTATCGCAAGACGCTCGTGCGCCAGATCAGCCAGCATGCCCATTCGGAAATCGTCGGCCAGCTTCCCGAAGGCAACTGGATCACCCGCGCGCCGACCTTGGAAAGAAAAGCGATCCTGCTTGCCAAGGTGCAGGACGAGGCCGGTCATGGCCTCTACCTCTACTGCGCCGCCGAAACGCTCGGCATCAGCCGCGACGAGATGTATGCGCAACTCCATTCCGGCAAGGCGAAATATTCCTCGATCTTCAACTATCCGACGCTGACCTGGGCCGATATCGGCGCGATCGGCTGGCTGGTTGATGGCGCGGCCATCATGAACCAGGTGCCTTTGCAGCGCTGTTCCTACGGCCCCTATGCGCGGGCCATGGTGCGCATCTGCAAGGAAGAGAGCTTTCACCAGCGCCAGGGCTACGACGTGCTGATGAAGATGGTGAAGGGCACGCCGGCTCAGAAGGCCATGGTGCAGGATGCGCTGAACCGCTGGTGGTGGCCGTCGCTGATGATGTTCGGCCCCTCGGACGACGCCTCCGTGCACTCCGCCCAGTCGATGGCGTGGAAGATCAAGCAGAATTCGAATGACGAGCTGCGCCAGAAATTCGTCGACCAGACGGTGCCGCAGGCGAAATATCTCGGCCTCACCGTGCCCGACCCGGACCTCAAGTGGAACGAGGAGAAGGGCGGCCACGATTTCGGCGAACCGGACTGGGAGGAATTCTTCAACGTGATCGCCGGCAACGGCCCCTGCAATGCGGAACGTCTCGACGCCCGCAAGAAGGCCTGGGACGACGGCGCCTGGTTCCGCGACGGCCTGACGGCGCATGCCGAAAAGGCCGCAGATCGCCGCGCTGCCGCAAAGATCGCCGCCGAGTAAGGGAGAGAGCACGATGTCCAGCGAATGGCCGCTTTGGGAAGTTTTCATCCGGGGTCAGCACGGCCTCAACCATCGCCATGTCGGCAGCCTGCATGCGCCCGACGCCGAAATGGCGATCAACAATGCCCGCGACGTCTATACGCGGCGCAACGAGGGCGTCAGCATCTGGGTGGTGAAATCCTCCGAGATCACTGCCAGCGCGCCCTCGGAGAAAGGGCCGCTGTTCGATCCGTCGAACTCCAAGGTCTATCGTCACCCGACCTTCTTCGACATTCCGGACGAAGTGGGGCACATGTGATGGCGACCGCGGCACTCGATCCTGCGGCCCGTGAGGCCGCGCTCTTCGAATTCCTGCTGCGCGTCGGCGACAATGCGCTGATCCTCGGCCACCGCGTTTCCGAATGGTGCGGCCATTCGCCCGCGCTGGAGGAGGATATCGCGCTCGCCAACACCGCGCTCGACATGATCGGCCAAACGCAGCTCTGGCTCGGCCTTGCCGGCGAGGTGGAAGGCAAGGGCCGTTCAGCGGACGACCTTGCCTATCTCCGCGACGGCTACGAATTCCGCAACATCCTGCTGGTTGAACGCCCGAACGGCGATTTCGGCAAGACACTGATGCGGCAGTTCCTGTTCGACGCCTGGCACTACCTGCTCCTGAAGGCGCTGAAGGGGTCTTCGGACACGCGCATTGCCGAGATCGCGGAAAAGGCCTTCAAGGAGGTCTCCTACCATCTCGACCGCAGCCGCGACCTCGTCATCCGCCTCGGCGACGGCACGGCCGAAAGCCATCGCCGCATGCAGGCCGCGCTGGATGAACTCTGGCCCTTCACCGGCGAGATGTTCATGAGCGACGCGCTGGATGTCGAACTGGTGGAGGCCGGCATCATCCCGGCCCCCGCAAGCCTCAAGGCGGGCTGGGACGAGATCGTCGCGGAGACAATCTCCGAGGGCACGCTGAAGAAGCCGGCCGACGGCTATATGCACAAGGGCGGCCGGCGCGGCGTGCACACCGAGCATCTCGGCTTCATCCTCACCGAGATGCAGTTCCTGCAACGCGCCTATCCGGGCGCGACCTGGTAGGAGGCGGCCATGGACCCGGCGCTCCGTCCCTCGATCGACGAGGTCTGGCACTGGCTGTCAAAGGTGCCGGACCCGGAAATCCCGGTCATCTCGCTGACAGACCTCGGCATCATCCGCGATGTCGAATGGCGGGACGACACGCTGGTGGTGACGGTGACGCCGACCTATTCGGGCTGTCCCGCTACCACGGTGATCAACCTCGATATCGAGACGGCGCTCACCGGAAAGGGGCTCGACAAGGTGAAGCTGGAGCGACGGCTCTCGCCCGCCTGGACGACGGACTGGATCAGCGCCGAAGGCCGCGAGAAGCTGCGCGACTACGGCATCGCCCCGCCGGTCGACGGCACGGCCGCCGACGGCGTGCTGATGAAGCGCATCGACCGGCTCTCCGGTCGCTCGAACCTGACCATCGCCTGTCCGCGCTGCGGATCGACCAGTACCGAGAAGATCAGCCAGTTCGGCTCGACGCCCTGCAAGGCGAGCTATCGCTGCACCGACTGCCTGGAACCGTTCGACTATTTCAAGTGCATCTGACCCTGGAGGGATTCAGGCGAACCGGAGTTTACCGGAATCGCTCCAGTTTCTTGTTTTACCGCATTGTCCGACGCTGAAGCGAGGCCGCTCGGCTGGAAATGCTCTAGGGAGAGGGCCCACATGGCACGTTTTCATCCCCTGACCGTCACCGACGTTCGCCGTGAGACGCGCGATGCGGTCGTGGTCACGCTCCGGCCGTCCGAGGAGGACCGCGCCGTCTTCGATTTCACGCAAGGCCAGTACCTGACCTTTCGCCGCAGGTTCGAGGACGAGGAACTGCGCCGTTCCTATTCGATCTGTGCCGGCAAGGACGAGGGCGTCCTGAAGGTCGGCATCAAGCGCGTCGACGGCGGCTGCTTCTCCACCTGGGTCAACGAGAACCTGAAGCCCGGCGACACGCTGGAGGCCATGCCGCCGATGGGCGCGTTCTTCACCGCGCTGGAGCCGGAGGTGGCAAAACACTATCTCGGCTTTGCCGGCGGCAGCGGCATCACGCCGGTGCTCTCGATCATCAAGACGGTGCTGTCGCGCGAGCCGCGCGCCCGCTTCACGCTGGTCTACGCCAACCGCCAGATCAGCTCGATCATGTTTCGCGAGGAGTTGGAGGACCTGAAGAACCTCTATCTCGGCCGTCTCTCCGTGCTGCATGTGCTGGAAAGCGAGGCGCAGGACATCGATCTCTTCACCGGCCGCATCGACGGCGAGAAATGCGCGGCCCTCTTCCGCAACTGGATCGATCCGAAGTCTGTTACAACCGCCTTCATCTGTGGCCCGGAGCCGATGATGCTGGCCATCGCCGCGGCGCTGCGCGAACACGGCCTTCGCGACGACCAGATCAAGTTCGAGCTCTTCGCCTCCTCGCAGCCCGGCCGCGCGCGGCGCAAGGCGGAGCAGGCGAACGGCGCGGATCAGGGCGCCAGCTGCGAGGCGACCGTGACGCTCGACGGCGCGACGCGCACGTTCAAGTTCCCGAAGCAGGGCCAGAGCCTGCTCGATGCCGCGCTCGGAAATGCCATGGACGCGCCCTATGCCTGCAAGGCGGGCGTCTGCTCCACCTGTCGCGCCAAGGTTCTGGAAGGCGAGGTCGAGATGGAAACCAACCACGCGCTCGAGGACTACGAGGTACGCCAGGGCTATGTGCTGACCTGCCAGTGCTACCCCCTCACTGACCGCATCGTCGTCAGCTACGACCAGTAAGGGAGGCCGCCATGACCGATACGATGCCGATCAAGGATTACCTGGCCAAGGGCGGTGTTCTTTCCTCGCCCGCCAATGTGCCGCCGCGCTATCGCGGCGAGCTCCTGCGCCTGATGGCGAGCTTCGTCGACAGCGAACTGGCAGGTTCCGCCGGCTTCGCCGACACGATCAACGATGCGCCCGGCATCCAGGAGCGCATCTCCGCCGCCCGCATCGTGCTGGAAAAGGCCGATCATGCCGGCAAGGTGCTGAGGATCATGGAAACCTTCGGGGCGGATGGCGGGCGCTACGCCGTGCATCATCCCTGGGCCGAACGCCTTTCCCGCGAGGCCGATATCGGCGCGGCGCGGCGGGAGGGCGACATGCGCCTCTCCGTCTTTCACTACCCGCTCGAAGGCTGGGCGGATGCCGTGGTCATGAACGTGCTGATGGGGCGGGCAAGCGTCGTGCAGCTGAAGGAGCTGTCGCGCGTCTCCTACCAGCCGCTCGCCGAGATCTTCCGCGCCATCCTGCCGCGCGAGACGCGGCATGCGGAACTCGGCCTTGCCGGCCTCGTGCAGATCGTCGACGCGGCGGAAGGCCGTGCGAGGGCGAAGGCCGCCGTCGCCTACTGGTATCCGCGCGTCGCCGCCAGCTTCGGCCATTCGGGCTCGGCCCGCTTCGCGACGCTGTCGCGCTTCGGATTGCGTCACACGCCCAACGAGACCCTGCTGGCCGAATGGCGGGCGGAGGTCGATGTGCAGCTTTCTGCGCTTGGATTGAATTGAAAGGATAGCGAGATGAACGTCATGGCAAACCGGCCGCGCCGCCTTGAAAGCCATGTCGGCGGCCAGTGGGTCGCCGGCGCGAAGGAAGGCGTGCCGCTGCTCGACGCCTCGACGGGCGCGCCGGTCGCCTTCATCGATTCCACCGGTATCGACTTCAAGGCCGCGCTCGCCCATGGCCGCGATGTGGGCGGCCCGGCCCTGCGCCGCCTGTCCTTCCACGAGCGCGCCGCCATGCTGAAGGCGCTCGGCCAGGCCCTGATGGAGCGGAAGGAGGAGTTCTATGCCCTCTCCACCGCCACCGGCGCGACCCGGGCCGACAGCTGGGTCGATATCGAGGGCGGGATCGGCACGCTGCTCTCCTATGCCTCCAAGGGCCGGCGCGAATTGCCGAACACCCGCGTCCTGCTCGATGGCGACGTGGAGCCGCTTTCCAAGGACAACACTTTCGCCGCGCAGCATATCCTGAGCCCGCTGCAGGGCGTCGCGGTCCATATCAACGCCTTCAACTTTCCCTGCTGGGGCATGCTGGAAAAGCTCGCGCCGACGCTGCTGGCCGGCGTTCCGGCCATCGTCAAGCCGGCGAGCCAGACCGCCTACCTCACCGAACTGATGGTCCGCCGTATCGTCGAGACCGGCATCCTGCCGGAAGGCGCGCTGCAGCTCGTCTGCGGCTCGGTCGGCGACCTGCTCGACCATGTCGAAGGCCAGGATGCCGTGACCTTCACCGGCTCGGCCGCGACCGGCCGACGCCTGAAGACGCACAAGGCCATCGTCGAGAATTCGGTGCGTTTCACCATGGAGGCCGACAGCCTCAACGCTGCCGTGCTCGGCCTCGATGCCGCGCCCGGCACGGAGGAGTTCGACCTCTTCGTCAGGGAAGTCGCCCGCGAGATGACGGTCAAGGCCGGGCAGAAATGCACGGCGATCCGCCGGGTCATCGCACCCCGCTCCTACAGTGAGGCGCTCATCGAAAGCCTCCGCGCGCGTCTCGCCAAGACGGCGATCGGCAACCCGGCGGACGAAGCCGTGCGCATGGGCCCGCTCGCCAGCCTCGACCAGCGCGAGGAGGTTCGCGCCCGCATCCGTGATCTCTCCGCCGATGCGGAAATCGTCGCCGGCGATCCCGACAATCCGAGCATCCAGTCCGGCGATGCGTCGGCCGGGGCCTTTCTTAATCCGGTTCTGCTCTATTGCGACAGGCCGGGTTCGGCCCGCGCCATCCACGATGTCGAGGCCTTCGGCCCGGTCAGCACCGTCATGCCCTATGATACGGCGGAGGAGGCGGTGGATCTTGCCCGGCGCGGCAAGGGCAGCCTCGTCGCGTCCGTCTTCACCAACGATCCGGCCTTCGCCGAAGAGGTCGTGCTGGGCCTTGCGCCCTTCCACGGCCGCGTGATGATCGGCAACCGCGTCAGCGCCAAATCCTCCACCGGTCACGGTTCACCGCTGCCGGGCCTCGTGCACGGCGGCCCCGGCCGCGCGGGAGGCGGCGAGGAACTGGGCGGCATGCGCGGCGTCAAACACTACATGCAGCGCACCGCAATCCAGGGCGCGCCGACCATGCTCTCCGCCGTCACCGGCCGCTGGATGCCGGGCGCGGAGGCCCGGGTGGGCGGCGAGCACCCGTTCCGCAAGTCGCTGGCCGAACTGAAGATCGGCGACCAGCTCATCACCGCAACGCGCACGGTAACGCTCGACGATATCGAGCATTTCGCGAACTTCACCGGCGACACCTTCTATGCCCATATGGACGAGGAAGCGGCGAAGGCGAACCCGTTCTTCGACGGGCGCGTGGCGCATGGCTACCTCATCGTCTCGTTTGCCGCCGGCCTCTTCGTCGATCCGGCGCCGGGCCCGGTCCTTGCCAATTACGGCGTCGACAACCTGCGCTTCCTGACACCGGTCAATCCGGGTGATACGCTCCAGGTGCAGCTCACCTGCAAGGAGATCAACCCGCGCGCCAATGCCGAGCACGGCGAGGTGCGCTGGGATTGCCGGGTGACGAACCAGCTGGGCGCCACCGTCGCGCAGTACGACGTGCTGACGATGGTGGCCAAAACGAGGGAGTGACAGCCGCATGCCGATCGAGCAGGACCCGCGCCGCCTGGAAATGACCGTGCTGATGACGCCCGACATGGCGAATTTTTCCGGCAAGGTCCATGGGGGAGCGCTGCTCAACCTGCTCGATCGCGTGGCCTTCTCCTGCGCCTCGCGCTATTCGCAGCAATATGCGGTGACGCTGTCGGTCGACCAGGTGACGTTCAAGGAGCCGATCCATGTCGGCGAACTCGTCACCTTCCGCGCCTCGATCAACCATACGGGCCGCACCTCCATGGAGGTCGGCATCCGCGTGGAGGCGGAGAACATCCGCTCCGGCCACCGGCGGCACACTAATTCCTGTTATTTCACCATGGTTGCCGTGGACGAGGCCGGAAGGCCGGTGCGCGTGCCGGAACTGCGGCCGACGGACCCGGTAGATACCCGGCGCCACAAGGCCGCCGAGCTTCGCCGCACGCTGCGGCGGGAGTTTGCCGAGCGGCTAGAATCGGTCGCAGCGACGGGCAAGGATGTGGAGAGGGATGGGGGATAGCGCGGGTGGCATTGCTCTTGTGGCGCGACGCTGCCTCCCTACCACGTCATCCTCGGGTCAAGCCCGAGGATGACGAAAGAGAGGTAGAGGTGTGATGCGTAAGCCTCAGGTGACGGCCTTCACGCCCTCGAGGATCAGCGTCGTCGCGATATCGGCATATTCGTCCCGCGTGACCGGCCCGTTCGGGCGGAACCACATGTAGACCCAGTTCATCATGCCGAAGAGCGACATGGTGACGGGCATCAGCAGCGGGCGGTCCTTGTTGAGGTCCGGGTTGATGTCGCGGATGACGCCGGAGAAGCGCTTGACGATGCGCCGCTCGACCGCCTGCAACTCGGAAAGCTGCTCCTGCGAGAGGGCGCTCGTGCCGTTGAGCTGCACCTTGTGCTCGTTGTCCCGGCCCTCATAGTTCGCCAGAACGGCCTTCACGAGGAGGCGCAGCCGATCCTGCGGGGGAAGGTCCGGGCGGTCGGCGGCCTCGATCGCGGTTTCCAGTTCGGTGAGGTGGGTGCGCACGATATCGAAGATCAGCGCGTCCTTGCTCGGATAGTAATGGTAGAGCAGCGCCTTGGAGACATTGCTGTGCGAGGCGATCAGCGACATGGAGGCCTTCTCCATGCCCATCTCGGCGAAGACCGCGGCGGCACTCGAGAGAATGCCGCGCTGTTTTTCCTCGAAATCGACTGCGCGCGTGCGTGCCATGATATCCTGCTTCTGCTTTGTCCGGCCGGCCGCTTCCGGGAGGGCGGCCGCCATCCCTATACACAGTCAACCGGGTGCCGGGCTATCCCGGGGCTTCAGTCTTTGGGGCGGTTGTCGACCACCCGCTTGGCCTTGCCTTCCGAGCGGGCGACGCCGCCCGGTTCGTGCACGAGGATCTTCGTGGAGACGCCGACCACACTCTTGATGTGATGAGCGAGTTCCCTTGCCGATCCCGTGCGGGCCTCCTCGTCGGCGGCCTCCGGCGTGCATTCGACATGCACCGTCATGTTGTCCATACGGCCCGCGCGGGTCAGTTCGATCTGGAAATGCGGCGCCAGCCCGCGGCATTTCAGGATCTGCTCCTCGATCTGCGTGGGGAAGACGTTGACGCCGCGCAGGATCATCATGTCGTCGGAGCGGCCGGTGACCTTTTCCATGCGGCGCATGGCGCGCGCGGTGCCGGGCAAAAGCCGCGTCAGGTCGCGCGTGCGGTAGCGGATGATCGGCAGGCCTTCCTTGGTGAGGGTGGTGAAGACCAGTTCGCCGATCTCGCCGTTCGGCAACACCGCGCCCGTCACGGGGTCGATGATTTCCGGGTAGAAATGGTCTTCCCAGATATGCAGGCCGTCCTTGGTCTCGACGCATTCGTTGGCGACGCCCGGGCCCATGACTTCCGACAGGCCGTAGATGTCGACGGCATGCATGTCGAAGGCCTGTTCGATCTCCTCGCGCATGGCGTTGGTCCAGGGCTCGGCGCCGAAGATGCCGACGGCGAGTGAGCTTTCGCGCGGATCGACGCCCTGGCGGCGGAATTCGTCGAGGATGGAGAGCATGTAGGAGGGCGTGACCATGATGATGCGCGGCTTGAAGTCCTGCATCAGCGTCACCTGGCGTTCCGTCATGCCGCCGGAGATCGGCACGACGGTACAGCCGAGCTTTTCGGCGCCGTAATGCGCGCCGAGGCCGCCGGTGAAGAGGCCGTAGCCATAGGCGACATGCACGATATCGCCGGCCCGCCCGCCGGAGGCGCGGATCGAGCGGGCGACGACGGTTGCCCAGGTGTCGATGTCCTTCTGCGTATAGCCGACGACGGTGGGCTTGCCGGTCGTGCCCGACGAGGCGTGGATGCGCGCGAGCTTCTCACGCGGCACGGCGAACATGCCGAAGGGATAGGTGTCGCGCAGGTCCCTCTTGGTGGTGAAGGGGAATTTCGCGAGGTCGGCGAGCGTCTTCAGGTCCGACGGGTGCACGCCCGCTTCGTCGAAGCGCTGGCGGTAGAAGGGCGAGTTCTCATAGGCGTGGGTCAGCGACCATTTCATGCGCTTGAGCTGCAACGCGGAAATCTCGTCGCGGGAGGCCGTCTCGATCGCTTCGAGCTCTCCGGGGCGGGGGGACAGGTCTTCCATGAAAATCTCCTCCGAGAATACGGGACGATGCCTTCTGCCTCACTCCGGCAGATGGGTGCCCTTGACTGTTCGCGAGTGGCCGCGGAATTCCGCGACATGCTCGCCCTCCTGGTTGGTGATGCGGATGTCGTAGATGCCGCCGCGGCCTCGGCGCGACACTTCCCGCGCCGTTGCGGTCAACTGGTCGCCCCGGAAGGCCGGCGCGAGGAGGGTCACCGAACAGTGCTGGGCGACGGTGCGCTGGTTGTAGGTGTTGCAGGCGAAGGCGAATGCCGAATCCGCCAGCGTGAAGATGTAGCCGCCGTGGCAGGTGCCGTGGCCGTTGGTCATGGTCTCGGCGATGGTCATGGCGATGACCGCCTCGCCGGGTGCGACGGAGACGAGTTCCATGCCAAGATGGCGTGTGGCGTTGTCGTCGTCCCACATCGCCCTGGCGCAGGCTTCGGCAAGCATTTGCGGGGAAAGCTCGGCGGCGCTCATTTGCCCGAAAACTCCGGCTTGCGCTTTTCGAGGAAGGCGGAAACGCCCTCGGCGTAATCGGCGCTGCGGCCGGCCTCGCGCTGCAGGTCGCGTTCGAGGTCGAGCTGCTGGTCGAGCGAATTGGTGGCGGCGGCCTGGATGGCGCGTTTCGTCATGCCGAGACCCCTGGTCGGGCCGGCGGCAAGGCGCGTGGCGAGCGCGGTCGCCTCTTCCATCAGCCTGTCGTCGTCGACGGCGCGCCAGATGAGGCCCCAGTCGGCGGCGGTTTCGGCGCCCAGCGGCTCGGCGGTGAGGGCGAGCGCCTTGGCGCGGGCCTCGCCGATCAGGCGCGGCAGGCTCCAGGTGCCGCCGGAATCCGGCACGAGGCCGATCCTGGAAAAAGCCTGGATGAAGCGGGCGGAGCGGGCGGCAAGCGTGATGTCGCAGGCGAAGGCGATGTTGGCGCCCGCCCCGGCGGCGACGCCGTTGACGGCGCAGATGACGGGCTTTTCGAGGCTGCGGATGAGACGCAGCAGGGGATTGTAATAGGTCTCGATCGTATGGCCGAGGTCCGGCACGCCCTTCTTGGGGTCGCGGTCGCCGAGATCCTGGCCGGCACAGAAACCGCGGCCGGCGCCGGTCAGCAGCACGGCGCGCACTGCGGCATCCGCATGGGCGCGCTCGAAGCCGGCGCGCAGCGCAAGATGCATCTCGTCGTTGAAGGCGTTGAGCTTGTCCGGGCGGTTCAGCGTGAGGCTGAGAACGCCGTCGGCAAACGCCGACAGGATGGTGTCGGAAGTGGTCATGGTTCCTCCCTGTCGCCCTTCCCAGCGGCGACCGTAAAAAAACTCTTGCATAAACCGACCGGTCAGTCAATTATAAAAGCGCTGACTGGGAGGAGCCAGAGATGACCGGACTTTTCGAGCGCCATCGCCCGACGCTGACCGCCGCAATCGACGCGGCTGCAAGGCGCGATTTCTGGACCGTCTATCCCGAAGTGCCGAGCGGCAAGATCTATGGCGAGACGGCGAAGGACGACGGCCTTGCGGCCTACAGGGCACGGCTCGATACCGCGTTCGGTATCGCCGATCACCCGGCCGAAGGGCGCGTCGGTGCGGAAGTCTCGCCTTACGGACCTGCCCTCGGCATCACCTATCCCGCCGCCTCCGCGGACATGCTGGTCATGGCCTCGCGCGCGGCTGCCCCGCAATGGGCCGCCGTCTCGCCTGACGTGCGCGCCGGCATCTGCCTTGAAATCCTCGCGCGCCTCAATGCACGCAGCTTCGAGATGGCGAATGCCGTCATGCATACGACGGGCCAGGCCTTCGCCATGGCCTTCCAGGCCGGCGGCCCGCATGCGCAGGATCGGGGCCTCGAGGCCGTCGCCCATGCCTATGCCGAGATGACCCGCATACCGACGCAGGCGACCTGGACCAAGCCGCAGGGCAAGGGTGCGCCGATCGTCATGGAAAAGCACTGGCGCATTATCCCGCGCGGCGTTTCGCTTGTCATCGGCTGCAACACCTTCCCGACCTGGAACAGCTATCCTGGCCTCTTCGCCAGCCTCGTCACCGGCAACACCGTCATCGTCAAGCCGCATCCGTCGGCGATCCTGCCGCTCGCCATCACCGTCGAGATCGCCCGGCAGGTGCTGGTGGAGGAGGGCTTTGCGGCCGATATCGTGCTGCTCGCCGCCGATGCGCCCGGCACCGAGATCACGAGGGAGCTCGTGCAGCACCCCGCCGTCGCCATCGTCGACTATACCGGCTCTAGCGGCTTCGGCGCCTGGGTGCGTGAAAACGCCGGCAATGCCGATGTTTACACCGAAGAGGCCGGCGTCAATTCGATCGTCATCGGCGCGACGGACGATTTTTCCGGCATGTGCGGCAACATTGCCTTCTCGCTCTCGCTCTATTCCGGCCAGATGTGCACGGCGCCGCAGGACATTTTCGTGCCGCGCGGCGGTATCGAGACCAATGAGGGGCACAAGAGTTTTGACGAGGTCGCGGCCGGCATCGCCGCCGCCGTCGACGGCCTTCTGGCCGACCCGGCGCGTGCGGCCGGTGTCTGCGGCGCCATCGCCAATCCGGCGACGCTCGCCCGCATCGCGACGACCCGCCCCCTTGGCCGCATCGTACGCGATTCCGCGCCCGTCGACGGTCTTGACGGCGCCCGCACCGCGACGCCGCTGATCCTCGCCGTCGATGCGGCGGATACGGACGCCTATGGCGAGGAGCGCTTCGGCCCCATCGCCTTCGTCGTCGCGGTCGATGACGTTGCGGAGGGTGTCGAGCGCGCCGCGACGCTTGCCGAGCGCAAGGGTGCGATCACGGCCGCGCTCTATGCGACGGATGCGGCGCAGATCCTTGCGGCCGCCGATCGTTTCGCCACGGCGGGCGTCAATCTCTCTGTCAACCTGACCGGCGGCATCTATGTCAACCAGAGCGCCGCCTTCAGCGATTTCCACGTCACCGGTGCCAACCCCGCGGGCAATGCCAGCCTGACGGATACGGCCTTCGTCGCGAACCGGTTCCGCGTGGTGATGTGGCGCCGCCCCGTGGCGGCGTGAGGAGTTCACGCTTCAATCTTTGTCTTTGTTGGGAGGAGAAACCGACATGAAACTTGCCCTTGCCACGACTGCCCTGGCCCTCGTCCTCGGCTGTGCCGCGCCCGCCCTTGCCGATATCAAGGTCGGCGCGACCCTTTCGGAAACCGGCCCCGCCTCCTTCCTCGGCGATCCGGAGGCGAAAACGCTGAAGATGCTGGTCGAGGAGATCAATGCGGCCGGCGGCGTCAACGGCGAGAAGATCGAGCTGATCGTCTATGACGACGGCGGCGACCCGAACAAGGCGCGCACCTTCGCCACCCGCCTGGTGGAGGACGACGAGGTCGTCGCCGTGATCGGCGGCACGACGACCGGCACCTCCATGGCCATCATCCCGGTCTTCGAGGATGCCGAGATCCCGTTCATCTCGCTTGCCGGCGCCATCGAAATCATCGATCCCGTCCGCCCCTTCACCTTCAAGACGCCGCATACGGATCGCATGGCCTGCGCCAAGATCTTCGAGGACATGAAGAAGGCCGGGATCAGCAAGATCGGCCTGATCTCCGGCTCCGACGGCTTCGGCGCCTCCATGCGCAAGCAGTGCCTGGAAATCATCGGCGACTACGGCATCGAGGTGCTGGCCGACGAGACCTATGGCCCGACCGATGCCGACATGACGCCGCAGCTGACCAACATCAAGGGCAAGGACGGCATCCAGGCCGTGCTGAACCCCGGATTCGGCCAGGGCCCGGCGATCGTCACGCGCAACTATGCCCAGCTCGCCGTCGGCCTGCCGCTGTACCAGTCGCACGGCGTCGCCTCGGATGGCTTCATCGAGCTTGCCGGCGCGCAGGCCGCCGAGGGCGTGCGCCTGCCGGGCACGGCGCTGCTCGTCGCGAGTCTCCTGCCGGAGAGCGATCCGCAGCGCGCCGTCGTCGTCGCCTACAAGGAAACCTATGAGAAGGCCACCGGCAAGCCGGTCTCGACCTTCGGCGGCTACGCGCATGACGCGCTGCGCATCCTCGTCGACGCGATCACGCGGGCAGGCAGCACCGAGCCGTCGGCCATTCGCGACGCGATCGAAGGCACGTCCGGCCTTGTCGGCACGACCGGCACGGTGACCATGACGGCGGAGGATCATCTCGGCCTCGATTTGTCGGCCTTCCGCATGCTTCAGATCGAAAAGGGCGGCTGGAAGATCGTCGAGTAATCGAGCCCGCCGGCCCGCGCCATCAGGCGGCGGGCCGGCGGAAACCGTCGCGCGCGAAGCGGAGGCATCCATGCCCGAACTCCTGCAATTCCTACTCTCCGGGATTACGGTCGGCGCCGTCTACGCGCTGGTCGCGCTCGGCTTCACGATCATCTACAATGCGTCCGACGTGGTGAATTTCGCCCAGGGCGAGTTCGTCATGCTCGGCGGCATGATCACCGTCTTCGCCTCCACCGCCGGCCTGCCGCTGCCGCTTGCCGCGCTCATCGCCGTCGTCGCGACGGCGGGTGTCGGTGTCGCGCTCAACAAGCTGGCGATCGAGCCGGCGCGCGGCGCGCCCGTCGTCTCGCTGATCATCATCACCATCGGCGCCTCGATCTTCATTCGCGGCGCGGCGCAGCTCGTCTTCGACAAGCAGATCCATCGCTTCCCCGCCTTTTCGGGCGACCAGCCGATCATCATCGGCGGCGCGACCATCCTGCCGCAGAGCCTCTGGGTGATCGCAGGGGCGCTTGTCGTCTTCTTCTGTCTCTGGCTGTTCTTCACGCGCACGCTGATCGGCCGTGCCGTGCTGGCGACGGCGAACAACCGCGTCGCGGCCCAGCTCGTCGGCGTCAACACCAACTATGTGATGACGCTCTCCTTCGCCATGTCCGCCGCCATCGGGGCGCTCGCCGGCGTGCTGGTGACGCCGATCACGCTGACGAGCTACGATGTCGGCCTCGCGCTGGCGCTGAAGGGTTTCGCCGCCGCCATGCTTGGCGGCATGGGCAACCCGAAGGGCGCCCTCGTCGGCGGCTTGCTGCTCGGCATCCTGGAGGCGATGACCGCCGGCTATATCAGCTCGCAATACAAGGACGCGGCCGCCTTCGTCGTCATCCTCGCGGTGCTCTTCGCCATGCCGCAGGGCCTGTTCGGCCGCAAGTCGACGGATCGGGTGTGATCATGCGGCTCTCCGGCAAGGCAACCACGCTCCTCATCCTCGCCGCGGTCATAGCGATCGCGCCGGTCTTCTTCCCGTCCTCCTATTATTTCCGCGTCGGCTCGCTGATCTTCGTCAACGGGCTTGCTGTGACGGGCCTCGTCATCCTCATCGGTTATGCCGGGCAGATCAGCCTCGGCCATGCGGGTTTTGCCGGTATCGGCGCCTATGCCTGCGCGCTGGCGCCGGTCCATCTCGGCCTGCATCCGGCGCTCGCCGCCCTGCTCGGCGCGGCGCTCTCTGCCGCCATAGCCTTCCTCGTCGGCCGGCCGATCCTGCGGCTCAAGGGCTACTATCTCGCCGTCGCCAGCCTCGGCTTCGGCATCCTCGTCTCGATGGTGCTCTCCAACGAGGCGCAACTCACCGGCGGGCCGGATGGCATGGCGGTGCCGGAACTGGGCCTGCGCGCCGTCCTGAAGGCCCTCGGCATCGACCTTTCCAACACCGAATTCTGGTATGCCTTCTCCGGTCTCGTGCTGGTCGTCGGCGCCTGGCTGGCGCTCAACCTCCACCACAGCCCGACGGGCCGGGCGCTGCGTGCGCTCCATGGCTCCGAAGTCGCCGCCCGCACGGTCGGCGTCGACGTCGCGCATTACAAGCTCGTCGCCTTCGTCCTCTCGGCGGTCTATGCCTCGGTGTCGGGCTCGCTGCTGGCGCTGCAGAACAAGTTCATCACGCCGGATGTCGCCGGCTTCATGCACTCGATCGAGATGGTCACCATGGCGGTGCTGGGTGGCGCGGGATCGGTGCTCGGCGCCATTCTCGGTGCGGCGATCCTCACCGCGCTGCCGCAGGTGCTGACGGTCTTCCAGGAATATGAACAACTCCTGCTCGGCCTCGTCATGATGCTGGTCATGATCTTCATGCGCGAGGGCCTGTTGCCCTCCATTGCGCGCCGCATCCGGGGGAGGGCGGAATGAGCCTGCTTCAGATCGAAGGTCTCGGCATCGATTTCGGCGGCCTTCGCGCCGTCAACGATGTCGGTTTCTCCTTGAAACCCGGCGAGATCGTCTCCGTCATCGGCCCGAACGGCGCCGGCAAGACGACGCTGTTCAACATGATCTCGGGCGTCTACGCCCCGGCCCGCGGCCGCGTCGTGCTGGACGGGGAGGATGTCACGCGCATGCCGCCGCATCTGCTCGCCCGGCGCGGCCTGTCGCGCACCTTTCAGAACCTGCAGATCTTCCAGTCGATGAGCGTGCTGGAAAACGCCGTCGCCGGCCATCACCTGCATGAGCGCGGCTCGGTTTTCGCCGATCTCTTCGCGTTGCCGGCTTCGCGCCGGCGCAGCAGGGCATCGGAGGAAAGCGCGCGTGCGCTGCTCGATCGCGTCGGCCTCGGCCGTGCCGCCGAGCAGGAGGCGGGCTCGCTCTCCTACGGCGCATTGAAGCGGCTGGAGATCGCCCGCGCGCTGGCGCTGAAGCCGCGCGTGCTGCTGCTCGACGAGCCCGCCGCCGGCTGCAACGCCGTCGAGACGGAGGAGATCGACCACCTGATCGCCAGGGTCGCCGCCGAGGGCGTGTCGATCCTCCTGGTGGAGCATGACATGAAGATGGTCATGCGCATTTCCAATCATATCGTGGTGCTCGATCACGGCGAGAAGATCGCCGAGGGCGAGCCCGCGGCGATCGCCCGCGATCCGCGGGTCATCGAGGCCTATCTGGGTGCCCAGGCGGCGGAGGTGCAGAATGCTGACGGTTGAGGGACTGCGCTCGCGCTACGGCCGCATCGAGGTGCTGCATGGCATCGACCTCGACGTTGCCTCCGGCGAGATCGTCACGGTGGTCGGCGCGAACGGCGCCGGCAAGACCACGCTGCTCAAGTGCCTTTCCGGCATCCAGCCGGTCTCGGCGGGGTCCATCGTCTTTCGCGGCGAGGCGCTGACGACGGTGCCGGCGCATGCCCGCGTGCGGCGCGGCCTTGCCCAGTCGCCCGAGGGGCGCCAGATTTTCACCAACCTGACGGTGGAAGAGAACCTGCGCCTCGGCGCCTATCTCTTCTCCGACGACAAGGTAGACCGGGACCGGGAGGACGCCTTCGCCATGTTCCCGATCCTGAAAGAGAAGCGCAACCTTGCGGCAGGCGGCCTTTCCGGCGGCCAGCAGCAGATGCTGGCGATCGCCCGCGCGCTGATGGGGCGCCCCTCCTGCCTGCTGCTCGACGAGCCCAGCATGGGCCTCGCCCCGATCCTCGTCGCGCAGATCTTCGACGTGGTGAAGAGCCTCAAGGCGCTCGGCGTGACCGTTCTGCTCGTCGAGCAGAATGCGTTCGGCGCGCTCTCCGTCGCCGATCGCGGCTATGTCATGGAGACGGGCCGCATCACCATGTCCGGCCCCGCTGCCGAACTCATCGCCGATGAGCGCATCCGCGCCGCTTACCTGGGAATATGAGACCATGACCGTCACCATCGCCCGCGAGAAAGCCATCGCTGTCGTCACCGTCGACAACCCGCCCGTCAACGCGCTGTCGCAGGCACTGCGCCAGGGGCTCGCCGAGGCGGTGGCGGCGCTCGACGCTGACGATGCGCTGAAGGTCGTCGTGCTGATCTGCGCCGGCCGTACCTTCATCGCCGGGGCGGATGTCAACGAATTCGGCAAGCCGCCGGTGCCGCCGCATTTGCCGGATGTGGTGGCGGCCATCGAGGGCGCGAGCAAACCCTGGGTCGCGGCGATCCACGGCAGCGCGCTCGGCGGCGGGCTCGAAGTGGCGCTCGGCTGTACGTATCGCGTGGCCGTCGCCTCCGCCAGCCTCGGCCTGCCGGAAGTCAAGCTCGGCATCATCCCGGGCTCCGGCGGCACGGTGCGCCTGCCGCGGCTGATCGGCCCGGCCGCCGCCGTCGATCTCGTGACGAGCGGCAGTCCGGTTGGGGCGAAGAAGGCGGAAGCGCTCGGCCTGATCGACGCCGTTATCGACGGCGACCTGCGGGCCGGCGCGATCGCCTTTGCGAACGACATTGCCGGTAAGGCCCGGCCGCAGCCGATCTCCAGCCGCTCCGTGGCCCCCGTCGCAGCCGGTTTCTGGGAGGGCGCCGAAAGGGCCGTGGCCGCCAGGGCGAAGCGGGAGGCTGCACCGCTCCGGGCGCTTGCCTCGGTGCGGCAGGCGAGCGAGACGGATTTCGCCAGCGCTATGGCCTTCGAGCGCGAAACCTTCCTCGATCTGCGCGGCTCGGCGCAGGCGGCGGCGCTGCGTCATGTCTTCTTTGCCGAGCGCGCCGCGCCGCGCCCGCCGGAGCTTGCCGGCGCCACGCCGCGCGCCATCCGCTCGGCCGCCGTCATCGGCGGCGGCACGATGGGCGCGGGCATTGCCGCGGCGCTGCGCGATGCCGGCCTGCCGGTCGTCCTCATCGAGCGCGACGCGGCGGCCGTCGAGCGCGGGCTTGCCAATGTGCGGGGCATCTATGACGGCGCGGTGAAGCGCGGGCGTATCACGCAGGCGGCGGCGGACGAGCGCATGGCCGGCGTCATCGGCGGCGACGACTATGGCCTTCTGGCCGATACCGACCTCGTCATCGAGGCGGTCTTCGAGGACCTCGCCGTCAAGCGCGCCGTCTTCGAAAGGCTCTCGGCGGTCTGCCGGCCGGATGCGGTCCTGGCCACCAACACGTCCTATCTCGATCCGGACGCGATCAGCGCGGGTGTCAGCCATCCGGACCGCTTTCTCGGCCTGCATTTCTTCAGCCCGGCGCACATCATGAAGCTTTTGGAGATCGTGCCTACGGAGGTGACGGCGCCGGAGGTGCTGGCGACCGGTTTCGCGCTCGCCCGGATGCTCGGCAAGATCCCGGTGCGCGCCGGCATCTGCGACGGCTTCATCGGCAACCGTATCCTGAAGGTGACGCGCGCGCAGGCCGAGCGGCTCCTGCTGTCGGGCGCGACGCCCGCGGCGGTCGATGCCGCCATGCGCGCCTTCGGCCTGCCGATGGGGCCGTTCGAGGCACAGGATCTCGGCGGCCTCGACATTGCCGCCTTCCAGCGCAAGGCCGCGCGCGAACGCGGCGAAACGCCTTTCGCGCCCGTCGCCGACCGGCTCTGCGCCCTCGAACGCTACGGCCAGAAGACCGGTGGCGGCTGGTACGATTACCAGCCGGGCGACCGCGTGCCGAAACCCTCGGAAACCGTGGCGGCGATCATCGCAGAGGCGGCAGAGGGCCGGGCGCAGCGGACATGGGACGAGGACGGTATCGCTGACGCCATTCTCCTGCCCATGGTCAACGAGGCGGCGCGCATCCTGGAAGAAGGCGTGGCGCTGCGTGCGGCCGATATCGATCTCGTGAAGATCCATGGCTACGGCTTCCCGCGTTGGCGCGGCGGGCCGATGCACCATGCCGAGGCGCGCGGGCTTTCTACGGTGGTGGCGGTGCTGGATCGCCTGGCGGCGGAAGGCCTTGCCGAACCGCCGGGCGAGGGCCTGCGCCGGGCGGCGGCGGCCGGCAGCTTTTCCGTGCTTGCCGGGTGAGGCAATTCCGGCAAGACTGCCTTGCGGGGTAGGCAGGCGTTGCGGACTGTGATGAGATCGTTTTTGGGAGAACAGGCTTTCTGCTAGAGCCGGGGAGGGCACGATGCAGTCGCTGATGACGCCGGGACACAAGCCGGTGCCGGTAGAAATTCTCGAGGCGGAGATCAGGAGGGTCTGCGGCTCGTTCGATCTGGAGCCGATGCGGCGGACGGGTGTCGTCAATGGCGATGTCACGACGCGGCGTGTCGGCCCCTTCGATACGGCCATCGTCGCGCTCGACGCCTCCGAGGTCGCGCGCAACACGCGCTCCATCCGGCAGGATCCCGGCGAGTATTTCTTCCTGCTGGTGCAGGATGCCGGCCACTGTCGCGTCGAGCAGGGCGACCAGGTCGCGGAGCTTTCTCCGGGCGACATGTTCCTCGTCGATTCCGTCAGGCCCTCGACCTTCCTTTATCGCGGCGAGCGCTCGAACCAGGTGTCGCTGCACATCCCGCGCGACGAGATGCTCCACCGCTTCGGCACGCCCTGCGCCGGCGGCCTCTCGATCTCGCGCGACGATCCCCTCTGGCTCGCCATGCGCGCGGTCATCGCCAAGATGCTGCTGGAAGAGGGCGCGCAGGCGCAGCTTGGCGAAGCCTTCCTCTGCCTTCTCGGCGCCTACCTGCATTCGACCCGCGTGACGGGCGCCGCCGCGCCGGCCGAGACGCTGCTGTCGCGCGCGCTTGCGATGATCGATCGCCATCGGGCTGATCCGGGCTTCGGGCCGCGCGAGCTGGCTGTCCGCCTCAACGTTTCGGAGCGCATGTTGCAGCGGCATTTCCGGCCGCTGGGCGAAACGCCCGGCCACCGGCTGCTCAATCGCCGGCTGGAGCTTGCCCATGCGCGGCTTTCCGCCCGCAAGGGGGAACAGGCGGCGGAGGGCGTCACGGCGGTCGCTTTCGATTGCGGCTTCAACGACCTTTCCTATTTCTATCGCGAGTTCCGCAAGAAATACGGCACGACGCCGGGCGCCGTCGCGCGCTGTCATTGACGCTTTTATCCAAAAGGCGGGACGGTGCCGTCCAAGTCCGGCGCGCCGCACCCCTCTAATCTCTGCCACCATATATCCCCGCCAGAGGAGGCGGGGTCGTTCATGGAGGAGGCGGACATGATGGAATTCAAGGCGACCATCGGCGGCAGGCCGGCGCCTGTCGACGCGGACTTCGCCGTTCTCAACCCGGCGACGGGGCAGGAGGTTGGCCGCGCGCCGAACATGGGCGGGGCAGAGCTGGATGCCGCCGTCTCGGTCGCCAAGGCGGCGTTCGCCGCATGGTCGGCGCAGAGCGATGCGGCCCTGCAGGCCGCCTGCGCGGCCGTGACGGCCAAGATCGAGGAACATGCCGGCGAGCTTGCCGAGATCATCACGCTCGAGCAGGGCAAGCCGCTCAACGGCCTCGGCTCGCGCTGGGAGGTCGGCGGTGCCGTCGCCTGGGCGGGTTACACGACCGGGCTCTCGCTGCCGGCGCGGGTCTTGCAGGACAACGAGCAGGGCCGGGTGGAGCTCATCCGCAAGCCGCTCGGCGTCGTCGGCTCCATCACCCCTTGGAACTTCCCGGTCATGATCGCCGTCTGGCATATCCTGCCGGCGCTGCGCACGGGTAACACGGTCGTCGTCAAGCCCTCGCCCCATACGCCGCTTTCCACCCTGCGGCTGGTCGAGATCATGAACGAGGTGCTACCGCCGGGCGTCGTCAATGTGGTGACCGGCGACGACAAGGCGTTCAATCTCGGCGGTGCCATGTCGGCGCATCCGGATATCCGCAAGATCGTCTTCACCGGCTCCTGCGCCACCGGCCAGCGGGTCATGCGGTCCGCCGCCGACACGATGAAGCGCCTGACGCTGGAACTCGGCGGCAACGACGCCGGCATCGTCCTGCCCGATGCGGATCCGGCGGCGATCGCCGAAGGCCTGTTCTGGGGCGCTTTCATCAACAACGGCCAGACCTGCGCGGCGATGAAGCGGCTCTATGTGCACGATAGCATCCACGACGCGGTCTGCGAGGCGCTGGTCGCCTATGCGCGGAACATCGAGGTCGGCGACGGCATGGAGGAGGCGAGCATCCTCGGGCCGATCCAGAACCGCATGCAGTTCGACAAGGTCTCGCAGCTCGTGACGGATGCGAAGGGGCGGGGCAAGGTGCTGCTCGGCGGAGAGCCGGGCGAAGGCCTGTTCTTCCCGCCGACCATCATCGCCGGCCTTCGCAACGGCGATCCACTGGTCGACGAGGAACAGTTCGGGCCGGCGCTGCCGATCATCCGCTATTCCGACGTGGAAGAGGCGATCCGGCTCGCCAATGACAGCCCGAACGGTCTCGGCGGCTCGGTCTGGTCGTCCGATATCGCGGCCGCGAAAAAGGTGGCGAGGCGCCTCGCCTGCGGCTCCGTCTGGATCAACAAGCACGGCGCCATCCAGCCGAATGTGCCCTTCGGGGGCGTGAAGGCCTCGGGCATCGGCGTCGAGTTCGCCGAGGAGGGGCTTGCCGAATATACCGATATCCAGGTGGTCTTTGTCTGACACAAGCAAACGAAAAGAGGGAACGATCATGAGACTGACGAAACATCTGGCGACGACCGCGCTTGCGCTCGGCCTTGCCGCCGGCGCGGCCGCCGCCCATCCGCTCGACGGGCTGACGGCCGAGGAATACCAGAAGATCAACCAGATCCTGCGCGAGCAGAAGGTGGCGGACGACGACACGCTCTATCCGTTGATCGAGCTGAAGGAGCCGGCCAAGGCCGAGGTGCTCGCCTGGAAGGAAGGCGACAGCCTCGACCGCAAGGCGACGGTTTATTTCACCAGTGCCGACGGCTTCAACGAGGCGGTCGTCAACATCTCCAAGGGCACGGTCGAGAGCAACGGCAAGACGGCCGGCCAGCCGATGGTGCTGTTCACCGAGTTCATGAACGCGCTGGAAGGCGCGCTCGGCCATCCGGACATGATCGCGGGGCTTGAAAAGCGCGGCCTGAAGCCGGAGCAGGCCTTCTGCCTGCCGCTGACGGGCGGCAACTTCTTCACGGAGGAGTACCAGAACTCCCGCCTGATGAAGGTGCCCTGCTACCAGGTGCCGGAGGGATCCAACTTCTATGCCAAGCCTATCGAAGGGCTCTTCGCCATCTACGATATCGGCAAGAAGGAGGTGCAGCGCGTCATCGATACCGGTGTCGTGGAGCCGGCGCCGAAGGATAGCTGGGGCTATACGGAAGAGGAGGTCGCCAAGCGCCTGCCGCTCCGCCCGGAAATGAAACCCGTCACGCTCGTGCAGGAAGGCGGGCCGAACTACAAGATCGACGGCAGCCATGTCGAATGGGATATCTGGCGCTTCAATTTCCGCGTCGACAAGCGCCCGGGCCTCGTCGTCTCCAATCTCGACGTCAACGATGACGGCACCTGGCGCTCGGTCATCTACCAGGCGCATCTTTCCGAGGTCTTCGTGCCCTATATGGACCCGACGGAGGGCTGGTACTGGCGCACCTACATGGACAGCGGGGAATACGGCTTCGGCCTCTTCCTGAGCCCGCTGCGTGCCGGCATCGACTGCCCCGCGCACGCCACCTTCCTGCCGGCGACGATCGCCGACGACAAGGGTTCGCCGCTCGTCATTCCGGATGCGATCTGCGTCTTCGAACGTAATATCGGCGATCCGGCCTGGCGCCATTTCGAGGTCTTCGCGCAGACGCCGGAAACCCCGGTGCCGGCGGAAGGGCGCCCGGCGACGGAACTCGTGGTGCGCACGGCTTCCGAGGTCGGCAACTACGACTATCTCATCGACTATCGCCTGCAGCAGAACGGCCAGATCAACATCTATGTCGGCGCGACCGGCCTCGATGCGGTGAAGGGCGTCGCCTCGGCCTCGATGAAGGATGCGACGGCGAAGGCGGACACGGCCTATGGCACGCTGATCGCGCCGAACCTCGTGGCCGCCAACCATGACCACTATTTCAACTTCCGCATCGATTTCGACGTCGACCAGCCGGTGAACCATTTCTCGACCATGGACATCGTGCCGGCCAAGCTCGATGCGTCGAGCCCGCGCAAGTCGATGTGGACGGTTGAACACACCATGCCGCATACGGAGATGGAGGCGCGCTACAAGCTCTCGGCCATGCAGCCGCGCTATTTCCACATCTCCAATCCGTCGCGCGAGGGCTATCTCGGCCATGAGCCCGGCTGGATGATCCATCACGGCAGCGTCGCCTACGGTCCCTACGACTATGCCAACGATCCGCCGATGAAGCGCAACGCCTATATCGAATATTCGGTCTGGAACACGGTCTACGACCCGGAACAGCGCTATGCCGGCGGCAAGTTCGCCATGCAGAGCGATGGATCCGACACGCTCGCCGAATGGGTGAAGAAGGATCAGAGCCTGATGGGCAAGGACATCGTCACCTGGTTCTCCGCCGGCTTCCACCATATTCCGCGCATGGAGGACTGGCCGGTCATGTCGACGGAGTGGAAGACCGTGCACATCATGCCGCACAACTTCTTCGCCCATAATCCGGCGCTGACGTTGCGCAAGAAGTAAGCCGATGCCGGCGGGCGATGCCCCTCATCCGCCTGCCGGTACCTTCTCCTTGGCTGCGGGGAGAAGGGGCAGAAGCGGGATGAGGGGCCGTTCCTGGCGCCTCCGCCCCGCTTATTCCACCGGCTGCATGTCGCCGAAAACCGTCGGGATCAACTCCGAGACGGTCGGATGGATGTGCACCGCATGCGTGATGGTCGTATAGGGCTTGCCCGCATACATCACGTCGAGAATGCTCTGTACCGCCTCGTCGCCGCCGGTGCCGAGGATGGAAGCGCCAAGGATTTCCTTCGTTTCGGCATCGGCGATCACCTTCATGAAGCCGAGCGTTTCCCCCTTCTCCTTGGCGCGGCCGACGCGGCTCATCGGCCTTGTGCCGACCAGCAGCTTGCGGCCGGTCTTGCGCGCTTCCGTTTCGCTCATACCGGCGCGGCCGAGCGGCGGGTCGATATAGAGCGCATAGGTCTGGATGCGGTCACTCACCTTGCGCGGTTCGCTGTCGAGGAGGTTCGCGGCGACGATCTCGAAGTCGTTGTAGGCCGTGTGGGTGAACGCGCCGCGGCCGTTGCAGTCGCCCATGGCGAAGATGCCGGGCACGCTCGTCTCCAGCCGCTCGTCGACGGTGATGTAGCCGCGCTTGTCCGTCGCCACCCCCGCCTTGTCGAGACCGAGGTCGTCCGTGTTCGGCCGCCTGCCGGTGGCAAGGAGGATGTGGGAGCCCAGGATCTCCGGCGCGCCTGCCGTGCAGTCGACGGCCACCCCGACGCCCTCGCCGCTTTTGAAGAAGCGGATGCACTCCGCCCCCGTGCGGATGGCGATGCCCTCGCGTTCGAGGATGTCGCGCACGGCGGCGCTGACATCCTCGTCCTCGCGGGCGATGAGCCGCGGCCCCTTCTCGACGACCGTCACCTTCGAACCGAAGCGGCGGAACATCTGGGCGAATTCCAGCCCGATATAGCTGCCGCCGACGATGACGAGATGTTCTGGCACCTCGGCCAGCTCCATCATGGAGACATTGTCGAGATGGGGAATGTCCCCGATGCCGGGAAAGTCCGGCACGACGGCGCGGCCGCCGACATTGAGGAAGACCTGCCCGGCGGACAGCAGTTCCCCACCGACGCGGATTTCTGTCGGACTTTCGAAGCGTGCATGGCCGCGGATGAGGGTGAGGCCTTGCATGCCCGCCAGCCAGTCCTCGTTGCCCTTGCGGGCATCGAAGCGCACCTTGTCCTTGCGCGCCATAACCCTGGCGAAATCGATGGAGACCTCGCCCGTCACCACGCCGTAATCGGCGCCGCGGCGGGCGAGATGGGCGGCATAGGCGCTGGCGACCATGGCCTTGGTCGGCATGCAGCCAGTGTTCACGCAGGTGCCGCCGACATGCTTGCGTTCGATGAGGGCGACCGTCTTTCCCGCGGCCGTCAGCCGGCCGGCAAGCGACGGACCGGCCTGGCCCGCGCCGATGATGATGGCGTCGAACCTCTTCATGGCACGACCGACGAGACGACGAAGAGGCCGAGCAGCACGGCGACGGCGTCCTCCAGCAGCGCGATGGGCAGATCCTTGCCGCCGATGGCCGCGACGAGGCGCTTGCGGGCCTCATAGCCGCCGAGCGTGCCGATAACCGCGCCGACGATGCCGGCAACGAGCCCGCCGATCATCGAGCCTCCGGCTGTGCCGACGGCCGCACCGCAGAATGCACCGCTGACGATGCGCGCGCCGAACTGCTGCGGCACTTTGCGGCTCGGCGTGCCCGGCAACTGGTCGGTAACGAACTCGACGAGGGCAAGGGCGCCGAAGATGTAGGGCGTGAAACGATAGGCCAGGAAGGCGGCCCAGGTGCCGGAGACGGGAAACCAGCCGAGCGCCGCGCCGATGCTGACGGCGGCTGGCGCCGTCATCGCGCGCAGCCCCGCCACGACACCGATCAGCAATGCGAGAATGTAGATGCTCATTGTCCCTCACGGATCTGCGCCGGACATCGGCCCGGGATGGTTTCCCGGCAAGGGTGAAATGCGGTATCGGAAAATGAGGCGGGCCGCGGGGAGAGTGTCGGATGCGTCCGGCAATTGCAACGCGTTTCTGTTGCAAAAGCGCGCTTCTTCGCCCAATCTCGCAAGCGCTTTGAACGCTGCAACAAACGGCATGCCCCGGCCGGCCGATGCGGTCTATTTTTTGCGATTGCCTGCCATATATGAAATGCTTTGCCGGGACCGGCTTTCCCGAACGTGGTGAAAATACCGTCATGGCTTCCCGCACAGAACGAAAGGGTTATCTCATGCGTCCAGTCGTCAAATTCCTCGGAACGGCCCTGGCCCTCGGGCTTGCAGCAGGTGCCGCGCAGGCCCAGGTCGTCGTCTCCTCGAAGATCGATACCGAAGGCGGCGTGCTCGGCAACATCATCCTCTCGGTGCTGAATGCCAACGGCATCGAGACGACGGACCGCGTGCAGCTCGGCGCGACCCCGGTCGTGCGCCAGGCGATCATCGCCGGCGAGATCGACATCTATCCGGAATATACCGGCAATGCCGCCTTCTTCTTCGAGAAGGCCGAGGACCCGGCGTGGAAGGATGCCGCCAAGGCCTATGAACTGGCCAAGACGCTGGACTACGACGCCAACAAGATCGTCTGGCTGACGCCGTCCCCGGCCAACAACACCTGGGCGATCGCGCTGCGCAAGGACGTCGCCGAGCCGAACAAGCTGGCGACGCTGAGCGATTTCGGCAAATATGTCACGGACGGCGGCCAGGTGGTGCTTGCCGCCTCCTCGGAATTCGTCAACTCCGCCGCGGCCCTGCCGGCCTTCCAGACGACCTACGGCTTCACCCTGAAGCCGGAGCAGCTCATCACGCTTTCGGGCGGCGACACGGCCGCCACGATCGCGGCGGCAGCCAACCAGACGAACGGTGCGAACGCCGCCATGGTCTACGGCACGGACGGTGGCATCGCGCCGTCGGGCCTCGTCGTGCTGGAGGACGACAAGGGCGTGCAGCCGGTCTACCAGCCGGCGCCGATCATCCGTGAGGCGGTGCTGAAGGCCAATCCGCAGATCGAGGAGATCCTCAAGCCCGTCTTCGAGAAGCTCGACCTCGTCACGCTGCAGGACCTCAACGGCCGCGTCCAGGTCGGCGGCGAGCCGGCCAAGGCCGTTGCCGAGGACTTCCTGAAGAAGAACGGCTTCCTCAAGTAAGCCGCATCCGCCTCTCGCCTGCCCGGGCGAGGGGCCTTCCCTTCGAAAGGTGTTCATGACGTTCCGGATCGACAAGCTCGGCGTGGTGATCGCCGCATTGCTGGCTTACGGCACCTTCCTTGCGCCCTTCGCCATCTTTCGGGCCAACCGCATCGTGCCGGGCGAGGCGCGGGGCATCCTGGAGGCGCTTCCCGCCGGGTTCGGCGCGGCGCTGCTCGGCCTTGTCGTGATAGCCATCGTTCTCGTCCTCCTGAAGACGCCGACCGTCTTCCGGCTGGTTCTCGGGCTTGCTGCCCTGCTGGCGCTCGCCATTCTCGTCGGCCTTTCCGCGGGGCACCTCACGCCACCCGAGAACACCTATGCCCGCGTCTCGCCGGCCTCCGGTTTCTGGCTGCTGAGCTTCGCCTTTTCGCTCCTGACGGCCGATGCGCTGGCGCGTCTCCGGCTTTCGCCGCTTGCCCGGGTCGCGCTGCTCGCCGCCGCGGCGGTGGCCGCCGCAGGGCTTCTGATGTCCGGTGCCTGGGACGGGCTGTCGATCCTCAAGGAATATGGTAGCCGGGCAGACAGCTTCTGGCTGGAGGCGGGGCGCCATGTCGTCCTGGCGCTCGGCTCGCTTGTCGCCGCAACGCTCGTCGGCCTGCCGCTCGGCATCCTCTGCCACCGGGTGGAGGCGCTGCGCGCCGGCGTGCTCAACGTGCTGAATATCATCCAGACGATCCCCTCGATCGCGCTCTTCGGTCTCCTGATCGCGCCGCTCGGCTGGGTCGCCGTCCATGTGCCGGGCGCCGCGGCGCTCGGTATCCGTGGCATTGGCGCGGCGCCGGCCTTCATCGCGCTCTTCCTCTATTCGCTGTTGCCGGTCGTCGCCAATACGGTGGTCGGCCTTGCCGGCGTGCCGCGCGATGCCAACGATGCCGCCCGCGGCATCGGCATGACGGACGGCCAGCGGCTCTTCCGCGTCGAGCTGCCGCTTGCCTTCCCGGTCATCCTCACCGGCATCCGCATCGTCCTGGTGCAGAATATCGGCCTTGCCACTATCGCGGCGCTCATCGGCGGCGGCGGCTTCGGGGTCTTCGTCTTCCAGGGCATCGGCCAGACGGCGATGGACCTCGTGCTGCTCGGCGCGGCGCCGACGGTCGCCCTCGCCTTCGCCGCGGCGATCGTTCTCGATGCCGCCACCGAACTTTCCAACCGCAAACCCGGCAGGGCCGCATGATCGAGATCGACAGCATCACCAAGCGCTACGGCGAGACGGCGGTCGTCGACCGCGTCTCGATGACCATCGCGCCGCACACGATCACCGTCATCGTCGGCACGTCCGGCTCCGGCAAGACGACGCTGATGCGCATGATCAACCGCCTGGTCGAGCCGACTTCCGGCACGATCCTGATCGACGGCGCCGACAACCGCTCCATTCCCGGCCACGAGCTGCGCCGCCGCATCGGCTATGCCATCCAGGGCCACGGCCTCTTCCCGCACCGCACCGTCGCGGAGAACATCGCCACCGTTCCGACCCTGCTCGGCTGGGAGAAATCGCGCATCGCGGCCAAGGTGGAGGAACTGTTGGCGCTGTTCCAGCTCGATCCCGCCGCTTTCGGCCCGCGCTACCCGCATGAACTGTCGGGCGGCCAGCAGCAGCGCGTCGGCGTCGCCCGGGCGCTCGCCGCCGAGCCGAACATTCTTTTGATGGACGAACCTTTCGGCGCGCTCGACCCCGTCATCCGCGCCAAGGCGCAGGACGACCTTCTGGCGATCCAGAAGCATTTCGGCACGACCGTCGTGCTCGTCACCCACGACATGGAGGAGGCGTTCCATCTCGCCGATCGCATCGCCGTCATGGACAAGGGCAGGATCGTGCAATATGCGGCGCCGGAGGAGATGCTGGTGAACCCGGCGACGGATTTCGTTGAGACGCTGATCGGCGCCGACGAGCGGCCCTTCCGGCTCCTGTCGATCGGCGCCGTCGCGGAGGCGGCGGAAGCTGGCGAGGCGGAGGGCGAGCCGATCGCCGCGGCGTCCAGCCAGCGCGATGCGCTGTCCGCCCTGCTCTGGTCCGGTCGTGAGGCTCTGCCGGTGGTCGGCGCAGACGGCGCAAAGCTCGGCCGCGTCACGCTTGCCGGCCTTGTCCGGCGCGCCGCGAGGCCGCAATGACGCGGCTCCTGCCCAATCTCCTGCGGCTGGCGGCGCTCCTCGTCCTCATCGCCTTCCTCGTCCAGCCGCTGCTCTTCGAGCCCCTGTTGAAACCGCTGGTGCAGGCCAATGCGCCGGCCGTCTACAACCAGGGCAGCCTGCTGTCGCTGACGCTCTCGCACCTTGCCACGGTCTTCGCCGCGACGCTCGCCGCCACCGTCGTCGCCGTCGGGCTCGCCATCCTCGTCACAAGGCCGATCGGCGCGGAATTCCTGCCGCTGTCGCGCAGTCTCGTGAACATCGGCCAGACCTTTCCGCCGGTCGCGGTGCTGGCGCTCGCGGTGCCCGCCGTCGGTTTCGGCGAGAAGCCGACGCTGATCGCGCTCTTCCTCTACGGCCTGCTGCCGATCTTCGAGAATGCCATGACGGGTCTTTCCACCCTGCCGCCCGCCGTGACGGAGGCCGCGCGCGGCACGGGCATGACCGCCTGGCAGCGGCTCACCCGTGTGGAATTGCCGCTGGCATTGCCGGTCGTTCTCGCCGGCATCCGCCTTTCGGTGACCATCAGCCTCGCGACCGCCACCATCGGCTCGACGGTTGCGGCCAGGACGCTCGGCGAGGTGATCATTGCCGGCCTGCAATCGAACAACCTTGCCTTCGTGTTGCAAGGCGGCCTCGTCGTCGCCGTGTTGGCGGTGCTGATCTATGACGGCTTTTCGGCCCTCGAACGGTTGCTGTCGCGCCGGGCGGGGCGGATTTAGCGGTCCCCGGTCTCCAGGTCGTAGACGAGGATGCCCTTGACGCCGCCTTCCGCCGCCGCGACGAGGCGCGCGCCGGTCTCCTTGTGCTCCTTGTTCTCCAGATAGGCGTCGCGGGAAAAGCTGTCGGCGAAATCGACGATGAAGCCGTCGCTGAAGCCCTTGTCCATGCCGGCTTCCGGGCTGACATTCACGCCGATATGGACGGCGAGCATGCCCGGCAGGCGATCCTTCAGGGCGTCGATCTCGTTGAAGAGCTCGGCCCTGTAGGCGGCGGAAATGGTCGGCTTGAAGTGGATGAAGACGCAGTGGCGGATCATGGCTTCCCCCTATCGGATGTGGTTGCGGGCGCGCGGACGCGCATCGTTGCGCTCATGCTGGAAGACCTCGGCCGGCAGCGCCGGCAGGTCGCGAATGATGTCGGCGCCCTTCTCGCCCACCATGATCGTCGGTGCATTGGTGTTGCACGAAGGAACGCGCGGCATGACGGAACTGTCGCAGACGCGCAGACCTTCAAGCCCATGCACCTTCAAATCGAGTCCGACGACGGCGTCCGCTCCCGTGCCCATCTTGCAGGTGCCGACCGGATGGTGGTCCGTCTTGGCATTGGCGCAGCCGTAGTCGAAGAGGTCCTCGTTGGTCATGACCTTCGGCCCCGGCAGGCGCTCGGCCATGACATAGGGCTTCAGCGCGGCCTGCTGCATGATCTCGCGGGCGATCTTCAGCCCTTCGATCGACATCTTGCGGTCGTGCGGGTCCTCCCAGTAGTTCGGGTCGATCAAAGGCGCGGCGGAAGGATCAGGGGAGGAAAGCCGCACCGTACCCTTCGAGCGCGGGTGCAGATAGGCCGAATTCAGCGTCACGCCGGCATTCTTCAGCCGTTCGACGCCCGCCTCGATGCCGGAGCCGAGGCCGAGGTGGAACTGGATGTCCGGCGAGCGGGCATCCAGGTCCGCATACCAGAAGCCGCCGGTCTCGAAGAGCGAGGAGGCGACGGGGCCGGAGCGAAAGAGTACATATTGCAAGCCGGCCCAGAGCGTGCGGTGCAGTTTCGCCACGCCGTCATAGGTGTGGTCGCCGGTGCATTCGCAGATGACGAAGAGGTCGAGATGGTCCTGCATGTTTCCGCCGACGCCCGGCAGGTCGTGCTTCACCGCAACGCCGACGGATTTCAGGTGGTCGGCCGGGCCGATGCCGGATTGCTGCAGCAGCTTCGGCGAGCCGATGGCGCCGGAGGAGACGAGCACCTCGCGCTCCGCCCGGATCGTCTCGACGCTATTGCCCGTGACGACCTCGACGCCGACGGCGCGGGACCCTTCCAGCACGATGCGGGCGACGCGGGCGCCGGTGCGGATGGTGAGGTTCTTGCGGTCTTTGACGGGCGAGAGGTAGGAGAGCGAGGCGGAGGAGCGGCGGCGGTTCCTTTGCGTGAGCTGGTAGAAGCCGACGCCGGCCTGCTGGCGGCCGTTGAAATCGTGGTTGTAGGGAATGCCGAGTTCCTGGCCGGCGCGGATATAGGCGTCGCATATCGGCAGGGCCGAGACCGGCATGGAAACGCCGAGCGGGCCGCCATAGGCATGGTAGTCGTCGGCAAAGCGCTGGTTGTCCTCGGCGCGCTTGAAATAGGGCAGGATCTCCCGGTAGCTCCAGCCCTCGCAGCCGTCCTCGCTGGCCCAGAGGTCGTAGTCGGCGGCGTTGCCGCGAGTGTAGAGCTGGGCGTTGATCGAGGAGCCGCCACCGATGACCTTCGCCTGCGTATAGCGTAGCACGCGGCCCTTCATGTGCTTCTGCGGCACGGTCTCCCAGCCCCAGCTCGCGACGCCCTTCGTCATCTTGGCGAAGCCCGCCGGCATGTGGAACAGCGGGTTCCAGTCGCCGCCGCCGGCCTCCAGCAGCAGCACGCGCACATGAGGATCTTCCGAAAGCCGGTTCGCCAGCACGCAGCCGGCGGGTCCCGCGCCGGTGATGATGTAGTCGTAGGTCATGCCGTTTCCTCAAAATGGTTCGGTGCCGTGGCCGATTGGGGTTGCCCCTGATCCGCCTGCCGGCACCTTCTCCCCAGCCAAGCGGGGAGAAGGGATTCGCCGCGCCCTCTCGTCTCCCTCGCCCCGCTTGCGGGGAGAGGGCGGGGTGAGGGGCAAGTCCTGTTCACAGCCGGCCGATCGACAGGCCGCCGTCGAGATTGATCACCGAGCCGGTGGCGAAGGCGAATTTTCCGGTCGCGAGCGCCGCGGCGGCGGAGCCGATGTCGCCGGGCTCGCCCCAGCGCTTCATCGGCACGAGGCCGCCGTCGATGAGGGCGTCGTATTTCGCCGAGACGCCTGCCGTCATGTCGGAGCGGATGATACCGGGGCGAATCTCGAAGACGGAAATGCCGGTTTCCGCCAGCCGTAGCGCCAGCCCCTGGCTGAAGGCGGCAAGGCCGGCCTTGGTCATGCAATAGTCGAGCCGCTCGGGCGAGGTGAGACCGGCCGAGACGGAGGTGATGTTGATGATCGAGCGCGGGCCGGCGGCCTGCTTCGAATGCAGCATCGCCTTCAGCACGGCCTGCGTGAAGAAGACGGTGCCGCGCAGGTTGGTGGCGACGATCGTGTCGAAATGCTCCGGCGCAAGATCGAGGAAATCGCCGCGCACCGAGGAGGCGATGCCGGCATTGTTGACGAGGCAGCCGATGGCGCCGAGCGCATCCTCGATGGCCGCGACGGTGGCCGCGTGGCCGGAGAGGTCGGCAAGGTCGGCCTTGAGATAGAGGGCGCGGGCGCCGAGGCCGGCAAGCTCGGCGTGCATGGCGTCGGTCGCCGCGTCGCCCTCGCCGATGCCCGTTATGGCGATGTCGAAACCGTCGGCCGCAAGCGCCCTGGCGATGCCGAGGCCGATGCCGCGGCGGCCGCCGGTGACGATGGCGACGGGGCGTGCTGGGGTCGTCATGCGGCAAGGTCCCTCGATTGGATGTGGCCTGCGACGCGCAGCGCCTGGGCGGCGACCGAGAGCGCCGGGTTCACGGCGGCCGACGTCGGCAGGTAGGAGGCATCGACCACGAAGAGGTTCGGATGGTCGTGGGCGCGGCACCAGATGTCGAGCGGCGCGGTCGCCGGGTCATTGCCGATGCGCACGGTGCCGCATTGATGCGAGGGCGTGCGCTTGTCGAAGGCGCGGGCGAGCACGACGGGGAAACCGGCCCTCTTCAGCGCCGCCTTGAGTTTCGCGACGAGGTCGAGATGGGCCTGCCAGTTGGTGCGCGTCCATTTCATGACGATCCGGTCGCGGTCGACCGTGATGCGGCTTTCGGGATGCGGCAGGTCCTCGCTCATGGCGTAGAAATCGATGGCGCGGGCCGCCACTTGGTCCAGCAGCCATTCCGGTACGGAGGGCATGTTGGCCTTCAGGATTTTTCCCGAGACGCGGCCGAGAAGCTGCACATTGCCGAGCGGTGGGCCGCCATTGCCGTCCGAGAGGTAATAATCGTTGAAGCCGAAACTCTTCTGGTAGACGGAGGTGTTGCGGTAGAAGGGCGAGAGGCCGATCACGGCGCTCGAATTGTGGTTCATGAAGTTGCGGCCGACCTGGTCGGAGCTGTTGGCAAGCCCGTGCGGGAAGGCTTCCGAGGCGGAGCGCAGCAGGAGCACGGCGGATTGCACCGCACCGGCCGAGAGGATCACCAGCTTCGGCGAGACGCTTTCCGCCGCATCGCCGCGCCGATAATGCACCGTTGCGATGGTGCGGCTGTGCGGGGCGGCGGCGAGCCGCGTCACCCGGCAATTCGTGCGCAGTTCGACATTCGGGTGTTTCAGCGCTTCGGCAAGAGCCGTGCTTTCGGCGTCCATCTTGCCGTCGTTGCAGTTCGGGTGCGCGTCCCACGGTGTCCTCGCCTTGGCGAGCCAGCGGTCGAGATCGACGCCGAGCGGCAGGGAATAGGGATGGAGGCCGTTCGCCTTCATCTTGGCGCGCACGCTTGCGATGGCAGGTTCGTCCGGCACGGGCGGGAAGGGGTAGGGCGTGGAATGGTGCGGCTCCGTCGGGTCTTCGCCGAGCGTGCCGCGCACATTGTAGAGCTTTTCGGCCGCCGAATACCACGGTTCCAACTCTTCATAGGGGAAGGGCCAGGCGGGGGAGACGCCGTCGCGGTGGCGCAGCTCCTCGAAATCCTCCCGGCGGTAGCGCACCAGCACGGCGCCGTAGAATTTCGAATTGCCGCCGACATTGTAGTAGTTGCCGGGGTTGAAGGCGGTGCCGTCCGCCTCGTACCACATCTCCTTCGGGCGGAAATGGCCGCGCTGGAAGATCGCGCGCTGGTCGCGGTTCTCCGGGCGGTCGGGCAGGTGATCGCCCGCTTCGAGGATGACGATCCTCGCGCCCGTCGGGGCGAGCGCGGCGGCCATGGTGGAGCCGCCGATGCCCGAACCGATGATGACGATGTCCGGCTGCGTGGTCATGGGTCTCTCAGGATATGCGAAGCTGGCTTGCGGGGTCGAAGAACACGGCCTTGTCGAGGTTGAAGGCAAGGCGCGCCGTCTGGCCGGCGGATATGGGCACATCTGCGCGCAGGCGGGCGACGATCTCCTTGCCGCCGAGATGGGTGACGGCGAAGGTGTCTGCGCCGGCCGGCTCCACCACCTCGATCAGGCAATCGCCTTCCGCGACGGTGCGGGCGTTGCGGTCCGCGCCGTCGGGGTCGGTCAGCGCCTCGGGCCGGATGCCGAAGATCACGTCCTTGCCGCTATAGGCCGACAGGCTGCCGGGGGCATTGGGGACGGCGAGCACCAGGGGCTCGCCCTGGTGGCGGGCGAGCGAGACGGCAAGGCCGGAGCCGTTGCTTTCGACCTTGCCCTTCAGCAGGTTCATTGCGGGCGAACCCATGAAATCGGCGACGAAGGTATTGGCGGGATTGTTGTAGATCTCCGAGGGGGAGCCGAATTGCTGGAGCACGCCGTCCTTCAGCACGGCGATCTTGGTCGCCAGCGTCATCGCCTCGATCTGGTCGTGCGTGACATAGACGATGGTGGTCTTCATGCGCTGGTGCAGGCGCTTGATCTCCGTGCGCATGTCGACGCGCAGCTTCGCGTCGAGGTTCGACAGCGGCTCGTCGAACAGGAACAGCTTCGGATCACGTACCAGCGCCCGGCCCATGGCGACGCGCTGGCGCTGGCCGCCGGAAAGCTGGCCGGGCTTGCGGTCGAGAAGATGGCCGATCTGCAGCATGTCGGCGACCTGCCTGATCGCCTTGTCGCGCTCCTCCTTCGGCACGCCGCGGATCTCCATGCCGAAGGCGATGTTGCCGGCCACCGTCATGTTCGGATAGAGCGCGTAGGACTGGAACACCATGGCGATGTCGCGCTTGGAAGGGTGCAAGCCCGAGACCGAGCGGCCATCTATGGCGATGTCGCCCGAGGTGATGGGCTCGAGGCCGGCGATGGTGTTGAGCAGCGTGGACTTGCCGCAGCCGGAAGGGCCGACGAGCACGAGGAAGCCGCCCTGTTCGATCTCCAGGTTGATGTCCTTCAGGATTTCGAGCGCGCCGTAGGACTTGCGCAGATTGCTGATCTTGAGGAACGACATGGGCGTTATCCTTTCACGGCGCCGGACATGAGGCCGCGCACGAAGTACCGTCCGGAGACGATGTAGACGATGAGGGTGGGGAGCGCCGCGAGGATCGCGCCCGCGAAATGGACGTTGTATTCCTTCACGCCCGTCGAGGATTGGACGAGATTGTTGAGCGCCACCGTCATCGGCGTCGTCGAGGCGCCGGAGAAGGAGGCGCCGAACAGGAAGTCGTTCCAGATATTGGTGAACTGCCAGATGACCGAGACGACGATGATCGGCCCCGAGGACGGCAGCAGGATGCGGTAGAAGATCTGGAAGAAGCTTGCGCCATCGATCTGCGCCGCCCGCACCAGCTCGGTCGGGAAGTTTTCGTAGTAGTTGCGGAAATAGAGCGTGGTGAAGCCGATGCCGTAGACGACATGGACGAGGATCAGCCCCCACAGCGAACCGGCAAGGCCGATGAGGCCGAGGATGCGCGCCATCGGGATCAGCACGATCTGGAACGGGATGAAGCAGGAGAGCAGCAGAAGGCCGAAGAAGACGTTCGAGCCCTTGAACTGCCACTTGGTCAGCACATAACCGTTGAGCGCGCCGATGACGGTGGAGATGGCGACGGCCGGCACGACCATCAGGATCGAGTTGATGAAGAAGGGGCGCAGGCCTGTCGGCTGCACGCCGATCTGCGCCGTCGACCACGCGGAAAGCCAGGGTTCGATCGTCCATTGTTGCGGCAGGTTCAACATGCCGCCCTGGCGAATCTCGTCCAGCGGCTTCAGCGAATTGACCAGCATGACGTAGAGCGGCAGCAGGTAGTAGACCGCGAACAGGATGAGCGCGGTGTAGATGAGTGCGCGCGTCAGCTTGCCGTGGGTGATGATGTTGTCGGGGTTCTGCGCGCTCATCGGCCTTTGCCTCCGCGGATCTCGGAATAGAGGTAGGGGATGATGATCGAGAAGATCATGACCAGCATGATGATCGCCGAGGAGGCGCCGATGCCCATCTGGTTGCGGGTGAAGGTGTAGGAATACATGAAGGTTGCCGGCAGCTCGGTCGCCTGGCCGGGGCCGCCGCCGGTCAGGGCGACCACGAGGTCGTAGGCCTTGATGGCGAGGTGGGCGAGCACGACGAAGGCGGACAGGAACACCGGGCGCATCAGCGGGATGATGATGCGGCGGTAGATGGTGGTGGTCGAGGCCCCGTCGATCTGCGCCGCCTTGATGATCTCGTTGTCGACGCCGCGAAGACCGGCGAGGAACATCGCCATGACGAAGCCGGAGGATTGCCAGACGGCGGCGATCACCACGCAATAGATGGCGTAGTTGCGGTCCTTGATCCAGTTGAAGGCAAAGCTCTCCCAGCCCCAGAGATGCATGGTGTTCTCCAGCCCGATGCCGGGGTCGAGGAACCATTTCCAGGCGGTGCCGGTGACGATGAAGGAAAGCGCCATCGGATAGAGGTAGATCGGCCTGAGGATGCCCTCGGCGCGGATCTTCTGGTCGAGCAGGATGGCGAGCCCAAGGCCCAGCACCGAGCAGATGGCGATGTAGAGCGAGGCGAAGATCGCAAGGTTCGAGATCGCCCGCCACCAGTGCGGCAGCGCCCAGAGTTTGGAATAGTTGCTCAGTCCCACGAAATTGTAGGAGGGCAGCATCTTGCTGTCCGTCAGCGACAGGAAGCCCGTATAGGCGATGAAGCCGTAGACGAAGACGAGCACGATGAGGAAACTGGGGGCCAGCACGAGCTTCGGCAAAAGCTCCTGCAGCCGGCTTCGGCTATCCATGGTCGGTACCACCGTTATTGTGTGTTTGTCGGCGGCGAGGCATGCCCCTCATCCGCCTGCCGGCACCTTCTCCCCGCAGGCGGGGAGAAGGACTATGCCGTGACCTCTCCGTCTCCTCTCCCCGCTTGCGGGGAGAGGGCCGGGGTGAGGGGCAGCGTCGTTCGCTTACTTCGCAGCCTCGACGGCGGCCTTCAGTTCCTCCACGGCTTCCTCGGAGGAAAGCTCGCCGTTGAACTGGCGGGTCACGACGTCGTAGATCGCGTTCTTGACGGAGGCCGGGTTGGCGTGGCCGTGCGCCATGGAGCCGAACAGCGAGCCGTTGGCATTGGCTTCCGCGAGGTCCTTGATCGCCTTCTTGCCGCAATCGTCGAAGGCTTCGTCGGAAACGTCCGTGCGAGCCGGGGCGGAGCCCTTGACCACGTTGAAGGCCGACTGGAACACCGGGCTCTCGATGGCCGATGCCATCACGAGCTGCGAGGGAACCTTGTCATCGGCCACCTTGAACATCGCGAACTGGTCGGAGTTGAAGGTGACGGAGCCCTGCGTGCCGGGGAAGCGCATGCAGACGAAGTCCGTGCCCGGCTTCTTGCCGGCCTTGATGAACTCGCCCTTCGCCCAGTCGCCCATGAACTGCACGCCGGCCTTGCCTTCGATGACCATGGCGGAAGCGAGGTTCCAGTCGCGGCCGGAGAAGTTGTCGTCCACGTAGGAGCGCAGCTTCGTCATGCGGTCAAAGGCTTCCTTCATCTGGGCGCCGCCCAGCGTTTCGGGATCGAGGTCGATGAAGGCCTTCTTGTAGAAGTCGTTGCCGAAGGAGAGCACGACGGCGTCGAAGATCGTCGCGTCCTGCCACGGCTGGCCGCCATGGGCGACCGGCGTGATGCCCTGTTCCTTGAACTTGTCGAGCAGCGCGACGAGTTCGTCCCAGTTCGTCGGTTCCTTGCCGCCGGCCTTGTCGAGCGCAGCCTTGTTCACCCACACCCAGTTGGTGGAGTGCACGTTGACGGGCGCGGCGATCCAGTGGCCGTCATACTTGGAGAATTGCTGCAGGGCGGTCGGGATCACCTTGTCCCAGCCTTCCTTGGCGGCCACTTCGTCGAGATTGCCGAGCGCGCCTTCCTTGGCCCAGTCGAGAATGTCGAAGCCGAGCATCTGCACCGCGGTCGGCGCGTTGCCGGCCGTGACGCGGGCGCGCAGCACCGTCATCGCTTCCGTGCCGCCGCCACCGGCGACCGGCATGTCGGTCCAGGAGATGCCCTTGGATTCGAGGTCCTTTTTCAGGACGTCGAGCGCGGCGGCTTCACCGCCGGAGGTCCACCAGTGCAGCACCTCCACGCCTTCTGCGGCCTTCGTCGCGGTCATGCCGCCGAGCGTCATCATCACCGCGGCGATAGCGGTGGTCGTCAAAAACTTGCGCATCGTATTCCTCCCGTTTGCAAGTTCGAAGGGCGAGAGCCTCCTCCCGCCGATTTTTCCGAGGCCCATGGGGCGTCGGTGGTCCGTCTATGGCTCATAGCGCCGCGCCAATTTAAAACGTTGTAAATTTGCGAAGTCAAGCTGTGGCGAAAGGCGGTGTGGGCTCTCTTTGGAAATGCGGTAAATTCAGGCAATCCATATGGTTTCCGCAAATCAGGATGCTTTGTGCAGCGCACTGAAATCGTTTTAAATTCTGTGCGGCGCAAGATTGCCGAACGCCGGGCCTCTCGGTATGGTGCCGCATATCGCCTGCCCCCATTCGAAGAACTGTGCCCGTGTCCCGCATCGAAAAGCCCGCCGACAGTGATTTTGCCCGCACCGCTTCCCGAGCCGGCAAGCCGACGCTGAAGACGATTGCGGAAATGACGGGGCTTGCCGTCACGACGGTTTCCCGCGCGCTCGGCAATGCGCCGCAGATTTCCGAGGCAACGCGCCGGCGCGTGCACGAGGTCGCCGCCGAAATCGGCTACCTGCCGGACCGTGCTGCCCAGCGCCTGAAAACTGGCCGCACCAATGTCATCAGCGTCCTTCTCGATCCGCACGGCGAGCTGCTCGAATACGGCACCTCGCTGATGCACGGTATCGCGCAGTCGCTCGTCGGCACGCCCTACCATCTTGTTGTCACGCCGAACTTTATCGAGGGCAGCAATGTCGATTCGGTGCAGCACATCATCAGAAACGGCATGGCCGACGGGATGATTTTCTCGCGAACCGAGCCGTTCGATCCGCGCGTGCGCCTGCTTCTCGAAAAGGGTTTTCCCTTCGTCACGCATGGCCGAACCGAATTTTCGACCCCGCACCCCTATGTTGACTACGACAATTTCGCCTTTGCCTACGAGGCCACCAAGCGGTTGATCATCCGCGGACGGCGCCGGCCGATGCTGATCCTTCCGCCGCGGCGCATGACCTTCTCGCAGCACCTGCTGCACGGCTTTATGACCGCCGTGCGCGAGGCCGGCGTGCCGTACGAGATCCCTGAAGAGATCAATCTCGACTGTCCTGTCGATCAGATCCGCGACTATATGAGCCGGCGCGCAGTCGCCACGGATCGTCCGGACGGGTTCGCCTGCGGCGGCGAAGTCTCGGCGCTTGCGACCATCACCGCGATGGCCGAGCACGGCCTGACGCTTGGCGTGGAGTACGATATCGTCGCCAAGCAGACGTCCCGGCTTCTGCCGAATATCCAGCCGCGGGTCGAAAGCATTTACGAGGACCTGACCGAGACCGGCCGTCTCATGGGGCGCATTCTGCTCGCCCGCATCAACGGTGACGAGACGACCGACTTGCAGGTGCTGCTCCAGCCGCAATTCAGCTTCCCGACGCCCTGAACGGGCGGCAGCGCCGGTCCCAGCCACGGGTGTCGGGAAAGCCTTGGTCATCGCGGCATCCACCAGCCGGTGCGCGCGCCGATATGCATGTTGAGCGTCTTGGTCTCGGTATAGTCCTCCACCGCATGGCGGCCGAGCTCGCGGCCGAGGCCGGACTGGCGGTAACCGCCGAAGGGCAGTTCGGAGGCGCCGTCCATGAAGGTGTTCATCCAGATCGTGCCGGCGCGCACCTTGCGGCCGATGGTCAGGCAGGTATCGAAATCGCGGCTCCAGACGCCCGCCGACAGGCCGTAGTCGATGGCGTTGGCGATGCGGATCGCCTCCTCGGTCGTCTCGAAGGTGAGGACCGAAAGCACCGGGCCGAATACCTCCTCTCGGGCGACGGCCATGTCCGGCCTGACGCCCGAAAGGATGGTCGGGGCCATGAACTGGCCGAGCCCGAGATCGAGTGCCGCGCCGCCAAGGGCGACCGACGCTCCGGCTTTCGCCGCGCCGTCGACATAGGCGCCGATCTTTTGAAGGTGCTGCGGCGTGATGATTGCGCCGACCTGTGTCGCCGGATCGAGCGGGTCGCCGACCTTCACCCTCTTTGCAAGTTCCGCGATGCGGGCCGTGACGTCCGCGGCGATCGAGGTGTGCAGGATCAGCCGCGAACCGGCATTGCAGCATTCGCCGGCATTGAAATAGGCGCCGAAGACGGCGGCGTCGATGAAGGCGTCGAGGTCGGCATCCGGAAAGACGATCTGCGGGTTCTTGCCGCCGAGTTCGAGCGATACCTTCTTCAGGGTCTGCGCGGCATTGGCCATGGTCAGGCGGCCGACGCCGGTCGAGCCGGTGAAGGAGATCATGTCGACGCCCGGATGCGTCGTCATCGGCGTGCCGACCTGCGGGCCGGTGCCGGTGACGATGTTGACGACACCGGCGGGCACGCCGGCCTCGATGAGGATTTTGCCGAGGAGGAGCGTCGAGCCCGAGGTGAGTTCGGACGGCTTCACCACCGTCGTGCAGCCCGCGGCCAGCGCGAAGGGCAGCTTCTGGCTCACGATCAGGAAGGGGAAGTTCCACGGCGTGATGATCGACACGACGCCGATCGCCTCACGCAGCACGACGCCGAGCGTGCCGTCGCCGAGCGTGTTGTAGCTTTCGCCATGGAGGTCGCGCGCAAGCGCTGCGGCATAGCGCCAGATGTCGACCGCGCCGCCGAGTTCCCCTTTCGCCTGGCTGATCGGCTTGCCGCTCTCGATGCAGTCGAGGAAGGCGAGTTCCTCCGCGCGGGCGGCGATGAGGTCGGCGGCCTTCAGGAGGACGTTGGAGCGCTCGGCGCCGGTCATGGCCGGCCACGGCCCGTCGTCGAAGGCCTTGCGCGCGGCGGCAATGGCGCGTTCGGCATCGGCCTTGCTGCCGGCCGGATAGCGGCTGACGACGATGCCGTGGCCGGGCGCGGTGCGCTCGATCGGCTGGCCGGCACCCTCCGTCCAGGCACCGTCGATAAGCATGCGGAAATCGCGTGCCTTGAAGTTTTCCAGCGCCTTGGGTTTCACATGCGCGGTCATCACCATTCTCCCTTGAAATCAGCGGGGCGCTTGCCCGTGAAGGCGGCGACGCCTTCCTTGAGGTCGCCGGTCTTGGCGACGAGGATCGAGCCGAGGGCTTCCACCGCCGCGCCATTGTCCTCGCCGTTCGCCACCGCGATCATAAGCTTGGAAATTTCGGTCGCCGCCGGCCCGCGCGCGGCGATGCGGGCGGCATAGGCTTTTGCGGCTTCGACGGCCGTGCCTGTCTCGACGACATGGTCGACGATACCGGTGGCCTGTGCTTCCGCCGCCGTCAGCACCTCGCCGCCGAGGAGCATGCGGCGCACGGTCTGCGCACCAAAACGCTTCACCAGCCGCTGCGTGCCGGACCAGCCGGGCACCATGCCGAGGCCGGCTTCCGGTAGGCCGATCTTCACCTGGGTTTCCGCGATGCGGATATCGGCCGCCGACGCCAGTTCCAGCCCGCCGCCGAGCGCATGGCCGTTGACGGCGGCGATCAGCGGCATGCGCAGCGTCGCCAGCCGCTCGAAGACGCGGTGTCCGAAGCGGACCCAGGCATGGCCGAATTCGTTCGGCTCCATGCCGGCCCAGGCGCGGATATCGCCGCCGGCCGAAAAAGCCTTGCCCTCGCCGGTGAGGATGGCGACGCGCACCGCGGCATTCGCTTCCAGGTCGTCGCAGGCCGCCGAAAGCTCCTTCAGCATGTCGATATCGAAGGCGTTCAGCTTTTCGGGCCGTGCGACGGTGATCGTCGCGATGGGGCCGTCGATGGCGATGCGGATGCGCGGCTCAGCCATGAGCGGCCCCCGCCAGCGTGCGCGGCGCCTTTTCTGCCAGCGTCAGGCCGGTCGGCGCATCGGTGAAGAGCCTTGCGTCCATGAGTTTGAGGTCGGGCGAAATGGCCAGTGCGAATTCCGACTGGTCGAGGATATGGGCTTGCAGGTCGACGCCGGGGGCGATCTCGGTGAGCACGATGCCGCCGGGCGTCAGCTTCATGACGCAACGCTCGGTGACGTAGGTGATGTCCTGTCCCTGCACGACGCCGCGCGGGCCGGAGAAGGTGACGTGCTCCACGGCGTTGACGAGCTTCTTCAGCTTGCCCTCCTTCTCGATGACGAGCTTGCCGCCCTCGATGGCGAGTTTCGCGCCGGCATTGAACATGCCGGAGAAGACGATCTTCTTCGCCCGCGCGGTGATGTCGACGAAGCCGCCGGCCCCCGCCGTCACATGCGGGCGGAAGGAGAGCTTCGAGACGTTCACCGACCCATCCTTGCCGATTTCCAGGAAGGAGAGCAGCGAGGCATCGAAGCCGGCACCCTGGAAATAGGTGAACTGGTAGGGCGAGGGCATGAAGGCGTCGGCATTGGAAGCGCAGCCGAAGGCGAAGTCGAGCAGCGGCACGCCGCCGACGGCGCCCTGTTCGATCACCCAGGTGACGGCGCCGTGCAGGCCCTCCTCGAGAAGGATGCGCGGCACGTTGGCGGAGATACCGAAGCCGAGATTGACCGCGCTGCCGGCCTGAAGCTCCTCGGCCACCCGGCGGGCGATAACCTTCTGGATGTTGAACTCCGGCACGCGGAACGTGTCGAGCGGTCGGAAGATCTCGCCGGAAATGGCGGGATCGTACAGCGTCTGCGTCGTCTGCTTCTGATCCGGGTCGACCACCACGTAGTCTACCAATACGCCGGGCACGCGCACGTCGTGCGGCTTCAGGGAGCCGTCCTTGGTGATGCGTTTGACCTGCGCGATGACGATGCCGCCATTGTTGCGGGCGGCGAGCGCCTGGTCCAGCCCGCCGAGATACGCGCCCTCGTGCTCATAGGTGAGGTTGCCGCGCTCGTCGGCCGTGGTGGCGCGGATGATCGCCACTTGAGGCGCGATCGCTTTGAAATAGAGCCATTCCTCGCCGGCAAAGGTGATCTTCTCCACCACCGGTTCGCTGGCGGCGGCTTCGTTCATCGCGCAGCCTTCGCGGCTCGGGTCGACGAAGGTTTCGAGGCCGACCTTGGTGATGACGCCGGGGCGCTTGGCGGCCGCCTCGCGGTGCATGTCGAAGAGGATGCCGGAAGGGATGTTGTAGGCGGCCACCTCGTTCGCGCCGATCATCTGCCAGATGAGCGGCGGCTCGGACGAGGAGGGGCCGGACGGATAGGAGCCGCCGATGATCTTTTTCAGGAGGCCCTTCCGGGCGATATGGTCGACGCCCTTGATGCCGCTCATATCGCCGGCGGCGATGGGGTGCAGCGTCGTCAGGTTCTTCGGATGGCCCGTCTCTTCGAAACGGTCGCCGATCGCCTTCAGCATCAGGTCCGGGCAGCCGAGGCCCGAGGAGGAGGAGACGGAAACGACGGCGCCGTCGGGGATCAGGTCGGCGGCCTGGCGGGGCGTGATATGCTTGCTCATGGGGCTCACAGTCCGGGTTCGATGCGGACCGCGTGGCCCGTGCGGGCCGCCTCGACGACGGCAAGGCCCGTCGCCAGCGACCAGACGCCGTCCTCGCCGGTGGCGGAGGGAGCAGCCTTGCCGGCAATGGCGGCGTGGAAGGCGGCGAGGGTGCTTTCATAAAGGTTGCGGTGGTCGAGCGGCAACTCGTGCTCGCCATCGGCATTGCGGAGTGTCACCGTGCCGGTGGGGCGTTGCGTCATGACGTTGCGGCCGATCAGCGAGCCCTCCGTGCCGTGCACTTCGAGGCCGGTTTCGGCGAATTTCGTGGTGAAGCCGTCGTGGAATTGCGCGATCACGCCGCTCCGGAAGCGCAGCACGCCCATCACGGCATCCTCCAGTCCGGCTTGGCCCATGCCGCCGGCTTGCGAGAAGGCGACGGCCTCCGCCGGGTTGTCGTCGAGCACGAAGCGCAGCGTGTCGGCATCGTGCACGGTGATGTCGAGGATGACGCCGCCGCCGGCCTCCGGCTTGTCGAGCCGCCAGCCCTGCAAATGCGGCGGCAGGTAGACCGCGTGGAAGACGCGAGCCGACAGCGGCGTGCCGATGCGGCCGGCTTTGATGGCCTCGCGCATCGCCCGGTGCGTCGCGGCATTGCGCAGGTGATGGTTGGTCGCCAGCACGACGCCGGCCGCGTTCGCCGCCGCGATCATGGCGCGGGCGTCGTCGAGCGACAGGGCGAGCGGCTTTTCGCACAGGATGTGCTTGCCGGCCTTGGCGGCGGCGAGGGCCTGGTCGCGGTGCAGTTCGTTCGTCGTCGAGATGTAGACGGCGTCGATCTCCGGGTCGTCCAGAAGATCGGCAAGCGTCGTGACCGACTTTGCGATGCGCTGTTCGTCCGCATAGGCGCGGCCGCGCTCGGCGCTCGTGCTCATCACGGAAACGACCTCGCCGCCTGTCGCGCGGATCGCGCCGATCACCCATTCCTTCGCGATCGTGCTGGCGCCGATCAAACCCCACTTCGTCATGCGGAAATCCTCCTCGTCCTGTCCGTCCGGCCGGCACCGCAGCTCTGGCGCACGACGAGGCGCACGGAGCTGACGATGGTCTCGGGTTCCACCCGGCCGGCATTGATCTGTTTCAGCAAAAGTTGCGCGGCGCGCCGGCCCATGCCCTGCGGATCGACGGACACCGTCGTCAGCGCCGGCACGGCGGTCTCGGCCTCGATCACATCGTCGAAGCCGACGACGGCGAAGTCGCGGCCGGGTTCCTTGCCGGCGGCGCGCAGGCCATCGCAGACGCCGAAGGCGGCCGCGTCGTTGAAGCAGAGCGCGGCGGTCGGCGCCTCGGGCAGAAGCAGCGCCCGCTCGATGGCGGCGACGCCGCCGGCGCGCGAGGCGGTCGTGGCGACGACCAGCCGGTCCGGCGCCGCGAGCCCGGCTTCCGAAAGCGCATCCCGCCAGCCTTCGACGCGTTCGGTGAAGACCGTGGTGTTGGCGATGCCGCCGAGGAAGGCGATGCGGGTATGGCCGAGCGAGACGAGGTGCCGCACGGCATCCTTCGCGCCGGCATAATTGTCGGAGAACAGCGTCGAGACCTTGGCGCCGACGACATTGCGCACCACGGCGACGACCGGGATGCCGCTGGCGGCGAGCGGCTTCAGGTCGGCCGCCTCCGTGCCGCGGGCGGGCGACAGGATGAGGCCGGCAATGCCATGTTCGCGCATGGAGGCAACGACCTCGCGCTGGCGGTCGACGCTCTCGGCCGAGTTCGACAGGAATTGCACGTAGCCGGCCGACTGCATCACCATGTCCATGCCGACGGCAAGCTCGGCGAAGAAGGAGTTGGTGAGGTCGTTGACGATGATGCCGATGATCCGCGAGGAGGCGGACTGGCGCAGGTTTGCCGCGCCGCGATTGTAGACATAGCCGAGCTCGCGGATGACGGCGTTCACCTTCGCGCGGGTCGCCTCGTTCACCAGGGGGCTCGCCTGCAGGACGAGCGAGACGGTCGACTTCGACACGCCGGCGGCGCGCGCAATATCGACAACGGTCACCCGGCCCTTGTTCACGGTCATTCCTCCCTGTGCGGGGTGTCTCTGCCCGCTTGTTGGGATTAGATAATTGGATCGTTCCAAATTTGTCAAGAGCTATTTGACGAGATGATGGACTCTGGTCGGTCGCTCTTTCGCGTGTTCCTGCTCAATGCATGCCTTCTCCTTTTGTCATGGTCGGGCTTGACCCGACCATCCATATGGCGCGCTCAATGCTTGATTACGTGGATCCTCGGCCCAAGGCCGAGGATGACGGAGGAGGGTGGGGCGGATGGTTTCCCATCCCGTTCCGGTGAGTGGCAGGCATCTCCTCTCGAATATCATTCCCAAAAATCGCGCTTGAAATTTGGAACGATCTAAATTATTTCCCGGAGAAACCTCGGGAGGATTCCATGTCGCTCAGCCTGTCCCTGCCGCGCGCCGATGGCGGCGTCGAAGCCTATGACCTCGTCGGCACGCCCACGCCGCGTCCCGCCGCGGTGCCGGCCTTCAACCGCATCGCCTATGCGGCAGCCCATGTGGTTTCCGATCCGCGCCGCGATACCCGGCCCTGGGAGGCGCCGGCCGTTGACTGGGAACGCACGATGGCGTTCCGGCATCATCTCTGGTCGCTCGGCTTCCGGATCGCCGAGGCGATGGACACGGCGCAGCGCGGCATGGGGCTCGACTGGGCGGGCGCACAGGAGCTGATCCGCCGTTCGCTGGCCGAGGCGAAGACCGTGCCGGGCGCCGACCTTGCCTGCGGTGCGGGCACGGACCATCTCAACCCTGTCGATGCGCGTTCGCTCGATGACGTCATCAGGGCCTATGAGGAGCAGGTCGGCTTCGTGGAAAAGCACGGTGGCCGGGCGATCCTGATGGCGAGCCGGGCGCTCGCGCGCCTCGCGGCCTCGCCGGACGATTACCGCAAGGTCTATGGCCGCATCCTCGGCCAGGCGAAGGACAAGGTCGTGCTGCACTGGCTGGGCGATATGTTCGATCCGCAGCTTGCTGGCTATTGGGGCTCTAGGGATTTCGCGCCGGCGCTGGAAACGGTCCTGTCGATCATCGAGGAGAACCGCGACAAGGTCGAGGGCATCAAGATCTCGCTGCTCGACAATGCCTGCGAGGTTACGCTGCGCAACCGGCTGCCCGACGGCGTGCTCTGCTTCACGGGCGACGACTTTAACTATGCCGAGCTGATCGAGGGCGACGGGCGGAAGTACAGCCACGCCCTGCTAGGCATTTTCGATGCGGTCGCTCCGCAAGCCTCGAAAGCGTTGGCTGCGCTCGCAGGCGGCGACGTCGCCACCTTCCGTGCGGTCATCGAGCCGACGGTGCCGCTGTCGCGCAAGATCTTCGAGGCGCCGACGCAGTATTACAAGGCCGGCGTCGTCTTCCTCGCCTGGCTCAACGGCCACCAGGACCACTTCACCATGCCGGCCGGCATGCAGTCGGCCCGCGGTCTTGTGCACTATGCCGAGGTCTTCCGTCTCGCCGACCGGGCGAACGTGCTCGACAGGCCGGACCTCGCTGCCGTGCGCATGAAAAGCCTGATGACGGTGCTCGGCGTCGGGCAAGATTAGCTGTGGATGACCGGCCGTTTGGCCGGTCCTTGCCGCCATCCGGCGTTAAACTCGCCCTTCCTTGAAGGGAGAGCGCGATGGCTGCGACGGATGTGAAAATCGGCGAGAGCTGGAAGGCGCCGCTGGCGGCGGAATTCTCGAGCCCCTACATGGCCGATCTCAAGGCCTTCCTCCTGGAGCAGAAGCAGGAGGGGCGGCGCATCTTCCCCAAGGGCGCGGAGTATTTTCGCGCGCTCGACCTGACGCCGCTCGAAGACGTGCGCGTCGTCATCCTCGGGCAGGATCCCTATCACGGCGAGGGGCAGGCGCACGGGCTGTGCTTCTCCGTGCAGCCCGGCGTGCGCATCCCGCCGTCGCTGGTCAACATCTACAAGGAAATGCAGGAGGATCTCGGCATCGCGCCGGCCCGCCACGGTTTCCTGGAGCACTGGGCCAAGCAGGGCGTCCTGTTGTTGAACAGTGTGCTGACGGTGGAAATGGGCCGCGCCGCCTCGCACCAGGGCCGCGGCTGGGAAAGGTTCACCGATGCGGTCATCCGCGCGGTCAACGAGCAGGCAAAGCCCGTCGTCTTCATCCTCTGGGGTTCCTATGCCCAGAAGAAGGCGGCCTTCGTCGATCGCGAACGCCATCTCGTGCTGCGCTCGGCCCATCCCTCGCCGCTCTCCGCGCATAACGGCTTCTTCGGCTCGCGGCCGTTCTCCAAGGCGAACGCCTTCCTTGAGACACACGGCCGCAAGCCGATCGACTGGCAATTGCCCGGCACGCCGGGCTGAGCAGGTTTCCTCAGCGGACGAGCGTCTCGTCGAGCAGCGCCATCACCTTTTCCGCATCGATGCCGATGCAGGCGTGCTGGCTCGGCAGGTCGTCCCAGTTGCCGGGCGGGAAGGTGCGGGCGTCCGGCTTCTGGATCGTCTGGCCGTCGGCAATGCCGCCGGCGACGACGCGGATGGCGCCGGGGCGGGTGGTGAAGAGGTCAGGGGCGACGAGATAGATGCAGGCGCAGCTGTCGTGCACCACCATGCCCTCGTCCTGCACATGCTGGCCGTAGAAGTCGATGTAGAATTGCGAGATGTCGGAGAGCAGCTTGAGGTGCCTGCCGTTCCGCTCGGTGAGTTCCGCAAGGCGCTTGCGGGTCATCACCGTCTTCATCGTCACGTCGAGCCCGACGACCACGACCTTCCACGGCGCCGTCATCACCGCGTCGGCGGCTTCCGGATCGCCATGGATGTTGGCTTCGGCGGCGGGCGTGATGTTGCCGGGCACGTCGAAGGCGCCGCCCATGATGATGACCTGCTTGACGAGGCCCGCGATGCCGGGGTCTTCCTTCAGCGCATAGGCAAGGTTCGACATGCGGCCGACGGCGATCAGCGTCACCTCGCCGGGATTGGCCCGCACCGTCTCGATGATGAAGCGGTGCGCCGGACGCGGGTCGAGCGGCAGGTCGATCGTCTCGGGCACGTCGATATTGCCGAGCCCGTCATGGCCGTGGATCATCACCGGCCAGTCGATCGGGTTGCGCATGGGGTTGTAGGTCTTGCCGTCGCCGCGGGCGACCGGGGCGGCAATGCCCCATTCGCGCTTCAGGAACAGCGCGTTGCGCGTCGTGGTCTCGATCGAGGCATTGCCGAACACGGTGGTGATGCCGATGAGGTCGATTTCGGGATGGTTGTGCAGGAAAAGCAGCGCCATGGCGTCGTCGACGCCGGGGTCCGTGTCAAAAATGACCTTGTGCATGTTCGTCTTTCTGCCGTGAGGATCGGCCGCGGGCCTACTGGAAACGGGCGATGGAGAAGGGGGCGAGCGTGCTTTCGCCTTCGCCGGCAAGCAGCCGGGCGACATGGCGGCCGGTCGTCGCGGAAAGCGTGAGGCCGAGATGGCCGTGGCCGAAGCCGAAGGCGATGCGCGGGTCGTCCGGATGCAGGCTGATGACGGGCAGCGAATCCGGCGTGGAGGGGCGGCGGCCCATCCATTCGGTGCCGCCTTCCTCCTGGAGATCCGGCACATAGCGGCGCATCTTGCGGCGCATGGCGGCGGCGCGCCCGTAGTTGGCGGGCGCGTCGGGCGAGGCGAGCTCCACCGCGCCGCCGATGCGCAACGCGTTCTCGAAGGGCGTCGCCACGAAGCCGTGCTCGGAGAAGAAGACCGGCATTTCGAGCGTCGTCGACGGGTTCATGAAGGTGGTGTTGTAGCCGCGCTCGGTTTCGAGCAGCACCTTCAGGCCGAGGTCGGCGACGAAGCGCCGCGACCAGACGCCCGCGGTGACGGCAAGGCGATCGAAGGTGAAGGTCCGGCCGCCCTCCGTCGTTACCGTGATGCCGCGCTCCGCCCGGGCGACCCTTGAAACGGTGGCGTCGAGCAGCGTCGCGCGTTCGCGCAGCAGCGCCTGCAACCGGCGCAGGAAGGTCAGCGGATACTCGAAGGTCTTGTAGCCGTCGCTGAAAATGGCGCCGGCAAAGGGGCCGGAGAGCGCCGGCACGCGGCGGCGAGCCTCCTCCACGTCCAGCCTTTCGACATTGCAGCCGATCAGCCGTGCATTCTCCGTCTCGTGGGCGAACACCTTGTCGCGGGCCGCGGTGCTGTCGAAGACGGTCAGCGCGCCGGTATCGCGCATATGGCCGGATAGGCCGGCCATCGCGCCGAGGCGCACATGATCGGCCTCCGCCGTCTTCATCAGGGAAAGCATGGCCTTGCGGCTTTCGGCGATCTTGCCGGCGCGGGCCGAGAGCAGGAAGCGGACGAGCCAGGGCATGAGCGCCGGCAGGTCCTGCCAGCGCAGGGCCAGCGGCCCCAGCGGGTCGAGCAGCCATCTGGGCACGGAGAGCAGCATGTCGAGCCGGGCGAGCGGATCGATTTCCGGCACGGCTAGGATGCCGGCATTGCCGACCGATGCCGGCAGGCCGCCGGCGTCCCGCTCCAGAATGGTGACGTCGTGGCCCTGTTCCAGGAGATTGAGCGCTGTGGCGCAGCCCATGAGGCCGCCGCCGACGATACCGATATGCGCCATGCCGTCCCGTTGCGTGTTGTTTCGTTCGTTGCGCCGCCGCCCGCGAAGCAGGAGGCGGATCGCGGCGGACGATAGACGGAAAGCGCACGGCTGTCGACCGAGCCGGCTCAGGCCTCCCGTGCCGGCTTGCGGCTCTGCAGCACCTGCCACAGGAAGGCGAGCACGAAGAGCGTGGTCATGAGCAACACGATGGTCGGGGCGGGGGCGCTGTCGATGAGGAAACTCAGCCAGATGCCGAAGAAGGTGGCGCCGAGGGCGACCGCGACGGCGACCATGAGCATGCTCGCGAAGCGCCGCGTGAGGAGCGCGGCGATGGCGCCCGGCGCGACCAGCATGGCGATGGCAAGGATAATGCCGACCGCCTTCAGCGCGCCGACGACGACGAGCGACAGCACGGCGAGCAGGCCGTAATGCAGCAGCTTCACCGGCAGGCCGATGGCGGAGGCATGCTGCCGGTCGAAGGCCTGCACCAGGAGGTCCTTGCGGAAGAAGAGGATGAAGGCCGTCGAGGCTGCGGCTATCGCGGCCGTCTCCACGAGATCGGCGGCGGCGATGCCGAGCATGTCGCCGAACAGGATGTGGTCGAGATGGATGTCGGGCTGGATCTTCACATAGAGCACGAGGCCGAGCGCGAACATGCCGGAAAAGACGATGCCGAGGATCGTATCCTCCTTCACCCGGCTGTTGTCCTTGAGATAGCCGGCCGAAAGCGCGCAGAACAGGCCCGCGACGAAGGCGCCGGCGGCAAAGGGCAGGCCGACGACATAGGCGATGACGACGCCCGGCAGCACGGCATGGGAGACCGCGTCGCCCATCAGCGACCAGCCTTTCAGCACGAGATAGCAGGAGAGCAGCGCCATCGGCACCGATATCATCAGCGTCACCAGGAAGGCATTCTGCATGAAGGCGAGCTGGAAGGGCAGCAACGCGAGTTCGAGCGTCTCGTTCATGGCTGCTTCGCCTCCAGCGCCTCAAGTGCCAGGCGTCCCCGACGGCGCGCGGCGAGAAGACCGTGTTTCGGCGCGAAGAGGAAGGCGAGAAGGAAGATCGCCGTCTGCAGCACGACGATGATGCCGCCCGTCGCGCCGTCGAGGAAGTAGGAGATATAGGCGCCGACGAGACTGGTGCCGGCGCCGAGCGCGGCGGCGATGGCGATGAGGCGCTGGAAGCGGTCGGTGAGGAGATAGGCGGTCGCCCCCGGCGTCACCACCATGGCGATGACGAGGAAGGCGCCGACCGTCTGCATGGCGGCGACCGTCGAGGCGCTGAGCAGCGTGAAGAACAGGATCTTCAGGCCCGTCGGGTTGAGGCCGATGGAGCGGGCATGGTTCTCGTCGAAGAAAGTGACCATCAGGTCCTTCCACTTCAGGAGCAGGATGACGAGAGTGACGACGCCAATGATGGCAAGCTGGATCGTGTCCTCCGGGCTGACGGCGAGGATGTTGCCGAGCACGATGGTCTGGATGTTCACCGGCGTCGGGGCGAGCGAGACCATGAAGAGGCCGAGGCCGAAGAAGGAGGAGAAGATCATGCCGATAATGGCGTCTTCCTTCAGCCTGGTCTTCCGGTTGAGGAAGAGCATGGCGGCGGCGGCGAGCCCGCCGGAGAGAAAGGCGCCGGCGGCGAAGGGCAGGCCCAGCATGTAGGCGCCGGCAACGCCAGGTACGATGGAGTGGGAAAGCGCGTCGCCGATCAGCGACCAGCCCTTCAGCATGAGATAGGCGGAGAGGAAGCCGCAGATGCAGCCGACCAGGGCGCTCACCCACATGGCGTTGACCATGTAGCCGTAGCCGAAGGGTTCGAGGAGCGTGTCGATCACGGGGTCTTCTCCGCGTCGCGCTCGCCGTAGATGACGAAGGGGCGCTCGTCGTCGGTGATGACCTTGACGGTGCGCTTGTCCTCGTCGTCGTGCAGGTCGTGGCCGCCCAGGATGAAGTGGCGCAGCACGCCGCCGAAGGCGCGTTCCAGATTGGCCTCGGTGAAGGTCTCGGCCGTCGGGCCGGAGGCGATGACGGTGCCCTTCACGAAGACGGTGCGGTCGCAGAAGTCCGGCACGCTGCCGAGATTGTGGGTGGAGACCAGCATGACGCGGCCTTCGTCACGCAGCTTGCCGAGCAGTTCGACGATCTGCTCCTCGGTCCTGACATCGACGCCGGTGAAGGGTTCGTCGAGCAGGATCACCTGGCCCTCCTGCGCGAGAGCCCGGGCGAGGAAGACGCGCTTTCGCTGCCCGCCGGAGAGTTCACCGATCTGGCGCTTGCGGAAGGCCGTCATGTTGACCCGTGACAGCGCCTCGTCGACCATCTCGTGGTCGCGCTTCGTCGGGATGCGCAGCCAGTTCATGTGGCCGTAGCGGCCCATCATGACGACGTCCTCGACGAGCACGGGGAACGTCCAGTCGACCTCCTCGGCCTGCGGCACATAGGCGACGAGGTTCTTCTTCAGCGCTTCCTTTACCGAGAGGCCGAGGATCGTCACCTTGCCGGCGGCGACCGGCACGAAGCCCATGATCGCCTTGAAGAGCGTGGACTTGCCGGCGCCGTTGACGCCGACGAGGGCGGTGATCGTGCCCTTCGGCACGGAGAAGCTGGCCTGCGTCAGCGCCGTGTGGCCGTTGCGGTAGGTGACGGTCACGTCCTCGGCGAGAATGCCGTCCACCTTCCTCGGCCTGCCGCCCATCATCATTGGGAAAGCCCCTTCACGATGGTCTCCGACGTGACGCGCAGGAGATCGAGATAGGTCGGCACGGGGCCGTCCGCCTCGCTCAGCGAATCGACATAGAGCACCCCGCCATAGGCTGCCCCCGTCTCGGCGGCGACCTGTTTTGCCGGATCGGCTGAAACGGTGCTTTCGGAGAAGACGACGTGGATATTGTGCTCGCGCACCGCGTCGATCACCGCCTTCACCTGCTTGGGCGTGCCCTGCTGGTCGGCGTTGATCGGCCAGAGGAAGAGTTCCTTCAGGCCGAAATCGCGGGTGAGGTAGCTGAAGGCGCCCTCGCTGGTGACGAGCCAGCGCTTTTCCTCGGGCAGGGCATCGATCTTCGCCTTCATCTCGGCGCCGAGCGCGGTGATCTTCTCGCTGTAGGCCTTGGCGTTTGCGTCATAGGTCGCGGTGTTGGCGGGGTCGAGCGCGACCAGCGCCTTGCGGATGTTCTCGACATAGATCAGCGCGTTGGCCGGCGACATCCAGGCGTGCGGGTTCGGCTTGCCCTCGTAGGGCCCCTGCACGATGCTCATCGGCTCGATGCCGTCGCTGACGGTGACGTTCGGCACGTCGCCGAGATTGGCGAGGAATTTCTGGAACCAGAGTTCGAGGTTCAGCCCGTTCCACAGGACAAGTTTGGCGTCCTGCGCCTTCAGAATGTCACGCGGGGTCGGCTGGTAATTGTGGATCTCCGCGCCGGGCTTGGTGATGGATTCCACCACCGCGGCATCGCCCGCCACATTCGCCGCGATATCGGCGATGATGGTGAAGGTCGTGACGACTTTCGGCTTTTCCTGGGCCAGGGCGGGGGAAAGGGCGGGACCTGCTGCAAGGAGCGGCAGGCCGAGCAAGAGGGCATGAAACGAACGGCGGAGCATCGGCTCTCCTTGGTCTGCTTTTGCGAATGAGTTGCATTAAACTATAGGGCCGTTTCCGCCCCTGTCAACGCAATTGCAAATCATTCGCAACAATGTCCCGAAATCGGACGCGCCGCGTTTAAAACTTCCGAAACGCCCGCCCTGTAGAGTGCGCGCAGTTCGCGTGCTCTCGGCGCGTTCGTGTTCCTGCGTTCCAAGAGAAGTCCATCGCCCGTGAAGCTCCTTCCGACCTCATTCCGCCTGTCCCGGAAGCTCCTGATCATCGTCGCCGGTGTCGTCGTGCTGACGGGGGCATCGGGGGCGGCCGCGATCTTCGTGGGGCGCGATGCGCTGCTCGGCCCCCCGGCGGAACAGGTGTCGGGCGCGGCCTGCACGACGGTGTCCACCGTCCGCCTCGATCGCAACGGCCAGAACTGGCTGCGCAAATACGTGCGCTCGGACGCCAAGGACGGCGACGTGCGCATCAAGACGGCGCTGCGCGTCGCCGGCGCCGTTTCCAATCACGAGGAGGCCGATCTCTACCAGGTCATCCTGCTTGATGCGGCCGGTCCGGTGAACCGGGCCGACATGCGCGGCCGAGCCATCGGCGCCGAGGTGCTTTTCGCGCGCAACCCGTCCGCCATTCCCGGCATGACGGCGCCCTTCGTCGCGCGCTACACGACCGGCCAGCCGGCGGGCAACGGCGAATTCTACGGCGAGCGCAAGGAGCTTTCGCTGGACGAGATCAAGACCATCGTCACCGCGATGGAGGACCGGGCGGACTGTATCGACCCGAATGCCGAAGGCACCGAGACCGCCGGGCACGGCGAGGCGCCGGCCGAGGGCCATGCCACGGAAGGCAAGCATGCCGCTGCCGCCGAAGAAGGTTCGCACGAGGTTGCGGCGAGCGAGCATTGACGGGATCTGAGGGCCGCCCCTCATCCCGCTGCCGCGACCTTCTCCCCGTAAACGGGGAGAAGGGTATGCCGAACCGGCTTCCCATCCAATGTCCGCTCGTGGGGCAAATCCCCTCTCCCCGCAGCCAAGGAGAGGGTTAGGGTGAGGTGCATGATCCGGAGGCGAATACCTTGCTGAAATCAGGTATGCGTGCCGAAAGGTCAGCGCTTCTCAATCCGCCTTTGCGCGCCGCGCCGGGAAGAGGATGACGTCGCGGATCGACGGGGCGTTGGTGAGCAGCATGATCAGGCGATCGACGCCGATGCCGAGACCGCCGGCGGGCGGCATGCCCTGGTCGATGGCGTCGAGGAACTCGTCGTCGAGCTGCTTGTCCTTCTCGCCGCGGGCGTGGGCCTGCTCGAGCTGCTCGACCATGCGGGCGCGCTGTTCTTCCGGGTCGTTCAGCTCGGAGAAGGCGTTGCCGAGTTCCCAGGTGTTGCAATAGGTCTCGAAACGCTCGACGAGGCGCGGCTCGCCCGGCACTTCCTTGGCGAAGGGCGAGATGTCCTTCGGGAAATGCGTGACATGGCTCGGCTGGATCAACGTCGGCTCGACCTTCTCCTCGAAGAGGAAGGCGAGGCATTCGCCCCAGGTCCAGTCCTTCTCCACTTCGAAGCCGGCTGCCTTGGCGGCGGCGCGGGCCTCTTCGTCCGTCTTGATCGCGAGGAAGTCGATGCCGGTCGCTTCCTTGACGGCCTCGGGCATCGGCACGCGGCGGAACGGGCCCTTGAAGGAGATTTCCTTGTCGCCATAGGCGAATTCGGTGGAGCCGTGGATTTTTACCGCAAGCTCGGCGAAGAGGCGCTCCACGAGGTCCATGATGTCCTCATAGTCGGCATAGGCCCAGTAGCACTCCATCATCGTGAATTCGGGATTGTGCCTTGTCGACACGCCCTCGTTGCGGAAGTTGCGGTTGATTTCGAACACCTTGTCGGTGAGGCCCGAGACCAGCGTGCGCTTCAGGAACAGTTCCGGCGCGATGCGCAGGTACATGTCGAGCTTCAGCGTGTTGTGGTGCGTCTTGAAGGGCTCGGCCGTGGCGCCGCCGTAGACGGAGTGCAGCATGGGCGTCTCGACTTCCATGAAGCCGTCGTTTTCCATGAAGCGGCGGATACCCGAGACGATCTTCGAGCGCTGCTGGAAGCGCAGCTTGGATTCCTCGTTGGTCATGACGTCGAGGTGGCGCTTGCGGTAGCGGATCTCGACGTCGGCCACGCCGTGCCACTTTTCAGGCATCGGCAGCAGGGTCTTCGTCAGCATGACGATCTCCTGCGCGTTGATCGTCAGCTCGCCGCGCTTGGTGCGCCGCACGACGCCGGTCACGCCGATGATGTCGCCGATGTCGATCATCGGCAGCAGCGCGCGCGCCTCTTCCGGCGTCGTGTCCTTGTGGGAAAAGATCTGGATCTTGCCCGAGGCGTCATGGATGTCCATGAACATGCCGGAATTGCGCGAGGAATAGACGCGGCCGGCGACCGTCACGACGTCGCCGCTCTCGGTGTCGAGTTCCAGCCCCTCGTACTTCGCCGCAAGCTCGGCATTCGTCATCGTCCGGTGGAAATGCGCCGGATAGACGTCGCCGATCGTCCGGCGCAACTGGTCGAGCTTCTGGCGGCGGACTTCCGTCGGGTCGGAGGAAAGGGCGGTTTCTGTCTTCTCGTTCATTTTTCTTGGTTCCTTACTTTCCACTGCCGGCCATCGAGGCGACCACCTGCGCGGCCATTTTCAGGCGCTGGCGCACGACGGAGCGGCCGAGGATGGCCATCGAATCGAAGAGCGGCAGCGAGCGCGACGAGCCGGAGACGGCGACGAAGAGCGGGGCGACGACGACCTTCAGCTTCTTGCCGAGCCGGTCGGCGCTTGCGCGCAGTTCCGCCTCGATGCTCTCGACGGTCCATTCCGGCATCTTCTCGAGGTCGGGCTGAACCTGGTTGAGGACTTCGAGGATTTCTTCCGGCGTCGATTTCACCTTGGCGAAGGCGTCCGGCGTCAGGCCGAGATCGGACTTCAGGAGGAAGCCGGCAAGGTCGGGCAGTTCGCCGAGCTTGGAGATGCGCGACTGCGAGAGCTTCAGGCCCTGGCGGACGCGGTCGTTCTCCATCGCCCAGGACAGCACGCGCTGAACGAACTCTTCTTCCGAAAGCTGCTCGCGCAGCCAGCGACCGTTCAGCCAGTCGAGCTTCTGGATATCGAAGATTGCGCCGGCCTTGGAGAGGTTCTCCGGGTCGAATTTCTCCGCGAGCTGATCCATGGTCAGCAGCTCTTCGCCTTCGGCGATCTGGATGAAGAACAGGCCGAGGAAGTTCATCAGCGCTTCCGGCAGGTAGCCGAGCGCCGAATAGTAGGAGATCGAGGTCGGGTTCTTGCGTTTCGACAGCTTCGACTTGTCGTGGTTGCGCATCAGCGACAGGTGCATGAAGACCGGCGGCTCGAGGCCGAGATACTGGTAGATCAGGATGTGCTTCGGCACCGAGGCGAGCCATTCCTCGCCGCGCGCGACATGGGTGATCTTCATCAGGTGGTCGTCGACGACATTCGCCATGTGGTAGGTCGGCATGCCGTCCGCCTTGAGCAGGACCTGCATGTCGACGGCATCCCACGGGATTTCGACCGGGCCGTAGACGCCGTCGACGAACTTGCAGGAGCCCTCGGTGGGGATCTTCATGCGTACGACATGCGGTTCGCCCGCGTCGACGCGGCGCGTTACTTCTTCCGCAGAAAGATGCAGGCACAGGCCGTCATATTTCGGCGGCTTGCCGCTGGCGCGCTGCGCCTCGCGCATCTCCGCCAGCCGCTCGGGCGTACAGAAACACTTGAAGCCATGGCCGTTCGCGACGATCCTGTCGACGAAGGGACGATAGATGTCCTTGCGGTCGGACTGGCGATAGGGGCCGTAGGGGCCGCCGATATCCGGGCCTTCCGACCATTCCAGGCCGCACCATTTCAGCGCGTCCAGCACCTTCTGCTCGAATTCCGGCGTCGAGCGCGTGGCGTCCGTGTCCTCGATGCGCAGGATGAAGGTGCCGTTGTTCTTCTTGGCGAAGAGATAGTTGAACAGCGCGATATAGGCGGTGCCGACATGCGGCTCGCCGGTCGGCGAGGGGGCGATGCGGACGCGAACGCCGGAGGCGGTTGCGGAAGTGCTCATGGTTTGGCCCGTCTTGACATGGTTTTACGCCCCCGGCCGGCGGTCCCGGCGTCGAAGGCGTCACTTTAGGGAGGGAGAGCCCGGTTTTGCGCCGGATATACGGCGGGAAAGGGCTTTCCGTTGGGCTGGGTGAGACCATATTCAGCCCGGCGCGTCAAGAAAAAGTCAGCCGCGCCTACTGCACCGGCCAGACGTAGAGCAGGGCCGGTACGCTGACCAGCACGATGAGGAAGGACAGGGGCAGGCCGACGCGCGGATAGTCGGCGAACTTGTAGCCGCCCGGGCCCATCACCAGCGTGTTGCACTGGTGTCCGACGGGGGTGAGGAAATCGCAGCCCGCGCCGATCGCCACCGCCATCAGGAAGGCCTCCGGCCGGTAGCCGAGGGCGCCGGCGAAGCTCGCCGCGATCGGCGCCATGACGAGCACCGTCGCGGCATTGTTGAGGAAGGGCGTGATGGCCATGGCGGTCAAGAGGATGAGGGCGAGTGCGCCGAAGGGCGGCAGGTGCACGGCGACGTCGCCCAGCCAGCCGGCGATGAGTTCGCTGGCGCCCGTCGTGCGCAGGCTGTCGGAGACGGGAATGAGACAGGCGAGCATGATGAGGATCGGCCCGTCGAGCGCCGTATAGGCCTCGCGCAGCGGCACGGCGCGGAAGAGCACCATGGCGACCGCGGCGGCGAAGAAGGCGGTGGCGACCGGCACGAAGCCGAGGGTGGTGGAGGCCATCGCGGCGATGAGGATCAGGACGGGGATGATCGCCCGGCGGGGCGCGCCGAGCAGGATCTCGCGCTGGGCGAGGGGCAGCAGGCCGAGTTCCGGCAGGAGCGTCGGCAGCGTGCGGTTGTTGCCCTGCAGCACGATCATGTCGCCGGGGCGAAGCCGCACTTCGGAGAGCTTTTCCCGCAGCCGCTCGCCCTGCCGGCTGACGGCGAGCAGGTTGATGCCGTAGGAGTGAAACAGCGCGATGCTGCGCGCGGAAATGTCGATGAGCCGGGAATCGTTGCCGACGACGGCCTCGATGGCGCTGATTTCGCCCGCTTCGCCCCGCCCCGCGCGGATCGGCTTGCCGGACAGCGTGAGGCCGGCGGCGGAAACGACCTTGTCGAGCGCGCTCGCCTTGCCTTCCATCAGGATCGTGTCGCCTGCGGCAAGGCGCACGTCGGGCAGCGGGGAGAGATGGACATGGCCGCGGATGATGGCGGTGGAGATCACCTCGCCGTCGCCATGCTTCAAGACGTCGTTCAGCGACTTTCCGACCGAGGGCGAGCCCTCGTCCACCGTGGCGTCGGAGGAATAGGCTGCGGCCTCCAGCGATTCCTCGATGCTGGCATTGCTGTTGGTGCGCTCGGGCACGATGCGGTTGAAGAACAGCATGAACAGGATGCCGCAGACGGCGAGCAGCGCGCCGACCGGCGTGAAGTCGAACATGGTGAAGCTCTCGCCGGTGATCTCTTGGCGCAGCCGCGAGACGACGATGTTCGGCGAGGTGCCGATCTGCGTCATCAGGCCGCCGAGCAGCGCGGCGAAGGCCATGGGCATCAGGAATTTCGAGGCGGGCGTGCCGGATTTCTTGGCGAACTGGAAGGCGAGCGGCATCATGATGGCCAGCGCGCCGATGTTCTTGATGAAGGCGGACAGCACCGCCACCGAGACGAGCAGCAAGGCGAGTTGCGCGCGCCCGGAGGTGAGGTTCGGGAAGAAGCGCTTGACCACGAGGTTGACGATGCCGGAGCGGGCGACGGCCGCGCTCACCATCAGCGCGCTGCCGACGATGATGACGATGTCGTCGCTGAAGCCGGAAAAGGCTTTGTCGAAGGGCACGATGCCGAGCGCGAGCGCCAGGAGCAGCGAGCAACCGGCAACGAGGTCGTAGCGAAGCCGTCCCCAGATGAACGCCGCCATCATCAGGGCGATGACGACGAAGGCGAAGGTCTGCTCAAGGGTCATATTCTGGTCCGTGCGGCGGGACGATGCTCGGCGGGAATTGCGTGCGGGCCGACCGGTTCCCGCGGGCCCGCGCAAACCGGTTCCAAACTTTCGCGGAACAATCCATCCGCCGCAAGGTTTGCCAAGAGAAGGCGGGCCGTGTCAACCGGACGCGACGGAGATGGAGAACACGGGCGTTTTTCCGGTTTCTTCCCGTGGCCAACGAAACGGCAGTCGAGCTCCCCACCCGTCCGGCCCGTCTTCAGCAAGCCGCAAAAGCGAAACCGGCGGGATGATGATCCCGCCGGTCGCCTTTCAGTGTCTGCCCGAACCCTTGGCTTTCTGCCGCGCGTTGCGCGAGAACATGTTCAGCACCTCCACAAGGGCCGAGAAGGCCATGGCGGCATAGATGTAGCCTTTGGGCACATGCAGTCCCATGCCCTCGGCGATCAGCGTGGTGCCGATCATCAGCAGGAACGCCAGCGCCAGCATGACGATCGTCGGGTTCCTCTCGATGAAGTTGGCGAGCGGGGTTGCTGCCAGCAGCATGACCGTGACCGCGACGAGGACGGCGATCACCATGATCGGCAGGTGCGGCGTCATGCCGACGGCGGTGATGATGCTGTCGATGGAGAAGACGAGGTCGAGCAGCAGGATCTGGCCGATCGCCGCCGTGAAGCTGGTCGAGACCGCGCCTCCGACCATGTCTTCCTTGTGGTCGACGGGATCGACATTGTGATGGATCTCCTTCGTCGCCTTCCAGACGAGGAAGAGGCCGCCGGCGATCAGGATCATGTCCTTCCAGGAGAAGCCGTGACCGAAGGCCTCGAAGACCGGGGTGGTCAGCTGGACGATCCAGGCGATGGTGCCGAGCAGCCCAAGGCGCATGACGAGGGCAAGGCCGATGCCGATGCGGCGGGCCCGCTCGCGATGGTCGGGGGGCAGCTTGTTCGTCAGGATCGAGATGAAGATGAGGTTGTCGATGCCGAGAACGACCTCCATCACGATGAGCGTGACGAGGGCTATCCAGGCGGCCGGGTCTTGCATGAGCGCAAGAATGCTGTCCATCCGGTCTTCCTCTCCAGAATACGGGGTTGAGAATGGACTTCCGTATTTATGCAGAATTCGACCGCTGGCAAGCTGAGCGATTGCCGTTCGCGCCCATATCACGCTTTCGTCATCTGATGGGCGGCCGCTGGCCGGTTTCCCGGGCCTTAAGGCTTTGCGCCGTAGGCCGCGAGGAAGACCTTTATGGCCGAGGCGACGTTCTGTTCGATCACGGTCCTCTGCGGCACGTCTTCCATCGAGCCGAAGATGCGGGGCTTGAAGAGGCCGACCGTGGTGAGTTCGATGAACTGCTTGGCCGCATGGGCCGTGTCGTCCGCAACGACGATGCCGGCCGCCACCTGGCGGTCGAGATATTCCTGCAGCACCGAGACCGGGTTGATCGGCGTTGCGGAGAAGAAGCGGCTGCAGAGCTTGGGCATGCGGTGGTTGGCGGCGATCACCATGCGCATGGCGCGGATCGTCGGGTCCGCCGTCATGTGGGTGGCGAACAGCACGCCGAATTCCGTCAGCGTGCCGGTGATCGGCTTCCTGCCGTCGAGCACATGGCGCACCGTTTCGGTGATCCGCCGGCGCTCGCGCTCGATCATCGAGCCGAACAGGTCTTCCTTGTTCTCGAAATAGACGTAGATGGTGCCCTTGGAGACGCCGGCGGCGCGCGTGATGTCGTTCATGCTGGCGGCTTCGAAGCCTTCCTCCATGAAAACGCGCTTGGCGCCGTCGAGAATCTGCTCGCGCTTGGCGGGGTCCTCGCCGGCGATGCGGCGCCCGCTCTGCGGGGCGGCCGGCCTGTCTTCCGTCGTGTGCATCTCCGTTCCCGTGTTCGAAACCTGGTGTCAACTATTTCGAACCAAGCGGTTCGATTTGTACTTGATATGCGCGAGAAAGGAGTCTATGTCAAATCGAACCGAACGGTTCAGTTCGGAATTTTATTCCAGAGATGGTGGCAATCCAATGTCGACTTCCCATGGCGCCGGCACGGCGAAGGTTCGTCCGGTCAACGACGATTTCCAGGCTGAGACCGCCGAGGCGCGGCCCGCGGATGGTGCGCCCGCCGTTGCCGCCGTCGCCGCCTCGCAGGAAAAGAAGGGCGGCCGCCGCCTTGCGCTGCCGATCCTCGCCGTCGCGCTCATCGCCGCCGGCGGATGGTACGGCCACGAATGGTGGACGAACGGCCGCTTCATGATCTCGACGGACGACGCCTATATCGAGGGCGATATCGCCTCCATCTCCCCCAAGGTTTCCGGTTATGTTGACGTGGTCAATGCCGTCGCCAACCAGAGGGTGAAGGCCGGCGATCCGCTCGTCACGCTCGACGACGGCGACTACCGGCTTGCCCGCGAGCAGGCCGAGGCGCAGATCGCGACGCAGAAGCTCGCGCTCGGCCGTATCGACGCGCAGATCGAGGGCGCCAGGGCGAGCCTTGCCCAGGCGGATGCCCAGGAGACGGCCTACCAGGCCGCCCTCAGCGGCGCGGAAGTCGCGGAAAAGCGCGCCAAGGAACTGAACGCCAAGGCCGTCGGCACCACCGCCTCGCTCGACAGCGCCACCGTGGCGCTGGACCAGGCCAAGGCCAACCTCGTCGGCGCGGATGCCAACATCGTTGCCGCCAGGGCGGCCATCACCGTGCTCGAGGCGCAGCGCGCGGAGGCCGAAAGCCAGATCCGCACGCTCGAGCTTGCCCGCGACAAGGCGGTGCGCGACCTCGGCTTCACCGTGCTGAAGGCGCCCTATGACGGCGTCATCGGCAACATTTCCGTGCAGGTCGGCGATCTCGTCTCGGCCGGCCAGCGCCTTGCCGCGCTCGTTCCGGTGAAGGACCTCTATGTCGAGGCGAACTTCAAGGAAACGCAGATCGCCCGCCTCGTGCCGGGATCCAAGGTGCACCTGCATGTCGATGCCTTCGAGGAGGACGATATCGTCGGCACGGTGGATTCGATCGCGCCGGCCTCCGGCTCGGTCTTCTCGCTGCTGCCGGCCGAAAACGCCACGGGCAACTTCACCAAGGTCACGCAGCGCGTGCCGGTCCGCATCGCCATCCCGCAGGAGGTGCTGGATAGCGGCAAGCTGCGCGCCGGCCTCAGCGTCGTCGTCGACGTCGACAGCCGCACGGCGCCGGCCGGCACGGCGCTCGCCGCCAAGGCCGAGTAAAGACCTCCAGCAAAGGAGCGCGGGCCATGGCCGCGACCGCTCAACCGGCAGCCGGCGCCCTGATGGCGGCGCCCGCGCAGGCCGACAAGGTTCCCGTCCGCCGCGTCGTCGCGTTCTTCGCGATGGTCTTCGGCATGTTCATGTCGATCCTCGACATCCAGATCGTCTCGGCCTCGCTGTCGGAAATCCAGGCAGGCCTCGGCGCGGGCGCCGACGAGATCGCCTGGGTGCAGACCTCCTACCTCATCGCCGAGGTCATCATGATCCCGTTGTCGGGCACGCTCGCGCGCATCGTCTCGACGCGCGTGCTCTTCGCCTTCTCGGCCGCCGGCTTCACCATGGCGAGCGCGCTTGCCGCCACCGCGACGAACATCGACCAGATGATCGTCTACCGCGCCATCCAGGGCTTCATCGGCGGCGGCATGATCCCCTCGGTCTTCGCGGCCGCCTTCACCATCTTTCCGCCCTCCAAGCGCAACATCGTCTCGCCGATGATCGGCCTCGTCGCGACGCTCGCGCCCACCATCGGGCCGACGGTCGGCGGCTATCTGAGTCACGCCTTCTCCTGGCACTGGCTGTTCCTCGTCAACATCATACCCGGCATCATCGTGACGGTTCTCACCTGGAACCTCATCGACTTCGACAAGCCGGAATTCAGCCTGATGAAGCGCTTCGACTGGTGGGGCCTCATCTCCATGGCGGTATTCCTCGGCTCGCTCGAATACGTGCTGGAAGAGGGCAACAACAAGGACTGGTTCAGCGACGAGCACATCGTTCTCGGCTCCGTCGCCGTCGTGGTCGGCGCGGCGGTGTTCTTCTGGCGCGCCTTCAAGGTGCCGTTCCCGGTGGTGGACCTGCGCGCCTTCGCCAACCGCAACTTCGCCTTCGGCTCGATCTTCTCCTTCACCATGGGCATCGGCCTCTACGGCCTGACCTATCTCTACCCGCTCTATCTCGCGCGCATCCGCGGCTACGATTCGCTGATGATCGGCGAGACCCTGTTCATCTCGGGCCTCGCCATGTTCTGCACCGCGCCGATCGCCGGCATGATGTCGTCGCGGCTCGATCCGCGCGTCATGATGATGATGGGTTTCGGCGGTTTCGCGCTCGGCACCTGGTCGATGACGCAGCTGACCGCCGACTGGGACTTCTACGAACTGCTGGTGCCGCAGATCCTGCGCGGCGTGTCGCTGATGATCTGCATGGTGCCGATCAACAACGTGGCGCTCGGCACCCTGTCGCCCGACCGCATCCGCAATGCTTCCGGCCTGTTCAACCTGACGCGCAACCTCGGCGGCGCCGTGGGCCTGGCGGTCATCAACACGATCCTCACCCAGCGCACGCAGGAGCATTATCTGCGCCTGTCCGAGCATGTGCAGTGGGGCAATCCCGAAGCCGTCGAGCGCATGGGCAACATGGCCGCCAATTACAGCGCCCACGGCCTCGACGGGCCTGCCATCGCCGTCAAGCAGATGGCCGGCATGGTGCAGCAGCAGGCCTATATCCTGTCCTTCATCGATGTCTTCGTGCTGCTGACCGGCCTTTTCGCGACGCTCATCCTCTGCGTCGTGGCGATCCGCAAGCCGCAGGGTGCGGTGCGGGGCGGCGGCGGGCACTGACCCCGGGTCAAAGGCGATCCCGGTCCGCGCCTGACGCCGTTTCGCGCTGAACGCTCCGGCCCGAACACCCCCATCCATGCCTCCCGAGAGGCGCCTTGCCGGCGGAATATTCGCGACGGGCCGCCCGTCGGAATTTTTTTGATTTACGTACATCAGAAATTCCTCTATGGGTCTCGGCACGGAGGAGAGATGCGACCCACGGTTCACGATATTGCCGACAAGGCGGGCGTCAGCCTGGCGACCGTCGACCGCGTGCTGAACGACCGTCCGGGCGTTCGCGGCGTGACGCGCGCCAAGGTCGAGGCGGCGATCGCCGCGCTCGGCTATGTGCGCGACGTGGCGGCGGCGAACCTTGCCAAGAGCCGGGTTTATCCGCTCGTCTTCATCCTGCCGCAGGGCGACAATCCCTTCATGCGCGCACTGGAGGCGGAGGTGCGCCGTGCCGGCCTGCATTCGGCGAGCGAGCGTACCCGGCTTTCCGTCGTCACCGTGCCCGCCTTCGATGCCGGCGCGCTGGCGAAGGCCATCGACGGCGCCATCGCCGAAAAGGTTGCCGGCATCGCTGCCGTTGCCGTGGACGCGCCGGAGGTTTCGGAGGCCATCGGCCGGGCGCAGGCGGCCGGCATTCCCCTCGCCACGCTGGTCTCCGACCTTGCCGGCTCGGGGCGCGATCACTTCGTCGGCGTCGACAACATCGCCGCGGGCCGCACCGCGGGCAGCCTGATGGGGCGTTTCCTCGGCGGCCTGCCCGGGCCCGTCGCCGTTCTTGCCGGCTCGATGCGGGTGCGGGACCACCGCGAGCGCCTGGAGGGGTTTTGCGCCGCGATGGCGGATATGCCCGTCACCCGCGCGATCCTGCCGGTGCTGGAAGGACAGGACGATCCCGCCCGCGCCCGCGCGCTGATCTCCGAATGCCTCGCCGCCGTGCCGGATCTCGCCGGCATCTACAGCCTCGGCGCCGGCAACCAGGGCCTCATCGCGGCGCTTGCCGCCGGGCACGCCAGGCACATGTGCGTGATCGCCCACGAATTGACGGCCCATACCCGCGCCGCGCTCGAAACCGGCGCCATCGACGCCGTGCTCAACCAGGATGCCGGCCACGAGGTGCGCAGCGCCATCCGCGTGCTGCGCGCCAAGGCGGACGGCCTGCCGGTCATCGCGGCGCAGGAGCGCATCCGTCTCGACATCTTCATCAAGGACAACCTCCCGGCCGGTCCGGACGGGGATGACGGCAACTAGGAGAACACCATGTATCTCGGGATCGACCTCGGCACGTCGAGCGTCAAGGCCATGCTGATCGACGCGGACCAGACGGTCGTCGGCTCGGCTTCCAGCACGGAGGTGAAGACCGCGCGACCGCAGGCCGGCTGGTCGGAACAGGACCCGGCGGACTGGATCCGCGCGACGGAGGAGGCAATCGCCGGCCTTCGCGCCGCCCATCCCGTAGCGCTTGCCGCCGTCCGCGGCATCGGCCTTTCCGGCCACATGCACGGCGCGACCCTGCTCGATGCCGAGGACAGGGTGCTGCGGCCCTGCATCATGTGGAACGACACGCGCAGCCACCGCGAGGCGGCCGCGCTCGATGCCGATCCGCGCTTCCGCAGGATCACCGGCAACATCGTTTTCCCCGGCTTCACCGCGCCGAAACTCGCCTGGGTGAAGAACAACGAGCCGGATATCTTCGCGAAGGTCCGCTGGGTGCTGCTGCCGAAGGATTTCCTGCGCGTCTGGCTTACCGGCGAGCATATGTCGGAAATGTCGGATTCGGCGGGGACGTCCTGGCTCGATACGGGCGCGCGCGCATGGTCGGGCGAGCTTCTCGCCGCGACTGGGCTTGAAGAGCGCCAGATGCCGGCGCTGGTGGAAGGCACGCAGGCCGCCGGCACGCTGCGGCCGGAGCTTGCCGCGCAATGGGGCCTCGGTGCCGGTGTCGTCGTTGCCGGCGGGGCGGGGGACAATGCGGCCTCGGCTTGCGGCATGGGCACGGTGCGCGAGGGGTCGGCCTTCGTTTCGCTCGGCACGTCGGGCGTGCTGTTTGCGGCCAATGCGAGCTACCTGCCGAACCCGGAAAGCGCCGTTCACGCCTTCTGCCACGCGCTGCCGGGCACCTGGCACCAGATGGGCGTCATCCTTTCGGCCACCGACGCGTTGAACTGGCACTCGCGCGTCACCGGCGCCTCCGCCGCCGATCTTGCGCGGGAACTCGGCGATGCGCTGAAGACGCCGACGGGCGTCACCTTCCTGCCCTACCTTTCGGGCGAGCGCACGCCGCACAACGATGCGGCGATCCGCGGCGCCCTCCTCGGCCTCGGCCATGAGAGTGGTCGCACGGTGCTGACGCAGGCCGTGCTGGAGGGCGTATCCTTCGCCCTTCGCGACAATCTCGAAGCCCTGAAATCCGCCGGCACCAGCCTGTCGCGCGTCACCGCCATCGGCGGCGGTTCGCGCTCGCGCTACTGGTTGAAGTCGATCGCCACCGCGCTGGGCCTGCCCGTCGACCTGCCGGCGGACGGCGACTTCGGCGCGGCTTTCGGCGCTGCCCGCCTCGGCCTCGTCGCGGCGACCGGGGCGGATCCCGTCGCTGTCTGCAGCGCGCCGGCCACCGCCGAAACCATCGAACCGGAGGCGGCCCTCACGGCCGCCTACGAGGACGCCTACCAGCGCTATCGCCGCCTCTACCCGGCGATCCGCGCCGCCTACTGATCAATGGACACACAAGAGGAGACATCCATGGCCACCGGCTTCTTCGGCGATATTGCCAAGATCAAGTATGAAGGTCCCGAGAGCACCAATCCGCTCGCCTTCCGCCACTACAATCCCGACGAGATCGTCGCGGGCAAGCGCATGGAGGATCACCTGCGCTTCGCCGTCGCCTATTGGCACACCTTCGTCTGGCCGGGCGGCGATCCCTTCGGCGGACAGACCTTCGAACGCCCGTGGTTCGAGGACACGATGAAGGCCGCCAAGCTGAAGGCCGACGTCGCCTTCGAATTCTTCCAGCTCCTCGGCGTGCCCTTCTACTGCTTCCACGATGCGGACGTGCGGCCGGAAGGCAAGGACTTCGTCGAGAACACGAAGAACCTCAACGAGATCGTCGACTATTTCGCCGAAAAGCAGGCCGCGACGGGCGTCAAGCTGCTCTGGGGCACGGCGAACCTCTTCTCCAACCGCCGCTACATGGGCGGCGCCGCGACCAATCCCGATCCGGACGTCTTCGCCTTCGCCGCGGCAACGGTGAAGACCTGCATCGACGCCACGCACCGCCTCGGCGGCGACAACTACGTTCTGTGGGGCGGCCGCGAGGGCTACGAGACCCTGCTCAACACCAATATCGGCCAGGAGCTCGACCAGCTCGGTCGCTTCGTCAACATGGTGGTGGAATACAAGCACAAGATCGGCTTCAAGGGCGCGATCCTCATCGAGCCGAAGCCGCAGGAGCCGACCAAGCATCAGTACGATTTCGACGTCGCGACGGTTTACGGCTTCCTCCGCAAGTACGGCCTGGAAAACGAGGTGAAGGTCAATATCGAGCAGGGCCACGCGATCCTCGCCGGCCATTCCTTCGAGCATGAGCTGGCGCTCGCCAACGCGCTCGGCATCTTCGGCTCGATCGACATGAACCGCAACGACTACCAGTCCGGCTGGGATACCGACCAGTTCCCCAACAACGTGCCGGAAATGGCGCTCGCCTTCTACCAGGTGCTTGCCGGCGGCGGCTTCACCACCGGCGGCACGAATTTCGACGCCAAGCTGCGCCGCCAGTCGATCGACCCGGCGGACCTCCTGATCGGCCATATCGGCGGCATGGATTGCTGCGCGCGCGGCCTGAAGGCGGCGGCGAAGATGATCGAGGACAAGGCGCTGTCCGGCCCGCTCGCCGAGCGCTATGCCGGCTGGCAGACGCCGGAAGCGCAGAAGGTGCTTGCCGGCGGCTCCTCGCTGGAGGCGCTGGAAGCCCATGTGCTGAAGAATGGCGTCAACCCGCAGCCGCGCTCCGGCCGTCAGGAACTGCTGGAAAACGTGGTCAACCGCTACGTCTGAGCGGCGATTTCGATATTGGGAGAGGGCACCGGATGGCGCCCTTTTTCGTTGCGGCCCGGGCATGACGAGAGCGTGCTTGGGACGCCGCAGGAACGGGCTATCGCTTCAAGAACCGCCGCGCCGGTGCGGAGACCGAATTGCGCACGATGAGGTCCGGCCGGAGCAGGATTTCCGTTTCGGCCGGCTCGCTGTCGGAGAGAAGTTCGAAGAGCAGCGCCATGGCGCTCTTGCCGATGGCGGTGCGCGGCTGGCGAATGGTGGTGAGCGAGGGCGTCATGAAGCTCGCCTGCGGCACGTCGTCGAAGCCGGTGACGGAGAAGTCGGTCGGAATGTCGTAGCCGCGCGCACCGAGCCCGATCATCACGCCGATCGCGGTCTGGTCGTTGACGCACATGAAGGCGCTCGGCAGCGTGTCGCGCATGAAGAGCTGTTCGAGCGCGAGGCGCCCGCTCTCGATCGTGCCGTCACCCTCCAGGATGAGGCGCCCGCCGGCCGGCACGCCCGCGGCGTCGAGCCCGGCATCGTAGCCCTGGCGGCGCCGGCTATAGGCGAGGCGCGTGCGCGAATCGCCGATGAAGGCGATGTTGCGGTGTCCCTCGGCGATGAGAAGGTCGACCGCCTTGCGCGCGCCCTCGATGTCGTCGACGCCGACATAGGGTATGCCGCCATTGTAGACCGGCTCGAAGACGCCGACGCTGGGCGGCAGGCGGGCGGTCATCGACTGGTGGCCGAAGGGCAGGATGCCGGTGAAGAGGATCAGCCCCGCCGCCTGGTTGGAATTCAGGAATTTCAGATATTCGAGGCCGCGCTGCGGATCGTTCTGCGTATGGCCGATGAGAATGCCGTAGCCGTGCGCGCGGGCCTCGTTTTCCAGGCCGACGAGGATGTTGGAGAAGTTCGGGTCGCCGATGTCCGGTGCCACGACGAGGATCATGTTCGACCGGCCGAGGCGCAGGCTGCGCGCCATCGCATTGGTCGTATAACCGGTGATGGCGATCGCCTGGTTGACCTTCAGCCGGGTCGAGTTGGCCACCTTTTCCGGCGTGTGGATCGCCCGCGAGACGGTCGCGATCGAGACCTGCGCGATCCGCGCGACATCCTCGATCGTGGCAGGGCTGGACGTCGACAAACTGGCTCTCACTCGGCACGGGCTATTCCGGCGGGGGCGCGACGCGGTGCATCCGGAATTGCATTAACAAACGAAGTGCGGGGGACACTACACAGACTGGACTGAGGGTCAAACGGCGCTTGGTGGAAATTCCTGATATCCAATGATGTAAACCTTTACATACTCAGTGTAAAGGTTTACATCATTCCTCAAGCGGTCGAGGAGCCGCAAGGAGGGCATCATGAATCCGGACGCTGCCGACGGGGCTTCCGTCGTTCTCGCTGCACGCCGCATCGCCAAGTCTTTCAATGGCGTGCAGGTGCTGTTCAGCGTCAATTTCGAGCTGCGCGCCGGCGAGATCCATGCGCTGATGGGCGAGAACGGTGCCGGCAAGTCGACGCTCGTCAAGATCCTCTCCGGTTTCGAACAGCCGACCTCCGGCGAGATCCTTCTCGACGGTCGGCCGGTCAGGCTGCCGCCGAACGGCCAGGCCGAGCAGCTCGGCATCGTCATCATCCACCAGGAATTCAACCTTGCCGAACACCTGACCGTCACCGAGAGCCTTTTCCTTGGCCGGGAAGTGACGCGCTATGGCGTGCTCGACCGCAAGTTCATGCGCGCGGAAACGCGCCGCGTGCTCGACCAACTCGGCTCCCATGTCGACGAGAACGCGCTGATCAGCTCGCTCTCCATCGCCGACAAGCAGATGGTGGAGATCGCGAAAGCCATCAGCCGCGATGCGCGCATCATCTTCATGGACGAGCCGACCGCCGTGCTCTCGCGCGAGGAGACCAATTACCTCTTCCGCCAGGTGCGCAAGCTGCGCGATGAGGGCACCTCCTTCGTCTTCGTCTCGCACAAGCTTGACGAGGTGATGGAGCTGACCGACCGCGTCACTGTGCTGCGCGACGGGCAATGGGTGAAGACGGCGCCGACGAACATCCTCGACGGGGAATCGATCGCGCAATTGATGGTGGGGCGCGAGCTTTCCAGCCTCTATCCGTCGAAGCAGGAGCCGAGCGTCGACGAAGAGGTGGCGCTCGCCGTGGCGGGCCTTTCGACGCCTTACGTCAAGGATGCGAGCTTCGAGGTCCGCAAGGGGGAGATCCTCGGCTTTTCCGGGCTGATCGGCTCCGGACGTTCCGAGCTGATGGAGGCGGTGGCGGGGCTCCGCCCGCGCCTTTCCGGTGAGGTTTCGGTGCGTGGCGAGAGTGTTCCGGGCGGCGATGTGCATGCCGCCAACCGCGTCGGCATCGCCTACATGACCAAGGACCGCAAGCAAAAGGGCCTGCTTCTGAACTCCCGCATGACGGCGAACCTCACGCTGCAATCGCTGGAGAAGCACGGCAACTACGGCTATCTCAGCCCGAAGAGCGAGGCGGAGGCGCTGGAGCGCGCCCGCCGGCGCTTCGACATCCGCGTGCGCGACGGGCGCGTCGTCGCCGGCCGCATGTCGGGCGGCAACCAGCAGAAGCTGCTGCTCGCAAAGGTCATGGAGACCGAGCCCGACGTCATCATCATCGACGAGCCGACGCGCGGCATCGACGTCGGCACGAAGCAGCAGATCTACCATTTCATCTCGGCGCTCGCCCGCGATGGCAAGTCGATCATCGTCGTCTCCTCGGAGATGCCCGAGATCATCGGCCTGTGCACGCGCGTCGCCGTGATGCGGGAGGGGCGGATCGTTGGCATTCTCGAAGGCGAGGAGATCTCCGAGCAGGAGATCATGCGCTATTCGGCAGGGTTGAAGAAGAAGACCGCCGCCTGAGCCTTGCGCCGGCGGCATCACACGAAAATCAGGTTGGGGACGGATATGACGGCAAGCGACGACGCGGTCGAAACGAAGGGCAGGGGCCGCAGCTGGCGGGATGTGGATCTGAGGGCCGTCGCGCCCTTCGCGGCGCTGGCCCTGCTACTCGTCGTCGGTGCGCTGGTGAACCCCAATTTCATCGGCTTCACCAACCTGGCGAACGTCGCGACGCGTAGCGCCTTCATCGCGATCATCGCGGTCGGCGCCACCTTCGTCATCTCGTCCGGCGACCTCGACCTGTCGGTCGGCGCCATGGTCGCCTTCGTCGCCAGCCTAATGATCCTCTTCATGAATTCCGGGGCGATCGCCGATCCCTCGCTGATGCTGACGGCCGCGATGGTGCTTGCGGTGGTCATCGGCGCGGGCTGTGGTCTTCTGAACGGCCTCATCACCACCGTCGGCAAGATCGAACCCTTCATCGCCACGCTCGGCACGATGGGCATCTATCGCGGCCTGACGACCTGGCTGTCGCAGGGCGGCGCGATCACGCTGCGCGAGCCGGAATTGCAGGCACTCTATCGCCCGGCCTATTTCGGCTCGGTCCTCGGCGTGCCGGTGCCGATCGCCGTCATCTTCGTGGTCACCGCCGTCGCCGCCTTCGTTCTCTATCGCATGCGCTACGGCCGGCATGTCGTGGCCGTCGGTTCGAACAGGGACGTAGCGCGCTATTCCGGCATCCCGGTCGACCGGGTGCGCACCATCGCCTTCGTCATCCAGGGCCTCTGCGTCGCCATCGCCGTGCTGCTCTACGTGCCGCGCCTCGGCTCCACCTCGGCGACGACTGGCATTCTCTGGGAATTGCAGGCGATCACGGCGGTCGTCGTCGGCGGCACGGCGCTGAAGGGCGGGGCGGGTCGTGTCTGGGGCACGATCTGCGGCGCCTTCATCCTGGAGCTGGTCGGCAATATCATGCTGCTCTCCAACTTCATCAGCGAATACCTGATCGGGGCCATCCAGGGCGCGATCATCATCATTGCGATGCTCGTCCAGCGCTCGCTGGTGCGCAAATCGTGAGACCAGGCGGCTCCAGGGCTGGAGCCGCGGGGAAGTAGCCGGGTCTACGGGTCGCCCGGTTCGGAACAAAGACCTGCTTTTGGGAGGAAACTCATGCGCAAGAAACTACTGGGCCTGACGGTCGCGGCGTTCGCCGTCTTCACCGGCGTCGCCCATGCACAGGAAGAGAAGAAGGTGACGATCGGCGTCTCGATCCCGGCAGCCAGCCACGGCTGGACGGCCGGCGTGATCTTCCACGCCGAGCGCGTCGCCAAGCTTCTCATGGCGAGCTATCCGGGCCTCAACGTTGTCGTCAAGACCTCGCCGGACCCGGCAAGCCAGGCAAATGCCGTGCAGGACCTTGCAACGCAGGGCATCGACGCGCTCGTCATCCTGCCGACGGATCCCGATCCGCTGGTCAACGCGATCAAGGAAATCAAGGGCAATGGCACGTTTGTCGCGCTGGTCGACCGTGCGCCGAGCACCAACGACAACTCCGTTCGTGACCTCTATGTCGCCGGCAACAACTTCGCGCTCGGCCAGACGGCCGGCGAATATATCAAGACCACGACGCCGGAAGCCGAAGTCGTCGTCATCCGCGGCATGCCGATCCCGATCGACCAGGAACGCCAGGACGGTTTCGACAAGGGTATCGAAGGCTCGAGCGTCAAGATTCTCGATCGCCAGTACGGCAACTGGAACCGCGACGACGCCTTCAAGGTCATGCAGGATTATCTCACCAAGTACCAGAAGATCGATGTGGTCTGGTGCCAGGACGACGACATGGCCGTCGGCGTGCTGCAGGCCATCGAACAGGCCGGCCGCACGGATATCCAGTATGTCGTGGCCGGCGCCGGCTCGAAGGACATGATCAAGAAGGTCATGGATGGTGACAAGATGATCCCGGTCGACGTGCTCTATCCGCCGGCAATGGTCGGCACCGCGCTCGAAATGACCGTCGCCAATTTCTATGGTCAGGTTCCGGTGCGCGGCGTCTATACGATCGACGCGACGCTGGTGACGAAGGACAACGCGAAGGACTTCTACTTCCCGGACTCCCCGTTCTGATCTGACGGAAAGAAGCCGCCCGGGCCATGACGGCCCGGGCGGTTTGTCGACGACCGGTTCCTCATTCTCCTCCATCATCCTCAGGTCAAGCCCGAGGATGACGGAGGAGGGGTTTTCGGAACCTGGAATTCCAACTGTTTTTTGCCTGTGCCGGGACTTCAGTATTGCCCACCCCGCCAAAGGCCGATAGCTTTCCACGCGCTGCGGTACGTACCGCAAGAATATCGTCGGAGGACGCCACAGATGAAGACGATCAAGGGCCCGGCCCTGTTTCTCGCCCAGTTCGCCGGTGATGCGGCGCCGTTCAATTCCTGGGATTCGATCACCAAATGGGCCGCCGATATCGGCTACAAGGGCGTGCAGGTTCCGAGCTGGGACGGACGTTTCATCGACCTGAAGAAGGCGGCCTCCTCCAAGACCTATTGCGACGAGTTCGCCGGCAAGGCACGCGAGAACGGCGTCGAGGTCACCGAGCTTTCCACCCATCTGCAGGGCCAGCTCGTGGCCGTGCACCCGGCCTATGACGAGGCCTTCGACGGGTTCGCGGCGCCGGAAGTGCGCGGCAATCCGAAGGCGCGTCAGGAATGGGCGGTCGAGCAGGTGAAGCTCGCGCTCACCGCCTCGAAGAACCTCGGCCTCGATGCGATGGCGAGCTTTTCCGGCGCGCTCGCCTGGCCTTTCGTCTATCCCTGGCCGCAGCGTCCCGCCGGTCTCGTCGAGACCGCCTTCGACGAACTGGCGAAGCGCTGGAAGCCGATCCTCGACCATGCCGAGGATTGCGGTGTGGATGTCTGCTACGAGATCCATCCGGGCGAGGATCTGCATGACGGCATCACCTACGAGATGTTCCTGGAGCGCACCGGCAACCATGCCCGCGCCTGCATGCTCTACGATCCCTCGCACTATGTGCTGCAGTGCCTCGACTATCTCGACAATATCGACATCTACAAGGCCCGCATCCGCATGTTCCATGTGAAGGATGCCGAGTTCAACCCGACGGGGCGGCAGGGTGTCTATGGCGGCTACCAGGGCTGGGTGAACCGCGCTGGGCGCTTCCGTTCGCTCGGCGACGGCCAGGTCGATTTCGGCGCCGTCTTCTCCAAGATGGCAGCCAACGATTTTTCCGGCTGGGCCGTGGTCGAATGGGAATGCGCGCTGAAGCATCCGGAAGACGGCGCGCGCGAGGGCGCGGAATTCGTCAAGGCGCATATCATCCGCGTGACGGAAAAGGCCTTTGACGATTTCGCCGACGGCGGCACCGACCAGGCGGCGAACCGGCGCATGCTGGGGCTCTGAGAGGCCAGGTGTGAATACCCCCTCTGCCCTGCCGGGCATCTCCCCACGAAAGGGGGCGATCGGCTTGGAGCGAAGCGGTGCCACGATTTGATCTCCCCCCCCTTGTGGGGGAGATGTCACGAAGTGACAGAGGGGGGTGAGCCTCCCGCACAACATCAAGGAGGATTTTCATGGCAATCGAAGGAAGCGCCGGCGAGGCGCGGGAACCCCGCATCCGGCTCGGCATGGTCGGCGGCGGCTCGGGCGCCTTTATCGGCGCGGTGCATCGCATCGCTGCAAGGCTGGACGATCACTATGAACTCGTCGCCGGCGCGCTGTCGTCCTCGCCGGAAAAGGCGGAGCAGTCGGCGCGCGAACTGGGGCTCGACCCCTCGCGCAGCTACGGCAGCTTCAAGGAAATGGCGATCCGCGAGGCGAAGCTGAAGAACGGCATCGAGGCGGTGGCGATCGTCACGCCGAACCATGTGCACTACGAGGCCGCGAAGGAATTCCTGAAGCGCGGCATCCACGTTATCTGCGACAAGCCGCTGACCTCGACGCTCGGCGATGCGCGCAAGCTGAAGAAGCTGGCGGAGGAGGGCGAGGCGCTCTTCGTGCTGACGCACAATTATACCGGCTACCCGATGGTCCGGCAGGCCCGCGAGATGGTTGCGAGCGGCGAACTCGGCACGATCCGGCTCGTGCAGATGGAGTATCCGCAGGACTGGCTGACGGAGGATATCGAGAGCAGCGGCCAGAAGCAGGCGGCCTGGCGCACGGACCCCACCAAATCGGGTGCGGGTGGCTCCACCGGCGACATTGGCACCCATGCCTACAATCTCGGCTGCTTCGTCTCCGGTCTCGAACTGGAGGAGCTTTCCGCCGATCTCGACAGCTTCGTGCCGGGCCGACGTCTCGATGACAACGCCCATGTCATGATGCGCTTCAAGGAGAAGGACGGCGCGCGCGCCAAGGGCATGCTCTGGTGCAGCCAGGTGGCGCCCGGCCACGAGAACGGCCTGAAGGTCCGCGTCTACGGCACGAAGGGCGGGCTCGAATGGGTGCAGGCCGACCCGAATTATCTCTGGTACACGCCTTTCGGCGAACCGAAGCGTCTCATCACCCGGGCCGGCGCCGGCTCCGGCCCCGCCGCCGCCCGAGTCAGCCGCGTGCCGTCCGGCCATCCGGAAGGCTATCTGGAAGGCTTCGCCAACATCTATTCCGAAGCCGCGCGCGCCATCCATGCGAAGCGCAAGGGCACGCCGGTCGATCCCGCCGTCACCTATCCGACGGTGGACGATGGCCTCAAGGGCATGCTCTTCGTCGATGCCTGCGTACAATCTTCGAAGAAGAACAGCGCCTGGGTGAAAGTCTAAGACTCAGCCGGATCACCCGCGCGCCGCCCTGGTGCGGCGGGCGGGTGCTTCAGGCAAAAATGCTGCCGAGGCGGATCACCAGCTTCTTGTCGAACATGTGGCCCCGGTCGAACATCCAGTTCAGCGCCTCGCGCGTGGTCCACGGCCGCTTGTAGGGGCGGGTGCTCGTCAGCGCCTCGAAGACGTCGCAGATGGTGGCGATGCGGATTTCCGGGCTCAGCTTGTCGGCCTTGAGGCCAAGCGGATAGCCGCTGCCGTCGAGCATCTCGTGATGGTAGCGGCAGATGTCGAGCACGAGGTCGGACACGTTGCCCTGCTCCTTCAGAAGGCGGTATCCGAGGTCGGGGTGGCCGCGCATCAGGCGCTTTTCGTCGCTGTCCAGCCGGCCGCTCTTGTTGAGAACCGTGTTGGGGATCATCAGCTTGCCGACATCGTGCAGCAGGCCCGCCACGCCGAGTTCTCGCACCGTGTCGTCGTCACGGCCGAGCAGGCGGGCAAGGCGCATCATGAGCGCGCCGACCGTCAGCGAATGCACATAGGTGCCCTCGTCCTTCGTCTTGAGGCGCGTGACCTTCAGGAAGACGTCGGGCGCGGCGTCGATGCGCGCGGAAATCTCGTCGGCGACCGGCGAGAGCGCGTCGATTTCAAACTCGCCGATGCGCACCGCGTCGAAACTGTTGCGCAGCGAGCGGGCCGATTGCGCGACGGTTTCCAGCGTGCGCTTGCGCTCCTCGGCGGCCCGCGCCAGCGGCGCCGTGCCCGTGGCGAGGTCTATGTCCACCGTGCTCTTTTGCGGGTTGACCAGCGCATAGGCGGCGGAGGTGGCGAGGATCGCCCGCACGGTCTCGTCGGACTGGACGAGGAAGCGCCGCCCCGAGAATTCGGCGTTCGGGCACTCCAGCGATTCCACGAACATGCCCTTGCGCACGAGATGCTTTGCAATTCGTCGTACCACGCCAGTGCCTCCGTCCCGGGCTATCGGCAGTCTAAGGGGCAAGTCCCTAACCGTTGTTTAAGTGATCCCTGTTTAAGGACAACTTCCGGTTATCGGGCGGCAATCCGGCCGCGTGCGAAAAGACGTTGATTTTTACACGCCTTGCCCATACTGCAACGTTGCAGTGATAAGATTTACGCCCCTATCGAGCCTGAGAGACGAAAATGAGCGATCCCAAGACCCTTGCCGGCCGGTTTCCCGGCGACTTCGTGTTCGGCGTGGCGACAGCCGCCTTCCAGATCGAGGGCGCTGCGAAGGCGGATGGACGCAAGCCGTCGATCTGGGACGCGTTCTCCAACATGCCCGGCCGGGTCTTCGGCCGGCACAATGGCGATGTGGCCTGCGACCACTACAACCGGCTGGAGTCGGACCTCGATCTCATCCAGTCGCTCGGCGTGTCGGCCTACCGGTTTTCCATCGCCTGGCCGCGTATCATCCCTGAAGGCACCGGCGCAGTGAACGAGAAGGGGCTGGATTTCTACGATCGCCTCGTCGACGGCCTGAAGGCCCGTGGCATCAAGGCCTTTGCCACGCTCTATCACTGGGACCTGCCGCTGATGCTGGCGGGCGATGGCGGCTGGACGGCGCGGCAGACGGCCTATGCCTTCCAGCGCTATGCGAAAACGGTGATCGCCCGGCTCGGCGACCGGCTGGATGCGGTGGCGACCTTCAACGAGCCCTGGTGCTCCGTCTGGCTCAGCCATCTCTACGGCATCCATGCGCCGGGCGAGCGCAACATGGATGCGGCGCTCCATGCCCTGCACGTCACCAACCTGGCGCACGGCCTTGGCGTGGCGGCGATCCGTGCCGAACGCCCGCAGCTTGCCACGGGCCTCGTCCTCAATGCGCACTCCATCCAGGCCGGCAGCGACGGCGAAGCCGACCGGGCGGCCGCCGCGCGGGCCTTCGACTTCCACAACGGCGTCTTCTTCGGCCCGGTCTTCAAGGGCGAATATCCCGAGAGCTTCCTTTCCGCGCTCGGCCATCGCATGCCGGCCATCGAGCCCGGCGACATGGAGACGATCGGCCAGCCACTCGACTGGTGGGGGCTCAACTACTATACGCCGATGCGTGTCGCGCACGATCCGGCGGAGGGGGCGGAGTTTCCTGCAACCGTGCCCGCGCCGCCGGTCACCGACATGCGGACGGATATCGGCTGGGAGGTGTTCGCGCCGGCGCTCGGCGATCTCATCCGCAAGCTGAATGCGGATTACGCGCTGCCCGCCTGCTACATCACGGAAAACGGCGCCTGCTACAATATGGGCGTCGAGGACGGCGCGGTCGACGATCAGCCGCGCCTCGACTACATCGCCGAGCATCTCGGCGTCACCGCCGACCTCATCGGCGAGGGCTATCCGATGCGCGGCTACTTCGCCTGGAGCCTGATGGACAATTTCGAATGGGCGGAAGGCTACCGGATGCGCTTCGGCATCGTGCATGTCGACTACGAGACGCAGGTGCGCACGGTCAAGAAGAGCGGTAAATGGTATGCCGCGCTCGCCGGCGAATTCCCGAAGGGGAACCACCGGGCGGGGTAGCGGCGCGCCCCTGCTCTCCTACTTGCCGAGATGCCGCTCGCCGCGTTTCCTCGCAAGATCCATCTGTTTCTGCCGCTGGCGGAAGCGCAGGCGGTCGTCCTCGCTGCGTGTGGCGTGGCAATGCGGGCAGGAGACGCCGGCCTCGTAGAGCGGCGAGGTGATCTCCTCGGCGGTCAGCGGGTGGCGGCAGGCGCGGCAGAGCTTGTGCTCACCCTCTTCCAGGCCATGCAGCACGGAGACGCGCTCGTCGAAGACGAAGCAGGCGCCCTCCCAGAGGCTTTCCTCGGCCGGCACCTCCTCAAGGTATTTCAGGATGCCGCCCTTGAGGTGGTAGACCTCGTCGAACCCCTGTTCCTTCATGAAGGCGGTCGCCTTTTCGCAGCGGATGCCGCCGGTGCAGTACATGGCGATCTTCGGCTTGTTGTGCAGGCCGGCATTCTCCCGCACCCAGTCCGGAAACTCGCGGAAGGTCCTGGTGTTGGGATCGACCGCGCCCTTGAACATGCCGATCGCCGTCTCGTAGTCGTTGCGCGTGTCGATGACGATCGTCTCGGGGTCGGAGATCAGCGCGTTCCAGTCCTCGGGCGCGACATAGGTGCCGACGGAGCGCGTGGGGTCGATGTCCTCGACGCCCATGGTGACGATCTCCTTCTTCAGCCGCACCTTCATGCGCAGGAAGGGCATCTCGGCCGCATGGCTTTCCTTGTGTTCCAGCGCGGCGAATTCCGGCTGGCTGCGCAGAAAGGCGAGCACCCGGCGGATGCCGTCGGCCGGCCCCGCGATCGTGCCGTTGATGCCCTCGTGGGCGAGCAGCAGCGTGCCGCGCACGCCGCTTTCCTCGCAGAGCGCCTGCAAGGGTGCGCGCAGCTCGGCAAAGCGCGGCACCGAGACGAAATGGTAGAGCGCGGCGACGAGGAAGCCGCTCGCTGGGGACGAAATCTCCTGGGTCATGGCCGCCACATACAACCTCGCCGCTTTCCAGGCAATGCGGCGTAGCGGCTCAGGTGAGCTGGTGCAGCCGCGCGCCGTCGCTCATGCCGAGCGCCATGGACTGGTTGGAATACTGGCTTTCGCCCGTCACCTCCCGGCCCACCCAGTTCGGCAGCGCCGGTTCGTCATGGATCGATGCGAGCTCGACTTCGGCGATGACCAGCCCGCGATGGGCGCCGTCATAGACGTCGACCTCCCAGACATGGCCCTCGTGCGGCACCTTGTAGCGCACCTTGCGGATGACATTGCCGATGGCGTGGCGCAGCATGTCCTCGGCCTCGTCGCGATCGATCTCGAACTCGTATTCGTCGCGCACCAGCGCGGCGTGGCCGATCTTGAGGGTGATACGCGCCTGCCCGTTGCCATAGATGCGGACCCGCAGCGACCGGTCGTCCTGGGCGACGATATAGGCCTGCCGTATGGCGATGCCGTCATCCGCGAAGGTGCGCCAGCGCTGGCCCGATACCAGGAACTTCCGCTCGATCTCTTTCGCCATAGGCTCGCTTTCGCTGTTGGAGATGGGCTTGGGCGAGGGGAAGACTACACGATAAGTCAGTCATGACAAGACAAGCCCTTATGCTTTAGGCTCGACACGAGGGCGCGGACGCGCTATTCGGGTCAAAATTCAATCGTTTTAAAAGGTGGTGCCATGAGCGAGAAGAACGCCAAGCTCCTTTCCGTCCTGAAGCTGCAGCCGGTGGTTCCGGTGCTGGTCGTCGACGATGTTGCGAGCGCGGTTCCGCTGGCGCGCGCGCTGGTGGCAGGCGGCCTCAAGGCCATCGAGATCACGCTGCGCACGCCCGCGGCGCTGGAGGCGATCCGGGCGGTCGCCAACGAGGTCGAGGGCGCTGTCGCGGGCGCCGGCACGATCCTCAACGCCGCGCAGTTCGAGGCGGCTGTCGAGGCCGGCTCGCAGTTCATCGTCAGCCCCGGCACGACGCAGGAACTGATCGACGCGGCCGCCGATTCGGAAATTCCCCTTTTGCCGGGGGCAGCCACCGCCAGCGAGGTCATGGGCCTTCGCGAGGAAGGCTACCAGGTGCTGAAGTTCTTCCCGGCCGAGCAGGCGGGCGGCGCCGCATACCTGAAGTCGCTGTCCTCGCCGCTCGCCGGCACGCTGTTCTGCCCGACGGGCGGCATTTCGCTGGCCAATGCCCGCGACTACCTCTCGCTGCCCAATGTCGTCTGCGTCGGCGGTTCCTGGGTGGCGCCGAAGGACCTCGTCGCCAAGGGCGACTGGGCGGGCATCACCAAGCTCGCGGCGGAAGCCGCGGCGCTGAAGGGCTGAGGCAAGGTTCAGCGGATTTGCAAGCGGGCGGCCTTGGGTCGCCCGTTATGCGTTTGTAATTGCGGTCGTGCATTCCTATCTTGCCCTCGCAGTCGGCCCTTGCGATGCAAGAGAAAAAGCGAAACGGAGACCGCCCATGTTTGACGCCAAGAAGTTGCTCGACCAGTTCCTCGGTTCGCAGGTGCCCGGCGCCGGTGGGTCCGTGCGCGATCGCGCCGGCCAGGTGACGCAGCTTGCCAAGGACAATCCGCTTGCCACCATCGCCATTGCCGGCGTGCTGCTCGGCACGGGTGGCGGGCGCAAGGTCGCCGGCTCCGCGCTGAAGCTCGGTAGTCTCGCCGCCATTGCCGGCCTCGGCTACCAGGCCTACAAGAACTACAAGGCCGGCCAGAACCCGGCCGAGACGGCGCAAGGCTCCACGCCGGAACTGCTGCCGCCGCCGACCGATTCCGGCTTCCATCCCGAGGCCGTCAGCACCGATTTCGCCCTCATCCTCGTGCGCGCCATGATCGCCGCCTCGCGCGCCGACGGCCATATCGACGAGGCCGAGCGCGCCCGCATCATGGACAAGCTGAAGGTTTCCGGCCTCGGCGCGGACGCGGCGCAGTTCCTTGAGGACGAGCTTGCCAATCCGGTCGATCTCGACGCGATCATCGCCGCGGCGACGACGGAAGAGCAGCGCGTCGAGCTCTACACGGCCTCGCGCCTCGCCATCGAGCCGAAGTCGCGCGCCGAGCGCGGCTATCTCGACCTGCTGGCCGGCCGCCTCGGCCTTGCCGACGCGCTGGTCGATCATATCGAGGCGACGGTTTCCGCCGCCACGGTCTGAACCGTTCGGGGAGCGGCCGAACGCCGCTCCCTGCTTTCCACATTGCGCGCGCAGGCCGCCTGCTCTATCCCTTCGCAAAGACCGAAGGAGGATTTTCATGCGCGATCTTACGGATTGGAAGGGCTGCCCGCTGCCGGCCCCCGTCGCTCTCGAAGGCCGCACCGTGCGCATCGAGCCCTATCAGCGCGAAAAACACCTCCAGGCGCTCTGGGATGCGTTCGGCGGCATGGAGGTCAATCCGCTGCTGCGCTATTTCACGCAGGCCGATTTTGCCGGCATCGAGGATTTCGATGCCTGGTCGGAAGCGGTGATCAAATCCGGCTGGGTGCGCGAGGTCATCATCGACAAGGCGGCCGGCAAGGTCGTCGGCATGGCGCATTACATGCGGCCCGATCCGGCCAACGGCGTCGTCGAGATCGGCGGCATCGCCCATGGCGGCGGCATGTCCCGCTCGCCGCTCTCCACCGAGGCGCAGTACCTGCTCGCCAAACACGCCTTCGAGGATCTCGGCTATCGCCGCTACGAGTGGAAGTGCCACAACGGCAACGCGGCCAGCAAGCGCACCGCCGCCCGCCTCGGCTTCACCTTCGAGGGCGTCTTCCGCCAGCACATGCTTTCCAAGGGCGAGAATCGCGATACCGCCTGGTTCTCGATCATCGACGGGGAATGGCCCGTTCTCGCCAAGGCGTTCGATGACTGGCTGTCGCCCGACAATTTCGATGCCGAGGGCCGGCAGAAGCGCCGCCTCGAAGACATCCGCGCCGGGATTTCGGCATGAGCGGCGAACCGGAACGCAAGGGCAGGTCGCCGGCGCTGGCGGCGCTCTTCATCCTCCTCGGCACGGGGGTGGTGTTCTATTTCCTGCCGCGCGTGATGATTACGCTCGGCGATGTCTCGCCGTGGCTGGCGGGCGCCTTCGGCACGCTGCTCGTGCTCGGCTTCTTCCTGCTCTTCTGGCTGCGCGCGCGCTACCAGCGAAGCCGCGGCAACTAGATCGTTTCCGGTGAACTCCGGTTCACCGGAAACGATCTAGATTCCTGTTTTTACCGCATTATCCAACGCCGAAGCGACTTCGCTTCGGCTGGAAATGCTCTACCCCTGCAGCGCTGCGCCGAGCAGCAGCAATCCCAGCACCATGACCAGCGCCGCGCCGCCGATCTCGATGGCGGTGCCGACGCGGGCGGCCGCCGAGCCGTTGCCGGCGAAGCGCACGGCCGCGCCCTTGGCGGTGACGGCGAGGATGGCGAGGGTGGAGACGGTGATGGCCGTGCCGACCGACATGGCCAGGACGGCGAGCAGGCCGCCGAGATAAAGGCCGTTCAGAAGCGCGAAGCTGAGCACGATCAGCGCGCCCGAGCAGGGCCTCAGGCCGACGGCGACGATGGCCGACCAGGCCTCGCGCAGCGCGAAGCGCTCACCCTTCAGGAGCGAGGGATCCGGCGCATGGGCATGGCCGCAGGTCGAGCAGATTTCGCCGGCATGGTGGTGATGGGCGTGGCCGTGGTGGCCATGATCGTGCACTTCGGCCGCCTGCGCGCCGAGCGTCGAGGCCCGTCGCTGCGCCGGCCGCAGCTTCCTGAAGAGCAACCAGGCGCCGAAGAGGGCGATGAGGGCGTAGCTGCCGATCTCGAGCGCGCGTGTCGCGTCCGTCATGGAAACGGTTGTGCCGCGTAGGAAGAGGTAGGCCGCCCCGACGAGGAAGATGGCGACGATGCCCTGCAGGATCGAGGAGAGGAAGGAAAGAACGACGCCACGCCTCAGCTCAACCTCGTTCGCCAGCATGTAGGACGAGATGACGGCCTTGCCATGGCCGGGGCCGGCGGCATGGAAGACGCCGTAGGCGAAGGAAAGACCGACCAGCGTGGAGGCCGCCCAGGGGTTTTCGCGCATCTCCTTCAGCGCGCCGGTCATGGCGCGGTAGAAGCCCTGCTGCTGCGCGTTGATCCAGGAAAACAGGCTGCCGAAGGTGCCCGTCGTGTTGAAGCCGGGTTCTGCCGAGCCGATGCCGAGCGGGGATGCGGCGTGGGCGAAGGTTGCGGTGAGCGTGAAGGCAATCGCGATAAAGGCGAGGTAGCGTGCGGAAAACACCCCCCTCTGGCCTGCCGGCCATCTCCCCCTCAAGGGGGGAGATTGGATGGGGCGGCGTTGTGCCCATCTTGGACGGCGCAGTTTGAGCGAAGTTCCCGCCCCTTGCCGATCTCCCCTCTTGAGGGGGAGGGGCCCGGCAGGCCAGAGGGGGGTGGGGCCGCGGCTCAGCATGTCAGCTCCAGGCGGGTGGCGAAGAGTTTTGACATGTCGGTTCCCGCCGGATCGTTGAAGAAGGCTTCCGTCAGGCTGTCCTGGTTCTGGGCGAGCACCTCGTCCGGGTCCGGCCGCACGACGGTCCGCTTGCAGGCGGCGAATTTGTCGCCGACGGCGATGAGATCGTCGTCCGAGGCGAAGTCCATGGCGGCATACATGGTGGGATCGTAGACGCCGAAGGTGAGCTTGCCCTTGAGCGGCATGGCCTCGCCCGGCCTGATGGTGAAGAACATCAGGAGCTGCCCATCCTTATAGTCGACATTGATCGCGTCGGGCTTGGCGACCTTTATGGTTTTGCCGTCCTCGGTGATCGTCGTGTAATAGCTGAACTCCTCCAGTGATTCGAGAACGGTCTGGCCGACCTCCGCGAGCTCGTCCGGATCGAGCGCCGCATTGCTGTTCTTGTCGAAGTCCATCACGACGCTGGCCGAGAACATCTCGTCGAAACGCCAGACATTGCGCAATTCGCTGACCGTGCCGTCCTCGCCGGCCACCACTTCCAGCCGCGCTTCCGCGAAGATGTGCGGATGGGCGAGGGCCGCAGCCGGGGCGATGCAGGCTGCTCCGGCAACGAGGAGGGGGAGGAAGCGCATGGGATATGTCCTCTTGCGGCAGCGTTCAGGATCGACCGGCTGAATGTAACGCAAATGGGTCGGAATTGGGACCTTGCCGCGGCACCCTACGCTTCGATGCCGGGGTTGCGGCGGAACCAGCCGTGCAGGAAGTCGACGAAGGTGCGCACCTTCGCCGGCAGGTAGCGGCGGTGCGGGTAGATGGCGTAGATGCCGCGGTCGGTCGGAAGGTAGTCCTCCAGGATCGAGACGATCTTGCCGTTGTCGAGGCAATGGCGGGCGATGAAGGCCGGCACCTGCGCGACGCCGAGGCCGCTTGCCGCCGCCCGCACCGCGGCCGTCGGGCTGTTCACCTCGATATGGCCGCCGACGGGCACCGAAAAGCCGCCGCCCTTCTCGTCGACGAAGCGCCAGTTGCTGTGCGACTTGCCGTTGGTGTCGATGATGCAGGGCAGGCGCGCGAGGTCGCTCGGATGGTTGATCGGGCCGACCCGCTCCAGGAATTCCGCGCTCACGCAGATCTTCAGGTAGAAGTCGCCGAGCTTGCGGGCGATGAGGGCCGAATCCTCCAGACGCGTGATGCGGACCGCAACGTCGAAACCCTCTTCGACGAGATCGACGAAGCGGTCGTCCGAGACAATTTCCAGGGAGAGTTCCGGATGTTCCTTGCCGAAGTCGATGAGCGACTGGCCGATGTCGGCGTCGACGAAGGTGCGCGGGGCGGAAACCTTCAACTTGCCGCGCAGGTCCGTGTTCTTCTCGCGCACCAGGTCGGCGAGGTTGTCGATCTCCTTGAGGATGTCGGAGGCGGTGCGGTAATAGGTATGGCCGGCCTCGGTCATCGAGAACTGGCGGGTGGTGCGGTTGAGGAGAAGCGTTCCGAGTTCGTCTTCCAGCTCGCGCACATATTTCGACAGGAGCGCCTTGGACCGGCCGGTCTTGCGGGAGGCGGCGGAGAAGCCCTCGGCGTCGACGACGTCGATGAAGGCCCGGATTCGGGTCAGTGTGTCCATATGTCCCCACGCGGCTGCGGCCAGAAGGAAAGGCCGGTGCGTTTCATCATTCTCTGGAAAGCCAGTCCGGCGAATGTCGTGGCTGGCAAAATATTTTCAATAGCATTCCGCAAAAAACCTCTTGATTACGACAGCGATTCTTCTTATCTCCCGCCTTGCCCAAAGTCGCACGTGCCTGTGGGTGTCCGCCGACCCTCGAATTGGTGAGGAAATCGGTAAGGTACCTGGAATTAACCCCTCCAGTCGTTTCTCCGGCCAACCGGAAGAGCGAGGACATCTTGAAGCAACGACGGTGCGGGCCTTTCTGGTTCTCTGCCGGCTTTCCATCAGCCGGGGTTACTGAAGAGGCACACCATCATTGCCGGACGTGCGGTCGGGTTCTCCCGCCAATCCATGGCAGACAAAGCCGGATCGAAGCCTAGGCGGGCTTCGATTCACCGTTCGCGCATGATGCGCATGCCTGGTTCCGGGGTCTCCACCGGCTGGTTCCAGAGTGTGCCTGCATTCTGCCCTTTGTCCTCTGGGATTTTTCCCGGAGCAACCTGGATATGGGGAATACCGACATGGCCTCTGCACGCATTATCGACTTCCTGAACACCCGACGTCCCGACGGCCCGTGCCTCGTGGTCGACCTCGATGTCGTGCGCGACAATTTCAAGGCGTTCCGCCATGCGCTGCCCGACAGCGCCATCTACTATGCCGTCAAGGCCAATCCGGCGCCGGAAGTGCTGCGCCTGCTCGCCTCCATGGGCTCCAACTTCGATTGCGCGTCCGTCGCCGAAATCGAAATGGCGCTCGACGCCGGCGCGACGGCTTCGCGCATCTCCTTCGGCAACACGATCAAGAAGGAGCGCGACGTCGCGAAGGCCCATGCGCTCGGCGTCTCGCTCTTTGCCGTGGACAGCCATGAGGAAGTCGAGAAGATTTCCCGTGCCGCGCCCGGCGCCCGCGTGTTCTGCCGCGTGCTGACGGACGGCGAGGGCGCCGAATGGCCGCTGTCGCGCAAGTTCGGCTGCGTGCCGCAGATGGCCGTCGACGTGCTCGTCTACGCCCACCAGCTCGGCCTGACCTCCTACGGCGTCTCGTTCCATGTCGGCTCGCAGATGACGAAGCTCGACGCCTGGGATTCGGCGCTCGCCGATGCCAAGCGCGTCTTCGTGCAGCTTGCCAAGCAGGGCATCGAGCTGAAGATGGTCAACATGGGCGGCGGCTTCCCGACGAAGTACCTGCGCGACGTTCCGTCGGCCGAAGCCTATGGCCAGGCGATCTTCGGTGCGCTGAAGAAGCACTTCGGCAACCAGATCCCCGAAACCATCATCGAGCCGGGCCGCGGCATGGTCGGCAATGCGGGTGTCATCAAGGCGGAAGTCGTTCTCGTCTCGAAGAAGTCGGACAACGACAACCACCGCTGGGTCTTCCTCGACATCGGCAAGTTCGGCGGCCTTGCCGAAACCATGGACGAGGCGATCCGCTACCCGATCCGCACCGCGCGCGATCAGGACGCGATGGAGCCCTGCGTGCTCGCCGGCCCGACCTGCGATTCGGCCGACGTGCTCTACGAGAAGAACATGTATCCGCTGCCGATCACCCTTTCGATCGGCGACGAGGTTCTGATCGAGGGCACCGGCGCCTACACGACGACCTACTCGGCCGTCGCCTTCAACGGCTTCGAGCCGCTCAAGGCCTACGTCATCTGACCACCCGGCGCTCCCGTCCCTGCGGGAGCGCCAAACCCACAATTCGTTCCGGATACCGTTTGAATCGGTTTTGAGCACGGGAGGCCCAGAGATGGCCACTGTTCTTGATTCTGTCCGCGCGTTCTTCGCGCATGCCGCCTTCACGATCGACAGGGAAAATGCCGGCGACGTCGTGGCGCGCGAGCGCCTGCTCGACCGCGTCATGGGCGAGGCCCGCTTCAAGAAGTCGTCGGAAAAGATCCGCCGCGGCCGCATGCCGGCCGAGGGCCTCGCGCTCGTCGCCCGCGATGCGGACGGCCATGTCATCGGCACGGTGCGCCTGTGGAATGTCGAGGCGGGCGTGGATTCCGACGGCAATGCCGTGCCGGCCCTGCTGCTCGGCCCGCTCGCCGTCGATTGCGACCATGAGGGCAAAGGCATCGGCGGTGCGCTGATGCGCGCGGCGATCACCGAGGCGCAGGGCCGCGGCCACGGCGCGGTGCTGCTGGTCGGCGATCCGGAATATTACGAGCGCTTCGGCTTCTTCGCGGACAAGGCGCACCATCTCGTCATGCCCGGTCCGTTCGAGCGTCGCCGCTTCCTCGGGCTGGAGCTGAAGGACGGCTGGCTGGACGGCGCCGCCGGCGTGCTCATCGCAAGCGGCCGCCGCCGGGTCGCAACGGAGCTGCGCAAGGCGGCCTGAACTAGGCCGTGTTGCCGATTAGCTGGCGGCGCGGCGATAGAAGGCGAGTGATCCCGCAAGCGCCAGCAATGCACCGCCGCAGATGCGATCGAGCCAGGCAGCGCCCGACGTCTTCAGAAGGCGCACGGCCTGCGAGCCGAGCGCCGCATATCCGAACATCACGAGGAAATCGATTGCGGCGAAGGTGAGCGCGAGCAGCAGATATTGCTGCGCCTGGGGTGCGGAAAGATTGATGAATTGCGGCAGGAAGGCCGAAAAGAACAGATAACCTTTGGGATTGGTGACGGCGACGAGAAAGCTCTTGCTGAAGATTGACCTCGGCGCCGCGACGCTCGCCGGCCCGTCATCCAGCGCCCGGCCGATCGATCCGGTCGAGCGCAGCATCTGTATGCCGAGGAAGGCGAGATAGGCTGCCCCCAGCCATTTGACGACAAAGAACCAGAATTCCGAGGCGGCGAGCAGCGCGCCGAGACCCAAAGCGACTGCACCGATCAGCACGAAGTCCGACAGCACGGCCCCGACCATGCCGGGCAGGGCACGGTAAATGCCGTAGCGCGAGCCGTTGGTCAGCGCGAGCAAGACGGTGGGCCCGGGGGTGGCTATACCGATGAAGGCGACGGCGGCGAAGGCGAGCAGGGTAACGAGTGTCATGGCGGTTCCTCCCCGATCATTTTCCATGCTCGTAGCGCGGGCGCAAGGGCGTTATTTGACAGAGGCCCCGCAAGGTCTTATGAGCAAGCGAAGGGTGAGAGCCCCTGCCGTCCGCGAGCGCAAGCTTTGGTGAAGTCTCTCCTACAGGACAATCGGTCTTCCAGCATCAGGCATGCGAACCGGTGGCAATGCGGGCTCCCTCCGATAAGACGCATGCGCTCACTGGAGATCCGACATGCGTCCATCCTCGACGCCCCTTCCATCGCTCGACGCCCTGAAAGACCAGGCAAAGCGGCTGCGCGCCCGCTTTTGTGAAGACGGTCAGGCCGTTTCCCATTCCCGCGCCCTCGAACTCATCGCCGCCCAATACGGCTTTCGCGACTGGAACACGTTGCATGCGGTCGTCGGCAACCGGCCGCCGTTCAATCCGTGGATGCTCGGGGCGCGCGTGCGCGGCCACTATCTCGGCCAGCCCTTCGATGCCGAGGTGCGGGGCGTGCAGGCGCTGGCGGGTGAGCCCCGTCGCTACCGCATGGTGCTGCATTTTGACGAGCCGGTCGACGTGGTGACCTTCGACAGCTTTTCCGCCTTCCGCCAGCGTGTGCATTGCACCGTCGACGAGACCGGCAGGACGGCGGAGAAGACCTCGAACGGCCGTCCGCATCTCGAGCTGGAATGGTGAGACCCTCAGAACGAGCCGGCAAACCGAACCGCGAGGCCGTCGATCTTGAAGTCGGCGGCCCTGTCGTTTTCCCGGCGCACGAGACGGCTGTATTCCAAAGCCACCGTCGCGCCCTTGGGCAATGTATAGGCGAGTGTGGCGGCGAGTGATTTCGTGCGGGTGCGGTAGTCGTAGTAGAGCCAGTCGCTCTGGGCCTGCTCATAGGCGAGGGTGAGCTTCAGCTTTTCCGTCAGCGCCTTTTCCAGCGAGAAGCCGACGGTGCGCACGTCCTCTCCGAGCGGATCGTCGATATCGGCAAGCTGGATGTCGCGCGCAAGCTTCGCCTTCAGCACCGTGCCGTGGGGCAATTGCCAGGCCACCTCGCCTTTGAGGAAGGGGCGAGCGCGTTCCACGGTCGTGCCGAGATAGGGGCTGGCGATACCGACGACACCGGCCTCGGCCAGCAGGGTGATGCCGTTGGCGTAGGCCCGGCCATAGGCGAGCGAACCGCGCAGCGTTTCGGCCGGAAAGCGCCCGAACGTCCTGCGCTCCGCGTCGCTGATGCGGCTTGCCCTGTATTGCAGCGTCGCACCCGCCTTGCCGCCGAGCAGCGGGCGGATGTGGCCGCCGGTGACCTCGAGCAGGCCGTAGCCGGCTTCGAGCTGCGTGGGCTTCAGGCCGGCAAGGGTGAAATGCGCCTTGCCCCGATCGAGCTTCGAGATGGTCGTGGTCAGGTGGCTGCGGCCGCCCCGATGGTCCGCGGTCAGGCCCGCGCTCGCCGATGCGAAGACGTCGTCCTTGTGATAGCCGATCAATGCGCCGGGCAAGGCGAGAAACAGGTCGCCATTGCGCCGACGCTCGATGCCGCCCTTCAGCGTCAATTTCACCGCCCTGCCGAGATCATGGGTATAGCCGAGTTCCAGCCCGGCCGTTCGCTGGTCGGCGAAACGATATTTCGCAATGCGCCGGGCGCTCGCGCTCAGCGCATAGGCCACCTGAGAGTCCTCCAGCGCCAGGCTGCCGCGCAAGGCGAGCTTCGCCTCGCTGAAAGAGGCCGGAAGGTCGCTCGTATCCTGAAAAATATTCGAGCTCCAGCCGGCGCCGATCTTGTAATCAAAGGTTGAATCGGCGTTTACCGGGTTGTGCCAGGCCAGTATCGACGCCGCGCAAAGGAGGCTGCCAAGGAAGCGCATCGGGTTCTGCTCCTGTCCGTTTCTGGAGCAGAATCCTAGGGTTGCATGGTTAAGAATTCCCTCAAAGGTTGATTTTCAACCAAATAAGGCGGTTTATACTATCTTTAGTTGTCGCTGGTTGGGAATCGTTAAACTTGTCTACGTTATGGTTAACTATTTGCTATGACTAGGGAATCAGGTTGAGTAAATCGATGCTTATATTACCTTCGATTGTGCATCAGCAAGGTGCACAACCGAAGGAGAGAGAGCATGAACAAGACCCGTATGATCGCCATCGCAACCATCTTCGCAATCGCCGGTGCCGGCCAGGCTTCGGCCGGCGGCCTGCTCGGCGGCCTCGGCATCCTGAACAACAACAGGACGGGCGGCGTCGTGATCGCCCCGAGCGTCGGCGTCGGGGTCGGCAACATCCTCAGCGACAATCACGGCAACAACGTGCTGAACGGCGTGCTCAACGGCACCCTGTCGGGCATCCTCAACGGCAACACGCTGGGGATTCTCGGCGGCAGCGACTGCGGCTGCAAGAAGCGCAAGCACTGACCGCATCCATCCCCGCCCGTGCGGTCCGTGGGGCCCGGGAGAGCATGGCTCTCCCGGGTCTTCCCGCTTTCAGGGGAGGCGGGCGACTGTGCCGTTCCTATCCTGCAAGATCGATGACGCCGCAATCGCCGGCTTCGCTGGCAAAAGCCAGAAGCTTTCCGTTCCGGCTCCAGGCCATCGCGGTGATCGCGCCCTTGCCGGGGCGGCGCAGCAGCACCTCGCGGCTGTCGGCGAACCTTGCGGCGAGCACCATGCCGTCGGAATAGCCGATGGCGACGACCTCTTCGGCGGGATGGCAGGCGACGGACGTCACCATCACGTCGGCGCGGGTGCCGAGTTCCAGCGGTGGCTTGCCCATCGGCCCGTCCTTGGCGGAGAAGGGCCAGACGATCGCCGCCGGCGCGCCCGACGAGGCGAGCCACTTGCCCTTGACCGACCAGGAGAGTGACTTCACCTTGGCCGGATAGCCGGTCATGCGCATGTGGCGGGTGTCCGCGCCGGGCTTGGTGTCGAGCTTCCAGCCGTGCAGGGCGTTTTCCTGCATGCTGGTGACGACGAAGCGGCCGTCCGGCGAGAAGGTGATGCCGGTATGGGCGCCCTTCCATTCCAGGTCGACCGGCTGGCCGGCCATCGCCACCCAGTGCAGCGAGGCGCCGTTGTAGCGCGCCACGCCGATGCGCAGGCCTTTCGGCGCGAAGGCGATGCCTTCCACCGAGCGGCTTTCGGCAAATTCCCTGATCGTGCCGTCGGCAAGGCGCACGCGCGCCGTGCGACCTTCCGCGAAGCCGACCGCGCCCTGCGGCCCGGCGGCGACGACGGAAATCCACTTGCGTGGCACCTCGGCAAGAAGCGTCGCGGTGCCGTCGGCGGCGATGCGCTGTACCTTGCCGTCCTCGCCGCCGGTGATCAGCGTATCGTTCGCCTCGTCGCGAATGCAGGCGAGCAGCCCGTCATGCGCCTCCGTGACCTTCTGGCCGTGATCGAGGCGATGGACGGCGCCGGAGGCGGTGGCGAAGAACGGCACGTCGCCGAGGAAGGCGGCCGCGACGACGTGGCCGTCGAGATCGAGAGGAGCGACGGTCGGCATCAGGTCTCGTCTTTCATGCGCAGGACGGTCTTCGGGTAGCGTTTCACATGTCCCGGCATCATGCCTGCTGCGCCTCGCAGGCCTTGAAGGTGCGCTCGATCTTCTCGCGGTCGAGGTCACGGCCGATGAAGACGAGGCGGCTTTCGCGCTTCTCGCCGTCCTTCCAGGCGCGCTGGTGGTCACCCTCGACGATCATGTGCACGCCCTGCACGACGTAGCGCTCGTCATCGCCGGCAAAGGCGATGATGCCCTTGAGACGCAGGATGTTCGGGCCGTCCGTCTGGGTGATCTTCTGGATCCAGGGGAAGAAGCGGTCCGGGTTCATCTCGCCGCCGCGCAGCGAGATCGACTGCACCGTCACGTCATGAATCGGCGAGACGTCGTGGTCGTGGTGATGGTGGCCATGGTCATGATCATGGTGGTGGTGATCGTGGTCATGATGATGATGGTCATGGCCGCAATCGGGGCCGCAGACATGGTCCGGGTGATCGTGGTCGAGGAAATGCGGATCGTTTTCCAGCGCCCGTTCCAGGTTGAACGCGCCCTGGTCGAGAACCTTGGAAAGGTCGATCTCGGAACGGGTGGTGCGGTGGATGCGGGCCGACGGGTTGATCACGCGCACCGTCGCCTCGATCCTTGCCAGCTCTTCCGGGCTGACGAGGTCGGTCTTGTTGATCAGCACGACGTCGGCAAAGGCGATCTGGTCCTCGGCCTCTCGGCTGTCCTTCAGGCGCAGCGGCAGGTGCTTGGCATCGACCAGCGCCACGACGGCGTCGAGCTCGGTCTTCTGGCGCACGTCGTCGTCCATGAAGAAGGTCTGGGCGACCGGCACAGGATCGGCAAGGCCCGTCGTTTCGACGATGATGGCGTCGAAGCGGCCGGGGCGGCGCATCAGGCCCTCCACCACGCGGATCAGGTCGCCGCGCACGGTGCAGCAGATGCAGCCGTTGTTCATCTCGTAGATCTCCTCGTCGGATTCGACGATGAGGTCGTTGTCGATGCCGATCTCGCCGAATTCGTTGACGATGACGGCGTATTTCTTGCCGTGGTTGTCGGTCAGGATGCGGTTGAGCAGCGTCGTCTTGCCGGCGCCGAGATAGCCGGTGAGCACGGTGACGGGAATGGGCTTGGAAATGGCTGTTTCGGTCATGGGAACCTCGAGCGATGGCGGGGACGCGTGCGGCGTCCGGTTGGCGTCTGATATAGGAGATCGAACCGGCCAGCGCAAATGCGATCCGGCCCCTATCGTCATGCAAAGCCGCCCGGCATCCTCAGCGCAGCGTCTCCACGTCGAAGGCCGCAACGTCCTCGAGAAGGGCGACGAGGCCGCTGATGGCGTGGGCGATCAGCGCTTCGCCCTTTTCCGCGGTGGCCGCCGCAGCGTTCCCGGCGACGCCCTTCGGGTTGAGGTCGGCCATCTTCCAGCCGAAGGCGTGCGGGCCATAGGCGCGCAGATGGGCAAAGCGCGCAGCGAACTCCGCCTGCCGCGAGCCGAAGGCCTCCGCCCTGTCCATGCGGACGCGGTCCGGATGGAGGGCGAGCATGACGGAGGTCTCGATGTCGCCGCCGTGGATGTCGATCGCCTTGTCCTCGGGCGCGATCCAGCCGTCCGGCTGGCCGAAGCGGGTCCAGGCCGTGGCGACGACGAACATGTTCCAGCGCACGCGCGCCTCGGTGGCGACGATCGTCATCAGCGGCGAATTGCCGCCATGCGCGTTGAGCAGGACGAGCTTGCGCACGCCCTTTCGATGCAGGTCTTCCGCAATGCCGAGCCAGCGCTCCACCGCTTCCGCATAGCCGAGCGAACGCGTGCCCGGCACGTCGAGATGCTCCGGCGAATAGCCGACGGGCTCCGTAGGCAGGACGGTGACGGCTAGGTGCGCCGGCAGCACGGCCATCAGCCGCGCGGATATTCCGTCGGCGATCAGCGTGTCGGTCTCCAGCGGCAGGTGCGGGCCGTGGCCCTCATGGGCGCCGAGCGGCAGAACGGCGATCCAGTCCGCGCGGTCCTTGGCCGGCAGGGTCGGGTCGTTCTCGCTCCACCGCAGCTTGGGATGCGTCATCGTCTGCCTCTATCCCGTCTTGCCGCCCGACTGTCACATGAGTCATACAAGGCCATGCCCGCGATGCAAGGGTGATGCAGGGAACGGTAAGGCGGAGGCGATCGATGGGCAAGAAGCACAAGGACGGCAAGAAGGGCAAGAAGAAGAAGGGTCACGAGGATGTCTCCGGCGCAGGCCTTGCCGCCGCCGTCGTCAATGCGGCCCGTTCCATGCGCACCGTATTGTCGCGCAACCTTCTCGCCACCGGCCTCTATGCCGGCCAGGACGGCGTGATCCTGGCGCTTGCGGAAGAGAAAGGCCTGACCGCCGGCGTGCTGGCCGCCCGGCTCGGCGTCAAGGCGCCGACCATGACACGCACGATCGGGCGCCTGGAGGCCCAAGGCTTCGTGGCGCGGCGGCCGGACGAGACGGACGGCCGGCTCACCGTCGTGCACCTCACCGAAGCCGGCGAGGCCTCCGTCGACCGCATCACCGAGGCGGGCCGGATCAGCGAGCAGCAGGCGGCGGAAGGCCTGAGCGAGAAGGACGTGCGCCAGTTGCTCAAGCTCCTGCGCGCCATGGACGAGAACCTGCACGGGGGCCTGGCGGATGCGCCGCGCGAGGTCGAAAAGGCAGTTGCCGACGAGATTTAAACTGTTTAAATAAACGGTTTTAAACGCCGCGTTGCTTGGCGTTCGTCGGGGAGGGGTCGTGGCACAGAAAATCAAGCTTTCCACCATCGCGGAAACGCTCGGTGTTTCCACGGCGACGGTATCGCTTGCGCTCAGGGACAGCCCGCTCGTTGCGGCTTCCACGCGTGAAAAGATCAAGGAACAGGCCCGCGCGCTCGGCTATATCTACAACCGCCGCGCCGCCAGCCTGCGCACCTCCCGCTCCGGCATCATCGGCGTCGTCGTGCACGACATCATGAACCCGTTCTATGCGGAAATCCTGAAGGCCATCGAGAGCGAGCTCGATCGCGACCGGCAGACCTTCATCCTCTCCAACCATTACGATTCGGTCGAGAAGCAGCGCAATTTCGTCGAGACGCTGCTGCAGCTCGGCGGCGACGGGGTCATCATGTCGCCGGCCATCGGCACGCCGCCGGAGGATATCCGGCTTGCCGAGGACAATGGCATGCCGGCGATCCTGATCGCTCGTTCGATCGACGGGCTGGACGTGCCGATCTTCCGCGGCGACGACAGCTACGGCATCTCGCTCGCCACCAACCACCTGATCGGCCTCGGCCACCGCACCATCGCCATGGTGGGGGGCACGGACCAGACGTCGACCGGCCGCGACCGCTACCAGGGCTATGTCAACGCGCTGCGCAAGGCCAATATCGAGGTCGATCCGTCCTTGCGCATTCCCGGTCCGCGCACCAAGCAGGGCGGCTTCGAGGCGGCGGTGCATTTCCTCTCGTTGCCGCAGAAGCCGACGGCGGCCGTCTGCTGGAACGATCTCGTGGCGATCGGTCTGATGAACGGCATCGCCCGCGCCGGCCTCGTGCCCGGCCGCGACGTCTCCGTCACCGGCTATGACGACCTGGAGGAGGCGGCGATCGCCACACCCGCGCTCACCACCGTCTGGAACGGGCAGTCCGAAGTCGGCCGCAACGCCGCCCGCGCTTTGCTCGACAAGCTCTCGGGCAGCCACGAGCCTGACGGCATCCACCTCATCAAGCCGGAAATGCGCATCCGGCAATCCACCGGTCCGCTGAAGCCCCATCCGGAAGGCTGAGCACCAGGCAAAGGGAGATCCCGCCATGACGGCCAAGACACGTCTTCTCGTGCCCGGCACGATCCGCGAGCGCGTGCTCGATCGGTTGAAGGACGCCTTCGACGTGGTGCGCATCGAACGGGCCGACCCGGCGCTGCTAGCCCGTTCCGAGGCGGCGAGCATTTCCGGCGTTGCGGTCTCCGGCGGGCTCGATGCGGCGATGATCGAGCACCTGCCGGCGCTGGAGATCATTTCGAGCTTCGGGGTCGGCTATGACGGCGTGGACGTGGCGGCCGCCGCCGCGCGCGGCATAACCGTTACCAACACGCCGGACGTGCTGAACGACGAGGTGGCCGACACGACGATCGGCCTTTTGCTCAACACGCTGCGCCGTTTCCCGCAGGCCGAGGCCTGGCTGCGCGAGGGGCGCTGGGTGCGCGAGGGCGCCTTTCCGCTGACGCCGCTGAGCCTGCGCGGACGCAAGGCCGGCATCTATGGCCTTGGCCGTATCGGCATGGCGATCGCCGAGCGTCTGAAGGGTTTCGGCATCGAGATCGCCTACCATACGCGGCGCCCGCGGGACGGCGTGCCCTTTGCCTATTATCCTTCGCTCGCGGAGCTGGCGGAGGCGGTGGATATCCTGATCGCCATCGTGCCCAAGACGGCCGAGACGCACAGGACGATCGACGCGCATATCCTGCGCGCGCTGGGGCCGGGCGGCGTGCTGATCAATGTCGGGCGCGGCTGGACGGTCGACGAGGATGCGCTTGCCCGAGCGCTGAAGGACGGCGTGATCGCGGCGGCGGGGCTCGACGTGTTCTATGACGAGCCGAACGTGCCGCAGGCGCTGCTCGACCTGCCGAACGTCTCGCTCCTGCCGCATGTCGCCTCGGCCTCGGTGGCGACGCGCGATGCCATGGCCGATCTCGTGGCGGACAATCTCCTCGCCTGGTTCCAGCGCGGCGCGGCCCTGACGCCGGTGCCCGAGACGCCCTTCACGCGAAAGGCAGGCAGCGGCCCGGAAAGCCTTCGTTAACCTTTCGGCAATTTCGCGGGCGCATGCTTTTCCGGTCACCCGATCGCGAAGGAGAGTCCCATGAAGACGCTGATGATCGCCGCTGCTGCGGCCGGCGCATTGTCGCTGGGCCTGTGGAGCGTCGCCGCGGACCGGGCAGGGCCGATCGATACGGTGACGACGGGTTCCGTCCCCGCTTCGGCGGCGGCGCACAGCTACACCATTTCCAACGTGGTCGCGAACACCGCCTGCCTTGCCGAGCGCGGCGAGCGCATTTCGAGCCGCAGCGAACGGTTCACCGCCGAGGGCGACTGCGACGCGGTCTGGCCGGGCCTTTCGGCAGCGCGCACCTGGCTTGAGAACGGTGACGGCACGGTGATCGTCGCCGACGCGCAGGGCGAGGCCATCCTGACCGTCGTCGACGGCGACGGCCTTGCCTATGAAGCCGTCGAGCCCGCCGACGCCATGATCACGATGATCTCGGCCGATTGAGCGATTATTCTGCGGCGGCGCGGTGCGCGGCCGCTCCTTTGGCGGCGGCATAGTCGCGAACGGCTTCGCCGAAGGCGGCGAACAGCCGGTTCGACGGCTGGTCGGAGCCGACCCAGTATTCCGGATGCCACTGCACGCCGACCGCGAAGGCCCTGGCGCCGATAACGGAGACGGCCTCGATCGTGCCGTCCTCGGCGACGGCCTCGACGGCAAGGCGCGGCGCGATATCGGAGATCGCCTGCCGGTGCAGCGAGTTGACCTGTACATCGCCGGCGCCGACGACGGCGGCAAGGCAGCTGCCTTCCTTGACATGGACCGTCTGGCGGATGCCGTAGGCGACATCGAGCACGGGCGTGTCCGGCTTGCGGTGGTCCCACATGCCCGGCTGGTCCTGGATCTCGTTGGCAAGCGTGCCGCCGAGCACGACGTTGAGTTCCTGGATGCCGCGGCAGATGGCGAGCAGCGGAATGCCGCGCTCCAGCGCCCGGGCGATCAGCGGCAGGCTGGTGGCGTCGCGCGCCGTGTCGTAGGGGCCTTCCGCCTCGCTGGCCTCCTTGCCGTAGAGCGAGGGGTGCACATTGGTGCGCGAGCCGCTGACGAGGAGCCCGTCCACCCGGTCGAGAATGCCGTCGAAATCGTTGTCCGTCTCAAGCGCCGGCACCAGGAACACGGTGACGTCCGCGCCCTTGACGGCGGCGCGCACATACTGGTTCGGCGTGGCCTGCCAGACGTTGCCCTCGATCTCCCTGATATCGGCGGGAATGGCGACGACGGGTTTCGACATGATGGGCTCCGGAAAAGAAATACCAATTGACGATTTGCTATCAAATCCGGCGCCAGTCAATTCCCCCATTTCGGCGAAATGACGACGAATCCGCCGTTTCCAGGCGGTAGGCGGCGTGCTGGTTCGCCGGCATCGGTAAATTTTATGGGCTTGTCGGCGACGCTCCGTTAACCAACGGTCTGCAAACAGCGATTGCAGACGCGGTTTTTTCGATCCGCCGTGGTGTAATACTGTGTCGTATCGGAGTCAGGAAATTACGCGTTTGATGTATGTTAGGTTGAGTGCGCTGCCGGAAGTCCACTTTATTGCAATATGGGGTTGAATGTATCTTCCCTTGGTTGAAAGAACGTGCAATATTGCCGCGCGATACCCTTGTTATTGGGTAATTTCCCGAAATCATTCATTAAATTTTGGTCGGTAACCCTCTCATGTCATAGGGAGTGCCGAGTCCATGAAGGATAAGGGTCAAAACACACTGCCGGCTGATGTGTACCTGTCGTTCGTCAGCTCGCTGTACGGGAACCGCCAGACCCTTTTCGTGGGCATGATTTCGCATGTCATCACGTTCTCTTTCGTTTACGCCAAGACCGCCGATCCCTTCTTTCTGATCTGGAGCGGCCTGGTCATCGCGATCTGGTCGCTGCGCGCCGTCGGCATGCGCCGTTTCGACCGGGTGGACCATGCCGCGCTCGACATGGACGGCATCCGCTACTGGGAAAACTGGTACAATCTCGGCGCCGTCGGCACGACGCTGGCGCTCGGCACGTCCTGCGGCTACAGCCTGCTCTTCAGTCGCGACAGCTTCGCCGAGCTTGCCACGATCGCGGTGACGCTCGCCACCATGGTCTCCGTCGTCGGGCGCAATTGCGGCTCGAAGCGGGCGGTCGACTACATGACCTTCTCGGCCTGCTTCCCCATGGTCGTCGGCTTCCTTGGCCTGCAGGACTTCTATCACGCGGTGCTCGCGGTGCTCATCCTGCCCTTCGTGATGACGACGCGCATGATGGCGAACGGCGTGCGCGAATTCCTCTACAAGAACGTGCTGGCGACGCGCGAGGTCTCCATTATCGCGGACCGGTTCGACACGGCCCTCAACAACATGCCTCACGGCCTGTTCATGCTGGATGCCGACCACCGCATCCTCGTCGCCAACCGTAGGGCCTGCGAGCTCCTGCATCTCGGCAACCAGGAGCGGCTGAAGGACTGCCATCTCGACGTCGTCCTCAGGTTCGGCGTGCGCAACACCTTCCTCAACACCGAGCAGAGCCGGATGATCCTGCGTCAGCTCGACGAACTGCTGAAGGGCGAGCGCTCGCGCGCGCTGGTTCAGGTCACCGACGGGCTCTATCTGGAATTCACCGCCTCGCCGCGCGAGAACGGCGGCGCCGTGCTGATTTTCGAGGACGTGACCGGGCGTGTTCGGGCGGAAAAGAAGATCCTGCACATGGTGCGCTACGACAGCCTCACGGGCCTGCCGAACCGCGCCTATTTCGCCGATCTCGTGCAGGAGGCGCTGGGCGAGCGCAAGAAGCCCGGCACGGTCGGCTTCATGGTGCTCGACGTCGACGACTTCAAGCATGTCAACGACATGAAGGGTCACGTCACCGGCGACCGGCTGCTCTGCGCCATCGCCGAGCGCCTGCGCCGGCTTGCCGGCGACAAGGCGCTCGCCGGCCACCTGATGGGTGACGAATTCATCCTCTTCTTCCCCAACGAGACGAACCGCCGCGACCTCGAGACGCGCATGCGCCGCTTCCACGAACAGTTGCGCGGCAATTACGACTTCGACGGCATGACCTTCCTCGTCTCCTTCAGCGCCGGTGCCGTCATGGTGCCGAGCGACGATTTCCGGCTGGAGGAAATGCAGATCCGCGCCGACCTCGCGCTGTTCGAGACGAAGTCGCGCGCCAAGGGCAGCGTCACCGTCTTCGAGCAGGAGATGGACGCGCGCTACATGGACCGCCAGAAGCTGAAGGACGACCTGCGCGAGGCGCTCACCGGCAACACGCTGTCGGTCGCCTACCAGCCGATGTTCGTGCCGGACGGCACCCGCATCGAATGCTGCGAGGCGCTGTCGCGCTGGACGCATGCCGAGCGCGGCCCGGTGCCGCCGAACGTCTTCATTCAGCTTGCCGAGGAGATGGGCATCGTCTCGGAGATCACGCGCTTCATGATCATGCGCGCCTGCGCCGACTGCGCGGGTTGGCCGGCGCATATGGGTGTTTCGGTGAACCTTTCCGTGCAGGATTTGCGCGGCACCGGCATCATCGACCTCGTCACGGAGGCGCTGGAGGCGGCGGGGCTCGCGCCGCACCGGCTGCATCTGGAAGTCACCGAGAGCTGCCTCATGGAAGAGCCCGTCAAGGTGCAGGCGATCCTGCAGGAGCTGCGCGCCCGCGGCATCACCATCGCCATCGACGATTTCGGCACCGGCTATTCCAGCCTCAGCTATCTCGACCAGCTGCCGCTCGACGTCATCAAGATAGACCGCTCCTTCGTTCGCAACATCGGCGAGGACCCGCGCCGCTTCAAGCTGCTGCGCGGCACTGTCAACCTGTCCCGCGAACTGGGCCTGCGCATCGTCATCGAGGGCGTGGAGACGCGCGAGCAGCTTGCGCTCATCAACAAGCACCAGTGCGCCGATCTCGTGCAGGGCTACGTCTTCGCCGCGCCCACGGCGCCCGATGCGCTGCGCGATCTCTACGAGACGCTCGCCCGCAAGTCCGGCGGTTCCTCCTCCGGCCGCCGCGGCCGCCGCGTCGCCTGATCCTTCCCCGCCGCCTTCTTTCGTGACGCATGAAGCCGGTGCGTTGTATCAGCGTCTTCAAAATTAGCGTTAACCATATATTAAGGTTAATGAATGGTATTTTACACAAATTGTCTTATATCGGCGATTGTAAGGATGGCAGCGCGGTGGCTGCCGGCGTTTTTCAATCGGGGTACGGGGACAATGGCCAGCGTAGAGACGGCGACCAACCGCTTTTCGGACAAGCTTCTGGGACTGCTCGACAGGATCGAGTATCGCCGCGTGGAGACGGGCGAGGACATGGAAGATGTCGCCCGCATCCGCTACAAGGCCTACAAGGCCGGTGCGGTCATGCATCTCGACGAGCAGGCCGTCCTCATCGACGAGGTCGATTTCGACAGCCACGCCTATGTCTTCGGCATCTACTACGAGGAGCGGCTGATCTCGACGGTGCGCCTGCACCATGTGACGCCGGAGCACCGCGTCACCTCGTCGGGAAAGGTGTTCCCCGACGAGATCAACGCCTTCCTCGATGCCGGCATGTCGCTGATCGATCCGGTGCGTCTTGCCGCCGACCCGGAAATCTGGAGTGAGATGCCGGCGATCCCGTATCTGACGCTGCGCATCGCCACTATGGCGACGGACTATTTCCAGACGGATCGCTGCGTGCAGATGGTCAAGCCGGCCCATTCGGCCTTCTACAAGCGCGTCTTCGACGCCGATTTCGTCGCCTCGCCGAAGAGCAACCAGGGCAAGTTCATCATCGACCTCATGCTGCTGGCGACCAATGTCAAGGAGACGCTGCCCTCGCTCTACAAGCGTTTCCCGTTCTTCAAGTCGGAGCCCTATGAGCGCCGCATGATGTTCGCGCGCGGCGACGACCTGCCGTTCAGCCCGCTGACCGTGCGCCCGACCGCGCGCAGGGCCCATTTCGGCGGCGAGCGCATCCAGCTTTCCGCAAACGCCTTCGCGGGGTGAGCCGCCCGCGCCGAGATGTCGCATGCCGGGCCGGTTTCGCACGAAACCGGCCCGTTCCGTTTCGGAAACGGGAAAGGTCGAAACGCTCTGCCCGGCTTGCCGTTGCGCTTTGCCGATCCATTGTGTATGGCCAGAAAGACGCGTGTCTTCACGCTTGAGGGATTCTGTTTTCGGCGCCTGCCGGGTGGCTTTTCCGCCGGCGGGTGCGGTGCTTAGGAGAAGGTAGACTATGGCTGAACATCATTCCGGACCGGTCGAGACGGGCGCTGCGATGGATTACCCGGAGCACGAGAAGACCTACGACTTCTTCATCGCCGGTGCCAAGTACGGCACGCTGTTCTGCGTCGCGCTGCTGATCGCCATGGCTGCCGGCTTCTTCACGAGCGCCGGTTTCTTCTCGAGCGTCCTGCTCCTGATCATTCTCAACGTCGTCGGCTACTTGCTGCTGCGTTGACCTGAAAAGCCGCATTCGCGGTTCGTCACGCGGCGCCATCCGGCGCCGTGATCCAACACGGCCAGTCTCGGGGGGAGGACCACGGTTTGAGTCAGTGTGTTTTTGTAGCACGGGAAAGTGATCCGGCGGAGGGCCGCGTCGCGGGCTCCGTCGAAACAGTCAGAAAAATGAAGAGCCTGGGGCTGGATGTGCTGGTGGAGGCCGGTGCCGGCCTCGCCTCGCGTATCCTGGACGGCGACTACGAGGCCGCCGGCGCGCGCATCGTCGGGCCGCAGGAGGCCAAGACGGCGGATGTCGTCCTCAAGGTACGCCGGCCGACCTCGGCCGAGATCGCGACCTACAAGTCCGGCGCCATCGTCATCGCCACGATGGATCCCTACGGCAACGAGGCGGCCATCGCCGAGATGGCCAATGCCGGTCTTACCAGCTTTGCCATGGAATTGATGCCGCGCATCACCCGCGCCCAGTCGATGGATATCCTGTCCTCGCAGGCGAACCTTGCCGGCTATCAGGCCGTCATCGACGCCGCCCATGAATACGACCGCGCCATGCCGATGATGATGACGGCCGCCGGCACCGTGCCGGCCGCCAAGGTCTTTGTCATGGGCGCCGGCGTCGCCGGTCTTCAGGCCATCGCCACCGCCCGCCGCCTCGGTGCCGCCGTCTCCGCGACGGACGTGCGCCCGGCCGCCAAGGAGCAGGTCGCCTCGCTCGGCGCGAAGTTCATCGCCGTCGAGGACGACGAGTTCAAGGCCGCCGAGACCGCCGGCGGCTATGCCAAGGAAATGTCCAAGGAATACCAGGCGAAGCAGGCGGCGCTCGTCGCCGAGCATATTGCCAAGCAGGACATCGTCATCACGACGGCCCTCATCCCCGGCCGCCCCGCGCCGCGGCTCGTCACGCGCCAGATGCTGGCGGCCATGCGCACCGGCTCTATCGCCGTCGATCTCGCGGTCGAGCGCGGCGGCAATATCGAAGGCGCAGAGCCCGGCGGGATCGCCGAGGTCGAGGGCGTCAAGGTCATCGGCTATCTCAACGTGCCCGGCCGCATTGCGGCCTCCGCCTCGGCGCTCTACGCCAAGAACCTTATCACCTTCCTGGAGACCATGGTCGACAAGGAGACGAAGACGGTCTCGGTCAATGTCGAGGACGAACTGGTCAAGGCGACGATGCTGACGAAGGACGGTGCCGTGGTGCACCCGAATTTCGGCGGTAGCGTCCAGCAAGGGGAGGGCAAGTGATGGCGAACGAACTTCTGGACAAGGCGATCACCGATCTGGAGCGCGCCGTGGAAGCTGTCCGCGCCGCCTCCGAATATGTGCCGGATGCGGCCGGCGCCGTGGCGCACGGCGTTTCCGGCGGGGCGATCGATCCCTTCGTCTTCCGCCTTGCGATCTTCGTTTTGTCGATCTTCGTCGGCTACTATGTCGTCTGGTCGGTGACGCCGGCGCTGCACACGCCGCTGATGGCCGTCACCAACGCGATCTCCTCGGTCATCGTCGTCGGTGCGCTGCTCGCCGTCGGCATCTCGCTCTCGGGGGTGGCGACCGGCTTCGGCTTCGTCGCGCTCATCCTCGCCTCCGTCAATATCTTCGGCGGCTTCCTCGTCACCCAGCGCATGCTGGCGATGTACAAGAAAAAAGAGAAGTGAGGCCGGCCCGATGAACGCTAACTTCGCAGCCTTCCTCTACCTCGTTTCCGGGGTGCTCTTCATCATGGCGCTCCGCGGCCTGTCGCATCCGACGACCAGCCGCCGCGGCAACACGCTCGGCATGGTCGGCATGGGCATCGCCATCGGCACGACGCTGCTCTTGGCAACGCCGTCCTTCGGCGGCCTCGTGCTCATCGTGCTCGGCCTGGCCATCGGTGGCGGTGCGGGCGCCTATATCGCCCGCTCGATCCCGATGACCTCGATGCCGCAGCTCGTCGCCGGCTTCCACTCGCTCGTCGGCCTTGCCGCCGTGCTGGTCGCCGCCGCCGCGCTCTATTCGCCGGTGTCCTTCGGCATCGGCGAGGTCGGCGAGATCCACGGCCAGGCGCTCGTCGAAATGGCGCTGGGCGCGGCCATCGGCGCGATCACCTTCACCGGTTCGATCATCGCCTTCCTCAAGCTCGACGGGCGCATGTCCGGCAAGCCGATCATGCTGCCCTATAGGCATGTCATCAACATCGTGCTGCTCGCCGCGATCGTCTTCTTCATCGTCGGCCTGACGCTGTCGGAAAGCCATATGGACTTCTGGCTGATCGTCATCCTGGCGCTGGCGCTCGGCGTGTTGCTCATCGTGCCGATCGGCGGCGCAGACATGCCCGTCGTCGTCTCCATGCTCAACTCCTATTCGGGTTGGGCGGCAGCCGGCATCGGCTTCACGCTCGGCAACCTCGCGCTCATCATCACCGGCGCGCTGGTCGGCTCCTCGGGTGCCATCCTCTCCTACATCATGTGCAAGGGCATGAACCGCTCGTTCATCTCCGTCATCCTCGGCGGCTTCGGTGGCGACAGCGGGGCGGCGGCGGCCGACGACGGCGTGCAGCGCACGGTCAAGCAGGGGTCCGCCGACGACGCGGCGTTCCTGATGGCCAACGCCTCCAAGGTCATCATCGTGCCGGGCTACGGCATGGCGGTGGCGCAGGCGCAGCATGCGGTACGTGAACTCGCCGACGCGCTGAAGAAGAACGGCGTCGAGGTGAAATACGCGATCCATCCGGTCGCCGGCCGCATGCCGGGCCACATGAACGTGCTGCTTGCCGAAGCGAACGTGCCCTATGACGAGGTGTTCGAGCTTGAGGACATCAACTCGGAATTCGCCCAGGCCGACGTGGCTTACGTCATCGGCGCGAACGACGTGACGAACCCGGCGGCACGCGACGACAAGTCCTCGCCGATCTACGGCATGCCGATCCTCGACGTCGACAAGGCCAAGACCTGCCTCTTCGTCAAGCGTTCGCTCGGCTCCGGCTATGCCGGCATCGACAATACGCTGTTCTACAAGGACGGCACGATGATGCTGCTCGGCGACGCCAAGAAGATGACCGACGACATCGTCAAGGCAATGAACCACTGATCGGCGAGAGCCGGAAACGAGAAAAGCCCGCGAGATGATCGCGGGCTTTTGTTTGGGACATTCCCCGGAGCGTGGATCCTCGGGTCAAGCCCGAGGATGACGGAGGAGAGGGGCGGGGCCTATCAAACGGTGCGGCATGCCGCACCCATTTTATATGTTGCTTACCTCTCTTCTCCCGTCATCCTCGGGCTTGACCCGAGGATCCACATTCGTGGCATGACGAAGGAGAGGTAGTCGATCTCTTGCGCCGATCAGGCCGGCTTGGCGGCGGTTGCGGCGGCGCCGCGGGTGCGGGCGAGGCCGTCCTTGGCGGGCTTGTAGTTCGGGTCGAGCCTGAGGGCGTGCGAATAGGACTTGGCGGCGCGAGCCATCTCGCCGCGACGCTCATAGATCAGCGCCTGGTTCGCCCAGCTCTCGGCGAGCTTGCCGTCGAGGTTGATCGCCGTGTTGAAGTCCTGGAACGCATTGTCGTCGTCGCCCTGCGCGGCGTAGGAGATGCCGCGGCCGTTATAGGGCTCGGCCGAGTTCGGCGAGAGCGAGATGGCCTTCGAGAAATCCTCGATCGCCTTGTCGTGCTGGCGGCGGGCCTGGAAGATCAGGCCGCGATTGTGATAGGCGCGCGGATCGGTCGTGTCGAGTTCGATGGCACGGTTGAAGTCGCGGAATGCCTCGTCGAGGCGGCCGGCCTGGCGATAGAGATTGCCGCGGCCGATATAGGCGACGTCATAGTTCGGGTTGAGCTGCAGCGCCGTGTTGTAGTCGCTTGCCGCCTGCGCCTGGTCGCCCTGGCTGCGCTCGACGAGCGCGCGGTTGGCATAGGCCTGGTAGAAGCGCGGGTTGAGTTCGATCGCGCGGTTGAAGTCGTCGATGGCGCGACGATGCTGGCCGGCGCGGCCATAGGCGGAACCGCGCACGTTATAGCCCGCCGGATCCTGCGGGTTGGCGGCGATGACGGCCGAGAGCGAGGAGATGTTCTCTTCGGAGCCCTGGGCCCGCTCGACCTTCAGTACGTCGGTCGATGTTGCGGTAGACTGGCAGCCGGTCAGGAGGAGGGCGATGGAAGTGGCGGCGGCGGCAGCCATCAGGGGGCGGCGCAGGCGGGCAGCCGAGGGGGAGAAGCGGTCGGTCGGGAACCCGGTAGATGCAGCCATGTCCAAGTGCGAATCCTCAAAGTGGGCTTCTGTCGCGCCTTATGCGCGATGAAAACGCTACGCGCGAATGCGATTGCGGCAGAGATGCGCAGCGATTGCACGGCAAGTCTTTCACTTCGGTGAAAAACCGTCCGTTCACGTCAAAAAAGGCGGCGGCGAAATGTTCGCCCCCGCCCGGTCTTGCATCCGAAAACGTCGAAAAGACGGCCGATCAACGGGCGCCGGGACGACCGCCGATGAGGCCTTCGCGCTGGGCGCGCTTGCGGGCCAGCTTGCGGACGCGACGGACGGCTTCAGCCTTTTCACGCGCACGCTTCTGCGACGGCTTTTCATAAAAGTCGCGCATCTTCATTTCACGGAAAATGCCTTCGCGCTGCATCTTCTTCTTGAGAGCGCGGAGAGCCTGATCAACGTTGTTGTCGCGGACAAGTACCTGCACGAGAATCCCGTTCCTTCGTTTGTTGTACGCCCAACGAGCACAGGTCGCCGGGCAAATAGATTGCGTTCGCGCAGCCCACCAGGCTGGCAATTGGTGGGTCGGATACCAGATCGCCGCAGTGAAGTCCAGCCTGAAGCGCCGGGAAGCTGAGGATATTTGCGGGACGCCGGCTGGAAACCGCCATGAAGCTTCCATGACGGTCATGTCGCATGTGGTACAAGGCGCGCCTGAATGCGTCGCAAAGGATACGGCGCGGGGCGCCAAGATTTGCTTTCTTTCTGGGCAGGAAACAAGCCGGCGCGGCCGGCGGGATTTTGAGGACACGGGATGCGCAAATATTCGGTTTTCGCCGTCGCCCGCGAGGCGATGCGCGGCCACAAGGGGTGGGAGGCGCAATGGACCTCGCCCGAGCCGCGCAAGGACTATGACGTGATCATCGTCGGCGGCGGCGGCCATGGCCTGGGCGCGGCCTATTACCTTGCCAAGGAGCACGGCATCACCAATGTCGCGGTGATCGAGAAGGGTTGGCTCGGCGGCGGCAATACCGGCCGCAACACGACCATCATCCGCTCGAACTATCTCTACGACGAGAGCATGGACATCTACGAGCACTCGCTGAAGCTCTGGGAAGGGCTGAGCCAGGACCTCAACTACAATGTCATGTACTCGCCGCGCGGCGTGATGATGCTGTCGCACAATGTCCACGACAAGCAGTCCTTCCAGCGCCACGTCCATGCCAACCGGCTCTACGGCATCGACAACGAATGGCTGACGCCGCAGCAGGCGAAGGATTTCGTGCCGGTCCTCGACATTTCCGCGAGCGCCCGCTACCCGATCAACGGCGCCGCCCTGCAGCGCCGCGGCGGCACCGCCCGCCACGACGCCGTCGCCTGGGGCTATGCCCGCGCCGCCTCCGACCGCGGCGTGCATGTCATCCAGAACTGCGAGGTCAAGGGCATCCGCCGCGGGCCAGACGGCGCGGTGACGGGCGTCGAGACCTCCCGGGGTTTCATCGGCGCCAAGAAGGTCGCGGTCTCGGCCTCCGGCCACAACTCGGTCATCATGGCGATGGCCGACGTCAAGCTGCCGCTGCATTCCGTGCCGCTGCAGGCGCTGGTCTCCGAGCCGATGAAGCCGATCTTCCCCTGCGTGGTCATGTCCAACTCGGTGCATGCCTATATCTCGCAGTCGGACAAGGGCGAACTCGTCATCGGTGCGGGCACGGACCAGTACAATTCCTACTCCCAGACCGGCGGCCTGCAGATCATCACGCATACGCTTGACGCGATCTGCGAACTCTTCCCGATGTTCCGCCGCGTCAAGATGATGCGCCAGTGGGGTGGCATCACTGACAACACGCCGGACCGCTCTGCGATCCAGGGCGTGACACCGGTGAAGAACCTCTTCGTCAATTGCGGCTGGGGCACCGGCGGCTTCAAGGCGACGCCCGGTTCGGCGCACCTCTTCGCGCATCTCATCGCCAAGGGCGAGCCGCACAAGCTGGCGTCCGGCCTGACGCTGGATCGTTTCCGCACCGGCCGCCTCATCGACGAGGCGGCGGCGGCGGCCGTGGCCCACTGATGAACGGCGCGCTCGTCGCCGGATTGCTGATGACGGCGAGTGCCGTTCCGGCTGGAGACATCTTCCCCGAGGCCGGGGATTTCCGTTTCCAGAAGATCCATCGGGCGGCGGGCGAGGCGGAATGGCCCTTCTCGGCGAAGGGCGGGATGCTGGGGTGCACGAAAGTGCTCGGCAATCGGGCGGTCTATTTCATTCCCGACGAGACCGACATGAACCGCGCCTTCAACCTCGACATGAACGTCTTTGCGATGAGCATCGTCAATCTGGGAATGAACGACATTCTGGCCCCTTACGACACTGTCGAGCAGCTCGTGCACCGGATTGCTCCCTTCGTCACCATGGGCCAGAGACTTTGCGACCAGGACCCGGGCACGTTCGTGACGGGACCAGAGCTTTAACAGGTAGGATACAATGCTGCTGATCTACTGCCCCTACTGCGAGGAAGAGCGCTCGGAGCTCGAATTCCGCCATGGCGGCGACGCGCACATCGCCCGGCCGGCCAACATCGCCGACATCACGGACGAGGAGTTCCAGGAATACTTCTTCCTGCGCGACAACCCGAAAGGCATGATCTTCGAACGCTGGCGCCATATCCATGGCTGCGGCCGCTTCTTCAACGCGGCACGCGACACGGTGAGCGACAGGTTCGTCATGAGCTACAAGGCGGGCGAGCCGAAGCCGAACCTTTCGGGCGAGCCGACAGCCACCGAAAAGCCCCTCACTGAAAAAGTGGGCGAAACCTCTGAAGCCACGGAAGGAACCGCGCAATGAGCGGCGCCAATCGCATTGCCGGTCAGGGCCGCCTGACCCCCGCCAGGACGGCGCGTTTCACCTTCGACGGAAAGACCTTCGACGCGCTGGAGGGCGATACCGTCGCCTCCGCGCTGCTCGCCAACGGCGTGCACCTGGTCGGCCGCTCGTTCAAGTACCATCGCCCCCGCGGCATCCTCTCGGCCGGCCCGGAAGAGCCGAACGCGCTGATCGACGTCTCCCGCGATGCCGCTCGCCGGCAGCCGAACGTGCGCGCGCCGGTGCAGGAAGTCTTCGACGGCATGAAGGTGGAGTCGCAGAACCGCTGGCCTTCGCTCTCCTTCGACATTGGCGGCGTGAACAATCTCCTGTCGCCCTTCTTCGCCGCGGGTTTCTACTACAAGACCTTCATGTGGCCGAAGGCGGCGTGGGAAAAGGTCTATGAACCCTTCATCCGCAAGGCCGCCGGCCTCGGCGTCGCGCCGACGGAGGAGGACCCCGATCACTATGCCAGCCGCTACGCCTATTGCGACGTGCTGGTCGCCGGTGGCGGCGTCGCCGGCCTTTCCGCCGCGCTTGCCGCCGCTGAAGCCGGCGCCCGGGTCATTCTGTGCGACGAGCAGCCGGAAGTCGGCGGCGCTCTGCATTACGACACGTCGGTGAAGATCGATGGCCGCAACGGCTATGACTGGGCGCAGGCGGCGGCCGCGAAGCTGAAGGCGATGGAGAACGTCACCGTCCTCACCCGCACCACGGCCTTCGGCTACTACAATCACAATTTCGTCGGCCTTGTCGAACGCGTCACCGATCACCTGGCGCGTCCGGACAAGACGCTGCCGCGCGAGCGGATGTGGCAGGTGCGCGCCAAGCGCGTCATCCTCGCCACCGGCTCGATCGAGCGCCATATGGTCTTCGCCAACAACGACCGGCCGGGCATCATGCTGGCGTCGGCGGCGCGCACCTATCTCAACCATTTCGGCGTTGCCGTCGGCCGCAAGGTCGGCGTCTACACCGCGAGCGATTCGGCCTATGAGGCTGCCTTCGACCTCAAGCGCGCCGGCGTCACCATCGCCGCCATCGTCGATAACCGCGACAAGCCCGGCGAGGCCGTTCTGGCGGAAGCCCGCAAGCTCGGCATCGAAGTGCTGATCGGTCATTCGGTCGTCGATACCAAGGGGAAGCTCCGCGTCTCCTCCATGTCCGTCGCCCGCAACGGCGGCGGGTCGACGCGCGCCATTCCCGTCGATGCGCTTTTGATGTCCGCCGGCTGGACACCCTCCGTCCATCTCTTCTCGCAGTCGCGCGGCAAGGTGGCCTATGACGCCGCTTCCGGCCGGTTCCTGCCGGGCACCTATGCGCAGGATTGCCTCTCCGTCGGTTCGTGCAACGGCACGGACGGGCTTCAGGCGACCATCGAGGAGGCGCTGGCCGCCGGGGAACTGATGGCTCGGGCCACCGGCAACGAGGGCGGCGGCAAGGTCGAGCTTTCCGGCGAGAACGCCTTCGAATGGACCGGCGGCATGGCCGGCGCCGGTGAAGGCGCCGGGGTCGACACGACCGTCAAGGCCTTCGTCGACTTCCAGAACGACGTCTGCGCCAAGGACATCCGCCTCGCCGTGCGCGAGGGCATGCACTCGATCGAGCATATCAAGCGTTTCACCACCAACGGCATGGCGACGGACCAGGGCAAGCTCTCCAACATCCACGGCCTCGCCATCGCCTCGGAAGTGCTGAACCGCGAGATCCCGAAGATCGGCCTCACGACGTTCCGCGCGCCCTATACGCCCGTCACCTTCGGCGCGCTGATCAGCCATTCGCGCGGCGAACTGTTCGATCCGGCCCGCAAGACGCCGATGCATGCCTGGGAGGAAGCGCAGGGCGCGGTCTTCGAGGATGTCGGCAACTGGAAGCGCGCCTGGTACTATCCGCGCTCCGGCGAGACCATGCACGATGCGGTCAACCGCGAGTGCCGCACGGTGCGCAACGCCGCCGGCATGTTCGACGCGTCGACGCTCGGCAAGATCGAGGTCGTCGGTCCCGATGCCGCCGAATTCCTCAATCTCATGTACACGAATGCCTGGGACACGCTGAAGCCCGGCCGCTGCCGCTACGGCATCATGCTGCGCGAGGACGGTTTCGTCTATGACGACGGCGTCGTCGGCCGCCTTGCCGAAGACCGCTTCCACGTCACCACCACGACGGGCGGTGCGCCGCGCGTCATGCACCACATGGAAGACTATCTCCAGACGGAATTCCCGCATCTGAAGGTCTGGCTGACCTCGACCACCGAACAGTGGGCGGTCATCGCCGTGCAGGGGCCGAAGGCGCGCGAAATCCTCGAGCCGCTCGTCGAAGGCATCGATATCTCGAACGAGGCCTTCCCGCATATGAGCGTGCGCGAGGGGAAAATCTGCGGTGTGCCGACCCGGCTCTTCCGCATGTCCTTCACGGGGGAAGCGGGCTACGAAGTCAACGTGCCGGCCGATTACGGCGAGGCCGTCTGGGAGGCCATCTGGGCGCGCGCCGAGCCGCTCGGCGCCTGCGCCTACGGCACGGAGACCATGCACGTCCTGCGCGCCGAGAAGGGCTACATCATCGTCGGCCAGGATACGGACGGCACCGTGACCCCGCACGATGCCAGCCTCAGCTGGGCCGTCTCCAAGAAGAAGGCCGATTTTGTGGGCATCCGCGGCCTGAAGCGGCCGGACCTTGTCAAGGAGGGCCGCAAGCAGCTCGTCGGCCTTCTGACCAAGGACCCGAAGGTGGTTCTGGAGGAGGGCGCGCAGGTCGTCGCCGATCCGAACGAGCCGAAGCCGATGAAGATGCTCGGCCATGTGACCTCGTCTTACTGGTCGGAAAATTGCGGCCGGTCGATCGCGATGGCGCTCGTCGCCGGCGGCCAGGCCCGTATGGGCCAGACGCTCTACGTGCCGATGCCCGACCGCACCATCGCGGTCGAGGTGAGCGACATGGTCTTCATCGACAAGGAAGGAGGACGCCTCAATGGCTGATCAAGCTCTTCGCAAGGCGCCGCTCGCCGGCCGCCATGGCGGCTCCGCCGGCGCGCGCGTCACGCCCGCCGCCCCCGCAACCCGCCTGTCGCTGCGTGCCGGCGAAGACGCCATCGGCACGCTCTCGCTGGCCTTCGGCCTCGAACTGCCGCGGCGGCCGAAGACTTCCGCCTCCGTCAGCGGCCGCCACGCGCTCTGGCTCGGGCCGGACGAATGGCTGCTGATCGACGAGAACGGCGCGGACCTGATGGGCATCGCTTCCGGCGTTTCCGCGCTGCATTCGGCGACGGATGTCTCCCATCGCAACACGGCGGTCCTCGTTTCCGGCCCCAACGCGGCCGGTGCGATCGCCAGTGGCTGCCCGCTCGATCTCGGCAACGCGATCTTCCCGGTCGGCGCTGCGGCGCGCACCGTGCTCGGCAAGATCGAGATCGTGCTCTTCCGATCGGGAGAAGAGGATTATCGCGTGGAATGCTGGCGCTCGTTCGCGCCCTATGCCTTCGGCCTGCTTGCCCAAGGCGCGGAGGATGCCGGGCTCTGATGTGGGGGGCGTTTGCCCCTCACCTAACCCTCTCCTTGGCTGCGGGGAGAGGGGACGTGCCCGCGAACGGGTATTGTTTGAGGCCGGCGCGGCATATCCCTTCGCCCCGCCTACGGGGAGAAGGTCGCGGCAGCGGGATGAGGGCCTTCCTAAACGTCTTCCGGCCGGTCCTTCGGGTCGAACTGGATGATGGTGATCCAGTCGGCCGTCAGTGCCGGCTTGCGCTCGTCCTCGATCTCGACGGTGACGTCGTAGCGGATCGTCACCATGCCGGCGCCGCGGAAGCGGGCTTCGGCGAGCATGAAGCGGCCGCGCACGCGTGCGCCGCTCTTCACCGGCGTCATGAAGCGGACCTTCTCGAAACCGTAATTGATGCCCATCGTCTGTTCGACGATGCGCGGCACGCAATCGTAATTCATTGCCGACAGCAACGAGAGAGTCAGGAATCCATGCGCGATCGTGCCGCCGAAGGGCGTTTCCGCCGCGGCGCGCACGGGGTCGGTATGGATGAACTGGTGGTCTTCCGTCGCCTCGGCGAAACGGTCGATCATCGTCTGGTCGACCGTGAACCAGCGCGACAGGCCGATTTCCGTGCCGACGAGGGCACTTATGTCCTTCAGGTGGATGGTGTCTGGCATATGGCTTTCCTGCCGCTCGATGCGCGCCTGGATCGGGTGTTCTCGCAGGACCGCGGCGCGTGTGCGCGACATGCTTAGAGAGACGGTTTGACCGGACAATGAAGATCAGTGCTTTTCGACAAAAATCTCGACGCTGCGGGCATTGAGGAGACCGCTCGCGGGATGGTTGGCGCAAAGCAGGCTCGTCCAGTCGCGTCCCTCCGGCGGCGGCAGGGCGAGCGCCTGCTCCCCATGCGTCCGGTTGATGGCGATCGCGACGTGGACGATCCGCTGCTGTTGTAGATCAGGTGTCTTGAGAAGGACAAGCAGGCTTCCGGCAAAGGGGGCCTCCCAGTCGCTGACCGTCATCGGCGCGCCGGCCAGCGTTCGCCACTCGATGTCGCCGGCGCCGCTCCAGAAAGAGGTCTCGCCGAGCGCGGGAAAGCGCTTGCGGACCGCCGAGAGCATGGCGGTGTGCTCGATCAGGCCGTCGTCCAGCCTGTCCCAGTGAAGCCAGGTGATGGCATTGTCCTGGCAATAGGCGTTGTTGTTGCCCTGCTGGCTGCGCCCGCCCTCGTCGCCCGCCGTCAGCATGACGGTGCCGCGGGAGAGGAAGAGGCTGGCAAGCAGCGCCTTCACGTCGGCGCGGCGGGCGGACAGCACCGCGCCGTCTTTCGTCTCGCCCTCGGCGCCGTTGTTCCAGGAATGGTTCTCGTTGTGGCCGTCGCGGTTGTCCTCGCCGTTCGCCTCGTTGTGCTTCACCGTGTGCGAGACGAGGTCCATCAGCGTGAAGCCGTCATGGGCGGCGAGGAAATTGACCGAGCGGGTGCGATCCCCGCCATGGCGGGAGAAGATGTCGGAGGAGCCGGCGAAGGCCGTGACGAAGGCGCCCAGCCGGTGGCTGTCGCCACGCCAGAAGGTGCGCGTGTCGTCGCGGTAGCGGTCGTTCCATTCGAGGAAGGGCGCCGGGAAATTGCCGAGCTGGTAGCCGCCGGGGCCGATGTCCCAGGGTTCGGCGATCAGCACGCGGTCCTTCAGCAGCGGGTCGGCGCAGATCTCCGAAAGAAGCGCCGCATGGGCGGAAAAGCCGTCCGCCTCGCGGCCGAGAATGGTGGCAAGGTCGAAGCGAAACCCGTCGACGCCGGCGTGGCGGACGAAATGGCGCAGGCTGTCGAGCACGAGCTGGCGCACGATCGGGTGCTCGCCGGCGATGGTGTTGCCGCAGCCGGTGTCGTTGATCAGCTCGCCGGGACGATCCTGCACATGGCGATAGTAGGTGAGGTTGTCGAGGCCGCGCATGGAAAGCGTCGCGCCATGGCGGTCGCTTTCGCCGGAATGGTTGAAGACGAGGTCGAGGATGACGCCGATGTTTTCCGCGCGCAGCGCCGCGACGGTGTCGGCCAGTTCCTTCATGCCGCCGGGCACGAGGCGCGGATCGAGCGCCATCAGCGCGATCGGGTTGTAGCCCCAGCTGTTGGAAAGGCCGAGCGGCGGCAGATGGCGTTCATCGATCCAGGCGGTGATCGGCATCAGCTCGACGGCATCGACGCCGAGGCGCTTGAGATGGAAAAGCACGGCCGGATGAGCAAGCGCACCGACGGTGCCGCGCATCGCCTCCGGCACCTCGGGATGCAGCATGGTGAAGCCGCGTACCGCGATCTCGTAGACGAAGCCGCCGGGGCGGAAGAGCGGCGCTTTTACATCGACTGGCCGGTTTCGTGTGACGATGGCTTTCGGCACGATATCTGCCGTCTCGACGCCGAAGCGGGTAAGGCGGCCGTCGTGCACGAAGGGGCGGTCGATTTTCTTGGCATAGGGATCGACGAGCAATTTTGCCGGGTCGAACCAGAGGCCGTGGTCAGGGGAATAGACGCCATCGGCGCGGAAGCCGTAGCATGTTCCGGCGGTCGCGCCTTCGACGAAGACACGATGGAAACCGTTCTCGTCCCGCCCCATTGCGAGGCGGGCGAGTTCCTTGTCGCCATTGTTGTCGAACAGGCAAAGCTCGACCCGGCCGGCGTTGTGCGAATAGACCGCAAACTCCACCCCGTCCCCGGAGAGCGTGGCGCCCGGCGCGAAGGAGGGGGCGGTCATCGTCATCTCAGGTAATCACGGTCGGCGCATCGCGGCCGGTGCGGGCCTTGATGCCGGCGATCTCTTCAGCGACGGCGATGAGGTCGGCGAGGGCCTCCTGCGTGTCGATGTCATGGCGCGCGGCGTCGGGTTCGAAGCGCTCGATATAGACGCGCAGTGTCGCGCCCGACGTGCCGGTGCCGGAGAGGCGGAAGACGACGCGCGAGCCGCCTTCGAAGAGGATGCGGATGCCCTGGTTCTTGCTGACGGACTGGTCGACCGGGTCGTTATAGGCGAAGTCGTCGGCCGTCGCGACGGTGAGGGCGCCGAAGGCCTTGCCGGGCAGCGTTGCAAGCTGGTCGCGCAGGTTTGCCATGAGGCCGTTGGCGGCGTCGGTGTCGACTTCCTCGTAGTCGTGGCGGGAATAGTAGTTGCGCCCGTAGGTCGCCCAGTGCTGCCTGACGATGTCGAGGACGCTCTCCTTGCGAACGGCGAGGATGTTGAGCCAGAGCAGGACCGCCCAGAGACCGTCCTTCTCGCGCACATGGTTGGAGCCGGTGCCCGCGCTCTCCTCGCCGCAGATCGTGGCGAGGCCGGCGTCGAGCAGGTTGCCGAAGAATTTCCAGCCGGTCGGCGTCTCGTAGATGCCGATGCCAAGCTTTTCCGCGACGCGGTCGGCCGCGCCCGAGGTCGGCATGGAGCGGGCGATGCCGGCAAGGCCTTTCGAATATCCCGGCGCGAGATGGGCATTGGCGGCGAGCAGCGCAAGGCTGTCGGAGGGGGTGACGAAAATGCCCTTGCCGATGATGAGGTTGCGGTCGCCGTCTCCGTCGGAGGCCGCGCCGAAATCCGGCGCGTCGTCAGCCATCATCGTCTCGTAGAGGGCGCGGGCGTGCACGAGGTTGGGATCCGGATGGTGGCCGCCGAAGTCCGGCAGCGGCATGAAGTTCAGCACCGATCCCTTGGTGGCGCCGAGGCGGTTTTCCAGGATCTCCTTGGCATAGGGGCCGGTGACGGCGCTCATCGCGTCGAAGACGATGCGGAAGCCGCCGGCAAGCAGGGCGCGGATGGCGGCGAAGTCGAAGAGCTGCTCCATCAGCGCGGCATAGTCGGCGACGGGGTCGATGACGGTGATGGCCATTCCCTCGATCTCGTGCGTGCCTTCGAGATCGAGGTTCACGTCCGCGACCTCGGCGATCTTGTAGCTGTCGATGGATTTGGTGCGGGCGAAGATCGCGTCGGTGATCTTTTCGGGTGCCGGGCCGCCATTGCCGATATTGTACTTGATGCCGAAATCCTCGGTCGGGCCGCCGGGATTGTGGCTGGCCGACAGAACGATGCCGCCGAAGGCCTTGTACTTGCGGATGACATTGGACGCAGCGGGCGTCGAGAGAATGCCGCCGCGGCCGACGAGCACGCGGCCGAAGCCGTTGGCCGCCGCCATCTTGATGGCGAGCTGGATGACCTCGCGGTTGTAGTAGCGGCCGTCGCCGCCGATCACCAGCGTCTCGCCGGCAAACCCCTCCAGCGAATCGAAGATCGACTGGATGAAGTTCTCCGCATAGTTCTTCTGCTGGAAGACCGGCACCTTCTTGCGCAGGCCCGACGTGCCGGGCTTCTGGTCGGAATAGGGCGTGGTCGATACGGTCTTGATGGTCATCGGCTTACACTCGCGAAAGAAGGCTGGAATAGAGTTCGGCATAGCGCGCGGCGCTGTTTTCCCACGAAACGTCCGACTTCATGCCCTGGTTCTGGATGCGGGCCCAGATTTTCGGCTCGCGCCAGGCCCTGAAGACGCGGCGCAGCGCCTGGCGCAGGCCCTCGGCGTTGATCGGCGTGAACTGGAAGCCCGTGGCGACGCGGGCGGAAAGGGCGGCCTCGTTGGCATCGATGACGGTGTCCGCAAGGCCGCCGGTGCGCGCGACGACGGGGATGCAGCCGTAGCGAAGGCCGTAGAGCTGGGTGAGGCCGCAGGGCTCGAAGCGGGAGGGAATGAGGATCGCGTCGGCGCCGGCCTGCATGAGATGCGACAGCGGCTCGTTGTAGCCGATGACGATGCCGATACGGCCACGATGGCGGGAGGCGGCTGCGAGCAGCGCGCCCTCCAGACCCTGGTCGCCGGAGCCGAGCACGGCGAGCCTGCCGCCCTGATCGACGATCCAGTCGGCGATTTCGGCGATGAGGTCGATGCCCTTCTGCCAGGTGAGGCGGCTGACGACGCAGAAGACCGGGCCGTCGTCCTGCTCGAGGTTGAAGCGCTCGGCGAGCGCCCGCCGGTTGACGGCGCGCTGCTTCAGCGAGCCGGCGGCATAGGGCCGGGCGATCTGGCCGTCGGTCTCGGGGTTCCACACGTCGGTGTCGATGCCGTTGACGATGCCGACGAGGTCGCCGGCGCGGGCATTGATCAGGCCTTCGAGACCCATGCCGTAGTCCGGCGTCGTGATCTCCTGGGCATAGGTGGGGCTGACCGTGGTGATCGACCAGGCGGTGCGCAGCCCGCCCTTGAGGAAGCCGACGTCGCCGTAATATTCGAGCCCGTCGACGGTGAAGGCCTCCGGCGGCAGGCCGAGGCCGGGGAAGATATCGGCACCGAACTGGCCCTGGAAGGCGAGGTTGTGCACGGTAACGATGGTGGGGATGTGCTGCAGGCCGGTATAGCGCATGTAGACCGCCGTCATCGCTGCCTGCCAGTCATGGGCATGCACGATGTCCGGCCGCCAGTCGCTCAGCAGGCCGCGGGCGATCTCGGCGCCCGCGAAGGAGAGCGCGGCGAAGCGTTGCCAGTTGTCGACGAAGTCCTTGCCCGTGGCATCCGTATACGGCCCGCCCGGCCGGTCGAAGAAGCCGGGCGCATCGAGCACGAGGATATCGAGACCCTCGTGCCGGGTGGCGAGGATGCGCGCGGGCTCGCCGAGAAGGTCGTCGAAGGTGGCGACCACCTCGGCGCTTTCCAGCCGCTGCATGACCGCGGGATAACCGGGCATGAGCGTGCGCATGTGCATGCCATGCCCGGCGAGCGCGATCGGCAATGCGCCGGCGACGTCGGCGAGGCCTCCCGTCTTGACCAGCGGGAATACTTCGGATGCCACCGAAAGGATGTTCATGAGGACGACTAGAGCTCCAGCTTGTCGATCATGGGTTGGGTGATGAGGCAGATGCCGCCTTCCGACCGGCGGAAACGCTTGGCGTCGAGCACTGGATCCTCGCCGACGACGAGGCCCTCCGGAATGACGACGCCCCGGTCGATGACGACGTTCCTGAGGTTGGCATGCCGCCCGATCATGACGTTGGGCAGCACGACGGCGCCTTCGAGGCGGGAGTAGGAATTGGCCCGCACGCCGGTGAACAGAAGGCTGCGGTGCAGCGTCGAACCGGAGATGATGCAGTCGCCCGAAACGAGCGAGGAGATCGCCGAACCGCGGCGGTTCTCGTCGTCGTGTACGAACTTGGCCGGCGGCTTGATCTCGGCGAAGGTCCAGATCGGCCAGGAGCCGTCGTAGATGTCGAGTTCCGGGGTGATGTCGGTGAGGTCGATATTGGCCTGCCAGTAGGCGTCGATCGTACCGACATCGCGCCAGTAGGCCTCGCGCTCGAAGTCGGAGCGCACGCAGGAGGAGGCGAAGCGGTGGGCGACGGCTTTGCCGTGCTCGACGATATAGGGGATGATGTCCTTGCCGAAGTCGCGGCTCGACGTCGGGTCGGCGGCGTCGCGGCGCAGGAGGTCCATCAGGAACTTCGTGTGGAAGACATAGATGCCCATGGAGGCGAGCGCCATGTCGGGATTGCCGGGAATGCCCGGCGGATCGGCCGGCTTCTCCACGAAGGCGATGATCTGGTCCTTCTCGTCGACATGCATGACGCCGAAGCCGGTCGCCTCCATGCGCGGCACTTCGAGGCAGCCGATGGTGACCTGCGCGCCGGAATCGACGTGCTGCTGGAGCATCAGCTCGTAGTCCATTTTATAGATGTGGTCGCCGGCGAGGATCACCATGTATTCGACGCCGTAATCCTCGATGATATCGATGTTCTGGTAGACGGCGTCGGCGGTGCCCTCGTACCATTGCGTTTCGGAGACGCGCTGGCTGGCGGGCAGGATATCGAAGCTCTCGTTGCGCTCGGGGCGGAAGAAGTTCCAGCCGCGCTGCAGGTGGCGGATCAGCGAATGCGCCTTGTACTGGGTGGCGACGCCGATGCGGCGGATACCGGAGTTCAGCGCATTGGAGAGGGCAAAATCGATGATGCGCGCCTTGCCGCCGAAATAGACGGCGGGCTTGGCGCGCCGGTCGGTCAGTTCCTTGAGGCGGCTGCCGCGGCCGCCCGCCAGAACATAGGCCATCGCGTCACGGGCGAGGGGTTGAATCCGCTTTTGCTCCATAGTGTCCTCCCGACAGTCGAAATTATGCGTCCAGCTCGAGCATCAGCGTCGCCAGTGGCGGCAGGGTGATCGTGGCTGTCACTCTTCCATTTGCGTGTTTCTTGGCCTGCACGGCGCCGCCATTGCCCTTGCCGCTGCCGCCGTAGATCTCGGCATCGGTGTTGAGGATCTCCCGCCAGCGGCCCTCCACCGGTAACGGGACCCCGTAGTTCTCGCGGTAGACGGGAGTGAAGTTGGTGACGACGGCGATCGGCTTCTCGCCCGGCGCCTTGCGCAGCCAGGCGAAGACCGAGTTCTCCCGGTCGTCGGCGATCAGCCATTCGAAGCCGTCGCCCTCGCAGTCGCGCGCATGCAGCGCTGCCTTGCGGCGATAGGTGCCGTTGAGATCCCGCACCAGCCGGCGCATGCCCGCGTGCAATGGGTATTCAAGCAGGTTCCAGTCGAGCGCGCGCGCCTCGCTCCATTCCTGCCACTGCGCGAATTCCTGGCCCATGAAGAGCAGCTTCTTGCCGGGATAGCCCCACATGAAGCCGTAATAGGCCCTGAGGTTCGCGAATTTCTGCCAGTCGTCGCCCGCCATCTTGGCGATCAGCGAGCCCTTGCCGTGCACGACTTCGTCATGGCTGAGCGGCAGCACGAAGTTCTCCGTGAAGGCATAGAGCAGGCCGAAGGTCATGTCGTTGTGGTGGAATTTGCGGTGCACCGGCTCGCGCGACAGGTATTGCAGCGTGTCGTGCATGAAGCCCATGTTCCACTTGAAGCCGAAGCCGAGGCCGCCGTCGTGCACGGGGGCCGAAACCTTTGGCCAGGAGGTCGATTCCTCCGCGATGGTCAGGATGCCGGGATGGGCGGCATAGACATGGGCATTCATGGATTGCAGGAAGCGCACGGCCGAAAGGTTCTCGTTGCCGCCATATTCGTTCGGCACCCATTCGCCGTGCTTGCGCGAATAGTCGAGATAGAGCATCGAGGCGACCGCATCGACGCGCAGGCCGTCGAGGTGGAATTTCTCCGCCCAGTAGAGCGCGTTGTTGATGAGGTAGGACAGAACCTCGGCGCGGCCGAAATTGTAGATCGCGGTGTTCCAGTCCGGATGGAAGCCCTGGCGCGGGTCCTCGTGCTCGTAGAGCGCGGTGCCGTCGAAATGGCCGAGCCCGTGCGCATCGGTCGGGAAATGCGCCGGCACCCAGTCGAGGATGACGCCGATGCCCACCTTGTGGCACCCGTTGACGAAGCGGGCGAAACCTTCCGGCTCGCCGAAGCGGGCGGTCGGCGAATAAAGGCCGGTCGTCTGGTAGCCCCAGGAGGGATCGAAGGGAAATTCGGTGATCGGCAGGAACTCGATATGGGTGAAGCCCATGTCGACGCAATAGGGGATCAGGCGGCTTGCCAATTCGTCCCAGGTGAGGAAGTCGCCATTGTCGTTCTTCTGCCAGGAGCCGGCATGCACTTCGTAGATCGAGATCGGCTGGCGGCGAGCGTCTGCAGAAGCCCAGTGCGCAAGGTGCGCCTTGTCCTCCCAGGCCTGGTCGATCGGCCCTGTCGTCAGCGAGGCATTGTTGGGGCGCAGTTCCGAGCGGCGGGCGAAGGGGTCGGCCTTCAGCGGCAGGACCTCGCCGTTGATGCCGACGATCTCGTATTTGTAGGCATGGCCGATGGTGATGCCGGGCAGGAAGATTTCCCAGATGCCGGTGTCGCGGCGCAGCCGCATCGCGTTCAGGCGGCCGTCCCAATTGTTGAAATTGCCGACGATGGAGACCCGCTTTGCATTCGGCGCCCAGACGGCGAAGTGGAACCCCTCGATGCCGTCGAGCGTCATCGGATGGGCGCCGAGCTTGTCGAACAGGCGAAGGTGCGAGCCCTCGCGGATATAGTAGTCGTCCATCGGGCCGAGCACCGGGCCGAAGGAGTAGGGGTCGATCACCACCCACTCGCCGCCGTCGTTCCTGGCGCGGTAGCGGATCGGCTGGAGCTTCCTGACGGAGACCTCGCCGGCGAAGATGCCGGCCGGATCGACCTGCGTCAGCGCGCCGATCGCCTTGCCCGAGAGCGTCTCGGCGGTCACCTCGCTCGCGCCGGGCAGGAAGCAGCGGGCGACATGGCCGTCGCCGGCCGCATGCAGGCCGAGCACGGCGAACGGGTCCCAATGCCGGCTTTCCAAGATCGCGTCGATGTCCGCCTTCGCCAGAAGCCCTGACGGCCCACCCGTCGTGCCTTTTTTCGGCGTTGCGGTCATCAGGCCCTCCAGATTTCCTTGGCGTATTGGCGGATGGTGCGGTCGGACGAGAACCAGCCCATGCGGGCCGTGTTGCGGATGGTCTTGGAATACCAGGACGGCTTGTCGGCCCAGATGGCGTCGACATCGCGCTGGGCCTTGGCATAGGCGTCGAAATCGGCCGCCACCATGAACCAGTCGTGATTGTAGATGCCGTCGACGAGGCCGGCGAAGCGGTTGCGGTCGTCCGGCGAGAAGACGCCCGAGGAGATCGCGGCGAGCGCCTGCGACAATTCCCTCGACTGCTCGATGATGGCGCGCGGATTGTGGCCGTCGGCCCTGACCTTCGCCACCTCTTCCGCCGTCATGCCGAAGATCACGATGTTCTCCTCGCCTACATGGTCGCGCATCTCGACATTGGCCCCGTCGAGCGTGCCGATCGTCAGCGCCCCGTTCAACGCGAACTTCATGTTGCCGGTTCCCGACGCTTCCATGCCGGCGGTGGAAATCTGCTCCGAGAGGTCGGCGGCCGGCACCATGATCTCGGCGAGCGAGACATTGTAGTTCGGCACGAAGACGACTTTGAGCAGGCCGCGCACGGCCGGATCGTTGTTGATCACCTTGGCTACGTCGTTGGCGAGCTTGATGATCAGCTTGGCATTGTGATAGCTCGGCGCCGCCTTGCCCGCGAAGAGTTTTACACGAGGCACCCAGTCGAGTTCCGGATGCGAGCGGATCTGGTCGTAGAGCGCCACGGCCTCGATGATGTTGAGAAGCTGGCGCTTGTATTCGTGGATGCGCTTGATCTGGATGTCGAACATTGCGGCGGGGTCGATCCTGACGCCCATGCGGCTGCCGACGAGATTGGAGAGCCGGTTCTTGTTCTCGCGCTTGATGGCGGCGAAACGCTCCTGGAAATCCTTGTCGTCCGCAAAGGCGTCGAGCGCCTGCAACGCCTCGGCGTCGTCCATGAAGCCTTCGCCGATCGCCTCGCGGATCAGGTTGAACAGGCCGGGATTGCACTGCATCAGCCAGCGGCGCGGCGTGATGCCGTTCGTCTTGTTGTTGATGCGGTCCGGATAGAGCTTGTGCAGGTCGGCGAAGACCGTTTCCTTCATAAGCTCTGTGTGCAGCGCCGACACGCCGTTGATCGAGTGTGAGCCGACGAAGGCGAGGTTGCCCATGCGCACGCGCCGCTCTCCCGATTCCTCGATCAGCGAGATGTTGCGGATGCGCTGGTCCTCGAAGCCCTTTTCCTTGCGCGCCTCGACGAGGATCTTGGCGTTGATCGCGTAGACGATCTGCATGTGGCGCGGCAGCAGGCGTTCCAGCAGCGGAACGGGCCAGCTTTCCAGCGCTTCCGGCAGCAGCGTGTGGTTGGTGTATGAGAAAGTGCGGTGGGCGATGTCCCAGGCCGTGTCGAAATCGATGCCGTGCACGTCGGTGAGCAGACGCACCAGTTCGGCGACGGAAATGGCCGGGTGCGTGTCGTTGAGCTGGATCGCCACGGCATCCGGCAGCGAGGTGAAGTCCGGATATTGCTGCAGGTGGCGGCGCAGGATGTCCTGCAGCGAGGCGGAGCAGAAGAAGAATTCCTGCCGGAGGCGCAGTTCCTGGCCGGCGGACGTGGCGTCGGCTGGATAGAGCACGCGCGTCAGGCTTTCTGCCCTGTTGCTCTCCTTCAGCGCGCCGATATGGTCGCCGGCGTTGAAGGCGTCGAGCAGGATCGGGTCGATCGGGTTCGCGGCCCAAAGGCGCAGGGTATTGACGCGCTTGGCCCGCCAGCCCACCGCCGGGGTATCGAAGGCCGTGGCGATGACGCGCTCGGCCGGCTTCCAGACGAAACGCTGCTTGTCTTCGCCGATGTTGATCGTCTCGACCGCGCCGCCGAAGCCGATCTCGTAGGAGCTTTCGCGCCGCTCGAACTCCCAGGGGTTGCCGTGGGCAAGCCAGGTCTCCGGCAGTTCCACCTGCCAGCCGTCCGCCATCTGCTGGCGGAAGAGGCCGTGCACGTAGCGGATGCCGTAGCCGTAGGCCGGCACGTCGACCGTCGCCATGCTCTCCATGAAACAGGCGGCAAGGCGCCCGAGGCCGCCATTGCCGAGGGCGGCGTCCGGCTCCAGTTCGGCGATGACGTCGAGGTCGACGCCGAGCGAGGCGAGCGCGTGGCGCATCTCGTCCATGATGCCGATATTCGTCATGGCATCGCGCATCAGGCGGCCGATGAGGAATTCGAGCGAGAGATAGTAGACCCGCTTTGCACCCGTGGAATAGGTCCGGCGGGTGGAATCCATCCACTTGTCGGTGATGCGGTCGCGGGCGACGAGGATGGCGGCGGTCAGCCAGTCATGCGGCTTGGCGACCTTGGGGTCCTTTCCGATGCGGTATTTGAGGCGCTCCAGGAGTTCGGTCGCGAGCTGTTCGCGATCCGAGGATCGGGGGGCGGGGGCGAGATCGTTGTTGGTAACCCGGTTCATCATGGTGAACTTTGCCCCCTCGCATTCTGTGCGTCGTTCTCGCGAAAGTCGCGTTTAAATCAATTTATGCATCTATCCGAAGCGCTTGCAACATGCTTTTCAAGAAAGGCGGCCTGCATTTTCGACATGCCTGAAACACGTTGAATACACGAAAAAACCCGCCGGGCGGGCCCTGCGGGTTCTGCATTTTCTAAGGGCGGAATGCCGCTTATTTGGTCAGGCGGGACACCACGGCGGAGGTCCGCTCGCCGATCACCTTGAAGGCCGCGACCAGGGCCGCCATGTTCTTGGCCTCGAAATAGTGCGATGCGCTCGATGCACATTCTTTGAGCAGGTTCTGGCCGCGGCTCGGGGCCATGAAGGCGACCGTATAGATCTCCATGCCGTCCTCCTTGGCAGCGGTGCAGGTCGCCTTGGTGCTCGTGTCGTCGGATGTGCTGTTGTTGTCGCCGTCCGTCATGAAGACGAGGTATTTAGTCGGGACCTGGCCGTTCTTCTTTTTGTGCGCCTTGTCTTCGGACGCCTTGCCCAGCTTCTCATAGGCTGTTTTCATGGCGCCGCCCGAGGCGGTGCCGCCCTCGGCATTGAGCTTGTTGATGTAATCGAGCGAATTGGTGAACCCCCAGGCCAGCGCGCTCGGTGTGTAGCTCTGCGAATCGTAGGCGATCGCGCCGGTGCGCACATAGGTGCCGGTCGGATCCGCCGTCTGGAACTGGGTGAAGAGGCTGGCTGCCGCCAGTTTCAAGGCTGCCATCTTGGAGATGTAGCACGGGCTCGTCGGGTTGACATTACGGCCCCAGTTCGACTCCGTCCAGTTTATGCAGGAATAGACCGAGGTGTCCTCCTCGTTGGTGACCCAGGCCATCGAGCCGGATTTGTCGAGCACGAGGAACATCGAGAGGGCGTTCTTCGATTCCGTCGCGCTTTCCGCCGAGCTCGTGGCGTTCATCGTGGTCTTCGTCTGGCCGAGAAGCCGCGTGAAGGGGTTGAAGTTCATCTCGTAGCTCGTCGAGACATCCACCTTGAACGACTTGCCGTTGCCGACCAGTGCCGTTTCGGTGACGTCGACAACGGTGGAGGCGTCGAAATCGTATTCCTTCACGCCCTCGCCCTCGCCGCTCTTGCCCTCTGCGGTGGCGTCGTCCTCGGCTTTTTCCACGTCCGTGGCGCCGCTCATCTGCACCTTCAGGAAGCGCAGGGCGATGACTTTCGCCTCGGAAATGCTCTTGCCGTCATTGGCGAGCGCCGAGGCTGCGGCGAGCGCGGCCGCGTCGGCGGCATCCTGCAGCTCGGCCTTCTTCATGACCATGGTGGTGAGGTCGATGGCCACGCCCCCGACCGCCAGCATGACGGGGAAGACGAGGGCCGTCATCATTCCGAAATTGCCGCCGCGATCGCGCAGGAGGCGTGCGGCCCAGGTCTTTCTTTCCGTGTTCTTCGTCATGAGAGTTCACCCGCCATCTTCATAATGTGGGGCGAAACTAGCAGTGAAGTGTTATTTAACGGTTCGGCTGCGTGGTATAGTTTTCGTAAAATTGCGCAGACCTTGAAAAACCGGCCTTTGCGGCTGTTTCCAAACGGGATTTATGCCGTCTGGCGCACCGGAACGACATCGACGGCCTGGTTCGTCCTGTGCTGGCCGTAGCCCTTCAGGACGCCGATGACGGGGGCGACGTCCGCATAGTCGCGCCCGTAGGCGACGACGATATGGTCGGTGCCGGCGGGAATGTCGTTGGTCGGGTCGAGCTCCATCCAGCCGTTCACCCGGCCGCACCAGTAGCGCACCCAGGCGTGCATGGCGTCCGCCCCTTCCAGCCGTTCCTTGCCCGGCGGGGGGATGGTGCGCAGGAACCCGCTGACATAGCCGGCGGGAATGCCGAGGCTCCTCAGCGCCACGATCATCACATGGGCGAAATCCTGGCAGACGCCGCGCTTCAGCTTGAAGGCCTCGCGCGGGGTGGTGTCGACGTTCGTCGCCTTCCCGTCATAGGTGAAGTCCTTGTGGATGCGTGTGCAGACGGCCGTCGCTATGGCGCGGATCGTCATGTCCGGCTTGACGATGGACCGGGCGTATTCGGCGATCTCGGGGCAATCCTTCAGCCGCGGGCTCGGGCCGGTATAGTGGTGCGGCGAGCCGGCATCGAGCGACCAGTAATTCGCGATATCCTCGGGCAGGTCGGCGACGCGCGGGGAAAAGTCGGCGGCCGGTTCCGGCATGTCGACATGCACGCGCGCCTGCATGCGGATATCCAGCCGCTCATGCGGGTTGCGGAAGAGGACGGCGCTCATCGGGTTGTCGAAGAAGTCGTTGTGATCGACCCGTTCGCCGGGGCCGGGCGTCACGCCGACCGTGCCGGCGACGAGCCGCTGGCGGCCGCTTATCGACAGCGGCAGCACGCGCACGATGTGCCGGCCGCCGGAAACCGGCGTGTCATAGAGGTAGCTGATATGGAGGTTGACGTCGTAGAGCATGGTTTCGGCGCCTTCCCCGCGCTCAGCTCAGATAGGTCTGTGCAAGAATGTCGGACAGCTTTTCGAGTTCCGTCTCGAAGCGCTTGTAGACCGCGTCCGTCATGGTCTCCGGTGTCATCACCGCAAGCCCCGCATGCAGCCGCATCGCCTCGCGGTAGAAGGGCGACATCTGGCCGTTGGCATAGGCGTTCGGCAGCTGCTCCACCTCGTTCTTGATCTCGTTGAGCTGGTAGAGGATCGAGCGCGGGTTGAGCGGGTCGAGCGCCAAAAGATCGGTGACCGTCAGGCGTGCCGTCGCGACATTGTAGCGGCGGCGGTGGGTCATCACGCTGTCGCCGATTTCCAGCAGCATGTCGAGCGCGCCGTCGGGCGCGTCCTCGCCGGACATGTGGCCGAGCAGGCGCGTCATGTGCAGGCCGCGTTCGAGATAACGGCCGATGGAGAGGAAGCGCCAGCCGGTGAAACGGTACATGTTCTCGTGCACCAGGCCGGCGAAGCCCGCGAGCTTGCGCAGGAGCACGGTCATGGCGCGCGTCGCGTCGTCGCCGGCCTCGATGCTGACATGGAAGCGACGGGCGGTCTTCGACAGGTCGTTCAGCGCCAGCCAGCCGTCCGGCGAGAACCGGTCGCGGATGTTGCTGGCGGAAAAGACGGCGCTGTCGATGTTGCGGATGAGGCTCGTCGGCACGGCCTCCGCCGTGTCTATGTCGAGTGCTTCCAGGTAGTCGGTGACGTCCTTCAGCAGCGGCTGTTCGGGATTGGCATATTCGGCGTAGCGGCCGTGCCAGGCGCGCAGGATGCGCAGGGCCCCTTCCGCCCGCTCGATATAGCGGCCGAGCCAGAAGAGGTTGTCGGCCGCGCGGCTCGGCAGGCTGCCGGGCATGTTGCGGGTGAAGACCTCTTCCGCCGGCAGCAGCGTGGTGCGCTCGACGGGCTTCGGGCTGACGATCCAGACGTCGGCGGCCGATCCCCCCTCCTGCATGGCGATGGCCGCGACATTGTCGCCGGCGCCGATGCGGGCGAAGCCGCCGGGCATGATCTGCCAGCCGTCGCGCGTGCGGGCGGCGAAGACGCGTAGCGACATGGGGCGCGGCACGAGCTTGCCGTCGACGAAGGCGGGCGTGGTGGAGAGGGTCACGGCCTCCTGGCCGACGAGCTTGGCGCCGTCGGAGGCCAGCCATTCGGTGATCGATTGCCTGGCGGTGTCGCGCAACGTCGAGCCGAGCACGGACTGCTCGTTGTCGTCGAAGAAGGGGCGGGTCGAATAGGCCGGGCCGATGACCATGCGCTCGATATGGGCCGCGACATGCGCGCGCTCCTCCTTCTGGCCGCACCACCAGGTGGCGACGGACGGCAGGAGCTGGTCCTCTCCCAGAAGCTCGCGACAGATGTTCGGCAGGAAGGCGAGGAAGGCGCGGGTCTCGACGATGCCGGCGCCGAGCGCGTTGACGAAAGTGACGGAGCCGGAGCGCAGTGCCTCGACCATACCGGGCGTGCCGATATGGGAATTCTGGTTCAGCTCCAAGGGGTCGGCGAAGGCAGCGTCAAGGCGGCGCCAGAGCACGCCCACGGGCTTGAGGCCCGCGACGGTGCGCACCATCACCTTGCCGCCGACGACCGTCAGGTCCTCGCCCTCCAGCAGCATGAAGCCGAGGTAGCGGGCGATATAGGCGTGTTCGAAATAGGTCTCGTTGGCAAGGCCCGGCGTCAGGACGGCGATGCGGTCCTCGGCCGGCTTGTTGGCCTGCAGCGTGTTGCGGAAGGCGCCGAAGAAGCCGGCGAGGCGATGGGCGTGGGTCTCCGCATAGACGTCGGAGAAGGCGCGCGTCGTCGCCACGCGGTTTTCCAGCGCGAAGCCGGCGCCGGAGGGGGCCTGCGTGCGGTCGGAGAGTACCCACCAGTTGCCGTCAGGCCCGCGGCCGATCTCGAAGGAGACGAAATGCAGGAAATGCCGGCCCGCCGGCTGTACGCCGACAAGAGGGCGCAGGAACTCGCTGTTGGAGGCGACGAGGGCGGGGGGCAAGAGACCGTTCGCGACAAGCTCGTTCTTGCCGTAGATGTCGGCGACGACGGCCTCCAGCAGTTCGGCGCGCTGGATGAGGCCGCGTGAAAGGGTGGCCCATTCGGCTTCGTCGATCAGCACCGGAATGTGCGAGAGCGGCCAGGCCCGCTCGCCGCCGGCCTCCTTGCCATAGGCGCGGAAGAAGACGCCGGCATCGCGCAGATAGCGGTCGGCGCGGGCGAAACGGCCGGCAAGCTCCGCCTCGTCCATGCGGCCGAGCGCGGACAGGAAACGTCGCCAGACGGGGCGCACCACGCCGTCGGGGCCGACCATCTCGTCGGCCACACCCGCAAGCGGCGCATAGGCGCGCGCCGGCGTATCCGCCGCCCCGGCCGTCCTGCGTTCCGCCTCGACACTCGTGGTCTTCAATCCATTCACTCCTGGAGGAGGCTAAATACTAAATACCGGCGGGCCGGCGCAGATCCAGCGTCAGCGGGAAATCCGCCGGCGGTGTTTCCGGCCACAGCGTGTAGCCGCCTGTCCTGTGTCCCCAGGGCTCGAACCGCGCCAGCCGGCGCGCCTCGGCCTCGTTGCCGTTGACCGGGAAGGTGTCATAGTTGCGTCCGCCCGGATGGGCAACGTGGTAAATGCAGCCCCCGATCGCCCGCCGCGACCATGTATCATAAATGTCGAAGGTAAGCGGTGTGTTGACGGGCAGCACGGGATGCAGGCCCGAGGCCGGCTGCCAGGCCTTGTAGCGCACGCCGGCGACCGAGACGCCCGCGCCTGTCGACCTCAGCGGCACGGGCCGGCCGTTGCAGGCGACGGTGTAGCGTTCCGGATTGGCGGTATCGAGCTTCACCTGCAAGCGCTCCACCGACGAATCGACATAGCGCACCGTGCCGCCGATGGCGCCCTGTTCGCCCATGACATGCCAGGGTTCGAGCGCCTGGCGCACCTCGAGCTTCGTGCCTTCGTACTCGACCTCGCCGCAGAAGGGGAAGCGGAATTCGAGCTGGGCGGAGAACCATTCGGGCCTGAGGTCGAAGCCGTTCGCCTTGAGATCGGCGAGAACGTCGAGGAAATCCTGCCAGACGTAATGCGGCAGCATGAAGCGGTCGTGCAGCGTGGTGCCCCAGCGCACAAAGCTTCCCTGCGCCGGGTTCAGCCAGAAGCGGGCGATGAGCGCGCGGATGAGAAGCTGCTGGGCAAGGCTCATACGGGCGTTCGGCGGCATTTCGAAGCCGCGGAACTCGACGAGGCCGAGCCGGCCGGTCGGCCCGTCCGGCGAGAACAGCTTGTCGATGCAGATCTCGGAGCGGTGCGTGTTGCCGGTGACATCGGTCAGGAGATTGCGGAACAGGCGGTCGACCAGCCAGGGCAGCGGCGGCACGCCCTCGCCGGGGGCGGGCACCTGCGAAAGCGCGATCTCCAGTTCGTAGAGCGAATCGTGCCGCGCCTCGTCGATGCGCGGGGCCTGGCTGGTCGGGCCGATGAAGAGGCCCGAGAAGAGGTAGGACAGCGAGGGATGGCGCTGCCAGTGCAGGACGAGGCTCTTCAGCAGGTCCGGGCGGCGCAGGAAGGGGCTGTCGTTCGGGTTCCTGCCGCCGACGACCACATGGTTGCCGCCGCCGGTGCCGGTGTGGCGGCCGTCGATCATGAATTTGTCGGCGCCCAGACGGGAGTGGCGCGCCTCCTCGTAGATCGCCGTGGTGATGTCGACGCAGTCATCCCAGCCGGCGGCCGGGTGGATGTTCACCTCGATGACGCCGGGGTCCGGCGCGACGCGGATGACGTTGAGGCGCTCGTCCTGCGGCGGCGCGTAGCCCTCGATATGGACGGCCAGGCCAAGCCGCTCGGCCGCCCGCTCGGCGGCGGTCACGAGGTCCAGGTAATCCTCGACCCGTTCGACGGGGGGCATGAAGATCGAGAGCCGGCCGTCGCGCGCCTCGACGCTCATCGCCGTGCGCACGGCGCCGACGATTTCGCTGCGGATCTGCTCGACGCGGTCCTGTCCGGCCTCGTTCGCCTGGAAGGAGGCCTCGGCCATGGCGCGGCCGTGTTCCGCGAAATCCGGCAGCGGCGGCTTGTCCTCGGCGGGATCGGCGGGGTTGATATAGGGATAGTTCGAGGGTGTGAGGTAGGGCAGCGCGCCGAGCGGCAGGCGATAGCCGACGGGGCTGTCGCCGGGAACGAGAAAGATCCTGCCGCGGCGCGTGCGCCATTTCTCGCTGATCCAGCGCCGGCCGGTGGCGCGGGCGTTCCAGGCCTGGATCGGCAGGATATGGCCGGTCGGCGTGGTGAGGCCGCGCTCGAAGACGCGGGCGATGCGGCTGCGCTCTTCCGGGTCCTCGAGCCTGGAGTTGGACGGATCGACATTCTCGGGAAGATTGCCTTCCTTGATGATCCACTCGGCAGGATCCTCATAGGCCGGCTGCACCATGTCGGGCGGGACACCGAGTTCCTCGGCAATGCCGGTGAGAATGGCCCGCGCATCGGCTTCGCCGACGCCGGCATCGCTGCCTTCTTCGGCGATAAGATCCGGGTTCTGCCAGATCGGCTTGCCGTCCTGCCGCCAGTAGAGCGAGAAGGTCCAGCGCGGCAGGCTCTCGCCGGGATACCACTTGCCCTGGCCGTAATGCAGGAAGCCGCCGGGCGCGAATCTTTCGCGCAGGCGCCGGATGAGGATGTCGGCTTTCTCGCGCTTGGTGGGGCCGATGGCGGCGGTGTTCCATTCGTCGGATTCGAAATCGTCGATGGAGACGAAGGTCGGTTCGCCGCCCATGGTGAGGCGCACGTCGTTTTCGGCGAGTACGCCGTCGACCTTGCGGCCGAGCGTGTTCAGCGCCTCCCAGCTCTCGTCGGAGAAGGGCTTGGTGATGCGCGGGTGTTCGGCGACGCGCGTCACCGTCATGGCGAAGTCGAACGCGGTGTTCGCCTCGCCGAAATAGCCGCCCGAAATCGGCGCGGCGTTGCGGTAGTGCGGCGTCGCGGCAAGCGGGATGTGGCTTTCGCCGGTCAAGAGGCCGGAGGTCGGGTCGAGGCCGATCCAGCCGGCGCCGGGAATATAGACCTCGCACCAGGCATGCAGGTCCGTGAAATCGACCTCGGTGCCGGAAGGACCGTCGAGCGCCTTGAGGTCCGGCGTCAGCTGGATGAGGTAGCCGGAGACGAAGCGGGCGGCGAGGCCGAGATTGCGTAGAATCTGCACGAGCAGCCAGCTCGAATCGCGGCAGGAACCCCTTGCCGTGGTCAGCGTCTCCTCCGGCGTCTGCACGCCGGGCTCCATGCGGATGACGTAGCCGACCTGTTGCTGGAGACGCGCATTGAGGCCGACGACCATGTCCACCGTGCGCTGGCGCGAGCGGTCGACGCTCGCCATGAAGGTTTTCAGCGCGGGCGTCAGCGGTTCCGGCTCGCGGTAGATCTTCAGGTCTTCGCGCAGGTCCTCCGGATAGTCGAAGGGCCAATGTTCCGCCGCCTCCTCCACGAAGAAATCGAACGGATTGTAGACCGTCATGTCGGCGACGAGGTCGACCTCGATCTTCAGTTCCGTCACCGGGTCTGGGAAGACGTAGCGGGCGAGATAGTTGCCGTAGGGGTCCTGCTGGAGGTTCACGAAATGGTTTTCCGGCGAGACCTTGAGCGAATGGCTGATCACTTTCGTCTTGGAATGCGCCGCCGGCTTCAGCCGGATGATCTGGGGTCCGAGACGGACCGGATTGTCGTATTTGTAGTGGGTGAGGTGGTAGATACCGGCCTTGATCGACATGCGCGCTTTGATCCCCTCGGTGACGGTCTTGTGCCGTCATCGAGGGGAGTTTGTGCAATGCGAAGAAAGATTGCAAGCGCCATCGGCGCGGGCGTCAGGGCGGCGGTTTCAGTCGCAGCAGGACGAGGCTTTCTGCGCCGCTGCATATTCGTCCTTGCGCTTGACGAAGCTGAGCGTGTCGGTCTCGTTGCGGCCCTTCGGCGCGCGGTCGAGGATCATCAGCGTGCCGAGCGCCTCCTCGCCGCCGCGGGCATAGTCGGAATAGGTGTGGTAGACGGTGCCGTCCTCGTCCCTGAAGAAGGCGCTGAGGCCGGGTAGCTCGTCATGGGCGTCGGCGCTGTCCGTCTCACGGTAGTTGTACATGACCTTGCCGCTCGCCAGTTCCTCCCTGGTGAAGGAGACGTGGTAGTCGAAATTGAAATCGCTGCCGAAGGCGGAGACCCACGGGAATTTCCAGTTCATGCGCTTCTTGTAGGCGATGAGTTTCTCCAGCGGTGCGCGGGAGACGGCGATCATCGTGACGTCGTGGTTGTTGAGATGCGGCAGCATGCCGTCGATATGGTCGGCCATGAAGGAACAGCCGGGGCAGCCGGCCTCCCAGTCGGGGCCGTACATGAAGTGGTAGACGATGAGCTGGCTGCGGCCGTCGAACAGTTCCGCCAGCGTCTTGCGGCCTTCGGGCGTGTCGAAGGCATAGGTCTTGTCGACCTTGACCCAAGGCAAGGCGAGGCGTTCGGCGCGCACCTTGTCGCGCAGCCTGGTTTCCTCTTTTTCATGGGCCAGCAGGGCTTTGCGGGCGGTCAGCCAATCCTGCCGGGATACGACCTCGTGGTTCGGTCTCATGCTCGGAACTCCTCTTTCACGGGCTTTCGACGAATGAGTTGGTATCAACATTTATGGCCGGTGTCAAAGCCGGCTCGTTTCACCATGCCGGAGGAGAGATAGGAAAAGGGAGATGTCCGGAAAGGGGCGGGCGCGGCTTTGTCGCCGCGCCCGGCAAAATCATTCCGGAAGGATGCGCACGGCGCCCTTGTCGGCGCTAGCGGCGAAGGCGGCATAGGCCTTCAGCGCGGTCGTGACGTTGCGCTTGCGCGGGGCGGCCGGTTTCCAGCCGAGCTTGTCCTGCTCAGCGCGGCGCGCTGTAAGTTCGGCTTCCGGAACGGCAAGATTGATGGTGCGGTTCGGAATGTCGATCTCGATCAGGTCGCCCTGGCGGACGAGGCCGATCGTGCCGCCCTGCGCAGCTTCCGGCGAGGCATGGCCGATCGAGAGGCCCGACGTGCCACCGGAGAAGCGGCCGTCGGTGATGAGCGCGCAGGCCTTGCCGAGGCCCTTGGACTTCAGGTAGCTGGTCGGATAGAGCATTTCCTGCATGCCCGGGCCGCCCTTCGGGCCTTCGTAGCGGATGACGACGACGTCGCCGGCCTTCACCTCGCCGCCGAGAATGCCCTTCACGGCCGCGTCCTGGCTTTCAAAGACGACGGCGGGACCGGCGAATTTCAGGATCGATTCATCGACGCCGGCCGTCTTCACGATGCAACCGTCGAGCGCGATGTTGCCGGAGAGGACCGCAAGGCCGCCGTCCTTGGAGAACGGGTGCTCGACGGAGCGGATGACGCCGTTTTCGCCGTCCGTGTCCAGCTCGTCCCAGCGCGCTTCCTGGCTGAAGGCGACCTGGGTCGGGATGCCGCCGGGTGCGGCGCGGAAGAAAGTACGCACGGTCTCGCTGCCGGTGCGGGTGATGTCCCAGCGGTCGATGGCGTCGCCCAGCGTTTCGGCATGCACGGTCGGCGTGTCGCGGTGGATGAGGCCGCCGCGGTCGAGTTCGCCGAGGATGCGCATGATGCCGCCGGCGCGGTGCACGTCTTCCATGTGCACGTCCTGCTTGGCGGGCGCGACCTTGGAAAGGCACGGCACCCGGCGCGACAGCGCGTCGATGTCGTCGAGGTCGAAATCGATGCCGCCCTCATAGGCGGCGGCCAGGATGTGCAACACCGTGTTGGTCGAGCCGCCCATGGCGATGTCGAGCGACATGGCGTTCTCGAAGGCCTTCTTGTTGGCGACGTTGCGCGGCAGGATGCTGTCGTCTTCCTGCTCGTAGTAGCGGCGGGCGAGATCGACGATCAGGTGCCCGGCCTCCACGAACAGGCGCTTGCGGTCGCCGTGGGTCGCCAGCGTCGAGCCGTTGCCCGGCAGCGACAGGCCGAGGGCTTCGGTCAGACAGTTCATCGAGTTGGCCGTGAACATGCCGGAGCAGGAGCCGCAGGTCGGGCAGGCGGAGCGCTCGATGACCTTGACGTCCTCGTCGGAGATCTTGTCGTCGGCGGCGGCGACCATGGCGTCGACGAGGTCGAGCGCGTGGGTCTTGCCGTGCAGCACGACCTTGCCGGCCTCCATCGGCCCGCCGGAAACGAAGACGGACGGGATGTTGAGGCGCATGGCGGCATTCAGCATACCGGGCGTGATCTTGTCGCAGTTCGAGATGCAGACCATGGCGTCGGCGCAGTGCGCGTTGACCATGTATTCGACCGAGTCGGCGATGATCTCGCGGCTCGGCAGCGAATAGAGCATGCCGTCATGCCCCATGGCGATGCCGTCGTCGACGGCGATCGTGTTGAATTCCTTGGCGACGCCGCCGGCCTTCTCGATTTCGCGTGCGACGAGCTGGCCGAGGTCCTTGAGGTGGACGTGGCCGGGCACGAACTGCGTGAAGGAGTTCACCACCGCGATAATCGGCTTGCCGAAGTCCGAATCCTTCATGCCGGTCGCGCGCCAGAGGCCGCGGGCACCGGCCATGTTGCGGCCGTGGGTGGTGGTTCGGGAGCGATATGCGGGCATGGTCAATTCCTCGAGTGGACGCGGCTGACATATGGGCTTTTTCGGGCCGCATTGCGAGCCTCAGCAGGGTTCCCTAACGCAAAACGCCTCGCGCGTCACGAAAGGAATGGAGATTTTTTGCCGGTGCGACGCAATTTCCTTGCCTGCGCCCGCGCTGGACATGACCGTTGTCGGCACAGTGCATTCGTGCGATGGTCCGCGCCATGATCGGCACCGGGCAGGCTTTGGCGGAAACGGGCGCGGAAAGCGCCGAGGGGGCACTCGACAAGAGCCCGCTGTACCTGCGCATCCGCGATGTGCTTGCGGAGGCGATTGCCGCCGGGCGGCTGCCCAAGGGCGCGCTGCTCCTGGAGGGGCCGGTCGCGACCCTCTTTTCCTCCACGCGTACGCCGGTTCGCCAGGCTTTTGCGCTGCTCGAGGCGGCGGGGCAGATCCGGCGCTTCGACGGCCGCGGCTTCCTGGTGGGGCAGGGCCGTGGCGGGCCGAAGCGGGTGGTGCTGACGGCCGGCATGCTCGGCCTCGACGAGGAGGCGCCGGCCCTGCGCAAGGCCCCCGGCTGGGAGGCGATCTACGAGAGCCTGGAGCGGGAGATGGTGCATCTGTCCGTCTTCGGCCGCCACCGCATCAACGAGGTGGAACTGGCGCGCGCCCGCGGCGTCGGCCGGCAGGTGGCGCGCGACGCGCTGACCCGCCTCGAAGCGCTCGGCATCACGGAAAAGGACGAGCGCATGCGCTGGACGCTGGTGCCGCTCGACGAGGAGCGCATGCGAGACCTGCACGATATCCGCATCGCGCTGGAGCCGCTGGCGCTGAGCCGGGCCGCCCCCTTCATCCCGCCGGCCGAACGCCATGCCATGACGCAGCGGCTGGAGGAGGCGTTGGCCGTCTATCCGACCCTGTCCGTCGAGGCGATGGACGGGCTCGAGACGGACCTGCACATCACCTGCCTCGGTTATTGCCCGAACCGGGAGCTGTTGATCGCGCTGCGCCGCGCGCGCTTCATGCTGAATGTCAGCAAGCACATCATCGGCGTCTCGCACCGCATGCCCGCCGACGAGCCCTTCATCGCCGAGCACCTGGCGGTGTTCCGCGCGCTCGACGTGGACGACCGGGCGCGCGCGGCCGAAACGCTCCGCCATCACATCACGGTTTCTCTGCCCAAGGTGATCGGCCGCGTCGCGCAACTGCGCGCGGCGCACCGGCCGGACATGCCGGCCTATGCGACGCCCGTCGCCCGATAAGGAGGTTTCCATGAAGGTCAAGCGCATCGTCGCGAATGTCGAAACGGCCCATCCGGCCGCCGTCACCGGTTTCTACAAGGACATATTGGGGCTGGACCTGCTGATGGATCACGGCTGGATCGCCACCTACGGCACGGACGGCACCATGCCCTTGCAGGTGAGTTTCGCCTCGCAAGGCGGCGGGGGAACGCCGGTGCCGGGCCTGTCGATCGAGGTGGACGACGTGGAGGCGGTCCACGCCGCCGTGGTGAGGGGCGGCCACCCTGTCGAATATGGACCGGTGGACGAGCCCTGGGGCGTGCGGCGCTTCTTCGTGCGCGATCCCGCCGGCACGCTCGTCAATATCCTCATGCACCTCTGACGCTCAGGTAATGGCGCCGACCTGCCACGGCACGAACTCGTTGTCGCCGTAGTCGAAAGCCTCGCTCGCCGTCTTGCGGCCGGAGGCGGTCTCGATGACGAAGTCGAAGATGCGCCGGCCGGCCTCCTCGATCGTCTCCGTGCCGTCGACGATCGTGCCGCAATTGATGTCCATGTCGTCCTTGATGTGCTCGTACATCGGCGTGTTGGTGGCGATCTTGATGCAGGGCGCCGGCTTGTAGCCGGAGACCGAGCCGCGGCCGGTGGTGAAGGCGACGAGGTTGCAGCCGCCGGCGATCTGGCCGGTCACGGCCGCCGGATCGTAGCCGGGCGTGTCCATGAAGACGAAGCCCGGCTCGGTCACCTCTTCGGCATATTCATAGACGGCGTTGAGCGGCATGGAGCCGCCCTTGGCGACCGCGCCGAGCGATTTTTCCAGGATGGTGGTGAGCCCCCCGGCCTTGTTGCCGTGCGAGGGATTGTTGTTGAGTTCGGCGTCGTTCTTCGCCGTGTAGTCCCGCCACCAGTCGATGCGGGAAAGCAGTTTCTCCGCGACCTCCGGCCGGGCGGCCCGGCGGGTCAGGAGGTGTTCCGCGCCGTAGATTTCCGGCGTTTCGGACAGCACCGTCGTCGCACCCTCCTTTACCAGGAGATCCGAGGCGATGCCGAGCGCGGGGTTGGCGGAAATGCCGGAATAGCCATCCGAGCCGCCGCATTCGAGCGCCAGCTTGATGCCCGACAGCGGCTGCGGCGTGCGGCGGATGCGACCGACATCCGGCAGCATGTCGTCGATCATCGCGCAGGCCGCCTCGATGGTCTTGCGCGTGCCGCCCTGGTTCTGGATCATCATGGTGCGGAAGGTCTTGCCCTCCTCCAGTCCGGCCTCCTCGACGAGCGGGCCGTACTGGAAGGTCTCGCAGCCGAGGCCGATCATCAGGATGCCGCCGAAGTTCGGGTTGCGGGCATAGCCCTTGAAGGTGCGCGTCAGGATGCGCCCGCCCTCGGACTTCAGGTTCAGCGCGCAGCCGCCGCCATAGGTCAGCGCCACCACGCCGTCGATATTGTCGTGGCCGGCCTCGCGGAACCTGCGGGCATAGTGCTCGGCGACATAGCGCGAGACCGTGGCGGAACAGTTCACGGTGGAGAGGATGCCGATATAGTTGCGGGTGCCGATGCGGCCGTTGCCGCGGTCGTAGCCCTCGAAGGTGCGGCGCTCGGCCTCCGGCACCATCGCCGGGGGAGCGTTGTCGACGCAGAATTCGTGTTTCAGCGCCACGTCGAGAATGGCGAGGTTCTGCAGGTGGACATGCTCGCCGGGGCGGATCGCCTTCGTCGCATAGCCGATGATCTGGCCGTATTTGCGCACCGGCTCGTTTTCCGCGATCGGCGCGATCGCCACCTTGTGGCCGCGCGGGATGCGCTCGGCGGCGGCAACGCCGTTCACCAGCATGCGGCCGGCATCGACATTGGCGGGGACGACCCCGACATTGTCTTTCGGGTTGAGGACGAGCACGGGGGGGCGGTCGGCGAGCATGGCGGCTCCTCGGTTGGGACCGGCGCATTATGCACTTTGTCGGCAGAAGTCAATATTGTGGATTGCCCATTCCCTGCCGATGGTGGCCATGGCTCTCGCCGTCGATTAGTCATATAATTGAGCGGCAATTGTACGATCATGCCGGTTGAGGAAGCGGAGGCAGCGTGGCGGGCAAGGGAACAAAGACGCACCGGCCGTCGTCGCGTCGGCCGCGGGTGCGCCACAACGTGACCGCGGCGATCGGCGGCGATATCTGTGGCGGGCGCTTTGCGCCCGGATCGGTGCTGCCGCGCGAAAGCGACCTGTGCGCGACCTACGGCGTCAGCCGCACCGTCATCCGTGAATCGCTGAAAGTTCTGGAAACCAAGGGCCTCGTGCGCGGCCGGCCGCGGGTCGGCACGCTTGTCTGCGACCGCTCGGAATGGAACGTACTCGACGCGCAGATCCTCGACTGGATGGGACCGGGTGTGCTGTCGGCCGAGCTTCTCGGCTCGATCCTAGAAGCGCGCCGCACCGTCGAGCCCGCCGCCGCCTTTCTCGCCGCCGCGCGGGCGACGGCGCAGGAGATCGCCGACCTCGAGCGCGCCTGCGACGACATGGGCGCTGCCGAGGGCGATCTCGAAGCCTTCACCGCCGCCGATGCGCGCTTTCACGAGACCCTGCTGAAGGCGAGCCACAACCAGGTCTTCCACCAGCTCTCCTCGATCATCCATGCCGCGCTTTCCTATGCGCTGCACGCCTCCAACCGGGCGACGGAGCGGCACGACGAAGCGCTATCCGTGCACCGCGACCTGGTCGATGCGCTGCGGCTGCGCGATGGCGTGCGGGCAGAAGCCTGCTCGCGTCATATCCTCGATCTCGCCGCGCGCGACATTTCCGGCCTGACGGGTTGCGTCGAGGCGCCGTGACGAGCGCCGGTGGACGCCGGCCCCTATCATGCCTATGTCATACGGGCACACCGCAAAGGAGAGATTCATGCGCCCCATCACCGGTTTCGTCGTTGCCGCGCTTGCGGTCCTGTCGCTGGCAGGATGCAGCACGACCGCGGCGAACAACACGACCTATGCCCGCCCGCCGGCCTCGGGCGGCCTTCAGATCCCGCTGAACTGACGAATGCCCGCCGCATGGCCTCCATGCGGCATGGATCATGAAAAACCCGGCTCGCGCATGGCAAGCCGGGTTTTTTGCTGGATAGATGGTCTCTCAGTGGCTGTCGGCCATGCGGGCGGCCTCGACGGCGTCGGACTGCTCGAAGCGCACGCCGTTGAAGAAGGCGTTCAGCAGGACGGCGACGATGGAGGCGAGCACGATGCCCGATTCGATGATGGGATGGATCGCGTGCGGCATCCACATCAGGTAGTTCGGCGCGAGCAGCGGGATCAGGCCGAAACCGACGGAGACGGCGACGACGAAGAGGTTGTTGCGCGAGGACTTGAAGTCCACCGTCGTGAGGATGCGCACGCCCGTCGCGGCCACCATGCCGAACATCACGAGACCGGCGCCGCCGAGCACGAAGGTCGGCACGGCTTCGACGAGGGCCCCCATCTTCGGGATGAGGCCGAGCACGATCATGATGATGCCGCCGGCCACGCACACATAACGGCTCTTCACGCCGGTGACGCCGACGAGGCCGACATTCTGCGAGAAGCTCGTATAGGGGAAGGTGTTGAACAGGCCGCCGATCATCGTGCCGATGCCGTCGACGCGCAGGCCCGCGGTGAGATTCTGCTGGGAGACCGGCCGGCCGGTGATCTCGCCGAGGGCCAGGAACATGCCGGTCGATTCGATCATGACGACGACCATGACGAGCGTCATGGTGGCGATCAGCACGGGGTCGAAGATCGGCATGCCGAAGCGCAGCGGCGTGACGACGGCGAACCAGCCGGCATCGGCCACGCGGTCGAAATGCATCATGCCGAGGATCGAGGCGGCGACGCAGCCGATGACGACGCCGCTGAGGACGGCGATGTTGCTGATGAGGCCGCGGCCGAAGCGGGCGATGGCGAGGATCGAGACGAGCACCAGCGCCGACAGCGCGATATGGCTCGGCTCGGCATAGACCGGGTTGGAAACGGTCGGCGCGATGGCGAAGCCGCTGGGCACCGCCGGGCCACCGCTTTCGGCAAGCGTCTTCATCTGGGCAAGCCATTCGGCATGCGCGGGGTCGATCAGCTTGGGTGCGGTCGGGCCGAAGGGGTTGCCGAAAGTCCAGTTGATGCCGACCCGCATCAGCGACACGCCGATGACGAGGATGATCGTGCCCGTCACCACGGGCGGGAAGAAGCGCAGGAGCCGGCCCATGATGGGCGCGAGCAGGAAGGCGATGAAGCCGGCGCCGATGATGGCGCCGAAGATCATGCGCGCGCCTTCCGTTCCCGGCGCCATGGTCGCCATGGAGACCATCGGCCCGACGGAGGCGAAGGTGACGCCCATCATGACGGGCAGGCGGATGCCGACATGCCGGCCGAAGCCGAGCGACTGGATGATGGTCACGAGGCCGCAGACGAAGAGGTCGGCGGAAATCAGGAACGCGACGTCCTGCGGGCTGAGCTGCAGGGCGCGCCCGACGATGAGCGGCACGGCGACCGCGCCGCCATACATGACGAGTACGTGCTGGATGCCCAGCGTCGCGAGCCTGCCTGCAGGCAGTTTCTCGTCCACCGGGTGTATGCTGGATGCGTCGCTCATGGATCCTCCTCCGATCACATCGACTTTTCGAATTCCCGTCCTCCAACGGGGGTGCGCCATCTTTGGGAGAGCGACAGACGGTCGCAAGCATTGCCGGGCGATAAACACTTTACGGTTTTACGGGGTAATCGTGCGGAGAGTGCGCGTGCGGCGCGACGTCGGCCTGCCGGATTCAGGTGGAACTTCACCTGCTTGACGCCGATCCACGCGGCGATATGCGACGCGGCTTGGGATCATATGACCGCAAGAGCCACCCTGCCGTCAACTCTTTCCTGCATGGCATATGTGTATTTCCCCGCCGCCACCCGAAAGCCCGCGGCAGAGCTGCGAACCCCGGTTTCGACGACAAGCCCGCCCCGAAAAGCAAAAGGCCTTCCGGTTTCCCGAAAGGCCTCTGGAATTCGAATGGTGGGCGTGACAGGGATTGAACCTGTGACCCCTACGATGTCAACACGGTTGGTTGCCCGGAACGCCAGGATTTCTACCCGTCCGGAAACTGGATTACAAGCCCCACAGCCCAAAGAAATCGGTGTTTCCTTGGGCGATGTTTGGGCGAGGAGCAGGCGGATTACTTCGATTGCCACACCGTCAGCTCCCCGTCTCGCGTGCTGCATCTGGCGCGCGGAGGCTTGACCATGGCGATCCTCAACCAGAACGACGTTCTGTTCGCTCACAAAGCGTTGAACGTCATGCCAGGGTTGACCGAAGCGACAAGACGAGTTGCGGCGGCGATCATCGATCATTTCAACAAACGTGACGGGCGATGCTATCCGAGCGTCGAGCGCATCGCCAGGTTGCTCGGGATCGACAGGGCGACCGTCCTGCGCGCCACGGATAGGCTCCATCGCTTGGGGTACATCTGGAAGGTCAGCCACGGCGGCAGGGCGCACTGCGCTAGCTATGCGCCGAACTGGTGCACTCTCCGCGCAAAAGTCGAGGAATGGGACGCCCGCATGAAGGCGAGGGAGGTCCCCGCTAGTGAGGTCGCTTCCAGCGTGGACAAACCCGATGTTTCTGAAGCCAACGTCGCACGCGTGCGACGTTCAGAGTCGCAGGGATGCGACGTTAAAGGTCGCACGGATGCGACACAAACCCTTCGAAGGAACCAATCGAAAGAACCCATCGAAGCGGCGTTTGTGGAAACGCAGCCGGAAAAGCGACCTGCTCAAACCCTGCAGCCATCGCGGAACGGGCTTTGGAAGGGGAGGGACAGGCTTAGTCAGCGAGGCCACTCACCGCCGAGACGGGGCGCTGTGAGTGTAAGCCATGATCATGCTGCGAGGCTAGCAGCGGAGAAACGTTGGTATGGCTGGATGCAGAAGCTCGATCAACGCGATCACGCGTTCCTCATTGAGTGGATGACCGAAGAACGCCGTGAAGCGGCAACGCAGGCGGAAATGTGCCAGCGAGGTGGCGGTGCTCGCTGCCTTGCTGATGCTCTGGGGGTGGAGAGGCCATTGATGGCGACACCGCGGTGCGGAAGATACCGGTTGGGGTCGCTGGCGCATGTTTAGCACCGTGGTTGCCCTCCCCCCCTGGGTCAAGGGACCGTACGCCGATCGGCGACACCCTCGGGCGGAGAACGGCCCGGAATCCTGTCAGACAAACAGCCTGAAAACTTGGGTTAACGGGGTTAACGCGGTTAACGGCGCGGTTAACGGGGTTAACGTGCGGGGCGCTGATGGTCGGTAAGGCAAAGATGGCCGGTGTCGACAGCCCGGCCGATGGCGCAAATCTTGTTCGCCGCCTGCGCAGGATCCACAACCGGCTTGTTCATAACAAACCCCTGATAGAGCCTGACCTCCGTTTCCTTGCAGACGGCATTGGCGTTTATCTCGATGACATTGACCATGGGCGCACCTCCTCTCTGGATCGGGCTCTTAGTCTCAAGGGTGCTTGGGGTGGTATATCGCCGGCTCGGCGCGATGTCCTAGACCGGCGTGATCAACTCATTCGAACTTTGCGCGATGAGGTGGCCGGATGGCGAGAGAAAAGCGCTATCGCCGTCGCCCCACTGATGGCCTTGAGCGCGCAGCGATATGAGGCGCATCGATGGCTGCGAGAGCGGGACGGCCTGCTGCCGGCAGATGAGCCCGCCGCGACCTGGTGGCGAATACTCTCGGCCGGTGCAAAAATCCCGGGTGCGAAGCGTCTCCGACAGATACTGGATGAAGAAATTCAAGGCCCGTTTGAATTTCCAGCCCAGTGGTCGACCCTCAGCGAGTCTGAGAAAGGAGACCATGATGGATTCGCATCACCTGATTGATGTTAGTCGCCTACGCATAATCGAAGAGCATAGGCATCGTGCAAGCGGGGCGTCGAGAGCTGCGTACGAGAGGGTAAAAAAGCTCGACGAGCGTTCGACCTCGCTCGAGAGCCAGCTTCGAGACGTCCGCCGCACTCTCAGGGATGGTTCCTGGAGTGCGGTCGTTACCGAAGGGATGGCGCCAAGCCTGAGGTCGAGCAGCGTAACAAAGGAGGCGTTTCGAGAGAAGGAAGCTCGCCTAATCCGAGAGATCGCGGAGGTTGCTCGTAAGAGCGAAGAAGCCCGGGTGATCCAGGAGCAGGAGCAAGCAAGATTCAGCGAGGCGGGCGACCTGTTCGAAGCCTGCAAAAAGTTTCTTACCGAGGGTCTCGCCAATGATTAACGTGAAGAAAGTCATATCAGAAATCTCGGAAAACTCGCGTCTCGCGAGCAAACAAGTAAGTGACGGATTGGCAGAGGTCAGAGACCTCGTACGCGATTTGAAGCGCGAGCGGAAATCAATCAATACACTGCCGGTTCTGAAAGAAGAGGCGAAAGCTCGCGCCGAGGCATTCGTGGTGTCGCTGACCGAGCAGAGCAAATATCATTGCCCGAGCCCCTTAGACTTCGCTCGAAATGATTATCGCCAAAGCCGCGTGAACGTAACGATGCTGGTTTCAGCATTTTTGGCGGACAACATATTGGCGGCAATGCAGAAGAATATCGACACCTTCTACGAGACATCGCGGGGGGTGGGCGATGATGAGAGGCAACAACTAATCCGCGACGTGGACCGTAGGCTGCTTGACGCGGAACTTGCGGAAGAGAGCATTATTCGCTCGGCAGAGACATCTGGTTTTCCGATCTTCCGCCGCCGGGATGCAGATCCCCGCGCCGTTCTCGCGCACGATGAGGTGCTGCCATGACCATAAAGGTACTTCGCCCATATTCCCGCGAGGAAGTCTTGTCGACGCTCCGCGCAAAGGTGCCAACTGGCGCGCAGGCCGCGCGCTCGTTTGCGCCGGGCGGGTTGAGCGCGGCCTCGGTTTTCGCAAATCGACGTGCTGCGAACAGCCAGCATGTGAAGAAGACAACCGGCGGCTTTCCCGCCAGTCGTGAAACATCTGCTGAGGTTTTCAGTTCTAAGTTCGCGGCGAACGTGTTTTCAGCACGGCGTGGCGATCGCGCGCCGGCGCCCTCGTGCTCTACGCAGAAAGAACCAGCCTCGCAGGCTCATACTGCAGTTGCTGCGGTAACCTCGGAAGCGCCGCGAGCAAATGGCGCCGATTCTAATGTAGTTTCCGTCACGATGGCTACCGACAGTGTACCGGTTGAGGCTGCAAAGGACGTAATCGAGGCGGCAAGCTTTTTCGGCTATGCGGATCTCACCGGGCGATCGTCAACGAGCAATCTGCAGGATGTAATTGGGCGAGCGTGCGGCTTCGTTGGTAGCTAGCTGATGCCCCCCTGGGGTTAGGGACCGTATCCCGGTCTCTGACCCCCACGGGCGGAGAACGGCCCGGATTACTGCCAGACTAACAGCCCGAAAACTTGGGTTGACGGGGTTGACGAGGTTGACGCCGTGGGTTGACGGAGTTGACGACAGCTTCCAGCCCCCATCCGGTCGCCCCGATAGGACAATCCCAATGCCAGTCTGAAGCTGGTTAAAACGCCGAACTTCGGAAAGGGAATATCGCCAATGAACTATAAAGATTTTCAGAAACCCGGCTGTGTGCCGATTGAGAAGGCTTAGTGATGGGAAAACTTACCGCAAGCATGGTTGTTGATCTGGAGGATCGCACCGGGCGCAAGGTGCAGTCGATCATCGGCAATCTCGACCGTCTAAAGCGTGCGGAGCGAGACCGTATGCTTGCTCAAAACGGCGTTTTGTCACTCCGACGTGACCGCACGCTGGAGCGCGTGATGATGGAGCGAGAGGAGGATTCGGCCCGAATCCGTTCGAATATCGCGGCGTGGGCGGCCCGTGGTGCGACGGCAGTCGCTGTTGCGGGTGTCGCCGCTGGGGTTGCGACAACGAAAGCGGTTCGCGACTACGCGCAGCTTGAGCGTACAATCAACCGCATCGTACTCAATGCTGATAAAGGGACCGAGGCTATCCAGCCGACGCTCGAGGCGTTGAATCGTGTCGGCCGCGACGCACAGATCGGCCTCGATGGCGCGGTGACCGGCCTCGAAACGCTGATCGCTTCCGGCCGGTCCCTCGAGGAAGGCATGGGGTTCCTGCCTTCCGTTGCGTTGACAGCAAAGGCGTCCGGCGCCGCTATCGAGGACATCGCTCTTTCGGCCGACGCGCTGTCCGGATCGATGAAGATCGGCGCGCAGGATATGCAGCGCGCTTTCGACACCCTGGTTGCTGGCGGCAAGGCGGGCAAATTCGAACTGAAGGACATGTCGCAATATCTGCCGTCGCTTCTGCCGGCGTTTTCGGCGCTTGGTTATGAGGGAACGGAAGGGCTGCAAAAAATCGTGGCTATGTTGCAGGTGATGCGTAACCAGGCCGGCACCAGCGGCGAGGCGGCGACCTACCTCAGCAACGTCCTCAACAAGATGTATTCGGCGGACACGGCAAAGAAGTTCAAGGGGTTCGGTGTTGACCTGCCGAAGGCCTTGGATAAGGCAAAAAAGGAAGGCAAGGATCTATTCGAGGTTTTCCTCGACCTGGCTCATATTGCAACCAAGGGCGACCTGTCCAAGCTCCCTCTGCTCTTTACCGATGCAGAGATGCAGAAGGGCGTCCGTGCGCTGATGACGCAGCGCGACCTATATCAGGAGGTGTTACGCGGCCTCGGCCGGGTCGATGGCACGGCAGTGCGCGATTTCCGCCAAGTTGTGGGTGATACGCAAGGCTCGATCGAGCGGTTGGAGGGCGCATGGGATCGGCTCTGGACGAAGATCGGTCAGAGAGTCTCGAAGAAGGCAGTACCGAAACTCGAAGCCCTGTCGGATGCCATGGACGCTATGGATGCCCGTGAGCGGGGCACCGAAAAGACGGTGGGTGATGACAGGGTGGCCGAGAGGGAACAAATCGCCCAATTCAAGAAGCGATTTGCCGAATACCGGGATAAGAACAAAAGGCCTGTGGTCGGCGATGACCTTGCCGCCTATCAGAATGCGCTGGTGGAAGTTGCGGAGGGCAGAGCCGACAGTGTCATGGATTACTTTAAGCCTTTGGATCTGGCGAGGGAGCGCGCGAAATACTATCGCCATGGCTATGTCCCGGGCACGGTACCCTCGTTGGAGGCGGAGACAAAATACCCGAATGCCGTCAATAAAGCCGGGACTCACAAGGGTAAGCGGTCCCGCGAGGAGTTTCCGCTCCTGACTGACAACGTGCCATTGCCGAAATCCCGTACTGAGGCAGAAGAGGCCGAGCGCGACAGAGTGGCCTTGCGGAAATGGGCAGGGCGCTATTCAGAGGGCACCGGCCGGGAATTTGTGACCGAAGAAAATATATCCAAGGCGCGCAAGTGGTCGATGGATCAAAACCGGGAACGCATCCAGCGCGAGACGGAGGGTTTGCGGTCGGGCGGCTGGCGACGGTTCTTTTTCGGCGCGGCCGCAGATGAGGACTTTAATTTTCGCGACCATACGCGCGAGACATTCGGAGTTCATGACAAACGGCCGGTGCCTAAGCAGAAGGGTATCCTTGGCGATCTCGAAAGGTCTTCACCTGTCGACGTTTCCGATGGCGGATCGCGCGAGGTGACCATCAGCGGCACTCCGACCGTTATTGCTCAATTTTCCGGGACCCCGACCGTGATTTCGCAGCCTTCCGGGGTTCAGCAAGTGCGGGTTACCAATCTGGCTCGGCCGAACGTGACGATCAACCTGTCGGCCGTCATCCAGCAAGTGGCTGATCCCATCAAAATCGCCCAGAAGATCGGTGATGCCGTATCTGACGCTGCTACGTCGGCCTACCAAGGTGGTGGGGCGGATCACGGTTATTGATCCGAGAGGGTTCGCAAAGTTTGCGAACCCTCGTGAAACCTACTGGCCCTGCACCAGGTTGATTTCCAGCTTGGCGCCGGTGGCTGCCGCGTAGCGGCGCAGCGTGGCGATCGAGGGGGAGACGCCACCGCCTTCCAGCCTTGCAATTGCCGATTGGGTGGTGCCGACACGGCGGGCCACTTCCGCCTGTGACAGGTTCGCCCTGGTACGGGCGCCTACCAGCGCCTCGATGAGCTGGAATTCCGCGTCAGCTTTTTCGTATTCCTCGCGGAATTCCGGGTTGCCGCTCAGCTTCTTTTTGAGGTCTGCGAGCTTGGTCATCACTTCACCTCCTTCATCCGCTCTTTGGCGATCGCCAGCGCGCCGGCCGGCGTCTTCTGCGATTTCTTAACAAACACATGCAGGACGATGACGCGGCGGCCGGTCACGGTGACGTAGATGCCGCGTGCGATGCCCTCGGCCGCCTTTGCCCGCAATTCCCAAAGCTTGCCATCAAGGTGCTTCACATGGGGCTCGCGGAGTTGTTCGAGGCCGACATTCTGGACGGCCTCCATCAGACGGATCAACCGCGCCTGAAGCCCTGGCGGCAACGCCTCGATTTCAGCGTCGGCCGCGTCATGGGTTTCAACTGTCCAGTTCATGCGAGCAATATATAGCGGATATGCGATAATTGAGCAAGGGTGCGCCGTTCAATTGATTGCAGATGCGTTCTTGTGACTTATTCGCCAGAGATACGAAGGAGCCGCGGCGCCAGCGCTTGCCATGTTGATTTTTCTCACCTACAAGTAGGTTGGAAAAATCAACATGGGACAGAAAGATGATTGTCGAAACCGTCAAGCTCTTCGAAATTGCCGATGTTAACGCTCGGCTGGGCGATATGGAACTCGCACTGCATACGCTTCTGGATGTACGTGATGTGGCTTTCGCCGCCGCAGCCAATGCTACACCGTTTCACGCCGCAAATGCTGCCGGCACGTTCGCCTACCAGGACGGAACTTGGGCGCTTCGGGATAGGCATGCGGGCAAGAACTGGCGGATGGATCGCACGGGAGGCGTTGAGAGCATTTTGAACGAGGCGAAGGGGCTTCGTATCATTTTTGCGAACGTAGATATATCGTGCGACGATGAGCGAGACCCGAAGCCTCGCTCCCCCAAGGGTGCTGGCGCCGAGCGTGCGTGCCAGGGCAATCTCTTTTTCGGCCTTGAACTTCCCCGCTACGCAACGGTGCCAGATGACAAGACTGCAACCTATTACCTGATGATGGATCCGCGCGGGGCGGTGGAACTTTCGCGGCCGGTTGTAAAGGGCCGTACATTCAGTTCATTCATCGAGCGGATTTACCTTTCTCACGGTCATGATATTGACCGCGGCATCGATGCTCTGGATGATTCCGACCGTGTCGAGGAGTTCAACCCCCTGGTTGTTCGAAAAGTGAAGCCTTAGCCTATGTTCAACAGCAATCGACTCAGTATGGCTAGGCGGCGTCGCCGGCTGACGGCGAAGGCGCTTGCTGAAAAGACGTCTCTTTCCGCTATGACCATCACTCGGCTGGAGCGCGGAGAAAACCAGCCCGATCCGGAGACGGTCAAGCGGTTGGCAAGCGTTCTCGGTTATCCGGAAGACTTTTTCTTTGCGGATGATCCGGAAGACATTTCCACAGATGCCGTGAGCTTTCGAAGTCTCTCAAAGATGAGCGTGAAGGAACGGGACGCTGCGATCGCGGCGGGATCGCTTGGGTTGCAATTGAGTGACTGGGTCGAGGCCCGTTTTGCGTTGCCTGATCCAAATTTGCTCGATCTAAGCTATGAAACGAGCCCGGAAGCAGCGGCGAAATCTGTGAGGGATCACTGGGGATTGGGCGAGCGGCCGATCGGAAATCTTATCGGTCTGCTGGAAACGCACGGCGTTCGCGTGTTCTCGCTGTCCGAAAACACAAAGTCCGTTGATGCGTTCTCTTTCTGGCGCGACATCAAACCCTATGTCTTCCTCAATAATTTCAAGACGCCGGAGCACAGCATCTTTGATGCTGCGCATGAGCTCGGCCACTTGGTGATGCACCGGCATGGAGGGCCTCGCGAAGCGAGCAGACAGGTTGAGCGCGAGGCAAACGCATTCGCCTCCGCATTCCTCATGCCGGCGAACGACGTACGCGCCAGAATTCCGCGCTCAATAGATGCGGAGGTGCTTATCAAGGTGAAAGGCCGTTGGCGAGTTTCGGCGATGGCTATGGCCTATAGGCTCCACGTTCTGGGACGATTGTCCGAATGGCAGTACAAGTCGATGTGTATCGAGCTTGGAAAGCGAGGGTATCGAACCCGCGAGCCAATAGGTGTCGAGCGAGAAAGCTCGATAATCTGGAGGAAAGTTCTTGAACAGCTGTGGCAAGAACGAACCACGAAGAATGAAATTGCCCGCGCCCTGTCAATCCCTCTAGATGAATTGGAGGGACTTGTATGGGGCCTGACCGGAGCTCCATCCCCTCCGGTGCGCAATGTGCCGCTCAGCGCCATCAAGTAAGGCGGACCCCTCTGGAAACTAGGCGCCTAGGTTGGTTCCGACTTGTAAGGCGGTTCCTTCTTACTTCATTTTCGACCTATGGCGACCCGGACCCCGCGGCGCCGGAGAGCTACGTGGTCTACGAGGCCGGCAAGTAAGGCCGGCGCAAATGAAAACGGCCGGGCTTCCACCCGGCCGTTTAACCACGGGCGGAGCCGGCCATGACTAGGATGGAGCTACCCTCCCAGTTTTCCAAGCTCTCTACGCGTGATCAGCCGCCACTGACAGCCGCAGACCTCGCGATCGCAATCCGGCAAGGGCAACGCGACATGTTCAGCATGTATCGTTCGATGGATTGCCGCCGACGCTGCGCACGGGTCCTGCGGCTTCGCCATGAACATAATCGCAGCGAACATAGGCGACCGACTACCATCGCTGCGATACATCACGCGGAGATCCCGCTCCCGTTGCATTTGACGGCGAAGTCCGTTGGTAGCGCGCCAAAATGAAGCATCTACGTGTTGGTTGGGGCTTTCCATGCCCTTTGGGGTGAGCACATGGTGCGGCCTTGGCGTACCGTAGAACGAAGCAGACCTCGGATCGCTTCCCCAGAGTGCAACGAGCCACGCTACGAAATCATCAATCTTCGCCATGTCGATGTAGCCAAGGTGGCGCGCCGCCTCTTCTGCATGAGATTGCATCATCTCTCGCGTGATTTCGATCCTTTGTGCCATCGTTCCCCGATCCCCGCTCCCCGCTCCCCTCACCGGTGAGTATCCCTTTGCTTAGAGCCTGCTGGCTCTTCCGCCGGATCCGCGAGATGCTTTTCGCCGATCGCCTGATAGAGGTCGAATAGGGCGGCATGGATACCATGCGCGCGGTGGTAGAAGTCGCTGTCCAGAAGGATAGTGGGATGGGCGAGTAGTTGAGTGGACGTGATTTCGGTCAGCATAGAGGCGACGTGCAGCGCCTCGTGACAACCGTAGGAACCAGGCTTGAATTTCCCCGGGGCCTCGATGCTGGCCTCGTGAAGGGCTGCAAGGCGTTCATGTTCAATATCGGCTGACGATGATGTCATGAGGAAAGCATGTCCTCCAAGAGGCTGGCGAGTTCGGCGCTGCAAAGAATCTCGTCTGGCTCGGCACCATTCTGGCCGTTACCGACCTCAAAGATAAAATCCTTAATTGTTGCCATTCTTTCAATAAAAGAAACAACTTCGTTTGGAGAATTCACCGATAGCCTTGCACGGTCTTCCACTGATTTCCTCATGTGATTTTATTTATAGGAAGCGTCTAATCGTTTGTATTGTCCAGGATTGACGGCTCACTTTTAGTAAATTTATTGGTGAGCGCCGTATAATCACTTTTAGGTGCTCGTAAGGTGAATCGTCCCCTGTTTCCGATGGGGTTTAGTCTCACGAACCTTCCGATTTCTTTGGATGCAATCTTGTGCTCCTTCGCGATTTCGGCAATTTCGGCGCGCTCCTCCAAGAGCCTTCGTTCTTCGGGAGTTAATTGAATGAAGAGTTTCAATATGTCGTCATAGCGACGTTGAGCAATCCAAGCCTCGCGCTCCAATTCTGTTGCGAGGGTGGTCTCGGGTTTGAGGCTTTGCTTTAATATGTGAATGACCTCTTCTTGTAGAGAACGCCCACTCCAGGAAGCTGACTCCATTATCGCGTGTTCGAGGTCGTCATCAAACCCGAGACCGAGGCTTTGGGGTCTCGGAAAATCCAAGCTCTGGGCGAGGCGATGGATAATTTCAGCATTCATCGACCGCCCACTTTCTTGGGCGGCAGCTTTGATCCGATCGCGCATGCCTTCTGGCATTCTAACGATGTACTTGTCTTGGATTTGTGGGGTTCTTTCCGCCATAAGGCTATGAGCCATATAATCAGGCTTGACGCAAGCATGGCTTTGAGCCATAGCATTTATATGGCTCTGAGCCATCATCATGATATCGGAGAAGGTGGCGATGCAGGCCTGTCAAGAAACTGAGAAATTTATCGTGAGAATGCCGTCTGAGCTGCGGGAGCGCCTTCGAGAAGTAGCAAAAGCAAATCGGCGCTCGATGAACGCCGAGGTCGTTTTTCATCTCGAACGAGTAGTCGGACGGTTGGCTGATAAACAAGAGGCTGGCGCCTCAAGAGCGTAGGAACTCAGCGCCAGCCTCTCGGTCACAACCCAGAAAGGTCATATGATGACAACGAACCCTACAATGGAATTGTCGGGGCGTGCAAGCACGTCTTGCGACACTGGATACTTCCTTTCAATGCCCCGGGTTCTGGTCCGGAATTTCGCGTCGAGCCTGGAGGAATATCGCCAACGCGAATTGGCCTGGAAGGCGGCCGTGGCCACGGATGAGGAAGAGACTGCCGCCAAGATCCTCAATGAGCAATTCTTGCGGTTGCTCGCTTTCCCCTGCCTCTCGACAGAGATGCTCGTCAGCAAGGTCGGCACTATTCTGGCCGACGCGGAAATGACCGAATGGCTGGGCAATGATGAAGCAGCCGTGCGCGTGCTCCTGTCTTCATTCCTGTGCGTGAGCGCCGCTGCGGCGAGCGGACCCTATCCGGTTCAGGAAGCCGCCGCCGCTCAGCCGCCGGCCGCGCATTTCGACGAAGGGATCAAGATGGCAATTGACCTTCTCGGCGTTTTGTCGCCGCGGGATGCCACTGTCCAGCGCGTCGCGGACCCGCGAGCGGTTTCCGAGATCATTACCGGTGCCGTGCAGATCCTCGGCGAGGTTGCTTCCGGCCTGTCCTCGGTAAAGAGAGGAGCAGGCGATGAGTGAGGTGATTTCCCGTCGTGGTTTCATGATTGCCGCTGGCGGCGCCGGCCTTTTCCCAGCTAGTGCTGCCGTACCCACGGAAACGGAAGAGGCGCGGTTGCGCGCCTGCATCATCGAAATCCGCGGCATTCTCCAGCGCTGGCACCCTGTTGTCGACGAAGTGCACGACAACCTGTCTTCGAACGACGACGGCACCTTCTTGCTCAGTATCCAAGGCACACGCCGTTTCGAAAAATACAGCGGCGAAGGTGTTTACGAAATCAGCGTCGGTCGCGGCACTATAGCCGTCTATTGGCTCCAGCGAGATGTGCAGCGCCGCATGTCGGATGGCTCCCCGATACCAGGCGGCGAATTCTTTTGGGGCAGGCGCATCATTCATGGGGAATTTGTGGAAGAGGCGACTCGTGTCGGCTGGCCTCGTATCGTTCGAAAACTGGAAGACTGGGAAAGTGGGAGGCCGATTGAATGAACGCGATGCTGGATCCAGACGCGCCCCTGCGCCTTAACCATGCGGCTAAGCTGGCTTTCCCTGATGGTGCTTTGACGGAGAGCGGTCTGCAAACCGAATTCCGCAAGGGCAACCTCGAGTGCGAGCGAATTGCGGGGAAGCTCTTCACCACACTAAACAACATCAAGCGGATGAGGGACAAATGCCGCGAAAGTCAAAAGGCGCGCGGCTCTACCTGCGCAAGCGAAGCGGGCGGCCGACTGTATGGGTCATTCTCGACGGAACAGTTGAGGTCGGCACAGGATGCGGCGAGCACGATCGCAGCGCGGCTGAAGTCCAGCTCCAAGAATACCTAGCGCAGAAGCATAAGCCGCAATGGCGACAGGGCGAGCCGGGACAGGTGGCCGTCGCAGATGTTCTCGCTTTTTACGGCCAAGAACGTGCCCCGCAGCTCGCTCATCCAGAGCTTGTCGGGTTCCACGTCGAGCACCTTCTGCGACACTTCGGCAACAAGGTTTGCTCCGAAATCGACGGATCTTCCTGCCGCGCGTATGTGCGGCGGCGGATGGGCGGGGAAGACGGCCGCCGGGCCGTTACGCAAGGCACTGCAAGGCGCGAACTGGAGACTCTGCAATCTGCTCTCGGCTTCGCCTTCAAGGAAAAGAAGCTTGTGCTCCCGGTTTTCGTGACCTTGCCCGACAGGGCGCCACCGCGCGAACGCTGGTTGGAGCGTTCCGAGGCGGCGCGACTTCTGGCCGCTGCGCTGGGGATCGTGCCGACAGCAAGTGATGTCGTGAGTCGCGCGCCCGTGAAATGGGGGCGGATGTTTCGGCCCACCTATCACGTCGCGCGCTTCATTCTCATCGCCCTGTATACCGGCACGCGGCACGAGGCCATCTTGGCCTTACGCTGGGGTGTCAATTCCGGCGGCGGCTGGTTCGATCTCGATCGCGGGATCATGTACCGGCGAGGGCAGGGGCAGAAGCAAACGAGCAAGCGCCGGCCGCCCGTTCCCATTCCCGAAAACCTCGCTCCGCATGTGCGCCGCTGGCGGAAACTGACGGTCAACGGGCCGGTCGAGTATCACGGCCGATTGATTAAGAAAGAACGGAAAGCCTTTGACCGCGCCACGGATCTCGCCGGCCTCGGCGATGACGTGACGCCGCATATCCTGCGTCACACCTGCGCGACGTGGATGCTTCAGCGCGGGGTGCCAATTTGGGAAGTCGCCGGCTTCCTCGGCGCTTCGGAAAAGGTGATCCGAGACACCTATGGCCATCATTCTCCCAAGCACCTGGAGGCCGCAAAAAGGCGGTTTAATGGGCAAAGCTTGGGCCAAGGAAACTGAGAGGGATTACTTATGACTACGCTATTCGCGCAAACCCCTGAGGGGTCGAGGGTTCGGATGGTGGGCGTGACAGGGATTGAACCTGTGACCCCTACGATGTCAACGTAGTGCTCTCCCGCTGAGCTACACGCCCATCCGATGAGGGGCATAGACCACAAAACCGTGAGGCGCGTCAATAGCTTTTTGAAGCTTTTTTTACAGGCCGATTTTGCGGTCTTTTCCGGGGGTTAGGCCGCCAGCATCTTGTTGACTTCTTCCACGAGATCGCGCAGGTGGAACGGTTTTGACAGAACCTTGGCGTCCTTCGGGGCCTTGGAATCCGGGTTGAGCGCCACGGCGGCGAAACCGGTGATGAACATGACCTTCAGGTCCGGGTCCAGCTCGGTCGCACGGCGGGCAAGCTCGATGCCGTCCATCTCCGGCATCACGATGTCGGTGAGCAGCAGCGAGAAGGGTTCTTCGCGAAGCCGGTCATAGGCGCTGGCGCCGTTGTCGTAGGACAACACCTGGTAGCCCGCCTTTTCGAGCGCCTTCACGAGGAACCGGCGCATATCGTTGTCGTCTTCTGCGAGGAGAATCTTGGGTGTCATGGAGTTCGGGAACCGTTGCTAAGGTTGTCTGCCCGCGGACGGGCGGTTCTGTTACAAGAGCGTATTCCGGTAAATATCCGGTGAATGGGTAAGGGCAAGCCCTTATCCCTCGTTTCTCAGTATGGACAGGCAGGGTGCCCGCTGGCAACATGGCGGATGCAATGACTTGACGGCATGGTAAAGGACAACAATGGCGGAGGCTCTCAGCGAAAACAGCCACTTCGAAGTGCTGGAACCGGTTTCGCAGAGCGTGCCACTCGTCTTCAATTCCCCCCATAGCGGGCGACGTTATCCACAGGGCTTCCTGGCGCAGTCGCGTCTCGACGCGCTCGGCATCCGCCGCTCGGAAGACCATTATGTCGACGAGCTGTTCTCGGTCGCGCCGGCACTCGGCGCGCCGATGCTGATCGCGCATTTCCCGCGAGCCTGGCTCGACGTCAACCGCGAGCCCTATGAGCTCGATCCGCGCATGTTCGACGGCGCGCTGCCCGCTTATGCCAACATCAATTCGATACGGGTCGCCGGCGGGCTCGGCACCGTGCCGCGGGTCGTCGCCGAGAATATGGAGATCTACCGCCAGCGCTTTCCCGTGGAGGAGGCGCTGGAGCGGGTGGAGACGGTCTACAAGCCGTATCATGCGTGCCTTCGCCGCCTCGTCGTGCGCACCCATGTCGCCTTCGGCTTCTCGGTGCTCATCGATTGCCATTCCATGCCCGGCAATATCCGCGTGTCCGGCACGGGCATGCGGCCGGACTTCATCATCGGCGACCGGTACGGCACCAGCGCCTCGGGCGAGCTTTCGCGCACCGCGATGCGGCTTCTGGAGGACATGGGTTTTTGCGTGGTGCGCAACAAGCCCTATGCGGGCGGCTTCATCACCGAGCACTATGGCCGGCCGGCCAAGGGGCTGCATGCCTTGCAGATCGAGGTGAACCGCAGCCTGTATGTCGATGAGACGACGCTGGCCAAGCGGCCGGACTTCGCGGTGCTGCAAACGGCGATCTCGTCCTTCCTGCAGGACTTTTCCGACCATGTGGAGGAATATGCCGTCGACCGGGCGCTTGCCGCGGAATAGGCGGCCTTCCGTCAAAAAAAACCGCGCTTGAGGCGCGGCTAAGTCTAGGGAGGAAACACCCAAGGAGGGTATTTACAGCCACGAGTGACTGTAAGGAAATAATAATATTGCGCTGCACAATTGTCAAGCGCAGCAGACGTGCAAATTTGCGGCCCGTCGCGCAATTTTCTTAAAGCCCTCCGCGCGCGGGCGTGCGCGTCAATCCGGTTTCGTTTTGCGCGGCGATACAGTAAGGAAGGCGGTCTGCAGCCTCCGAGAGATCCCCATGTTGCCTGATCGCGCCTTCTTCGACCGTCTTGCCGATGCCGCCGGCAGAGAAACCCTGCCGCGCTTTCGCGCCGGCGCCGATGTCGTCAACAAGGAGGCCGCCGGCTTCGATCCCGTGACGGAGGGCGACCGGGCGGCGGAACTGGCCATTCGCGCCCTGATCGAAGAGCATTTCCCTGAACACGGCATCCTCGGCGAGGAGCACGGCTCGGTCGGCCTCGACCGCGAATATGTCTGGGTCATCGACCCGATCGACGGCACGCGCGCCTTCATTTCCGGCGTGCCGGTCTGGGGCACGCTGATCGGCCTCTACCGCAACGGCGAGGCTGTCATGGGGCTGATCGACCAGCCGTTCACCCGCGAGCGCTATTTCGCCGACGGCAAGGTGTCCCATTATGCCGGGCCGGACGGCAGCAAGGCGCTGACGACGCGGCCGTGCGACAGCCTGTCGGACGCAATCCTCTTCACCACCTCGCCGCATCTCTTCACGGAAAGCCGCAAGACGCGGTTCGAGGCGGTGCAAGACAAGGTTCGGCTCTTCCGCTACGGCGTGGATTGCTACGCCTATGCGCTGCTCGCCGCCGGCCATATCGACCTCGTCGTCGAATGCGGGCTGAAGCCCTATGATGTCGGCGGCCTCATTCCCGTCATCGAGCAGGCGGGCGGTATCATCACCGCCTGGGACGGCGGTCCGGCGGAAATGGGTGGCGAGATCATCGCGGCCGGCAGCCGCAAGGTCTATGACGAGGCGATGGCGCTGTTGAAGGCTTGAGGGCCGCGCTCAGGCGCCGAGGCTGGTCTGCTCGGCGTCGCTCCCCGGAATGAAGGCGTCGATCGCCGCCAGCGCCTGCGCGCGGTAGCGGTCGGCCTCCTGGAACAGTTCGTGGCGCGCGCCGTCGATCTCGATGAGGCGGGCGGCGCGGAAGATGCGTGCGAGATCGCCGATCGCCTTGCGCGGCACGAGGGCATCGCGCGTCGGGCACAAAAGCAGGGTGGGGATGCGAATGCGCGTCAGGTGGTCCTGATGCGTCACGCGCGCCATGGTCCTCAGCGTCTCGTTCAGCCAGCGGGCGGAGGGCCAGCTTATCGAAAGCTCCGGATGCTCGGCGAAGATCGCGGCATTGCGGGCAAAGCGTCGCTGGTCCGACGTCACGATGTTGTGCGCGAAGTCGAGCGGCGGATCGCCCTTGCGGAACGTGCGCCTGCCGAGGCCGAAAAGCGTGGCGAGGCGGGCGATGAGGGTGATCTTGCGCTGGCTCATCGACTGGCCGGCAAGCGCGATGAAGGGGGCGGCGAGCACCATGCGCTCGATGCGGTTTTCGAGCAGCGGCGCCTGGGAAAGGGCGACGAGCGCACCGGTCGAATGGGCGACGATGAAGAAGGGCAGGCGCGCGTCCGGCAGCACGATCTTCTCCAGGAAGAGCGAGAGATCGGCCTCGTATTCGGCAAACCGCGTCATGTGGCCGGTGCGGCTGCCCGCTATCAGCCGGTCGGAGCCGGCCTGACCGCGCCAGTCGAAGGTGGCGACCCAGAGGCCGCGGGCGGTGAGGTCGTTGATCGTCTCGAAATATTTCTCGATGCATTCGCTGCGGCCCTGCAGGAGCACGACCGTGCCCTTGGCCTCGCGTGCCGTCGAGCGGAACACCGCATAGCGGATCTTCACGCCGCCGCTGCCGTCCAGGAAGCCGGCGAAATGGTTCTCGGGGACGGGATTGTCGGCGGTGGCGTGGAGGATGGCATCCATGGCGCAGGCGGGTCTCGGCGGGCCTCGATGATCGATGGATAGGCGCTGGCGCCGGTGCCGTCAAAGAAAAAAGCCGGCTGCATGTGGCAACGGGGGTGGCGACACATGCAGTCCGGCGTAATTTGACCGGGAAGGAAGGGACGTTACACCCCGGTCGTCAGAAGTTTTCGCTTCCGATGCTGCCGTTCTAGCAGGACCAATCTGAACGCTGTCCGAAGCCGCCGTTCATCCGCCGTTCATCTGGAAAATTCTGCGGGCCTTGCGCTTTCGCCCGCCTGACACCCCTTGAACGGCCGAAAATCCATTCCCATCTCATCGTCACGGGCGCCGAAAGGGTCCGTCGAGGTTTCCGTCGCCAGAATGGGGCGGAGGCCGGTTGAACCGGGCTGCACCTTTGGGAATCGGGTGCCACCCTCAGAAGATCGCAACCGTTGCTCTAAAGGAGGACACCATGCGTCACGTCGATTTCTCCCCCCTCTATCGTTCCACCGTCGGCTTCGACCGTCTCTTCACCATGCTCGACAGTCTCGGCCAGCCCGATCAGGCCCAGAGCTATCCGCCCTACAACATCGAGCGCACCGGCGAGAACACCTACCGCATCACCATGGCGGTGGCGGGTTTCGACGAGAGCGAACTCTCCATCGAGGCGCGCGAACACGCGCTGACGGTCAAGGGCGAGAAGAAGGACGAAGCGGCCGAGGACAGCCAGTTTCTCTATCGCGGCATCGCCAAGCGCGCCTTCGAGCGCCGTTTCCAGCTCGCCGATCATGTGGAAGTGCGCGCCGCCTCGCTGAAGAACGGCCTTCTCCACATCGATCTCCTGCGCGAGATCCCGGAAGCCGCCAAGCCGCGGCGTATCGAGATCGCGGCCGTCCAGCGCGACGCCAAGCAGATCGAAGCGCAGACCAACTGATCGTCGGCCTACGTCGGGAATGAAGAAGGGCGGTGCCGCAGGGCACCGCCTTTTTTGGTGTCAAAGCGCCGAGAGGAAGGCGTCGACGTCCTCTTCGGTCGTTGCGAAGCTGGTGACGAGGCGGATGAGGGTTTCGTCCGCGCGCATGGTCGCCTTCAGCCCGGGGCCGGCTGGCCAGTCGTAGAAGACGGCGTCCTTGTCCTTCAGGGCCGCCATGGCATCGTTGCGGATGATGGCGAAGAGTTCGTTCGAGCCGGTCGGCCAGGCGAGGCGGGCCGTGTGCGACACGGCGAAGCCGGCCGCAAGGCGCGCCGCCATGGCGTTGGAATGGCGGGCGAGGGTGAGCCAGAGCCCGTCCTTGAAATAGGCGTCGAACTGGGCGGCGATGAAGCGGGACTTGGAGAACAACTGGGCCGAGCGCTTGCGCAGGAAGTGCATCTGCTGCGCCTTGCCGGGATCGAACAGCACCAGCGCCTCGGCGCACCAGCAACCGTTCTTCGTGCCGCCGAAGGAAAGGATGTCGACGCCGCGCTTCCAGGTCATCTCCGCCGGCGTCGTGCCAAGGTGGGCAAGCGCGTTGGCGAAGCGGGCGCCGTCCATGTGCAGCGGCAGGTTGGCCGCCTTCGTGACGGCCGAAAGGGCGGCGATCTCGTCGAGCGTATAGGCGGTGCCGGCTTCGGTTGCCTGGGTGATGGTGACGGCCATCGGCTGCCCGCCATGCACGAAATCCGGCGGGAAGCGGCCGATGGCGGCGGCAAGGGCGTCGGGGGAGAGCTTGCCGGCAGGCCCGTCGATCGGCACCAGCTTGGAGCCGGCGGCGAAGAATTCCGGCGCGTTGCATTCATCGACATTCACATGGGCTTCGCGGTGGCAGAAGACCTGGCCGCCGGGGCGGTTGAAGCTGGCGAGCGCCAGGGAGTTGGCCGCCGTGCCCGTGCCGACGAAGAAGACGGCGACGTCGCGCTCGAAAATCTCTGAAAAGGTCTTTTCCACACGCTTGTCGAGGTCGCCGGTGCCATAGGCCGAGGCGAAGCCGCCGGCTGCCGTCACGAGGCTCTGTGCAATGTCGGGATGGGCGCCGGCCCAGTTGTCGGAGGCGAAAAACATGTGGTTTCCAGTGCGAATATGGCTGCGGGAGGACCATAATGGAGAAATGAGGGCGATCAATCGCCGAAAACGGCGGAAAGTGCCATCCTCCTGGAGAATGAAAGGAATGGAAACAATGTGCCGGGCGCCGGTAATTTAATTTCAAGCTTGCGGCAAGACGGGCAATTTTTCTTCATGAGGTGGTGATTATTTGGCATGATGGCCTTGCGGGCGGGGGGTGTTTCTGGCATAGAGCCCATGAAATAGGACAGTCTTGCTGTCCTATTTCGGTCAAGAGACCGAAGAGGCGCCTTCCGCGACCGCGGAGACAGCCGAAGACGGCGCCGGGCGAGGGAGGGTCGCTCCCCATGCAAGCCCGGCCGCCCTGACGGTCACGACGATCACTTCCGGCCGGCCGTCGCTTTGCGGCCGCACCGGGTTCAGGAAGCAACCGCTCGCGAGGCCCCGTCCAAGGCAAGGGGTCGCACGGGCGAAAGCGGCTGCCCGGATGGGCGCCAGGAGGAAGAAGATGATGGTGAAGACCCAAGCACATGATTTGCGGCAGTTCCGGGCGCAGGCGACTGCGACGGGCGCCACGACACGCGCTTCCAAACCGGGCCTGCCGAAAAAACAGGGACTCTATGATCCGCGCAATGAACACGATGCCTGCGGCGTCGGCTTCGTGGCGCATCTGAAAGGCAAGAAATCGCACCAGATCGTCAAGGACGGGCTCTTCATGCTCGAAAACCTGACGCATCGCGGCGCTGTCGGCGCGGATCCGCTGATGGGCGACGGTGCGGGCATTCTCGTCCAGATTCCGGACCGCTTCTTCCGCGAGGAGATGGCCAAGCAGGGCATCACGCTGCCGAAGGCAGGCGAATATGCCGTTGGCCACATCTTCATGCCGCAGGATGAGAAGCTCATCGATTATTTCAAGAAGGTCATCGGGGATGTCGTGGCCGAAGAGGGGCAGGTCCTCATCGGCTTCCGCGACGTGCCGGTCGACAATTCCTCGCTCTCCAAGGCTCCCGAGATCGCCGCCACCGAGCCGCGGCACGTCCAGGTGTTCATCGGCGCGGGCCGCGAGGCCGCCACGAACGGCGAGTTCGAGCGCCGCCTCTTCACGCTGCGCAAGGTGATCTCCAACCGCATCTATGACGAATACGAGGGAGAGGAGAGCAGCTTCTACCCGGTGTCGCTCTCCTCGACGACCATCGTCTACAAGGGCATGTTCCTCGCCTATCAGGTGGGCGCCTATTACAAGGACCTTGCCGATCCGCGCTTCGAATCGGCGGTCGCCCTCGTGCACCAGCGCTTCTCCACCAACACCTTCCCGTCGTGGAAGCTGGCGCACCCCTATCGCATGGTCGCCCATAACGGCGAGATCAACACGCTGCGCGGCAACGTCAACTGGATGGCGGCCCGCCAGGCCTCCGTTTCCTCGCCGCTGTTCGGCGAGGATATCACCAAGCTCTGGCCGATCTCCTATGAGGGCCAGTCGGACACGGCCTGTTTCGACAACGCGCTCGAATTTTTGGTGCGCGGCGGTTACTCCATGGCCCATGCGGTCATGATGCTGATCCCCGAGGCCTGGGCCGGCAACCAGCTGATGGGCCAGGAGCGCAAGGCGTTCTACGAATACCACGCCGCGCTGATGGAGCCGTGGGACGGCCCGGCGGCCGTCGCCTTCACCGACGGCAGGCAGATCGGCGCGACGCTCGACCGCAACGGCCTGCGCCCGGCGCGCTACCTCGTCACCGATGACGACCGCGTCATCCTCGCCTCCGAGGCCGGCACGCTGCCGGTCAAGGAAGAGAGCATCATCAAGAAGTGGCGCCTCCAGCCCGGCAAGATGCTGCTCATCGACATGGAAGAGGGCCGCATCATCTCCGACGAGGAGGTGAAGTCCGCGCTCGCCACCAAGCATCCCTACCGGGAATGGCTCGACAACACCCAGATCATCCTGGAAGATCTCGGCCCGGTCGAGCCGCGGGCGCTACGCCGCGACGTGTCGCTGCGTGATCGCCAGCAGGCCTTCGGCTATACGCAGGAGGATACCCGCCTCTTGATGTCGCCAATGGCGACGACGGGGCAGGAGGCAATCGGCTCCATGGGAACGGACACGCCGATCTCGGCCATGTCCGACAAGACCAAGCTGCTCTACACCTATTTCAAGCAGAACTTCGCGCAGGTGACGAACCCGCCCATCGACCCGATCCGCGAGGAACTGGTCATGAGCCTCGTCTCCTTCATCGGCCCGCGCCCGAACATCCTCGATCACGGCGGCGCGGCCAAGGCCAAGCGCATGGAGGTCCGTCAGCCGATCCTTACTAATGGCGACCTGGAGAAGATCCGCTCCATCGGCCATGTCGAGGACCGCTTCGACACCAAGACGCTCGACTTCACCTATGACGTCTCGCGCGGCGCCGACGGCATGCCGGAAATGCTCGACCGGCTGTGCGAGCGCGCCGAGCAGGCCGTCACCAGCGGCTACAACATCATCGTGCTCTCCGACCGCCAGATCGGTCCGGATCGCGTGGCGATCCCGGCGCTGCTGGCGACCGCCGCCGTGCACCATCACCTGATCCGCAAGGGGCTTCGCACCTCGGTCGGCCTCGTCGTGGAGACCGGCGAGCCGCGCGAAGTGCACCATTTCTGCCTTCTGGCCGGTTACGGCGCGGAAGCGATCAACCCCTATCTCGCCTTCGACACGCTCACCGACATGCACAAGCGCGGCGAGTTCCCGAAGGAAGTGGATGCGGAGGAGATCGTCTACCGTTACATCAAGGCGATCGGCAAGGGCATCCTGAAGGTCATGTCCAAGATGGGCATCTCGACCTACCAGTCCTATTGCGGCGCGCAGATCTTCGACGCCATCGGCCTTTCCTCCGAACTGGTCGACAAGTATTTCTTCGGCACGGCGACGACCATCGAGGGCATCGACCTCAATGCCATCGCCAAGGAGACCTTCAACCGCCACAAGGCCGCCTTCGGGCGGGATCCGCTGCTCGCCAACACGCTGGATATCGGCGGCGAATACGCCTACCGCATGCGCGGCGAAGACCATGCATGGACGCCGGACGTCATTGCCTCGCTGCAGCATGCGGTGCGCGGCAACGCGGCCGACCGCTACAAGGAGTTCGCCGAAATGGTGAACGCCTCGGCGCTGCGCATGAACACCATCCGCGGCCTGTTCTCCATCCGGCCGGCGGAAGCGGCCGGCCGCAAGCCGATCTCCATCGACGAGGTCGAGCCGGCGGTCGATATCGTCAAGCGCTTCTCGACGGGCGCCATGTCCTTCGGCTCGATCTCCCGCGAGGCGCACACGACGCTTGCCGTCGCCATGAACCGGATCGGCGGCAAGTCGAATACCGGCGAGGGCGGCGAGGAGGCCGACCGCTACCTGCCGCTGCCGGACGGTTCCGCCAACCCGGAGCGCTCCGCGATCAAGCAGATCGCATCCGGCCGCTTCGGCGTGACGACGGAATACCTCGTCAATGCGGATATGCTGCAGATCAAGGTTGCGCAGGGCGCCAAGCCCGGCGAGGGCGGGCAGTTGCCGGGCCACAAGGTGGATGCGACGGTCGCCAAGACTCGTCACTCGACGCCCGGCGTCGGCCTCATCTCGCCGCCGCCGCACCACGACATCTACTCGATCGAGGATCTGGCGCAGCTCATCTACGACCTGAAGAACGTCAATCCCGAGGCGGATGTCTCGGTCAAGCTCGTCTCGGAAGTCGGCGTCGGCACGGTCGCCGCCGGTGTCGCCAAGGCGCGTGCGGACCACATCACCGTCTCCGGCTTCGACGGCGGCACGGGCGCTTCGCCGCTCACCTCGCTGAAGCATGCCGGCAGTCCCTGGGAAATCGGTCTTGCCGAGACGCATCAGACGCTGGTGCTCAACAAGCTGCGCTCGCGCATCGCGCTGCAGGTCGACGGCGGCCTGAAGACGGGCCGCGACGTCGTCATCGGCGCGCTGCTCGGGGCGGACGAGTTCGGCTTCGCCACCGCGCCGCTCATCGCGGCGGGCTGCATCATGATGCGCAAGTGCCACCTCAACACCTGTCCGGTTGGGGTTGCCACGCAGGATCCGGTCCTGCGCAAGCGCTTCAAGGGCGCGCCGGAGCATGTCATCAACTACTTCTTCTTCGTCGCCGAAGAGGTGCGCGAAATCCTGGCCTCGCTCGGCGTTCGCTCGCTGAACGAGATCATCGGCGCCTCCGAGCTTCTGGAGAAGGAGAAGATGATCTCGCACTGGAAGGCCAATGGCCTCGACTTCTCCCGCATCTTCCACAAGGTGGATGCGCCGAAGGAGGCGACCTACTGGACCGAGCGCCAGAACCACCCGATCGTGGATATCCTCGACCGCAAGCTGATCGAGGAGGCCAGGCCCGCGCTCGACAAGAAGACGCCCGTCGCCTTCGAGGTCGATATCAAGAACGTCGACCGTTCGGCCGGCGCGATGCTCTCGGGCGCCGTCGCCAAGCGCTACGGCTTCAAGGGGCTGAAGGACGACACGATCTCGGTGAAGCTCAACGGTACGGCGGGCCAGTCCTTCGGCGCCTTCCTTGCCCGCGGCATCACCTTCGATCTCGTCGGCGCCGGCAACGACTATGTCGGCAAGGGGCTTTCGGGCGGCCGCATCGTCGTGCGCCCGCCGGAAGGCAACCGCGCGGTGCCGCACGAATCGATCATCGTCGGCAACACCGTGCTCTACGGCGCGATTTCCGGTGAGTGCTACTTCAACGGCGTCGCCGGCGAGCGCTTCGCCGTGCGCAACTCCGGTGCCATTGCCGTCGTCGAGGGCGTGGGCGACCATGGCTGCGAATACATGACGGGCGGCGTCGTGGTCGTCATCGGCCAGACGGGGCGGAACTTCGCGGCCGGCATGTCGGGCGGCGTCGCCTATGTGCTGGACGAGGCCGGCGATTTCGCCCGTCGCTGCAACATGGCGATGGTCGAACTCGAGCCGGTGCCGGAAGAGGACGACATGCTGGAGAAGCTGCACCACCATGGCGGCGACCTCATGCACAAGGGCATGGTCGACGTCTCCGGCGACATGACGCGCCACGACGAGGAGCGGCTCTACCAGCTCGTCTCCAACCACCTGCACTATACGGGTTCGCCGCGGGCCCGGGAGATCCTCGACAAATGGGCCGAGTATCGTCCGAAATTCCGCAAGGTGATGCCGGTCGAGTACCGCCGCGCGCTCGAAGAGATGGAGCGCATGAGGATGGGGGTAGCTGCCGAGTGAGGCAGCGGTAGAAAAGCCCCTCATCCGCCTGCCGGCACCTTTTCCGCGTGGATGGAGAAGGGTGTGTGGCAAGGCGGTGCGACATCTGCCTTCTCCCCGCTTGCGGGGAGAAGGTCGCGGCAGCGGGATGAGGGGCGACCCCGGTCCACGCCTGCCGCGGGCAGTCACCTTTGGCGCCCGAGGCGCTCGTCGAAACGTTATAAGATTCAGGATATCACAATGGGCAAGGTTACTGGTTTCATGGAAATCGACCGGCAGGTGATGAAGTATCAGCCGGCTTCCGACCGCATCCGCCATTTTCGCGAATTCACCATCCCCATGTCGGACCCCGAGGTCCAGAAGCAGGCCGCACGCTGCATGGACTGCGGCATTCCCTATTGCCATGGCCCGACCGGTTGTCCGGTCCATAACCAGATCCCGGACTGGAACGACCTCGTCTACAACGGCAACTGGGAAGACGCGATCCGCAACCTGCATTCGACCAACAACTTCCCCGAATTCACCGGCCGCGTCTGCCCCGCCCCGTGCGAGGAGGCGTGCACGCTGAACCTCGAGGACATGCCGGTCTCCATCAAGACGGTCGAGCAGGCGATCGCCGACAAGGCCTATGAGATGGGCTATATCGTGCCGCAGCCGGCGACGATGAAGACGGGCAAGAAGGTCGCGGTCATCGGCTCCGGTCCGGCCGGCATGGCGGCTGCCCAGCAGCTTGCCCGCGCCGGCCACGAGGTCCACCTCTACGAGCGCGAATCCAAGGCCGGCGGCCTGTTGCGCTACGGCATCCCGGACTTCAAGATGGAGAAGAACTTCATCGACCGCCGCGTCGACCAGATGCGCGGCGAGGGCGTGACCTTCCACTACGGCGTCAATGTCGGCGTCGACAAGCCGATGGACGAAATGCTCGCCGAGCATGACGCCGTGCTCTATTGCGGCGGCTCGGAAACCCCGCGCGATGCCGGCATCCCGGGCGTCGACTTTGCCGGCGTGCACGATGCCATGCCCTATCTCGTGCAGCAGAACCGCCGCGTCGGCCGGGAAAACATCGACAGCGTCGGCTGGCCGTCGGAGCCGATCCTTGCCGGTGGCAAGCACATCGTCGTCGTCGGCGGCGGTGACACGGCGTCGGACTGCGTCGGCACCGCCTTCCGCCAGGGCGCGGTGAAGGTCACCCAGCTCGACATCCGCCCGCAGCCGCCGGAAAAGGAGGACAAGCTCGCCGTCTGGCCGTTCTGGGCGACGAAGATGCGCACCTCCTCTTCGCAGGCCGAGGGCGCCGTGCGCGAGTTCCAGGTCGGCACGCTCGAATTCGTCGGCGACGAGGACGGCGTGCTGACGGGCGTGAAGTGCTGCCAGGTGGACGATCGCCGCAAGCCGATACCCGGCACGGAATTCATCATCAAGGCGGATCTCGCCTTCATCGCCATCGGCTTCCGCGGTCCGTTCACGAATAGCGTACTGAAGGATCTTGGCGACAAGCTCGCGATCAACACCGACAAGCGCGGCTCCTCGAACGTCATCGCCAACGAGCGCGACTACAAGACCTCGGTCGACAAGCTCTGGACGGCGGGCGACGTGCGCCGCGGCCAGTCGCTGGTCGTCTGGGCGATCCGCGAAGGCCGCCAGGCCGCCCGGGCCATCGACGAGGCCCTGATGGGCTCGACCACGCTGCCGCGCTGAGATTGCCGGAAATGACGAAAGGGCGCGCCGGGAAACCGGCGCGCCCTTTGTCGTTTTGAATGCCCCTCATCCCGCTGCCGCGACCTTCTCCCCGCAAGCGGGGAGAAGGGACCTTGTTGCGCAGTGCTGCCCCGATCAGGGCAAGGCATCGCCCCATCCTCCTTCTCTCCGCTCGCGGGGAGAAGGTCGCGGCAGCGGGATGAGGGGCCGGGCCTGCCTCAGACGAAGAGGAAATCCGATGCCGAGAGGTCGGCGAGCTTGATGTCTTCCAAGCGCAGCTCGCTCTGGCCGAAATCGAACACCACGTCCTTGCCGCCATCGGCCGTGCGGGCGATGTCCGTCAGGTCGGCGAAGCTCGAAACGCCGAGGCTTTTCGCAATCTCGATCTTGTCGAAGTTCGTCTGGAAGTCCTCGATCTCGGTCTTGCCGGTCTTGAAGACGAAGGTGTCGCGGCCCGCGCCGCCTTCCAGTTCGTTGTTGCCGGAGCCGCCGTCCAGGCGGTCGTTGCCGGAGCCGCCCTCGAGGTCGTCGTTGCCCGAACCGCCGTAGAGCTTGTCGTTGCCGGAACCGCCCTCCAGATCGTCATGGCCGGAGCCGCCCCAGATCTTGTCGTTGCCGGCATCGCCCGAAAGCTTGTCGTTGCCGCCATGGCCGGAGATCCGGTCATTGCCGTCGCCGCCGGAGATGGTGTTGGCCTTGCCGTTACCGTTCAGCACGTTATCGCCGGAGAGCGGGTCCTTCGGCTCGTCGGTGTCGACGGCCTTGAAGGAGAAGTGGCTTTCCTTGAGGCTGGAGAGCTTGGTGTCCTCGAGCGTCAGTGTGTTGCCGTCGCCGAAGTCGAAGCGAACGTCCTCGCCGCCGTCGACGGTCTTGGCGATCGCTTTCAGTTCGGCAAAGCTCTTCACGCCGAGCGCGCTGTCGATGACGATCTTGTCGGCGCTCGTGGAGAAATCGTCGATCTCGTCGCGGCCGGCGGAGAAGACGAAGGTGTCGCGGCCGGAGCCGCCGGTCAGTTCGTCGTTGCCGGTGCCGCCCTGCAGCCAGTCGTTGCCGGCGCCGCCTTCCAGGTCGTCATTGCCGCCGTAGCCGAAGAGCTTGTCGTTGCCGCCCTTGCCGTAGATGTCGTCCGCCGTGGACTTGCCCTTGAGCGTGTTGGCGGTGGAGGTGCCGGTGATCTTAACCATGAGAAATGTCCTTGTTCGATTGGGAGGTCAATGAGGTGGAGAAGGGGCGGGATCAGTCTTCGCGCTCGAGGCGCAGGATCTCACCGGTGTAGCTGTCGATCCTGGCTTCGCTCGTCACGTTCTTCGCGTCGACGACCTTCGCCTCGAAATGGCCGTCGTCCATCTCGATCTCGTGGATGACGTAACCCTTGGCCGAAAGCTCGGTGGCGACCTGCTCCAGTGTCTTGCGCACGGGGGCGGTGGTTGTTTCGGCAAGGGCCGGCCCGGCGAGGGCGAGGAGGCCGGCGGCGAGAAGACCGGTCGTGATGAGGCGCATGGCGAAGTCCTTTCCTGTCGTTGTGGGGAGAGGTTTCGCACAGGCCGCCTGTTGCTTGCCTGACAGGCGCTGTCAGCGATTTGTCAGCTTGATGCGCGTATAGGTAGGCCCATGATCAAGAAGATACTGACCCCCTTTCCGCTGGCGCTCGCCTTGTTCGTCGCCCTCTCCGTTGCCCCGCCGATGGGCGCGCAGGCGGATGACGACGACGATGCGGTGGAGCACGAGGAAGCCCGCCGCGCCCTCGAGCAAGGCCTCGTGCGCCCGCTCGAAGAAATCATCCAGGAGGCGCGCAAGCATGTCGAGGGCGACCTTATCGAAGTCGAGCTTGAGCGCGAGAATGATCGCTATATATATGAGCTGGAATTCATCCAGCCGTCCGGCCAGATCATCGAGCTGCAGCTCGATGCCAAGACGATGGCGATCGTAGAGGACGACGACGACTGATGCGCCTGCTTCTGGTCGAGGACGATGCCCGCATCGCGGCCGATGTTTCCACCGTGCTGACGGGGGCCGGCTACACCGTCGAGACCGCCTCGGACGGCAAGGAGGCCTGGTTCCTCGGCGACACCGAGGACTACGACCTCATCATCCTCGATCTCGGCCTGCCCAGCATGGACGGCATGTCGCTCCTCAAGCGCTGGCGCGCCAACGGCCGGCACATGCCGGTGCTGGTGTTGACGGCCCGCGGAAGCTGGGCCGAGCGCGTCGAGGGCATCGATGCGGGGGCGGACGACTACCTGCCCAAGCCCTTCCAGTTCGAGGAACTGCTCGCCCGCGCCCGCGCGCTGATCCGCCGCTCCGTCGGTCATGGCGCGGCGACCATTGCCGTCGGCGCTGTCACCATCGATACGCGGGCCATGCGCGTCAGCGTCAACGGCGTGCCGCAGTCGCTGACGCCGCTGGAATACCGGCTCGTCAGCTATCTCGGCCACCATCGCGACCGTATCGTGCCGCCGACCGAGTTGCAGGAACATCTTTACGGCGACGATTTCTCGCGCGATGCCAATGCGCTGGAGGCGCTTGTCGCGCGGCTGCGCAAGAAGCTCGGGGCCGTCGCCATCGGCACGCGGCGGGGCTTCGGCTACTATATGGGCGAGACCGCGCCGTGACGCGCCGCTCGCTGCGCCTTCGCCTGGCGCTTGCCGGCGCCGCTTCCATCATCGCCGCCCTCGTGGCGGCGTTCTTCGTTCTGTCGACGCTGTTCGAGCGGCATGTGGAGCGCCGCATCGCCGCCGAACTGGTGCTGCACCTCAACCAGGTGATCGCCGGCCTTGCCGAGCAGCCGGGCACCAGCCTGCATCTCGTCAAGCCGCCGGTCGATCCGCGTTTCGACCGGCCGCTTTCCGGACTCTATTGGCAGATCGAGGGCGAGGGAGAGCGCCTGCGCTCACGCTCGCTCTGGGACGACGTGCTGGCTTTGCCGGATATCCCGGCCGGCGGCGTCCATACGGCGACGATCAGGGGGCCGGGCGATGCGCCGCTGCTGCTCGTCGAGCGCGAGGTGGTGACCAGCGAGCGGGCCGGGGCGCTGCCCTTGCGCGTCGCCGTCGCCATCGACCGCACGGACATTTCCCGCGCGACGGACGAGTTCGAAGGGGATCTCCTGCCCTACTTGCAGGCGCTCGCCGTGCTCCTGCTGGCGGCAAGCTTCGTGCAGATCGTCGTCGGCCTCCGCCCGCTCGCGACGCTGACGGAACGCCTTTCGGCCATCCGCGCCGGCAAGGCGGAACGGCTCGGCACCGATTTTCCGGACGAGGTGCTGCCGCTCACCGGCGAGGTGGACGCCCTCCTGCAATCGCGCGAAAACCAGTTGCGCAAGGCGCGCGAGCGGGCGGCCGACCTTGCCCACGGGTTCAAGACGCCGCTGCAGATCCTCTCGGGCGACGTGCTGCGCCTGCGCGAACGGGACGAGGAGGATGTCGCCCGCGATATCGAGGCGATCATCCTGCGCATGCGTCGCCATGTCGATCACGAGATGGCCCGCGCACGCCAGGCGGAGCGTGGGCATACGGCGCGCAGCGATCTCGCCCGCGTCGCCGCGCAGGTCGTCGGTGTCGTCTCGCGCACGCCGGCCGGCGGGGATCTCGACTGGCTGCAGGAGATCGAGCCGGGCCTCCTCTTGCGTATCGATGCGGAGGACCTTGCCGAGATCCTCGGCAGTCTTGCGGAAAACGCCGCCCGCTATGCCAGGACCACTGTCGGCATCCTGGCCCGGGCGGAGGGCGCGGCGGCGGTTATCGAGGTTGTCGACGACGGGCCGGGCATTCCCGAAGGCGAGATCGAATTCGTGTTGAAGCGCGGCGGCCGTCTCGATATGACCAGCGAGGGCGCTGGATTGGGGCTGGCCATTGCCGAGAGCTTCGTCGAGGAGGCAAGCGGCAGCTTCACGCTGGAAAACCGCAAGCCCGGCCTTTGCGCCCGCATCACGCTGCCGCGCGTCGTCGCCTGAACCGGGGCGGGCCGTCGATCAGGGCGTCGCGGTCTTTTTCACGCGAAAATCGTCGACACGGCCGAGCGGAGCATCGGCGATCTCGCCCTTCTCCACCAGCTTCTCGCGCAGGCTCTTGCCGTTGCCCTTGATCGTGGCGCCGCCGAGCAGCGCCGTGCCGCCGTCGAGCGCCGGGTCGGCGAGGCTGATCGGCAGCGTCTTGGTGATTTCCGTGTCCTCGGCGGGCGCGGTCACCACGAGGTCCTTGAGGTCGCCCTGCAGGCCGGGGCCGTCGGCGGCGGCATCGCCCAGCACGCGGCGAATTTCCTTTTCCACATAGAAGGCGAGCTTGCGCTTGCCTGCCTTGGTGAAGTTGATGCCGTCGGAGCCGCGCAGGCGCACCTGCTGGCCGTTGATGTCAGAGCCGGAAATGACGAACTTGCCGTTCTCGTCGACGAAACCGTCCCAGATGTCGATGAACTCGCCGCCGGCCTTCTCGACGCCGGCGCGGTAGATCGTGTTGAGCGTCGTCATGTCGGCCGTCATGGCCGAGGACTGGAAGGCCGGCATGCCGATCCACATCATCGGCTTGCCGCCCGCGCGGGCAAGCGTCGCGAGGCGCTCGACACGCGCTTCGTATTCCCGGGTCCAGGCCTCGGAGCGGAACTTTTCCTTTTCCCCGGCCACCGACATCTGCTGGCGGTCGTTGGCGCCGATGCTGAGGACGACGAGGGCGGGCTTGGTTTCGGTGATCAGGCCGGGCAGGGATGCCGGCCAGTCGTAATAGTCCTCGCGCACGATGCCGGAGGAGCCGTTGGTGCGGCGCTCGACCACGATGCCCGGCGTGGCCTCGAAGGCGGCGACAAGGCCCTCGCCGAGGCTGCCGGCGATGAAGTCGCCGACGACGAGCACGACCTTGGCGTCCGGCGATTTCTCGATTGCCGTCGGCTCGGGCCGCTTGGCGACAGCGGTCGCCTGCTTCTTCTTGCGGTTGACGGTGCGCGGCTTCCTGACCTGCCGCTCCGGTGCCACCTCCTCGCGCTTCGGCTTGCCGAAGAGCAGTTCCAGGATGGTCTTGCGCTCCTTGCGCTGTTGCGCGCCGGCCGGAAGGGCGGTCACCACGACGCTCGCCCCCGCCACGAGGGCAAGGCCAAGGCGCACAATTCGCAAGGTGGTCGTCGTGCTCATCGCGAGGGCTCCCGTCTTGCCCGCGATCCTGCGGGATCGTGGTGGCGGCATGATGGCAAATGCGCGCGCCGGGCGAAAGCCCGGCAGCAAAAAGGGCGCCGCGGCGCCCTTCTTCGTCCTTGCCGGATGATCTAGCGGCGCAGCGCGCGCAGCAATTGCTGGCTCGGCTGGCCGTCGGCTGCAAGGCCCATGCGGTTCTGGAAGGCTTCGATGGCGGCCTTGGAGCCGGAGCCGAAATTGCCGTCGACCTCGCCCTCGTAGTAGCCGAGTTCCTTGAGGCGCGTCTGCAACTCGAACTTCTCCGTGATGTCGAGCGCGCCGTCGGGGCGCGGCCAGCGCTGCTTGACGCCGCCGTAGCCGGCGAGCCGGTCGGCCAGCATGCCGACGCCCATGGCGTAGGAATCCGATGCATTGTAGCGCTTGATGACGAAGAAGTTCTTGGTCATCAGGAAGCCCGGGCCACCATTGGCCGGCAGCTTCAGCTCGGCCCGGTCGGCGCCGTTCTTGAAGCCGCTGCCGTTCGGACGCGTGAAGCCGAGTTTCGCCCATTGGGCGAGCGTCTTCGTCTGGCCGGAATATTTGCTGCCGCCCTGCGGCACGACGATCTCGTAGCCCCAGGTCTTGCCCGCCTGCCAGCCGTTCTTGGCAAGCAGGTTCGCGGCCGTCGCCAGCGCGTCCGGCACCGAGTTCCAGATGTCGCGATGGCCGTTGCCGTCCGCATCGACGGCATAGATCATGTAGCTCGTCGGGATGAACTGGGTGTGGCCCATGGCGCCGGCCCACGAGCCGGTCATCTTGCCGGCCGCGATGTCGCCGCGCTGGAGGATCTTCAGCGCCGCGACAAGCTGCGTGCGCGCATATTTCGCCCGCTTCTTGTCGGCATAGGCGAGCGTTGCCAGCGCGCGCGGCACATAGTGCAGCCGGTCGTCCTTCTCCAGCACCGCGCCGTAGTTCGATTCCATCGACCAGATGGCCAGCAGGATGTTGCGGTCGACGCCGAAATGCCGCTCGATGGCCGCAAGCGTGCGGCCATGCTTGGCGGCCATCTCCTGGCCGATGCGCACCGTGTAGGGGTTGACGCGCGAATCCAGATAGTCCCAGATCTTGTGCTTGAATTCCGGCTGGTAGGCGGCCTTTTCCAGAACGTCGGGATCGGGTGTCTTGACGCCGGAAAACGCCTTCTGGTAGGTCGATTTGCTGATGCCGGCCTCGGCCGCGGTTGCGTAGAAATCGGCGATCCACTGCTGGAAGCGCGTGTCCGCGCGGGCGGCGGTGGCCTGGGCGAAAAGTCCGGCCGACAGGAGGAGAGTGAGCGCGGATCGGCGCAGAACGGTTTTCAGATTCTGTGTCATCGGCTGTCGTGTCCGTTTCTCAAATTTCGGTACGATGGTGTGGAACCATCGGCTGAACGCAAAACTTATAAAAACGAAGTCAACAAATTCTTTACCATCAAAAATTTGCCCCGTCTTCCTTCGCAAAAAAATAGCAATTGGATCCTATCCCCGCACAACTACGTCCCGGCCATGACGGCGACGGGCGCAACGAGGTGAATATGTCGCAGGCACGCAAGGTTCGCAAAGCAGTCTTCCCAGTGGCCGGTCTCGGCACCCGCTTCCTTCCGGCCACCAAGGCCGTGCCGAAGGAAATGCTGACCGTCGTGGACAAGCCCGTCATCCAGTATGTGGTGGACGAGGCCCTGGACGCCGGCATCGAGCACCTGATCTTCGTGACGGGCCGCTCCAAGGCGGTCATCGAGGATTATTTCGACATCCAGGTCGAACTGGAGCAGACGCTGCGCCAGCGCAACAAGACCGCCGAGCTGACGCTGCTCGAAAGCATCCTGCCGGTTGCCGGCTCGACGAGCTTCACCCGCCAGCAGGAGCCGCTCGGTCTCGGCCATGCGGTCTGGTGCGCCCGCGAGCTCGTCGGCAACGAACCTTTCGCGCTGCTCCTGCCCGACATGATCATGAAGGCGGAAAAAGGCTGCATGAAGGGCATGGTGGAGCTCTTCGAGCACAGCGGCGCCAACATCATCGCCGTCGAGGAATGCGCGCCCGACCAGGCGCACAAATACGGCATCGTCGGCGTTGGCGAGACGATCGGCGAGGGCTTTGCCATCACGAAGATGGTCGAGAAGCCCGCGCCGGGCACCGCGCCCTCCAACTTCTTTATCAACGGCCGCTACATCCTCCAGCCGGAAATCTTCCCGATCCTCTCCACGCAGGAGCGCGGCGCCGGCAATGAGATCCAGCTCACCGATGCCATGGTGAAGCTCGCCGACGCCCAGAAATTCGCTGCCTACCACTTCCGCGGCGAGACCTACGACTGCGGCGCCAAGGATGGCTTCATCCTCGCCAACATCGCCTTTGCGCTGGCCCGCGCGGATATCCGCCCGGCCGTCGAGGGACCGCTGAAGGAGCTTGTCGCCAAGCTGTCCTGAGGGTCAGCGGCGCAGGACGAGGCCGATGCCGGCGCGCGTGACGCCGGTGTCGGTGCCGCCCGCCGGGCGGGTCAGTTCGTAGGAGACGTCGCCCGTCAGGGCGAGCCGGCGGTTGAGGTCCCAGGTAAGGCCCGTGCCGACGAGATAGACGTCCTGGTCGGCGCTGCCGGACGAGGAGAAGTCCCGCCAGGTGTAGGCGCTGCTCAGCCGCGCAACGAGGTTCTCGCGCAGTTCATGCGTCAGGTCGGCCGTGGTCGTATAGGCGACGTAGCCGCTTTCTCCCGCGGTGGTCGACGGTTCGATCTGCGTTATGAGGCCGAGCCGGAGTTCGGTGCCGCGCTGCGGCGACCAGGTAAGCGTGCCGTCGAGCGCCAGGGCTGCGATGGATTTCAGGCGGCTGTCGTCGAAGGCGGCGCGCCGGTAGCCCATGCCGAGATCGCCGCGCAGCTTCTCGCCGAGATCGATTTCCACGCCGGCACGGGCGCCTACCGTCGAGCGGGAGCGCTCATAGCCGAGCGAATCGCGTTTCTCGTCGTAGAGCGCGCGGCCGATCGAGGCTTCGAGATAGGGAATCAGCGCCGGCGACAGCTCGAAGCCCACGCGTCCCGTCAGGGTGCCTTCGGTGAAGTTGCGGTCGGAAAGGCTGAGCTTGTCACCATTGACGAGCTTCGCCGAGCTATAAACCTCGCGTTCGATCTGTGCGCCGATCGTGCCGCGGATCACGCCGAAATCCCGCTGGACGCGCGCACCGGCGGTAAAATTATGGACACCAGACTGGGCGCTCGCGCCGTCGATGGCGTTGGGGTCGGCTGCGTCCTCGCGCTCGAAACCGTAGCCGGCGGTGAGATTGGCGATCGTGTCGTCGCTGAGATCGAGGCGCAGGTCGCTGTCGATGCGCACCTGCGGTTCCGTCTCCCCGGTGCCGCTGATGTTGCGCTGGTAGATGCCTTCGGCATCGACGGTCAACTGGTGGCGTGCCCAGTCGGAGGTCAGCGAGCCGCGAAAGCCGGTCTGCCAATAGGTCCGGCTGGTCGTGCTGCCGGATTTCGTGCGGTCATGGCCGATGCTGTGGGTCATCGAGGGACGGAGCAGGAACGTGCCGACGCGAATGCCGGGCGGCTGGTAGGGATCGGCGAATTCGCTCCGGATCGCTCCGGGGCTGCCTTCCCGCAGGTTCAGCCGCTCGCCTTCGCGCGCCGCGCGCCGGACGGCGTCGTTGTCGCGCGCGGTTTCGGCGAGCGCGTCGGCCTGGTCGCCGGTGAGGGCGGGCTCGCTCAAACTTCCGGTCGATGCCGTCGTCTCGGCGCCCGGCAACCCTGCCGATGCGTCGACCGCACCATCCTGGGTGTTCTCGACGAGGGGATCCAGCGGCTCCTGGAAGGTCGGGGTCTCGTTTGCCGTCCGCTGCTGGGCTGTGGCCGGCGCGGCGGCAAGCATGGTGCCGGCAAGCAGAAGAGCGGTCAGGCGCCATAACAGGCACGGCACCGTCGCCTGATGATCTCTTGCTTTTGCCTCTGCCATGATTGCGGCCTGCGAACCTTTTCGATCTTCCGGGCGAGTGCTGTGTGCGTGCAGAGGCTCTAACGAGCAAGCCTTTGATAAATATCGTTGTTCGCCGCGCCCTCGTGCTCGCCTGTACTCTATTGGGGAAGAGTTAGTTTATGGTTAACAGATGGTGAAACCGCTGAAGATGCGCCTTTTATGCGCTTCCGTTCCTGCCCGACCATTTTTTTCAATCATCGTTAACAGATCACGAACAATAATTCGCCGTCGCCGCGATCTGCACGCGAAGCGCGGCGGAAACAGGCGATGTTCAACCGTAAGAGCACATGGCACCGGGCGCTCACATGAGAGATTTCAAGGGACGATATGCTGGCCGTTCGGTCGCCCTTCGATTGTTGTCCAGCGTCGCCATCGGCTCCCCCGTGGTCTTCGCCGCGACGCTGCCGATGATGCACCCGGCCATGGCCGGCAGTTGCACCGCGGGGCCGATATCGGTTTGCTCCGGCCCCTCGGGCACCGACGTCACGCAGCAGATCACCGACAGTGTTCCTGTCGAGGTCGCCACAGATCCAGGTTTTGGCCTGGACGTCACGGGCGGGGGAGATGGAATCTCCATTTCAGGTGTCGGCGGCGCCGTCTTTACCGACAACAATGCATCGACGATCAAGGCGGACGGCTTTAACGGAATCTATATCCATAACGATATCAGCGGAGATCTCAATCTCGTATCGAACGGATCGGTGACGTCGACCGGCGCCGGTGGCGAAGGCATTCGGGCCGAAAACGATGGCGCGGACACGGTCGTTCGCGTGGATGATGTAGAGGGTGATTTCAGCGGCCTCTTTGTCAATCATGGCGGCACCGGTTCGATATACATCGTGTCCTCGGGCACGGTCGTGGGCCACAGTTCGATCGGTATCTTCGGCGAGAGCACTTCCGGCACCAGCATGACGATCGAAGCGGTCGATACGCAGGGTGTCGTTCAGGGCATCTTCGGCAGAAACCGCACCACCGGAGGGTTGGAGATAACTTCAACGGGACTGGCGAGGGGGACAGCCGGGGACGGGATTCGCGCCTACAACAGCAGCACCGGCACTGATGTTACCGTTACGGCCGTGAATACGCACGGGCAGGACAATGGGATCTTTGGGCAAAACGAGGGCACGGGCGCCCTTCGGATCGATTCGACCGGAACGGCCACCGGCGATCTGGACGATGGAATTTACGTCTATGCCACCGCATCGAGCACGGGCGCGACGATCAATGCCTTCGATACGACGGGCGGGTCGTCGGGCATCTATCTCCGGCACCTCGGCACCGGGCCCGTGACGGTCACCTCGACCGGCACGGCCGTGGGCGGAACCAGCAACGGCGTCTCCATCCAGACGGGCAATAACAGCACTGCTCTCGATGTGACCGTCAACAATGCGCAAGGCGGCGACAACGGCATCAGGACGATCCATGACAGCCTCGCCGGCACGCCGGGCAATACGGCAACGGTTACCGTCAACGGCCATATTCTTGGCGGCACCGGCTACGGCATATCGACGGAATCGCTCGCCGGCGTTCTGACGAACATCAATGTCGAGGCCGGCGCGGTGGTGGAATCCACCGCCGGAAACGGCATTTCCAACGGCGACGGGGACAGCGACGTCGACGTCGCGGCCGGCGCGACGGTCAACGGCCGCGTGGATCTCGGGCTGGGCAACGATATGGTGACCCTGCGGGGCAGCCTTTCCGGCATCACGGTCCTCAATGGCGGCGGCGGGGGAACCGATGTGCTCACCCTATCGGACGTGTCCCATGCGACGCATGCCGGAAGCGACATCCGGAACTGGAGCGAAATCAATCTCAACGACAGCTATCTGACGGTGACCGGCGGCAATCTCGACGTCGGGACCGCGGGTGACATGACGACCGGCGTCTTCCTGCGCACCGGCTCGACGCTCGACGGGCGCCAGGATGATTTTTCCCTCGCGGGAAACCTTTCGCTCGCCGCCGGCACGTGGTTCCTCGCCTCGGGCGATGGCAGCGGAACGAACACCATCAGCGGCAACGTGAACAATGCAGGCACGATTTCGGCGGACGGCGGCGGGGCGGGCGATACCATCCGGATCGCAGGCGACTATACCGGCAACAACGGCACCGTCGTCCTGGAGACCGAACTGGGTGGCGACACATCGGCCACCGACAGGCTGGACATTGCGGGCGACACGTCCGGCACGTCGAGGGTCAGGGTCGTAAACACCACCGGCGTGGGCGCGGCGACGAACGAAGGCATCGAACTCATCACGGTGGGTGGAGCCTCGGATGCGGTGTTCACCCTTCTCGGGGATTACCAGATCGGGGGCGTGCCGGTCGTCGTCGCAGGCGCTTACTCCTATCAACTGTTCAAGGGCAACAGGACCGGGACGGAGACGAGCAACTGGTATCTTCGCTCTGAATTCATTGACGAAGACCCCGACCCCACCGATCCGGACCCCGATGACCCGGACCCCGATGACCCGGATCCGGAGGATCCCGATCCGGATGATCCGGATGATCCGGATGAACCGCTCTACCATCCGGGCGTTCCGGTCTACGAAGCGTATCCCCAGGCTCTGCTCGACCTCATCGACCCGTCCACGCTGCAACAGCGCGTCGGCAACCGCTTGTGGCTGGCCGGGAGCGGTGCGCCCGCAGGCGGCGAAATGGGAGCATCGCTTGCGGCCAGCGGCATCTGGGCGCGTATCGAAGGCGCACATAACAGCATCGATCCGCGTTTCGCGACGGCCGGGAGCCGGTTCGACCAGAACGTTTTCAAAGTGCAGACGGGGATCGATGCCGTCCTCTTCGACGAGGCGACCGGTACGCTGACGGGAGGCGTCTCGGCCCATTATGTACGCGGCACCGCCGACACCTATTCCGTTCACGGCGACGGCCGGATATCGACCCGCGGCTATGGTCTCGGCAGTGCTTTGACCTGGTATGGGACGGACGGCTTATATCTCGACGGCCAGGCGCAGGCGACATGGTATCAGTCGGACCTGCAATCGGTTGCCGCCAGCCGCACCCTTGTCAACGGAAACGATGCGTTTGGCTATGCACTTTCACTGGAAGGCGGAAGGCGCGTCATGATAGCGGATGGCTGGTCCGTGACGCCGCAGGCACAGCTTGCCTATTCCCGGGTCGATTTCGACAGGTTTGTCGATGTCTTCGGTGTGCCTGTCGGTCTCGGCAAGGGGGCGAGCCTGCAGGGCCGGCTGGGCCTCACCGTCGACCATGAAGCCACATGGCGAAATGCCGAGGGCCTGACGAGCCGGCTCCATGCCTATGGCATTGCCAACGTTCATTACGCGTTCCTGGATGGAACGCGCGTCGAGGTCGCCGGCGAAAGTTTCGATTTCAGAAAGGATCGCGTCTGGGGCGGCCTCGGCGCCGGCGGAACCTATAGCTGGAACGACGATATGTACTCGCTCTATGCCGAGGGCCTCGTCAACACGAGCCTTGCACGCTTGGGCGACAGCTATTCGCTGCAGGGCAAGGCCGGTTTCCGCGTGAAATGGTGAAATCGCCCGGCATATGGTCGCCGGCGGCAAAGTCACTTGCCGTAACATTCTGCTTTCTTTCGTGCATGGACAGGAGAATGCAAAAGCGCTAACGAGGCGCATGATCAAAAGACAGGCAAAAGTTGACAGTGCCGGCGCCATCGCCTCGGCAATCCGCACCGTTGAAACGGAAATGGCCGGCCTCACCGCCCTCTCTGCGGCGCTGCAGGGACGGCTTTTCGATGCGTTCTGCGAAGCTGTTCGCGTCATCGGCGATATCAGCGGCCGCGTCATCGTGACGGGCATCGGCAAGTCGGGGCATATCGGGGCGAAGATCGCCGCGACGCTCGCCTCCACCGGCACGCCGTCCTTCTTCGTCCATCCCGTCGAGGCCAACCACGGCGACCTCGGCATGATCGGCCGCGACGACGTCATCCTTGCCATGTCCTGGAGCGGCGAGACGGCGGAATTGCAGGGCATCGTCTCCTATTCCCGCCGCTTCTCCATTCCGCTCATCGCCATCACCTCGGGCGAGCGTTCGGCCCTTGCCCGCGAGGCGGACACGCTGCTGCTGCTGCCGAAGGAGCAGGAGGCCTGCCCGCACGGCCTGGCGCCCACCACCTCCACGCTGATGCAGCTCTCGCTCGGTGATGCGCTGGCAGTCGCGCTTCTCGAAGCCCGCGGCTTCACCGCAACGGACTTCAAGACGTTCCATCCCGGCGGCAAGCTCGGCGCCAGCCTCTCCCATGTCGGCGATATCATGCACAGCGGCGAGAACATGCCGCTCGTTCCCCTCGGCACCTCGATGCCCGACGCTGTGCTGCTCCTGTCGCAGAAGCGTTACGGCTGCGTCGGCGTCGTCAACGACGAGGGCACCCTCGTCGGCATCGTCACGGATGGTGACATTGCGCGCAACCTGTCCCGCAACCTCGCCGAACTCAGCGTCGACGAGATCATGACGCGGGCGCCCAAGACGGTGAAGCCGACGACGCTGGCGACCGCCGCGCTCGGCCTGCTCAACCAGTACAACATTTCCGCGCTGATCGTCACCGACGAGACCTTCCGTCCCGTCGGCGTCGTGCATTTCCACGACCTGCTGCGCATCGGCGTCGCCTGATCGGTGCCATCGACGGTCCGTATCGAGAACCCCGCATTTCCTGGAAATGCGGGGTTTTGTCCTAGACGGCTTCGACCGTCAGGTCTCGGCCGTTGCTCTCCGTCACGCGCACCCGCGCGCCGACCGGCAGGTCCGGTCCCTGCACGCTCCACATCGTGTCGTCGAGCCGGATACGGCCGCGGCCCTCGCTGATCGGCTGCTCCAGCGTTGCGGTGCGGCCGACGAGGCTCTGGCCGCGCTGGTTGAGATGCGGCTGGTCGGAGGGGGTGCCGCGCGCGCTGACGATGCGCCGGCCGATGAGCACGGCGACGAGCGACAGGACGGCGAAGACCAGCCATTGCGCATGCCAGGTCCAGAACGCCGCGTCCCACAGCAACAGCGAGAGGGCGCCGGTGACGATCGCCGCGATCCCGATCCAGACGAGGAAGACGCCGGGCATCAGCACTTCGAGGATGAGGAGCACGATGCCGAGCACCCACCAGGCCCAGGGGCCGAGCTCCGTGACGATGCGCTGGATCATGCTCAGCTTCCCTGCGACGTATCGAACGGGTTGCGGAAGGCGGGCGTCGAGGCGGTGGTGGTGGTCGTTGCCGGCGTCGACTGGCGCGTGCGCGGCGTGCCGCCGGCCTGCGCGCCGCCGCCATTGCCGAAGACCTCCCGGGCGATGGCGCCGATGCCGCCGAGCGAACCGATGAGCGAGGAGGCCTCCATCGGCATCAGCACGATCTTGGAGTTCGGCGCCTTGCCGATCGAGGCCATGGCTTCGGTGTATTTCTGCGCGACGAAGTAGTTGATGGCCTGCACGTCGCCGGCGGCGATGGCCTCGGAGACCATCTTCGTCGCCTTGGCCTCGGCCTCGGCGAGGCGTTCGCGCGCCTCGGCGTCGCGGAAGGCGGCCTCGCGCTGGCCTTCGGCCTCAAGGATGGCGGACTGCTTGGCGCCTTCCGCGCGCAGGATCTGCGCGTTGCGCGAGCCTTCTGCTTCCAGCACCTGCGCGCGCTTCTCACGCTCGGCCTTCATCTGCCGCGCCATGGAATCGACGAGGTCCTTCGGCGGCGCGATGTCCTTGATCTCGACGCGGGTGATCTTGACGCCCCAGGGATTGGCCGCCTCGTCGACGACGCGCAGCAACTGGTCGTTGATCTTGTCGCGGTTGGAGAGCAGTTCGTCGAGATCCATCGAGCCCATGACCGAGCGGATATTGGTCATGGTGAGGTTGATGATGGCATGTTCCAGATTGGCGACCTGGTAGGCGGCCTGGGCAGGATTCAGGATCTGGTAGAAGGCGACGGCATCGGAGGCGACGCTGGCATTGTCGCGGGTGATGACCTCCTGCGTCGGGATGTCGAGCACCTGCTCCATCACGTTCATCTTCGCGCCGACACGATCGATGAAAGGGATGATGAGGTTGAGACCGGGCTCAAGCGTGCGCGTATAGCGGCCGAAGCGTTCCACCGTGTACTGATAGCCCTGCGGGATCGTCTTGATCCCGGCAAAGAGGATCAGGATGACGAGCACCACGAGGGCGATGACGACGATATCCAGTCCGGCTAGATCCATGATTCTTCTCTCCAACAGACGATGTGGCGCGGCGCCACTTTAAGGAAGACGGGCCGCAGCGCCAGTCTATTTGGACGAAGGCAAGATTTATCCGGGATCAGACCCAGCCGGAAAGCTCCCGTCGCACGACCTTTTCGAGCACTGCCATGCCTTCGGGCGAATCGTTGAGGCAGGGAATGTGCGCGAACGTCTCGCCGCCATTGTGCGTGAAGCTCTCGGCCGCCTGCTCGGCGATCTCCTCCAGCGTCTCCAGGCAGTCGGAAACGAAGCCGGGATTGATGACGGCGATGCGCTTGATGCCCTCCTGCGCCAGCTTTTCCACGGTCTTGTCCGTATAGGGCTGCAGCCATTCCTCCGGCCCGAAGCGGGACTGGAAGGTGACGAGAAGCTTTTCCTCCGACCAGCCGAGCCGCTCGCGCAGCAGTCGCGCGGTCTTCTGGCACTGGCAGTAATAGGGGTCGCCCTTGTCGAAATAGCTCTTGGGAATGCCGTGGAACGAGGTGAGCACCCGTTCCGGTTCCCAGTCGAGCGTCGCCAGGTGCTTCTCGATCGTGACGGCGAGCGCGTCGATATAGGCGGGATCGTCGTGATAGGGCGGTACGGTGCGCAGCGCCGGCTGCCAGCGCATCTTCAGGAGCGCTTCGAAGGCCTTGTCGTTGACGGTTGCCGTCGTCGCCGCCGCATATTGCGGATAGAGCGGGAAGACGAGGATGCGGTCGCAGCCGGCCTTCTGCAGATGCTCCATGCGCGAGGCGATGGAGGGCTGGCCGTAGCGCATCGCCCAGTCGACGACGACCTCGGAATAGTCGGCGAGGGCTTTTGCCATCAGTTCGGCCTGGCTGCGCGTATAGGTGCGCAGGAAGCTTTCGTTCCTCTCCTTGTTCCAGATCGTCTCATACGCCTTGCCCACCTTGCCGGGGCGGGTGTTGAGAACGATGCCGAAAAGGATGGGATACCAGGCGATCTTCGGCCATTCGATGACGCGCTTGTCGGTCAGGAATTCCTTCAGGTAGCGGCGCATCGAGGTGTAGTCGGTTCCGTCGGGGGTGCCGAGATTGACCAGCAGCACGCCGACCTTGCCGTGCTTGACGGGCGCGTGGTCGGCGGGCTTGGCGGCGATGTGCTGCATGGGGCGGTCCTCGGCGTGCGGGATGGAGTTCATTGCTCTCGGGCTTCGTCCTCCTGCAAGTGTGGACGAGGCCCGGTCGGCTCAGAATCGTTCTAAAAAGAAATGCCGGCCCGGGAAAGCCCGGGCCGGCAGAAATAGTGGAGACAAATTGTCCTTATTTGGTCGGGATGGACAGCTCCGTGCCGACATGCAGGGCGCGCGGGCGCGGATTGCCGTTGGCTTCCGCGATCCTGCGCCACAGCGTGCCGTCGCCGTAGGCGGTCTTGGCGATATCCCAGAGCGTGTCGCCGCGGGCGATGACATGCGTGCCGCCGGCGGCCACCGCGGTTTCGGTCGTCGTGGTCGTGGCGGCGGTGCCCGAGGCGGCCTCGCCGGAGGTAGCCGCGCCCTCGGCCGACTTGGCCGCGGTGTCCGTTGCCGCTTCGCTTGTGGCAGGCTTGGCGTCCGCTCCCGTCGCGGTCTCGGGCGTTGCCGGGGTCTCGACGACCGTGGCGTCGGCGACTTCCGTGATGCGGCCGTCCGTATAGGGCTGGTAGGGGCGGTGCGCGGCGAGATAGTCGGCGACGACCAGTTCAAGGTTGGGGCCGAAATCGTAGGCGTTCATGCCGGCCTTGGCGAAGACGGAATAGCCGTCGCCGCCCGCGCGCATGTAGTTGTTGGAGACGACGCCGTAGGTCTTGGCCGGGTCGAGCGGCACGAAGGCGTCGCCCTCCTTCACCTCGACGGAGACGACGCGGCTACCGGCCGGCTTCGACTTGTCGAAGGAATATTTCATGCCGGAGACCTGCGGGAAGCGGCCGGCGCCCTCCTCGATCTGGCCGAGGCCGTTTTCGAGGGCGCTAAGGAGGTCCGCGCCCTTGAGCTGGAAGGTCGCGACCGTGTTCTGGAAAGGCAGCACCGACAGCACTTCGCCCATGGAGACCGGACCACCGTCGATGGAAGCGCGCAAGCCCCCGCCATTGGTGATGGCGATGGTCATGCCCTGGCTCTTGGTGCGGTCGAGGATGGCGTCGGCCACCAGGTTGCCCATGGCGCATTCGGCCGCGCGGCACACTTCACGCGAGCCGTCGATGGGCGCCGCGCTCTCGGCGACGATCTTGTTCTTCAGCTCCTCGATCGGGCCGCCGAGTTCCTTGATGCGGGCAAGCACCGCCTCGTCGGGCTTGATGGAGCTGTCGATGAGGATCGGCTCGCCGGAGGATTCCTTCACGACGCCCGCATCGTCGAAGACGACCTTGAGATTGCCGAGATACTTGGAATAGGCCGCGGCCTGCACGACGGGCACCTTGTAGCCGCCGGGATTGTCGACCAGCGTCGGGTAGGGGCCTTCCGCCTTGTCCGAGGTATTGGAAAGGAAGGTGTTGGTGTGGCCGCCGACCACCACGTCGACGTCGGGGATCTTGGCGATGGCCGCCAGGTCGCGCGGATAGCCGACATGGGTCAGCGCGATGATCTTGTTGACGCCCTGCTTCTTCAGTTCGGCGATCGCCGCCGTGATGTCGGCGACGTCGTCGCCGATCAGGACATTCGGGCCGGGCGAGGAAAGTTCCGCCGTGTCGTTGGCGACGGCGCCGACGATGCCGATCCCCTGGCCGCCCTGGTTCAGGACGATGAAGGGCTTGATCCGGTCGCCGATCTTCGAGCTTGCGCTGGCCGCGACATTCGCGGTGACGACCGGGAACTGCACCTTGTCGAGGAAGGTCGCGAGGCCGTCCTCGCTGTCGTCGAATTCATGGTTGCCGACGGTCATGGCGTCGAACTTCATGAGGTTGAGGAACTCGGCCTCCACCGCGCCCTTGTAGGTGGTGTAGAAGAGCGAGCCTTGGAAGTTGTCGCCGGCGTTCAGCAGCAGCACGTTCTTGCCGGTCAGCGCCTGGCGCTGGGTATCGATCGCCGTCTTCAGGCGCGCCACGCCGCCGAAGCACTCGCCCTTGCCTTCCTCTTCGGCCGAGCAGGTCGAATCGAACTTGTTGATCGCCTCAATGCGCGAATGCAGGTCGTTGATATGCAGGATGTTCAGCTCGTAATCGGCAAGCGCCGAGCCGCTGGAGAGCGCGATGATGGAGGCGGCCAGAAGGCCGGATCGGAAAAACGTCATGGTCCTCTTCTCCTTGTTTGCCCGCGGTGGCGCGGGAGGGGCGTTCCGTTTCTCGATAGACCGGAAACATGACAGCCGGCCGGCGGATGTTTTCACCGGTCGCGGAGGAGTTCAAGAGAAAAGAAGAGTGGTCGCGGGCCGCGCATGCTTATGAGCCGAAACGAAAAAAGGGCCTTGCGGCCCTTTCCGGAAATCTGTCGCTCGCTCAGGCGCGGCGCGCGAGCGAGAACTGCGCGCCTTCGGCCGTCGTGCAGTTGAGCTGGCTCTGACTGACCAGTGCGCAATTGACCTTGGACTGGGTGTTGCGCACCAGCGAGGTCATGTTGATCTCGACCAGCGTCGGCGAGGTGTTGATGTAGGTGCCGGAGGCGAGAAGCTGGTTCGTGTCGGTCGTGCGCGTCGTGAACGTGCCGGCCTGGAAGGTGGAAACGATGCCGTTCGGGTCGACCCATGCGCCTTCCACGCCCTGTGCCACGGGCTGCTGGACGGCGGGCAGACCGCTCGGTGCGCGGCCGGACTGGCAGGCGGCGAGCGCGACGGCGGCGGTCAGCAGGCTGAGGACTGTGATCGGCTTCATATGGGTCTCCCAGGGTCACGGCGGCGCGAACCACCCGTCCATTTCGGCAGACCATGCCGCGAAGAGACGTCGAAAGCAAGACGCGCGGCCAGGGCAACGGGCATTATCCCATTGAAAGCGTTTCAGACACCACTGGCAAGTCCGCCAGACCTCTCCTTCGCCATGCTCGGCCTTGAGCCGAGTATCCACCTGCTTGCGGACGCGGCTTTGGATCCTCGGCGCAAGGCCGAGGATGACGACAGCGGGTGGAACGAGGGTTGCAACAAAGACGCCCGCGGGTCTGCCGCGGGCGTCCTGTAAGGGCATGACAGCCGGTTCAGCGGACCAGGATATTCCTGAACTGCCACGGATCCTTCGTGTCGAGGTCTTCCGGGAAGAGGCCCGGGCGGCCGTCGAGCGGGGTCCAGTCGGTATAGTGGCCCTCGACCGGGCCGAGATAGGGCGTCTGCACTTCGAGGCAGCGCTTGTAGTCTACCTCGTCGGCTTCCACGATGCCGGCCTTGGGGTTTTCCAGCGCCCAGACCATGCCGGCGAGCACGGCGGAGGTCACCTGCAGGCCGGTGGCGTTCTGGTAGGGGGCGATGCGGCGGGTTTCCTCCAGCGACAGGCGCGAACCGTACCAGTAGGCGTTCTTGTCGTGGCCGTAGAGCAGCACGCCGAGCTCGTCGACGCCGTCGACCAGTTCGTTCTCGTCGAGGACGTGCAGCACCGGCTGCTGGTTGCCGCCATTGCCGAACATCTCGTGCAGCGAGATCACGGCGTCGTTGGCCGGGTGGTAGGCATAGTGGCAGGTCGGGCGATAGGTGACGTGGCCGTCCTTGTCGCGCACCGTGAAGAAGTCGGCGATCGAGATCGATTCGTTATGGGTGACGAGGAAGCCGTATTGCGGGCCGGGCGTCGGGCACCAGGAGCGCACGCGCGTGTTGGCGCCGGGCTGCTCCAGGTAGATCGCGGCCTTGCAGCCCTTCTTGTGCTTCTTGGCGTTCTTCGGCATCCAATTCTCATGGGTGCCCCAGCCGAGTTCGGCCGGCTGCAGGCCCTCCGAGATGAAGCCCTCGACCGACCAGGTGTTCCAGAAGGTGTTGAACGGCTTCGGGTTCTTGGTGCGCTGGGTGTCGCGCTCGGCGATGTGCACGCCCTTGACGCCGACCTTCTTCATCAGCTTGGCCCAGCCCTCGCGGTCGTCCTGCGTCGGCTCCTCGAACTTGATGTCAAGGTCCCTGGCAAGGTTCACCAGCGCCTGCTTGACGAACCAGGAGACCATGCCCGGATTGGCGCCGCAGGTGGAAACGGCCGTCGTGCCGCCGGGGTGCTTTTCCTTCTCCTTGCGCAGCGTCTCGCGCAGCGCATAGTTGGTGCGGTCGGCGTTCTTCATGCCCTTGTCGAAGTAGAAGCCGAGCCAGGGCTCGACGACCGTGTCGATATAGAGCACGTCGAGCTTGCGGCAGAGCTTGATCAGGTCGACGGAGCCCGTGTCGACGGAGAGGTTGACGCAGAAGCCCTGGCCGCCGCCTTCCGTGAGCAGCGGCTTCAGGAGGTCCTTGTAGTTCTCCTTGGTGACATGCGCCTTGACGTGGCGCACGCCGTGGCGGGTGTAGATCTCCGCGTCGGCGGCGTCTTCGCGCGGCTCGATGACGATCAGCCGGTTCCGGTCGTACTTGAAGTGGCGCTCGATCAGCGGCAGCGTGCCGCGCCCGATGGAGCCGAAACCGATCATCACGATCGGGCCGGTGATCTCGCCATGTACCGGATAGGTGCTGTCTGCCATTTGGTTCTCCTGCGGACGGCCGCTTTTGCTGTAAAATCAGGGTCTCGACAGGCCCCATAGCATAATATGGCAGCGCTAGAGCACAGTTTTCTGTCACAATAAAGGGCGGCCGCGGTTTTCCGCCGTGATATTCTTAACCGCCTGCAACCGCCCGCAATTCCGCCACCAGAGCCGCCCTTTTCGTGGCGAGCCCCTTGTAGGTGGCCTGCGGCAGGGTGAGCGCCTCCAACTGGTCGGCGAAGACGGTCGCGATCCTCCGCGCGTCCGGCAGCGCGCGCAGCGCGGCGAGCGGATCGGTATAGATGCGGATGGTGAAGAGGATGTCGCCGGAGACCGGCAGCTTGCGCAGCGTCTGGCGCTCGACGCGGGCGAAGGTGGTCTCGAGCGACAGCGCGTGCCCGTCCGGCAGAGCGCCATGCGCCTTGGAGGCCGGGTAGTGCAGGTCGGCATCCGGGTTGATCGACCAGTTGAAGCGGAAGACCGGCTGCTCGACTTTCAGATTGTCGAACATGCGGTTGATCAGGAGCGCATTGCGCGTGCCCTCGCCGAAATCCGGCACGGGCGCGTGGATGTCCTCCATCCTTCGCCCGAACTTTTCCGGCAGCGACCAGGAGGAGGGGAAGGCGACATAGCCGGCGACGAGCCGCCAGCCGCTGTCGTCGCGCCGCATCAGCACGAGATCGTCCTGCACCAGCGCGCCGGCCGTGACGAGCGGGGCTTTGCCCGTATCGAGGTCGATGGTGCGCCCCCCGGCGACGACCGCCGATCCTTCACGGCGATAGAAGGACGGATGCCGTGCCGTGATGTGTTCGGCAAGGAGATCGAGAACTTCCCGTTGCGCGTCGCGCGTCCCGGTCTCCTCCACGAAGACGAGGTCGCGCTGGTCGGCGATCAGCCGGTCCTTTTCGAGAAGGTAGCGCTCAAGGTCGCCGTCCGGCTCGATCCAGCGGGCCGGGTCGAGCGGGCCGAGGCCGATGGTGAAGAGGCGGGTGGAGCCGTCATAGGGCGTATAGACGGGCTGTCTCATGCAAATGCGCCCCGGATCAGCCCGCGCAGGGAATTGCCGACGAAGAGCGTGCCACCCTGCAGGTCCTCCGGGCGGAGGACCTGTTCGACGGCCCTGCCGCTTTCCAGCAGTTCCTCCCGCAGTACGCCGGCGAGCAGCCCCGAGGCGAGCGGCGGCGTCTTCAATATGCCGGTGCCGTCGTCGAGGAAGAGCGAGGTGATGGTACCTTCGCAAAGCACGCCATCTTCGTTGAGAAGAAGGACCTCGTCGGCGTCTGCTGCGGGGAACTCGGCGCGGGCCGCGGCATAGGCGGCGCGGCGCGAGGTCTTGTGGCGCAGCAAGGGATCGGCGGAGGAAAGCCGGGTGCCGGCGGTTTTGAGGCGCCAGACCACATCGGCGGCAAGGGGCGTGAAGGGGACGGCCTGCACGTCGATCCGGCCGTCGGCGAACAGTTCGAGGCGGATGCGGAGGGGGGAGGCGGGCAGGGCAGAGGGGGGGAGCGCAGCGAACAACGCCTGCTCCGCCCCCTCACTCCCGGCCAACCCGAGCGCCGCCGCCGAGCGCGCCAGCCGCGCCAGATGCCGCTCCAGCCGCACGAAGCCGATGCCGGGTTCCCAGCGCAGCGTCTCGATCAGCGAGATATCCATTGGTCCCCCACCGCGAAACGCGCCTTCAGGAGACATTCGTCATATTCCGCCGCCGCTGTCGAATCGAAGACGATTCCGCCGCCGACGTTGAAGACGGCTACGCCGCTCTCGAAGAGCGAGACGGTACGGATCGCCACGTTGAAGCGCATGGTGCCGTCGGGGGCGATCATGCCGATCGCGCCGCAATAGGCGTCGCGCGGACCGTCCTCCAGCGCATGCAGGATCGTCATGGCGCTCATCTTCGGCGCGCCGGTGATGGAGCCGCAGGGAAAGAGCGCGGCGAAGATATCGCGGATCGAGAGGCCGGGTGTGAGTTTCGCGCGAACGTGGCTCACCATCTGGTGCACGGTCGGATAGGTTTCGACGGCGAAGAGCTTCGGCACATGGAGCGTGCCGACCTCGGTGATGCGCGAGATGTCGTTGCGCAAGAGGTCGACGATCATGCGGTTTTCCGCCTGCGATTTCGGATCGGCCTGCATGGCGGCGATGATCCCGGCATCTTCCGCGGCACTGGCCCCGCGCGGCGCGGTGCCCTTCATCGGGTGGGCCTCGATCCAGCCGTCCCTGTCCACGTCGAAGAAGAGTTCAGGCGAGCGGGAGAGGAGGAGTGGGCCGTCGAGCGAGACGAAGGCGCCGTAGCGCACGGGCTGGCGCTCGATCAGCGACCAGAAGGCGGCGAGCGGATCGCCGGTCCAGCGGGCACGGATCGGCATGGTGAGGTTCGCCTGGTAGCAGTCGCCCTCCCTCAGATGCCGGTGCAGGCGGTCGAAGCGGCTGCGGTAGGTCTCGAAATCCCAGCCGGCTGCCGGCTCTGTGAGGAAGGGTTCGTTCTCGGTGCGCTGGCGAGGCCTTGCCAGCGGATGGTCGTCCGCCGGCTTTTCGAAGACGCCGAAGCTCATCAGCGGCGTCGGGCGGTTCTCCGGCGCGAAGGGCGCCAGCTTCTCCTCGAAGAGATGGCCGGCCTCGTAACTCATGAAGCCGGCGATCCAGTGGCCCTTGTCATGCGCTGCCTGCAAGGCCGCAAAAGCGGGCTCGAAGCCGGCACGATCGCGCACGGTGATGACGCCCAGCGGCTCGGCGAAAACCACCGTCCGGTCCTCACGGTCGTCCCTGAGGAGCACAAAGCGTTCGCGGTCGGTCATGCGGCTTCTTCTTTTTCGAGGTCAGGCCTTATCAAGCGCTTCCAGTTCGTCGATCAGCCCCTCGATCATCGACAGTCCCTTGCTCCAGAACGACGGATCGCTCGCATCAAGCCCGAACGGCTTCAGAAGCTCGGTGTGATGCTTGGTGCCGCCGGCCTTCAGGAGGTCGAAATATTTCGCCTGGAAGCCGGCTTCGGCCTGGCTGTAGACCGCATAAAGCGAGTTCACCAGGCAATCGCCGAAGGCATAAGCATAGACATAGAAGGGCGAGTGGATGAAGTGGGGGATATAGGCCCAGTAGGTCTCGTAGCCTTCCGAGATGCGGATCGCCGGGCCGAGGCTCTCGGCCTGCACGGAAAGCCACAGTTCGCCGATCCGGTCGGAGGTGAGTTCCCCTTCCTTGCGGGCGGTGTGCACCTTGCGCTCGAATTCGTAGAAGGCGATCTGGCGCACGACCGTGTTGATCATGTCCTCGACCTTCTGGGCGAGCATCGCCTTGCGCTCACGCTTGTCTTTCGTCTTGTCGAGGAGGCTGCGGAAGGTCAGCATCTCGCCGAAGACGGAGGCCGTCTCGGCGAGCGTCAGCGGCGTCGAGGCCATCAGCGCGCCCTGTCCGCCGGCGAGCACCTGATGCACGCCGTGGCCGAGTTCATGGGCGAGCGTCATCACGTCGCGCGGCTTGCCCATATAGTTGACGAGCACATAGGGATGCGCGGAGGGCACCGTCGGATGGGCGAAGGCGCCCGGCGCCTTGCCGGGGCGCACCGGCGCGTCGATCCAGCCCTTGTCGAAGAACTTCTTGGCGATCTCGGCCATTTCCGGTGCGAAGGCGCCATAGGCGGAGAGCACGGTGTCGCGCGCCTCGGTCCACGGGATGATCGCATCCGGCGTCTCGGGAAGGGGCGCATTGCGGTCCCAGAACTCCATCTGCTCCATTCCGAGCCACTTCGCCTTCATCGCATAGTAGCGGTGCGAGAGGCGTGGATAGGCTTCGCGCACGGCTTCCGCAAGTGCCGCGACCACTTCCGGCTCGACGCGGTTGGCGAGGTGCCGGCTGTCGGCGATGTCGGAAAAGCCGCGCCAGCGGTCGGAGATTTCCTTGTCCTTGGCGAGCGTGTTGGTGATCAGCGTGAAGGTGCGGATATTGTCCTTGAAGGTCTTCGCCAGCGCTTGCGCCGCCTCGCGGCGGTCGTCGGGGTTCGGCGACTGGAGCTGGTTGAGGGCGATTTCCAAAGGAACCTCCTCGTCGTCGATCGTATAGCGCAGCGAGGCCATGGTCTCGTCGAACAGGCGGTTCCAGGCCGCCGCGCCCGTCATCGACTTTTCGAGGAAGAGTTGTTCGGTCTTGTCATCGAGCTGGTAAGGCTTGTCCTTGCGCAGGTCCTCGATCCAGGGGCGGTAGTGCGCGGCGAGCGCGTCGTTCGAGAGCGCCGCCTCGATGCGCTCGTCCGCTATCCTGTTGAGTTCAAGCGAGAAAAACAGAAGGTGCGCGCCAAGATCGGTCAGCTTCGACTGGATGTCGCCATAGAACTTGCCGTTGGCCGGCTCGGTCGTGTTGGTGAAATAGGTGAGGCCCGCGAAGGAGATGAGGCGGCCCATGACGTCTTCCAGCGCCTCGAATTCACGCACGGCCGCGCCGATGCCCTCCTCGCCGGTCTTCTCGGTCGCCGCGTCCAGCTTGCCCTTCCATTTCGCCTCGAAGGCGCGCGCGCCCGCTTCGGCCTTCTTCATGTCGCCCTGGAATTCCGGGGAGCCTTGAGAGGGGTAGAGATCGGCAAGGTTCCAGCCGGGAAGATCGCCCAGTTCCGCGCTCACGGCAGCGTCGGCCGGCGCGAAGGCGATGCGGGGGAAGCGGGAAAATCGGGTCATTGTCTGTCTTTCTTCCAGGGGGGCGGGCGGGTGGGCGGATGCCCCTTGCTTGCGTCGGCATTGGTTAAAATGCAAGCCTTTCTCAAAACGGCATGTTCAACCCTTTCTGCCATGGTCCGCTGGTGTTGAGTTCCCTTGGCGTGCATGACGCACGTTCAGGCAAGGAGGTTCCAGTGACGGCCCATATTCTTGTCATCGACGATGATCCTGTCCAGCGCAGGCTGTTGAAGAACATGATCGAGCGCTCCGGCCATGTCGCCCATATGGCGGAAAACGGCCGCGCGGGCCTCGATCTGCTCGATCGCAAGGGCGGCCTGATCAACGTGATCCTGCTCGACCTGATGATGCCGGAAATGAACGGTTCGGCCTTCCTGGAAGCGCTCGCCGAGCGGGAGAACACCATTCCCGTCATCGTGCAGACGGGGCAGGGCGGCATCGAGACGGTCGTGATGGCGATGCGCGCCGGCGCCTTCGATTTCGTGGTGAAGCCGGTATCGCCGGAGCGCCTGAACGTGGCGGTCGGCAATGCGCTGAAGATGGACCAGCGCGAAGGCCGCGGCCGTGGCGGACGGCGTGGCCGCAGCGAGGCCGTGCATTTCGACGACATCGTTTCGGCCAGCCCCGAAATGCTGCGCGTCATCGAGCTCGGACGCCGCGCCGCCCAGTCGAACATCCCCGTGGTGCTGGAGGGCGAATCGGGCGTCGGCAAGGAAATGGTCGCGCGCGCCATCCAGGCTGCCAGCGATCGGGCGCAAAAACCCTTCGTCACCGTCAATTGCGGCGCGATCCCGCACAATCTCGTCGAAAGCATCCTGTTCGGCCACGAGAAGGGCGCCTTCACCGGCGCGACGGAGCGCCACACCGGCAAGTTCATGGAGGCCGACGGCGGCACGCTGTTCCTCGACGAGATCGGCGACCTGCCGCTCGAGGTGCAGGTGAAGCTTCTGCGCGCCGTGCAGCAGGGCGAGATCGAGACGATCGGCGCCCGGTTCCCCCAGAAGGTGAACGTCCGCCTGATCTCGGCGACCAACCGCGACCTCATCAACGAGGTGCGCGAGGGCCGCTTCCGCGAGGATCTCTACTACCGCCTCAACGTCTTCCCGGTGACGATCCCGGCGCTGCGCAAGCGCAAGGAGGACATTCCGGTTCTCGTGCGCGCCTTCGTGCAGCGCTTTGCCGGCGAGCAGAAGCTGGCCCGCCCGCTCGGTGTTTCCGCCGCCGCCATGGCGCTGTTGACCGCCTATGACTGGCCGGGCAACATCCGCCAGCTCGAAAATGCCATCTTCCGCGCCGTTGTGCTGTCCGAAGGGGCCGAACTCACCGCCGCCGACTTTCCGCAGATCGCCGCGCTGGTTCCGGGCTACGGCCTTTCCGAGGACGGCGCCGTCACCTGGGAATCGGCGATGCCGCGCACGCCCGAACCGGCGGCGGAAACGCACCTGCCGAGCGTCTACCCCGACTTCCGCCCGGTCGAGCCGGCAAGCGCCGAGACGGGTCCGGACAACGCCATTTCGAGCGTCGACAAGGGCGGCCATGTGCGCAAGCTGGCCGATGTGGAGGAGGAACTGATCCGCTTCGCCCTGAAGTTCTATCATGGCCAGATGAGCCAGGTTGCCCGCAAATTGGGCATCGGCCGCTCGACTCTCTATCGCAAACTGAAGGACTATGGCATCGACCCGGACGACCCGTTGAAAGAAGCTGCGTAAAAACCCCTGGAATCCCGGCCACTTGCACTTTCTCGATTGCCGTTTATTCCCTGTTAGTGGATTGTTCACTATAACGGGTGCGCAACGACGAGTGTGGCGTATTTGCCATGCTCTCACCGCAATTGGCAGTCATCTGGGATAACGGACGTTCGTTGTCCTTCGGACGGGGAAAGAGTTGGCAAATTTGTTCGCATCGATGAAGCGCCCCGGGGCCTCCCTGGGCAGCCTCTGCAAGACAGTGTTGCAAAAGCTGCCCAAGGCTTTGTCCACGGCTGTGCTGTCCGCTGCCCTCATCCTGCCGACGGCCATTCCCGCGACGGTCCAGGCCGAGAGCGGCAATCGCACGCTGAAGCTCTATTTCATCCATACCCGCGAAAAGGCCGAGATCACCTTCAAGCGCAACGGGCGCTATGATGCGCGCGGCCTGAAGCAGATCAACCAGTTCCTGCGCGACTGGCGCCGCAACGAGCCGACCAAGATGGATCCGCGGCTCCTCGATCTCGTGTGGGAAGTCTACCAGAAGGTCGGCGCCAAGGATTACATCAACGTCGTGTCGGCCTACCGCTCGCCGGCCACCAACGGCATGCTGCGCTCGCGCTCCAAGGGCGTCGCCAAGAAGAGCCAGCACATGCTCGGCAAGGCGATGGATTTCTACATTCCGGGCGTCAAGCTCGCGACGCTGCGCGCCACCGCCATGAAATTCCAGGTCGGCGGCGTCGGCTACTATCCGACGTCCGGCTCGCCCTTCGTGCATCTCGACGTCGGCAGCGTGCGCGCCTGGCCGCGCATGAGCCGCCAGGAACTCGCCCGTCTCTTCCCCGACGGCAAGACCATGCATGTGCCGACGGACGGCAAGCCTCTGCCGGGCTACCAGCAGGCGGTCGCCGACTACAAGCGCCGCGTCGGCGCGAACACGATCGAGGTGGCCGGCGGCGGCTCCACCCCGTCGGCATCCAAGCGCAAGGGCGGCTTCCTCGCCGCGCTCTTCGGCGGTGGTGGCGACGAGGATGAAGAACCCGAAATGATCGCCAGCAACGCCGCCATCCCCGACAACTTCGATGAAGGCGGCGCGAAGGCGAAGGTTGTCGAAGAGAAGAAGCCGGTCGCCGCCGAGGCGGAGACGGAGCTTGCCTTCAACGCGCCGGTGCCGGGCAGCCGCCCCGCCTTCAAGGCAGCGGAGACGACCAGCGAGCTTGCCCTTGTCGCCCCGGCGACGAGCGGCGCGGTCGCGGCCCTCGAAGCGGCGACGACCGAAGAGCAGAAGCCTGAATTCGAGGACCTCGCCGCCTACAAGATCCCGCTTCCCGTCCTGCTCGGTGCACGCACCGAACCCGGCGATGCCGAGCCCGGCGCGGTCCTGACCGCGGAGGCGGCCGTCGAGGATGCGGAAGAACTCGCCATGGTTCCGGTGCCGGGCCTGCGTCCCGAGGTCTCGCTCGACCAGTCGCAGACCGCGCTGATGGCCGCCGCGGAAGCCGAGGTCGCGCTGCCGAGCGCCGCCGACCGCTCCGGTCTTGCCGCGCTCGCCGATCCGACGAGGGACGTGACGGCCGGCGGCCCGATCGAAATGGCCGCGCTCGTGTCGACCGATACCGGCGGCGCACGCTCGCTTTCGGGGCTCGACGCCTTTGACGGCAAGCCGGCGGAGGAGACGATGTCCAAGGGCGGACGCCCGAAGAAGAAGGATGCCGACGCGGCAAGCCGCGGCGCGATCCGCACCGAGCCGAAGCTGACGCAGAAGATCATCTCGCAATGGGCGCTGACCCAGGGCCGTGTCGCCACGCTCTCCAAGCCGGTCAAGGCGCCGCGCTTCGTCAGCCGCACGTTGCGCGCCGCGCCGACGACCGTCTACATGGCCGGCTTCCAGCCGGAGGGCAAGTCGATCGACGCCGGCCGCTTCAGCGGCACCGCGGTGAACTTCATGGAAGTGCGCAAGTTCCAGGGCGCCGGGAACTGAGGTTCGCCGATCCCTTCAATAAAAAACCCGCCGGAGCGATCCGGCGGGTTTTTCTTTGGCTCTTGCGGGTGGCGCTCACGCGTCCGGCGGCAGCTCGATCATGCCGAGGGCCTGGAGGTAGGTGTCGAGGATCGCTTCCTGCTCCATGCGCTCGTCCTTGTCCTGCTTGCGGATCTGGATGACCTTGCGCAGGATCTTGGTGTCGAAGCCGGTTCCCTTGGCTTCGCCATAGACGTCCTTGATGTCGTCGGCGATGGTTTTCTTTTCTTCCTCGAGGCGCTCGATCCGCTCGATGAACGCGCGAAGCTGGTCGCGGGCGACGCCGTGGGCATCCGACATGCTAGTCTCCTTGGATGGGATAAAATTCGAAGGCCGTGACTTGCCGCGAACTTCCGGCAAGATCAAGGCCTCCCCCCGATTTTCACGGGGGTAAGCTCATTCCTTCGGGCGGTTCACCTCGAAGGCGGCCTTCTGCGCCTCGTTCGCCTCGCGCTGGTGGCGGGCGCGCCATTCCTCGTAGGGCATGCCGTAGACGATCTCGCGGGAGGCCTCCTTGTCGAGCGGCACGCCGGCCTCGTTCGCCGCCTCGCGATACCAGTTCGACAGGCAGTTGCGGCAGAAGCCGGCAAGGTTCATCAGGTCGATGTTCTGCACGTCGCTGCGTTCGCCAAGGTGTTTCAGGAGGCGGCGGAAGGCGGCCGCCTCGAACTCGGTCTGCTGTTCCTTGCTGAGTTCGGTCATCGTCTTGGCCTCAATAGGGTCCCGTGCGGGAGGGGAATACGGTATAAGTGTGCAGCGCCTCGTCCGCATTCAACCGGGCGAAGACCGGCGCAAGCCGCTCCACCCAGCGGGCGATGCCCGCCGCATCGCCGATCTCGTCCTGGCGGATCTCGATGAGGGCATGCGGGATGCCCGGCTTCATGCAATGGCGGAACATGGTGTCGCCGCGCAGCGCCCCGTCATAGGGTTCGTTGTCACCGACGACGACATCGCCGGGCGCTTCGAGCTCGGCCAGCAGCGGGCGGACGGCGCGCGGGTCGCTGTCCCACAGCACCGTCACCTGCCAGGGCCGGGCGGCGCCTTTCCAGGCCGGCGTGAAGGAATGCATGGAGAGGACGAGCGGCGCCCTGCCGGTCTTTTCCGCGACCGCGCTGATCGTCCGGGACACGGCATCGTGATAGGGGCGATGGAAGGTTTCCAGCCGGTATCGCCATTCTTCGGGCGTGATCGGGTGGTTGCCCGGAATGATCGCACCGTCGGAAATGCGCATGACGAGCGTCGGATCGTCCTCGCCGCGGTTGGGGTCGATCAAGAGGCGGGAGAAGCGGCTCAGGACGACCGGTGCGTTCAGCCGGGCGGCGAGGCCGCGCACCACGCCCTCGACGCCGATGTCATAGGCGATATGGCGCTCGAAGGCGCTGTCCGGCAGGCCAAGGCGGCCGTAGCGTTCGGGCAGACGATTGGTGGCGTGGTCCGCCAGGATGACGAGCCCAAGGCCGAGATCGCCGTTGATGATTTCAAAGGGGGGATGGTCCTGCATGCCTTTTGCCGAATTGCGCCACTCGTGCCGAGTGATCGCATGGGGGGATGGGAGCCGCAAGCACAGCCTCCCGCCTTTCAGGAAAGATTCCTTCTACCGTCGTGAAATTGTAATCGATTAGTGTTGCGTTGACATTCATGCCCTGCCGTCGCAAGAAAGCGCTTATCCAAATCAACGGAGTTGCATCGGAAGCCGTGAGAGCCAAGAGCCATCGCCCGTTTTTCCCGAAAGCCCGCGGCCTCCTCCAGGCCGGTCTTTTCGCCTTTGCCGGCTTTGCCGCCCTGTCCGTGCCGGATACGGCGAAAGCCGATTTCCGCGTGTGCAACGGCACGCAGAACCTCGTCGGCGTCGCCATCGGCTACCGCGCCAAGGAAGGCTGGATGACCGAGGGCTGGTGGCAGGTTCCTGCGACGACCTGCGCCACGCTGATCGAAGGCGAGCTGCAGTCGCGCTACTACTATCTCTATGCCGAAGACGCCGCCCGTGGCGGCCGCTGGACCGGCGACGTCAACATGTGCGTCGCCGAGAACGAGTTCAAGATCACCGGCGTGCAGGACTGCTTCGCACGCGGTTTCCAGCGCATGGGCTTCAAGGAATATGACACGGGCCGACAGGGGAGCTGGATGGTGCAGCTCTCAGATACGCCAGGGACCCAGGAAAGCCAGAACTGATGAGACGGAACAGAAAAGTCAAAATCCTCGCCACACTCGGACCGGCATCGTCTGACGAGCAGATGATCCAGAAGCTGCATGAGGCCGGGGCCGATCTGTTCCGCATCAACATGAGCCATGCCAGCCACGACGTGATGCGCACGCTGATCAGCCGCATCCGCGCCGTGGAAGCCCGCTGCGGCCGCCCGATCGGCATCCTCGCCGACCTCCAGGGCCCGAAGCTGCGCGTCGGCAAGTTCGCCAACGGCTCGGAAGAGCTTAAGCCCGGGCAGACCTTCACGCTCGACAATAAGGATGTGCCCGGCGACAACACGCGCGTCTACCTGCCGCATCCGGAAATCCTCGAAGCCGTCAAGCCCGGCCATCGCCTGCTGATCGACGACGGCAAGCTGCACCTGCGCGCCGAAAGCTCCGACGGCAAGTCGATCGTCTGTACCGTCGTCTCCGGCACCAAGATCTCCGACCGCAAGGGCGTCAGCCTGCCCGACACGCTGCTCGGCGTCGGCGCGCTGACCGAGAAGGACCGCGTCGACCTCGATGCGGTTCTGGCGACCGGCAGCGTCGACTGGGTGGCTCTGTCCTTCATCCAGCGGCCGGAAGACCTTGCCGAGGTGCGCAAGGTCGCCCGCGGCCGCGTCGGCCTGATGTCGAAGATCGAGAAGCCGCAGGCGATCGAGCGCATCGACGAGATCATCGAACTGTCCGACGCGCTGATGGTGGCGCGCGGCGACCTCGGCGTGGAAATGCCGCTGGAAGCCGTTCCGGGCCTGCAGAAGCAGCTCATCCGCGCCTGCCGTCGCGCCGGCAAGCCGGTGGTCGTTGCCACGCAGATGCTGGAATCGATGATCTCCGCCCCGGTGCCGACCCGCGCCGAGGTCTCCGACGTCGCGACCGCCGTCTTCGAAGGCGCGGACGCCGTGATGCTCTCGGCCGAATCCGCCTCGGGCGACTATCCGGTCGAGGCCGTCTCCACCATGGCCTCGATCGCCAGCAAGGTCGAGCGCGACCCGCACTATCCGGGCATTATCTACGCCCAGCGCTCGACGCCGGAAGCGACGGGCGCCGACGCCATCTCGCTCGCCGCCCGCCAGATCGCCGAAACGCTGAAGCTATCGGCCATCGTCTGTTACACGTCCTCGGGCACGACGGGCCTGCGTGCCGCGCGCGAGCGGCCGGAGGTGCCGGTCCTGGCGCTGTCGCCGGTCATCGAGACGGCACGCCGCCTCTCGGTCGTCTGGGGCCTGCACTGCGTCGTCACGGGCGATGCGGAAGACCTCGATGACATGGTGAACCGCGCCTGCCGCATCGTCGTTGCGGAAGAATTCGGCAAGCCGGGCGACCGCATCATCATCTCGGCCGGCGTGCCGCTGCGCACGCCCGGTGCGACCAACATGCTGCGCATCGCCTATATCGGCGCGGACGGCGTCAGCGGCGTCTGAGGCGCTATTTCTACGAGATCCTTCGCAAGGCGGGCTTTTGGCCCGCCTTGTCGATTCCAGGGGTTTGCCGCGGGTTATGTGCGCCGGCCGGTCAGCTTTTCGGCGAGGTCGCCCATTTCCTTCTGCGCCTGCCGCTCGGCGGGGTATATGTCGAGGAAGCGCTCCCAGGCCCGCAGCGCCATCTCGTCGCGGCCCGCTTGCGCAAGGATCGCCGCCATGCCGGCGAGCGCGCCGAAATGGCGGGGTTCTCGGGCCAGCACCTGGTTGATGTCGGACATCGACTTGCGGCGGTTGCCCATCTTGAAGTGCAGCGTGGCCCGGCGGTTCCAGCCCTCGACATAGTCGGGCTTCAGGCGAATCGCCTCGTCGAGGAAATCGAGCGCCGCGGCGTTCCGTTCCTCCGACACGGCTTTGTCGGCCCACTGGATGAGAAGGTTGATGCTGGCGCTGCCCGATTCCTGCCATTCCCGGCGAATCTGGTCGGCAACGCTACGGGCCTTGTCCGCATCGGCCTCGTGCTTCAGTTCGGTAAAGAGCTTTTCGAGCCGCTGGGCGGGCGTCGTGAAGGCGCCGGAAGCGGGATCGACGGAGGCCTTGTCCGCCGGCTGCGCAAGGGCTGCGCTCGGTGCGGCGCCGGTCAGGGCGATGGAAAGGCAGAGTGCTGTAAGCATGAAAAAGCGCATGGCGGTTATGGTAAACCGCCATGGCCCAACTTCAAATCAATATTTTTCGATCATCGCATCCCTGTGCGGGACAGCGACCACGACGCTTGATCAGCCCTGACGAGCCTTGAAGCGCGGGTTCTGCTTGTTGATGATGTAGATGCGGCCCTTACGGCGAACAAGGCGGTTCTCGCGATGGCGAGCCTTGAGCGACTTGAGCGAATTCTTGATCTTCATTTTTCTGATCCGCGTATTGCAGGGCGACTCGAGTTCGCCGGATTTCCTCAATCAAAAACGCGCCGTTTCGGGCGCGCTTTCGGGTTGGCAGGCATGTACCGTGTCACATTTCCGCTGTCAACCATTGGCGGCGGGTTTTCCGCGCCGCAAGCCGGTTTTCCAGCGTCCTTGACGGGTTTTTCAGCCTCGGCGCACGGTTTTCCCTTAATCGCGTCAGCCGACAATCTGCGTGACGTGCCCCATCTTGCGACCAGGCCGGGCTTCGCTCTTGCCGTAGAGATGGACGAGCACGCCGGGCCTGGCCAGCCAGGCGGGAACGTCCTCGATATCGTCGCCGACGAGATTCTGCATCACGCAATCGGAATGACGGCGGGGATCGCCGAGCGTGTGGCCGGCGACGGCGCGAATATGCTGCTCGAACTGCGAGACGACGCAGGCCGCCTCCGTCCAGTGGCCCGAGTTGTGCACGCGCGGGGCGATCTCGTTGGCGACGAGCCCGCCGTCCGGCAGCACGAAGAACTCGACGCCGATGACGCCGACATAGCCGAGCTGGTCGAGGATGGCGCGCGCGGCCTTGCGGGCCTGGTCGGCGGTCGCCTCACTGACCCGGGCGGGCAGGGTGGAGGTGTGCAGGATGCCGTTCCGGTGGACGTTCTCCGCCGGGTCGTAGCAGGCGATCGTGCCGTCGCGGTCGCGCGCGGCGATGATCGAGATTTCCCGCTCGAAGGGTACGAGGCTTTCAAGGATCAGCGGCACGCCGCCGAGCGCCTCGAAGGCGCCGTCGCGCTCCTCGGCGGGGGAGCGGAAGAGCCGCTGGCCCTTGCCGTCATAGCCGAGCCGTCGCGTCTTCAGCACGCCGACGCCGCCGAAGCGGTCGAGCGCGTCCTCGAGTTCGGCCTGGCTGTCCACGGCGTCGAAATCGGCGGTGAGGATGCCGCAGTCGCGGATGAAGCGCTTTTCGACGAGCCGGTCCTGCGAGACCTCCAGCGCGCGCGGCGGCGGATAGACGGGAACGGCCGCGGCGAGCGCCTCGGCGGCGGAGACAGGCACGTTCTCGAATTCGTAGGTGACGACGTCCGAGACGCGGGCCAGCTCGGCAAGCGCATCCGCGTCGTCATAGGCCGCGACGATCTGGGCGTTGGCGACCTGGGCTGCCGGACAATCGGCCTGCGGCTCGAGGATGACGGTGCGAAGGCTCAGCCGGGCGGCCGCCATGGCCAGCATGCGGCCGAGCTGGCCGCCGCCAATGATGCCGATCGTGCGGGTGCTCATAGCGGGCCGTCCACGGGGTATTCGGCGACGGCGTTCGACTGGTTCTCCCGCCATTCGTCCAGGCGGTGGGCAAGTTCAGGGTCGCCGAGCGCCAGCACGGCGGCGGCGAGCAGCGCGGCGTTGACGGCGCCGGCCCTGCCGATGGCGAGCGTGCCGACCGGAATGCCGGCGGGCATCTGCACGATGGAGAGCAGGCTGTCCTGGCCGGAAAGCGCCTTCGACTGGACCGGTACGCCGAACACCGGCAGCGGCGTCATCGCCGCGGCCATGCCGGGCAGGTGGGCCGCGCCGCCGGCGCCGGCGATGATGATCTTGAAGCCTTCCGCCTTCGCCCCGCGCGCGAAGCTGTAGAGCCGGTCGGGCGTGCGGTGCGCCGAAATGATGCGCGCCTCGTAGTCGACGCCGAGCGCATCGAGCGTATCGGCGGCATTCTTCATCGTCTCCCAGTCGGACTGGCTTCCCATGATGATGGCGACGGGGGGCGTTTCTGTCGTGTCCAAGGCGTCTCGTCCGGTTAGGCGATGATGTCGGGGATGATCTGGTCTTCCAGCTTGGAGATCTTGTCCTTCAGGACCAGTTTCTTCTTCTTCATGCGCTGGATTCTGAGGGCTTCGCAGCCGACCTGGATCATGGCGTTGATGGCGGCATCGTAGTCTTCGTGCTCCTGGCGAAGCCGTGCGGCGGCAAGCCGCAATTCAGCCTGTTCCTGGTCTGCCATGCTGTTCTTTCCCCGTCGTCGGAGGCGCGGCTTTCTTGCGTTCCTCGCCTGTATGAAGGCTGCTCGTACCACGAAACCCCTGGTAACGGGAAGTTATCCCTTGCCACGTTTTCGCCTTCGACAAATGAAAAATGACATGGCACACTGTTTCTGTTGCAACCTGGATCACTCGGCATGCAAATGACCGGGTGCAAGCAAAAGGAAGGAACTGTCACATGACGATTGAGGCTCATCTGGCCACGCTCGAAAAGAAGCACTTCGCTCTGGAAGCAGAGCTGCACGCTGCAATGAACCAGCCCTCCTCGGAGGACCAGACGATTGCAGACATCAAGCGTCGCAAGCTGCGCATCAAGGACGAGATCGAGCGCATTCGCGGCTCCTCTCACTGAAAAGACAGGGATTTTTCCAAAGTTACAGAAGGGGTGAGGGTCGCGGACAGTCGGTCCTGATGGGAGGACCAGGGTAGGAGCCCAATACGCGAAACCGCTCCCGGTACACGAAAACATTAGACGTCGAGACGCCCTGGCCGCCATGATGGCGCGCCGGGGCGTTCTGTTCCGGAATGGGACAATCGCGGCCTACGACCAGAACTGGTCGAGCCAGAGATTGAGCCTGTCGAAGCCCTTCGCGTTGATCGCGTAGATGCGTCTGGTACCTTCGGATTTGACGCTGACGAGATTGCAGTCGAGCAGGGCCTTCAGATGCTGCGAGACGGCCGGCCGGCTGATCGGCAGGCCCTCGGAAAGCTCGTTGACCGTTCGCGGCGCGCGGCGCAGCTCCTCCAGGAGGAACCTGCGGTTGGGATCGGCAATCGCCGTGAAGGGGTCCGGGTGCGCCATGGCCGGACGCTATGGCAAAGCAGCATTTGCGGCAAGCGTTTTGTGCGCTGCGAAGAGCCGGTTTTCCGGGCGTCACAGAAAGGCGAGCACACCGTCATAGACGAGTTTCAGGCCTGCGATGAGGGCCATGGCATACATGAAGGGATAGAAGACGTCCGGCTTCATGCGCTTGACGACGAAGCCGCCGACGGCCGTGGCGGCGATGGCGAGCGGCACCAGCGTGGCGGATATGGCAAGGTTGGTCGTGTCGAGCTGGCCGAGGGCGAAATAGGGGCCGAGCTTGACGGCGTTGAGGATGGCGAAGAAGCGCACGCCCGCGCCGGTATACTCGCGCGGCGGCAGCTTCAGGGGCAGGCCGTAGACCTGGAAGGGCGCGCCGCCCGCATGGGCGACGAAGCTGCCGTAGCCCGACAGTGTGCCGAGGAAGGCGGCGGGCAGCAGGCGGTGGGGCCGCGCCGGGACGACATAGCCATGCCGCGCGCGCCAGCTATTGTAGAAATAGCGGGCGACGAAGAGCACGGTGATGAGGCCGATGATGAGGCGCAGCGCATCGCGCGGCACATAGGCCGACGTCGCCCAGCCGATCGCGATGCCGAGGAGCGCGCCGGGCAGCAGCATCTTCAGCAGCGTGCGGTCGTTGTGCTGGCGCCAGATCCACAGCGAGACGCAGTCCATCACCACGAGGATGGGCAGGAGGATGGCGGCGGCCTGCACGGGGGGAACGGCCATGGCGAGCAGCGGCACGCCCATCAGGGCCAGCGCCTCGCCCATGCCGCCCTTCGTCAGGCCGACGAGGAGGACCGCGGGGATCGCGGCATAGTAGATTGTGGGGTCGATGGACATGGAGGGTGGTTGATCCTGTTCGTCCTTCCGTCTATCCGCTTTGATCTGTTATGACGAGCCCGAGTGCCGTGTTCTAAGGAAGTTCATCCATGTCCGATGCCGAAACCCGCTGCCGCCTGGTGCTGATCCTGCCCGAGGGTGAGGACCTTGCCGCCCGCGCCGCGATGCTGGAGGGCGCGCTGAAGGGCGGCGACGTCGCCTCGGTGATCCTGCCGCAATACGGGCTGGATGACGGCCAGTTCCAGAAGCATGCCGAAACGCTGGTGCCGATCGTCCAGCAGGCGGGCGCCGCTGCGCTCGTCGCCGGCGACACCCGCGTTGCCGGCCGGGCGAAGGCGGACGGCATCCACATCACCGGAGGCATCGAGGAACTGGGCGAGGCCATCGAGAAGTTCACGCCGAAGCTCATCGTCGGCGGCGGAAACGCGACGGACCGGCACAAGGCGCTGGAAATCGGCGAGGTCCAGCCGGACTACATCTTCTTCGGCAAGATCGGCGGCGACATCAAGCCGGAGGCGCATCCGAAGAATCTCGCGCTTGCCGAGTGGTGGGCCTCGATGGTGGAGATCCCCTGCATCGTGCTCGGCGGCACGGACCCGCAGTCCGCGCTTGCCGCCGCCGAGACCGGCGCGGAGTTCGTGGCGCTCGACAAGGCGGTTTTCGCCGATCCGGCGCAGGCGCCCCATGCGGTGGCGGCGGTCAATGCCCTCCTTGACGAAAAAGCGCCACGGTTTGAGCAATAGTAGGCGCATGATCAGGGCCGTTCTCCTTCAAGCTTGCCGTATCGCGCCGGTGGCGCTTCTTGCCACGGGTATCTTCTCGGCCGCGCCGGCTTTCGCGGAAGCGGCCAAGAAGGGACCCTCCGTCACGGCGGACGACACGGCTGCCGCCAAGGATCCGGCCGCCGAGGCGAAGCCCGCCTCCGTCGAGGACAAGCCCGCCGCGACGACGGATGCCGGCAAGGACGAGCCGGCTGATGGCCCCTCGACCGGCCTTTCCGTGCTCGATCGCATGGGCGCGGACCTGCCGGCGCTGCCGGCGGAAAAGCCCTTCACCGGCAAGATCGACGAAGCCTACGGCGCCTTCCAGCGCGGCCGTTACCTGACCGCGATGGAACTCGCCCTGCCGCGCGCGCAACTTGGTGACCCGGCCGCGCAGACGCTGGTTGCCGAGATCCTCGACCGCGGCCTCGGCGTCAAGCGCAACCGCGAACAGGCGATGTTCTGGTACGGGCAGGCCGCCAATGGCGGCGATCCAACCGGCATGTTCAAATATGCGATCCTCCTGATGGAGCGCTCGGGCTCCAAGGAGGACCGGGCTAAGGCGGACGAGCTGATGAAGAAGGCTGCCGACCTCGGCAATGCCTCCGCGCAGTTCAACTACGGCCAGGTGCTGGTGGCTGATTCCCCGGGGGAAAAGGGCCTGCGCGCGGCGCTGCCCTATTACGAGAAGTCCGCCGAGCAGGGCATCGCCGACGCGCAATATGCCGTCGCGCAGATCTATATCAACCTGAAGGACCTGCCGGAGGAGAAGACAAGGCGCGCACGGGAATGGCTGCTGCGCGCCGCCCGTGCGGGCTTCGACACGGCCCAGCTCGACCTCGGCATGTGGCTGATCAACGGGACGGGCGGCGAGCGCGACTACGAGGCCGGCTTCAAATGGCTGAAGCGCGCGGCCGGCGGCGGCAATGCCGTCGCTCAGAGCAAACTCGCCCAACTCTATATCCACGCCATCGGCACGCGGCCCGATCCGGTCGAGGCGGCCAAATGGTTCGTGCTGGCGCGCCGCGCCGGCCTCAACGATCCCTCGCTGGAGGACTTCTACCTCGGCCTCAGCGACACGCAGCAGAAGGCGGCGGTCGACGCGGCGAACAAGTACCGCTCGGGGTCCTGACGCCGTCCCGTTTACCCTTTGCAGCATCGGGCCCCCTGCATTGCAGCCCTTGCAGGGGGCGAAGGCTTGAAACTTCGGGGGATTTGTGGTTTTGAGGCCGCATATTCCGGTCCCGGCGCGTTTTCGCGCCGCGGCTCAGCCGTTTCGAAGCGCCGGACATTCCCGAAGGATCTTTTCTACATGGCTCGTTCAGCTCTTCTCAACGTCATGGTCCAGGCCGCCTTCAAGGCCGGCAAGTCGCTCGCGCGCGATTTCGGCGAAGTGCAGAACCTCCAGGTCTCGCTCAAGGGCCCCGGCGACTACGTCTCCCAGGCCGACCGCAAGGCGGAGAAGCTGATCCGCGAGGACCTGATGAAGGCCCGGCCGACCTACGGCTTCCTCGGCGAGGAATCCGACGAGATCGTCGGCACGGACGGGGCGCATCGCTGGATCGTCGATCCGCTCGACGGCACGACCAACTTCCTGCACGGCATTCCCACCTTCGCCATCTCGATCGCACTCGAACGCAACGGCGAGATCGTCGCAGCCGTGGTGCTGAACCCGGCGACGGACGAACTCTTCACCGCCGAGCGCGGCGGCGGCGCCTTCCTCAACGACCGGCGCCTGCGCGTGGCGGCCCGCAAGAACCTGTCGGATGCCGTCATCGGCTGCGGCGTGCCGCATCTCGGCCGCGGCAACCACGGCAAGTTCCTCGTCGAGCTGCGCCATGTCATGGGCGAGGTCGCCGGCATGCGCCGCCTCGGCTCCGCCTCGCTCGACCTTGCCTATGTCGCCGCCGGCCGCTTCGACGGCTTCTGGGAGCGCGACCTTGCGCCGTGGGATCTGGCGGCCGGCATCCTCCTGATTCGCGAAGCCGGCGGCTACGCGACCGATCTGACCGGCGGCAGCGCCATGCTCGATACCGGCACGGTCATCGCCGGCAACGAATATATCCACAAGGCGCTCACCGAAGTCGTGCATCGTCCGGTGCCGACGCGCTGAGAGGGGTAAACGGGCGGCGCATTCCACGCCGCTCTTGCCGCTAACCCCTTCAATTCGGCGCAATCTTCCTCTAGTCTCCCGCCCGACGAGGAAGCGGAGAGACGACGATATGGCGAAGCTTGGGCTGTCGGGCTGGGGAGGGTCGCCCGAGACCGGGGAGGATTATCCCCACAAACTCTCAAGCCCCATGGCCTTCTTCTGGACGATGGTGATCTTCCTCATCATCGTCGGCTTCGTGGCCGCCATCCTCTTCCGCCAGGCGCGGACGGCCTTCTTGAGCAATCCCGGCCTCAACGGCCTCATCCTCGGCGTGCTCCTGATCGGCATCCTGCTGGTCTTCAACCATGTGCTGGCGCTGAGGCCCGAGGTGCGCTGGTTCAATTCCTTCCGCGCCGCGGGCAGCGCGGAGAAGGTAGGGCGCGATCCCGTGCTGCTCGCGCCGATGCGCGCCCTGATCGGCCGGCGCCATTCCGTGGCGCTCTCGACGACGGCGCTGCGCTCGATCCTCGATTCCATCGCGACACGCCTCGACGAATCGCGGGACACGTCCCGCTACCTCATCGGCCTCCTCGTCTTCCTCGGCCTGCTCGGCACCTTCTGGGGCCTGCTCGGCACGATCGGCTCGATCAGCGCGGTCATCCAGTCGCTCGACGCCGGCGCGGGCACGGCGAACGACATTCTCAACGCGCTGAAGGAGGGTCTTTCCGCGCCGCTGGAAGGCATGGGCACGGCCTTCTCGACCTCGCTTTTCGGCCTCTCCGGCTCGTTGATCCTCGGCTTCCTCGATCTTCAGGCGGGCCGGGCACAGAACCGGTTCTATACGGAACTGGAAAACTGGCTCTCTTCCGTCACCGATGTCGGCCCGGAACTGCAGCCTGCCATCGACGCGGCGGCCGGTTCGGCGAGCGACGTGCAGGCACTCGCCCAGCAGATTCTCAAACTGGCGCAGGAGGGCGGTCCCGGCCGCTCGACGGCGGCCATGGCCAGCCTTGCGGAAGGCATCCAGGGCCTCGTCAAGAACATGCGCAGCGAGCAGCAGATGCTGCGCGACTGGATCGAGGCGCAGCAGGAGGAATCGAAGGCGCTGCGCCGCACGCTCGACCGGCTCGCCGCGCGCAGCGGCGAGAAGACCGTCGAGCGCGTGACGGAGAAGGCCCACAAGGCCGGGGGCGAATAGGGATGGCGCTCGCCCGCAACCGGCGCAGCCAGCGCACGGTCGATTACTGGCCGGGCTTCGTCGATGCGCTGTCGACGCTGCTGCTCGCCATCATGTTCCTGCTCACGGTCTTCGTGCTGGCGCAATTCTTCCTCAGCCGCGAGATTTCCGGCAAGGATGACGTCTTGAACCGGCTGACCAGCCAGATCAACGAGCTGACCCAGCTCCTGGCGCTGGAAAAGAGCGGCAAGCAGGATCTCGAAGACTCGCTCGCCAATCTTCAGGCTTCCCTTGCTCAGTCGGAAAGCGACCGCACGCGCCTCCAGCAGTTGCTCGACAGCGGCACGGGGGCCTCGGACGCCGCCAATGCCCGCGTCACCACGCTGGAGGGAGAGCTCGATTCGGAAAAGCAGGTGAGCGCCCGGGCCATGAGCCAGATCGAGCTGCTCAACCAGCAGATCGCCGCGCTGCGCAGCCAGATCGCCGCGGTCGAGGAGGCGTTGCAGGCCTCGGAAGCCAAGGATCAGTCCTCGCAGGCAAAGATCGCCGATCTCGGCCGGCGGCTTAACGTCGCGCTGGCGCAGCGTGTGCAGGAACTCAACCGCTATCGCTCCGACTTCTTCGGCCGGCTGCGCGAGATCCTCTCCGACCGGGAGAACATCCGCATTGTCGGCGACCGGTTCGTCTTCCAGTCGGAGGTGCTGTTCCCTTCGGGCGGCAGCGACCTCAACGAGGCGGGGCAGGCGGAGATGGGCAAGCTGGCGACGGCGCTGCTCGACCTTGCCCGCGAGATCCCCTCGGAGATCAACTGGGTGCTGCGCGTCGACGGCCATACGGACAATGTGCCGCTCTCCGGCACGGGCCGCTACCGCGACAACTGGGAGCTTTCCTCGGCGCGTGCGACCTCGGTGGTCAAGTTCCTGATTTCACGGGGCGTGCCGGCCAACCGGCTCGTGGCGGCTGGCTTCGGCGAGTTCCAGCCGATCGCCGAGGGCAGCGACGATGCGGCGCGGGCAACCAACCGCCGCATCGAGCTGAAGCTCACCGAACGATAATTCCGGTTTCAGCCGGCCGCGCGGTCCTCTCCAAGGAAGGCCTGGCCGCCATGGTCGAACTGCAGGCGGGCAAGGCGGGCATAGAGCCCGTCCTGCCGGATGAGCGAGGCATGGGTGCCTTCCTCGACGATGCGGCCCGCCTCCATGACGAGGATACGGTCGGCCTTCAGCACGGTGGCGAGGCGGTGGGCGATGACGATCGTGGTGCGCTTGCCCATCTGGCCGTCGAGCGCCTTCTGGACCAGCGTCTCGCTTTCCGCGTCCAGCGCGGAGGTCGCCTCGTCGAGCAGCAGCAGCGGAGCGTCCTTCAGGATGGCGCGGGCGATGGCGATGCGCTGGCGCTGGCCGCCGGACAGCGTTACGCCGCGCTCGCCCACCATGGTGTCGTAGCCCTTGTCGAGCCGTTCGATGAACTCTTCCGCCTGCGCCGCCCTTGCGGCGGCCCGCACGGCCTCGTCGCTGACGCCGGACATGCCGAAGGCGATGTTGTCGCGGATCGTCGCGGCGAAGATGGTGACGTCCTGCGGCACCAGCGCGATGCGGCGGCGCAGCTCCTCCGGGTCGGCCGCGCGCAGGTCCACGCCATCGAGCAGCACGGTGCCGGCATCGGGATCGTAGAAGCGCAGCACCAGCGAGAGGATCGTGCTCTTGCCGGCGCCGGAGGGGCCGACGATAGCGACGGTCTCGCCCTGCCTCACCGCAAGATCCAGGCCATTGATGCTGCGATAGCCGGGGCGGGCGGGATAGGCGAAATGCACGTCGCGGAAGGTGAGTTCGCCGCGGGCGGGCAGCGGCAGGGCCACGGGGTTTGCGGGTGCGGCGATGGCCGGCGGCTCGGCGAGGAGTTCGGTCAGGCGCTCGGCGGCGCCGGCGGCCTGCGAAAGCTCGCCCCACACCTCGGAAAGCGCGCCAAGACTGCCGGCGGCAAAGACCGCATAGAGCAGGAACTGGCCGAGCGTGCCGGCCGAAAGCGTGCCCGCCAGCACGTCGCGCGCGCCGAACCAGAGCACGGCGACGACCGAGCCGAAGATCATGGCGATGGCGAAGCCGGTCAGCAGCGAGCGGGCGCGGATGGCGGCGCGCGCGGCGCCGTAAGCCTGCTCGACTTCGCCGAAGAAACGGGCGCGGGCGGCGTCTTCGGCGTTGAAGGCCTGCAGCGTACGGGTGGCGCCTATCGCCTCGCCGGCATAGGCGGAGGCGGCGGCCAGCGTGTCCTGCGCCTCGCGCGAGCGACGGCGCACCGAGCGGCCGAAGGCGACGAGCGGGAAGACGATGACGGGAATGGCGGCGATGACGAGGCTGGACAGCTTCGGGCTGGTATAGACCATCATGGCGATGGCGCCGAAACAGAGAATGAGGTTGCGCAACGCCACGGAGGCGGTGGCGCCGACGGCGGATTTGATCTGGGTCGTGTCGGCCGTCAGCCGCGAGACGATCTCGCCGGACTGGTTGACGTCGAAGAAGGCGGGCGAAAGCGTCGTCACATGGGAAAAGACATCGCGGCGCAGGTCCGCCACGATGCGCTCGCCAAGCGTGATGACGAAATAGTAGCGCATGGCGCTTGCCAGCGCGAGCAGGCCGGCCAGTGCGAAGAGCATCGTGAAATAGGTGTTGATGAAGCCGGCATCGGCCCCGGAGAAGCCGTGGTCGATCATGCGGCGCACGGCGAGCGGGAGGACGAGAGTAGTGCCGGCGGCCAGAACCAGGGCCGCCAGTGCGCCGGCGACGAGGCCGCGATAGCGGCCGATATAGGGAGCAAGCCTGCCCAGCGGACGAATGTTGCGGCGCGCGGTTTTCGCCTGCACGCCTTCTTCTCTGTCTGTGGACACCATACCCCCGTTTCCAGCGCCTTCCGGCACGAATTGTCTTTCGGCCCTTGTTATCCAGACGGCCTTCCTGTATAGGCTCGCCATCGAATTGGGAAGCCGTAGGTCCGACCGACCGCGGCTTCATTTACGTCTTTGGCCCGGCTGTCGCAATCCGTTGCGACAATTGGCCCCCGGAACAGGCAGGAAAGTTGTCATGAAGGCTGATATCCATCCCGCATACCACACCATCAAGGTCGTCATGACCGACGGCACCGAGTACGAAACCCGCTCGACCTGGGGTTCGGAAGGCGCCACGATGAACCTCGAAATCGACCCGAAGTCGCACCCGGCCTGGACCGGCGGCAACCAGCAGCTCATGGACCGCGGCGGCCGCGTCTCCAAGTTCAAGAAGCGCTTCGAAGGCCTCGGCCTCTAAGCCTTCTGCTTCGGCGGATTTTGAAGAACCCGGCTTCGGCCGGGTTTTTTTGCGTTTGGGGATGAGGGGCAGCCGCCAGGCAAATACAAAAAACCCGGCCGAAGCCGGGTTCCGTCACGGTGATGCGGTTCGCGCTCAGTTATTGCCGAAGGCGGTGTGCAAGAGGTTGATCTGGGCCTGCACGCTGTTCTGGTTGTCCGGCGCGAAGGTCTGGACGTCCTGTGGGCGGTAGATCTCGCGGTCGAGCAGGGCGATGCGGTTCTGCAGGCGCAGCGAGCGTTCGATGAGGTCGCGGAAGGCCTCCGGCAGGTCGTTCCAGCCGGGCGCGGTCTTGTCGACGTTGAAGCTGTCGAGGCGGACCTTGTTCTTTTCCGAGAGCACCTGGTCGCGGCTCATCTCGCCGTTGTTGACGGCGCGCTGCAGCAGCAGCCAGGAGGCCATCTGCATCAGGCGGGTGGTCAGCCGCATCGATTCGGCCGCATAGAGCACAGAGGCCATGCGGGGCAGGACCTTGGAGGCCTGGCGGCCGACACCGTCGAGATAGCTTGCGGTCTCTTCGACCAGGCCCATGCCTTCGGCGTACAGGGACTTGAATTGCGCCGACGACGCAACATGGCCAGCGAAGCTGACGGTATTCAATCCTCTTTCGGACATGGTTTCATCCCTGTTGAACGCATCACATGCAGGTAACGGAAGGCCGGCCTCTGGTGTTCCAGTCGGTCGTTCTATGCCGTGAGGATGATCCCATAACCCAATTCGCGCAAGGGTATTCTTAAGAAAGGGTTAATCTCCACAATTCTTTCGGGACAGGCCCTCCGCGCGGCGGCCGCAAACAAAAAAAGAGCCGCGGAAAGCGGCTCTCAAGGTAAAACAGGGAGAAAAATCAGACCGAAACCCCGGGGGGTGAAAATGTCTGAAGCCGGAAGGACCGGATGCTCAAGGAATAGCAGGGAAGGCTTAATGGCCGGTTAACTCTATTGAGGGTTTGCTCGTGCCTGTGCCTTTTCGGCAAGCCTGAATGGGATCAGCGGAAGAGATTTTCCGCCGCCGAGCGGCTGGCGCCCTTCTTCTGTTTCTCCGCTTCCAGCCGTTCGATTTCCGCATGCAGGAGGGCGATCCGGGCGGCAAGCTCGTCGACGGAGAGCAGCGAGAGGTCGCTGCCGATCTCGTGGGCGATCTTCCGTGCCGGACGATCTTCTTCGAAAAAGCTCATGTGGGGCGCTCCTCCTGTTGCTCGTCGGCGGCCTGCGGCTGGGCGAGGGCGCGCGGCGAAAGCTGAAGGCTCTCCGGCGTGGTCAGCGTGCCGGGGTTGATGGTGGTGTAGTTCTCGCGCATCTCGGCCGGCAGGGCGGCGCGGCGGCGGCTGCGGAAGATGGCGTAGAGGGTGATCAGCAGATGCGCCGTGCAGGTGACCATGAAGAGCGCATAGGGACCGACCGCCGACATGATCGGGCCGCCGAGCGTCGGGCCGATGATGGTGCCGACGCCATAGAGCAGGAGCAGGCCGCCGGAGACCTTCACGAAATCCTCGGGGCTGGCGAAGTCGTTGGCATGCGAGACGGCGATCGGGTAGAGCGCGTTCGCCATCGCGCCGTAAAGGGCCGTCAGCACCAGGAGCACGATTACAGAGGCCGGCTGGAAGACGACCAGCGACAGGCCCGCCGCTGCGGCGATGGCCGAGAGCGAGGCGAGCACGATGCGCCGGTCGACTCGGTCGGACAGGCGCCCGGCGGGAAGCTGCATCACGGCGCCGGCGAAGATGGCGACGCTCATCATGACCGCGATCGTGCCGGAGGAGAGGCCCGCATTGGCGCCGAAGACCGCGCCGAGCGTGCCGAAGGCGCCGTTGGCGATGCCGATCAGCACGATGCCGACGCTGGCCACCGGCGAGGTGCGGTAAAGGGTGGGGATGTCGAGCTTGACCTGCTTCAGCGGCTGCGGCGAGGCGGCCGTGGACAGCGTCGTCGGCAGCATGGCGAGGCAATAGAGGATGCCGGCGAACATGAAGAGCAGCGGCGTCGTGACGTCGCCCAGCGCCACCGTCATCTGGCCGCCGACGGTGCCGATCAGCGTGATGGCGATGTAGAGCGAGAAGATGAGGCCGCGGCTTTCGTTGGTCGCGCGCTCGTTCAGCCAGCTTTCGATGATCATCGAGGTGCCGGCGATCGAAAAGCCCGTGACGGCGCGCAGCGCAATCCACCAGAAGGGATCGACCAGGATGCCGGTCAGGAGCGCGATGATGGCGATCAGCGAGGCGAAACCGGAAAAGGCGCGCACATGGCCGATGCGCTTGACCACCGTCGGCGCCAGGAGGCAGCCCAAAACGAAGCCGGACGCCCAGGAGGTGCCGAGCAGGCCTAGCATCGTCGTCTCATAGCCTTCGAAGGCGCCGCGCATGGGCAGGAGCAGGCCGTGCAGGCCGTTCCCGAGGAAGAGGAACAGCGTGCCCATGAGAAGCGCGAAGACGGATATGAGATTTTTACGCATGTGATTTTCGTCAGTTTCGCCAGCGGGTAAGGAATAACGCACCTGTCGCCGATTGCCAGATGCAAAGCGTGCGCGCGAACGATTTTCGCGCCCTACGTCGATCGCTTGGAAAAACGTCCGAGGTGTGACAGGAAGGGCGGAGAAAGGCCGCCATGTCGAAAATCCTTCCCGTCCTGCTGCTTGCCGTGATGCTGCTGCATCTCATCCGTCCCATCGGCCTGCCGGGGCTGAAGCGGCGCGCGGATTTCTGGAAGATCGCGGTCGTCGCCATCGCGCTGATGATGCTGACGGTGCTGATCCGGCCCTGAAACGCAAAAGGGCCACCCGAAGGTGGCCCCCATGAGGTTTGGTCCGGCGTGGACCCGGGTCTTTGGACCCGAAGGAAGGCGTGATCAGAACGAGGGCTGCCTCGTTGCGTTCACCACAATTCCCATGCCCGAAGCCAAGACCGAAATCTCATTAGACATTGGATCACCTTCCTTTCCGTTGTTGACACTGACAGGAAATGTAGGCGCTCCGCCGCCGAACGCAAGCCCCCTTGCGCTATTTCTGCTGGTTGAGGACGTCGACGCCCGGTAGCGGCTTGCCTTCCATCCATTCGAGGAACGCGCCGCCGGCGGTCGAGACATAGGTGAAATCGTCCGCGACACCGGCATGGTTGAGGGCCGCGACCGTATCGCCGCCGCCGGCGACGGAGACGAGCTTGCCCTCCCTGGTGCGGGCGGCAGCGTGCTTGGCCGCCGATACCGTCGCGGTGTCGAAGGGAGCGATCTCGAAGGCGCCGAGCGGGCCGTTCCAGACGAGCGTCGTGGCGCGCGAGATCCAGGCATTGACCGCCTCGACCGTCTTCGGGCCGACGTCGAGCATCATGGCGTCGGCCGGAATGGCGTTGACGTCGACCACTTCGTTCTCGGCATTGGCCTTGAACTCGCGGGCGACGACGCCGTCTTCGGGCAGCACGATGGCGCAGGTGGCGGTCGCCGCCTCGATCATGATCTGCTTGGCCGTCTCGGCAAGGTCGTGCTCGCAGAGCGACTTGCCGACATTCGTGCCGCGGGCGGCAAGGAAGGTGTTGGCCATGCCGCCGCCGATGACCAGCGCGTCGACCTTCTTCACGAGGTTCATCAGAAGATCGATCTTGGTGGAGACCTTCGCGCCGCCGACGATGGCGACGACCGGGCGGGCCGGGTTGCCGAGGCCCTTTTCCAGCGCCTCCAGCTCGGCCTGCATGGTGCGGCCGGCATAGGCGGGCAGCAGGTGCGCAAGGCCCTCGGTGGAGGCGTGGGCGCGGTGGGCGGCGGAGAAAGCGTCGTTGACGTAGATATCGCCGTTTGCGGCGAGCGCGGCGGTGAAATCCGTGTCGTTCTTTTCCTCGCCCTTGTGGAAGCGGGTGTTCTCGAGAAGCAGGACATCGCCGTTGGCCATGGCGGCGACGGCGGCAGCGGCTTTCTCGCCGATGCAGTCGGCGGCGAAATGCACCTTCGTGCCGAGGACCTCGTTCACGGCGGGCAGGATCTGCTCCAGCGACATTTCGGCGACGACCTCACCCTTGGGGCGGCCGAAATGGGCGAGCAGGACGACCTTGGCGCCCTTTTCCGAGAGTTCGCGGATGGTCGGCGCGACGCGCTCGATGCGGGTCGCATCGGTGACCTTGCCGTCCTTGACGGGCACGTTGAGATCGACGCGGACAAGCACGCGCTTGCCGGCGATATCGGTGAGGTTGTCGAGGGTCTTGAAGGTCATGGGGCGTCTCCCGGGAGGGGCTGGAATGAGGGTGTGCGTGAGAACCCCCCTCTGCCCTGCCGGGCATCTCCCCCTCAAGGGGGGAGATCGGCAAGACGCCGAAACCCCGCTCGAAAGCAACCTTTGCGATGGGCGAAACGGTGCTCCATCCAATCTCCCCCCTTGAGGGGGAGATGCCCGGCAGGGCAGAGGGGGGTATGGCGCCCGCAAAGGACGCCGTACCGATTTCGTCAGATCAGCTTGCCGAGGGCAACGGCCGTGTCGGACATGCGGTTCGAGAAGCCCCACTCGTTGTCGTACCAGGAGAGGATGCGCACGAGGTTGCCGTCGAGGACCTTGGTCTGGTCGGCGGCGAAGTTCGAGGAGTGGCTGTCGTGGTTGAAGTCGATCGAGACCAGCGGGCCGGTGACGTAATCGAGGATGCCCTTCAGCTCGCCTTCGGCGGCTGCCTTGATGGCGGCGTTGACTTCCTCGGCGGTGACGTTGCGCTTCGGCACGAACTTCAGGTCGACGACCGAGACGTTCGGGGTCGGCACACGGATGGCCGAACCGTCCAGCTTGCCCTTGAGCTGCGGCAGCACGAGGCCGACGGCCTTGGCGGCGCCGGTGGAGGTCGGGATCATCGACAGGGCCGCCGCGCGGGCGCGGTAGAGGTCCTTGTGCATGGTGTCGAGGGTCGGCTGGTCACCCGTGTAGGAGTGGACCGTCGTCATGTAGCCCTTCTCGATGCCGAAGGCCTTGTCGAGCACGTAGGCGACCGGTGCAAGGCAGTTCGTCGTGCACGAGGCGTTGGAGATGACGAGGTCGTCCTTGGTCAGCGTGTTGTGGTTGACGCCGAAGACGATGGTCTTGTCGGCATTGTCGCACGGCGCGGAGACGATGACGCGCTTGGAGCCGTTGGCGAGGTGCGCGCCGGCCTTTTCCTTCGTGGTGAACAGGCCGGTGCATTCCAGCGCGATGTCGACGTCGCCCCAGGGCAGTTCCTTCGGGTCGCGGATGGCGGTGACGCGGATCGGGCCGCGGCCGACGTCGATCGTGTCGCCGGAAACGGTGACGGTGCCCGGGAACTTGCCGTGGACGGAATCGTAGCGCACGAGATGCGCATTGGTCTCGACCGGGCCGAGGTCGTTGACGGCGACGACTTCGATGTCGGTGCGGCCGGATTCGACGATGGCGCGCAGCACGTTGCGGCCGATGCGGCCAAAGCCGTTGATGGCAACTTTCACAGTCATGTGGGGTGTCTCCTATCAGTAGATGTTTGGCGGGGCAGGGCGCGGCGGACCGCGCCTTGCGCACTCAGGCGAGCTTGGCTTCCGCGGCGGCCACGACGGCCTCCGGCGTGATGCCGAAATGCTTGTAGAGCTCCTTGTACGGGCCGGATGCGCCGAAGGAGGACATGCCTACGAAGATGCCGTCCGATCCGATGAAGTGATCCCAGCCCTGGCGGATGCCCGCTTCGATGGCGATCTTGACCGGCGAATTGCCGATGACCGCCTGCTGGTAGGCTTCCGGCTGCTCGGCGAAGAGCTCGACGCAGGGAACCGACACGACGCGGGTGGAGATGCCCTTGGCCGACAGCGCCTGCTGGGCCTTGACCGCGATCTCGATTTCCGAGCCGGAGGCGAACAGCGTCACCTTGGCGTCACTGGCCGAGACGAGGTCGTAGGCGCCGCGGGCGCAAAGGTTCTCTTCCTCGTATTCGAGGCGCACCGGCATCAGGTTCTGGCGGGTCAGCGCGATAGCCGACGGGCGGTTGTGGCTTTCCAGCGCAAGCTGCCAGCATTCGGCCGTTTCCGTGGCGTCTGCCGGGCGGAAGACGAGCAGGTTCGGGATGGCGCGCAGCGCCGCCATGTGCTCGACCGGCTGGTGCGTCGGGCCGTCTTCGCCAAGGCCGATGGAATCGTGCGTCAGGACGTGGATGACGCGGATGCCCATCAGCGCGGCAAGGCGGATCGACGGACGGCAGTAATCGGAAAAGATCAGGAAGCCGCCGGAATAGGGGATGAGGCCGCCATGCAGAGCCATGCCGTTCATCGCCGCCGCCATGCCGTGCTCGCGCACGCCGTAGTGGATGTAGCGGCCGGAGAAGTCGGTCGGGGTGATCGACTTGGTCTGGCTGGTCTTGGTGTTGTTGGAGCCGGTGAGGTCGGCCGAGCCGCCGATCGTTTCGAGGAGAACGCCGTTGATGACCTCGAGGGCGTCTTCGGACGCCTTGCGGGTCGCCGGGTTCGGCCTGGTTTCGGCAAGCTTCTTCTTGTAGGCGGCGATCGCGGAATCCAGGCCGCTTTCAAGCTCGCCGGCGAAGCGGCGGACGAACTGGGCCTTCTTCTCGGCGTCCGCCTTGTCGAGGCGCGCTTCCCATTCCTTGTGAGCCTTGGCAGAGCGAAGGCCGGCCAGGCGCCAGGCGTCGAGCACGTCGGAGGGAACGACGAAGGCTTCCGATTCCCAGTTCAGCGCCGTGCGGGTGGCGGCGATCTCTTCGGCACCGAGCGGCGAGCCATGCACCTTGTGCGTGCCGGCCTTGTTGGGCGCGCCGAAGCCGATCGTCGTCTTGCAGGCGATCATGGTCGGCTTGTCGGACTTCTGGGCTTCCTCGATGGCAGCGGCGATCGCGTCCGGATCATGGCCGTCGATGGCGATTGTGTGCCAGTTCGAAGCGCGGAAGCGGGCGTGCTGGTCGGTCGAGTCGGCGATCGAGATGGGGCCGTCGATGGAGATGTTGTTGTCGTCCCAGAACACGATCAGCTTGTTCAGCTTCAGGTGGCCGGCGAGTGCGATTGCTTCCTGGCTGATCCCCTCCATGAGGCAGCCGTCACCCGCGAGAACGTAGGTATGGTGTTCGATGAGGTCGGAGCCGAACTCGTCGCGCAGCTTGCGCTCGGCAAGCGCCATGCCGACGGCGTTGGCGATGCCCTGGCCGAGCGGACCGGTGGTCGTCTCGATGCCGGCGGCGTGGCCGTATTCCGGGTGGCCGGCGGTGCGGGCGCCGAGCTGGCGGAAATTCTTGATCTCGTCGATCGTGATGTCCTCGTAGCCCGTCAGGTAGAGCAGCGAATAGAGGAGCATCGAGCCGTGGCCGGCCGACAGCACGAAGCGGTCGCGGTTCGGCCAGGACGGGGTCTTCGGATCGAAGGAGAGGAAGCGGGTGAAAAGAACCGTTGCGATGTCTGCTGCGCCCATGGGCAGGCCGGGGTGACCCGAGTTCGCCTTTTCCACGGCATCCATGGAAAGGAAGCGAATTGCGTTCGCCATCCGGTCGTGTTTTTCGCGAGAGATCATGACTGTTCCGTATTCTTCGGGGTGTCAGGGCCGGTGCCGTTTCGGGCATCGGTTAGGAAGCGGCTGACACATAGCAGGTAAGCCGTCGGAGTCAACGAATTCGGCGGTTTTTCCGGCCTTTGCGGGGGGATTCCGGCGGCTTTTTTGCCGCGGCGGCGAGGGTGTGCGAGGCGCCCGGCGCAACCCGCCGCGACGGCGATCCACAGCGGCTTTCCCGCCGCGATGGCCGGGCTGTTGACGCTCATGCCCGCTGTTGAATACTGTCAATCGGAGAGAACCGGCGACGGCGGCGGCGATTCGCGTTTTTTGAGAGTGCCGGTGAAGGCTTTATGACGAACGGGGAAACAGTCAGGGCGGCGATCGAGGAGCTGCGCAGGGCGATCAGCACTCTCGACAATGCGCTCGACATGCGCTTCGACCGCGAGCGCGACCATGGCGAGGTCGAGGGCGAGGTGCGACGGGTCAATGCCGACCGATCGCGGCTTGCCCAGGAGCTCGACCAGTCCGAGTTCCGTGCAAATCGCCTGGAGGAGGTCAATCGCGAGGTCTCCCGCCGGCTCGTCACGGCCATGGAAACCATCCGGGCCGTGCTCGACCGCTAATCCCCCGCAATCAGGCCCGCAATCAGGAATGTCCGCATGGCACAGGTAACCGTACAGATCGATGGCAAGGCCTATCGCATGGCCTGCGAAGAGGGCCAGGAGGCGCATCTCGAAGAGCTCGCCTCCGGCTTCGATCAGTATGTCGGGCACCTGAAGAGCCAGTTCGGCGAGATCGGAGATCTGCGCCTGACGGTCATGGCCGGCATCATGGTCATGGACGAGCTCAACGACGTCAAGCGTCGGCTGACCAAGCTGGAGGCGGAGACCGAGGACCTGCGCAAGGGGCGTGAGGGCGTGATGAGCGAGGTCTCGCGCAGCGAGGACGCCATCGCCCAGGCGCTCGGCGAGCTGACCAGCCAGATCCAGGGCATGGCGGCCAAGCTTTCCGGCAAGCCGCCGGTCAACTGACCCCCGCACGATTGCCACTGGCGAAGCGGCCGCTTTGCGCCTATATATCCGAGGCGATCTGCGCTTCCCGACAGGAACCACAATCCCTGGGGCCATACTCGATCCAAAGGGAGCTGTCCCTGACCCGGCCCGTGGGCTTGGTCACACGGTGCCCACCTACGTTTGTAGGCACCCAGGATCGTAACTCTCCATCGGTCGTCGCGGATCGCACTTTCTTGAAATCGTTGGCAAAACGAAAAGGCCGCCCTTTGGGCGGCCTTCGTGTTGTCCGTTTGCTCCTTGTCTCCTCCCTCTCTTTGGTCATCCTCGGGCTTGACCCGAGGATCCACGCGGCACCTGCGGCTGTGGATGGTCGGGTCAAGCCCGACCATGACGGAGGAGAGGTATGGCGAGGAGGAGAGGGCAGAGCAGAGAAACAGAGAGCTTCTCCGCGCTTCCTCCGCTGCAAGCCTCAGGCGGCCGCCTTCAGTTCCTTGTCGATCATGGCGCGGAGGCTGCCGAGATCCTTGGCGAAGGCGCGGATACCTTCGGAGAGTTTTTCGGTGGCCATGGCGTCTTCGTTCAGCATCCAGCGGAAGGCCTTTTCGTCGATCTTGACCGGGGAGACCTTGGCGGCCTTTTCCGGCGAGAGCTTGCGCTCCAGCGTGCCGGTCGCGGCGTCGAGTTCTTCGAGCAGCGCCGGGCTGATCGTCAGGCGGTCGCAGCCGGCAAGCGCTTCGATCTCGCCGGTGTTGCGGAAGGAGGCGCCCATGACGATCGTGTTGATGCCGTTCGACTTGTAGTAGTCGTAGATGGCGCGGACGGACAGTACGCCCGGATCCTCTTCCGCCGTGAAGGTCTTGCCGGAGGCCTTGACGTGCCAGTCGAGGATGCGGCCGACGAAGGGCGAGATGAGGAAGACGCCGACATCGGCGCAGGCGATCGCCTGCGCCTTGTTGAAGAGCAGCGTCAGGTTGCAGTCGATGCCGTCCTTCTGGAGCACTTCCGCGGCGCGGATGCCTTCCCAGGTGGAGGCGAGCTTGATGAGGATGCGCTCGCGCGAAATGCCGCGCGCGTCATAGGCCTTGATGATCTCGCGGGCCTTGGCGATGGAGGCTTCGGTGTCGAAGGAGAGGTCCGCGTCGACTTCGGTCGAGACGCGGCCGGGCACGAGTTCGGCAAGCGCGGCGCCGACGGAGATGGCGAGGCGGTCGGCCACGGCCGAGACGACGCCCTCGCGGTTGCCGCCCTGCGACTGGCCCCAGCGGATGGCTTCCGCGACGGCGTCGGCGAAGGCAGGCGTGCCGAGCGCTTTCAGGACGATCGTGGGGTTGGTGGTGCAATCGACCGGCTTCAGGCGGCGGACGGCTTCGATGTCGCCGGTGTCTGCCACGACGGTCGTCATCGCGCGGAGTTGTTCAAGCTTGGATGTCATATCCGATATCCCGAATGGTTGTTGCTGGGCCGCGTTCCAAGGGAACGCCAGGCCCTCCTCCATGTTCCCTGTGAAAGCGCGCCCGGTAACCGTGCTTCCTGTTTCAGTCACCGCGCGGGCTGGCACAACCGACCGGCCGACGGAGTGCCGCCAGCCGATATGAGGCGGACTATCATCGCTTCCGCGGGGAAAAGTCAAGCACTTTTGATCAATCTTCTGAACATATGTCGCATATTTCGTTTCCTGTGCTATGGTGCGTCAGAACATTGCAGAGGAAGATGGAGGCGACGTGGCAAGGCTTCGGCGTGACACACATACGGCCTATTCGGAATCGGCGGCCCTGCGCCTCAGGGCCGCCTGGCTCTATTACAACCAGGGCCTCACCCAGAAGGATGTGGCGGAGAAGATCGGCGTCAGCCGCACCACGGTCATCCGCATGCTGGACGAGGCGCTGAAGCGCTCCGAGGTGCAGATCTGGATCAACGAGGGCATCGCCGATTGCGTCGAACTCGCCGTGCGGCTGGAAAAGGCCTATGGCCTCGACGAGGCCGTGGTGGTGCCGGCGGCCGAGAGCGCCGAGGCGACAGCCAAGGGCGTCGGCCTTGCGCTCGGCCAGTTTCTGACCGAGGCGATCCCGGACGATTGCACCATCGGCGTCGGCTGGGGGCGCACGCTCACCGCATCGCTCGCCAGTTTCCGCCCGGCGCGGCGCGAGCGGGTAAAGGTCGTCTCGCTGCTCGGTGGCGTCGTCGAGGCGCATCACATCAACCCGATCGAATATACCTGGCGGCTGGCGAGCCAGCTCGGTGCGGAGTGCTACCTGTTCCTTGCGCCGCTGCTCGTCGATTCGCGCGAGACCAAGCGCAGCCTCATCGAGAAATGCGGGCTGAAGACGCTGTTCGAATTGGCGGAGAACATGGATATCGCCGTCGTCAGCTGCGGCGATATCGGCCCGCGCTCCAGCTCGCTGTCGCGCGATTTCATCGCCCGTCACGAACTGGAGGAACTGATCGCGGCCGGCTGCGTCTGCGACACGATGTGCAATTTCCTCGATGCGGAGGGCCACACGATCGACCACCCGATCCGTCATCGGGTCATGTCGATCGACCTCGACACGGTGAAGAAGGCGCGGCACATCGTGCTTGTCTCGGGCGGTGCGCACCGCGCGGCGGCGATCCGCGCCACCATCCGCCGCGTCGGCTGCAACACGCTGATCACGGACGAGGGGGCGGCGCTCGCCATGCTGCGGCTGGCGGAGGCGTCCGCCGCCGCCTAGATCAGCTTGAGGCGGACGGCCCGGGTGATCGCGCCGGTGACGTTGCGGGCGCCGAGCTTCTCGATGGCGCTGCGCAGGGCGTCCGTCACGCGCGCCATCGCGATGTCGGTTTCGAGCACGATATCGGCCGGCGTCCTGCCGTTAGCGGCCAGTTCGAGGCACCGCTTTTCGATCTCGGTCAGCTCGGGGAAGGGGGAAAGATCATTTTCCGAGGACATGCGCCCCGCTTAAATGCTGAGGCCTGCTGCCGAAAGCGCAAGATGTCCCGATGCTTAACGGGCCGGCTCGGCATTTCGCCCGACTGTCCCATTCCGGCACACAGGGTAATGCCCGCCGGTGCGGATTTGCCTTCCGGCGCTGCGAACTGGTAAGCCACGGCCAGCAAGGCTGGAGGCGACATGACACCGAGGGAACAGAAGGCGGCGATCCGCAACGAGCGGCTGGCGCTGCGCGACGCCATGACGCCGCAGGCGCGCATCGAGGGCAGCCTCGCCATGGTGGAGCTTGCGGGCGACCGTATCGAATTTGCACCCGGCGCGGTGATCTCGGGCTTCTGGCCGATCCGCTCGGAGGCCGATATCCGCCCGCTGATGGCGCATCTTCGCACGCGCGGGGCGCAGCTTTGCCTTCCCGTCGTGCTCGACCGCGAGACGATCATCTTCCGCGAGCTGGCTGTCGGCGCGCCGGTCATCAAGACCGGCTTCGGCACGACCGGGCCGGGGCCGGAGGCGGCGGTGCTCGATCCCGATATCCTTCTTGTGCCGCTCTCGGCCTTCGACCGGGGGGGCCACCGCATCGGCTACGGCGCGGGCCACTACGACCGGGCAATCGACCGCCTCAAGGCAAAAGGCCATATGCCGAGACTGATCGGCATTGCTTTCGATTGCCAGGAAGTGGCATCAGTACCCGCGGAGCCGCATGACGTCGCGCTGGACGCGATCCTCACGGAAAGCGGCCTCCGTTCGTTCCAACAGGTTTCGTAAGGTTTATCGATGCGGTTTCTCTTTCTCGGCGACATGGTGGGCAAGACCGGGCGGACGGCCGTCTGGCAGCGCCTGCCGGGTCTGATCAGCGACCTGAAGCTGGATTTCGTCGTCGTCAACGGGGAGAACGCGGCGGGCGGCTTCGGCATCACGGAGGATATCTTCCTCCAGACGATCAATGCCGGCGCCGACGTCGTGACGACCGGCAACCACGTCTGGGACCAGAAGGAGGCCGTGACCTTCGCCAGCCGGCACGACCAGTTCCTGCGCCCCGCCAACTATCCCGCCGGCACGCCCGGCCGCGGCGCGAACCTCTTCATTGCGAAGAACGGCGCGCGGGTACTGGTCGCCAACATCATGGGCCGGGTCTTCATGCATCCCGAACTCGACGATCCCTTCACCGCGGGCGAGACGATCCTCGCCTCCTGCCCGCTCGGCGAGCAGGCCGATGCCGTGATCTTCGATTTCCACGCGGAAGCGACCAGCGAGAAGCAGTGCTTCGGCCATTTCGTCGACGGCCGCGCCAGCGTCGTCGTCGGCACGCACACCCATGTGCCGACGGCCGATTGCCAGATCCTCAATGGCGGCACGGGCTACATGTCGGATGCCGGCATGTGCGGCGACTACGATTCCTCCCTCGGCATGGAGAAGGAGGAGCCGCTCAACCGCTTCATCTCCAAGATGCCGAAAGGCCGCTTCGAGGCGGCCTCCGGGCCGGCAACGATCTGCGGCCTGGCGGTCGAGATTTCCGACCGCACGGGTCTTGCCGAGAAGATCGCGCCGCTTCGCCTCGGCCCGCGCCTTGCCGAAACGCTGCCGGCCTTCTGGGCGTAGCCTTACACCATGTGGCGCAGGTGATCGGCCGAGCCGTTCGAGAAGTTGAGATGCGCCTTCACGCCGACGTCGGGTTCCTCGTCGGCGTTGAGGTTCGCCTTGGCGATCTCCCAGCCGAATTTCAGCTTGCTGCCGGTCGAGGCCCACACTTCCGCATCCTCGATCTCCAGCGCCAGCATGGTGAGCTTCGGGTCGTCCTTGCCGTGGTCGAACCAGGCCTCGACGATGGAGCTCCAGTATTCGTCCACCTTGATCGGGTCCTTGCGCACCGAGATGCGGCCCGCAAGGCAGGCATGGTAGTCGTGGTCCTTGCCGACCACACAGAAATGGGCGCGCGCCCCCGGCGAGATGGCCTCGACGATCTCCGCATCGGTCTTGGTGAAGAACCAGACCGTCGCGCTCTGGCGATCGAGCTGCGGGGCCATCGGCTGCATATGCATGTGGCTTCCCTCGACGCCGAGCATGCCGGCATGGATCCTGTCGATCTCGTCGAAAAGCTGCTCCTTCGGGTTTTCGCGGGCCTGGGTGAGATTGGACATGGCTGTTCCTCGTCATGGTTACGGTTGATGGACGGGGAACGTGAGGCGGCGGGCAAGGTTCCGTCCGCCGCGTGAACCGCTCAAGGGAATGTGATCGCTCCGCCGGCCGCATAATCTCGACCCGCCGGCCGCGCGGGCGCATAGTCGCGCCGACCGATGAACGGAGCCGCCCATGCCGCATCTCCTCTTCATTCCGTTGATCCTTGCCGCCCTTGCGGCTTTCGCCGCGCCGCGGTCCGCGCTCGCTCAGGCGGAAACGCCGGTCAGCCAGTGCCAGATGATCGCGCGCTCGCTTCCCTCCGTCACCTTCGCCGGTTTTTCCGGAAGCACTGCCTTCAAGGTCCAGGCGAAGGCGAACGAGGAGGTGCGCATCACCTATGTCGGCCACTCGACCTTCTTCATCGAGACGCCGGCCGGCGTGAAGATCGCGACCGACTACAATGGCTGGTACAAGCCGCCGGCGTTGCCGACCGTCGTCACCATGAACAAGGCCCATTCCAGCCACTACACGACGAACCCGGAACCGGGCATCGAATATGTGCTGCATGGCTGGCAGGACGGCTCTGAAAAGGGCGCGCACCACGATATCGTCGTCGGCGACACCTATATCCGCAACGTGCCGACCGATATCCGCGGCTGGGGCGGGGGTATGGAGCCGAACGGCAATTCCATCTTCATCTTCGAGGTGGCGGGCCTGTGCATCGGCCATCTCGGCCACCTGCATCATGAGCTGACGGAAAAACAGTATGCCGAGATCGGCCGGCTCGACGTGGTGATGGTGCCGGTCGACGGCGGGCTGACGATGGGAGCGGAAAGCATGAGCCGCGTGGTGCAGCGCCTGCGCTCCGCGCTGATCCTGCCGATGCATCGCCGCGGACCGCCGATCAGCCGGTTCCTCTCCATGTTCGGCACGGGCTTCGATGCCGTGACCGACGATGACGCGACGATCACCGTTTCCATCCGCAACTTGCCCAGGCGACCGACGATCCATATTCTCTCCGGCGTCTGATGCCGGAGTTTTCCATGCGTTTCGTTCTTGCCGTGCCCGCCTTTCTGTTTACCTCCGCCCTCGCTTTCGCCAGCGGTGCGCCAACGCCGGGCGGTCCCGGCGCGGAAGCCGGCCAGCCGCGCGAAATGGCCCCCGGGCCGGTAGAGAAGCTGCCGGCGCGCGCGCTCGGCGTGGCGGAAAGCTTTGTCATGCCGTCGGGCAATATCGGCTGCATCTACATCCCGGAAGGCGGCACCGCGACCTATGAGCCGGCAGACGGCGGCCCGGAACTCTCCTGCGACCGGGTGGAGCCGAAATATGTGCGCGCGACGCTCGGCCGGAGCGGTAAGGCGGTGGTGCGCACCAATGTCGGCGACCAGGGATGCTGCGGCGGCGACAGGATCATCCCCTACGGCGAGACGTGGTCGGCCGGCCCTTTCACCTGCTTTTCCGAGCGCACGGGGCTGACCTGCGAGCGCGATGACGGCCACTCCTTCCTCCTCAGCCGCGCCCGCCTGCGCGCAGACTGAGCCCCGTCGCTTTGTTCGCCGGACTGCTGGACGTGCGGCGGCAATGAAATTATAAGGCGGCATTCCGAAAATCGGGGCGGACGGCCGACGCTTTACCGCGACGACGCCCCCCGTACCGAGACCGGCGACCGGAACGGGCGCCAAACAAGATGAGACAGGGGTGCCATGGCTGGCCATTCACAGTTCAAGAATATCATGCACCGCAAGGGTCGGCAGGATTCCGTGCGGTCGAAAATGTTCTCCAAGCTCGCCCGTGAAATCACGGTGGCGGCGAAGACGGGCCTGCCCGACCCGGCGATGAACGCCCGCCTGCGCCTGGCGATCCAGAACGCCAAGGCACAGTCCATGCCGAAGGACAATATCGAGCGTGCCGTCAAGAAAGCCTCGGGCGCCGAAGGCGAGAACTACGAGGAAGTCCGCTACGAAGGCTACGGCCCGGGCGGCGTCGCCGTCATCGTCGAGGCGCTGACCGACAACCGCAACCGAACCGCCTCCTCCGTCCGCTCGACCTTCTCCAAGGCCGGCGGTGCGCTGGGTGAAACCGGTTCGGTCTCCTTTTCCTTCGATCGAGTCGGCGAGATCACCTACAAGCTTTCCGCGGGCAGCGCCGACGCCGTCATGGAAGCCGCCATCGAGGCCGGCGCCGAGGACGTGACCACCGACGAGGACGGTCACACGATCCTGTGCGGCTTCGAGGATATCGGCGAGGTCTCCAAGGCGCTGGAAGACACGCTCGGCGAAGCCGAGACCGTCAAGGCGATCTGGAAGGCGCAGAACACCGTGCCGGTCGACGAGGAGAAGGCCCAGTCGCTGATGAAGCTCATCGACACGCTGGAAGACGACGACGACGTGCAGAACGTCTACTCGAACTTCGAGGTCTCCGACGAAGTGATGGCCAAGCTTTCGGCCTGATCGATCTGGATCAAACGCTCACTTTCGTCATCCTCGGGGCAAGCCCGAGGATGACGGAGGAGAGGCTGGGCGGGCTTTATCGGCAGCCTGAAGATAGGGCGCCGCAAGACAGCCTTTTCCCTTACGCCGCTTCGGTCAGCTCCCGCTGTGCCTCGGCGAAGAGCCGAACCGATTTCAGCCGCGCCGCCATGTCGTAGACCGGCATCGACACGATCAGCTCGTCCGCCCTGGTGATCGCCAGGAAATCGGCGATGCGGCGCCGGATCTTCTCCGGTCCGCCGACGACGGCATATTGCAGCGTGTGCTCGACATTGATGCGCTCGTTCTCGCTCCAGTGCGGCTCCATGTCGTCGACCGGTGGGGGGAAGGCGCCGGGCGTGCCGCGGCGCAGGCGCACGAAGGATTGCTGCATCGAGGTGAAGAGGTGGTCGGCTTCCGCGTCCGTGTCGGCCGCCGCGCCCATCACACCGACCATGACATGCGGCCTGTCCAGATATTGTGACGGCTCGAAGCGCTCGCGGTAGATCTCCAGCGCCGTCAGCAGCATGTCCGGGGCGAAGTGCGAAGCGAAGGCGAAGGGCAGGCCCAGCATGCCGGCGAGGTGCGCCGAGTAATGGCTGGAGCCGAGCAGCCAGACCGGTACGTTGCTGTCCGCGCCGGGAACGGCGATGACGCTCCGTTCCGGACCTGCCGGTCCCATCAGCTGCATCAGCTCGACCACGTCCTGCGGGAAATTGTTGGCGGCGCTGTCGAGATTGCGGCGCAGCGCCTGGGCGGTGCGCATGTCGGTGCCCGGCGCGCGGCCGAGGCCGAGGTCGATGCGGTCCGGAAAGAGCGCGGCGAGCGTGCCGAACTGCTCGGCGATGACGAGCGGCGAGTGGTTCGGCAGCATGATGCCGCCCGAACCGACGCGAATTTTCTCCGTGCCCGCCGCGACATGCTGGATGACGAGCGAGGTGGCGGCGCTGGCGATGCCGCGCATGCCGTGGTGCTCGGCGAGCCAGAAGCGCTTGTAGCCCAGCGCTTCGGCTTCCTGCGCGAGGCGCCGGGAATTTTCGAGCGATTGGGCGACGGTGCCGCCTTCGATGATCGGGGAAAGATCGAGGATGGAGAAGGGCACCATGGCGCGGCCTCTTTGTAAGGGAATTTGATTGTCCTCCCATGTAGGTTCAGTTCCGTGAAATCCAAGCGCCCCGCGGGGCTTTTCCGAAGGGGGCGGGGAATTGGTTGTCTGTTTTTGTTTTGTTCACATTTCACTGGCAGGGTCCGCGGGACGGGATTAGGGTTTTGCCATGCAGGAAACGATTCGCATCATCGGCATCGATCCGGGGCTTCGCCGCACCGGCTGGGGCATAATCGAGATGCTCGGCAATTCGCTGCGCTTCGTCGCCTCCGGCACCGTGACCTCTGATGGCGACATGGACCTCGCCTCCCGTCTCTGCCAGCTGCATGACGGTCTCGCCGAGGTCGTGCACAGCTACCAGCCGAACGAGGCCGCGGTGGAGCAGACCTTCGTTAACAAGGATGCGACGGCGACGCTGAAGCTCGGCCAGGCGCGCGGCATCGCCATGCTGGTGCCCGCGCGTGCGGGCCTGCGCGTGGCGGAATATGCGCCGAACGCGGTGAAGAAGGCCGTCATCGGTGTCGGCCACGGCGAGAAGCAGCAGATCCACATGATGCTGAAAGTCCTGATGCCGAAGGCCACCTTCGTGGGCAACGACGCCGCCGACGCGCTCGCCATCGCCATCTGCCACGCCCACAACCGCCAGGGCCTCTCCGGCCGCCTCGCCAAGCTCGCCGGCTGATTTGTTCTTGACTTGTTCCGGTCTGGCCGCTAAGTAATACCTCGGAGGTATTACCATGCGCGTGACGGAAAAGGGCCAGGTGACGATCCCGAAGGAAATCCGCGACCGACTGAACATCGGGCCGGGTTCCGAGGTCGATTTCATCGCTGACGGAAAAAGCGCCCGGCTGATCGTCGTGTCGGGCGGCAAGGCTGAGAAGCCCGAAGATTTCGAGAGCTGGCTCAACAGCGTGAGCGGCACCTTCGATACCGGCGGCATGACGACGGACGAATACATGGAATGGCTGCGAGGACCGCGCGATGACCTCGGTTCTCGTTGACACCAATATCTTCATCGACGTGTTCGGACGGGAGACGCCGTTCAAGCTCTGGTCTTCCAAGACTATTCTGGCGTTCAAGCCTCAGGCGCAATTCATCCTGACGCCGATCGTCTGGTCGGAATTGGCCGGCTTGCTGCCGAGCGAGGATGAGCTGGCGCTGGCGCTGTCGAGGCTCAATCTGCAACGCGAGGCATTGCCGTTTTCTGCGGCCTATCGGGCGGGGCTCGCGCATCAGCTCTATCGCAAGGCGGGCGGTCAGCGCGAGCGGACGTTGCCGGATTTCCTTGTCGGCGCGCACGCGGAAGCGCGGGGCCACCGCCTGCTCACCCGCGACGCCGCGCGCTACCGCACCTATTTCCCCACGCTCGACATCATCTCCCCCGAAACCCATCCCTGACGGATTTTCTCATGATCGGCAAACTCAAGGGCACAATCGACGAGATCGGCGAGGACCATGTGGTCCTCGACGTGCACGGCGTCGGCTATGTCGCCTTCTGCTCGGCGCGCACGCTCGGCAAGCTCGGTTCGAGCGGCGAGGCGGCGGTGCTGTTCATCGAGACCTATGTGCGGGAGGACCAGTTCCGGCTGTTCGGCTTCCTGTCCGCGCTGGAGCGCGAATGGTTCCGGCTGCTGCAGAGTGTGCAGGGCGTCGGCTCCAAGGTGGCGCTGGCCGTGCTCTCGACGCTGACCCCCGGGGAACTGGCGAACGCCATCGCGCTGCAGGACAAGACGGCGGTGTCGCGCGCGCCAGGCGTCGGGCCCAAGGTGGCGGTGCGCATCATGACGGAACTGCGCAACAAGGCGCCGGCCTTCGCCGGCGAGGCTTCCGCCTCGATCGGGCTCAAGCAGGAACTGGGCGAGGGCGTCGCCGCAGCGCCGGTCGCCGACGCAGTCTCGGCGCTGACCAATCTCGGCTATTCGCGCGACCAGGCGGCCAATGCCGTCGCCGCAGCGCTGAAGAACGGCGGGGAGGGAGCCGACAGCGCAAAACTCATCCGCCTCGGCCTCAAGGAATTGTCGCGGTGATGCGGTTGCCTTCCGTGCCCGACAATGGGATTAGGCGCTCATGAGCGACGAGAACAGGCTGCTTTCGCCGGAAAAGCGCGGCGAGGACATCGATACGGCCCTCAGGCCCCAGACGCTGGACGATTTCACCGGCCAGGCGGAGGCGCGCGCCAACCTGAAGATCTTCATCGAGGCGGCGAAGAACCGCGGCGAGGCGCTCGACCATGTGCTCTTCGTCGGCCCGCCCGGCCTCGGCAAGACGACGCTGGCGCAGATCATGGCGAAGGAACTCGGCGTCAACTTCCGCTCGACCTCCGGCCCGGTTATCGCGAAGGCCGGCGACCTTGCCGCGCTGCTGACCAATCTCGAGGAGCGCGACGTGCTCTTCATCGACGAGATCCACCGCCTCAACCCGGCCGTCGAGGAAATCCTCTATCCGGCCATGGAGGATTTCCAGCTCGACCTGATCATCGGCGAGGGCCCGGCGGCGCGCTCGGTGAAGATCGACCTGTCGAAATTCACCCTCGTCGCTGCCACCACGCGCCTCGGCCTGCTGACGACGCCGCTGCGCGACCGCTTCGGCATCCCGGTGCGGCTGAATTTCTACACCGTCGAGGAGCTGGAACTGATCGTGCGCCGCGGCGCGCGGCTGATGGGCCTCGGCATGACGGACGAGGGCGCGCGCGAGATCGCCCGCCGGGCGCGCGGCACCCCGCGCATCGCGGGCCGGCTGCTCCGCCGCGTGCGCGATTTTGCCGAAGTGGCCCGGGCGGAAGCCGTGACGCAGAAGATCGCCGACGAGGCGCTGACACGCCTCCTCGTCGACAATATGGGCCTCGACCAGCTCGACCGGCGCTATCTCTCGATGATCGCGCACAATTTCGGCGGCGGGCCGGTCGGCATCGAGACGATCGCGGCGGGGCTTTCCGAGCCGCGCGACGCGATCGAGGACATCATCGAGCCCTACATGATCCAGCAGGGCTTCATCCAGCGCACGCCGCGCGGCCGTGTGCTGACGGCCAATGCCTGGAAACATCTCGGGTTGACGCCGCCGAAGGATCTCGAAGCGACGCAGTTCCGGCTTTTCTCCGAAGACGATCGAGCATGAGCGACGCGACCCATCACCTCTCGGGCGAACTGACGCAGGCGGGCCACCGGCTTAACCAGCGTGTCTATTACGAGGACACGGACTTTTCCGGCGTCGTCTATCACGCCCGCTACCTGCATTTCCTGGAGCGCGGGCGCACGGATTACCTGCGGCTGCTCGGCGTAGAGCAGGGCAGCCTCGTCCTGGAAGAGGACCGCGAGGGCCTTGTCTTCGTCGTGCACCGCATGGAGATCGATTTCAAGTCGCCCGCCCGCATGGACGACATTCTCACGATCCTCACCTCCACCGAGAAGGCGGGCGGGGCGAAGATGATCCTTGACCAGGAGATCCGCCGGGGCGAGCAACTGCTGATCGCCGCGCGCGTCATCATCGCCGTCATCAATGCCGCGGGCCGTCCGCGGCGGCTGCCGGAAGGGCTTGCGGCGCGGTTCCTTGCCGGGGCGCGGGAAACGCCCGGCATGGACAAGCAGTAACACTCCCTTAACCATAATGATGTCTTACTCGCTTCACGGGGATGATTTTGTGCACTGCACGTCATCCTTTAACCAAAATTGCCGTCAAGAAGGCAGGCTGTAAGCGTTTGACCGGCATGGCGGCCGGCGGCATCAACCGGACATTCTTGACGGACATGCGGAGCGGGTGCGGACAAAAATCCTTGCCGACGACGCCATGTTTGTGAATGCCGATGCGGAAACCCCCTCCCAGGAGACCGCGGCGGCGTGAATGTGACCCGGTTCGAGCCGCAAAGGCCCGTGCCGGGTATTTGGATTCGGGGACATAGGTCTATGGAACAAGTGGGTTTGGAAGCGGCAGGCAGCGTGACCCTTTGGGGTCTCTTCATGCAGGCCGGGTTCGTCGTGAAGCTGGTCATGCTCGGCCTCATCGCCGCGTCCGTATGGACCTGGGCCATCGTCGTCGACAAGACGGTGAGCTACGGCAAGGCGCGCCGCCAGCTCGACAGCTTCGAACAGGTCTTCTGGTCGGGCCAGTCGCTGGAGGAACTCTATCGCACGCTCTCCGACCGCCAGACCTCTGGCATGAGCGCCATCTTCGTGGCGGCCATGCGGGAATGGAAGAAGAGTTTCGAGCGCGGTGCGCGATCGCCGATCGGCCTTCAGATGCGTATCGACCGAGCGATGGACGTGACGCTGTCGCGCGAATCCGAGACGCTGGAGGCGCGCCTCGGCTCGCTTGCCACCATCGGTTCGGCAGCGCCCTTCGTCGGCCTGTTCGGCACGGTCGTCGGCATCATGACCTCGTTCCAGGCGATTGCCGGTTCCAAGCAGACGAGCCTTGCGGTCGTGGCGCCCGGCATCGCCGAAGCGCTGCTGGCCACCGCCATCGGCCTTCTTGCCGCAATTCCGGCGGTTATTGCCTACAACAAGTTCTCTGCCGATGCCGGCAAGCTGACGGCGCGCATGGAAGGGTTCGCGGACGAGTTCTCCGCCATCCTGTCGCGCCAGATCGATGAGAAACTGCAGCCGCGCGCAGCGGCGCAGTGACCGGCCTCAGGAAGTAGACGGAGACAACGCCATGGGCATGTCAGTCGGAGCGAAGAATGTGGGCGGCGGCCGCCGCCGTCGCGGTGGGGGCAAGCGAGCCCCGATGAGCGAGATCAACGTGACGCCGTTCGTCGACGTCATGCTCGTGCTGCTCATCATCTTCATGGTGGCCGCGCCCCTGATGACGGTCGGCGTGCCGCTCGACCTGCCGAAGACGCAGGCCAAGGCGCTCAACGCCGACACGCAGCCGATCACCGTTTCCGTCAAGGCGGACGGCCAGGTCTACCTGCAGGAAACGGCGATCCCGATCGACGAGATCGCCGCGAAGCTCCAGGCCGTGGCGACCACGGGCTATACCGAGCGGGTCTTCGTGCGCGGCGACGGCACGGCGCCCTATGGGATCATCGCCGACGTCATGTCGCGCATCCAGGCCGGCGGGTTCACCAATATCGGCCTCGTCACCGAGCAGAAACCGGATACGTGATCGCACGCCATGAAGGGCAGTCTCGCCACATCCGCCGTCATCCACTCCCTGGTTCTCACCTGGGCGCTGGTTTCGCTCGGCAGCCCTGAGAGCTTCGACGTCGCCAATGTCGAGGCCATGCCGGTCGATATCGTGTCGATCGAGGAGCTGACGCAGATCCAGCAGGGCGACAAGAAGGCCGAAATGAAGGAGAAGGCCGCGCCCATTCCGACCAAGAAGGAAACGCCGGTCGAGAATGCGGAAAACGCCGGCGACAACGATGTCGACCTGAAGAACCTGCCGACGCCGGAGGAAAAGCCGCGCGATATCGAGACCGCCGCCGCGCCGGAAAAGGCCGAGAAGGTCGTGCAGACGCCGGATACGAAGCCCGTCGAGGACGTGAAGCAGGAAGAGCCCGCCAGCGAGCCTTCGACCGAGGTTGCCGCGCTTCCCGAGACGAAGCAGGAGGTCAAGCCGGACCCGAAGCCCGAGGCGACGCCGTCGGAGGAAAAGCCGGCCGAGGCCGAGGACGCCGAGGCGCTGCCGGACAAGATCCCGCTTCCCGAGATGAAGCCGAAGATCGAGCCGAAGAAGACGGAAACCGCGGAAAAGCCGGCCGAGAAGAAGGTCGAGACGGCAAAGGCGGAGACCGCCAAGACGCCGGACCGCAAGAAGGACCAGAAGAAGAAGCAGGAGAAGGCGAGCTCGCTGAATGACAGCGACTTCAACGCTGACGAGATCTCCGCGCTTCTCAACAAGGAAAAGGCAGCCGGCGGCGGGGCGAAGCGCTCGCAGGAGCAGGCGGCGCTCGGCGGCAAGAGGACGACGAGCGGCACGAAGCTCTCGCTCAGCGAGATGGACGCGCTGCGCGGCCAGATCCAGAACAACTGGTCGATCATCCCCGGCCTTGCCGACTCCGCCGACGTGCGCATCCAGGTCAAGATGCAGCTCGACCAGAACGGCGACATCATCGGCGAGCCGGAAGTGATTGCTACGGGCGGTTCGGATTCCGCGCGCCGCGCGCTTGCCGGCGGGGCCCGTCGCGCCATCATGAAATCGCGCCCCTTCAAGGGCCTGCCGCCGGAAAAATATGACGCCTGGAGCGAAGTCGTCGTGAACTTCGATCCGAGCCAGATGATGTAAGAACTAGGAAGGCCTAGATTTATGTTCAGACGCACTCTTCTCCGACTTCTGGTCGTGCTGACCGGCCTTGCGGCATCCCTGCCGCAGGCCTGGGCGCTCGTGGAAATCAACATCAACAAGGGCAATGTCGAGCCGCTGCCGATCGCGGTGACGGATTTCATCGCTGCCGGCGATCTCGGCCAGCGCATCACCGACGTGATCGCGGCGGACCTCAAGCGCTCCGGCCTCTTCGCGCCGGTCAACAAGCAGGCCTTCATCGAGAAGATCGCCAATCCCGACCAGGCGCCGCGCTTCGACGACTGGAAGGTCATCAACGCGCAGGCCCTCGTCACGGGGCGCGTGACGCAGGAAGGCGACGGGCGCCTGCGCGCCGAGTTCCGCCTGTGGGACACCTTCGCCGGCAAGCAGATGACCGGCCAGCAGTTCTACACCCAGCCGGAAAACTGGCGCCGCGTCGCCCATATCATCGCCGATGCGATCTATGAGAGCCTGACGGGCGAGAAGGGCTACTTCGACACCCGCATCGTCTATGTCGCCGAAAGTGGCCCGAAGACCGCCCGCAAGCGCCAGCTCGCCATCATGGATCAGGACGGCTTCAACGCCCGCGCGCTCACCAACTCCAACGAACTGGTGCTGACGCCGCGCTTCTCGCCGAGCCGCCAGGAAATCACCTACATGTCGTTCGAGGGCAACCAGCCGCGCGTCTACCTGCTCCAGCTGGAGACCGGGCAGCGCGAAGTGGTCGGCAACTTCCCGGGCATGACCTTCTCGCCGCGCTTTTCGCCGGATGGCCAGAAGGTCATCATGAGCCTGCAGCAGGAAGGCAATTCGAACATCTACACAATGGACCTGCGCTCGCGCACCACGACGCGCCTCACCTCGACGGCGGCGATCGACACCTCGCCCTCCTATTCGCCGGACGGCACGCAGATCGTGTTCGAAAGCGACCGGGGCGGCAGGCCGCAGCTCTACGTGATGGGCGCCGACGGCTCCAACCAACGCCGCATCTCCTTCGGTGACGGGTCCTATTCGACGCCGGTCTGGTCGCCGCGCGGCGATCTCATCGCCTTCACCAAGCAGTCGGGCGGCAAGTTCTCGATCGGCGTGATGAAGACGGACGGTTCGGGCGAGCGCATCCTCACCTCGGGCTTCCACAACGAGGGCCCGACCTGGGCGCCGAACGGCCGCGTGCTGATGTTCTTCCGCCAGGCGGCGGGCGCAGGCGGTCCGCAGATCTATTCGATCGACCTTTCCGGCTACAACGAGCAGGTCGTGCAGACGAAGGGCTTCGCATCCGATCCGGCCTGGTCGCCGCTTCTGGAATAGCGCCCCGACAGAATGAGGCGGGCCTGCCGCGTTCTTGCCGCAAAGTCCTGTAAATCAGGCGGCAGCGAGACGCGGCAGGCCCGTTTCCATGTGTTGCTCGCGGGGCCGGAACGGCCTTGCAAGCAATCGTTAACCATAATCGTTGAACGCGGATTAACCGACCGCGGTTACAGTCTGGCAACCCTGATTGAAACCGACGCCTCAACGAACTTGACGCAAGAACTGACCAAGGAGACCGGCTCATGAGCCGCATTCATTCCCCGGCCGCTGGCCGCATGCAGACCATCGCCCGCAATCCGGCAGTGATCGCGCTCGTCATGACGCTGGCGCTTGCCGGCTGCGCTTCCAAGAAGAACATGCCGAACAATGCCGGCGACCTCGGTCTCAACGGCGGCGCGGGCGCCGCGACGCCCGGCTCGCAGCAGGACTTCACCGTCAATGTCGGCGACCGCATCTTCTTCGACACGGACTCGACCTCGATCCGCGCCGATGCCGCCGCGACGCTCGACCGTCAGGCCCAGTGGCTGCAGAAGTATCCGAACTATGCGATCACGGTCGAAGGCCATGCCGACGAACGCGGCACGCGTGAATACAACCTGGCGCTTGGTGCACGCCGCGCTGCCGCGACCCGCCAGTACCTCGCCTCGCGCGGTATCCCGGCGAACCGCATGAAGACCATCTCTTTCGGCAAGGAAAAGCCGGTCGCCGTCTGCGACGACATTTCCTGCTGGTCGCAGAACCGCCGCGCCGTGACCGTTCTCGGCGGCGCCGGCATGTAATTCCTTCCCCGGAAGGACGAGGAAAAGGCGGCCGAGAGGCCGCCTTTCTTTTTTCAACACACTTTGGCCGAACTCCGTTGCTTTTTGAGAGTATTTGGAAAACTCTTCGGCAGCGCTTCGCGCATATTGGGACCAACAGGACGAAGATAGATGAAGAAACTTGTCGCGGCAGGCGTTTTCAGTCTGGCAGCGGTAGCAGGCATGGTGGGGCCGACCGGCGCGTCGCCGCTTTTCCCGCTTGCCAACGGTTTTCTGCCGGTAAAGAACGAGCGGGTTGAAAAGGGCGGTGTGATCCTCGCGCAGGCCATGGATCCCCGCGTCGGACAGCTTGAAGAGCAGATCCGCAACCTCAACGGCCGGATCGAGGAAATGAGCTACCAGCTCCTGCAGATGCAGGAACAGATCCGCAAGGCGCAGGAAGACAACGAATACCGTTTCCAGGATCTCGAAAGCGGCAAGGGCGGAGGCTCGGGCAAGAGCGGCGCCCTCGACAAGCCGGTGAACGGCGGCACGGCCGACCAGCAGATCGCCACGAACAGGGGGCCGGCGGAGGATACCGCCGGAACCGGCACGCTCGACCGCAACACGGGCGGCGCGCTGCCGCAGGAGCTCGGCTCGATCCGCTTCGACGAGAACGGCAACCCGATCGGTGCCGAGACCAATCCGGATCTCGACAACCAGAGCGCTTCCATCGGCAACGACAATGCGCTGCCGGGCGTCGAGGACGGCCTGCCGCAGGCCTCGCAGTCGTCTTCCGCCTCGCTCGACAACCCCGACGACCTCTACCAGGTCGCCTACGGCCATGTCCTGTCGGGCGACTACCAGCTCGCCGAACGCGAATTCCGCGACTATCTCGATATCTTCCCCAAGGGCGAGAAGGCGGCGGACGCCAATTTCTGGCTGGGCGAGGCGCAGTATTCGCAGGGCAATTTCAACGACGCCGCAAAAACCTTCCTCAACGCGCACCAGACCTTCAGCAAGTCCAAGAAGGCGCCGGAAATGCTTCTGAAGCTCGGCATGTCGCTCGCCGCGCTCGATAACCGCGAAACCGCCTGCGCCACGCTGCGCGAGGTGGGCAAGCGTTATCCCGATGCCTCCAAGGCCGTGAAGAGCAAGGTTTCCTCCGAACAGGGCCGCCTGTCCTGCTGATTGCGGACGGAAGAAACGCCGTGGCCCGTGCGGAAGAACCCGTCCTCGAGGCAGCCGGCCGTTTCCTGAACAGTTTCAAGCGCCCCGCGCATCTGCTGGTCGCCCTTTCCGGCGGCAGCGATTCGACCGGGTTGCTCGTGGCCCTCGCCACGCTTTGCGCCGCCGGGCGCCATCCCGGCATCACCCTTTCCGCCTGCACGATCGACCATGACCTGCGCCCCGGCTCCGCCGAGGACGCCGCCTGGGCCGGCGCGCTCTGCGCCCGCCATGGCGTGAGACACGTCATCCGCCGCTGGGAAGGGGAGAAGCCGCAGTCCGGCCTGCAGGCCGCGGCCCGCGCCGTGCGCTACGATCTCCTTGCCGCGACCGCCGCGCAGATGGGGGCGGACGCTGTCCTTGCGGCGCATACGCGCGACGACCAGGGCGAGACGGTGGCAATGCGCGCCGCGCGCTCGGCCGGGGGCATCGGTCTTTCCGGCATGGCGGATGCGGTGCTGCTGAACGGCGCCGTCTGGCTGCTGCGGCCGTTCCTCGCCGTCGACCGGGCGGCCATCCGCGCTTTCCTTGCCGCGCGGGGCGAAGGCTGGCGCGACGACCCGAGCAACGACAATCCCCGTTTCGAGCGCGTCCGCATCCGGGCACGCGGCATCTCGGCCGATCCTCCGGGCGCGGATAGGGCCCTGCTTTCCCGCGAGGCGGCCACTTTCCTTGGTGGGAATGTCCGGGCGGAGGGAGCCGCCTTCGCGCTGGATCCGGCGGCGATCGGCATGCTTCTCATGGGTGCGGGGGCCTGGCGCGGCCTTCTGCTGCTCGCGGCGACGGCGGGAGGGCGGGTCCATGTCCTTGAAACGGCGTCGGCCGGGCGCCTGCGCGATTTTCTTTCCAGCGGCACACTGTCGCGGCTGACCGCCGGCCGCGTCGTCTTCGATCGCCGGCGCGACGGCCTCTTCCTCTATCGCGAGTGCCGCGGCATCGAAACCCTCCGCCTGCCGGCGGGGGCGGCCGCAGCCTGGGATGGTCGCTACCATGTGGCCAACCGGTCCGGCCGGCCGGTTACCGTCTCGGCCGCCGGAAACGGGGCAGGGCGGGGCGAGGGCGCACGGCTTGGCGGGCCTGTCCTGCGCGCCAGCCGCGCCGCGCCGTGCCTGGAATTCGAGGGCGGCGGAGGCGTGCCCGCAGACCTTGCATCCATGGAACCCTTGATCGCGCCCTATGCCCGCTTCCTGCCTCGTTTCGACCTGCCGCTTGCCGATGTGCTGGCGGGTCTTGTCGGCCGCGCGCGCTTTTCGTCTCCGCCGAACGAATGAAGGCGCGCGCGAAAGCGTTGTGGTAGAATGAGGGCAATCACGATGCCGGGCTGGCCGCAGGGCGGTTCGTGTCGTTGACGATATTGCGAGAAAAGCCCTGAGATCGTGCGCTTTGCCTTGGCAAGGCCGCATGGCGACCCTATGTTAGGCGATAGAGAAGCGGCCGGGAAATTCCGGCCGGGAAAGTGCCCGGAACGTTCGATGAATCCCAATTTCCGCAACTTCGCCCTGTGGGCGATCATCGCCCTCCTGCTGATCGCGCTGTTCAGCATGTTCCAGACGAGCCCGGCGCAGACCGGCTCGCGGGAAATCCCCTATTCGCAGTTCCTCAAAGAGGTGGACTCGAGCCGGGTGAAGGAAGTCGTCATCACCGGCGACAAGATCGTCGGCAGCTATGTCGAGACCGGCGCGACCTTCCAGACCTATGCGCCGAACGGCGACAATACGCTCGTCCAGCGGCTTGAAGCGAAGAACGTCGTCGTCAGCGCACGGCCGGAGACCGACGGCTCTTCCGGCTTCCTCAGCTATATCGGCACGCTGCTGCCCATGCTCCTGATCCTCGGTGTCTGGCTGTTCTTCATGCGCCAGATGCAGGGCGGCTCGCGCGGCGCGATGGGCTTCGGCAAGTCCAAGGCAAAGCTGCTCACCGAGGCGCATGGCCGCGTCACCTTCGCGGACGTCGCGGGCGTGGACGAGGCCAAGCAGGACCTGGAAGAAATCGTCGAATTCCTGCGCGACCCGCAGAAGTTCCAGCGCCTCGGCGGTCGCATTCCGCGCGGTGTGCTGCTCGTCGGCCCGCCCGGCACCGGCAAGACGCTGCTCGCGCGCTCCGTCGCGGGTGAGGCGAACGTGCCCTTCTTCACCATTTCGGGTTCGGACTTCGTCGAAATGTTCGTCGGCGTCGGCGCCAGCCGCGTGCGCGACATGTTCGAGCAGGCCAAGAAGAACGCGCCCTGCATCATCTTCATCGACGAAATCGACGCCGTCGGCCGCCATCGCGGCGCGGGCCTCGGCGGCGGCAATGACGAGCGCGAGCAGACGCTGAACCAGCTTCTCGTCGAGATGGACGGCTTCGAGGCCAACGAGGGCATCATCCTGATCGCTGCGACCAACCGCCCCGACGTGCTCGACCCGGCGCTCTTGCGTCCCGGCCGCTTCGACCGCCAGGTCGTCGTGCCGAACCCGGATATCGTCGGGCGCGAGCGCATCCTCAAGGTGCATGTCCGCAATGTGCCGCTGGCACCGAATGTCGACCTCAAGGTGCTTGCCCGCGGTACGCCCGGCTTTTCCGGCGCCGACCTCATGAACCTCGTCAACGAGGCTGCCCTGATGGCCGCGCGCCGCAACAAGCGCCTCGTCACCATGCAGGAATTCGAGGACGCCAAGGACAAGATCATGATGGGCGCCGAGCGCCGCTCCTCGGCCATGACCGAGGCGGAAAAGAAGCTCACCGCCTATCACGAGGCCGGCCATGCCATCGTCGCGCTCAAGGTGCCGCTCGCCGATCCGCTGCACAAGGCGACGATCATTCCGCGCGGCCGCGCGCTTGGCATGGTCATGCAGCTTCCGGAGGGCGACCGCTATTCGATGAGCTACAAGTGGATGGTCTCGCGCCTCGCCATCATGATGGGCGGCCGCGTCGCCGAGGAGATCACCTTCGGCAAGGACAACATCACCTCTGGCGCCTCGTCCGATATCGAGCAGGCGACCAAGCTCGCCCGCGCGATGGTCACGCAATGGGGCTTCTCCGACCAGCTCGGTCAGGTCGCCTATGGCGAGAACCAGCAGGAGGTTTTCCTCGGCCATTCGGTGGCGCAGCAGAAGAACGTCTCCGAGGCGACCGCGCAGAAGATCGACAACGAGATCCGCCGCCTGATCGACGAGGCCTATGCCGAGGCCAAGCGCATCATCACCGAGCAGAACCACGAATTCGTGGCGCTCGCCGAAGGCCTGCTCGAATACGAGACGCTGACGGGCGACGAGATCAAGGCGCTGATCCGCGGCGAGAAGCCGGCGCGCGATCTCGGTGACGACACGCCGCCGCACCGCGGTTCCGCCGTGCCGAAGGCCGGCCACAAGAAGGGCGGCGAAACAGAAGGCGGGCTCGAGCCGCAGCCGCAATAGCTGGCACGCTCCACTCACCCCTCCTTCGTCATCCTCGGGCTTGACCCGAGGATCCACGCCACACGGTCCGCCCTGAGTTTGGCAGGCGGGTCCTCGGGTCAAGCCCGAGGATGACGAAGTGTGTGGGAAGTGCGGGTTGTCGACAAACTGACGGCCGGGAAGTATTCCCGGCCGTTTTCCTTTGGTAACGGCCTGTAATGAATTCTGATGGGCGGGTGGATGTTCTTTGCCGGCTTTTGTGGCAAAGAAGATGATGGCTCTACGTCGTTTTAAGGATTGGCTTACCAAGCGGATATAATGTTATCTCCGCCTTCTGCCCCGAGATGGACGAGCGAGCGCGGCAGGACGGACGCTGGAGAAGCCGGGCGCAGCGGAAAGCGCGTGCCCAGGCCGGCGAATTTCAGGAGTGAACATGAAACGTCGTTATTTCGGCACGGATGGCATCCGGGGTCAATCCAACATCTTCCCGATGACGCCGGACCTTGCCATGCGGGTTGGCATCGCCGTGGGCACGATCTTCCGCCGCGGCGCGCATCGCCACCGGGTGGTGATCGGCAAGGACACGCGGCTTTCCGGCTACATGCTGGAGAATGCCATGGTCGCGGGCTTCACCGCCGCCGGGATCGATGCCTTCATCCTCGGCCCGATCCCGACACCCGCCGTCGCCATGCTGACGCGTTCGCTGCGCGCCGATATCGGCGTGATGATCTCCGCCTCGCACAACCCGTTCTACGACAACGGCATCAAGCTCTTCGGCCCGGACGGCTACAAGCTGTCAGACGAGATCGAGATGGAGATCGAGGATCTGCTCGACAAGGACATGACGGCGCAACTCGCCAAGTCCGCCGAGATCGGCCGGGCCAAGCGCATCGACGGCGTGCACGACCGCTATATCGAGCACGCCAAGCGCACCCTGCCGCGCGACACGACACTGAAGGGCCTGCGCGTCGCCATAGACTGCGCGAATGGCGCCGCCTACCGGGTTGCGCCCGCCGCCCTGTGGGAACTCGGCGCGGACGTCGTGACTATCGGCAACGAGCCCGACGGCCTCAATATCAATCTCGAATGCGGTTCGACCCATCCGGAGACCCTGCAGCGCAAGGTGCACGAGGTGCGCGCCGATATCGGCATCGCGCTCGACGGCGATGCGGACCGTGTGCAGATCATCGACGAGAACGGCAAGATCATCGACGGCGACCAGCTGATGGCCGTCATCGCCGAAAGCTGGGCGGCGGACGGCCTGCTGCGCGGCGGCGGCATCGTGGCGACCGTCATGTCCAATCTCGGCCTCGAGCGTTTCCTCGCCGGCCAGGGCCTCGGCCTGCAGCGCACCAAGGTCGGCGACCGCTATGTCGTCGAGCACATGCGCCAGCACGACTACAATGTCGGCGGCGAGCAGTCCGGCCATATCGTGCTGTCCGATTTCGGCACGACGGGCGACGGTCTCGTCGCCGCGCTCCAGGTGCTGGCCTGCGTCAAGCGCTCCGGCAGGACGGTCAGCGAGGTGTGCAACCGCTTCGAGCCGGTGCCGCAGGTGCTGAAGAACGTGCGCATCAAGGCCGGCCAGCCGCTGGAGGATGCCGCGGTGCGCCAGGCGATCGCCGATGCCGAAAGCGAGCTGGCCAAGGGCGGCCGCCTCCTCATCCGCCCCTCCGGTACCGAGCCGCTGATCCGCGTCATGGCGGAAGGCGACGACCGGGCGCAGGTGGAGCGCATCGTCGACGAACTGGTGGCCGTGATCGGCGCCGTGCGCAACGCCGCCTGAATCCGCCTTGCGTACCCCATTCTTCCAAAAGGCCGAAGCATTGCTTCGGCCTTTTCTTTTGTCGTCAAGTTACGTCGGCGGTTTTCTCGAGGATCACTTTCCCTTTATTTGTAATTAACCGAATTTATGAACGGCCGTTAACAAATACGGTAAATGTTCGTAGTTAATCGGCCCTTAACTTTTCCTCGCCATTATCCATGCCTGATCGAGGGACTTGGAATCCGGCGTGCCGGCCAACCCAAGCAAAGCCTATTGGAGCAAGGCCATGAGGAAAGTTTTGAGTGGCGTGGTTGCCGTCTTGTTGACGGGCACGTCGGGTTATGCGGCCGATATCTACCAGCCGGAGGTCATCGAGGCGCCGGTGCAGGAGGCGATCATCGAGACGGGCGGCTGGTATCTGCGCGGCGACATGGGCTGGTCCTACAACAAGATGCGCGGTGCGGACTTCTACCAGGGCTCGAACGACACCTATCGCAGCTTCGATTCCACGCACCTGAAGAGCGGCTTCACCCTCGGCGGCGGCGTCGGTTACCAGATCAACGATCACTTCCGCACGGACGTGACGCTCGACTACATGTTCAAGTCCAAGTTCAAGGGCTCGACGACGGGCGGTTGCGGCGTTGCCGCAAACTGCACCTCGAGCGATGTCTCCTCGCTGACGGCCCTGAGCCTGCTTGCCAACGCCTATGTCGACATCGGCACCTACGGCATCGTCACGCCCTATGTCGGCGCGGGTATCGGCGGCACCTACGTGAACTGGAAGAACCTCAAGAATACCTCGTGCGAGACCGGCGATCCGACGAACTGCGACCCGACCTTCGAGCACCGTGGCCGCAAGAGCTGGCGCTTCACCTATGCGCTGATGGCCGGCGCCTCGGTCGACGTCACCTGCAACCTGAAGGCCGACCTCGGTTATCGCTTCCGCCATGTCACCAAGGGCGACATGTTCGGCTTCAACGGCGGCGGCGGCCCGGGCTACGACAAGGGCTTCTACAGCCACGAGGCCCGCGCGGGCCTGCGCTACTCCTTCAACGGCTGCGACCAGCAGGCCTATGTCCCGCCGGTCGAAATCCCGATCGAGCAGCCGGTCTACAAATAAGCGGCTTTCCGCCGATCGCCTTGCAAGGCCGCCCTCCGGGCGGCCTTTCCACATTTGGCGACACGCCCTCGGCCGGTCACTTAACCGTTTCTTCATGCCTTAAGATTTATGGTTAACCAACGGTGTAAGGCGGCAATCTCTGAGGGATGCGCGGCCTTGCGCTGGTCACGCAACCGCCGGCCCGCCCGGCCTTGAGGGATCGAGACCATGTTCCGCCGCACCGCACCGCTTGGTATTGCCGTTCTTGCCGGCCTCATCGCGACGGGCGCTGCGGGGAGCGACCTCGACATCATCAACGCGCCGGAGATCGACGTTTCGGGCAGCGCGGTGGCCGAGGGCTGGTACATCCGCGGCGACCTCGGCTATTCCGGCTGGGTCAAGCACGACAAGCCGAACTACCGGATCGACGCCTTCGGCGCGACCTTCGCGGAAGGCGATTTCGACAATGCCCGCTTCTCTAAGCCCGTCTCCTACGGCGTCGGCATGGGCTACCAGTTCAACAATTTCCTGCGCGCCGACCTGACGACGGATTTCTTCAACGGCTCGCTGAGCGGCAGCACAAACCTCGATTCGCCCTGCATCACGGCCCCGGCGGGCACGACCTGCCGTCTCGGCCAGAAGGCGGATTACAGTGCGGCCAATTTCCTTGCCAACGCCTATGTGGATCTTGGAACCTATGCCGGGGTCACGCCCTATGTCGGCGCCGGCGCGGGCGTGACCTACATGAACTGGGACAGCTTCCGCACCCAGGCGGAATGCCGCGACGGCGCCGGATCCTGCGCGGGCGCGACCTTCGACGAACTGCGCGTGAAGGGCGACGACAGCTGGCGCTTCACCTATGCGCTGATGGCGGGCGCCGCCATCGACCTCACCGAGCGCGTCAAGCTCGACCTCGGCTACCGCTTCTCCGACATGGCGGGCGGCAAGGCCTTCGGCGGCAGCGCCGAGGTGCCGGGCGTCGGCACGGTCAGCGTCAAGGGGCGCGACGAGGGGTTCCAGAAACACGAATTCCGCGCCGGCATCCGCGTTACCACCTGGTAAGGCTCATCTTCGTTCTGTTTGGCGGCGCGTCGGGAAACCGGCGCGCCGTTTCCTTTGCGCCGGATCATTTTTCGTTTCCGACATATTCCGCTTGACTTGAGAGCGGCTCTTCCATATTCACGGCGGCGGGACACCCTTCCCCAACGAAGGGCTATCTATCTGGAAGGATAGCGATCATGACGAAGACCGTCACACCGCCGGACGTGCGTCCGAACAATACCCATTTTTCTTCTGGCCCCTGCTCGAAGCGCCCCGACTGGACGCTCGACGCGCTTTCCGATGCTCCGCTCGGTCGTTCGCACCGCGCCAAGATCGGCAAGACCAAGCTCAAGCAGGCCATCGATCTCACCCGTGACGTCTTGGAAGTGCCGGCGGACTACCGCATCGGCATCGTGCCGGCCTCCGATACCGGCGCCGTCGAGATGGCGCTCTGGTCGCTGCTCGGCCCGCGCGGCGTCGACATGGTCGCCTGGGAAAGCTTCGGTTCGGGCTGGGTTTCGGACGTCGTGAAGGAGCTGAAGCTCCCCGACACGCGCAAGATCACGGCCGATTACGGCCTTCTGCCCGACCTTTCCACGATCGATTTCGACCGTGACGTGGTCTTCACCTGGAACGGCACCACCTCGGGCGTCCGCGTCCCGAACGCCGACTTCATCCCGGCCGACCGCAAGGGCCTCACCATCTGCGACGCGACCTCGGCCGCCTTCGCGCAAAACCTCGATTTCGCCAAGCTCGACGTCGTCACCTTCTCCTGGCAGAAGGTGCTGGGCGGCGAGGGCGCGCATGGCGTCATCATCCTGTCGCCCCGTGCCGTCGAGCGGCTGGAGAGCTACACGCCGGCCTGGCCGATGCCGAAGATCTTCCGCATGACCAAGGGCGGCAAGATCATCGAGGGCATCTTCCAGGGCGAGACGATCAATACGCCCTCCATGCTCTGCGTCGAGGATTATATCGATGCGCTTCTCTGGGCAAAGCAGGAAGGCGGCCTCAAGGGCCTGATGGCCCGCGCCGACGCCAATGCCAAGGTTATCTTCGATTTCGTCGAGAAGAACGACTGGATCGCCAACCTCGCCAAGGACCCGGCGACGCGTTCCAACACCTCGGTCTGCCTGACGATCGCCGACAAGGACGTGCTGGCTCTCGACGCCGACGCGCAAGCCGCCTTTGCCAAGGGCCTCGTCGCCCTCCTCGACAAGGAAGGCGTCGCCTATGACATCGGCGCCTATCGCGACGCCCCGTCGGGCCTGCGTATCTGGGCCGGTGCGACGATCGACACCGCCGACCTCGACGCGCTGATGCCGTGGCTTTCCTGGGCCTTCGAGACCCAGAAGGCGACGCTCGCCAAGGCCGCGGCCTGATTTTGCGATTGGCTTCGTCCTTCGGGCGAAGCCACCTTTGATCTCACCTCACTTTATTTATCGCAATTCCGGACGGAAAACCGCTTCACCCTTTTCCGGGAATTGCTTCACCCCATTGAAGGAGGCCTCCCATGGCACCTCGCGTACTCGTATCCGACGAACTGTCGGAAACCGCCGTCCAGATTTTTCGCGATCGCGGCGTCGATGTCGATTTCCAGCCGCAGCTCGGCAAGGACAAGGACAAGCTCGCCGAGATCATCGGCAATTATGACGGTCTCGCCATCCGCTCGGCCACCAAGGCGACGGAAAAGCTGATCGCGGCTGCGACCAACCTCAAGGTCATCGGTCGCGCCGGCATCGGCGTCGACAATGTCGATATCCCGGCCGCCTCGCGCCGCGGCATCATCGTCATGAACACGCCCTTCGGCAATTCGATCACCACGGCCGAGCACGCCATCGCGCTGATGTTCGCCGTCGCCCGCCAGCTTCCCGCCGCCGACAGCTCCACGCAGGCCGGCAAGTGGGAGAAGTCGAAGTTCATGGGCGTCGAGATTACCGGCAAGACGCTCGGCGTCATCGGCGCCGGCAATATCGGCTCCATCGTCTGCTCGCGCGCCATCGGCCTGAAGATGCATGTCGTCGCCTACGACCCGTTCCTCTCCAAGGAGCGCGCCGAGGAGATGGGCGTCAAGAAGGTCGAGCTCGACGAACTGTTCGCCCAGGCCGACTTCATCACCATGCATGTGCCGCTGACGGACAAGACCCGCAATATCATCGATGCTGCGGCGATCGCCAAGATGAAGGACGGCGTGCGCATCGTGAACTGCGCCCGTGGTGGCCTCGTCGTCGAGGCGGACCTTGCCGAGGCGCTGAAGTCCGGCAAGGTCGCCGGCGCCGGCTTCGACGTCTTCGAGGTCGAGCCCGCCAAGGAAAGCCCGCTCTTCGGCCTGCCGAACGTCGTCTGCACGCCGCATCTCGGCGCCTCGACCACGGAAGCGCAGGAGAACGTCGCTCTGCAGGTCGCAGAGCAGATGTCGGACTACCTGGTGCGCGGCGCGGTCTCCAACGCCATCAACATGCCCTCGATCACCGCCGAGGAAGCGCCGATCCTGAAGCCCTTCATCCGCCTTGCGGACGTGCTCGGCGCCTTCGTCGGCCAGGTGACGGAAAGCGCGATCAAGGAGATCGAGATCCTCTATGACGGCGCGACGGCCTCGATGAACACCAAGGCGCTGACCAGCGCGGCGCTCGCCGGCCTCATCCGCACGCAGGTCGCCGACGTCAACATGGTTTCGGCGCCGATCATGATCAAGGAGAAGGGCATCATCCTCTCCGAGGTCAAGCGCGACAAGTCGGGCGTCTTCGACGGCTATATCCGCCTGACGGTGACGACGGCCAACCAGACCCGCTCGATCGCCGGCACGGTCTTCTCCGACGGCAAGCCGCGCTTCATCCAGATCAAGGGCATCAACCTCGATGCCGACGTCGGCAACCACATGCTCTACATCACCAACACCGACGTTCCCGGCATGATCGGCTTCATCGGCACGACGCTGGGCGAGGGCGGCGTCAACATCGCCAACTTCCAGCTCGGCCGCGACCAGCAGGGTGGCGACGCCATCGCGCTGCTCTATGTCGATGCCGCCGTCTCCGAGGACGTGATGAACAAACTGCGCGCCAACCCGGCGATCCGCCAGGTCAAGCCGCTGGTCTTCAACGTCGACTGATCGATCGTCCTCCCAAGACGAACAAACAGAAAGGCCCGCCGGATCTCTCCGGCGGGCCTTTCTTCTTGATCCTGCTGGCGGATCAGGCGGCGCGGCGCATCTCGCCGCGGCCCGAGCCGGTGAGCTGGAAGTGGGCGATGCGACCGGCGAGCTGCCCGCTTTCCTGGGCGAGCGTCTGGCTGGCAGCGGAGGTCTCTTCCACCATCGCGGCGTTCTGCTGGGTCATCTGGTCCATCTGGTTGACGGCCGTGTTGATTTCCCGAAGGCCGACGGCCTGTTCCTGTGCGGCGGTGGCGATGGCGACGATGCGCTCGTTGATGTCGTTGACGCGGCGCTCGATATCGGTGAGCGAGGTGCCGGTCTCCTCCACGAGATTGACGCCGGCCGAGACTTCCGTGCTGGAGGCGTTGATCAGCGTCTTGATCTCCTTGGCGGCATTGGCCGAACGCTGGGCGAGTTCACGGACTTCCTGGGCGACGACCGCAAAGCCCTTGCCGGCTTCGCCCGCGCGCGCCGCTTCCACGCCGGCATTCAGCGCGAGCAGGTTGGTCTGGAAGGCGATGTCGTCGATGACGCCGATGATCTCGCCGATCTTGGAGGAGGAGTGCTCGATCCGGCCCATCGCATCGATCGCGTTGCGCACGACCTCGCTCGACTTGGCGGCGCCGGCCCGGGCTTCGGAGACCATGCGCTTGGCTTCCTCGGCGCGCGAGGTGGAGTTCTGCACCGCGGCGGTGATCTCGTCGAGCGCGGCGGCGGTTTCCTCCAGCGAGGCGGCCTGCTGCTCGGTGCGCTGCGAGAGGTCGTTGGCCGCGCGGCTGATCTCGCCGGCACTGCCGTTGACGACGGCGGTCGATTCGGCGATGGCCGCGATGGTGGACTTCAGCGCCTCGACCGCGCCGTTGAAGTCGCGGCGGAGCTTCTCGTAGTCGCGGCCGAGATCCGGCACATCGACGGTGAGGTCGCCCTGGGCGAGGCGTTCCAGCGCCGAGCCGATGGTCTCGACGACGCGGGACTGGCTGCGGGCGACGGCGGCCTGGCGTTCCTCGTTTGCGCTGCGCTCGCCGTCGAGCAGGCCCTGCTGCTCGCGCTGGCGGATTTCCAGCTCGTTGCGCTCGATGACGGAGTTGCGCAGGAGGACGAGCGCATCGGCCATGTTGCCGATCTCGTCCTTGCGGTCGGTGTCCGGCACGTCGGATTGCGTTTCGTTGCGCGAGACTTCGAGCATCACGTCCTTCAGCCGGTTGATCGGGCGGCTGATCGAGCGGCCGATGGCGATGGCGGCAAGAAGCGTCGCAATGCCGGCAAGCAGCGTGATGACGATGGTGGTCGTCAGCGAGGTGTAATATTTGGCGGCGAGGTCGTCGGCATAGACGCCCGTGCCGATGCCCCAGCCCCAGGGCTTGAAGCCCTGGATATAGGAGAATTTCTCGACCGGCTCGCTCTGGCCGGGCTTGTCCCAGTAATAGTCGACGAAGCCGCTGCCGGGGTTCTGGGCGAGTTGGATCAGCTCGATGTTGAAGGCCTTGCCGTGGGTGTCCTTCAGGCCGCGCACGTCGGTGCCGATCAGCTTGGCGTTCAGCGGATGGGCGACCATCATGCCGTCGAAGGAATTGATGAAGAAGTAGCCGCCTTCGCCGAAGCGCATGGCCATGACGTCGGCGATGGCCCGCGTCTTGGCGTCCTCCTCGGAAAGCGCGCCGTCCCGGGCAAGCTTTTCATAGGAGGCGATGACGGAGATCGCCGATTCCGTGACGTTGCGCAGCATCTGGCGGCGTTCTTCGCTCACCTCGTCGTTGGCGACCTGCGTCTTGTAGATCATGGCGGTTGCCATGAAGAACAGCGCCATGGCGGTGAGGAGATAAATGCGTGTGGAAATGCGTATGTTTTTCATAACTTAAAACTCGGAAGGACCCATGTTGCCGGTGAGTGCAACATTAAAAATCTAAACAAGATTTAAGCGTCCGCCCCAGTTTTAGGGATGATATCGGCAGGAATACAGGTTCTTGCGGGTGATTTCTTGCATTTGTCAGGTTTTTCTCTCTTTTGGCCGACCCCATTCGGCAATCGCGATGCCGCCGAGCACGAGAAGAAGGGCGACGACATGGAACATATGCATGGTTTCGCCGATCAGGACGACGGACAGGATGGTTCCGAAGACCGGGATGGCATTGATGAAGAGGCCGGCCCGGTTGGCGCCGATCATCTCCACGCCGCGTACATAGAGTACCTGCGAGAGCAGCGAGGGGAAGATGCCGGCATAGAGTACGACGGCCCAGCCCGTCGCATCCGGGAAGATGGCGTCGCCGCGCGACACTTCCCACAGGAACAGCGGAATGGCGCTGAGGAGCGCGCCGAGGACGGGCGCGGCGATGAAGCTCTGCCAGTGCATGTCCGGCTTCCAGCGCAGCGAGACCGTATAGGCGGCATAGACGATGCCGGCGCACAGCATCAGCGCGTCGCCGAAGTTGAATTCGAGTTCCGCCAGTGCCGAGAATTCGCCATGCGCGGCTGTTACCAGGACGCCGACCAGCGTGACTGTGAAGCCGAGCACCTGCGCGAGCGAGGCCTGGATGCGGAAGAGCACGAAATTGAAGACGAAGATGAGCATGGGGATGCCCGCCTGCTCGATGACGGCATTGATGGCGCTGGTATAGCCGAGCGCCGTATAGAGCAGCGCATTGAACGCGGTGAAGCCGAAGGCGCCGTAGAGCAGCAATTGCAGCCAATGCCTGCGGATCATCGGCCAGTCGCGCTTCACCTGCGGCAGCATGAGGATCAGGACGATGCTGAGCGCGATGAGCCAGCGCAGGGTGGTCAGCATCATCGGGCTGACATGACCGACGGCAAGCTTGCCGGCCACCGAGTTCGCGCCCCAGAAAAGCGCGGTGATGCACAGGTAGAAATAGGCTCTGCTGTTCAAGGCGGCTCGGTCCGATGGATGGGAGGATGCAGGCGGGGCGGGCGACAGGTGCCTCACATAAGGCGAAAAAGCGCGAGATGTCATGCAAAAAGCGGAATGCGACCGTCATAACAGGGTCGCATTCCCCAAGACAACACAGTATAGATGCGCGGGTTTGTGTCAGGCGCGCGCGCATGCGCGCGTATCAGTAAAGCGCTCGCGCGCGAAAACGGGAAAGATGAAATGACGAACGTCGTGGTGGTCGGATCTCAATGGGGTGACGAAGGCAAGGGCAAGATTGTCGACTGGCTTTCCGAGCGGGCCGATATTGTCGTGCGCTTCCAGGGTGGTCACAATGCCGGCCATACGCTCGTCATCGATGGCACGAGCTACAAGCTCTCGCTGCTTCCCTCCGGCGTCGTGCGCCCGGGCAAGATGGCCGTCATCGGCAACGGCGTGGTGGTCGATCCGCATGCACTGATCGCCGAGATCGACAAGCTGGAAAAGCAGGGTGTCAAGATTTCCCCGGAAAACCTGCGCATCGCCGACAATGCGACGCTCATTCTCTCGTTGCACCGTGAACTCGACGGCATTCGCGAGGATGCAGCCTCCAATTCCAATTCGGGCGTCAAGATCGGCACGACCCGGCGAGGCATCGGCCCGGCCTACGAGGACAAGGTCGGCCGCCGCGCCATCCGCATCATGGACCTTGCCGATCTCGACACGCTGCCGGGCAAGGTCGAGCGCCTGCTCACCCATCACAACGCGCTGCGCAAGGGCCTTGGCGAAAGCGAAGTGACGCATGAGGCGATCATGCAGGAACTGACCTCCGTCGCCGAGCGCGTGCTACCGTTCCGCGAGACGGTCTGGCTGATGCTCGACAAGGAGCGCCGCCGCGGCGCGCGCATCCTGTTCGAAGGCGCGCAGGGCTCCCTGCTCGATATCGACCACGGCACCTATCCCTTCGTCACCTCGTCCAACACGGTGGCCGGCCAGGCCGCGGCCGGTTCCGGCATGGGCCCGGGCTCGCTGGGCTACATCCTCGGCATCACAAAGGCCTATACGACGCGTGTCGGCGAAGGCCCGTTCCCGACGGAACTGAAGGACGAGATCGGCCAGTTCCTCGGCGAGAAGGGCCATGAATTCGGCACGGTAACGGGCCGCAAGCGCCGGTGCGGCTGGTTCGATGCCGCGCTGGTGCGCCAGTCGGTCGCCACCAACGGCATCACCGGCATCGCGCTCACCAAGCTCGACGTTCTCGACGGTCTCGACGAGCTGAAGATCTGCGTCGGCTACAAGCTCGACGGCAAGGAGATCGACCATCTGCCCGCCAGCCAGGGCCAGCAGGCCCGCGTCGAGCCGGTCTATGTGACGCTCGAAGGCTGGAAGGAATCGACGGTCGGCGCGCGCAGCTGGGCGGACCTGCCGGCCCAGGCGATCAAGTATGTCCGTCAGGTCGAAGAGCTGATCGGCGCTCCGGTCGCCCTGCTTTCGACCAGCCCGGAGCGGGACGATACCATACTTGTGACCGACCCGTTCGAGGACTAATCTCAAGCTCAACACCAGTTCCGTGACGTATTCCAACGAGATAGCGAGCGGACACGACGGAAAGTTCTGATGGCGGATTTTGTAGCAGTCATTCGAAGGGCCGTGGACGGCCTCTCGGACAACAATGCCGAGATGCGGCAGAAGGTTTACGAGAAGGCCCGCGGCGCCGTCCGCCGGCAGCTCGAATCCATGAACCCGCGCCCTTCCGATGATCTTGTGAAGCGCCAGCTCGACAAGCTCGAGGCGGCGATCGACAGCGTCGAGACGGATCATGCCGAGGCGCTGCCCGCCGACGATGTCGCGCCGGAACCCGTTGAAGAGGTGTTGCAGCCGGAGCCGGCGGCCGAGGAACCGGCCGCCGTTCCAAAGCCCGAAGAGGCGGTTGCGGAGGCCGGGCCGGAACTCCATGAGGAGCCCGTCGCCGAACCGGTCGAACAGCCTTACGAGGACGTAGAGGCGGCCGAGGCACAGCCGGCCGTCGAGACGCCGGTGGAGGAAACTCCGCCGGTCGAGGCGTATGACGAGCCCGCGCATGGCGAGCCCGTCGCCGAAATCCCGGCCGAAGAGCACGAGCAGCCGGCTATCGTCGAGGCGCATGGCGAGCCGTCCTGGCACGTCGAGGCCGCCCCGGCCGAGGATTATGTTCCCTCCTGGCAGGAGCCGGAACGGGACGCAGCAGCGCATGAGGCGGAAGAGGCGGCCGTCGTCGAGCCGTCGGCGCAGACCTATCCGGTGCATGACGAAGCGGCGCCCGAGGCCGAGCCGTTGGGCGATGCCCGCATGCCTGCCGCCGAAGCCCAGTGGAACTGGAACGAGGCGCACCCGGCCGACGTGGCCGTGGAGCCCCACGACCAGCCGGCGGAAGCCGCCGGCGACCCGCTCGCCTGGGACTGGCCGGAGGAGAAGGCAGTGCAGCCCGCGGCGGAGCCGGAACAGGCGTCCTCCTCCTCTCGCGACTGGGGTGATCTCGACGAACTTCTCGGCCACGGCCCGAAGGCTGGCGCGGCGGCTGCCGACGCGGCCGCCACGACGGAGGCCGGTTATGCCGATACGGCGACCTCCACGCCCGTCGTGGAAACGGCCCGCGCGCCGCAGCGCTCCTTCCGTGCCGAGCCGCGTAAGTCGCGCCTCAACGTGGCGGCGCTTGCAGCGGTGGTGGCGCTGGTCGCCATCGTCGGCGGGGCGGGCGCCGGTTACTGGCTCAACCGGGACGCGGTGAACGGCTGGGTCAACGAGCGCATTGCCGCGTTCACCGCGCCGTCCACCGAGACGCCGGCGGAGACCGGGCAGACGAGCGAAACCGCCGAGGGCGGCCGCAATCTGCCGTCAAACGCCACGTCGGGCGAGACTGTCCAGACGCCGGGCGCTGCCGGCACGACGACGAACACCGAGGTCGCCGTGGCGACCCCGAGCGGCAACGGAAAGTTCACCCAGCGCCTTCTGACGGACGGCACCGAAGTGGACGAGGGCCCGGCTGCCGCGCTCGACGGCGCGACGCCGGAAGAAGGCAAGTCGGTCGCCGCCCAGACGCCGGACACGGCCGACGTGACGACGGAAGACGCCGCAGGCGGCACCGCGACGGGCGAGGCGACCCCTGGCACCGACGGCGCGGCGCAGACCCCCGCAGGCACGGGCGGGGCGACGACGACCGAGGGCGGCACGCCCGCCGCGACGGGCGAGCAGCCGGCCATCGGCGTGACGCAGAAGATGTTCCTCTATGAAGAGCGCCTTGGCCAGACCGCGCCGACGGCGATCGAAGGCACGGTCGCCTGGTCGAGCGCGGAAGAATCGCCCGGCGGCGACGCCAAGGCCGAGCCCGTGGTGCGCGCGCAGATCAACGTGCCCTCCAAGGGCCTGACGGCGCTGATCACCTTCCGGCGCAACGGCGACCGCTCGCTGCCGGCGAGCCATCTGGTGGAACTCGTCTTCTCGCTGCCGGAGAACTTTGAAGGCGGCGGCATCGAAAGCGTGCAGCGCGTGGCGATGAAGCGCACGGAGCAGGATCGCGGCGACGCCCTGATCGCCGTTCCGGCGAAGATTACCGACGATTTCCACATGATCGCGCTCAACGATTTCCCGGAAGCGATCGCCAAGAACACCGAACTCCTGCGCACGCGCAGCTGGATCGACATTCCGATCACCTACCGCAACGGCCGCCGCGCGCTGATCACCCTCGATAAGGGCACCGCCGGCACGGAAGCCTTCGACACGGTGATGAAGGCCTGGGCGACGCTCGGGGCGCCGGGCCAGTAAGCTGACATTCAGGGGAAAAAAACAAAGGCCCGGCAGCGATGCCGGGCCTTTTTTGGATCATCGTCTTGCCGCCGATCAGGCGTCTTCGATGACGCGCACCGCGCGGGCCTGTTCGGCCGCGTATTTCTGAACGGCCTCCTGCACCTTCTCGAAGGCGCGGACCTCGATCTGGCGGACGCGCTCGCGGCTGATATCGAACTCGGCGGAGAGTTCTTCCAGCGTCACCGGATCCTCGGCGAGGCGCCGGGCCTCGAAGATACGGCGTTCGCGCTCGTTGAGGACGCCCATGGCGCGGGCCAGCATGGCGCGGCGCGTGTCCAGTTCGTCCTGCTCGATCAGCGTCTGTTCCTGGCTGTCGTGGTCGTCGACGAGCCAATCCTGCCACTGGCCGGATTCGCCCTCGCCGGCCTTGATCGGCGCGTTCAGCGAGGCGTCGCCGGTGAGGCGGCGGTTCATCGAGACGACTTCCTCTTCGGAGACCTTCAGCTTGGTGGCGATCTCCTTCACCTGGTCGGGCTTCAGGTCGCCGTCGTCGATCGCCTGGATCTTGCTTTTCATGCGGCGCAGGTTGAAGAACAGGCGCTTCTGGTTGGCGGTCGTGCCCATCTTCACCAGAGACCACGAGCGCAGGATATATTCCTGGATCGAGGCCTTGATCCACCACATGGCATAGGTCGCGAGGCGGAAGCCGCGCTCCGGATCGAATTTCTTCACGGCCTGCATCAGGCCGACATTGCCCTCGGAGACGACTTCGCCGATCGGCAGGCCGTAGCCGCGATAGCCCATGGCGATCTTGGCCACGAGGCGAAGGTGGCTGGTGACGAGCTCATGGGCGGCGGTGCGGTCGCCGTGCTCCTGGTAACGCTTGGCGAGCATGTATTCCTGCTGCGGCTCAAGCATCGGAAACTTGCGGATTTCATCGAGATAGCGGTTGAGACCACCTTCTCCGGCCGTGATCGACGGCAGCGTATTGCGGGCCATTCAGCACCCCTTTCTGAGACGGCTTCCATTCCGGCAAGCCTTGGTACGGAGCTTGATCCTGAAAACCGGATCCCCGTCAGCAACCATGCTCCCCGTGGGGCATGACGTCCCCACGATCCTATAGATAGGTATGGCGAAACAATGGTTCAAGGCGCCGCAGGCTTCACGGCTGCGTGAAGGCGGAGAGGGCGGAATGGAATTTGCGGCACACGCTCAAAATGGGGTGGCGCGCCGGAAAATCAAGGGCTGGCGCGTATTCACAGCGCCCGCAGCGCCTCGATCAACCGGTCCATATCCTCCGGCGGCGGGGCTTCGAAATGCATGGTCTCGCCCGTCGAGGGGTGCTCGAACTGCAGCATGAAGGCGTGCAGCGCCTGGCGGCGGAAATCGTTCACGATCCGGCGCGCCTCCTCCGGCAGACGGTTCGCCTTGGTCTTGAAGGCGCCGCCATATTCCGGGTCGCCAATCAGCGGATGGCCGATATGGGCCATATGCACGCGGATCTGGTGCGTGCGTCCGGTTTCAAGATGGCATTCGACGAGGGAGGCGAGGCTCGTGCCGTCCTCCGTCTCGCCGTAGCGCTCGACCACCTCGTAATGGGTGATCGCCTCACGGGCGTCGTCGGCGTCCTCGCGCTTCACCGCCCGCTTGGTGCGGTCGGCGCTGCGGCCGAGCGGGGCGTCGATCGTGCCCTTGAGCTGGCGAGGCCGGCCCCAGACGATGGCCTGGTAGGCGCGCTCCAGCGGGCCGGTGCGGCCATGGTCGGCGAACTGGTCGGAGAGGTGGCGATGCGCGGCGTCGTTCTTGGCCGCGACCATGACGCCGCTCGTCTCCTTGTCGAGCCGGTGGACGATGCCCGGCCGCCGCACGCCGCCGATGCCCGACAGGCTCGTGCCGCAATGATGGATGAGCGCGTTGACCAGCGTACCCGTCCAGTTGCCGGCGCCGGGATGCACGACGAGGCCCGCCGGCTTGCTGAGGACGATCAGGTCGTCGTCCTCGTAGAGCACGTCGAGCGGGATGTCCTCGGCCTTCGGTTCGGGGTCGCGCGGTTCCGGCAGGGCGATCTCGATGCGGTCGCCGGGATGGATCTTGCGCTTCGGCTCGCCGATAGCCGCGCCGTTGACGCGCACGGCGCCTTCCTCGATCAGCGCCTTGATGCGGCTGCGCGAGAAATCACCGGCGAGCGTGACGGCGAGCCAGGCGTCGATGCGCCCCTCGGCCTCTTCCGGCACCGTCAGGACTTTTCTTGTGGCGTCGGCTTCTTTAAAGGGGTCGGTCATCGTTTCACTACACTCATTGCCGGAAGGGCGCCTGCCATGTCCAACATCGAAACCGACGATCAGGAAGACAAGCCGCTCGATCCCGTCATGGAAAACGTTCGCCGCAAGATGGTGCGCCTGCAACTTGTCTCAGGCGGCATCATGCTCTTGATGTTCATGGCGGTGCTTGCGGCCATTGTCTATAAGATCAATACGCGGGATGGCAAGCCGGAAGCTGTCGCGGCCTCCGGCGGGGCTCTTGCGGTGCCGAGCGATGCGCCGGTGACGGCGACCGCGACGCTCCCCGACGGCTTCGCCGTTTCCGCCGTCTCCCACTCCAACGGCCAGATCCTGTTCTACGGCGTGATGGCCGACGGCGCGCGCAAGGCGTTCCTGTTCGACATTGCGGCCGGGCGCATCGTCGCCGAGGTCGCGGTCGCGAGCAACTGATCGGGCATGGCGGCGGCACCGGTTCCGATCGACGATCCCGCCGACCCGCGCATCGCGGGTTTCGTGTCGATCCGCGAGCGTGACCTGACGGGCCGCGACGGCCTGTTCATCGCCGAGGGCACGGTGGTGCTGCGCATGCTGGGCGGGGCTTCGGCCCGTGAGAACGGCTTTGCCGCCGAGGCCATCCTGCTGCTCGAAAGCCGTCTTGCGGGCGTGGCGGATGTGCTCGCCTCCTTTCCGCAGACGGTGCCGGTCTATGTTGCCCCGGCCGCAGTCTTCGATGCGATCGCTGGCTTCAACATGCACCGCGGCGTGCTGGCGCTCGGCCGCAAGCCGTCTCCGGAACGGGGATCGGCGCTTGTCGGCCGCCTGCCGGAAACCAGCCTGGTGCTTGCCGGCTGCGGGCTTTCCAACCATGACAATGTCGGCTCGATCTTCCGCAATGCCGCGGCCTTCGGCGCGGACGCGGTGTTTCTCGACGAGACCTCCTGCGATCCGCTCTATCGCAAGGCGGTTCGCGTCTCCGTCGGCTCGGTGCTGAGCGTGCCGTTTTCCCGCGGCCGCGGGGCGGAGGCCATGCTTGCCGGCCTTGCGGAGGCGGGGTTCGAGATCTGGGGGCTTTCGCCGCGCGGGACGATGCCGGTGGCCGAAATCCCGGCGGCGCGGCGCATCGCGCTCGTGCTCGGCACGGAAGGTGAGGGGTTGCCTGAGAGTATTCTGTCTTCTTTCCGCACGGCGCGCGTTCCGCAACGGCCGGGCCTCGACAGCCTGAACGTCGCGACTGCGAGCGGCATTGCGCTCTATCAGATCGCGCTCGCCATGGGGCGTGTCGCCTAAAAGTGTGTAGCGGTTTTGCGGCAACGACATGCGGAAAGCCAAAGAGCCGAAGCGCGAATCTGGAAGATCGCGGCGCGTGCTTTAGGCGCCTTCAGCAGCGCACGCCGTCCCACAGTTCGTTCGGTCCGCCGCTCTGGTCCCGCCAGGTGCCTGTGAAGCCGCCGAAATCCGCCTGGAGGGTGATGGAGAGCGTACCTTTGCCGTACATGTCCTGCCAGTCGAGCGTGCGGACGAGCCCTTTGCCGGGCGGATTCTCGGCCAGGGTCCCCGTTGTCCTCGCGCCGCCGTCCGTGAACTCATAGCTGCCGGTCAGCCGGCCGTCGCCGGCAAGCTCCAGCACGGTGACTGCCTCGACCAGCACGCCGTTGCTCCACAGCCGGCCGCAATAGCGCCCGTCGATGCTGGCGGCCTGTTGGGGGGAAGGGGGCGTCGCGCCGGCAACGCCGATGAGCAGGGCCAGGATTGCTGCCTTCATCTCGTACTCCTCGGTACGGCGACGTCAGGTCTCGTCGCTGCCGATCCGTTCGCGCACGCGCTGGGCGAGACTGCGTTCGTCGCCTTCAAGGGCGGGGTCGATCGTGGCGATAAGGTCGTGCACCGGCGACCCGGCACCCTCGCGGGTGGCGGTCAGCACGATCATCTTGCTGGCGAGATCGGTCATCTCCTCGCGCAGTGCGGCGTCGTTCTCGCCGGTCTTGGCCGCCAACAGCCGTTCGGAAAGGGCCGTGCCCTGGTTGCGCACGTCCTCTTCCAGCGCGGTGATGTCGATCGGCGGCGGGGCCACCTTGCCGGTGCGGCGAGGGGAGAGCCGGCTCGCGGCGATGGTGCGGGCAAGCCCGGTGGAACGCACGGCCTTCACCGCTTCCTTGTTTTCCGCTGTCAACGTCTTCACCTTGTCGCGCAGGCGGCTGATCTCCGCGATGCGCCTTTCGATCGCATTGTCCTTGTCGGCGCTGCCGGCCAACTCGCGCGTCAGCCGCGTCTCGAGCTGGCGCACCCGGCCCTCCTCGCGCGACAGGCGTATTTCCAGGGCTTTGGCGCTCTGGCTCGTCGTCTTGATGTCCTCGCGCAGCTTGTCGCGCTCGTCCTTCAGGTTGCCGATGCGGCTCTTCAGGTTTTCCATCGTCGTGTCGCGGGTAGCCAGATCGATCTTCATCGTGTCGAGTTCGGCTTCGAGATAGCCGATGCGGCCGTGCAGCGCCTCGATATCGGCAACCTTGCCGCGGATCTCCCGGTCGGCCGTCGCGAGCGCCGCCTTCAGCTGGCCGCTCTTCATTTCTTCGCGCCGTAGCGCCGAGCGCATGTCGCCGGCCTCGATGTTCATGTCGGCGATCTGGGCGTGCAGTTCGGCGTTTTCCGTGCCGATCGCCGCGGCCTGGGCCAGCAGCTTTTCGTTTCGCACCATTTCCAGCGTGTGCTTTTCCCGCTCGCGGCGCACGCCTTCCGACAGGCGGGCGTTTTCCGCGGCATAGGCGGCACGGGCCATGTCCTTCTGCGCGCGCACTTCCTGCGGGCTCAGCGGCATTGTGGCCCGCATGCGGTCTTCGGTGAACTTGACGATGCGCTTCTGGACGGCCGGCGCGACGAGGAGGCCGGTCAGCGTGGCGGCGAGAAAGCCGAGCGCGAAGAGAAGGGCATACTCGATCACGGGTCCACTCGTTGCAAAACTGGCCCAAAACGGGTTCGAACGCGCCCACTATAGCGGCTCGTCCGACCGTGCGGGAGGGGCCTTCCTTCAGAAATCAACTGTCGGTTAACCTGACGGACGAGCGCGCCCTTTCATTCTCAGAAGGGATTCCAGGTCGGCTCGCGCGTCAGCTTCAGGTAGCCCGCATTGATGCCGATGCGGGCGCCGACGCCGGTGCGGATCGGCACGAGCACGACGTCGCGGTTGACATTGACCTGCATGCCGACGCCGGCGATCACATAGGCCGAGCCGGAGACCCCGCCGTAGCGCTCGTAGAGCGAGTTGACGTCGGGCAGGTTGTAGACGAGCATCATCGTGCGGCTGCCCTGGCCGCCCCAGTCGAGGCCAAGCGACGGCCCCTGCCAGAACACCGGATGCTGGCCGGCATTCTTGGTGTTGAGCGTGCCCTCGCCATAGGTCAGACCCGCGACGAAGGCGCCGGAGCCTTCCTGGCCGAGGATGTAGCCGTTCGGCAGGCCGTGCGCCTCGAAGGCGCGCTCGACCACCTTGGCAAGGCCGCCGGAGGCCGAGCCGAAGAAGCCGTGGCCGGCATCGACGATTTCCTGCATGGTATATTGGCCGTTCTGCTGGGCCTGTGCCGGCAGAACCGTGAAAAGCGCCAGGATCGCCGCTGCTGCGATGCCGAACGCCGTCGTGACCAGTTTTGAAACACCCATGTCCCGTTCGCCTTTCTTCATGTATCGGCTCCGTTCCATGGCGCAATTTGATCCGATCGTCTTAACAATCGGTTTACCAAATGTGGTGTCATTATGGCTGTCTTAAAATCGGGCACGCCTCGCGCAATTCCGGCGTGCTATGCGTCGCGCAGGCTGCCCGCGAATGTGCCCATGACAGGGCCGTCCGCGTGAGGCGATGCGTGGATCTTGGAGAAATTTATGGCGAAAAATCCGAACCTTACGCTGACCGGTCCCGACCTGGCGGCCCTTCTGTGCAGCCGCGTCTGCCATGACGTCATCTCGCCGGTCGGCGCAATCAACAACGGGCTGGAACTGCTCGACGAGGGCGGCGCGGACGCCGATGCGATGGACCTCATCCGCACCAGCGCGCTCAATGCCTCGGTGCGGCTGAAATTCGCACGGCTCGCCTTCGGCGCCTCGGGCTCTGTCGGCGCATCGATCGACACGGGCGAGGCCGAGAAGGCCGCGCGCGACTTCGCCGCCGCCGAGAAGAAGACGGAGATCACCTGGACCGGTCCGCGCGCCATCGTTGCGAAGAACCGGGTCAAGCTGCTGCTTAACCTGTTCCTCGTCGCCTACGGCGCCATTCCGCGCGGCGGCTCGATCGACGTGACGCTGGACAACCCGGAATTCGACGCGACCTTCAAGCTCGTCGCCAAGGGCCGCATGCTGCGCGTGCCGCCGAAATTCACCGAGATCCTCTCCGGCACGCCGGAAGAGGGGGTCGATGCCCACTCCATCCAGCCCTATTACACCGTGCTGCTCGCCGAGGAGGCGGGCATGGAACTCGACGTGGCGGCGAGCCCCGAGGAGATCGTCTTCTCGGCCCGCATCGTTCCGGCGTCGGAATAACCGGCCGCGGCCATGGTGCGTTAACCATGGCCGCTAACGCTTTGTTTGCCAGTCGCCGGTAGAGTTGCATCCTGTATTGTTCCCGTCCTGCGGGCGGGAGACCTAGGAGCAGCGAATGCAGCGGTTGATGATCGCCGATGGTTCCGACGTCGTCCGGAAGGTCGGCAAGCGGATTCTCTCCGGCTTCGATTTCCTCGTCCTGGAAGCGTCGAGCTCGCTGGAGGCCCTGGTGCGTTGCGAGGCGGAGCTGCCCAACATCCTCATCGTCGATTCGACGATGGACGGTGCGCTCGAACTCATCGGCAATGTCCGCAACCTGCCGCAGGGCAAGTCGGTGCGCATCTATTACTGCGTGGTCGAGGCGGACCTGAAGAAGATGATGATGGGCAAGCGCGCGGGTGCGGACGATTTCCTGCTCAAGCCCTTCGACCGCAAGATTCTCACCCAGGTCTTCGGCAGCCTTTCGGCCGCCGCCTGAGACGACCGGCTACCGGATTGAAAGTTTGAACGCGGCCGCTCTCGAGGAGCCGGCCGCGTTTTTCATTCGGGACATTCCACGCCAAAAGAAAACCCGCCGGCAAGCGGCGGGTCGATATCTTGTGCGGAAAAGGGGAGGGGACGGTCAGGCGCTTTCGGCGAAATCCCCGTCGGGCTCGCGCAGCACGTAGCCGCGGCCCCAGACCGTCTCGATATAGTTCGCGCCGCCGGCGGCATTCGCCAGCTTCTTGCGCAGCTTGCAGATGAAGACGTCGATGATCTTCAGTTCCGGCTCGTCCATGCCGCCGTAGAGGTGGTTCAGGAACATTTCCTTGGTGAGCGTCGTGCCCTTGCGCAGCGAGAGCAGCTCGAGCATCTGGTATTCCTTGCCCGTCAGGTGGACGCGCTGGCCACCGACCTCGACCGTCTTGGCGTCGAGGTTGACGATGAGCTCGCCGGTCGAGATGACCGACTGGGCGTGACCCTTGGAACGGCGCACGATGGCGTGGATGCGGGCGACGAGTTCGTCCTTGTGGAACGGCTTCGTCATGTAGTCGTCGGCGCCGAAGCCGAGGCCGCGCACCTTGTCCTCGATGCCGGCCATGCCGGAGAGGATCAGGATCGGCGTCTTGACCTTGGACAGGCGCAGCGTGCGCAGGACTTCGTAACCCGACATGTCGGGCAGGTTGAGATCGAGCAGGATGATGTCGTAATCATACAGCTTGCCCAGATCGACACCTTCCTCGCCGAGGTCGGTGGTATACACATTAAAACTTTCGGACTTCAGCATCAGTTCGATGCTCTGCGCCGTCGCGCTGTCGTCCTCAATGAGTAGAACCCGCATATCTGTCCCCTTTTCCGCCGCTCAAGGTGCCTGGCCCCCTACGCGATACGGATCCAGTCGTTGCCTGATTTGGAGGCTGCCACGAATTGGTTAACAAATCCTGATTCCCTTTGGCAAGGTGTATCGATCTGTTAATTATTTTAAGCAGCTCCCTGATTTTATGGATGAATCGGAAATGTGTCTCTTAAACTGTCTCTTTAAGAACCACGGTTAACCGACTCTTTCGACTCATCAATGTGACGCACCTGTTTTTTAGCGAACCGCATTTACTGAGCCTTAAATCATCGCACCTATGATTAACGATGCCCGTAAACGAAAGGTTACCAGCGGTAGGGTTTTATTAATATCGCTGAATTTTTTTAAGATCCGGCGTGTTTTGCCGGGTTTCGGGCGCTGATTGGGAATGCCGGATGAACGGGCGTCGTGTGTTGACGGCCGTTTGCTCCAATGCCGGGGTCTCGCTATCCACGGGAGTATTGCGTATGAAGTCGCGTGAGAGCCTAGTTCGCCTGAAGGAATTTCAGGTGAAAGAAAAGAGACGGCAACTGGCCCAGCTTCAGTTGATGATGTCCGAATTCGAACGGATGTCGAAGGAACTGGAAAGCCAGATCGCCATTGAGGAAAAGAAGACCGGGATCACCGATCCCAGCCACTTCGCCTATCCCACCTTCGCCAAGGCGGCGCGCCAGCGTTCCGACAACCTGCAGGTCTCGATCCGGGAGCTGAAGGTGCAGCAGGACGCGGCCGAACTGGCGCTGGAAGAGGCGGAGGCGGAGTTCGCCAAGGCTTCGGCGCTCGAAGAGCGCGACAACGCGGTCCGGCTGCGCGCCTGACCGGGTCCGGTTCTGAAGAACCCTCGCGAGCGGCCGCAAGACCGCTCACGAGGGCTCTTCGCGTTGTTTCACGCTCCGTCAGAGATTGACGACGTCGTGCCACTCCTTGTGGCGCATGGCCTGTGCGCGGAAGAAGGGGCAGAGCGGCATGATCTTCCAGCCGCCCTTGCGCGCCTCCTCCACGGCATGGGTTGCGAGGGCCTGCCCGACGCCCTTGCCGCGCAGGGCATCCGGCACGCCGGTATGGTCGACGATGACGAGTTGCGGCGAGGCGCGCGAATAGGTCACCTCCGCCTCATGGCCCTCGACGGTGGCGGCGTAGCGGCCCTTCGAGCCGGTTTCTGTGCTTTTGATGTCCATGATGGTCCTCGCTTTCGTTGTTTAGCGTCATCCTTTCCTGTCCGGCGCCCTGCCGCAAGTCCGCGGGATGTGAACGGACCGTGCTGCGTCTACGTTCCCGCGATGCTATGCAGGGGGTAACGAAACCCAGCGATGTCCTGCCATGATCCTCGTCGTTCCCGCCCTTCTCGTGCTGTCCGCCCTGTTCCTCGCCTTCGGCCTCGTCCTGCCGCTGGTGCGTTTCGAGAAACTCTATTTCTTCGACGAGACGCCCTCGCTGATCGATATCGTTGCTTCGCTCTGGGGGCAGGGGAGCGGAGGGCTTGCGGTGCTCGTCGCGCTCTTTTCCGTTGTCTTTCCGGTGATCAAGCTTTTCGCGATCGCGCTGGAGGCGACCGCGCCCGTTCCGCCCGACGGCAAGGCGAGCCGGCTCGCCCGGCTGCTGCCGATCCTCGGCAAATGGTCGATGATGGATGTGATGCTGGTGGCGCTCGTCATCGTCGCGGCGAAGACGAGCGGCATGGCCTCGGCCTTCACCCAGCCGGGCCTGTGGTTCTATGCCGCCTCGGCGATCATGACCGGCCTTCTGCAGATGAAGCTGCGGCCGCACTGAGCGGGGCCTTCAAACGAAACTACGGCCGCGCGGGGCGCAGCCGTAGGGGTCTTGATCGAAAATGAAACGGCCTAGTGGCGGTACTGCTGGATGCGCGTGGTGCGCAGGCCGGCAAGGCCGTGGTCGTTGATGGAGGATTGCCAGGAGAGGAATTCTTCGACGGTCAGCGTGTAGCGTTCGCAGGCTTCCTCGAGGCTTAAAAGCCCGCCGCGCACAGCGGCGACGACTTCGGCCTTCCGGCGAATCACCCAGCGCCGCGTATTGGCAGGCGGCAGATCGGCGATCGTCAGGGGGCTGCCATCGGGGCCGATGACGTATTTAACGCGGGGTCGTATCAGATCGGTCATTGGACTCTCTACATAAACTCAAGACCATATGGCGGGACTGTAGCCCGCCACATTTAAGATTTGCCTAAACGCACGCTAACAATTTTCTAATCTTTTGAGCGGCTTCGCCCGCCGCACCTCAGGCCGGAAGTGCTGGTTCCCCTTACGTTTGGCAGATATGCCCCGCGTCATTCGCGCATGGGAGCCATGCAAATATTTCATTTCCCTTTTATTCAAATGCTGCTAGTACGCCCCTCAAATTTGAGGGCGGCGTCGATGGATGCCACCGGAAGCCCTGGGCTGCATCACCATGAATTTCCTCCGCAAGCTGTTCCCTACGGGGATATGGCTGCCGCGGCGTTTTTTGGCGCCGCTTTCGTGAAGGGGTGCTCCTGAAATTTTCCGGATCGGGAATAGACGCGAGCCCGGCGTTCACGCCGGCTTTGGAAACGGAAAATGAGAGATCCAGACAACGTGCTCCGGCAGCAGGGCTGGTCGCCTGAATTCCTGTCCGCGGCCAGTATCGAATCCGTGCAGACCGAATACGAGGTGTTGCACCTCATGCGCCAATGCGCCGATCATTTCGGCTTCAGCCATTTCCTGGTGTCGCGCTTTCCGGCCAATGAACAGCAGCGCTTCGCCGAGCGGCTGCTCGTCAGCAGCTGGCCGGCCGATCTCGTGCGCAAGTACGATGCGATGCACCTCTTCCATCTCAGCCGGCTGGCGATCGAGACGGGCGTGACGAAGCTGCCCGTGCAGGGCGACAGCTCGCTTCTCGCCCCCTCCGACTGGGAGAATGGCCAGGCCGGCGAGGCGATCGCGCTGGCCGAGAGCCACGGCCTTGCCGCCTCCACGGCCTTCCTTCTCCATTCGACGACCTCCGACCCCTATCTGATGGCCTTTTCCGGCACGCAGGCCCCGCTTGCCCGCCGGGAACTGGCAGACCTGCATTTCGCGGCCCTCCAGCTTTTCGAGTGCCTCGAGAAGACATTCGCGGCGGCGACGGCGAGCCGCGAGAAACTGTCGAGCCGGGAGGTCGAGTGCCTGCGCTGGGCAGCGGCCGGCAAGAGCAGCGACGAGATCGCCATCATCCTCGGCATCTCGGCCTATACGGTGAGCAGCTATTTCAAGAGCGCGACCCGCAAGCTGAAGGCGGTCAACCGCATGCAGGCGATCGCCATCGCCCTGCGCCTGCGCCTCATCTGACCTGTTTTGCGCCGGGAAGACGAGGTTTCCGGCCTTCTCTTGCCCTCGGTGCGGCAAGTTTCTATATGTCGCCCGAAAGGCGCCGCGCCGGATGCGGGGCGCAACCCCAGTGAAAGGTGCCTTGCGAGCGCGCAGCACCGGAACGGACCTCGCGTGAACAGTCTCGATTTCGATCGCAAGCCGGAAGATACCCGTGTCGTCGTCGCCATGTCGGGCGGCGTGGACAGTTCCGTCGTGGCCGGCATCCTGAAACGCGAAGGCTACGACGTGCTCGGCATCACGCTGCAGCTCTACGACCACGGCGCCGCCGTGCACCGTGCCGGCTCCTGCTGCGCGGGCCAGGATATCGACGATGCGCGCCGCGTCTGCGAAACGCTCGGCATCCCGCATTACGTGCTCGATTATGAGAAGCGCTTTCGCGAGACGGTGATCAATCCCTTCGCCGAGAGCTATATCGCCGGCGAGACGCCGATCCCCTGCGTCGCCTGCAACCAGACGGTCAAGTTCGCCGACCTGCTGGCCACGGCCAGGGAGCTTGGCGCCGATGCGCTCGCGACAGGCCATTATATCCGCTCCCGGCCGAACCCGGCGCCGGACGTGCCGCAGCGCCGCGCGCTCTTTCGCCCGGTCGATGCCGAGCGCGACCAGAGCTATTTCCTGTTCGCCACGACCCAGGAGCAGATCGACTACCTGCGCTTTCCCCTCGGCCATCTCTCGAAGGCCGAGACGCGGGCGCTCGCCGAGGAGATGGGCCTCGTCGTTGCCAAGAAGGCCGACAGCCAGGACATCTGTTTCGTGCCGCAGGGCAAATATACCGACATCGTCAACAAGCTGAAGCCGAACGCGGCGCTTGCCGGCGAGATCGTGCATATCGACGGGCGCGTGCTCGGCCGCCACGACGGCATCCTGCACTATACGATCGGCCAGCGCCGCGGCATCGGCATCGCGACCGGCGAGCCGCTCTATGTCGTCTATCTCGACGCCCGCTCGCGCCGCGTCATCGTCGGCCCGAAGGAGGCGCTGGAAACGCGCCGTCTCTACCTGCGCGATATCAACTGGCTTGGCGACGGCGACCTGGAAGCCGTGGCCGCCGGCGGCTTCGATTGCTATGCCAAGGTGCGCTCGACGCGCCCGCCGCGTCCCGCCCGCCTCCTGTCCGGCCCCGGCGGCCTCTATGTGGAGCTTGCCGAAGGGGAGCCGGGCGTCGCGCCCGGCCAGGCCTGCGCGCTCTATTCCGGCGAAGGCGCGGATGCCCGCATCCACGGCGGCGGCTTCATCCTGCGCTCCGAGCGTGAACCGGCCGCCGAGGACGCCCTCCGGCGCATTCTGTCCACCCCGGCCGCGGCCTGACCGGCGGCATTCGCCAAGGCCTTTGTGAACAAGGCGATTTTTGTGCGAACGTCGCTTGACACCCGCGGGAACAGCACCTTATAAGCCGCGCACCGGACGGAAACAGACACGGTTTTGTTGGTCCCTTCGGGCGGCGGAGTAGCTCAGTAGGTTAGAGCAGAGGAATCATAATCCTTGTGTCGGGGGTTCGAATCCCTCCTCCGCTACCAGAATTTTCCCCAGAACATTTGCAGTTTACCGTCGTGTGCAGCCGGTAACCATATCTTCAAGAGATCGTCGCACTGTCGCGCGCAGGAGACTGGTTATGGCGAAGACGGCGGGCAGGCGGAAGAAACGGGCGGGAGCGAAGCGGGCGGCGCCGGCGCGGCGCGGCGGCATGGCGCCCTGGTATCTCCTGGGCGCTGCGGTGGTCGGCGGCATTCTCTATATGGACGGCGGACTGCCGGGACCGGAAACGCCGGCGACCGGGATAAAGACGGCCTCGATCGAGCGCAGGGCAAGGCCGGCCGACCGCGAGGCGACGCTGGCACTACCGAAGCGCCGGCCGGCCGAAAAGGCCGCCGAACAGGCGCTGCCGGCGCCGGAAAAGCTGCCGGCCTTCTCGGGCAAATGGTTCATCTGCACGACGCAGACCGATTATTGCGTGCTGGACGGCAGCACCATCCTCTATGCCGGGCGCAAGGTGCGGCTTGCCGATGTCGACACGCCGGCCATCGCCGGGGCGCGCTGCGACGCGGAGCGGTTGCGCGGGGGCGATGCGAAGCTGCGGCTGCGCGAGATCCTCAACGAGGGCGACGTGACGCTGGTGGCGAAAGACGGCGCGTCCGCCAAGGCTGGCGCGGCGCCGCATCTCGTGCTGCGCGGCGGCCGTTCGATCGGCGGGCGGCTGGTCGAGGAAGGGCTGGCGCGGCCCTGGACGGGCAAGCACCAATCCTGGTGCGGTTGACGGATTCGTCCTTGCGCAACCTGTACCTTTCCGGCACAAGCCAGACGCAAGCCTGCGTCCCTATGCTTTCCGTTAACCGGGATGTTGCCGGCTGGAAAGGGACAATGACATGTCGAACGACCTTGAGCGTTATAGCGATCCCGACAATGCGACCGTCGCGCTCTTCCTCCTCGAAAACGATGCTGACGAGTTGACGGACGTCCTCGTGGCCGCGCTGGACGAAGCCTTCCGCATTCTCGGAGACGAAGCCTCGCCCGCCACGGTGCACTGATCACGGATACGAAAGAGGGGCCCTTGAGGCCCCTCTCGCTTTTTCACCGGTCGTAACGGTTATCCCGCGGCGACCACCTGCCGCTGCACGCCGAGGCCGGCAATGGAGACTTCCATACGGTCGCCGGGCTTCAGGTAGCGCGGGGGCTTCATGCCCATGCCGACGCCGGGCGGCGTGCCCGTCGTGATGACGTCGCCGGGCTCCAGCGCCATGAACTGCGAGATGTAATGGACGAGGAAGGGCACCTTGAAGACCATGGTGCTCGACGAGCCGTTCTGCACGCGCTCTCCGTTGACGGAGAGCGTCATGGCGAGATCGGCGGTATCCACCTCGTCCGTCGTAACCAGCCAGGGGCCGATCGGGCCGAAGGTCGGGCAGCCCTTGCCCTTGGTCCACTGGCCGCCGCGCTCGATCTGGTAGGCGCGCTCCGAAATGTCGTTGCACACGCAATAGCCGGCGACATAATCGAGGGCGTCGGCTTCCGAGACGTAGGAGGCGCGCTCGCCGATGACGACGGCAAGCTCCACCTCCCAGTCGGTCTTTTCCGAACCGCGTGGAATGAGGATCGTGTCGTCGGGGCCGACGATGCAGGAGGGGGCCTTGTTGAAGAGCACGGGCTCGCTCGGCACGGCCATGCCGCTTTCGGCGGCGTGGTCCGCATAGTTGAGGCCGACCGCGATGAAATTGCCAACGCGGCCGACGCAGGCGCCGAAGCGGCTGCCGTCCGGGGCGAGCGGCAGGCTCGTGGGGTCGATGGCGGCAAGGCGCTTCAGGCTTTTGCGGCCGAGCACGTCGCCGGCCAGATCCGGCACCACGCCGGAAAGGTCGCGGACCTTGCCGTCCGCATCGATCAGTCCGGGCTTTTCCGCGCCCGCCGCGCCAAAGCGCACCAGTTTCATGAGAACCTCCGTTGGATGTCACCGATTTCGGTTGCGCGCACCTTTCCCGTGGTTTTACATCAAGTCAACGATTTTCGAAAATCATCCAGCTTTTATAAATTCTGTGAGGAGTGATGGAGCAGAAGAAGGCAAGCGGGCGCACCCTGGCGGGCGATGCCTATGCGGCGATCCGGCAGGCGATCCGCACCGGCGCGGTCAAGCCCGGCGAGCGGCTGCGCTTCGCCGATCTCCAGGCGCTGTGCGGCATGAGCGTGACGCCGGTGCGCGAGGCGCTGGCCCGGCTGACGGCGGAAGGGTTCACGGTGCTGGACGACCACCGCGGCTACAGCGTCGCAAGCCTGTCGCTGGAGGAGTTGCGCGACATCACGGCGGCGCGGCAGCTCTGCGACGGCGAGGCGCTCCGGCTTTCCGTTCTGCAGGGAGATGCCGACTGGGAGGGCAGGGTGATCGCCGCACATCACCTGATGGCGCGCATCCCGCAAGCGCGCGAGGATATCCCCTCGGCGATGCGCGAGGACTGGGAGGCGCGGCACGCGGCCTTTCATGCGGCCCTCATCTCGGCGTGCGGCTCGTCGATCCTGCTGGAGATCTGCGACAAGCTGTTTTCGCGTGCCGATCGGTATCGGCGCCTCTCCGTCAGCCTTGTCGGCGCGGCGCGGGATGCGACGGGCGAGCACCGGCGGCTGATGGAGCTTGCGCTTGCGCGGGACGCCGAGGGCGCCGCCGCGGCGCTGCGCGACCACTATGGCAGGACGGCCGCGGGGATCGAGGAATTCTTCCATCTTCGGGAAGCGTAAAAGAAAATGGAGCGGCTGACATCCGTCTGCCGCTCCATCGGTCCTGCGGTGCCGGGCGTGCCCGCCCGGCGGAAGGCTTCCAGGCTTACTTGCTGGCGACGGTCGCCGCGCCGATCTCCGCGCCGCCGCCGATCGCCACGTTGAGCGAGACGAAGTCGCGCGCGAGCTGGCGGATCGCGGACGCGAGCTGCAGGCGGGCCGTCGCGACGTTGCGCTCGGCATCGAGCACGTCGAGGATCGTGCTGGCGCCGCCGCGATAGCTTTCGCGGGCAAGGTTCAGCGTCTGCTCGTAGGAATTGACCACCTTGCGCTGGGCGGCGACGGTCTGGCCGTCGCGGATCAGCGCGGTCTGGGCGTTTTCCACTTCCTCCACGGCGTTGAGCACCGTCGACTTCCAGGTCAGGTACTGCTGCTCGGCTTCCGAACGGGCGATCTTGACCTGCGCCCTGAGCGCGCCGCCGTTGAAGATCGGCAGCGTCAGCGTCGGGCCGAAGGACCAGCTCGTCAGGTTCCCGGTGGCGGCGCTGGTGAAGTTGCGCGTCGCGCCGATCGAGCCGCCGAGCTCGATGCTCGGATAGAGGTCGGCCTCGGCCACGCCGATCTGCGCCGTCGCCACCTGCAGGCGGCGCTCGGCCGCGCGGATGTCCGGGCGGTTGCGGATGAGGTCGGCCGGGATGCCGGTGCGCGTCGCATAGCGCGGCATCGGCTGGGCCGAGCCCTTGGTCAGGCTGGAGGTGATCGTGCTGGCCGGCAGGCCGAGCAGGGTCGCGATATGATTGGCCGACTGATGGAAGCCGGTCTCAAGCGCGGGCAGGTCGGCCAGCGTCTGGTTGACGAGGCCTTCGGCTTGCAGCACGTCGAGGCTGGAGGCGGCGCCGGCTTCCTTGATCTCGTTGGTCAGCTTCAGCGTCTCGCGGCGCGATTCCAGGTTCTTGCGGTTGAGTGCCAGCGCTTCCTGGTAGTAGCGCGCATTGACATAGGTCGACACGAGGTCCGAGAGATAGGCGAGGCGCGCGACGTTGACGTCGTCATAGGCGGCGTCGAGCGAGGCGTTGGCGGCTTCCTTCGAGCGGCGGTACTGGCCGAAGAAGTCGAGCAGCCATGAGGCGCTCGCGCCGGCGTTCAACGCCTTGGAGGAAGACGAATCGCGGCCGGACGTGCGGCGCAGGTAGTCGCCGTCCTGGCCGCTTGCCGAGGCTTCCGCCGAGGCCCCGATGCTCGGCAGTGCGCCCGCGCCGGCGACCACGACATTCGCCTCCGCCGCCGTAATGCGCTCCAGCGCCTGCAGCACGGTGAGGTTTTCCGCCATGCCCTGATGGACGAGGTCGTTGAGGCGCCTGTCGCGGAAGGACTCCCACCACGGATTGAGCGTCACGTTTTCGCCGCTCGTCGCCTTGCTTTCGGAGAACTTGGCCGGAAGGGCGGTGTCGGGCTTCTGGTAGTCGGGGCCGACGACGCAGCCGGACAGGAGAAGCATGCTCAGCGGAAAAAGCGTCCTGGTGAAATTCATGGGCCTACCCTGCCAGCGGTCGTGGCGTACTTATTAACAGAACAAAATTGCGATTCACTCTTTATTCATGTTTGGCGGGAAGATCGAGCCTTCCCCCAAAAAAAGAATGGTCCCACAGCGTTTTTTCCCCGCTTCATTGCTGGGGTGTGTCCGCCGGGCAACTGGGGCATTTGCTCAAGGGTTTCGTCTTTGCTCGTTGAACGCAAGCGCGCGGCCGCGGCTGCGCGACCAGGTTGCGTCACTGCTTTTCCCCGGAATATCCGTCTTCGCGACATATTTTCCTGAAAAATGCTGCGGGCGCGAACAATAATTTTGCGATTCGAATTGTCACACAAATCCGGCAGCAATTTATTCCAAAATTCTGCGGATTCCATTGACAAGGAAAGGAGGGGCGCCTATGTGTTGGAGCATCGCATGAGGACCGCATGCGTTTATTTCGGTCCACCTCTGACGCGTCCATTTTAGAGCGTCAGCGCCAGCAAGAGGGAGTGTGTCATGTACGATATCAACTGCATCGCCTCCGTGCGTGTGGCGTGCTCCTGTCGTGAAACGATTACAGGGAAAGCGCATACGGCACTCCGCCGAATGTGATCTGACTTCCCTCTTCGATTTTAGCGCAAGATTTGAATGAGCTGTGCCTTCGGCGCGGCAGGAGTTGTTATGCAAAAGCAGGTTATCGAAATCGGTGGTGAGGCCGTCGGCGTCGTCGTTCCCGATGAGGATCGGCTGAAGTTCGTGGCCGTCAAGTATTCCGTGTGGGATCTGGATTCCCAGCGCTTTTCCTCGGCGGACGAGGTGCGCGCGGCAATCCGTCGCCTCCTGAACGATCCGTCCGCCTCCGCGCGGGCGATGTCGCCGGCCCGTATCGCGGCCGCCTGAAACAAATTCGTACGATCCGGCGTCTTCGGCGCCGGGATCCACCGGCCCCGCCCGCCAGCGGGGCCGGTTTCATTTTGTGGACAGTGCATTCACCGGGCGGCGGCTGGCGCGGGGTGCCGAATGCTGGTTGTGTACCCCTCGAAAGGAGGTGCCCCATGGTCAGCGGCATCCATCACATCACGGCGATCACCCGGAAGATCCAGGCGAACGTCGATTTCTACGTCGGCTTCCTCGGCCTGCGCCTCGTCAAGCGCACGGCGGGTTACGAGGACGCCGACCAGCTTCATCTCCTCTATGGCGATGCGGCGGCGAGCCCCGGTTCGCTGGTCACCTTCCTTGCCTGGGAAGACGGTTCGCCCGGCCGGGTCGGCCTCGGCCAGCCGGCGGAAATCGCCTTCTCCATCAAGCCGGAGGCGATCGGCTTCTGGCTGACGCGCGCGCTGACGCGGAACATCGCGACGAGCGGCCCGGCGCAGGAGTTCGGTGAACCCGTGCTTCGGCTGAAGGATCCGGACGGCATCATCGTCAAGCTCGTCGGCGAGGCGGATGTGGAAGGCCCGGCGCCCCATGTCACGAAGGAGATTACGGCGGCCGATGCCATCCAGCGCATTCGCGGCGCGACGATCTTCTCCGAAAAGCCGGCCGAGACGGCGGCCTTCATCGTCAGCCATTTCGGTTATCGCACGGTGGCGGCGGCGAACGGCATCACCCGGCTTGCGGGGGATGCGGCCGATGTGCTCGACATCCGCGATGCCAGCGGCTTCTGGACGTCGGCACCCGGCACGGGCACGATCGACCACATCGCGCTGCGTGCGCCGGACCGGCCCGCCGTCGAGGCGGCCGCCGCCCGGCTTGCGGCCGAGGGGGCGGGCGACACCAACATGCACGACCGCACGTATTTCTATTCGCTTTATGTGCGCGAACCCGGCGGCTCGCTCATCGAATATGCGACGGACGGCCCCGGCATGACGATCGACGAACCCTTGGAGGCACTCGGCGAGACGCTGTTCGTGCCCCGCCATTTCCGCGCCGACCCGGATGACGTCCGGGCACGGCTTCCGCAGTTTTCCCTGCCAGGAGAAGAACGCATGACCGAACGAGACCTGCCCTTCATCCACCGGGTGCACCGGCCGGAAACCCCCGACGGCACCGCCGTCGTGCTCCTGCACGGCACCGGGGGCAACGAGGCAAGCCTCCTGCCCTTCGGCGCCAGGCTGGCGCCCGGTGCCGTGCTGCTCAGCCCGCGCGGCCGCAGCGTCGACGAGGGTTATCCGCGCTTCTTCCGCCGGCTGACTGCCGTCACCTTCGACCAGAAGGACATTGCGGCGGAGGCGGAGGCCTTCGCGGCCTTCATGGAAGGGGCGAATGCGGCCTACGGGCTCGATCCGGACAGGACGCTGTTCGTCGGCTATTCGAACGGCGCGAACATGATCGGCGCGATCATGCTGCTGCATCCCGGCATCATCCGCAACGCGGTGCTGCTGCGCGGCATGAACGTACTGGAAACCGTGCCGCAGGCGGACCTTTCGGGAACGAACGTGCTGATGGTTACCGGCCGGTCGGATCCCTACGGGGCCTATGCCGGCGAACTGGAGGCGCATCTGAAGGCGGCCGGCGCGTCGGTCGAAAGCCAGGTGCTTGCCGCGGGCCACGATATCGGCACGGCGGACCTGGACGTCGCAAAGGCCTACAGGGACCGCCTTATCGGCTGAGGCCGAGGCAAAACGAAAAAAAGGGGCGTGTCGCAGGACGCGCCCCTTTTTTGATTGCGGGCCGGCCGCCTATCGCCGGTAGTCCGTCACGAAGGCCGCGAAGCCGGCGATGAAGTCGGCGAGCTTCTTCTCGCTCGCCGCGTCGACGATCCGGCCGTCCTCGATGACGCTGCCGGCGCGCGAGACCATCAGCTTGGCGCCGAACCACGGCACGGTGCCGAGCGTGCGCATGACCGGCAGCCAGGCCTCCTGCGACAGGAGCGTGCCGAAATTGCCGGGCGAGGCGCCGGTGATGGCGAAGGGCTTGCCGCCGAAGACGCGGGCGATGTCGGAGGAGGGGCGGCTCATCCAGTCGATGGCGTTCTTGAAGACACCCGGAATGCCGTTGTTGTATTCCGGCGTGAAGAGAACGACGCCGTCGGCGGCCGCGACGAGGTCCTTCAGGCGCATGGCCGCCTCGGGAACGCCGGCCTCCGCTTCCAGATCGCCGTCGTAGAGCGGAATGCCGCGGATCGAGCCTTCGGTGATCGTCACGCCCTCGGGCGCCATGGCGAGGGCGGCGCGCAGCAGCGCCGTGTTGTAGGACCCCTTGCGCAGGCTCCCCGAGATTGCCACCAGTTTCGTCATGCAGACTCTCCTTTCAAAACACGGCGCATAAAAAACCCCGGCGGACGGTTTGTCACGCCGGGGTTTTCTCAAGTCTTGTCGAAGGGCATCGGCCGGCTCAGACGAGCGGCTTCAGCCGGGCCTCGATCTGCGCGCGGCGCGGCTCGAGGAAGGGCGGCAGCGACAGGCTTTCGCCGAGCGTTTCGAGCGGCTCGTCAACGGCGAAGCCGGGGCCGTCCGTGGCGATCTCGAACAGGATGCCGTTCGGCTCGCGGAAATAGAGCGAGCGGAAGTAGAAGCGCTCGACCTCGCCGCTGGAGGGCAGGCGGAAGCCGCGCAGGCGCTCCGTCCAGGCATGCAGCGCGTCCTCGTCCGGCGCGCGGAAGGCGACGTGGTGCACGGCGCCGGCGCCCTGGTGGGCGGCCGGCAGGTCCGGCTCGACGGCGACATGCAGTTCGGCCGCCGGTCCGCCTTCGCCCATCGAGAAGACATGCACCTCGCCCGCGCCGTCCGGATCGGGATAGGTCGCGGTCTCCCGCATGTTCATTACCTGCACGAGCACGGCCTCGGTGTTGCGGATATCCGGGACGCTGAGCGTGATGGGACCGAGGCCCTTGATCTGGTGTTCGGCCGGAACGGGGCTCCTGTCCCAGGGATTGGCCGGCGCGCCGGCGTCATCGACGACGAGGCGGAAGCGCTGTCCCTCGCCGTCCTCGAAATCGAGGCTGGCGCGGCCGCCGGCATCGCGGATCTCGCCGGCCTTGACCTTCTGTTCGGCAAAGCGGGCCTTCCACCATTCCAGCGTCGCAAGACTGGCGACGCGCAGGCCGGTGCGCGAGACGCTATGGGTGCCGCGCCGCTCGTGGCCGACCGGCCAGTCGAAGAAGGTGAGGTCCGTGCCAGGCGAGGCCAGGCCGTCGGCATAGAAGAGATGGTAGGCGCTGGTGTCGTCCTGGTTGACGGTCTTCTTGACGAGGCGCAGGCCGAGGACCTGCGTGTAGAAGCGCAGGTTCTCCGGCGCGTTCGCGGTGATCGCCGTCAGGTGGTGGATGCCTGTGAGCTGCAGGGTCATGATGAAGCTCCTCTCCCCGGCTGTCCGGGCTGTCTGTGCTGCCCCGCCTCGGGGCCTTGCGTTGAGGCGAATATCGCCCTTCGCGGGGGCTGCCGGAAGATCGGGGCCGGCGAACGGATTGTTCACTTATCCTGAACGGCATGCCTTTCCGCCATGGTCACCAGTACATCCGCGCCACAACCGATTGGTTCAAATTTTATCCTTTCATAAACCAGCATTCCCTTATGCTGCCGGCCTGCGAAATGACTTCGTCTCTGTTTCGCCGCGTCCGCCGGCATGTTCCGCCATTTTGTGATGACTGCCGCTGCGGATTTTCCCGCGGGGATGGGAGGAGACGTCATGCTGCCGAAGACTGCGACTGCCCGAAATATGTTCGCCATCGTGGCGGCCGGTGTTGCCACGACCGTTGCGACGGCGGGCGTTCTGCTCTTTCTGTCCTATCGCGCGCTGGAGGAGCGCTCGATTTCGGAAATGGTCAACGCGGCGGAAGCGAGCGCCGGCGAGGTGGAGACCTATTTCGCGCAGGTCAAGGGGCTGAGCTGGAACATGCGCTCGGCGCTCTACGCGATGAAGGCGACGGACGCCCCGAGCCGCGAGACGATGAACGGCGTTTTCGACCGCCTGATGGCCGACAACCCCTTCGCGCTCGGCGTCAGCACCGGCTGGGAGCCGGATGCCTTCGATGGCAAGGATGCGCAGTACGCAAACCAGCCGGGACACGACGCCACGGGCCGCTACATCCCCTATTTCGTCCGCAACGATGGCAAGGTCGAGATGGTCGCGCTCGTCGACTACGACAAGCCCGGCCCCGGCGACTACTACCAGGTGCCGAAAGCCACCGGCAAGGACCTGCTGACGGAGCCCTACAGCTATGTCATCGGCGGCAAGAACGTGCTGATGACTTCCTTCATGGTGCCGCTTACCTTCGACGGCGCCTTCAAGGGCGTCACCGGTGTCGATATCGCGCTCGATGCGCTCGCCGCCGACATGGCGCAGATGAAGCCGCTCGGCGAAGGCTATGTCGCGCTGCTCAGCCAGGGCGGCAGCATCGTCAGCTATCCGGATGCCGCCGTGCTCGGCAAGACGCTCGGCGATTCCGGCCTTGATGCAGCGGCCTGGCAGGCGCTGATCGCCAATCCGGAAAAAGCCATGGAAATCACCGATGCCGGCGGCCTCACCTCCATGGCGGTGGCCGTGCCGGTGCCTCTGGTGCCGGGCACGACCTGGTACACGGTGGTCGCCGTGCCGAAATCGGTGCTCTTCGCCAACCTGTCGTCCCTTGCCGTCACCTCGATCGTCGTGATCGCCATCGCCACGGGCCTGATGATCGTCATCGGCTGGCTGCTCGCCGCGCGTTTCCGCAAGCGCCTCGAGACCGTCATCGTCGCGACAAGCGAGATCGCGCATGGCCGCACGGATGTCGATCTCAGCGAATCCGAGCGCAAGGACGAGATCGGCGAAATGGCCCGCTCGCTGGCCGTGCTGCGCGATGCGACGCTCGCCAAGGTCAGGCTTGAAGGCGAGGCGGAACAGAACCGCGCGCTTTCGGAAGACGAGCGCCGCCAGCGCGCCGCCGAAGCGGAGGAGCGCGAACGCCAGACGCGCATTGCCGTCGAGGCGCTCGCCGACGGCCTCCAGAAGCTTGCCGACGGCGACATGACGCACCGCATCGAGCACGCTTTCGCCGGTTCGCTCGACCAGGTTCGCCACGATTTCAATGCCTCGGTGGAGAAGTTGCAATCGGCGCTACGCTCCGTCGGCAGCAACGCCAATGCCATCCAGGCCGGCTCCGCGGAAATCCGCTCGGCCTCGGACGATCTTGCCAAGCGCACCGAGCAGCAGGCTGCCTCCGTCGAGGAGACCGCCGCTGCGCTGGAGGAGATCACGACCTCGCTGAAGGACGCCACGAAGCGGGCGGAAGATGCCGGCCAGCTCGTCGAGCGGACCCGCCTCGGCGCGGAAAAATCGGGCGAAGTGGTGCAGCGCGCCGTCAGCGCGATGAGCGGCATCGAGAATTCCTCGCGGGAAATCTCCAACATCATCGGCGTGATCGACGAGATCGCCTTCCAGACCAACCTCCTGGCGCTCAATGCCGGCGTCGAGGCGGCGCGAGCGGGCGAGGCGGGCAAGGGCTTCGCCGTCGTCGCGCAGGAAGTGCGCGAACTGGCGCAGCGCTCGGCCAATGCCGCCAAGGAGATCAAGGCGCTCATCACCAAGTCGGGCGAGCAGGTGCATCTCGGCGTGGCGCTGGTCGGTGAGACCGGCTCGGCGCTGACGGAGATCGTCGACCAGGTGCAGGAGATCGACCAGAACGTCGCGGCCATCGTGCGCTCGGCGCGCGAGCAGTCGACCGGCCTCAACGAGATCAGCGCCGCGGTGAATTCCATCGACCAGGGCACGCAGAAGAACGCGGCCATGGTGGAGGAGCAGACGGCGGCAAGCCATGCGCTGGCGACCGAGGCTGCCTCCCTCAATGCCCTGATCGCGCAGTTCCGCCTCGGTGCCGGCGCCATGGCCCGCCCGGTGGTCGCCACGCCCGCCGAGCATCGCCCGGCGCCTTCCGGCGCACGGGCGCTCGGCAACACGCTGGCCCGCGCCTTCGGTGGCGGCGGGCAGGCGGCCGCGGCCAATGCGGCGGCGCAGGACTGGGAAGAGTTCTGAACCGTCCCGACAGCGAATACCGAAGAGCGGCCCCGTCAAACGGGCCGCTTTTTGTTGGTTGAAAAAGGCGCACCAGGCGTGTGCCCTGCACACAATTTGGCCATGCCCCGTGCAGTCGCTCGTTTCCCTCTCCATGAGCGATGCCTTCAATGATCTGGAATCATTGCCCTATTTTCCGAGGCGCCGGTCTGGCACGCTTTCTGCTTCCTCTTCTGCAGGTCCAGAGGGGACCGAAAGAGAAGCGTCCAACGAATGACGCTCCGATAAAGCCGCCGTGCAGCCCTGTGGGAACCGGAAAGGTTTCGCGGCCGCCGGCGGCTTTCTTGTCTGCGCGGGGCGGCAGGGCCGGCGATAGCGCGCTGAGAAATATGATTTATTATATTCTTCTGTCGAACAGCCTTCCCGGTTGGCTTTTTTCCCGGCTTCCGCCACACTCGCCTGCGGCAGGACCGCGCTGGCAAAGGACGCGGGCTTGCCAGTCAGATCTTCGCGATATAATGAGGACCCATATTAAATGGGTATTCTGCAACGGTGGAGACGGCAATGACCTCAGCGGGAAACAGAGCGGGCTGGGGGCTGCTGGCGGCGCTTGCGCTTTCGGCGGTCGCCTTGCCGGCATGGGCCGATGGCGTGGCGCGGCCTGTGCGGACCGCGGCCGTGCATTTCGAAGAGCGTGAGCAGACCGTCACCATCACCGGCGAAGTGGTCGCGCGGGTGGAGACGGATCTCTCCTTCCGTGTCGGGGGCCGCATCACGGGCTGGTTCGTCGATGTCGGCGGCGCGATCAGGCAAGGCCAGGTGCTGGCGCGGCTCGATCCCGAGGAGCAACGGGCCGATGTCGAGGCGGCGGAAGCCGGCGTGCGCGCGGCCGTAGCGCAGCTCAAGCTCGCCCGCGCCAATTTCGACCGCCAGAAATCCCTGCTCGGCGACGGCATCAGCACCCGCCGCGATTTCGACGATGCCGAAACGGCGCTGCGCACGGCGGAAAGCGCCCGCGAGGCGGCGATCGCCCAGCGCGACACGGCCAAGGAGGTGCTGTCCTATACCGAGCTGCGCGCGCCGGCCGACGGCATCGTCACCGCGCGCCTTGCCGAGACGGGGCAGGTCGCGCAGGCGGCGCAGACCATGTTCACCATCGCCGATACCGGCCCGCGCGACGCGGTGTTCGACGTTTACGAATCGCTGTTCTTCGCTGAGCCGGCGGAGGACGGCGTGGTCGTCACCCTGCTCAGTGACGACAGGGTGCGCACGACAGGCAATGTGCGCGAGGTCTCGCCGACGATCGATGCTGAGACCGGCACGGTGCGCGTCAAGATCGCCATGGACCGCACGCCGCCGGAAATGACGCTCGGCGCCTCCGTCGTCGGCGTCGGGGCGCTGGCGCCTCGCCGGGTGGCCGTGGTGCCCTGGCAGGCGCTGTCGGCGGGCCTTGACGGCAAGCCGGCGCTGTGGATCCTCGACACGGCGAAGGGCACGGTGGACCTGCGCCCCGTCGAGGTGCTCTCCTTCGAGACGGGCACGGCGCTGCTTTCGGGCGGCATCAAGGAGGGGGAGACCTACATTGCCGACGGCACGAAGCTGCTGCGGCCCGGCCAGACCGTCAGCGCGGTCAAGGGAGCCGCCCAATGAGGAAAGCCGCCTTGTTCGCAACCGCCGTCATCGCCGCCGCGGCGCTTGCCGGCTGCAAGAAGGAGGAGGAGGCGGCCGCGCCGCCGCGTCCGGTCCTGTCCATGGTGGTCGCGCCCGCCGCGCTGCCCGGCACGCGCTTTGCCGGCACGGTGCAGGCGAAGGTGCAGGCCGCGCTCGGTTCGCGCGTTTCCGGCCGCCTCGTCTCGCGCACCGTCCATGTCGGCGATCTCGTGAAGAAGGGCGACGAACTCGCCGTGCTCGACGCGACGGCCTATGAGCTGGCTGTGCGCTCGGCACGGGCCGAGCTTTCCAGCGCCGAGGCGACGCTTTCGAGTGCGGTTGCGACCGAGGAGCGGCAGAAGACCCTGCTCCAGTCGAATGCCGCGGCGAGGGCCGCCGTCGAGAGCGCGGAACAGTCGCGCGAGGCGGCCGATGCCGGCCTGACGCGGGCGAGGACGGCGCTGGTGAAGGCGGAGGAACAGCTTTCCTATACCCGCATCCTCGCCGAGTTCGACGGCGTCGTCGTGGCGACCGGCGCCGAGGTGGGACAGACCGTCTCGCCGGGCGAGGCGATCGTCACGGTGGCGCGGCCCGACGAGCGGGACGCGGTGGTCGACATTCCGGAGACGGCGGAGGCTATCGCCATCGGCAGCCGCTTCACCGTATCCCTGCAGATCAATCCCGCCATCACGGTGAAGGGTGTCGTGCGCGAGGTCGCGCCGTCCGCCGATGCCGTCACGCGCACGCGGCGGGTGAAGATCGCGCTGGAGAACCCGCCGGAGACGGTGCGTCTCGGCACGACCATCACCGCCGAGCTCGAAGGGCCGGACGTCACCGCCATCATGATCCCGCAGACCGCCGTCCTTCAGAAGGACGGCAAGCCGCATGTCTGGCTGGTCGACGGCGAGAAGGGCGAGGTGCACCTGGCGCCCATCGAGGCCGGTCCCGTCACGGGGCGTGCGCTCCAGGTCGCGAGCGGGCTGAAGGCCGGCGACCGCATCGCCGTCGCCGGGGTGAACAGCCTCGAAGAGGGCCAGAAAATCAGGGTTGAAGACGAGGCAGGCCTATGAAGAAGTTCAACCTTTCGGACTGGGCGCTCGATCACGCATCACTCGTCTGGTACTTCATGATCGTTTTCGCGCTGCTCGGCTTCTTCACCTACCAGAATCTCGGCCGCGAGGAGGATCCCTCCTTCACCATCAAGACGATGACGATCAGCGCCGCCTGGCCCGGCGCCTCCGTGGAAGAAACGACCCTTCAGGTGACCGAGCGCATCGAGCGCAAGCTGGAGGAGCTGGAATCGCTCGATTTCACCCGCAGCATCACCACGCCCGGCCAGACGCTGATCTTCGTCAATTTGAAGCCGACCACCCGCGCGCGCGACGTCGCCCCTACCTGGGTGACCGTGCGCAACATGATCAACGACATCCGGGGCGAGTTCCCCTCCGGTGTCGTCGGCCCGGCCTTCAACGACCGCTTCGGCGACGTCTTCGGCAATATCTACGCCTTCACCGCCGACGGCCTTTCGCCGCGCCAGTTGCGCGACTATGTCGAGGATGCCCGCCGGCGCATCCTCACCGTGCCCAATATCGGCAAGGTCGACCTCGTCGGGGCTGAGGACGAGGTGATCTATCTCGAATTCTCGACGCGCCAGCTCGCCGCGCTCGGCATTTCCACCCAGCAGGTGGTCTCCACGCTGCAGGCGCAGAATGCCGTCGCGCCCTCCGGCGTGGTGCAGGCCGGCGGCGAGCGCGTCAGCGTGCGCGTCGGCGGGCAGTTCACCTCGGAGGCGAGCCTTCGCGACGTCAACCTGCGTGTCAACAACCGCTTCTTCCGCCTCAGCGACATCGCGACGATCACCCGCGGCTACGAGGACCCGCCATCGGCGCTCTTCCGCTTCAACGGCGAGCAGGCCATCGGCCTTGCCATCGGCATGAAGCAGGGCTCGAACCTCCTGGAATTCGGCGCGGCGGTGGAAAAGGAGATCGAGATCCTGTCGCATGACCTGCCCGTCGGCGTCGACGTGCACCTCGTCTCCGACCAGCCGAAGGTGGTCGAGGAGGCGGTGTCGGGCTTCACGCGGGCGCTGTTCGAGGCGGTGATCATCGTGCTTGCGGTCAGCTTCGTCAGCCTCGGCATCCGCGCTGGCCTCGTCGTGGCGCTGTCGATCCCGCTGACGCTCGCGATCACCTTCGTCTTCATGTATTACGACGGCATATCGCTGCAGCGCATCTCGCTCGGCGCGCTCATCATCGCGCTCGGCCTGCTCGTCGACGATGCGATGATTGCCGTCGAGATGATGGTGGCGCGGCTGGAAATGGGGGATTCGCTCCGCAAGGCGGCGACCTATGTCTATACGTCCACCGCCTTCCCCATGCTCACCGGCACGCTGGTGACGGTGGCGGGCTTCATCCCGATCGGCCTCAACAACAGCGCGGCCGGCGAATTCACCTTCAGCCTCTTCGTCGTCATCGCCGTTTCGCTCGTCGTCTCCTGGGTCGTCGCGGTCATCTTCGCGCCGCTGCTCGGCGTGACGATCCTGCCGAAGACGATGAAGAAGCATCGTGAGCGTCACGAACACCCCACCTTCTCTTGTTTCGCTTGAGGCTTGAGAATCTGCACTTTGATTTGGAAGGGCAGATTTGATGGACGACGTGAACGATAGTGCCATGCTCAGAGCCAGGCTTGAAGCCAGGCACCAGGAG